>QFCH01002625.1_pt1 | contig 235030 bp, 202 predicted proteins | sample 5346071 | NCBI WGS metagenome assembly QFCH01 (sample SAMN09062255, study PRJNA434731) | Human gut metagenome, whole genome shotgun sequencing project. | isolation source: stool timepoint B chromium assembly | host: Homo sapiens | collected 2015
ACAGCCGTTATTCCAGCAGCAGACTTAACTAAGACAGCAGACGATACCTTTAAACAACGTCCATATGTACCATCAAATGGTGGAGGCAATAACAGTGGTAACGGTAACGGAACTACTAACAATGATGCAAAAGTGGATAAAGCGAAGTTAGAAGGTGCTATTCGTCAACTAGATGAATTGATCATCAAAGAATCAGCTAAGCTTGATGCAGAAACTGCAAAAGAAGCGAATGCATTATCAGCAGATGCTAAGAAAGTATTTGCCAATGCAGACGCAACTCAAGCAGAAGTGGATGCAATGGTTAAACGTATCGAAGACTTCATGGCGAAAGTTGCTTCATCAACTGATCATGCAACTCCAGCTAATGACCAAGCTGCCCAAACACCAGCTGTAGCTCCAGCTACTGCTCAAGCAGCAGCTAATGCTGGTCAAACAGCATCAGCACAAGCAAATGCGCGTAAAGCAGCTAAAGAATTGCCGAATACAGGTACAGCAGATTCTACTGTAGCTATGGTAGCAGCCGCCGCAAGTGCATTACTTGGTCTTGGTCTTGCAGGTCGACGTCGTAAAGAAGACGAAGAAGCTTAATTGGTAGATTGTTTGATAAATATCAGATGATAAGTCCGATTTTCAAAGCTTAAACAAGTACCTCTCATAAGAAAATCTCCTAGCAGGCAAGTCTGCTAGGAGATTTTACTAGTGAATCAAATGATAGTTCGTTATTATATTATTTTAAAGCCATCATATTGACATACAATTGAATTTTTGCTAGAATCCTTGAAGGAGGATACGTCTAATGAAAATAATAAAAAAATTGATGCAAATCGCATTAGCAGTCTTTTTCTTCGGTTTGCTAGCGACAAGTGCAGTATCGGCGGATGATGCTGATTCAGAAGGTTGGAAATTTGTCCAAGAAAATGGTAGAACCTACTACAAGAAGGGGGAACTCAAAGAAACCTACTGGCGAGTGATTGATGGTAAGTACTATTATTTTGATCCTTTATCTGGAGAGATGGTTGTCGGCTGGCAATATATACCTGCTCCACACGAAGGGGTTACGATTGGTTCTTCTCTAAGGCAAGATATTGCTTTTAGACCAGATTGGTTTTACTTTGGTCAAGATGGGGTACTACAAGAATTTGTTGGTAAGCAAGTTTTAGAAGCAAAAACCGCTACAAATACCAACAAACATCATGGGGAACAATATGATAGTCCAGCAGAGAAACGAGTCTATTATTTTGAAGATCAACGTAGTTATCACACCTTAAAAACTGGTTGGGTTTATGATGAGGGGCACTGGTATTATTTACTGAAGGATGGTGGATTTGATTCTCGCATCAACAGATTGACTGTTGGGGAACTAGCACGTGGTTGGACCAATGATAACTCAACTTGGTACTATCTAGATCCAACAACTGCTGCAATGCAAACTGGTTGGCAAAACCTTGGGAACAAATGGTACTATCTCCGTCCATCAGGAGCAATGGCAACTGGCTGGTATCAGGAAGGTTCAACTTGGTATTATTTAGATCAGCCAAATGGCGATATGAAAACTGGTTGGCAAAACCTTGGGAACAAATGGTACTATCTCCGTTCATCAGGAGCAATGGCAACTGGTTGGTATCAAGATGGTTCAACTTGGTACTACCTAAATGCAGGTAATGGCGATATGAAGACAGGCTGGTTCCAGGTCAATGGGAAATGGTACTATGCTTATAGCTCAGGTGCTTTGGCAGTGAATACGACCGTAGATGGCTATTCTGTCAACTATAATGGCGAATGGGTTCAATAATGAAAGAAGCGATTGTGAAGGAAACAATCGCTTTTTTTGTGAAAATATAATAAAATAGATAGGAAAGAATAAATACTTGTATGAAAAAATGAGACGGCTTTTTCGTCTAGTAAAAGGAAAAAATGACAAAAAAAGTTGGTGTCGGTCAGGCACATAGTAAGATTATTTTAATAGGGGAGCACGCAGTCGTTTACGGCTATCCTGCCATTTCCCTGCCTCTTTTGGAGGTGGAGGTGACTTGTAAGGTAGTTCCTGCAGAGAGACCTTGGCGCCTCTATGAGGAAGATACCTTGTCTATGGCGGTGTATGCTTCGCTGGAGTATTTGGAGATCAAAGAAGCTTGCATTCGATGTGAGATTGACTCGGCTATTCCTGAGAAACGGGGAATGGGTTCGTCAGCGGCTATCAGCATAGCGGCCATTCGTGCGGTTTTTGATTTTTATCAAGCTGATCTGCCTCATGATGTTTTAGAAATATTAGTCAATAGAGCAGAAATGATTGCCCATATGAATCCTAGTGGTTTGGATGCTAAGACCTGTCTCAGTGACCAGCCTATTCGCTTTATTAAGAACGTAGGATTTACAGAGCTTGAGATGGATTTATCAGCTTATTTAGTGATTGCAGATACGGGCGTTTATGGTCATACTCGTGAAGCCATCCAAGTGGTTCAAAACAAGGGCAAGGATGCCCTACCGTTTTTACATTCCTTGGGAGAATTGACCCACCAGGCAGAAGATGTGATTTCACAAAAAGATGCTGAAGGACTGGGACAAATCCTCAGTCAAGCACATTTACATTTAAAAGAAATTGGTGTCAGTAGCCCTGAGGCAGACTCTTTGGTTGAAACGGCTCTTAGTCATGGTGCTCTGGGTGCCAAGATGAGCGGTGGTGGCCTTGGAGGCTGTATCATAGCCTTGGCAGACAATTTAACACACGCACAAGAACTAGCAGAAAGATTAGAAGAGAAAGGAGCTATTCAGACATGGATAGAGAGCCTGTAACAGTACGTTCCTACGCAAATATTGCTATTATCAAATATTGGGGAAAGAAACAAGAAAAAGAGATGGTTCCTGCTACTAGCAGTATTTCTCTGACTTTGGAAAATATGTACACAGAGACGACTTTATCGCCTTTACCAGCCAATGCGTCAGCTGATGCCTTTTATATAAATGGTCAGCTGCAAAATGAGGCGGAGCATGCCAAGATGAGTAAGATTATTGACCGTTACCGTCCAGATGGTGAAGGCTTTGTCCGCATCGATACTCAAAACAATATGCCGACAGCAGCGGGCCTGTCCTCAAGTTCTAGTGGTTTGTCTGCCTTGGTCAAGGCTTGCAATGCCTATTTCAAACTTGGATTGGATAGAAGCCAGTTGGCACAGGAGGCTAAATTTGCATCAGGTTCTTCTTCTCGGAGTTTTTATGGACCACTAGGTGCTTGGGATAAGGATAGCGGAGAAATTTATCCTGTAGAGACAGACTTGAAACTAGCTATGATTATGTTGGTGCTGGAGGACAAGAAAAAACCAATCTCTAGCCGTGATGGGATGAAACTTTGTGTGGAAACTTCGACTACTTTTGACGACTGGGTGCGTCAGTCTGAGAAAGACTATCAGGATATGCTGGTTTATCTCAAGGAAAATGACTTTGCCAAGGTTGGGGAGTTAACGGAGAAAAATGCCCTTGCTATGCACGCTACGACGAAAACAGCATCACCAGCCTTTTCTTATCTGACGGATGCAAGCTATGAAGCTATGGACTTTGTCCGCCAGCTTCGTGAGCAAGGGGAAGCCTGCTACTTTACCATGGATGCTGGTCCAAATGTCAAAGTCCTCTGTCAAGAGAAAGACTTGGAACATTTGTCTGAAATCTTCGGTCAACGTTATCGCTTGATTGTGTCAAAAACAAAGGATTTGAGCCAAGATGATTGCTGTTAAAACTTGCGGAAAACTCTATTGGGCAGGTGAATATGCTATTTTAGAGCCAGGGCAGTTGGCCTTGATAAAGGCCATTCCTATCTATATGAGGGCTGAGATTGCCTTTTCTGATAGCCACCGTATCTACTCAGATATGTTTGATTTCGCAGTAGACTTGACGCCAAATCCTGACTATAGCTTGATTCAAGAAACGATTGCTTTAGTGGAAGATTTCCTGACTTATCATGGTCAGACCTTACGACCTTTTTCTCTAGAAATCCGAGGAAAAATGGAACGAGGAGGGAAAAAGTTTGGTCTAGGATCTAGCGGTAGCGTCGTTGTCTTGGTTGTCAAGGCTCTGCTGGCTCTGTATAATCTTTCGGTTAATCAGAATCTCTTGTTCAAGTTGGCCAGCGCGGTCTTGCTCAAGCGAGGAGATAATGGTTCCATGGGAGATCTTGCCTGTATCGTGGCAGAGGATTTGGTTGTCTACCAGTCTTTTGATCGCCAGAAGGTAGCTGCTTGGTTGGAAGAAGAAAACTTGGCGACAGTTTTAGAGCGTGATTGGGGCTTTTCAATTTCACAAGTGAAACCAACTCTAGAATGCGATTTCCTAGTGGGATGGACCAAGGAAGTGGCTGTATCGAGTCACATGGTCCAACAAATAAAGCAAAATATCAATCAGAATTTTTTAAGTTCCTCAAAAGAAACGGTGGCTGCTTTGGTAGAAGCCTTGGAACAGGGGAAAGTAGAAAAAAGTATCAAGCAAGTAGAAGCAGCCAGCAAGCTCTTAGAAAGCTTGAGCGCAGATATTTACACGCCTTCGCTCAGACAGTTGAAAGAAGCCAGTCAATATTTGCAGGCTGTTGCCAAGAGTAGCGGCGCTGGTGGTGGAGACTGTGGTATTGCCTTGAGTTTTGATACGCAATCAACTGAAACCTTAAAAAATCGTTGGGCCGATCTGGGAATTGAGCTCTTATACCAAGAAAGGATAGGACATGACGACAAATCGTAAGGATGAGCACATCCGCTATGCCCTTGAGCAGAAAAGTTCCTATAATAGCTTTGATGAGGTGGAGTTGATTCATTCTTCCTTACCTCTTTACGACCTGGATGAAATCGATCTTTCGACAGAATTTGCTGGTCGAAAGTGGGACTTTCCTTTTTATATCAATGCCATGACGGGTGGAAGTAATAAGGGAAGAGAAATCAATCAAAAGCTGGCTCAGGTGGCGGAAGCCTGTGGGATTTTATTTGTAACTGGTTCTTACAGCTCAGCTCTCAAAGATCCAACAGATGCCTCTTTTTCTGTCAAATCTAGTCATCCCAATCTCCTCCTTGGAACCAATATTGGATTGGACAAGCCTGTCGAGTTCGGACTTCAGACTGTAGAAGAGATGAATCCTCTCCTCTTGCAAGTGCATGTCAATGTCATGCAGGAATTACTCATGCCCGAGGGAGAAAGGTCGTTCAGAAGCTGGCAATCACATCTAGCAGACTACAGCAAGCAAATCCCTGTTCCGATTGTCCTAAAGGAAGTCGGCTTTGGAATGGATGTGAAAACCATCGAAAGAGCCTATGAACTAGGGATTCGAACTGTTGATCTATCAGGTCGTGGGGGTACCAGCTTTGCCTATATCGAAAACCGTCGTAGTGGTCAACGTGATTACCTCAATCAATGGGGCCAGTCTACAATGCAGGCCCTTCTCAATGCCCAAGACTGGAAAGGCAAGGTCGAACTCTTGGTTAGTGGAGGGGTTCGAAATCCTCTGGATATGATTAAGTGCCTGGTCTTTGGTGCCAAGGCTGTAGGCCTGTCACGTACCGTTCTGGAATTGATTGAAACCTACACAATTGAAGAAGTGATTGGCATTATCCAAGGCTGGAAAGACGATCTGCGTTTGATTATGTGTGCCCTTAATTGTGCCACCATAGCAGATTTGAAAAAAGTAGACTATCTTCTTTATGGAAAATTAAAAGAAGCAAAGGATCAGATGAAAAAGGCGTAACCACCGCCTTTTTTCCATCCTCAGACTGAGGTGACTTTTTTGAATTGTGATAAAATAGAAGGGAGAGGATGCACCTATGAGAAAATTTAAAATCTTTTTATTTATCGAAGCCTGTCTTCTGACAGGAGCTCTGATTTTGATGGTATCAGAGCATTTTTCGCGTTTTCTGCTGATTTTATTTCTCTTTTTGCTTTTGATTCGATATTACACTGGTAAAGAGGGCAATAACCTTCTGTTAGTGGTGGCAACCATTCTCTTCTTTTTTATCGTCATGCTCAATCCTTTTGTGATTCTAGCTATTTTTGTTGCGGTTATATACAGCCTCTTTCTTCTTTATCCGATGATGAACCAGGAAAAAGAGCAGACCAATTTGGTTTTTGAAGAGGTGGTAACGGTTAAGAAGGAGAAAAATCGTTGGTTTGGTAATCTCCATCATTTTTCAAGCTACCAGACTTGCCAGTTTGATGATATCAATCTCTTTCGTCTCATGGGCAAGGACACTATTCATCTGGAGAGGGTCATTCTAACCAATCATGACAATGTCATTATCCTTAGAAAGATGGTAGGAACGACCAAAATCATTGTTCCTGTAGATGTGGAAGTCAGTCTCAGCGTTAACTGTCTCTATGGGGATTTGACTTTTTTCAACCAGCCCAAGCGAGCCCTCCGCAATGAACACTATCATCAAGAAACAAGAGATTATCTCAAGAGTAATAAGAGTGTCAAGATTTTCTTGACTACTATGATTGGGGATGTGGAGGTAGTTAGAGGATGAAAAAACAAGCCTATGTAATCATTGCCCTCATCTCCGTCCTGTTTGTCTTATTTTTCTCCCACAGCTTGCTGGAAATCTTTGACTTTGACTGGTCTATTTTCTTGCACGATATCGAAAAAACAGAAAAATTTGTCTTTTTATTGTTGGTATTCAGTATGTCCATGACCTGTCTCTTGGCCCTGTTTTTGCGAGGTGTTGAAGAGTTTTCTCTCAGAAAAGTGCAGGCTAATCTCAAGTGTTTGTTGGCAGGACAAGAAGTGGTTCAGGTTGCAGATCCAGATTTGGATGCCAGTTTCAAGTCCTTGTCAGGTAAACTGAACCTTTTGACAGAGGCTCTTCAAAAGGCTGAAAATCACAGCCTTGCTCAGGAAGAGGAAATCATTGAGAAGGAAAGAAAGCGAATTGCTCGGGATTTGCATGATACAGTCAGTCAGGAGTTGTTTGCGGCTCACATGATTTTGTCAGGTATCAGTCAGCAGGCTTTGAAATTGGAGAGAGAAAAGATGCAGACCCAGTTGCAGAGTGTCACAGCTATTTTAGAAACTGCCCAGAAGGATTTGCGAGTCTTGCTCCTGCATTTGCGACCAGTTGAACTGGAGCAGAAGAGTCTGGTTGAAGGAATCCAAATCCTCTTAAAAGAGCTTGAGGACAAGAGTGATCTCAAGGTTAGTTTCAAGCAAAATGTGACGGAATTGCCTAAGAAAATCGAAGAGCATATCTTCCGTATCCTGCAAGAATTGATCAGCAATACCCTTCGCCATGCCCAGGCATCTTGTTTAGATGTTTACCTCTATCAGTCAGATTTTCAATTGCAGCTGAAGGTGGTGGACAATGGGATTGGTTTTCAGTTAGGGAGCTTAGATGACCTGAGTTATGGACTCCGCAATATCAAGGAGCGGGTTGAAGATATGGCAGGGACGGTTCAGTTATTAACAGCTCCCAAACAAGGGCTGGCAGTTGATATCCGTATTCCCCTGCTCGATAAGGAATGATAAAGGAGTAAAGATGAAAATTTTACTAGTAGATGACCACGAAATGGTCCGATTGGGCTTGAAAAGCTACTTTGACCTCCAAGACGATGTAGAGGTTGTGGGCGAGGCATCCAACGGGTCTCAAGGCATTGATTTAGCCTTGGAATTACGTCCAGATGTCATTGTCATGGATATTGTCATGCCTGAGATGAATGGGATTGATGCGACCTTGGCTATCCTCAAAGAATGGCCTGAAGCCAAGATTTTGATTGTGACTTCGTACTTGGACAATGAAAAAATCATGCCGGTCTTGAATGCTGGTGCTAGGGGCTATATGCTTAAGACATCAAGTGCTGATGAATTACTCCATGCCGTCCGTAAGGTGGCTGCTGGGGAGTTGGCCATTGAGCAAGAGGTCAGCAAAAAAGTCGAATACCACCGCAATCATATAGAACTACATGAGGACCTGACTGCGCGTGAGCGAGATGTTCTCCAACTCATCGCCAAGGGCTACGAAAATCAGCGTATCGCAGACGAACTGTTTATCTCTCTCAAGACGGTCAAAACTCACGTGTCCAACATTCTTGCCAAACTTGAGGTTAGCGATCGCACTCAGGCAGCGGTCTATGCCTTTCAGCATCACTTGGTGGGGCATGAGGAGTTTTAGATGAGTCTAACAGATTTGCTTGAGGAGCTAGAAGCAGTAAAAGATTCTAAAAAAGCAGGGCCCATGGGAGCCTATATGCGCCATCGATTTTCCTTTCTAGGCGTTGCGGTGCCAGAAAGGAATAAACTCTATAAAAAATACTTTCCAGAAGCGAAAAAACAAAGATTATTGATTGGGATTTTGTAGATACTTGCTGGGAAAAAGAGTCTAGAGAATACCAGTATGTGGCTGCCAATTATTTGAAAGCAATGCAGTCTTATCTAAAGGACAGCGATTTGCCTAAGCTAGAGCAGTTGATTGTTACCAAGTCTTGGTGGGATACCGTAGATATCCTAGATCGAGTAGTAGGGAGTTTGGTGTATGACCACCCTGAACTAGAAGAAATAATCTTTAAATGGAGCCTATCAGATAATATCTGGTTGAGATGTGTCGCTATTGACCACCAGTTGTTAAGAAAAGAGAAGACCAATGTTCAATTAATGGAAAAGATTCTGCTTCATAATTTGAACCAAACAGAATTCTTTATCAATAAAGCCATTGGTGGGGCTCTAAGAGACTACTCCAAAACCAATCCAACTTGGGTAGCAGGCTTCATTGAGAAAAACAAGGAAAGAATGGCTGACCTTAGCATCAAAGAAGCGAGTAAGTACCTCTAACGTGATTGAAAAGCGCATTCATTACTTGAAAGAAGTCGTCCATTTATGTTATAATAGACTGTATTTAAAAAATTTTAAGGAGAAATGACAGAATGTCTGTATCATTTGAAAACAAAGAAACAAACCGTGGTGTCTTGACTTTCACTATCTCTCAAGACCAAATCAAACCAGAATTGGACCGTGTCTTCAACTCAGTGAAGAAATCTCTTAATGTTCCAGGTTTCCGTAAAGGTCACCTTCCACGTCCTATCTTTGACAAAAAATTTGGTGAAGAGTCACTTTACCAAGACGTTATGAACGCTCTTTTGCCAAACGCTTATGAAGTAGCTGTAAAAGAAGCTGGTCTTGAAGTTGTTGCTCAACCAAAAATTGATGTAACTTCAATGGAAAAAGGTCAAGATTGGGTTATCACTGCTGAAGTTGTTACAAAACCTGAAGTAAAATTGGGTGACTACAAAAACCTTGAAGTATCAGTAGATGTAGAAAAAGAAGTAACTGATGCTGATGTTGAAGAGCGTATTGAACGCGAACGCAACAACTTGGCTGAATTGGTTATCAAAGAAGCTGCTGCTGAAAACGGCGACACTGTTGTCATCGACTTCGTTGGTTCTATCGATGGTGTTGAATTTGACGGTGGAAAAGGTGAAAACTTCTCACTTGGACTTGGTTCAGGTCAATTCATCCCTGGTTTCGAAGACCAATTGGTAGGTCACTCAGCTGGTGAAACCGTTGATGTTATCGTAACATTCCCAGAAGACTACCAAGCAGAAGATCTTGCAGGTAAAGAAGCTAAATTCGTAACAACTATCCACGAAGTAAAAGCTAAAGAAGTTCCAGCTCTTGACGATGAGCTTGCAAAAGACATCGATGAAGAAGTTGAAACACTTGCTGAATTGAAAGAAAAATACCGTAATGAATTGGCTGCTGCTAAAGAAGAAGCTTACAAAGATGCAGTTGAAGGTGCAGCAATTGATAAAGCTGTAGAAAACGCTGAAATCGTAGAACTTCCAGAAGAAATGATTCACGAAGAAGTTCACCGTTCAGTAAACGAATTCCTTGGAAACTTGCAACGTCAAGGTATCAACCCTGACATGTACTTCCAAATCACTGGAACTACTCAAGAAGACCTTCACAATCAATATCAAGCAGAAGCTGAGTCACGTACTAAGACTAACCTTGTTATCGAAGCAGTTGCCAAAGCTGAAGGATTTGATGCTTCAGAAGAAGAAATCCAAAAAGAAGTTGAGCAATTGGCAGCAGACTACAACATGGAAGTTGCACAAGTACAAAGCTTGCTTTCAGCTGATATGTTGAAACACGATATCACAATCAAAAAAGCTGTTGAGTTGATCACAAGCACAGCAACAGTTAAATAATCTTATACTCTTCGAAAATCAAATTCAAACCACGTCAGCGTCGCCTTACCGTACTCAAGTACAGCTTGCGGCTAGCTTCCTAGTTTGCTCTTTGATTTTCATTGAGTATTCATAAACAAAAATCCCACCTGACTAGGTGGGTTTTCTGATGCACTATTTTCCAAAAATCTCTTTAAGGTCTGCGTCTGTAATCCCAATCATGGCTGGGATGCTATCCCAGTTTTCTTCGGTTAGGATGTAGGATTGTTCAGAGTCACTTGATGTGGCAGTTTCATAGACAGCTGGTTTATTATCTTCGACATTTTCCAATAGATCACTGAAGCGTTCAATCAGATAGGTTTTTCGGGCAGTTCCGATGTGCTGTGTAGCATAGTCGAAGGCTTGTAATTCACCTAGTAAGATAAGCTTGCTTTTGGCACGTGTAATGGCGGTATAGATGAGATTCCGCTCCAGCATACGCCTACTAGCACTGGTAATCGGTAGGATGACAACAGGGAACTCGCTTCCCTGAGATTTATGGATACTCATGGCATAGGCCAGGCGAATCTTGTACCATTCGTTACGGGGGTAAGAGACTTCATTCCCGTCAAAATCAATGACAATCTCGTCTTGTTTCGATTCGGTGTATTTACCGGGAATCAAGTCTGTGATGGCACCCAAATCTCCGTTAAAGACATTGATTTCAGCATCGTTGACCAAGTGAATAACCTTGTCTCCCTTACGATAGTGACACTGGGGAGCTTCAAAACTCAGTTGGTCTTTTTGTGGTGGGTTCAGGAGGTCTTGCATGAGCTGGTTGATGGCATCGATCCCTGCTGTACCACGGTACATGGGAGCCAGAACTTGGATATCACGGGCAGGGATGCCACTTCTGAGGGCAGCGCCTAAGATTTTTTCAATGGTGGCAGGAATATGACCGCTAGCAATTTCAAAGTAGGAACGGTCTGCTTTTTTCTGGGTAAAATCAGCTGGCAAAATGCCCTGTCGAATCTGACTAGCTAGGGTAACGATAGTTGATTCTTCGCTTTGTCGGTAAATTTTTTCCAAGCGAGTCTGAGGAATCAAGGGAATATGAAGCAGATCCGCTAGAACCTGTCCAGGACTGACAGACGGCAACTGGTCGCTGTCACCCACGATGAGGATCTTACTGTTAGAAGAGATATTGGAAAAGAGTTGATTGGCCAGCCAAGTATCCACCATAGAAAATTCATCCACGATAATAAAGTCGGAATCCAGATAATCTTCCAGATGACTGGTGTCATCGTCACCTGTCATTCCTAAATGACGGTGTATGGTCGCACTTGGCAAGCCTGTCAATTCATTCATACGGCGAGCTGCTCGGCCAGTTGGAGCGGCAAGAAGAATCGGCAGGTTGCTTTTTTTCCTGAGGTCAAGTCCTTCTAAAAGGGCGTAAACAGCGATAATCCCATTGATAACAGTTGTCTTACCAGTACCAGGCCCACCTGTAAGGATAAAGACCTTGTTCTGGATAGCATCGCAGATAGCCTGTTTTTGAATGTTATCATACTCAATCCCCAGCTCCTCTTCGACAGTAGCGATATGTTTTTGAATGGTTTTTAAATCATGACTCTTTTGTTTTCCCTTTTCAAGGATACGAACCAAGTGACTGCGGATGCCTTCCTCAGCGAAAAAGAGACTATTATCAAAGATTTTTGTATCAATCTGCTGAACCTTGTCTTCTTCAATCAGGTAGGAGAGTTCTTGGGCCACTTGGCTGGGATCCAGTTCCACGGGGCGGGAAGACTCAAGGAGAGTAAGGGTTTGTTCTAGCAGATCCCGTGCTTCAACATAGGTGTCTCCTGTTTCCATACAGGCTTGAAAAAGACTGTGAACTAGACCGGCGCGGAAGCGTTCAGGAGCCTGACTTTCGATGCCTAGTTCTTCCGCTAATTGGTCAGCAATAGTAAATCCCAATCCTTTGATATCCTCAACTAACTGGTAGGGATAATTTTCAACCACATCAAGGGTTTCTTCCTTGTAAAAGTCTTGAATTTGAAAGGCTAGTTTATTGGGAATGCCGTAGTTGGCTAGTTTAGCCAAAACCATCTCCGTTCCGTAGTTGAGACGGAGAGTAGAGACGAAAGCCTCTCGATTTTTGGCAGAGAGTCCTGTGATGCCTTCTAACTTTTCTGGGTGTTGCAGAATTTCGTCAATGGTATTGTCGCCATAGGTATCCACGATTTTTTGAGCTGTCTTGAGACCAATTCCCTTGAAATGGCTACTCGAAAAGTATTTGACAAGCCCCTTGCTAGTTGGTTTTGCGCGTTCATACCGGCTGATCTGCAGTTGTTCTCCATACTTGGAGTGCTGGACAATTTGCCCCCAAAAAGTGTAGTCTTCGCCCTCAATCACATCAGCCATGGTACCTGTGACAATGATTTCAAAATCATCAAAATCCTCTGCGTCCGTATCTTCGATTTCTAGGAGGAGGATGCGATAAAAATTGCTGGGATTTTCAAAAATAATCCGTTCAATGGTTCCTGAAAAATAAACTTCCATAAGATTCCTTTGCATAAATAGGTGAGAGTTAATACTCTTCGAAAATCAAATTCAAACCACGTCAGCTTCGCCTTGCCGTACTCAAGTACAGCCTGCGGCTAGCTTCCTAGTTTGATCTTTGATTTTCATTGAGTATAACTTTGTTTCTATCTTAATCAAACTGGATAGTGAATAATCATATTATCACGATAGAAGAAGAGGCTGAGATTGCTGATTCTCGGCCTCTTCGATTTCTTAAAATGTTCCGATACGGGTGATTGGCCAGAAGCGGAATTTAGCTTCCCCTGTGATATCTTTTGCTTTGAAGGTACCCACATGGCGGCTGTCGCTCGAAACCAAGCGGTCGTCTCCGAGGAGGAGGTATTCTCCTTCTGGGACAGTAAAGCTAAAGTTGGTATTGTAGTTGACATCAACTGTGAAGGCTTGAGCCTTTTGAGCGATACTTCTAAAGAAAGTTCCTTTATTTCCTTCAAAACCTTTGCCTGAGTATGTACTTTGGAGTTTGTCATCCTTGAAGCGTTTGATGTAGTCAGCTAGGTAAGGCTCGTCCGTCTCTTTGTCATTTATGTAAAGTTTATCGTTTTCGTAACGGATGGTGTCGCCAGGCATTCCGATGACACGTTTGACAATGTCCTTATTGCCATCTTCCTCATGGGCCACCACGATATCAAAACGGTCAATAGGGAGGTGTTTGACAACAAAGAGGATTTCACCGTCCGCTAGGGTAGGATCCATGGAATGCCCTTCTACGCGAACATTGCTCCAAAAAAAGATACGACTTAAAGCTAGTAATGACAGAATTAGGAGGAACAATCCCCACTCTTTTAAGAAATTTTTAAATGAATTCATAACTTACCTTTCTAAGCGTTTTTTCGCTTTTTCAGTATTTTTAAAGTGCAGTTTGGCGCAGAAATTAAGTCCCTGCATACCATAGGCTTGCAAAATCTGGCTAGCTACCTTATCAGAAGCCGTTCCAGCTCCACTTGGAAGTTGATAGCCCAGTTCTCGTCCCAGATTTTCAAGATTTTCCAGAAAGAGATCACGTGCAATGATAGAAGAAACTGCGACAGCCAAGTATTTGCCTTCAGCCTTTTCTTCTAAGCTGATAGGATTGCTGAAACGATTGGCCTCCTGTGCCAAGTACTTGTCATAATTTTTAGCACTGGTAAAGGCATCAATCACAATTTTCTCAGGCTGAACACCTTTTTGAAGGAGGAGATAGATAGCCTGGTTATGGAGGGCTACCTTAACAGAAACAGCATTGTAGCGGTCTCCGATGATCTCGTTGTACTTGCTTGGTGAGAGAAGCAATGCCTGATGCTGGATTTTTTCCTTGAGGATAGGGGTAATCTGACGGATTTTTTGGTCAGTCAGAGTTTTAGAATCCCCCACACCGAGTTTTCGCAAGAAGTCATGCTGGTCAGGTGTAACAAAGGAAGCCACGACTGCAAGCCCACCAAAGTAGGAACCATTTCCAACCTCATCTGTCCCAATCAAAGGGAGATTTTGTCCGCTTATTTCCTCTACAACTTGATAGCCAAAGAAACTAGCGTATTTCTCAGCCCCTTCACCCTGAAGCAAGACCTTTCCAGAAGTATAGATAGAAACGGTAGCTTGAGGTAGTCGCAAAAAGTAGCGAATATAGGAATTTTTGCTGGGAGCCAGACTAGTTTGATAGTGTTCAAGAAAAGCCTGAATCTCCTTTTCGCTTGGTGTGAGTGTGATACTTGCCATAGTTTCTATTGTACCATAAAAGCAGGCAAATTTGTAAAAACTGACAAAGTTAGCGAATTTTGGTATAATATCGTGAGGTGAATTTTATGGCAAATCTAAATCGATTCAAATTTACATTCGGGAAAAAATCATTAACCTTGACAAGCGAGCATGACAATCTCTTTATGGAGGAAATCGCCAAGGTTGCGACAGAAAAATACCAAGCAATTAAAGAACAAATGCCTAGTGCAGATGATGAAACAATCGCTCTTTTGTTGGCAGTCAACTGTTTATCAACTCAACTCAGCCGTGAGATTGAATTTGACGATAAGGAGCAAGAGCTAGAAGAACTCCGTCACAAGCTCGTGACTTGTAAGCAAGAACAGAGCAAGATTGAGGACTCCTTATGATTTCACTCCTTCTTCTATTGGTCTTGGCTTGGGGATTTTATATCGGCTATCGGAGAGGCCTGCTCTTACAGGTTTATTACCTGATTTCAGCCATGGCATCGGCTTTTATGGCTGGCCAGTTTTACAAGGGGCTTGGAGAACAGTTCCATTTATTGCTCCCTTATGCAAATCCGCAGGAAGGTCAGGGAACTTTCTTTTTTCCATCGGATCAACTCTTTCAGTTGGATAAGGTTTTTTACGCAGGGATTGGCTACTTGCTTGTATTTGGGATTGTCTATAGCATCGGTCGTTTGCTTGGCCTCCTCTTACACTTACTTCCTAGTAAAAAACTGGGTGGTAAGTTGTTCCAAGTTTCAGCAGGTATCTTGTCCATGTTGGTGACCTTGTTTGTCTTGCAGATGGCCTTGACAATCTTGGCAACCATCCCCATGGCAGCTATACAAAATCCTCTTGAAAAGAGTATCGTCGCAAAACACATCATCCAGAGCATACCAGTAACAACCAGTTGGCTCAAACAAATCTGGGTGACAAATTTAATCGGATAAAAAGGGCAGGAGTTTTCCTAGCCCTTTGTTTACAGATTTGACTCGAATCTATCAGAATGTAAAAAGCTAATACTCTTCGAAAATCTCTTCAAACCACGTCAGCTTCCATCTGCAACCTCAAAACACTGTTTTAGCAACCTGCGGCTAGCTTACTAGTTTGTTCTTTGATTTTTATTGAGTATCATACACCTAGACATTCAAAGACAAGGAAATAAAGATGAATAAGAAAATATTAGAAACATTAGAGTTTAATAAGGTCAAGGCTTTGTTTGAACCCCATTTGTTAACCGAGCAGGGCTTGGAGCAATTGAGACATCTGGCTCCGACTGCCAAAGCAGATAAAATCAAACAGGCTTTTGCTGAGATGAAGGAAATGCAGGCTATTTTTGTTGAGCAACCGCATTTTACCATTCTTGCAACCAATGAAATCGCAGGAGTCTGCAAACGGTTAGAGATGGGAGCAGACCTCAATATTGAGGAGTTCCTACTCTTGAAGCGCGTGCTTCTGTCTAGCAGAGAACTGCAAAGTTTTTACGCCAATCTGGAAAATGTTAGTTTGGAAGAATTAGCCCTTTGGTTTGAGAAATTACATGATTTTCCGCAATTACAAGGAAATCTCCAAGCCTTTAATGATGCAGGTTTCATTGAAAATTTTGCCAGTGAAGAATTAGCGCGAATCCGTCGAAAAATCCATGACAGCGAGAGTCAGGTACGCGATGTTTTACAGGACCTGCTTAAGCAAAAAGGGCAGATGTTGACAGAAGGAATCGTTGCCAGCAGAAATGGTCGTCAGGTTTTACCAGTCAAAAACACCTACCGCAATAAGATTGCAGGTGTCGTTCATGATATTTCTGCTAGTGGAAATACCGTCTATATTGAACCCCGTGAGGTGATCAAACTGAGCGAAGAAATTGCCAGTCTGCGAGCAGATGAGCGCTATGAAATGCTTCGCATTCTCCAAGAAATTTCTGAGCGAGTTCGCCCTCATGCGGCTGAGATTGCTAATGACGCTTGGATTATCGGCCATCTGGACTTGATTCGTGCCAAGGTCCGCTTTATCCAAGAAAGGCAAGCAGTAGTTCCCCAGCTATCAGAAAATCAAGAAATTCAACTGCTCCATGTCTACCATCCTTTGGTTAAAAATGCCGTCGCAAATGATGTCCATTTTGGCCAAGATTTAACAGCGATTGTCATTACAGGTCCCAATACAGGTGGTAAGACCATCATGCTCAAGACTCTGGGCTTGACGCAGGTCATGGCTCAGTCCGGTTTACCGATTTTAGCAGATAAGGGAAGCCGTGTTGGTATTTTTGAAGAAATCTTTGCTGATATAGGAGATGAGCAGTCTATTGAGCAGAGCTTGTCTACTTTTTCTAGCCATATGACCAATATTGTGGATATTCTTGGCAAGGTCAACCAACATTCACTTTTACTCTTGGATGAGTTGGGGGCTGGTACCGATCCTCAAGAGGGAGCTGCCCTTGCTATGGCTATTTTGGAGGACCTTCGTCTACGTCAAGTCAAGACCATGGCGACCACCCACTATCCAGAACTCAAGGCCTACGGTATTGAGACAGCCTTTGTGCAAAATGCCAGCATGGAGTTTGATACCGCAACTCTCCGTCCTACCTATCGTTTTATGCAGGGTGTGCCTGGCCGAAGCAATGCCTTTGAAATTGCCAAACGTCTGGGCCTATCAGAAGTTATCGTCGGAGATGCTAGTCAGCAGGTCGATCAGGATAATGATGTCAACCGTATCATTGAGCAACTAGAAGAGCAGACGCTAGAGAGTCGCAAACGCTTGGACAATATCCGTGAGGTGGAGCAAGAAAATCTCAAGATGAACCGTGCGCTTAAAAAACTTTACAACGAGCTCAATCGTGAAAAAGAAACCGAGCTTAATAAGGCGCGTGAACAGGCTGCTGAGATTGTGGACATGGCCCTAAGTGAGAGTGACCAGATTCTCAAAAATCTCCACAGTAAATCGCAACTCAAACCTCATGAAATCATTGAAGCCAAGGCCAAGCTGAAAAAATTGGCTCCTGAAAAAGTGGATTTGTCCAAAAACAAGGTCCTTCAAAAGGCCAAGAAAAAACGAGCTCCAAAGGTGGGAGATGATATCGTGGTGCTCAGTTACGGACAGCGTGGTACCTTGACCAGTCAACTCAAGGACGGCCGCTGGGAGGCCCAAGTTGGCTTGATTAAGATGACCTTAGAAGAGAAAGAGTTTGACCTTGTTCAAGCCCAGCAAGAAAAGCAAGTCAAGAAGAAACAAGTCAATGTTGTGAAACGAACTTCTGGTCGTGGCCCTCAAGCCAGACTGGACCTTCGAGGCAAACGTTATGAAGAGGCCATGAATGAGCTTGATGCCTTTATTGACCAAGCCCTGCTTAACAATATGGCCCAAGTCGATATCATTCATGGTATCGGTACAGGTGTCATCCGTGAAGGAGTGACCAAATACCTACAAAGAAACAAACATGTTAAGAGTTTCGGCTTTGCCCCGCAAAATGCTGGGGGCAGTGGCGCGACTATTGTGACCTTTAAAGGATAGAAATATTTCGGACTTTATACAGTAAAAACTGTTGAACTAATTTTTACTAATAAACACATTGACAAAAGCCAACATTTTTTGTAAAATAAGAATCAATTAAATACCAACACCGAATGAAGTTTAATAGAAGTGGTAAATCGTTTGATTTTCCATGACTGTAAATGGACGGAACTCTGGAGAGACCGTAAAGGCACCGAAGGGGCAAGGCAGGTAACTGCTCAAACTCTCAGGTAAAAGGACAGAGCTAGGATAGACCGCTTTTTAGCATTTATCTAAGCATTCCAGAGTACATGTATCTTGCATGTGCTCTTTCTTTTGGGGTTGAAAAGATAGGAGAAGGAAATGTTAGAATTGCTTAAATCAATCGATGCTTTTGCTTGGGGCCCACCCCTCTTGATTTTATTGGTCGGAACAGGGATTTACCTCACTGCTCGTCTAGGACTTTTGCAGGTTTTGAGTTTGCCTAAGGCCTTTCAACTTATTTTTACCAAGGATAAAGGGCATGGCGATGTATCCAGCTTTGCAGCACTATGTACAGCCCTAGCAGCGACAGTTGGTACGGGAAATATTATCGGGGTAGCTACAGCTATCAAGGTCGGTGGACCAGGAGCACTCTTTTGGATGTGGATGGCCGCTTTCTTTGGGATGGCTACCAAGTATGCGGAAGGACTTTTGGCGATTAAATACCGCACAAAGGACGACCATGGTGCAGTAGCGGGAGGTCCCATGCACTATATTCTTCTAGGGATGGGAGAAAAGTGGCGACCACTTGCTATCTTCTTTGCCCTGGCAGGTGTGCTAGTAGCTTTATTAGGAATCGGAACCTTCACCCAAGTAAACTCGATTACAGAATCTATCCAAAATACCACGTCTATTTCGCCAGCTATCACTGCTCTCGTTTTGTCTGTATTAGTAGCAATTGCAGTCTTTGGCGGACTCAAGTCTATTTCAAAGGTTTCAACTACTGTTGTTCCTTTTATGGCCATCATCTATATTTTAGGGACACTTACAGTTATTTTCTTCAATATTGGCAAACTCCCTGCCACAATCGCTTTAATCTTGACATCAGCTTTTAGTCCTGTTGCTGCGGTAGGTGGTTTCGCTGGTGCCAGCATTCGAATGGCTATTCAAAATGGTGTGGCGCGTGGTGTGTTCTCAAACGAATCTGGTCTGGGTTCTGCTCCCATTGCAGCTGCGGCTGCTAAGACAAATGAACCGGTAGAGCAAGGCTTGATTTCCATGACAGGAACCTTTATTGATACCCTCATTATCTGTACTCTGACTGGTTTGACCATCTTGGTGACTGGTGTTTGGAGTGGTGACTTAAATGGGGTTGCCTTGACTCAGTCAGCCTTCTCAACAGTCTTTTCACACTTTGGACCTGCTCTCTTGACCATCTTCCTTGTGCTCTTTGCCTTTACAACGATTCTTGGTTGGAACTACTATGGAGAACGCTGTTTCGAGTTCCTCTTTGGGGTTCGCTTTATCTGGCTCTACCGTGTGGTCTTTGTACTCATGGTCTTGTTGGGAGGATTTATCGAGTTGGATATGGTTTGGATTATCGCAGATATTGTCAATGCCTTGATGGCTCTGCCAAATTTGATTGCCCTCTTAGTTTTATCACCAGTTGTTATTGCTGAGACTAAAAAGTATTTTGATAAATAATGAAATCACACAGATTGTGTGGTTTTTTTACTTTCATAAAAAATTTCTATCGGTGCAATTTAAAATATATATTATACAAGGTATAGAATCTGTGATAGACTAGGTTTCAACAAAATGAAAAGAGGTTTTATGATGACAACATTTACAATCCATACAGTAGAATCAGCACCAGCAGAAGTGAAAGAAGTTCTTGAAACAGTAGAAAAAGACAACAATGGCTTTATTCCAAATCTAATCGGACTCTTGGCTAATGCACCAACTGCCCTAGAGGCTTATCGTACTGTCGGAGCTATCAACCGTCGCAATAGTCTGACACCCGTTGAGCGCGAAGTAGTGCAAATCACAGCAGCTGTAACAAATGGTTGTGCCTTCTGCGTCGCAGGTCACACAGCCTTTTCAATCAAACAAATCCAGATGAATGATGATCTTCTGCAAGCCCTTCGCAATCGCACTCCAATTGAAACAGATCCTAAATTGGACACCCTAGCTAAGTTTACCTTGGCGGTTATGAATACCAAGGGTCGTGTAGGAGATGAAGCCTTGTCTGAGTTTCTAGAAGTTGGCTATACTCAACAAAATGCCTTGGATGTGGTTCTTGGTGTCAGCCTAGCAAGCCTCTGTAACTATGCCAATAATCTAGCCAATACACCAATTAATCCAGAATTACAACCTTATGCTTAATTCATATCTGAGTAAAATGAAGTCTGAAATCAACGGACTTCGTTTTTTTAGCACCTTATTTAAGCGCTTTTATGTTATACTGAAACTAACATGATTATTGGAGGTTAGGATGAAAAAACTCCCCTTGGTATTTTCTGGTTGTTTGCTAGGTTTGGCAGGAGCTGGAAACCTTATTTTAGATACGTTGCCGGTTCTATCCCATCTATTGAGTCTGATAGGTTTGATTTTGTGGATTTACTTTCTGATTTTGCATCTCTTTAAATGGAAGGAAACCAAGCAAGAATTGACCAAGCCCCCTCTTTTGTCAGGAATGGCCACCTTTCCCATGGCTGGGATGATTTTATCGACTTATGTCTTTCGGGTCTTCCCTCATCTTCCTTTGGTAGCGCAAGGACTCTGGTGGTTTTCATTTCTCTTGGATGTGGCCTTGATTGCTGGTTTCACCATCAAATTTGCTTGTCCGGGTCGGAGAGTTCATGCGACTCCAAGCTGGACGGTTCTTTATGTGGGGATAGCAGTGGTAGCCTTGACCTATCCTCTTGTAGGCATCATCGAAATTGCCTATGCGACCTTGAGTTTTGGTTTTCTCCTAACCTTCTATCTCTATCCCCTTATTTATAGCGATTTAAAGAAACATCCACTCCCACTAGCTATGCTTGGACAAGAAGGGATTTACTGTGCTCCTTTCTCTCTACTCTTGGCTTCCCTAGTTCGAGTTGGAGGTGCCAGCCTGCCAACTTGGATTTTAATCGTCATGATTTTGGCTTCTCAATCTTTCTTTTTCTTTGTTTTGACTCGCCTGCCCAATATTTTAAAACAAGGCTTTCAACCAGCTTTCTCAGCCCTCACTTTCCCAACCATTATCACAGCTACCTCGCTCAAAATGGCTCAGGGAATCTTGAAACTTCCATTTCTGGATTATCTGGTACTGGCTGAAACTATTGTATGCCTAACTATCTTATTCTTTGTATTGGGCACTTATCTGATTTGGTTACGAAAAAAGGTCTAGCTAAAAATAGCTAAACCTTATTTTTTATGGTTTGATAACTTCAGCTCCACCCATGTATGGACGAAGTGCTTCTGGGATAGTCACAGAACCATCTGCATTTTGGTAGTTTTCAAGAATAGCAGCTACTGTACGTCCAACTGCAAGTCCAGAACCGTTCAAGGTGTGGAGCAATTTAACCTTGCCATCTGCTTCATCACGGTAACGGATTTGGGCACGACGGGCTTGGAAATCTTCTGTGTTTGAACAGCTTGAGATTTCACGGTAGGTATTTTGCGCTGGAATCCAAACTTCCAAGTCGTAAGTTTTAGCAGCTGAGAATCCCATATCTCCAGTAGAAAGCGCAACGACACGGTATGGAAGGTTGAGTTTTTGAAGAATATTTTCAGCGTTGGCTGTCATTTTTTCCAATTCTTCGTATGACTCTTCAGGTTTGGCAAATTTCACCATTTCAACCTTGTGGAATTGGTGCAAACGAATCAAGCCACGAGTATCACGACCAGCTGAACCAGCCTCAGAACGGAATGAAGGGCTCATAGCAGTGAAGTAGATTGGCAGGTCTTTACCGTCAAGGATTTCATCGCGGTAGTAGTTTGTTAGAGGAACTTCAGCTGTAGGAATAAGGACGTAATTGCTGTCGCTGAGTTCAAAAGTATCTTCCTTGAATTTTGGATATTGACCAGTCCCAAACATAGAGTCGTGGTTAACCATGTATGGTGTGATGACTTCTGTATAGCCTTCTTTTCCATGTTCATCCAACATAAAGTTGTAGATAGCACGTTCCAAACGAGCACCGAGTCCTTTATAGAAGAGGAAGCGAGCTCCTGTTACCTTACCACCGCGTTCCCAGTCAAGGATACCAAGATCTTCACCAAGATCCCAGTGAGCTTTTGGTTCGAAGTCAAACTCGCGTGGAGTACCCCAACGGCGAACTTCCACATTGTCTTCTTCGTCAGCCCCAACAGGAACGCTATCAGCTGGAATATTTGGAAGAGTAGTGGTAAATTCTGTCAATTTAGCATCGATTTCTGCCAATTCAGCATCCAAGGCTTTGACTTCAGCAGATAGAGTTTGCATGGCAGCAATCTTGTCATCTGCATTTTCCTTGTTGCGCTTAGCTTGGGCAATCTCAGCTGAAACTGTGTTACGTTCAGCCTTGAGAGTTTCAACCTTGACTAAAATGTCACGACGTTTTGCATCGATTTCTTTCATCTCATTCAAGACAGCAGCATCTACACCACGTGTAGCCAATTTTTCTGCGACAGCATCAAAGTCTGTACGAATACGTTTGATATCTAACATAAGAACTCCTTTATGAAAAAAGCACACCTGACAAAGCGTTGGAGTGGCAGGGCCACGGTTCCATCCAACTTCACAGGTGTGCACTTGATTGTGTATGCAATTGTTACTAACGGTAGAATTTCACCTATCCCTCCTATCTGCTCGCAGCGCCCGCAGACTTTCTGAAAGAAGAAGACAACCTACTTATCCGTTGCTATGATTATACTAAAGTTTCTACTTTTTTGCAAATAGATTTTTAAATTTTTGGCTAATTGTCTGAATCAGGGTCGGAAGTTTGACGACCTTGTCATTGCCCAATTTTTCGCGAGCAATTTTAAGAATGGCACCTGAGTCTTTTGAAGCAAAGAGGAATTTTCCTCTGTCTGTAAAGACTTCGAAGTGGCGACTGATTTTGCGACCAGAGACATTAGCTCCAATTTGGTTGATATGGCTCCAAGGAATCTGGATAAATTGTTCGACATTGACATCTGGGTAAAATTCCAGAGCCTGATCTCCGACTAGGAATTTCCCAACTTTCCCAGCTATAGAGAGGTAGGAAGTGCCTGTCGTATTGAGGAGCACTGTTTTGTTAAGCGATTGGGCCATGATTAGTCTTCCTTACTTTCACCGAAAAAGGCATTGTAGAGGGCTTTGATTGCTGCTTTCTCTTGGTCTTTATTGACAACAAACATGATAGAAACTTCACTAGAACCTTGAGACATCATCTGGATGTTGATCTTGTTTTCAGATAGCGCGCGCGTTGCAGTAGCAGTTACTCCAATATGACTCTTCATCTTTTCACCAACAATCATAATGATAGAAAGGTCGTGTTCGATTTCTGCATGGTCTACCTCAGCCTTTTGCACCAACTGACGAAGGATTTCTTCTTCCTTGATAGGAGTTAGTTCGCGAGAACGGAGAATGATTGAAAGATCGTCGATACCTGTTGGCATATGTTCCCAACCAATGTTGAGGTCTTCAAGGATTTGCAGAACCTTGCGTCCAAATCCAATCTCACGGTTCATGAGGTATTTGGACATGTTGATGCTGACAAAGCCAGAGTCACCAGCAATTCCCACAACTGGAAATTCATCACTACTGTGTTTTAGAACGATACGAGTACCTGGATGGTCAGGATTGTTGGTGTTCTTGATAACTAGAGGAATTTTTCCACGGTAGGCAGGTAGAAGAGCTTCATCATGAAGGACTGAGAATCCTGCATAGGCCAACTCACGCATTTCACGATAGGTTAATTCAGGGATAGAATGTGGTTGATGGATTATACCAGGGTGGGCAGCAAAGATACCATCAACGTCCGTAAAGTTTTCATAGAGGTCGGCTTTTACACCAGCAGCAATGATAGAACCAGTGATATCAGAGCCTCCACGTGAGAAGGTACAAATTTGATTTTCCTTGGTAACCCCAAAGAAACCAGGAATGACCAGAACTTCATTTGCATTGGTCAATTCTTCAATCTTGTCATAACTTGATGGAATGATGCGAGCGTTACCAGGTTCACTTGTGACCATAATACCAGCTTCTCTAGGGTGCACATAGCGTGCATCAATACCATTTTGATTAAAGTAGGCAGCAATCAATTTAGCATTGTTATTTTCACCCGCTGCGAGGAAAGTATCGTAGAGAAATTCATTTTCATCAATAGGAAGAGTGGCCAAGGCGCGAATGCTTTTTGAAATTTTTTCTAGAACAGCTGGCTTCAGTCCCAATTCGCTTACCATAGCAGCATAGCGGTCGATAATCCAATTTTGACTCTTGCTAATATCGTTACCAGCGACATAATCACGGTAGTATTTAATCAAGGCATCCGTAACCTTAGTGTCTTCAGCGTTTCGTTTACCAGGTGCAGAAACGACTACAAAACGACGCTCTGGATCGCTTTTGACGATGTTTAAAACTTTTTCTAATTGACCAGCAGAGGCAAGAGAGCTACCTCCAAATTTAACAACCTTCATAAGAACTCCTAAAGTAAGTATTTTATACGATTATAGCAGAAAGAAAGTCTTTTTTCAATGAAGAAAATAAGATGCGTTCTAGTATAAAGCGAGCCTTTCTAATCGGCTGAGACACTTTCAGTTGATTTTTTCTTGCTTTCTGATTTTAAAAAAGATATACTTTGAAAATAAAATAATTTAAACTGCTTATAAAATAAAAAGGAGTCCGGATGGAACACATTATTTATCAGCTTGAAGAGGATTTGGCAATCCTTACCTTGAATCGTCCTGGGGTCGCAAATGGTTTTCATATTCCCATGTGTGAGGAGATTTTAGAAGCCCTGACTTTGGCAGAAGAGAATCCAGCTGTGCATTTTATCTTGATTAATGCCAAGGGTAAAGTCTTTTCAGTTGGGGGAGATTTAGTAGAGATGAAGCGAGCAGTGGATGAGGATGATATTCCATCATTGACGAAAATCGCAGAGTTGGTAAATGCTATTTCTTATAAAATCAAGCAAATTGCTAAACCTGTCTTGATGGAGGTTGATGGGGCTGTTGCAGGTGCCGCAGCGAATATGGCTGTTGCTGCAGATTTCTGTCTGGCAACGGATAAGGCTAAATTTATCCAAGCTTTTGTTGGAGTTGGCTTGGCTCCAGATGCAGGTGGGATTCATCTCTTGAGTCGAAGTATTGGTGTGACGCGTGCTGCTCAATTAGCTATGACAGGTGAGGCTTTGACAGCAGAAAAAGCTGTAGAGTGGGGCCTAGTTTACCGTGTCTGTGAAGCTGATAAACTTGAAAAGACGAGAGAACAGCTTCTTAAAAAATTGAGACGAGGTTCAGCTAATTCCTATGCTGCCATTAAGAAGTTGGTTTGGGAGAGCCAATTCAAAGATTGGCAAGATTATGCTACTTTAGAACTGAACCTACAGGAATCACTAGCGAAAACAGAGGATTTTAAAGAAGGAGTTCGGGCTCATTCGGAAAGAAGACGACCTAAATTTACAGGAAAATAAAAAAATACTTGCACCATTCTTTGAACTTTGATATAATTCTCTTGTCAAATGTTTTGATTCTAAAAGTTTTTTTGAAAAGGAGGGAAGGAAAGATTGGACTACCAACGAATTAATGAATATTTAACGTCTATATTTAACAATGTCCTCGTTATTGAGGAAGTTAGCTTGAGAGGTAGTCGTTTCAAGGATATCTCCATCAAAGAAATGCATACGATTGATGTGATTGGAAAAGTTCCAGATGTGACACCAAGTCAAGTGTCGAAAGAGTTGATGGTGACTCTTGGGACAGTTACGACTAGTTTGAATAATCTCGAACGCAAGGGTTACATTGAACGCATTCGTTCAGAACATGATCGACGTGTGGTACATCTGCATTTGACAAAGAAAGGTCGCTTGGTTCATAGGCTACATAAACGCTTCCACAAGGCCATGGTTGAAAAAATCATAGATGGTATGAGTAAGCAAGAAATTGAGGTTATGAGCAAAGGTTTGACCAATCTTTATCAATTTTTGGAGGATTTGAGATAATGGCTTTTGCAAAAATAAGCCAGGTTGCTCATTATGTGCCAGAGCAAGTGGTTACAAATCATGATTTGGCTCAGATTATGGATACCAATGATGAGTGGATTTCAAGTCGGACGGGAATACGACAAAGGCATATCTCAAGAACAGAATCTACTAGTGATTTGGCTACAGAGGTTGCTAAGAAACTGATGACAAAAGCTGGAATCACAGGAGAGGAGTTAGATTTTATCATCCTAGCTACCATTACTCCTGATTCGATGATGCCCTCTACAGCTGCTCGTGTTCAAGCTAATATTGGTGCTAATAAGGCCTTTGCTTTTGACCTAACAGCTGCTTGCAGTGGATTTGTATTTGCTCTTTCAACTGCTGAAAAGTTTATCGCTTCTGGTCGCTTTCAAAAAGGCTTGGTGATTGGTAGTGAAACCCTCTCTAAAGCAGTCGATTGGTCAGACCGATCAACAGCTGTTTTGTTTGGAGATGGTGCTGGTGGTGTCTTGTTAGAAGCTAGCGAGCAAGAGCATTTCTTGGCAGAGAGTCTCAATAGCGATGGAAGTCGCAGCGAGTGTCTGACCTATGGACATTTAGGGTTACATTCTCCATTTTCAGATCAAGAAAGTGCAGATTCATTTTTGAAGATGGATGGGCGCGCAGTCTTTGATTTTGCTATTCGGGACGTAGCCAAGTCTATCAAGCAGACTATTGATGAATCTCCTATAGAGGCGACAAACTTGGATTATCTGCTACTTCATCAGGCTAATGACCGTATTTTGGATAAGATGGCTAGAAAAATCGGTGTTAACCGAGATAAACTTCCAGCCAATATGATGGAATATGGCAATACCAGTGCAGCCAGTATCCCGATTTTACTTTCAGAGTGTGTAGAACAAGGTCTTATCCGTTTAGATGGTAGCCAGACTGTTCTACTATCAGGCTTCGGTGGAGGCTTGACATGGGGCACGCTCATTCTTACAATTTAGGTAATCATGTGGTGAACACATTGTTATAAAAACTATTTATTTTAAAGGAGTCCTATCATGGCAGTATTTGAAAAAGTACAAGAAATTATCGTTGAAGAACTTGGAAAAGACGCATCAGAAGTAACACTTGAATCAACTTTTGATGATTTGGACGCAGATTCATTGGACTTGTTCCAAGTAATCTCAGAAATTGAAGATGCTTTTGATATCCAAATCGAAGCAGAAGATGACTTGAAAACAGTTGGTGACTTGGTTGCCTACGTTGAAGAGCAAACAAAATAAACAGAATATAGATAGAAGGAGTAGGGAAACCCGCTCCCTCTTGTTTAGGCAATAGTTTGATTGTCAAATTATGACAGTATCGAACTATTACGTAAGCAAGAAACGATGGAGGCACTATGAAAACGCGTATTACAGAATTATTGAATATTGATTATCCTATTTTCCAAGGAGGAATGGCCTGGGTCGCTGATGGTGATTTGGCGGGGGCTGTTTCCAAGGCTGGGGGGCTAGGGATTATCGGTGGGGGAAATGCCCCGAAAGAAGTTGTCAAGGCAAATATTGATAAAATCAAATCATTGACGGATAAACCCTTTGGTGTCAACATCATGCTCTTGTCTCCCTTTGTGGAAGATATTGTAGACCTCGTTATCGAGGAAGGGGTTAAGGTAGTGACAACAGGCGCAGGAAATCCAAGTAAATACATGGAACGTTTCCATGAAGCAGGGATTACAGTTATTCCAGTTGTACCAAGTGTGGCCCTAGCCAAACGCATGGAAAAAATCGGTGCAGACGCTGTTATTGCAGAAGGAATGGAAGCTGGGGGACACATTGGGAAATTAACAACTATGACCCTGGTACGCCAGGTAGCTGCTGCTGTGTCTATTCCTGTTATTGCTGCAGGTGGAATTGCAGATGGTGAAGGTGCTGCTGCTGGCTTTATGCTAGGGGCAGAGGCGGTTCAGGTTGGAACTCGTTTTGTCGTTGCAAAAGAGTCTAATGCCCATCCAAATTATAAGGCAAAAATTTTAAAAGCTAGAGATATTGATACTACGATTTCAGCTCAACACTTTGGACATGCTGTTCGTGCGATTAAAAATCAGTTGACTCGTGATTTTGAACAAGCTGAAAAAGATGCCTTTAAACAAGAAAATCCAGATTTGGAAATTTTTGAACAAATGGGAGCAGGTGCTCTAGCCAAAGCGGTTGTCCACGGAGATGTGGATGGAGGCTCTGTCATGGCAGGTCAAATTGCAGGCCTTGTTTCCAAAGAAGAAACCGTTGAAGAAATCCTAAAAGATTTGTATTACGGAGCAGCTAAGAAAATTCAAGAAGAAGCCTCTCGTTGGGCAGGAGTTGTAAGAAATGACTAAAACAGCCTTTTTATTTGCTGGTCAAGGTGCCCAGTATCTAGGTATGGGTCGTGATCTATATGATCACTATCCTATTGTCAAAGAAACAATTGATCAAGCGAGTCAGGTACTCGGTCATGATTTGCGTCATCTCATTGATACGGCAGAAGAAAAACTCAATCAGACCCGCTATACGCAACCAGCTATTTTAGCAACTTCAGTTGCTATCTACCGTTTATTGCAAGAAAAGGGCTATCAGCCTGACATGGTTGCTGGTTTGTCCCTTGGAGAATACTCTGCCTTGGTGGCCAGCGGTGCCTTGGATTTTGAAGAAGCGGTAGCCTTGGTAGCTAAGCGTGGAGCCTATATGGAAGAAGCGGCCCCTGCTGGTTCTGGCAAGATGGTAGCAGTTCTCAATACGCCAGTAGAGGTTATTGAAGAAGTCTGTCGAAAAGCTTCTGAACTTGGAGTAGTTACCCCAGCCAACTATAATACACCTGCACAAATCGTGATTGGTGGAGAAGTGGTAGCAGTTGATCGAGCTGTCGAACTCTTGCAGGAGGCAGGAGCTAAACGCTTGATTCCTCTCAAGGTTTCAGGGCCCTTTCATACCGCTCTCCTTGAGCCTGCCAGCCAGAGACTAGCTGAAACTCTAGCTCAGGTAAGTTTTTCAGATTTCACTTGTCCCCTAGTCGGCAATACAGAAGCTGCAGTTATGCAAAAAGAAGACATTGCTCAACTCTTGACGCGTCAGGTCAAGGAACCAGTTCGTTTCTATGAAAGTATTGCAGTTATGCAAGAAGCAGGCGTAACTAACTTTATCGAGATTGGCCCGGGGAAAGTCTTGTCAGGTTTTGTCAAAAAAATTGATAAGACCGCTAAACTAGCCAATGTTGAAGATCAGGCTAGTTTGGAAACTTTGCTAGAAAACAAGTAATCCCTTCTCCCATAAATACAAGAGGAAACAGGAGAAAAGAATGCAACTAAAAAATAAAAATATCTTTATTACAGGTTCGAGTCGTGGAATTGGTCTTGCCATTGCCCATAAGTTTGCTCAAGCAGGAGCCAATATTGTCTTAAACAGTCGTGGTGCAATTTCAGAAGAATTGCTCGCTGAGTTTTCAAACTATGGTGTCAAGGTGGTTCCCATTTCAGGAGATGTATCAGATTTTGCAGACGCTAAACGTATGGTTGATCAAGCTATTGCAGAGCTGGGTTCAGTAGATGTTTTGGTCAATAATGCAGGGATTACCCAAGATACCCTTATGCTCAAGATGACAGAAGCGGATTTTGAAAAAGTGCTCAAGGTTAACTTGACTGGTGCCTTTAACATGACACAATCAGTCTTGAAACCGATGATGAAAGCCAGAGAAGGTGCTATCATTAATATGTCTAGTGTTGTTGGTTTGATGGGAAATATCGGTCAAGCTAACTATGCAGCTTCTAAGGCTGGTTTGATTGGTTTTACTAAGTCTGTGGCTCGTGAAGTGGCCAATCGCAATATCAGAGTTAATGCTATTGCACCTGGAATGATTGAGTCCGATATGACAGCTGTTCTATCAGACAAGGTAAAAGATGCTATGCTGGCACAAATTCCTATGAAAGAATTTGGGCAGGCAGAGCAGGTTGCAGATTTAACAGTATTTTTAGCAGGCCAAGATTATCTAACTGGTCAAGTGGTTGCCATTGATGGTGGCTTAAGTATGTAGCAGAAGCTAGAGGTAAAAAAGATGAAACTAAATCGTGTAGTAGTAACAGGTTATGGAGTGACATCTCCAATCGGAAATACACCAGAAGAATTTTGGAATAGTTTGACAACTGGAAAAATCGGAATTGGTCCAATTACAAAATTTGATCATAGTGACTTTGATGTGCATAATGCAGCAGAAATCCAAGATTTTCCTTTTGATAAATACTTTGTAAAGAAAGATACCAACCGTTTTGATAACTACTCTTTGTATGCCTTGTATGCATCCCAAGAGGCTGTCAATCATGCCAATCTAGATGTAGAGGCTATTGACAAGGATCGTTTTGGTGTTATCGTTGCCTCTGGTATTGGTGGAATCAAGGAAATTGAAGATCAAGTGCTTCGTCTCAACGAAAAAGGGCCAAAACGTGTGAAACCATTGACCCTTCCAAAAGCCTTACCAAACATGGCTTCAGGAAATGTTGCCATGCGTTTTGGAGCAAACGGTGTTTGTAAATCCATCAATACTGCCTGCGCTTCATCAAATGATGCGATTGGGGATGCTTTCCGCTCGATTAAGTTTGGTTTCCAAGATGTTATGTTGGTAGGTGGTTCAGAAGCTTCTATTACACCTTTTGCTATTGCTGGTTTCCAAGCCCTAACAGCTCTCTCTACTACAGAGGATCCTACTCGTGCTTCTATTCCATTTGATAAGGATCGTAATGGTTTTGTCATGGGTGAAGGTTCAGGGATGTTGGTTCTTGAAAGTCTTGAACACGCTGAAAAACGTGGGGCAACGATCCTTGCTGAAGTGGTTGGTTACGGAAATACCTGTGATGCCTACCATATGACTTCACCACATCCAGAAGGTCAGGGAGCTATCAAGGCCATCAAACTCGCTTTGGAAGAAGCTGAGATTTCTCCAGAGCAGGTAGCCTATGTCAATGCTCACGGAACGTCAACTCCTGCTAATGAAAAAGGAGAAAGTGGTGCTATCGTAGCTGTTCTTGGTAAGGAAGTACCTGTGTCATCAACCAAATCATTCACAGGCCATTTGCTGGGAGCTGCAGGTGCAGTAGAAGCCATCGTCACAATCGAAGCTATGCGTCATAACTTTGTACCAATGACAGCTGGAACAAGTGAAGTATCAGATTATATCGAAGCCAATGTCGTTTATGGACAAGGCTTGGAGCAAGAAATTCCATACGCTATTTCAAATACCTTTGGTTTTGGTGGCCACAATGCCGTTCTTGCTTTCAAACGTTGGGAGAATAAATAAGTATGAATTTAAACGATATTAAAGACTTGATGGCTCAATTTGACCAGTCAAGTTTGAGAGAATTTTCTTATAAAAATGGGACGGATGAGTTACAGTTTAGCAAAAATGAAGCTAGACTTGTGCCTGAAGTTGCAGCTCCAGTCGCTCCAGCGCCCGTTCTAGCAACACCAGGTCCAGTAGCTCCTTCATCTGCTTCAACAGAAACTGTAGTGGAAGAAGTTCCTGCTCCAGCTGAAGCAAGTGTGGCTGCTGAGGGAGATGTTGTGGAAAGCCCACTTGTTGGAGTGGCTTACTTGGCTGCTGGCCCAGATAAACCTGCCTTCGTTTCAGTTGGTGATAGTGTCAAAAAAGGCCAAACATTGGTGATTATCGAAGCCATGAAAGTCATGAATGAAATTCCAGCACCTAAGGATGGTGTGGTAACGGAAATTCTCGTTTCTAACGAAGAAATGGTTGAGTTTGGTAAAGGATTGGTACGTATCAAATGATCGATATTCAAGGAATCAAAGAAGCTCTTCCCCACCGCTATCCTATGATCCTAGTGGACCGTGTCTTGGAAGTGAGAGAAGATACCATTGTTGCCATTAAAAACGTGACCATCAACGAGCCCTTCTTTAACGGCCATTTTCCTCAATACCCAGTTATGCCAGGTGTTCTGATCATGGAAGCCTTGGCGCAAACAGCTGGTGTTTTGGAGTTGTCTAAGCCTGAAAATAAGGGGAAATTGGTCTTTTACGCTGGTATGGATAAGGTTAAGTTTAAGAAGCAGGTTGTACCAGGCGACCAATTAGTTATGACGGCAACGTTTGTAAAACGTCGTGGCACGATTGCCGTGGTTGAAGCCAAGGCTGAAGTGGATGGCAAGCTTGCAGCTAGTGGTACTCTAACCTTTGCAATTGGGAACTAAGGAGGTTCTCCATGTTTCGTAAAATTTTAATTGCCAATCGTGGTGAAATTGCGGTCCGTATTATCCGTGCGGCGCGTGAATTGGGCATTGCGACGGTAGCTGTTTATTCAACTGCTGATAAGGAAGCTCTTCATACGCTTTTGGCAGATGAGGCGGTTTGTATCGGCCCTGGCAAGGCAACAGAGTCTTATCTCAATATCAATGCGGTTCTATCAGCTGCAGTTTTGACTGAAGCAGAAGCTATTCACCCCGGTTTTGGATTTCTCAGTGAAAACTCCAAATTTGCAACTATGTGTGAAGAGGTGGGTATCAAGTTTATCGGTCCATCTGGTCATGTCATGGACATGATGGGAGACAAGATCAATGCGCGTGCTCAGATGATTAAAGCAGGTGTGCCTGTCATTCCAGGTTCAGATGGAGAAGTGCATAACTCTGAGGAAGCTTTGACTGTTGCTGAAAAAATTGGCTATCCTGTTATGCTCAAGGCTTCAGCAGGTGGAGGTGGTAAAGGGATTCGTAAGGTTGAAAAACCAGAAGACCTTGTTTCAGCTTTTGAAACTGCCTCTAGTGAAGCCAAGGCTAATTATGGCAATGGTGCCATGTACATAGAACGGGTCATTTATCCAGCTCGTCATATCGAGGTTCAAATTTTAGGAGATGAACATGGAAATGTAATCCATTTGGGGGAACGAGATTGCTCTCTTCAACGGAATAACCAAAAGGTTTTAGAAGAAAGCCCTTCGATTGCAATTGGTAAAACGCTACGCCATGAAATCGGTGCTGCGGCTGTTCGAGCGGCAGAGTCTGTTGGCTATGAGAATGCAGGGACCATTGAGTTTTTGCTTGATGAAGCCAGTGGCAAATTCTACTTCATGGAAATGAATACTCGTGTTCAGGTAGAACATCCAGTAACAGAGTTTGTTTCAGGTGTGGATATCGTTAAGGAACAGATTCGCATTGCGGCAGGTCAACCTCTGTCTGTGAAGCAAGAAGATATTGTCCTACGCGGTCATGCCATCGAGTGTCGTATCAATGCAGAAAATCCAGCCTTTAACTTTGCTCCTAGTCCAGGTAAGATTACCAATCTCTATCTGCCAAGTGGAGGAGTTGGTTTGCGCGTGGATTCAGCAGTTTATCCAGGTTATACCATTCCACCTTATTATGATAGTATGATTGCCAAAATCATCGTTCATGGAGAAAATCGTTTTGATGCCTTGATGAAAATGCAACGTGCCCTCTATGAATTAGAGATTGAAGGGGTGCAGACCAATGCAGATTTCCAGCTTGACCTCATTTCAGATCGCAATGTCATTGCTGGAGATTATGATACTTCCTTCTTGATGGAAACCTTTTTACCCAAGTATCAAGAAAAAGAATAAAATGACTTCAAGAGTTTAAACCGAAAAGGGGAATCAATGGCTCTATTTAGTAAAAAAGATAAGTATATTCGAATCAATCCCAATCGTTCGGTTAGGGAAAAACCTCAAGCCAAGCCAGAGGTTCCAGATGAATTATTCTCCCAGTGTCCAGGCTGTAAGCATACCATTTATCAGAAGGACCTGGGAAGTGAGCGTATCTGTCCGCACTGTAGTTATACCTTTCGTATTTCTGCCCAAGAACGCTTGGCTTTGACGATTGATATGGGAACCTTCAAGGAATTGTTTACAGGGATTGAAAGCAAGGATCCCTTGCATTTCCCTGGTTATCAAAAGAAACTAGCAACTATGCGTGAAAAAACAGGTCTGGATGAAGCCGTTGTGACAGGAACAGCTCTTATAAAAGGTCAGACTGTGGCTCTTGGGATTATGGATTCCAACTTTATCATGGCTTCTATGGGTACGGTTGTAGGTGAAAAAATCACTCGTTTGTTTGAGTATGCGACTGTGGAAAAATTGCCAGTTGTCCTATTCACAGCCTCTGGTGGAGCCCGTATGCAGGAAGGAATCATGAGTCTCATGCAGATGGCCAAGATCTCTGCAGCAGTTAAACGCCATTCAAATGCTGGTCTCTTTTATCTGACCATTTTGACAGATCCAACGACAGGTGGTGTGACAGCTTCTTTCGCTATGGAAGGAGATATCATCCTAGCTGAACCACAAAGTTTGGTTGGTTTTGCTGGGCGTCGTGTCATTGAAAATACGGTTCGTGAAAGCTTGCCTGAGGATTTCCAAAAGGCAGAATTCCTATTAGAACATGGCTTTGTGGATGCTATTGTCAAAAGAAGAGACTTACCAGATACGATTGCTAGCCTAGTCAGATTGCACGGAGGGAGTCCTAGATGAATATTGCAAAAATAGTCAGAGAAGCGCGTGAGCAGAGTCGCTTGACAACCTTGGACTTTGCGACAGGCATTTTTGATGAATTTATCCAATTACATGGTGACCGTTCTTTTCGTGATGATGGTGCAGTTGTTGGTGGCATTGGCTGGCTTGGGGACCAAGCTGTAACAGTGGTTGGTATCCAAAAAGGCAAGAGTTTACAAGATAACCTCAAGCGGAATTTTGGTCAACCGCATCCAGAAGGCTATCGCAAGGCTCTACGGTTGATGAAACAGGCTGAAAAGTTTGGTCGTCCAGTTGTGACCTTTATTAATACTGCAGGTGCCTATCCTGGTGTGGGGGCGGAAGAACGTGGTCAAGGAGAAGCTATCGCTCGCAATCTCATGGAAATGAGTGACCTAAAAGTTCCGATTATCGCCATTATTATTGGTGAAGGTGGTTCAGGTGGAGCTCTGGCTCTGGCAGTCGCAGATCGTGTCTGGATGCTGGAAAATTCTATCTATGCCATTCTCAGCCCAGAAGGTTTTGCTTCCATTTTATGGAAGGACGGTACTCGTGCCATGGAAGCGGCTGAACTGATGAAAATCACTTCACACGAGCTGCTAGAAATGGACGTGGTGGACAAGGTGATTTCTGAAGCAGGACTTTCTAGCAAAGAACTGATTAAGAATGTTAAAAAAGAACTCCAAACGGAGCTAGCTCTACTTTCACAAAAACCGTTAGAAGCGTTGTTGGAAGAACGTTATCAACGATTTAGAAAATACTAATACCTCAGAATACATAAAAACTAGAACTGGCAGTCAGTTCTAGTTTTTATGTGGTTCTTACTCTGTATCAAGGACGAAGTAAAAGGTGCTTGGAAGACCAAACACCTTTTCGATTATTCATTTTCTTCAGTTACAAATTGACTAAGCAGTCCATTGATAAAACGGGCTGATTTTTGATCTGAAAAATTCTTAGCAAGTTCAATAGCTTCATTGACTGCTACCAGCTGAGGTGTATCAAATGATGTGATTTCAAAGATACCCAAGCGTAGTAAGTTTTTTTCGACCAAGGTCAAGCGTTCAACTGTCCAGCCTGACTTGAGGTGCTGGTTGATTTGTTTATCCAACTCGTCTTTTTGAGCTTGAACGCCAGAAACCAAGTTCAGAAGAAAGGCAGGGATTTGCACATCTGCATCTTCACGGTCATGCGTGTAGGCAAAGTGACAAGCTGTTTCCATATCTGTGCCGAATTCAAGGCTCATAAGAGCTTGAAAAGCGCATTTACGAAGTTCACGTCTAGATTCTAATAATGGACTAGTCATTGAGGAAGTCCTCGTTAAATAGATCTTTCAACTCAGGTTTTGGTGTTTTATCTGGAACGATTCCTGCAACATGGATGTTAACAGCAGCAAGTTCCACATCAGCCATATCTCGGACAGCATCTTTGACTGCTTTTTGAATAGCAAGAGCAACTTTTGGTACTTTCACACCGTACTCAAGGTAGAGATAGATGTCAGCAGTTAGCTCTTCGTTGCTTTCTTTTAAGTAGACTCCACGACCAAGAGAGAGTTTTGATAGGGTATCAGATACGGATTTATTTGAAAATGAATGGACACCATCAACTTTAGCAGTTGCGATGGCAATGATTTTTTCAAGTACACGTGGAGCGATAACGATTTCGCCAAATTGTTCTTCAATTCCCATAGAATGACCTCTTTCTAGAGATTAGGCACGAGAAACGTAAGTTCCTTCTGCAGTGTTGATGATCAATTTTTGTCCAGCTTCGATGAAGTCAGGAACGTTGACAACAAGTCCAGTTTCCATAGTTGCTGGTTTACCAGAACCTGTAACAGTAGCACCTTTGATAGATGGTTGTGTTTCAGCGACTGTCAATTCAACAGTAGTTGGTACAGTTACACCGATTACTTCAGTTCCGTAGAATTGGATTTTCACATCAGAGTTTTCAAGGATGTAAAGCAATTCATTTTCAACGTTTACGACTGGGATTTCGTATTGGTCGTAAGTTTCAGTGTTCATGAAGTAGGCAGTTTCATCCATTTTGTACAAGTATTGAGCTGGAACAGTTTCGATAATAGCTTGTTCGAATTTTTCTTCTGGACGGTAGCTTGTGTCAAAAGTAGAACCAGTACGGACATCACGTAATTTCATACGCATGATTGTGTTCCCTTTACCTGGTTTGTGGTGGCTAGCCTCCAAAACGCGGATCAATTTTCCGTCTGCAGTTTCAAATGTCATACCAGCTTTCAATTTGCTTGCTTCAATCATGTTTTTACCTCTTTAATAAATATTATTACTCTTCATTTTACCATAAAATCTTCTGGAAATAAAGCCAAAATAGTTAATGGGATTTGGTAGGGGAGAAAAAGAATATTGCCTAGTCAGGTGGAGTGGTTAATGTTAAAGAGTATCCACTATATTTTTTCTCATACTCAATGGAAATCAAAGAGCAAACTAGGAAGCAAGCCGCAGGTTGCTCAAAACACTGTTTTGAGGTTGCAGATGGAAGCTGACGTGGTTTGAAGAGATTTTCGAAGAGTATTATATTTCAAAAGGCCGAAGTAAGCTAACTCCGATCTGTTAGTATTGTCTTAAAAAGATTGATTTTTATTCTGGTTCTACCAAAATTTTAATTTGTGACTTATCTTGAGTTAATTCGATAAAGCCTTCTTCGACGATATTTTCCAATTTAATTTTCTTAGTAACTAATTTTTCAGCAGAGAAGTAGCCTTGTTCCATCAATTCTAATACTTTAGGGAAGATATGACGATAAGCAATGATTCCTTTTAGTGTCTTTTCTTGGATTGCAAATTCATTTGGATTAATATTTGCTTCTCGTTCCCAGATAGAGACCACCATGCACTCACCTGCTTTATGTACGGCAGCTAAGGCTTGTCCTAAAACTACTGGCACACCCGTTACTTCATAAGAAACATCTACACCACCGTTTGTTAAACGATGAATAGCTTCAACAGCTGTTTCACCTTCTTCCGGACGGACAACGATAGCTCCTAACTCTTCAGCTTTTGCTTGACGTTCAGGTGATAGTTCAACAGCATAAATCTTAGAAGCACCCGCTGCACGAAGGGCTTCTACAATTAAGAGACCAATCGGACCTAAGCCAAAGACAGCAGCAGTATCACCGGCTTTTAGTGCTGATTGACGAACTGCATAAACTGCAACAGCAGCTGGCTCAGTGAGAGCAGCTTGCTCATAGCTTAAGCTATCTGGAATGACATGTACTAAGTCACCGTCTAAAACACAATATTTGGCAAATCCACCGTCTGCAGCCAAACCGACAAAATTAAGGTTTGGATCCAAATTATAATTACCAACTAAGTTATTCTTAGCTAGAATTGGTTCTACAGCAACACGATCACCAACTTTAACACGAGTAACATCGCTTCCGACTTCTACAATTTCACCAGAAAATTCATGTCCCAGTGTTACTGGTGCTTTTTGACCAGAATAGACATGTTCTTCTGTTGGGATGAAGATAGGGCCATCTAAAAATTCGTGGAGGTCAGTACCACAAATTCCCGTGAATTTAACAGCAACTTTTACTTGGTGCGGAAGTACCTCAGGGACTTCTACTTCTTGAATACGAACATCTTTTGCTGCATGCCAGCGAGCTGCTTTCATTGTAGCCATATGAATAACTCCTTATTGTTACGATTTTTAGTTTTCTTTTTAGGAAACTTTACATGTAGCGTTGTAAACGCTTTCCTCGTATTTGTCAAGAAAAAACCAACCTCAGGGCTGGTTTCTTTTACATATTAATCTTCTTTTAACTTCGCTAATTCCTGGGCAAGGAGTTTAAGGGCGACTTGTGGGTTGGCTTGGCCTTTGGTTGCTTTCATGAGGAAGCCTGTGAAGGCCTTGTCTGCGTTGCGTTTGCCTGACTTGAAGTCGGCAACAGCAGCCTCGTTATCGGCGAAGACTTGGTGGATGATTGGAATCAGAATATCTGGGTCTGAGATTTGAACCATGCCTGCTTTTTCCACGTATTCACGCGCTCCACCGCCGTTTTTAGCCAGGTGGACAAAGACTTTCTTGGCAATCTTAGAAGAAATAGTACCGTCTTCGATGATGGCAATCATTTCAACCAAGTTTTCTGGTGTCAATTCGATTTGTTCCAGCGTCTTGCTTTCAGCATTCAAGAATTGAGCAACTTCTCCTTGGAGCCAGTTTGAGACTTGCTTAGCATCGCCACCAAGGGCAACAGCTTTTTCAAAGAAGTCAGAAGTGACTTTACTTGCAGTCAACTGGCTGGCATCGTAGTCTGACAAGCCAAGGTCAGAGACGTAGCGTGCACGGCGTTCTTTTGGAAACTCTGGCAACTTTGTACGCATTTCCTCAATCCACTCATCTGAGATTTCAAAGAGAGGTAGGTCTGGTTCTGGGAAGTAGCGGTAGTCTGCAGCACCTTCTTTGACACGCATGAGGATGGTTGCCTTGTTGGCTTCATCGTAACGGCGTGTTTCTTGGCGGATTTGCCCCCCGGAGCGGAGGATTTCAGCTTGACGTTGAACTTCGTATTCAAGACCTTTGCGAACGTTTGAGAAGGAGTTGAGGTTCTTCAACTCAGTTTTGGTACCGAATTTTTCTTGACCATAAGGGCGAAGGGAGATATTGGCATCCACACGCATAGAACCTTCTTCCATCTTAACGTCAGAAATACCAGCGTACTGGATAACTTCCTTGAGGGCTGTTAGATAAGCATAGGCTTCTTCAGGAGAACGCATGTCAGCTTCAGATACAATCTCAATCAATGGCACCCCTTGGCGGTTGAGGTCAACATAAGAGTAGCCATCTGTACCGTGAGTGTTTTTACCAGCATCTTCCTCTAGGTGAGCACGTTCGATACCGATTTTCTTGGTCGTACCGTCTTCTAACTCGACTTCAATCCAGCCGTTATAACCGATTGGCTCATCAAACTGAGAAATTTGGTAGGCTTTTGGATTATCAGGGTAGAAGTAGTTCTTGCGGTCAAAGTGCATCTTTTTGTGGATGTCCATGTTGAGGGCAAGAGCAGCTTTGATACCGGCATCAACAACACCTTTATTGAGAACTGGTAGAACTCCTGGGAAAGACCAGTCAATCACGTTAGTGTTGGCATTTTGGTCATTTCCAAAGTGGGCAGAAGTAGGTGAGAAGATTTTTGAATTGGTGTTGAGCTCTACGTGGACTTCAAGTCCAATGACTGTTTCAAAGTTCATTAGTTGTCACCTCCAAAAATCACGGGTTGTTGTTTGTGGTAGTCTGTTGTCGCCTCAAAAGCAGCAGCAGCTTGGTAAATGGTCTCCTCAGAATACTTAGGACCAATCAATTGGAGTCCTACAGGTAGACCTTGAGAGAATCCAGCAGGAATCGAAATCCCTGGAAGACCAGCCAAGTTGACTGGGATGGTCAAGAGGTCAGCCAAGTACATAGCAACTGGATCGTGGTTGAGTGAATCCAAGTCATAGGCAACACTTGGAGCAGTTGGACCCAAAATCAAGTCGTAATCCGCGAAGACTTTTTCGAAATCTTGGATGATGAGGGTACGGACCTGACCAGCCTTCTTGTAGTAAGCATCGTAATAACCTGATGAAAGGCTGAAAGTACCTAGCATGATACGGCGTTTCACTTCTTCACCGAAACCTTGGCTACGGCTGTTTACATAGATTTCATCAAGGTTGGTTGCATCTTCTACGCGGTAGCCGTAACGGATACCATCAAAACGTTGCAAGTTTGAGGAAGCTTCTGATGAAGCGATGATGTAGTAAACGGCAACACCGTATTTAGAGTGAGGAAGGCTGACTTCTTCAACGATAGCACCAAGTTTTTCAAAGTGCTTAGCAGCATTAAGAATGGTTTCCTTAACCTCTGGGTCAATTCCTTCACCAAGGTATTCCTTAGGCAAAGCGATTTTCATGCCCTTGATGTCATGGCCGATTTTTGAAGTAAAGTCGGCGATTCGGACAGGAGCAGAAGTAGAGTCTTTGGCATCTTCGCTGGCAATAGCGTTGAGCAAGAGAGCATTTTCCTTAACAGTAGGAGCAAAAGGTCCAATCTGGTCTAATGAGCTACCAAAGGCAATGAGACCGAAACGTGAAACTGTTCCGTAGGTTGGTTTGAGACCAACAATCCCGTTGAAGGCAGCAGGTTGGCGGATAGAACCACCAGTATCAGAACCAAGTGATAAGCGGACTTGCCCTGACGCTACAGCTGCGGCAGAACCACTAGACGAGCCACCAGGAACCTTGCTGTGGTCCCAAGCATTTTTAGTTGCTCCGTAGTGAGAAGTCTCACCAGAACCACCCATGGCAAACTCGTCCATGTTGGTTTTACCTACGACAACCATGCCTTTAGCCTTTGCATTGGCAACCGCAGTCGCATCAAAGATTGGCTCGTAGTTGTAGAGCATTTTGGAGGCTGCAGTTGTGAGAATACCGTCTGTAGAGATGTTATCCTTAACAGCCAATGGAATTCCTGAAAGGACATTATCAGCATCGATTCCAGCTTCATCAATGGCTTTAGCTTGAGCAAGAGCTTGGTCTTCAGCGATGGTGACGAAAGCGTTGATAGCTGTCTCGCGAGACTTGATATCTTCAAGCGTAGCTTGGGTCAATTCAGTTGCAGAAATTTCCTTAGAGACAAGGAGATTGTGCAAGTCTTCAATGGTTTTATTGTTGAAAGTCATTAGGCATCTCCTCCATCGTCTAGGATAGCTGGTACCTTGATATAGTAGTTGTCTTTTTCAGGTACGTTTTTAAACAGGCGATCGCGGTCTGTTCCTTCTTCGGCCACATCAGGGCGGAGTACGGTTTTACGGTCAGCCATGGTCGTAGTAGGTGCAACACCAGTTGTGTCAACTTCGCCCAGCAATTCAACCATGTCTACAATCTTAGATAAGGTAGTCGCAAAGGCAGCAGTTTCTTCTTCAGAGAATCTTAATTTTGAAAGATTGGCAACGTGTGTTACCTCTTCTTGCGTAATTTTCATCTTGCATCCTTTCGTGAAATGATGATTTTTAGTCTGTTCTATTTTACCATATTTTCCTATAAATAAGGGAAGGAAAGATGAAAAAAGACAGGTATAGGATGGAGAACGGGTTTTGATGATGATTTATTTGAAAAGCGGATTTCAAAGGGGAAAATATATGGTACAATAGTTTAACAGAGAAGTGAAGACGGTGGTTACAAAATCGAAAGGATGGTGATGCTTATGTGCAGAACCTGTAAAATCTTAGTAGAAAGGAGTAACCAGATTTGTCCCCTTTTGAGGCTTTGACACTCATGTTTGTAGCTGGTAACTTTGTTATCACGCTCCTAAGGTTCATCCTTGAATTGGTAAAAGAGACAAAAAAATAGCCGTCCTAACTTTGGCGAGTTAACGAGCTATTTTTTAGTTATGTAATTACAGCCACCGTCTTAAACGGCTCTGTGGGGTGTTGTTGTCGCAACACCTTTTTCTATATTTATTGTAACATTTATTTGAAAAATTGCAAGGGGAATTGTTCTACTTTAGCAGTGTCTGATATAAAATAGAAATTGAAAAAAATGCTAAAATCCGATATAATGGAGTGTTGAAAGGAATGGTAAAATCCAATGTAGAAATCATTCTTAGCTATTGAAACAAGAAAAATAGAGAATCAAAGAAAGAGAACTTATGAATATTCAAGAAGAAATTAAGAAACGTCGTACCTTTGCCATCATCTCCCACCCGGACGCGGGGAAAACAACTATCACTGAGCAGTTGCTCTACTTTGGGGGCGAGATTCGTGAGGCTGGTACCGTAAAAGGAAAGAAAACAGGGACTTTTGCCAAGTCTGACTGGATGGATATCGAGAAGCAACGTGGGATCTCGGTTACTTCATCTGTTATGCAATTTGACTACGATGGTAAGCGCGTCAATATCCTCGACACACCAGGGCACGAGGATTTCTCAGAAGATACCTATCGTACCTTGATGGCGGTAGATGCTGCTGTTATGGTCGTGGACTCTGCCAAGGGTATCGAGGCCCAAACTAAGAAATTGTTTGAGGTTGTCAAACACCGTGGTATTCCGGTCTTTACCTTTATGAATAAGCTGGACCGTGATGGTCGTGAGCCTTTGGATCTCTTGCAAGAATTGGAAGAAGTCTTGGGTATTGCGAGTTACCCGATGAACTGGCCAATCGGGATGGGGAAAGCTTTTGAGGGTTTGTATGACCTCTATAACCAACGCTTGGAGCTCTATAAAGGGGATGAGCGTTTTGCCAGTCTAGAAGATGGAGACAAACTCTTTGGTAGCAATCCTTTCTACGAGCAAGTCAAGGATGATATTGAACTTTTAAATGAAGCTGGGAATGAGTTTTCAGAGGAAGCTATCCTTGCTGGAGAATTGACGCCAGTCTTCTTCGGTTCAGCTTTGACAAACTTTGGTGTACAGACCTTCCTTGAGACTTTCCTTAAGTTTGCTCCAGAACCACATGGACATAAGAAAACAGACGGCGAAATTGTTGATCCTTACGATAAGGACTTCTCAGGATTTGTCTTTAAAATCCAAGCCAACATGGACCCTCGACACCGTGACCGTATTGCCTTTGTACGTATCGTATCGGGTGAATTTGAACGTGGCATGAGTGTCAATCTGCCTCGTACTGGTAAAGGTGCCAAACTATCGAATGTGACTCAGTTTATGGCTGAAAGTCGTGAGAATGTGACCAATGCCGTGGCAGGAGATATCATCGGGGTTTACGATACAGGAACTTATCAGGTTGGGGATACATTGACAGTTGGAAAAAACAAGTTTGAGTTTGAACCGTTGCCAACCTTTACTCCTGAAATTTTCATGAAAGTTTCTGCTAAGAATGTCATGAAGCAGAAATCCTTCCACAAGGGGATTGAGCAACTGGTGCAAGAAGGTGCTATTCAGCTTTATAAGAATTACCAAACAGGCGAGTACATGCTGGGAGCTGTTGGTCAACTCCAGTTTGAAGTCTTTAAACACCGCATGGAAGGCGAGTACAATGCGGAAGTGGTCATGAGCCCAATGGGTAAAAAGACCGTTCGTTGGATTAAGCCTGAGGACTTGGATGAACGCATGTCATCAAGTCGCAATATCTTGGCCAAAGACCGTTTTGACCAACCAGTCTTCCTCTTTGAAAATGACTTTGCCCTCCGCTGGTTTGCGGACAAGTATCCAGATGTAGAGTTAGAGGAGAAGATGTAAATCGTTACAACTGACTAGCAACATAAAGTTGCTGTCATTTGACGGTAACCGCTATGGCGGCTTACCTAAACGCTTCACTAGGAAAAATCCACGAATGGTATCGATTCGTGGATTTTTCCGTCGTAATGGGAAGGAAGCGGTAACTGTTTTACTAACTTCGTTTGGTAAATGGAATCGGTTTCCCAAACTCCGTGTAGTAGTTCAGTAAATTTATTTGATTGTATAACAATCTAAGGAACTAATGCCAAGTTTCTATGGAACTTGGCTAGGTACTCCACTAGTAAAGTTTTACGAATAATATCGATTCGTGGGCTTTTCCGTTGTAACTGGTAGTGAGAGGTCTAGCTAACTGTCTTACTAACTATGTGTGGTAAATGAAATTGATTTGTAAAAATTAGTGTCGTGGATAATAAGACAGCAAAGTATGTGGGGTTTTACCTTAGCCCTCTATAAAAAGATGTTGAATATTAGACCTTATTCATTTTACTATTAACCTTTATGGTAATAACTTACAAATAAAAGAAAACTTCAGATATTCACCTTTTGTGATTGTTCTGAAGTTTTCTTTTTTACTGTCCATATTTTTGGTAAAAGTCAACTTTTACTTGGATGAAGGTTTTGGCTTCACGTAGGAGTTGAAGAAGGGTGGCTCGGGTTTCAAATTCTTCTCTTGTCTTGGGCAGACTGCGGTTACGGAAGACTTCCAGATAGCGTTCAATTTCATCTAGCAAATCAGAAGCAGGATTGGTCTGGCTCAGTTGACCTGCAATTTTTGAAAAGAGCTGCGCTAAAATCAGGCTTTCACTGGCAGCTAGGTGACAGGTGTTGATTTGCTGGGCCATGTTTCGCAGGATGCGACTTTGCCGCTGTCTCATCTCAAAGTAGTGAATATGGTAATCAGTCTGGTGAAAGAGGTGGTCTGAGTGATCCAAATAGACCAGTCTGAGGGCTTCTTCCAAAAGGGTGTCCAATTCTTCAACCAACTGTGCTCGGTTGCGTCCATCCCCTCTGGATAAATAATATTTGAAGCGCTGGAGAATATCTTTTAACTTTTCTTCTACCAATGTGTGGTAGTGATGAATTTCCTCTTCTCGTGAAGGCATGTAGAGATTGACAAGCAAGGCAAATCCTGTACCGATAGCAAAGAGAAGGAATTCGTTGACTAGGAGGTCTGGAGAGGTTGACTCTTGCACCAGGAGATGGCTAACCAAAACAGTACTTGGTGTGATGCCAATTTCCCAGCCCATCTTGTAGGCTAGAGGCACGTAGAGGGCCAGATAGAGGCCAAGACTCCAGATATGAAATCCGCTCAAGTGAAAAGTCAAAACACCAATAGCTAGAGCTAGGAGCATGGAAAAGAGGCGATTGCGGGCCAGTTTTAAGGTACTTCTACGAGTATCGGATAGGCTCAAGAGGGCGATGATTCCAGCCGAGACAGCTGAGGAGAGATTGAGAAAATAAGCAAGAAGGCAGGCAAGACAGGTAGCTAAGATAAGCTTGGTCGTACGTTGGCTAATAGACATAAGAATTTCCTAATAAGACTAGAATAAAAGCGGAAAAGACAAGACCTGAGCAGGCTTGTCTTTATGAGTTATTTTTTACGGGCTGCTGCGTATTCGGCAACAGCAGTAAAGAGGACGTCTGTAGAAGAGTTGAGGGCTGTTTCGCATGAGTCCTGGATGACACCAATCACAAATCCAACACCGACAATTTGCATGGCAATATCGTTAGAAATACCGAAAAGGCTACAAGCAACTGGGATAAGAAGGAGGGATCCTCCGGCAATACCAGAAGCACCACAGGCTGAGATTGCTGCTACTACACTAAGGACAAAGGCTGTGGCAAAGTCAACAGGGATTCCAAGAGTATTTACTGCAGCAAGGGTCAAAACGTTAATAGTAATCGCTGCTCCGGCCATGTTGATAGTAGAACCGAGTGGGATAGAAACCGAATAGGTATCTGGATCTAGTCCAAGGTCGTGACAAAGTTTCATGTTGACAGGGATGTTCGCTGCAGAACTACGAGTGAAGAAGGCTGTAACACCGCTGACACGCAAACATTTCCAAACGAGGGGATAAGGGTTTCTCTTCATAAAGAGGAAGGCAATTAGTGGATTGACTACTAGAGCTACAAAGAACATGGTTGTCACCAAGAGGGCAAGCAAGATTCCATAGTTAGCTAGGCTTCCGATTCCCTTATCAGAGATGGTTTTGAAGACAAGACCAAGGATTCCAAATGGAGCTAGGTTGATGATCCATTCGACAATCTTAGAAGTCACATCAGCCATAGTTTTCAGCAATTCTTTACTATTTTTGCTGGCCTCTCTCATAGCAATCCCGAAAATAACTGCCCATGATAGGATACCGATGTAGTTGGCAGTAATAAGGGCATTGACTGGATTGTCAACCAGTTTGAGTAAGAGGTTGCTGAGGACCTGGCCAATTCCATCTGGTGGTGCGATTTCTGTATTGGCACTATTTAAGGTAATCTCAACAGGGACAATGAAACTTGCTAAGACAGCAACAAGTGCCGCTGCAAAGGTTCCTACCAAGTAAAGGAAGATGACCGTTTTCATGTTGCTATCTTGTCCCTTTTGATGTTGGGAAAGGGCGTTAGCAACGAGGGCAAAGACTAGAATAGGTGCGATGGCTTTTAGACCGCCAACAAAGAGATCTCCAAGTAGACCAATTCCTGAAATGTTAGGAAGTGTCAGACCTAGGGTTCCTCCAATAAGCATACCAATCAAAATCCGTTTGATTAGGCTTGCCTTATTCCAAGCATGAATGAATTTTTTCATAACAACCTCCTTTGTTGTGTAATGTTTATGATTATAGTATAAATATGAGCTAAAATCAAGAATTTTCTGTCTATTTTGGCTATTATTTTTGAATATTTATGGAGATTCATCACTTGTAAAAGTATGGTATAATAAATGAAAGGAGTTTTCTATGAAAGAATTTATTCAAACCTACCTCAATAAGCTTGATATAACAACGATTATTGAAAATATCTTAACCAAGTTAATTTCTCTGTTATTCTTATTTTTACTCTTTTATATAGCTAAGAAATTGCTCCATACCATGGTGCAGAGAATTGTCAAACCTTCTCTAAAAATGTCTCGTCATGATGTCGGGCGTCAGAAAACCATCTCACGTCTGTTAGAAAATGTGTTTAATTATACCCTTTATTTCTTTTTGCTTTACTGCATTTTGTCGATTTTAGGTTTGCCAGTTTCTAGTTTGCTGGCAGGGGCTGGGATTGCTGGGGTGGCTATTGGGATGGGAGCCCAAGGTTTTCTGTCTGATGTCATCAATGGCTTTTTCATCCTCTTTGAACGTCAACTGGATGTGGGAGATGAGGTCGTTTTGACAAATGGTCCTATTACTGTATCGGGCAAGGTCGTCAGCGTCGGCATTCGAACAACGCAACTCAGAGGAGAAGACCAGGTTCTACACTTCGTTCCCAATCGGAATATCACCGTTGTCAGCAATTTCTCTCGTACAGACTAGGCCTGAAATTTTAGCAGATTTATGGTACAATAGAAAGAGTTTGGTAAAGGAGAGAAGATGTTTTTAGAAAAACAGTTGGGCAATGGTTGTACCTGGATTAACCTAGATTTGGACAAGTTGAAAAAACTAGAGGACCTTTCTGAAATCTACGGTTTGGACAAGGAAACCATCGAATATGCGCTGGATAGAAATGAGCGTGCCCACATGGATTATCACCGTGAAAATGGGACTGTGACCTTTATCTACAATGTTTTGAACTTGAAAAAGGATAAGGCCTACTACGAAGCCTTTCCCATGACCTTTATCGTGGAACATCGTCGCCTGATTACCATTAGTAATACCAAGAACGCTTATGTCATTGAACAGATGACCCGTTATCTGGAGAGTCATGACACGCTTTCGATTTACAAGTTTCTCTTTGCTAGTCTGGAAATCATCAGCAATGCCTACTATCCTGTCATCGAGCAGATGGACAAGAGTAAGGATGAAGTCAATGGCCTCTTGCGCCAGAGGACGACCAAGAAAAACCTCTTTGCCCTTTCCGACTTGGAGACTGGTATGGTTTACCTCACTGCGGCTGCAAAGCAAAATCGCATGTTGCTGGAGCATATTCAAGGGCATGCCCTCTATCGCAGTTTTAACGAGATTGAGAGAGAACAGTTTGATGATGCTATGATTGAGGCTCATCAATTGGTATCCATGACAGACTTGATTTCTCAGGTTCTCCAACAACTATCAGCATCTTACAACAACATCCTAAACAATAATCTGAATGATAATTTGACAACCTTGACTATCATTTCAGTCTTGCTAGCTGTTTTGGCAGTAGTGACAGGCTTTTTCGGAATGAATGTTCCGCTCCCTTTAACAGATGAGCCCCATGCTTGGCTCTACATTAGTTTGGCCAGTGCTGGTTTGTGGATTGTCCTGTCGTTGTTGCTAAGGAAAATTGCGAAAAAAAGTTAAGAAAAGGAGCCAAAATGGTGATTGAAAACTACATGCCAGACTTTGCTGTGGAAGCAGTCTATGATCTGACAGTCCCAAGCCTGCAGGCGCATGGAATCAAGGCTGTTTTGGTCGATTTGGACAATACCCTCATTGCTTGGAACAACCCTGACGGGACGGCAGAGATGAAGCAATGGCTACATGATCTTCGGGACGCGGGCATTCGCATTATCGTGGTCTCAAATAACACTAAGAAACGCGTCCAAAGAGCAGTTGAGAAGTTTGGAATTGATTACGTTTATTGGGCTCTGAAGCCCTTCACATTTGGGATTGATCGTGCCATGAAGGAATTCCACTATGAGAAAAGTGAAGTGGTCATGGTTGGCGACCAGCTTATGACAGATATACGAGCAGCCCACCGTGCAGGTATTCGCTCGATTTTAGTCAAACCCTTGGTCCAACACGACTCAATCAAGACGCAGATCAACCGGGCTCGCGAGCGCCGTGTCATGCGAAAAATCACTGAAAAGTACGGACCGATTACATATAAAAAAGGAATTTAACTATGGAAGAAATTCTCTGTATTGGTTGTGGAGCAACCATTCAGACGACAGACAAGGCTGGTCTTGGTTTCACCCCCCAGTCGGCACTTGAAAAAGGTTTGGAAACTGGCGAAGTTTATTGCCAACGTTGTTTCCGTCTCCGCCACTACAATGAAATCACGGATGTCCAATTGACGGACGATGATTTCCTCAAGCTCTTGCACGAGGTGGGAGACAGTGATGCCTTGGTGGTCAATGTCATTGATATCTTTGATTTTAATGGCTCTGTCATCCCGGGCTTGCCACGTTTCGTCTCGGGCAATGATGTCCTCTTGGTTGGAAATAAAAAAGATATCCTGCCCAAGTCTGTTAAACCAGGCAAGATTAGCCAGTGGCTCATGGAACGTGCCCACGAAGAAGGGCTTCGTCCTGTTGATGTCGTCCTAACTTCGGCACAAAACAAACATGCCATTAAGGAAGTCATTGACAAGATTGAACACTACCGTAAGGGCCGCGATGTCTATGTGGTCGGTGTAACCAATGTTGGAAAATCTACCCTAATCAATGCCATTATCCAAGAAATCACGGGTGACCAGAATGTCATCACGACTTCGCGTTTCCCAGGGACAACCTTGGACAAGATTGAGATTCCGCTTGACGACGGTTCTTATATCTACGATACGCCGGGAATCATCCACCGCCACCAGATGGCCCATTACTTGACGGCCAAAAACCTCAAGTATGTCAGCCCTAAAAAGGAAATCAAGCCTAAAACCTATCAACTCAATCCTGAGCAAACCCTGTTTTTAGGCGGTTTGGGACGCTTTGACTTTATATCAGGAGAAAAGCAAGGTTTCACAGCCTTCTTTGATAATGAACTCAAACTCCATCGTACCAAGCTTGAAGGTGCTAGTGCCTTTTATGACAAGCACCTTGGAAATCTTCTAACACCGCCAAATAGTAAGGAAAAAGAAGATTTTCCAAAACTAGTCCAACATGTCTTTAATATTAAGGAAAAGACAGACCTAGTCATCTCAGGCCTAGGCTGGATCCGCGTAACAGGCACCGCCAAAGTCGCCGTCTGGGCACCCGAAGGCGTCGCTGTCGTCACACGAAAAGCAATTATTTAAAATAAAATCACTGAGCGAACAAAGTGAGCTCATAAAGAGATAGTTATTGCCGTGGTGTCTTGCCAATCGTTAGATTGGCAAGGGGCACAATTGAGACCAAGGCTCAATTGTGAGGCCAGGAAATCCATTTTTCAAAGATGAAATCTTTGAAAAATTAGTTCCGACCGTCCCTCACCACCTAAAATAACTATCAAAAAAACAAGGAAGAAATTATGTCATTAACATCAAAACAACGTGCCTTCCTCAACAGTCAGGCACACACCCTCAAACCCATCATCCAAATCGGAAAAAATGGACTCAACGATCAAATCAAAACCAGCGTCCGTCAGGCACTTGACGCCCGTGAATTGATCAAGGTGACTCTTTTGCAAAACACCGATGAAAATATCCATGAAGTAGCTGAAATTTTGGAAGAAGAAATCGGTGTGGATACAGTCCAAAAAATCGGACGCATCTTGATTTTGTTTAAACAATCTAGCAAGAAAGAAAATCGTAAGATTTCTAAGAAAGTCAAAGAAATCTAAGACCGAAACTCCAAATAACTGTTTTTACAGAGAAATAAAGGAGACTAGCCTATGGCAATCGAACTATTGACTCCCTTTACCAAGGTAGAGTTGGAGCCAGAAATCAAGGAGAAAAAACGCAAACAAGTCGGGATTTTAGGGGGGAATTTTAACCCTGTTCACAATGCCCATCTCATTGTTGCGGATCAAGTACGGCAGCAGTTGGGACTGGACCAAGTTCTACTTATGCCTGAATACCAACCTCCTCATGTAGATAAAAAGGAAACAATCCCTGAACACCATCGTCTCAAGATGCTTGAATTGGCGATTGAGGGGATTGAAGGTCTCGCCATTGAAACCATCGAGTTGGAGCGTAAGGGTATTTCCTACACCTACGACACCATGAAAATCTTGACAGAGCAACATCCTGACACGGATTACTACTTCATTATCGGGGCGGATATGGTAGACTATCTGCCTAAGTGGTACCGAATTGATGAGCTGGTCGATATGGTTCAGTTTGTAGGGGTTCAGCGCCCACGCTACAAGGCAGGGACTTCCTATCCCGTTATCTGGGTGGATGTGCCTCTCATGGATATCTCGTCCAGCATGGTGCGTGACTTCCTTGCCCAAGGTCGGAAACCCAACTTTCTCCTGCCTCAGCCTGTGCTAGACTACATCGAGAAGGAGGGGCTCTACTGATGGCCTATCAAGACTATATCCACTGCTCTCGTGAGGCTTTGTTGGGAAAAATGGCAGAGCTTCTGCCTGAAAAACGCTTAACCCATTGCTTGGGTGTGGAGAGTGCAGCCGTAGAACTGGCTCAGCGCTTTGGAGTCGATGTCGAGAAAGCAGGTCTTGCAGGCCTTCTTCATGACTATGCTAAAAAGCTGTCAGATCAGGAATTTCTGGATTTGATTGACCGTTACCAGCTAGATTCTGATCTCAAAAACTGGGGCAATAATGTCTGGCATGGCATGGTTGGCATCTACAAGATTCAGGAAGATTTGAATTTGCATGATTCTGAAATCCTGCGAGCTATTGAAATCCATACAGTCGGGGCGGCTCAGATGACAGACCTAGACAAGGTTATCTATGTCGCAGACTATATAGAGCACAATCGTGCCTTTCCTGGAGTGGATGTGGCACGTGAGATTGCAAGTCTATCGCTCAATAAGGCGGTGGCCTACGAAACAGCTCGAACTGTGGAGCATCTAGCTCATCAGGGATTCCCCATCTATCCCCAAACCCTTGAAACCTATAACGCCTTTGTGCACTATTTGAAAGAGGACTAAATGAAGACGGCTTTTATAATCATTGATGTTCAGAATATTTTAGTGGAAACCGGTTTTCAGACAAATAGTCTATTGGAAAAAATTTCTTATTTACAAAACCATGCTAGAAGTAAGAATATCGAAATTATCTATGTTCAACATATTGAGAATCCTGAAGCCCAAACATCAGAAGATTGGCAGTTATCTGCGCTTTTAAATCGAAAACCTGATGAAAAGGTCTTTCAGAAGAAGTATAATAGTATTTTCAAAGAAACTGGCTTAAAAGAATACTTGGATAAACAGGGGATTGAAAAATTAGTTTTATGTGGCATGCAGACAGAATATTGTGTGGATACCTCTGTCAAGGTTGCCTTTGAATATGGCTATAAGCTGATTATTCCAGAAGGTGCTGTCACAACCTTTGATGGGGATGACATTCCAGCAGAAACGATAAATGAATTTTATGAGGACATTTGGGAGGATCGCTTTGCAGATGTCCTAGATTATAAAAATATTTTTTAAAAGAGGACTAAATGAACGAAAAAGAATTACTAGAACTAGTCGTGAAAGCGGCTGATGAGAAACGTGCGGAGGATATCCTCGCACTTGACGTACAAGATTTGACTAGCGTGACGGATTACTTTGTTATTACTAGTTCAATGAATAGCCGTCAGTTGGACGCTATCGCTGATAACATCCGTGAAAAAGTAGCTGATGCAGGCTTTAAAGGTAGCCATATCGAAGGCGATGCAGCTGGAGGTTGGGTCTTACTAGACCTCGGCGCTATCGTTGTGCATGTCTTTTCAGAAGAAATGCGTGCCCACTATAACCTAGAAAAGCTATGGCATGAGGCAAATTCAGTAGATATTTCAGAAGCTCTTGCTTAGAAGATGAACTCAGTTGTAGTCAACTGGGTTTTATTTGCTTATTTTAGAAAAATTGATAGAAAGGTAAAGGGCGAGTGGTGTTTGCCATGGAGGCTCTTGGTATCATGATTATGGCAACTTATGAAACCTTTGCGGCTGTTTACGATGCAGTGATGGATGATAGTTTATACGATAAATGGACGGATTTTTCGCTGCGTCATTTGCCTAAGACCAAGGAGAGAAAGAAACTCTTGGAACTGGCTTGTGGGACTGGAATTCAATCTGTGCGCTTCTCTCAGGCTGGTTTTGATGTGACTGGGATTGATTTGAGTGCGGATATGTTGAAGATTGCTGAAAAGAGAGCGGCTTCGGCCAAGCAAAAGATTGACTTTATTGAAGGCAATATGCTGGATTTGTCCAAGTCAGGTCAATATGATTTTGTCACGTGTTATTCGGACTCTATCTGCTATATGCAGGATGAGGTGGAAGTAGGGGACGTCTTTAAGGAAGTCTATAATGCTCTCAACGAAGATGGCATCTTCATCTTTGATGTGCATTCGACCTACCAGACAGATGAAGTTTTTCCAGGCTATTCCTACCATGAAAATGCGGAAGATTTTGCCATGCTATGGGATACCTACGAGGACGCGGCTCCTCACTCCATCGTGCATGAGTTGACCTTTTTTATCAAGGAGGCGGACGGTTCCTTTAGTCGCCACGATGAAGTGCATGAGGAGCGGACTTATGAGGTTCTGACCTATGATATCTTGCTGGAACTGGCTGGTTTTAAATCTTTCAAACTCTATGCAGACTTTGAAGACAAGGAGCCAACAGAAACCAGTACCCGTTGGTTTTTTGTGGCGCAGAAGTAGGAGATTAGCATGACCATCACAGGTATTATCGCGGAGTTCAATCCTTTTCATAATGGCCATAAATACCTGCTGGATCAGGCAGAGGGGCTGAAAATTGTTGCCATGTCTGGGAATTTCATGCAGAGAGGCGAGCCTGCTATTGTGGATAAGTGGACAAGGGCCCAGATGGCACTGGAAAATGGCGCAGACTTGGTAGTGGAATTGCCATTTTTAGTCAGTGTTCAGGCAGCAGATTTCTTTGGTCAAGGTGCTGTGGATATCTTGGCTAGGCTGGGTATTGATAGGTTATCCTTTGGGACAGAGGAAGTTCTGGATTATCAGAAAATTGCTGACTTATACACAGAGAAAGGTGCTGAGATGGAGAAATTTGTGGAAAATCTACCTGATTCTCTCTCTTATCCCCAGAAAACCCAAGCTATGTGGAAGGAATTTGCAGGTCTTGATTTTTCTGGCAATACGCCAAATCATGTTCTTGCTCTGGCCTATGCCAAGGCGGTTGCAGGACGCAACATCAAACTCCATCCGATTCAGCGTCAGGGGGCTGGTTACCATTCTGTGGACAAGGATGTGGACTTTGCTTCGGCAACAGCCCTCCGTCAACACCAGAAGGACCAAGATTTCTTAGAACACTTTATGCCTTCTGTTGCTCTCTTTAAGCAGGCTAATAAGGTGAGTTGGGACGACTATTTTCCTTTGCTCCGCTATCAAATCTTGTCAAATCCCGACCTAACCACCATCTATCAGGTCAATCAAGAAATGGCTGTGCGCATTAATGAAGCTATTAAAACAGCACAGTCTGTAGAAGAATTAGTCGATGCGGTTGCGACCAAACGATATACCAAAGCGCGTGTCAGACGCCTTTTGACTTATATCTTGGTGCAAGCTAGAGAAAGTGACTTACCAGAAGCTATTCATGTTCTTGGCTTTACCGAAAAAGGTAGACAGCATCTCAAGTCTCTGAAAGGGCAGGTCAATCTAGTCAGCCGAATTGGCAAAGAACCCTGGGATGCCATGACTCAAAAGGCAGACCAGATTTACCAACTGGGAAATCCAAGTATAGCAGAGCAGAATTTTGGAAGAGTGCCGATTAGAATAGAAACAAACTAAGTCTACTGAAATGTAGGCTTTTTCTCAAATCTCTACTAAACTACTATTTCTAAATAACAATTTTATTTTGGCAAACGCGTTCCAAATTCCCCAAAACATATTCTATTTTAGGTTTGTGAAAATCACTTTTTTATGGTAGAATGTAAAAGAATGTATGTCATTCGGAATAACAATAAAACGAGGTAAAAACATGGAAATCATGTCGCTTGCGATTGCTGTTTTTGCCGTCATCATTGGTTTAGTCATTGGATATGTCAGCATCTCAGCCAAGATGAAATCATCTCAGGAAGCTGCAGAGTTGATGCTTTTAAATGCTGAACAAGAAGCAACTAATTTACGTGGACAAGCTGAACGTGAAGCGGATTTACTTGTTAATGAAGCTAAACGTGAAAGCAAGTCTCTTAAAAAAGAAGCACTATTGGAGGCCAAAGAAGAAGCCAGAAAATACCGTGAAGAAGTGGACGCTGAATTCAAATCAGAACGTCAAGAACTCAAACAAATCGAAAGTCGTTTGACAGAGAGAGCTACTAGCCTTGACCGTAAGGACGACAATTTGACGAGTAAAGAACAAACACTTGAACAAAAAGAACAAAGTATTTCTGATAGAGCGAAAAACCTTGATGCGCGTGAAGAGCAATTAGAGGAAGTCGAAAGACAAAAAGAAGCAGAGCTAGAGCGTATTGGTGCCCTGTCTCAGGCAGAAGCACGAGATATTATCTTGGCTCAGACAGAGGAAAACTTGACCAAGGAGATTGCTAGCCGCATTCGTGAAGCTGAGCAAGAGGTCAAGGAACGTTCTGACAAAATGGCCAAGGACATCTTGGTTCAAGCCATGCAACGTATCGCTGGTGAATATGTGGCGGAGTCAACAAACTCAACGGTTCACCTGCCAGACGATACTATGAAGGGACGCATTATTGGTCGTGAAGGTCGTAACATTCGTACCTTTGAAAGTTTGACAGGGGTCGATGTGATTATCGACGATACACCAGAAGTGGTGACCTTATCAGGTTTTGACCCGATTCGTCGTGAAATTGCCCGTATGACTATGGAAATGTTGCTCAAGGATGGTCGTATCCACCCAGCTCGTATCGAAGAGTTGGTTGAGAAAAACCGTCAAGAGATTGACAATAAGATTCGTGAATACGGTGAGGCTGCTGCCTATGAAATTGGGGCACCAAACCTTCATCCAGACTTGATGAAAATCATGGGTCGCTTGCAGTTCCGTACTTCATATGGACAAAATGTCTTACGTCATTCGATTGAGGTTGCTAAGTTAGCTGGTATCATGGCGAGCGAACTTGGTGAAAATGCGGCTCTTGCTCGTCGTGCAGGGTTCCTTCACGATATCGGAAAAGCCATTGACCGTGAGGTTGAAGGTAGCCACGTTGAAATCGGTATGGAATTGGCTCGTAAGTACAAGGAACATCCAGTTGTGGTGAATACAATTGCTAGCCACCACGGTGATGTCGAAGCCGAAAGCGTCATTGCAGTGATTGTTGCTGCAGCAGATGCTTTGAGCGCTGCCCGTCCGGGTGCTCGTAGTGAGTCTCTTGAAAGCTACATCAAACGTCTTCATGATTTGGAAGAAATTGCGAACGGCTTTGAAGGAGTACAGAATAGCTTTGCCCTTCAAGCAGGACGTGAAATCCGCATCATGGTCAATCCAGGACAAATCAAAGACGACAAAGTCACAATCTTGGCTCACAAAGTTCGTGAGAAAATTGAAAACAATCTCGATTACCCTGGAAATATCAAGGTAACCGTGATTCGCGAGCTTCGTGCAGTAGATTATGCTAAATAAATAAGAAAGAGCAGTTGAAAAATTACTGCTTTTTTGTTACACTAGATAGAAAGACTGTAAAGGATAATCTGGCTTTTTGCCATTATTCTAGAAATGTTATTTCACAGACTGACTAAAAGGAGACACAATGGCAGACCGAGGCTTACTAATCGTTTTTTCTGGTCCTTCAGGGGTTGGAAAAGGAACGGTTAGAAGAGAGATTTTTGAGAGTTCTGAAAACCAATTTCAATACTCTGTATCGATGACGACACGCGCACAACGTCCTGGAGAAGTGGACGGTGCTGACTATTTCTTCCGCACTCGCGAAGAGTTTGAAGAGCTGATTCGTCAAGGACAGATGTTGGAATACGCGGAATATGTCGGCAATTATTATGGAACTCCTCTGACCTATGTCAATGAAACCTTGGACAAGGGAATCGATGTTTTCCTTGAAATTGAAGTTCAAGGCGCTCTTCAGGTCAAGAAAAAGGTTCCAGATGCTGTCTTTATCTTCCTGACACCACCAGATTTGGATGAATTGCAAGATCGTTTGGTAGGACGTGGAACAGACAGTGCAGAAGTGATTGCCCAACGAATCGAAAAAGCCAAGGAAGAAATTGCGCTTATGCGTGAGTATGATTATGCGATTGTCAACGATCAGGTGCCCCTAGCTGCTGAGCGTGTCAAACGTGTGATCGAAGCAGAGCACTTCCGTGTGGATCGTGTCATTGGTCACTATCAGGAGATGTTACCCAAATCTCCAACTACCCGATAAAATTTAGAAAATAGGTACAAGCAAATGATGTTAAAACCCTCTATTGATACCTTGCTCGACAAGGTTCCCTCAAAATATTCACTCGTAATCTTGGAAGCAAAACGTGCCCACGAATTGGAAGCAGGTGCGCCAGCAACTCAAGGTTTCAAATCTGAAAAATCAACTCTTCGCGCTTTAGAAGAAATCGAATCAGGAAACGTTACAATTCACCCAGATCCAGAAGGAAAACGTGAAGCGGTGCGTCGCCGTATCGAAGAAGAAAAACGTCGTAAAGAAGAAGAAGAAAAGAAAATTAAAGAGCAAATCGCTAAAGAAAAAGAAGATGGTGAAAAAATTTAAGGTTGGGGGGACTCAATCTTATTTTTTCTATTGCAAGAATGTACTGACAAGGAGGAGGTGAGAAGATGGCTATAGCCAAGATTATCGTAGATGTGCCCTTGATGCAGACGGATCAGCCCTATAGTTACAGGATTCCTAAGGAATTTGAGGGAATGTTGGAAGTTGGGATGCGGGTTCATGTGCCTTTTGGTAAGGGCAATCGCCTGATTCAAGGGATTGTTCTTGGTTTGGAGTCCCAACCAGATGAAGAAGGGGCAAGTCAAGATTTAAAAGATATTGCTGAGGTACTGGATTTTTCCCCTGTTCTCACGCAAGAACAACTCTGGCTGGCTGAGGAGTTACGCAAGTCCGTCTTCTCCTACAAGATCTCAATCCTCAAGGCTATGTTACCAGGATTTCTGAACTCCAGCTATGACAAGATTCTCTATCCTCTGGCTGGTCTGAGTCAGGAAGACCGAGAGCGCTTGTTTGGTTCAGAAGATTCGCTTGCCTTTTCTTCACTAGACCTTGCCAAACAAGCTGAAATGATGCGTTTGACTAGGAAAGGTCTGCTTGGTCTGGAATATCAGGCAATTGATCAAAAGAAGGTCAAGACCCAATCTTGGTATGAGGTGAATCTTGCTCGATTAGAAGGTGTCGAGATTTCTGCACGCGCCAAGAAAAAGTTAGAACTGAGAGACTATTTGCTTTCTCATCCAGAGAGTGCTTCCTTGGCTAGTTTGTTAGAGTCCTACTCACGGGAGCAAGTTCACTTCTTTGTGGAACAAGGTGCTGTTACTATAGTTCAAAAGGAAGTCCAACGCTCGGCTGCTTATTTTGAAGGTATTGAGGCAAGTCAGCCGTTGGAATTGAATCTAGAGCAAAGGCAGGCGCGTGATGCGGTTGTCAGTGCGATTGGCAGTCATCAGCCTCCCTTCCTCCTTCAAGGGATTACAGGAAGTGGGAAAACCGAGGTTTACTTGCAGATTATCCAAGGGGCCTTGGACAAGGGCAAGACAGCTATTTTACTGGTGCCTGAGATTTCCTTGACTCCACAGATGACGGAGCGTTTTATTGCTCGTTTTGGTGAGAAAGTGGCCATTCTTCACTCAGGCTTATCCAATGGTGAAAAGTATGATGAATGGCGTAAGGTGGAACGCGGCGATGCCCAAGTTGTGGTTGGTGCCAGATCGGCCATCTTTGCTCCGCTAAAAAATCTGGGTGTCATGATTATTGATGAAGAGCATGAAGCGACTTATAAGCAGGACAGCAATCCACGCTACCACGCCCGGGATGTAGCTATTTTGAGGGCCCAGTACAATCAAGCAGCTCTGGTACTTGGTTCAGCAACTCCTAGTCTGGAAAGCCGTGCTCGGGCTGGAAAAGGCGTCTATCAACACTTGTGTCTGACCCAACGGGCTAATCCTCAGGCCACTATTCCTAAGGTTCAAGTGATTGACTTTCGGGACTATATCGGACAAAACGAGACGTCAAACTTTACGACTCCCTTGCTAGAAGCTATTCAAGACCGTCTGTCTAAAAAAGAGCAGGTGGTTCTCATGCTTAATCGCCGTGGTTATTCTAGCTTTGTCATGTGTCGGGAGTGTGGGACGGTGGATACTTGTCCTAACTGTGACATTTCTCTCACCCTGCACATGGATACTAAGACCATGAATTGCCATTATTGTGGTTTTTCGAAGGATATTCCTCATGTTTGCCCCAACTGTAAGAGTCGCAGTATTCGTTACTACGGGACGGGGACACAGAAGGCTTATGACGAGCTGGCAGAACTCTTTCCCCAGGCCCGTATTTTGCGGATGGATGTGGATACGACTCGTAAGAAAGGTAGTCATCAAGCTCTGCTTGACCAGTTTGGTAGAGGGGAAGCAGATATTTTACTAGGTACTCAGATGATTGCCAAGGGATTGGATTTTCCAAATGTGACCTTAGTCGGAGTGCTCAATGCGGATACGACCTTGAATCTACCAGATTTCCGTTCTTCTGAGAGAACCTTCCAACTTTTGACTCAGGTGGCAGGTCGGGCAGGACGTGCTGAAAAAGCAGGTCAGGTCTTGATACAGTCCTACAATCCTCAGCACTACGCTATCCGATTTGCCAAGGATCAGGACTACGAAGGCTTTTATGCCTATGAAATGGGAATTAGACGACAACTCGGCTATCCACCTTACTATTTCACCATTGGTATTACCCTTTCTCACAAGAAAGAAGAAGAGGTGGTCAAATGTGCCTATGAAGTTATGAACATTTTGCGGTCAGGTTTATCAGAGACCAGTCACATTCTGGGGCCGACGCCAAAACCTATTGCTCGTACCCATAACCTCTATCATTACCAGATTTTAATTAAATACCGTTTAGAAGATGAGCTGGGGCCGACCCTCAATCAGGTCTTGGCCTTGACTCAAGAACGGGAAATTAGTGAGCTCCGTCTTAGCATTGACCATGAGCCACAGCAATTTTTATAAGAAGGAGAAGATATGACAAAACTAATCTTTATGGGAACTCCCGACTTTTCAGCAACAGTCTTAAAAGGACTTTTGACAGATGACCGTTACGAAATTCTAGCCGTTGTGACCCAGCCAGACCGTGCTGTCGGACGTAAAAAAGTTATTCAAGAAACTCCAGTCAAGCAGGCTGCCAAAGAGGCTGGACTTCCTATCTACCAACCTGAAAAATTATCTGGAGGTCCAGAGATGGAAGCGATTATGAAGCTAGGAGCAGATGGAATTGTGACTGCTGCTTTTGGGCAGTTTCTCCCAAGTAAACTCCTTGATAGCATGGACTTTGCGGTCAATGTTCACGCCTCCCTCCTTCCTAAACACCGTGGTGGTGCGCCTATCCATTATGCCTTGATTCAAGGGGATGAGGAAGCTGGTGTGACCATTATGGAAATGGTTAAGGAAATGGATGCAGGGGATATGATTTCTCGTCGCAGTATTCCGATCACAGATGAGGACAATGTTGGCACCTTGTTTGAGAAATTAGCTCTTGTTGGTCGTAATTTGCTCTTGGACACTTTGCCTGCCTACATTGCTGGGGAAATCAAACCTGAACCGCAGGATCCAAGTCAGGTCACTTTCTCGCCAAATATCAAGCCAGAAGAAGAAAAACTGGACTGGAATAAAAGCAATCGTCAACTTTTTAACCAAATCCGTGGGATGAACCCCTGGCCTGTTGCCCATACTTTCCTTAAGGGCGACCGTTTTAAGATTTATGAAGCCCTACCAGTAGATGGTCAGGGAAATCCAGGTGAGATCCTCTCTATCGGCAAGAAAGAATTGATTGTCGCAACGGCAGAAGGGGCTCTATCCCTCAAACAAGTGCAGCCAGCTGGTAAACCTAAGATGGACATCGCTTCCTTCCTCAACGGAGTTGGACGTACATTGACTGTAGGAGAACGATTTGGTGACTAAAGTAGAAACGGCTAGAAGTTTAGCTCTAGCAGTATTAGAAGATGTCTTTATCAATCAAGCATACTCAAATATCGCCTTAAATAAACACCTCAAGGGGAGTCAGCTCTCTGCAGCAGACAAGGGTTTGGTAACCGAGCTGGTCTATGGAACGGTAGCCCGCAAACTCACCTTAGAATGGTATCTATCACACTTTATCGAAGACAGAGACCAGTTAGACAGTTGGCTTTATGTCCTTCTTCTCATGAGTGCCTACCAGATCCGCTATTTGAACAAGATACCAGACCATGCTGTGGTCAATGAAGCAGTAGAATTGGCCAAAGTCCGTAAAAAAGGCAGTGAAAAATTGGTCAACGCCGTCCTTCGCCGTATCTTGCGTGAAGGCTGGCCAGATATCACCAGCATCAAACGAAAAAATAAGCGTGACTCCATTGCATATTCCCTTCCGGTTTGGCTAGTTGCCAAGCTCAAGGAAGAATACGGAGAAGAGCGAGCACAAGCTATTTTTGAAAGCCTTTTGGTGCGAAACAAGGCCAGTATTCGTGTAACAGACCTAAGTCGAAAAGAGGAAATCCAAGCCTTGTTGGAGGCGAATAATTCCCTTTTAGCAACCACTGGTCTTGTTAAGGAGCAGGGGCATTTTGCAGGCCATGATTTGTTTGCAGATGGAGCCATTACCATCCAAGACGAGTCAAGTCAGCTTGTTACGCCAACTCTTGATTTACAAGGCAATGAGCAGGTTCTAGATGCCTGTGCGGCTCCGGGTGGGAAAACAGCCCATATAGCCTCTTATCTCACGACAGGTCAGGTTACTGCTCTGGACCTTTACGATCACAAGTTGGACTTAATCCAAGAAAATGCTCAACGTCTGGGAGTTGCAGATCGGGTTCAAACGCAAAAATTGGATGCCAGAAAGGTGCATGAGTTTTTTGGGCGAAATTCATTTGATAAGATTTTGGTGGATGCTCCCTGTTCAGGAATCGGTCTTCTGCGCCGAAAACCAGATATCAAATACAATAAAGAAACGGCAGATTTCGCGTCCTTACAGGAAATTCAGCTAGAAATATTAGGTAGTGTTTGTCAAACACTACGCAAAGGTGGTATAATAACTTATAGTACCTGTACTATTGTCTCAGAGGAGAATTTTCAAGTCGTTGAGGCGTTTTTAGAAAGTCATCCTGAGTTCGAGCAGGTAAAACTAGAACATGAATGTAAGGATATCATGAAAGACGGCTGTATCCTCATTACACCTGAATTGTATGGAAGTGATGGATTCTTCATCAGTCAATTTCGCAAGATATCAGATTAGGAAGGAACTAACACATGGAAATTTCATTATTAACAGATGTTGGTCAGAAACGAACAAATAACCAAGACTATGTCAACCACTATGTCAATAGAGCTGGACGTACCATGATTATCCTAGCTGATGGTATGGGAGGTCATCGCGCAGGGAATATCGCTAGTGAAATGGCGGTAACAGACCTAGGTGTAGCTTGGGTAGATACTCAAATCGATACAGTTAATGAAGTACGTGAATGGTTTGCTAACAACCTTGAGATTGAAAATCAAAGGATTAACCAATTGGGACAAAATGAAGCCTATAAAGGAATGGGAACAACCCTTGAGGCTGTAGCCATTATTGATAATCAGGCTATCTATGCCCACATTGGGGATTCTCGTATCGGTTTGATTCGTGGAGAAGAATACCACCAGTTAACGAGCGACCATTCTTTGGTCAATGAATTGCTTAAGGCAGGTCAATTGACCCCTGAAGAAGCTGCTAGCCATCCACAGAAAAATATTATTACCCAGTCAATCGGTCAAAAAGACGAAATTCAGCCTGATTTTGGAATGATTACCCTTGAGCCTGGGGACTATCTCTTACTCAATAGTGATGGCTTGACAAATATGATTTCAGGCAGTGAGATTTCTGATATTGTAACCAGCGATATTTCTTTGGCAGATAAAACAGCGACGCTCGTGCGTTTTGCTAACAATGCAGGTGGTTTAGACAACATCACAGTTGCCCTTATTGCTGTTAATGAGGAGGCAACAGAATGATCCAAATCGGCAAGATTTTTGCCGGGCGGTATCGGATTATCAAACAAATTGGTCGAGGAGGCATGGCAGATGTCTATTTGGCCAAGGATTTGATTTTGGACGGTGAAGAAGTGGCAGTGAAGGTCCTGAGGACCAACTACCAAACAGATCCTATTGCAGTGGCTCGTTTTCAGCGGGAAGCGAGAGCCATGGCAGATCTGGACCATCCTCATATCGTTCGGATTACAGATATCGGTGAAGAAGAGGGACAACAGTATCTCGCAATGGAATATGTTGCTGGATTAGACCTCAAACGCTATATCAAGGAACATCACCCTCTTTCAAATGAAGAAGCGATTCGAATCATGGGACAAATCCTCTTGGCTATGCGCTTAGCCCATACTCGAGGAATTGTTCACAGGGATTTGAAACCGCAAAATATCCTTTTGACTCCAGATGGGACTGCCAAAGTTACAGACTTTGGGATCGCAGTAGCCTTTGCAGAGACGAGTCTGACTCAGACCAACTCTATGCTGGGCTCGGTTCATTACTTGTCACCAGAGCAGGCGCGTGGTTCTAAAGCGACTGTACAGAGTGATATCTATGCCATGGGGATCATCTTTTATGAGATGTTGACAGGACATATCCCTTACGATGGGGATAGTGCAGTGACCATCGCCCTCCAGCATTTCCAGAAACCATTGCCATCGGTTATAGCTGAGAATCCATCTGTGCCTCAGGCTTTAGAGAATGTTGTCATCAAGGCAACTGCCAAGAAATTGACAGATCGTTATCAGTCAGTTGCAGAGATGTATGTGGACTTGTCTAGTAGTTTGTCTTATAATCGTCGCAATGAGCCTAAATTGGTGTTTAATGATACCACTAAGGCTGACACCAAGACTCTTCCTAAAGTTCCACAAAGTACTCTGACTTCTATTCCTAAAACTCCGGTACAAGAGGGAAGACCTCAACCTAAGCCCCAACCTCATCAGACAGAAAAAACAGTACCTAGTTCAAAGCCAACCAAACGCCATCGCATGAAAGCACGTTATCCAATTTTATTTGCGACCTTCTTGTTGGTTGTGGCATCCTTGGTATGGATTTTATATAGAACGCCCGCTACCATTGCTATTCCAAAGGTGGCAGGTCAGACGGTTGCTGAGGCTAAAGAAGCCCTTAAGAAAGCCAATTTTGAGGTTGGTGAAGAAAAATCAGAGGCTAGTGATAAGATTGAAGAAGGTCGGGTTATTCGGACCGATCCTGACGCTGGTACGACACGCAAAGAAGGAACAAAAATTAATTTGATTGTGTCTTCTGGTCAGCAGTCTTTCCAACTCGGAAATTATCTCGGAAGAAAGTCCAGTGATGTAGTGGCAGAATTGAAGGGCAAGAAGGTTCCAGAAAATCTAATTAAGATTGAGGAAGAAGAATCCAACGAAATCGAAGCCGGTACAATCATGAAACAAAGTTTACCGGAGGGAACAACCTATGATCTTAGCAAGGCAACTCAAATAGTTTTGACAGTCGCTAAGAAGGTAAATTCTATTTCAATGCCAAGCTATATTGGTTCTAGTCGAGAATTTGCAGTCAATAATCTTACAGAGATATATGACATTAAAAAAGCTAATATCGAAGTTGTAGAAGTGTCTAAAGCTCCTGAAGGAACTGCTGAGGGGACTGTTGTAGAGCAAAGTCCAAAAGCAGGAGAAAAAGTAGACTTGAGCACTACTCGTGTTAAAATTTCTATTTATAAACCCAAAACACCACCATCAAGTTCCTCTTCAACGTCAGTTCAACGTGGTAACCAAGGTTCACCTACTACTCCAAATCAAGGGAATCAACAAGGTGGCCAGCAAGGGAATCAACAAGGAACGGTTCCTACTCCGAGTCAACCAAATAGTGAAGGAAACCACGAAAATTCTCGTGATTAAACGAATCTTTGTCATGATTTCATGGCAAAGATTTTTTTTGACTCCAGATTTGTGATAGAATAGAAGGAGTTGATAAAAGGAGGGACGCATGGAAGAATCAAGAGAATTAAATGCCGTCATCGATGTGATTATGTTAGCTGGAACCATTCTTCTCAAAAGTGGCTCAGAGATTCATCGTGTAGAAGATACCATGATCCGTATTGCGCATTCGCAGGGGATTGTGGATTGCAATGTTCTTGCCATGCCTGCTGCTATCTTTTTCTCCATTGAAAATACCAATATTTCGCGAATGAAACGCGTGACTTCCTCTTCTTATAACATTGAAAAAGTCTGCGATGTGAATCAGATTTCTCGTCAGTTAGTAGGTGGAAAGCTTGATTTAGAAACAGCCTTTAAGCAATTGAAGGCTTTGCAAGCCCAACCTCTTCCTTATACTAAGTTGCAGGTAACTCTGGCTGCGACCTTTAGTGCTCCTTTCTTTTCAATTATGTTTAGTGGAAATATCTACGACGCACTTGGGGCAGGAGTGGCTACCTTATTTGGTTTTGCCTTTTCCCTCTATGTAGAGAAGTTTATCCGAATTCCCTTTGTGACAGCATTTGCTGGAGCCTTTGTCTTTGGGATGATAGCCCAGTTTTGGGCTCGCTACACAGGTTTTCCTTCAACGGCAGATTTGATTATAGCTGGTGCGGTCATGCCGTTTGTACCAGGTATTGCCTTGACCAATGCGGTTCGTGATATTATGACCAACCACATAAACTCTGGTATGAGTAAGATGTTTGAATCCCTGCTCATTACCCTTGCTTTAGGGGCGGGAACTTCTGTCGCCTTGGTATTGATGAACTAATATGACACTAACAACCTTTTTATTACAAGCAGTAGCAAGTCTTCTTGCTATAATCACTTTTTTAATCGTACTCAATGTTCAACGTTCTATGCTCTTACCAGGAGGAATTTTGGGCATGGCTGTCTGGCTAATTTATCTTTTGCTCAAGGAACCGACCAATGTTATTGTGGCTACTTTTATTGCAGCCATTATCGGTTCTTGTGTCAGCCAGATTTTAAGTATTCTTTATAAGACACCTGCTGTGGTCTTTATCTTGGCCATCTTGGCACCTCTGGTTCCGGGTTATCTCTCCTATCGGACAACTGCCTTTTTTGTGACGGGAGATTACAGTCATGCCATTGCTAGTGCAACCTTGGTTGTTATGTTGGCTTTGGTGATTTCCATTGGAATGGCTAGCGGAACAGTGATTCTTAGACTGTATTCTTACTTACGAAAACAGCATAATCGTTAGACTAACAAGAGACTTGATTTGGTGAATCAAGTCTTTTTTCTCTCTTTTACTGCTATTTGTGATAAAATAGTATAGAACGATTTTTTACAATGAATGATAAAACAGAGGTAAATATGACAATCGGTATTGATAAGATTGGTTTTGCGACCGGTCAATATGTCTTGAAATTACAAGACTTAGCAGAAGCGAGGGGAATTGACCCTGAAAAATTAAGTAAAGGACTCTTACTCAAGGAATTGAGTATTGCGCCTATAACTGAGGATATCGTGACCTTGGCGGCCAGTGCAAGTGATTCTATTTTAACGGAGCAAGAAAGAGCAGAAATTGATATGGTCATTGTAGCTACTGAGTCAGGAATTGACCAAAGTAAAGCTGCAGCCGTCTTTGTGCATGGTTTGCTGGGCATCCAGCCCTTTGCTCGTAGTTTCGAGATTAAAGAAGCCTGCTATGGAGCGACAGCTGCCCTTCATTATGCCAAATTGCATGTGGAAAATTCTCCAGAGTCCAAAGTTTTGGTTATTGCCAGTGATATTGCCAAATATGGTATTGAAACACCTGGAGAACCCACTCAGGGTGCTGGAAGTGTGGCTATGTTGATTACACAGAATCCACGCATTATGGCCTTTAATAATGACAATGTAGCTCAGACTCGTGACATCATGGATTTCTGGCGTCCAAATTACTCAACAACCCCTTATGTAAATGGTGTCTATTCTACCCAGCAATATCTAGATAGTTTGAAAACGACTTGGCTTGAATACCAAAAACGCTACCAGCTTACCTTAGATGATTTTGCTGCGGTTTGCTTCCACTTGCCTTATCCTAAATTAGCGCTAAAAGGCTTGAAAAAAATCATGGATAAGAGCCTGCCGCAAGAGAAAAAAGACCTCTTGCAAAAGCATTTTGACCAGTCTATTCTCTACAGTCAAAAGGTGGGAAATATCTATACAGGTTCCCTCTTCCTCGGACTCTTGTCTCTCTTGGAAAATACAGATAGCTTGAAGGCTGGGGATAAAATTGCCCTTTATAGTTACGGAAGTGGGGCTGTAGCTGAGTTCTTTAGCGGTGAATTGGTTGAAGGATATGAAGCTTATCTGGATAAGGACCGTTTGAACAAGCTCAACCAACGAACTGCCCTGTCTGTTGCAGACTATGAAAAAGTCTTCTTTGAGGAAGTAGAGTTAGACGAAACAAATTCTGCCCAGTTTGCTGGCTATGAAAATCAAGATTTTGCCTTGGTTGAAATTGTTGACCACCAACGCCGTTATAGCAAGGTTGAAAAATAATGAAGATAAGTTGGAATGGATTTTCTAAAAAATCATACCAAGAGCGCCTCGAGTTGTTACAAGCTCAGGCGCTCCTTAGTCCTGAGAAGCAAGTGAGTTTGGAGCAGGATGAACAGATAAGTGTGACTGTGGCAGACCAGCTGAGTGAGAATGTGGTGGGAACTTTTTCTCTGCCTTATTCGCTGGTTCCAGAGGTTCTCGTTAACGGTCAGGAATACACAGTTCCCTATGTGACGGAAGAGCCCTCTGTGGTTGCTGCGGCCAGCTATGCAAGTAAAATTATAAAGAGAGCAGGTGGCTTTACTGCTCAAGTGCATGAGCGTCAGATGATTGGACAGGTAGCCCTTTATCAAGTTGTTGAACCTGAACAAGCGCAAGAGAAGATTGTCAGCAAGAAAGCTAAACTCTTGGAACTTGCCAATCAAGCCTATCCTTCTATCGTTAAACGTGGAGGCGGGGCGCGTGATTTGCATGTAGAGCAGATCAAAGGTGAAACAGACTTTCTCGTCATCTATCTTCATGTCGATACCCAGGAAGCCATGGGAGCCAATATGCTCAACACCATGCTGGAAGCCTTGAAACCAGTCTTAGAAGAACTGAGTCAGGGTCAGAGTCTTATGGGTATTCTGTCTAATTACGCGACCGATTCTCTGGTGACAGCAAGCTGTCGCATCGCCTTTCGCTACTTGAGCCGCCAAAAGGATCAAGGACGAGAAATTGCGGAGAAAATGGCTTTGGCTAGTCAGTTTGCGCAAGCTGATCCTTATCGAGCAGCTACTCATAATAAAGGGATATTTAACGGCATTGATGCTATTTTGATTGCCACTGGTAATGACTGGCGTGCCATCGAAGCTGGGGCCCATGTCTTTGCCAGTCGAGATGGACATTACCAAGGTCTTAGCTCTTGGCGTCTAGACTTGGAGACAGAAGAATTAGTTGGTGAGATGACACTACCCATGCCTGTAGCGACCAAGGGTGGTTCTATCGGCCTTAACCCTCGTGTAGCCCTCAGTCACGAACTACTGGGAAATCCTTCTGCCAAAGAATTAGCCCAGATTATCGTGTCTATCGGGCTTGCACAAAACTTTGCAGCCCTCAAAGCCTTGGTGAGTACAGGCATCCAGCAAGGCCACATGAAATTGCAGGCCAAATCCTTAGCACTCCTCGCAGGTGCTAGTGAATCTGAAGTTGCTCCCCTAGTAGAGCGCCTTATTGCAGATAAAATCTTTAACTTAGAGACTGCCCAGCGTTATTTAGAAAACTTAAGATCATAAAAAAACTCAGACCGATCGGTCTGAGTTTTTCTTGTGCTTATACTCTTCGAAAATCAAATTCAAACCACGTCAACTTCGCCTTGCCGTACTCAAGTACAGCTTGCGGCTAGCTTCCTAGTTTGCTCTTTGATTTTCATTGAGTATTAAATACTTTTTCCAGGTAATAGAGTAACTGGTAAGAAGTAACCTGTTGTTGCGACTTCCTTGCCTTCGATCTTTTGTAAGAGAAGATCAACAGTGAGGCAGGCAATTTCTTCCAAGGGTTGCTTAATAGTAGCTAGTTGAGGGTAGTAATTCTCGATAAAGTAGGTACCATCGTAACCGATGACCTTGAGCTCTTCTGGTACAGAAATTCCCAGTTCCTGAGCAATTTTAATGACTAGAATAGCAGTCAAATCATCCGAAGCAAAGATGGCATCTGGTTTTTGATGGGTCAAGATATTCTTGATTTCCATTTCTTTTCTGACAGGAGAAAAGTCACTGGAAACATTGATAATAGGAGCTTTTGGGAGTACGGATGCAAAGCCAGCGTGGCGTAGCCCAGTTGGCGAATTGGAATTGTCATTCCCTGTAATCATAATGATAGACTGGGCTCCTGTCTTAACCAAAGTATGGGCAGCAAGAACCCCACCAGCATAGTTGTCAGAGGAAACGACAGGAATATCTGGTGACAGATTTCGGTCAAAGGAAATAATCGGCGCTGTCACGCGATTGTAGTCTTCGATTCCCAAGTTGTGACTACCAGAAATGATGCCGTCTACCTGATTGGCTTCCAACATTTCGATGTATTCGCGTTCCTTCTCGGAATCGTGCTCGCTGTTGCAGATGATGGTCTTGTAACCTTTTTTGAAGAGTTGGTGTTCCAGCTTATCAATTAATTCTGCGTAGAAAACATTGGAAATATTGGGGAAAATCAAACCGATTAACTTAGCGGACTTTCCTTGTAGACTGCGAGCCAGGTTATTGGGTTTGTAGCCCAATTCTCGCATGGCTTCATTGACCTTTTGAATGGTTTTTTCTGATAAATAGCCTTTTTTATTGATAACCCGAGAAACGGTAGTAGGGCTGACGCCTGCAAGTTTTGCGACATCAGTTAGTTTTGCGACCATAATCTAATTCATAGTAAGTTCCAGTTGGGTTTCCAGATTTGATGAGGATCCCATTTTGGTCCGCATGTGGGAAGACACGACCAGAAAATACTTTTTCTCCTTTATTGATGAAAATTTCAAAGATAGAGTTATCAATGAAAATTGTAGCAGTAGTAGCCTGATTATCGATAGGGCAAGAACGAGTTGTCCCAAATTCCTGAGCGTACTGTTCACCAGCCTGGCTACGATCCACGGTCACTTGACCATTTACAAGGTCAAAGTTGATTGAAAGTCCCTTGCCTTCTTTGTCAGCAAGTAAGATAATCTCGCTCTGGCTATTGGCTTCCAAGTTGAGTTCAAGTTCGTAGCTGTTATTGGTTTGGGCACGGTTTGAGAAGGCTTCTTCAGTAGCACGAAGGTCCTTGATAGCTGCGACTGGGTATTGGTAGAGTTTGCTGTCTTTGATAGTCAATTCTTTGACCAAAGAGAAGGTTCCTTGATGGTCAAAACGGTCAGATGGGTAAGAAACATCAGGCAAGCCAAGCCAGCTAACAGCTAGAGCACGTCCATCAGGAGCGTTGAAGGCTTGAGTTGCATAGGCTTCGAAACCATAGTCCATGTTTTGGAGTTGAGATACATCAACCATTTTAGCATTTTCAGGGTCGAAGGAAGCCCCAATCTTATACATATTTGGATAGATATTATCGTAGTTTAGAACTTTCTTATCCAATCCTTGTGGGCAGTAGAGAAGGACAGGTTGTTCCCCTACAAAGACCAGATTTGGACATTCCATCATGTAGGCAGTACGGTCGTTAGCAAAGTCAAGGTTGCCAACTGCTTGCCAGTTTGTGTAGTCATTTTCGACAGCCTTGTAGAGACGGACGAAGCCTTTTTTCTCCAAGTCCTGTCCACCAACGATAGCATAGTATTGACCCTTGAAGTTAAAAATTTGCGGATCACGGAAGTGGTCAGTAGAGTCTGCTGGCTGGTCGATCAAGATCTTATCAATCTTTGTAATCTTGTCATCCTTGTCCATCAAAGCACCAATCTGGTAAGGGTGACGGATCCAGTTTTCATCGCGGACATTTCCTGTATAAAATAAGAACAAGTTATCGCCAAATTGCATGGCAGAACCAGAGTAGGCACCGTGGCTATCTAATGGAGTATCAGGCAAAACTTTGACTCCAGTTTCTGTAAAGTGAACCAAGTCCTCGCTTTCCAATTGCACCCAAGATTTTAAACCGTGGGCTGCACCAAAAGGAAAATTCTGGTAAAAGAGGATCCACTTGCCATCAAAGTAAGAAAAGCCATTTGGGTCGTTGAGAAGTCCTGTTTTTGGCTCAACATGGTAATGAGTATGCCATGGAGATTGTGCCATATTTTCTTTTATATTTTGAATTTCTTCTTGCGTCCAATCTTGATAAAGTCTGTAACGACGCTCAGTAGTCCATTCCATTCATTCATTCCTCCAAAAATCTTATCACATTTAATAGTAACCGTTTTCGATAAAAAATGCAAGCCTTTTATGTTAAAAAAGAGAAAAAACTGTTAAACGTTTATCATAAATTTAAAGCAGGAAATTAATCAACTTTTCAAGAAAATATGAAAGATAATGAAACAAAAGCCTTTTAACTAAGATTTCAAACTTGTTTTTTAAGGAATTCCTGCTAAAACAGTCAAAATCAATCAATCTAAAGCGAGCTTACTAAGTGGATAGAATATTTTTTCTGCAAAACGCTTGACATATTTCTAAAACATGATAAAATAATAGTCGTAGGGCGAATAAAATCGCTTTCAAACAATAACAAAATTTTATATAAGGAGATTTTTGCAAATGAACAATCAGGAAATTGCAAAAAAAGTCATCGATGCCTTGGGCGGACGTGAAAATGTCAACAGTGTAGCTCACTGTGCGACTCGTCTTCGTGTCATGGTCAAAGATGAAGGAAAAATCAATAAAGAAGTGATTGAGAACTTGGAAAAAGTTCAAGGTGCTTTCTTTAACTCAGGTCAATACCAAATCATCTTTGGTACTGGTACAGTAAACAAAATGTACGATGAAGTTGTTGCGCTTGGTTTGCCAACATCATCTAAAGATGACATGAAAGCAGAAGCTGCGAAACAAGGGAACTGGTTCCAACGTGCTATCCGTACTTTCGGTGACGTTTTTGTTCCAATCATCCCAGTTATCGTAGCGACAGGTCTCTTTATGGGTGTGCGTGGTCTTTTCAACGCTCTTGAAATGCCACTTCCAGGTGACTTTGCAACTTACACTCAAATCTTGACAGATACAGCCTTTATCATCTTGCCAGGTTTGGTTGTGTGGTCAACCTTCCGTGTATTTGGTGGAAATCCTGCCGTTGGTATCGTTCTTGGTATGATGCTTGTTTCTGGCTCACTTCCAAACGCTTGGGCAGTCGCTTCAGGTGGTGAAGTAACAGCTATGAACTTCTTTGGTTTCATCCCTGTTGTTGGTTTGCAAGGTTCTGTTCTTCCAGCCTTCATCATCGGGGTTGTCGGAGCTAAATTTGAAAAAGCTGTCCGCAAGGTTGTTCCAGATGTCATTGACCTCTTGGTAACACCATTCGTGACACTTTTGGTCATGTCTATCCTTGGGCTCTTTGTTATCGGACCAGTCTTCCACGTTGTTGAAAACTACATCCTTATTGGTACAAAAGCAATTCTTGGCTTGCCATTTGGTCTTGGTGGTTTCTTGATTGGTGGGGTTCACCAATTGATTGTCGTGTCAGGTGTGCACCACATCTTCAACTTGCTTGAAGTGCAATTGCTTGCTGCTGACCATGCTAATCCATTCAACGCGATCATCACTGCGGCTATGACAGCCCAAGGTGCTGCGACTGTTGCGGTTGGTGTTAAAACTAAAAATCCAAAACTGAAAACACTTGCTTTCCCAGCTGCTCTTTCTGCCTTCCTCGGTATTACAGAGCCTGCTATCTTCGGGGTGAACTTGCGTTTCCGTAAACCATTCTTCCTTTCATTGATTGCTGGTGCAATCGGTGGTGGATTGGCTTCAATCCTTGGACTTGCTGGTACTGGTAGTGGTATCACTATCATCCCTGGTACAATGCTTTATGCAGGTAATGGACAACTTCCACTATACCTTCTTATGGTAGCTGTATCATTTGCACTTGGTTTTGCTCTTACTTACATGTTTGGTTATGAGGATGAAAAAGAAGTTGCTACTGAAGTAGAGACAGAACGTTTGGTCCAAGAAGAAACAACTGGTAACATTCCAGCAGCTCTTCAAAATGAAACACTTGTAACTCCTATTGTTGGTGATGTTGTCGCTCTTGCTGATGTCAATGACCCAGTCTTCTCAAGCGGAGCTATGGGGCAAGGTATCGCTGTGAAACCAAGTCAAGGTGTGGTATATGCACCAGCTGATGCTGAAGTTTCAATTGCCTTTCCAACAGGACATGCTTTTGGTTTGAAAACAACTGATGGTGCTGAAGTTTTGATTCACGTTGGTATCGACACTGTAACAATGAACGGTGACGGTTTTGAAGCAAAAGTTGCTCAAGGTGATAAGGTTAAAGCTGGCGATGTTCTAGGAACATTTGACTCAAACAAAATCGCTGCAGCTGGTCTTGATGATACAACAATGGTTATCGTTACAAATACAGCTGACTACGCTTCAGTAGCTCCAGTCGCAACAGGTTCAGTTGCGAAGGGAGATGCTGTTATTGAAGTGAAAATCTAATTAATCCTCTCAAAATGAAAACGAACAAATGACATGTTTGTTCGTTTTTGCTTGAATGGTAAGATTTACAGAGGAAAATCTAAAAAATAGAGAAATTTAGACTTTCGAAATATGCTATAATAAAGAAAATAAAAACAAGAGGTTTATCATGACAAAATTATATGGAAGCTTGGAAGCGGGCGGTACAAAGTTTGTCTGTGCTGTCGGTGATGAAAACTTTAACGTTGTAGAAAAAACACAATTTCCAACAACAACTCCAATCGAAACAATCGATAAAACCATTGAGTTCTTCTCGAAATTCGATAATCTTGCTGGTCTTGCAGTTGGTTCATTTGGTCCGATTGATATTGATAAAAACTCAAAAACTTATGGCTTTATCACAACGACTCCAAAACCAAACTGGGCAAATGTGGACTTGCTTGGTGCCCTTCGTCGCGCCCTAAACGTGCCAATGTACTTCACAACAGACGTAAACAGCTCTGCTTATGGTGAAGTGGTTGCCCGTAACAATGCTGGTGCTCGTATTGAAAACTTGGTTTACTACACAATCGGTACAGGTATCGGTGCAGGTGTTATCCAACGTGGTGAGTTTATCGGCGGTGTGGGTCACCCTGAAATGGGTCACTACTATGTTGCTAGACACCCAATGGATATTGAAAAAGAGTTTAAGGGTGTTTGTCCTTTCCATAAGGGATGTCTGGAAGGCTATGCAGCTGGTCCAAGTTTGGAAGCTCGTACAGGTGTACGTGGGGAAAATATTGAACTCAACAACCCTGTTTGGGATGTTCAAGCCTACTATATCGCTCAAGCTGCGGTTAATGCGACAGTGACTTTCCGCCCAGACGTGATTGTCTTTGGTGGAGGGGTCATGGCTCAACAACACATGCTAGACCGTGTCCGTGAGAAATTTACATCTCTTCTCAATGGTTACCTACCAGTACCTGATGTGCGTGACTACATCGTGACACCAGCAGTAGCAGGAAATGGTTCTGCCACACTTGGGAACTTTGTTCTTGCAAAAGAAGTTTCAAAATAAAGCACAAAATCCGCTTGGGAAACCAAACGGATTTTTTATGTGTCAAAGCATTTGCCAGAAGAAGTCGATAATATAGGTCAGACCGTAGGTATAAACCACGAGAGTAAAGGGCTTGGTCAGAATGATGATAGTCATATAGCGCTTGAAGCTCATCTTGGTCAGGGCAGCCAGCATACAGAGAAAGTCAGCTGGACTAATGGGCCAAATCATCATAAAGATAAAGAAACGGTCAAAACGATTGCCCTTATCCAACCAACCGATATACTTGTCATAGGTGCGCTTGCTGACGACGGACTGGACAAAAGTAGCTCCGTAGAGGCGCACTAGATAAAAGATAATGGCACAGCCAATCACGATACCGATATAGTTATAGATAGTTCCGATGATATGGCCGTAGATAAAGACGCCAGCCACCGAGGTCAAGGCCCCAGGAATGATAGGGACGACCGTTTGTAAAATCTGTAAAAAGATAAAGAGAGGTGGCCCCCAGATACCTGCCTGCTGGATAAAGGCAGAGAGGGTTTCCTTAGACTGTAAAACACCCGCCTGATAAGCCCAAATACAGAAAATCAAACTCCCAACCCCACCGACAATCGATGAGATGTTGATAATTTGCTGTAGAAGGGGAGAAACAGCTTTCATTTGTTTATCCTGTGACATGTAAACTCCTCATAGATAGTATAATTCTACTATACCATATTTTGGAGGAGAAAGGGGATTTGATTGTTTTTGGTAGAGTGAAGCTCAAGAATTTAAGCCTAATTTTATTCCATTTATAAAATTTAAGAACTGGTTTCATGATATAATGTGTATAAGTAAATTCATATTGGAGAAATTAAATGAAGTCAACAATAGAAAAAATTAATAAATTTAGAGATGATCGTGACTGGAGAAAATTTCATAATGAAAAAGATTTAGCTATATCTATTTCATTAGAAGCTAGTGAACTTTTAGAATTATTTCAATGGAAAGAATCAAAAGATGTTACCAGTAAATCATTAAAAAGAATAAAAGAGGAACTAGCTGATGTTTTTATTTATTCTATTATGTTAGCAGATAATCTAAATTTAGATATTGAAAATATTATTGATGAAAAATTAGAAAAAAATGCTAGAAAGTATCCTGTTGAGATTAGCAAAGGTAGTAATAAAAAATATACTGAGTTGGAGAAATAATGGCTAATATAAAAAGTCCAATTATAAGAGAGATAGAGTATTCAAACAATGCTCTTGTAGATCTTAAAAATCAATTTAATTTTAGCGGACATAAAAATGAGATAAAATTTTTATTTGATTATCCGGTTGTCTATATTGTTAACGATGAGAAGGATAATCAATTTAGTGTATATGTAGGAGAAACTACTGATATAATTAGACGAACAAGTCAACACTTAATGGATGATATAAAGAAAGGAAATAGAGATGATTGGAGAGATTTTGCAAAATCTCCGACAACGAAGATGTTTGTAATTGGTCACAATCATTTTAATAAGTCGTTAACTCTAGATATAGAAAACCGGTTAATGCTTTATTTATCAAGTGTTACTAATGTCATAAGAGTACAAAACAGAAAAGAAAATCCTCAAAATGAATATTATACATCTCACGAATTAGATTCAATTTTTTCAAAAATTTGGCGTTCGTTAAATAGAAAAAATGAGTACTTGTTTCCAGCTGAAAGTATAGTTAGAAATTCTGCAATATTTAAATCTTCTCCTTTTCATAAATTAACCAATGAGCAATTAAAAGCAAAAAATGAAATCATTTTTAAAATTACATCAGCGCTTAGTAAGAACGAGTTTGGAACTTTAATCTTGGTTAAAGGAGAAGCTGGTGCTGGTAAAACTGTTTTGATGAGTTCTTTAATCGATGATCTATTAAATTCTGATGACACGGATTTCCTAAGAGAAAATAATGCAATTAATTTGGTTGTTAATCATGATGATCAATTGAGTGTCTATAAAGAAATAGAGAAAAAGCTTGAATGGAAGAGTGGTTCAACTCTTGATGTTGCTATGAAACCAACTCAGTTTTTAAACGCACTAAAAAAGCAAGATGCTAATGCTGGTATAGTTGTTATTGACGAAGGACACTTACTTTTGACTGCAAAAAATCAAGCTTATCAAGGTGGTAATCATTTAAAGGATATACTATCAAAATCGAAAGTAGTAGTTTTAGTGTACGATGATAATCAAATAATGAGTAAATCTCAAATATGGGTAGATGATTCATTTTTGACTTTACAGCATCAAGCGAGGCTGTCTGGCAATTTAATTGAATTAAATAATCAAATGCGTATAAAAGCTAGTGAATCAACAATTAGTTGGATTAGAAATATTATTGATAAAAGAGAAATTACCAAATTAAAAGAAGATAATAACTATGATATCCAGATATTTAATTCTCCTAAGGAATTACAGGACGCTATTAAATTAAAAGATGAGAATCGTCATTTAGGGATTTCTAGGTTAATAGCAACTTATGATTGGGAATATAGTAGTCAATCTAAACCTGAATCTAAAGATTATTGGTGTGTGGAAATAGATGACTGGTCTTGTCCTTGGAATAGAGAATTGAGTAGGGATAGGAAAAACTCTAAACTTTCTTGGATTGAACAACCACAAACTATTGGTGAAGTAGGATCCACTTTTACTGTGCAAGGTTTTGATTTGAATTATGCTGGAGTCATTATTGGTCCATCGGTTAAATATAGAGATGGTAAAATTAAGTTTGATATCTCTGCTAGTAAAAATAAAGGAGCAGTTCAAAATAGGAAACTCGAAAATGGTGAAATGAAAAATTTTGGTGAAGATCTTTTAAAAAATGAATTAAATGTTTTACTTACAAGAGGAGTAAATGGACTCTATATCTACGCAGTAGATGAAGAACTTCAAGCGGCTTTAAAAAAGGCAATTTTATAAGATTATAAGGTAGGAATAGATATTTCTGAATCCAAACATGGTATAATGTCAATTATGAATAACAACCAACGTGCCCTTTGCCAGCAACTCTGGGCGAGAAACAAATACCTCGTTTTGAGTCATTCTAGCAATATTTACAATGAGATTCGTCAGTATCTAAAGAATGAAGAGGTGGAGGTGAGTCAGATTCAGGAGATGATTGACCGTGCCTGCCAGATTCCAGAACACAGGGGTCAGGTTTGCAATGCTTTTCAGCATATTTGGGGTTATTTCAAAAAGAAAGCGACAGATGCTGAGCGCAAGGACTACATGCTCTTGCTGGATCGCTACCGATTTGGTCAGGCTTCTCAGGCAGACTTGATTACTAAGACTCGAGACTTGCTTGATCGCTATCCAAATACCTACTTGCAACATTCGACTTTACTGAAAGGAGACTCCCATGAGACTTTGGCATGAGACTTTGATTTCACAACTTCCCCGGCCTCAACTTTTGGGGCAACATCGAGAGTGTTGCGCCCTGCGTGGCAATGGTTGGGGCAGAAAGCATGCGACGGTGGATTATGTCTTTACCCACTCGCCCTATCGTCTCTATGCCTATCATGACTTGATTATGGAGGAGATGGTTAAACGAGGCTTTAAGGTCAGTCCAGAGTGGTTGGATAAAAACTACCGTGGTAAGATTTGTCCTTCTTATGAGGATTTACCTGAGGAGACTTTGACGAGACCTATTTACAAGGAGCACGATGCTGCCTACTTTGAGGAGTGCCTGGACAATCTCCGAGAGAAGGGGATTGACTTATAGTCTTTTCTAATAACAAGTCATAGTCGCTTATAAGAATTACTAATAACGTGTTTGAGAATTCTAACAAAAATACAGCAAAAAACAGGTTACACAAAGGATTTGAGGCATGTGTCTCAAGTCTTTTTCTTTTGTTTAAAACAGAGATATAGTTTCAAACTATATCAAAGCCTAATTTTTTACAATTATACAGATGATTTCTTTTCTGTTAAGATAGTTTCAACAACAAATTTTGGAGGACACATCATGTCAACTACAATCATCGGTTTCCCTCGTTTGGGCGAATTCCGCGAATTAAAATTTACAACTGAAAAATACTTTAGAAAAGAAATCTCAGAAGAAGAACTCCTTGCAGCCGCAAAAGACTTGCGTGCTAAACACTGGAACATTGTCAAAGAAAAAGGCATCACTGAAATCCCATCAAATGACTTTTCTCACTATGACAACTTCCTAGATGCAGCTTTCCTTTTCAACGTGGTACCTGCTTCAGTTCAAAACTTGGACTTGTCTGACCTTGAGCGCTACTTCGCTTTGGGTCGTGGTTACCAAGGAGAAAAAGGAGACGTTCGCGCTCTTCCAATGAAGAAATGGTTCAACACCAACTACCACTACATCGTTCCTAAATTTGAAAAAGACACTCAAGTTAAACTTGCTGGTCACAAAATTTTCGATGAGTTCCAAGAAGCAAAAGAACTTGGTCTCAACACTCGTCCTGTCCTTGTAGGTCCATTCACTTTCCTTCAATTGTCAGACTTTGAAGAAGGTGTGAAAGCAGAAGACTTTGTAGACAGCTTAGTGGCTGCTTACCAAGAAGTTTTTGCAAAATTGGCTGAACTTGGTGCGACTCGCATCCAATTGGATGAAGCTGCTCTTGTCAAAGACTTGACAGCCGAAGAAAAAGCTCTCTTCTTGAACCTCTACAACAAATTGTTGGCTGACAAAAAAGGTCTTGAAGTCTTGCTTCAAACTTACTTCGGAGACGTTCGTGACGTTTACGCTGACCTTGTAAACTTGCCAGTTGATGCAATCGGTTTGGACTTCGTTGAAGGTAAGAAAACTCTTGAATTGGTTAAAGGTGGTTTCCCAGCTGATAAGACTCTTTATGCAGGTATTGTCAATGGTAAAAACATCTGGCGTAACAACTACGAAAAGAGCTTGGCTGTTCTTGAGCAAATTCCAGCTGAAAACATTGTCTTGACAAGCTCATGCTCACTTCTTCATGTGCCATTTACAACAGCTAATGAAGAATTTGAACCAGCAATCTTGAACCACTTTGCCTTTGCAGTTGAAAAATTGGATGAGATTCGTGATTTGGATGCTATCCGCAATGGTCAAGGTGAAGAAGCACTTGCAGCCAACAAAGAACTCTTTGCGACTGAGCGTGTGGGTGAAAATGCTGAACTTCGTGCGCGTATCGCTGGCTTGACAGACGCAGACTACACTCGTTTGCCAGCCTTTGCAGAACGTGAAGCTATCCAAGAAGAAGCTTTCAAACTTCCAGCTCTTCCAACAACAACTATCGGTTCATTCCCTCAAACAAAAGAAGTTCGTGCGAAGCGTTTGGCTTACCGTAAAGGTGAATTGTCTCAAGAAGAGTACGATGCTTTCCTTGCTAAAACTATTGATGAATGGATCAAATGGCAAGAAGATATCGACTTTGATGTCCTTGTTCACGGTGAATTTGAGCGTAATGACATGGTTGAGTACTTCGGTCAAAACTTGTCAGGTTACCTCTTCTCTAAAAATGGTTGGGTACAATCATACGGTATGCGTGGGGTGAAACCACCAATCATCTGGGGTGATGTAACTCGTCTTAACCCTATCACTGTTAAATGGTCTAGCTATGCACAAAGCCGTACAAACAAACCTGTTAAAGGTATGTTGACTGGACCTGTTACCATCCTCAACTGGTCATTCCCACGTGAAGACATCTCTATCAAGGATTCTACTCTTCAAATCGCCCTTGCTATCAAGGATGAAGTGCTTGACCTTGAAGCTGCTGGTGTGAAAATCATCCAAATCGACGAGGCTGCTCTTCGTGAGAAATTGCCACTCCGTCGTAGCGACTGGTACGAAGACTACCTTGACTGGGCAATTCCTGCCTTCCGCTTGGTACACTCAACAGTAGCGCCAGATACTCAAATCCACACTCACATGTGTTACTCAGAATTTACAGATATCATCCCAGCTATCGACAACTTGGATGCGGACGTTATCTCATTTGAGGCTAGCCGTTCAAACCTTGAAATCTTGGACGAACTCAAAGCGAAAAACTTCCAAACAGAAGTGGGACCTGGGGTTTACGATATCCACTCACCTCGTGTGCCAAATGAAGGCGAAATCGACAATACAATCGAAGCCATCCTTGCTAAAGTGCCAAGCAAGAAAGTTTGGATCAACCCTGACTGTGGTTTGAAAACACGTGGTATTCCAGAAACAAAAGAAAGCTTGATCCGCCTTGTTGAAGCAGCTAAAGCTGCGCGTGAGAAATTGTAAGATAGGATTTCTCAAGAAGCGCTGTTTGGTCAATCTGCCTGTTTCACTTGGATTCTAGGAATCCAGCTAACGAAAAAAATCAACTAGAAAAGGATAATGACTATGTCACGCCAAACACCGTCACTCTCATTTGAAGTGTTCCCTCCCAACCCAGCAGTGGGTAATGATAACATTATTTCTGCTCTTCAAGATATGCAGGAGTTGGCTCCCCACTTTATCAGTGTGACTGCCAGCAATAATAAATTTAATATCAAGGAAACGACGGTCCGTTTGGCTGACTTTATCCAAAATGACTTGGCGATTCCGACTATTGCCCACTTGCCAGCTATCTATTTGACTAAGGACAAGGTGGCTGAAACTATTGCTGACTTGGACAAGGTTGGGGTGCAGAAAATCTTGGCTCTTCGTGGGGATATTATCCCTGATGTGGAACCACAAAAGGATTTCCGCTATGCAACTGACTTGATTGAGTTCATCAAGGAACAAGCCCCTCACTTTGATATTGTTGGTGCTTGTTATCCAGAAGGGCATCCAGATTCACCAAATCAGATTTCAGATATTCAAAATCTTAAGAAGAAAATGGATGCAGGTTGTTCGAGCCTTGTAACTCAGCTTTTCTTTGACAATGAGCGCTTCTATGATTTCCAAGACAAGTGCATCTTGGCTGGGATTGATGTTCCTATTCATGCAGGGATTATGCCAATTCTGAATCGAAATCAGGCTCTCCGCCTCTTGAAGACTTGTGAGAATATCCATCTTCCACGTAAATTTAAAGCCATCTTAGACAAGTATGAGCATGACCCTGAGTCGCTCAGAGCAGCAGGACTTGCCTATGCAGTGGATCAAATCGTGGACTTGGTAACTCAGGATGTTGCCGGTGTGCATCTCTACACCATGAACAATGCAGAAACAGCAAAATACATCCATCAAGCAACCCATGCCTTGTTTAATCATCAGTCTCTAGGATAATAAAAAGTAAACCATTCTTCTCAGGTGAGGGGAATGGTTCCTTTTTAATGGTAAAGACCGCACTTTTTAAGAAAAATATGATAAAATAGACTCTGTACGTACTTGATACAAAGATGAGGGTATTAAAAAAATAATGCATTTAAACTGAGAGTCTTAGATGTTTTAGCATCAAACCTTTCTAATGATTTGTATCTTGTGTAATTGAACTTGGCCGAAAAGCTGTGTAAAAAAGATAAACTGTCTTGTCTTCATCGAATACTTCGTCAGTTTCCTATTTTTACTTTGCTTTTGACGTCCTTGGTATCTTGTGTAACTGAACACGCCTACAACTCTGTGGAAAAAGATAAATCTACCTAGGAGCAGTCGCTCCGTCGTTCGATTTCCTATTTTCCTTTGAGTTGCTTTACGGCTTAGTATCTTGATTTTTGTAGGCAAGGCGTATAATTTCATCAATCCAAAGGGGATTAAAATGACAAAACAAGTGTTTCAAACGACTTTTGCGGGTCGTGAGTTAATTGTAGAGACTGGTCAGGTTGCTAAGCAAGCAAATGGCTCTGTTGTCGTTCGTTACGGTGAGTCAACTGTCTTGACTGCTGCCGTTATGTCTAAGAAAATGGCAACTGGAGATTTCTTTCCTCTTCAAGTCAACTATGAAGAAAAAATGTATGCAGCTGGGGAAGTTTCCTGGTGGCTTTATGAAACGTGAAGGACGTCCTTCAACGGATGCGACTTTGACAGCGCGTTTGATTGACCGTCCAATCCGTCCTATGTTTGCGGAAGGTTTCCGTAACGAAGTCCAAGTCATCAACACCGTGCTTTCTTATGATGAAAATGCTTCTGCACCAATGGCTGCTATGTTTGGTTCATCCTTGGCACTTTCCATTTCAGATATTCCATTTGACGGGCCAATCGCTGGGGTACAGGTGGGTTATGTAGATGGTCAAATCATCATCAATCCAAGTCAAGAACAAGCAGAGCAATCTCTCCTTGAATTGACAGTAGCTGGTACCAAACACGCCATCAACATGGTAGAATCTGGTGCTAAAGAATTGTCAGAAGAAATCATGTTGGAAGCCCTTCTTAAAGGGCACGAAGCAGTCAAAGAATTGATCGCCTTCCAAGAAGAAATCGTTGCGGCAGTTGGTAAAGAAAAAGCAGAAGTAGAATTGCTTCATGTGGCTGCTGACTTGCAAACTGAAATCATTGCAGCCTACAACAGTGACCTCCAAAAAGCTGTCCAAGTAGAAGAAAAATTGGCTCGTGAAGCTGCAACTCAAGCAGTCAAAGACCAAGTAACTGCTGTTTACGAAGAAAAATATGCGGACCATGAAGAATTCGACCGTATCATGCGTGATGTGGCTGAAATCTTGGAACAAATGGAACACGCAGAAGTGCGCCGTTTGATTACAGAAGACAAGGTGCGTCCTGACGGTCGTAAGGTCGATGAAATCCGTCCTTTGGATGCAGTTGTTGACTTCCTTCCTCGTGTTCACGGTTCAGGTCTCTTTACTCGTGGACAAACTCAGGCTCTTTCAGTCTTGACCTTGGCTCCGATGGGTGAAACTCAAATCATCGATGGTTTAGATCCAGAGTACAAGAAACGCTTTATGCACCACTATAACTTCCCACAATACTCTGTAGGGGAAACTGGTCGTTACGGTGCGCCAGGTCGTCGTGAAATCGGTCATGGGGCTCTCGGTGAGCGTGCCCTTGCTCAAGTCTTGCCAAGTTTGGAAGAATTCCCATATGCTATCCGTTTGGTTGCGGAGGTCTTGGAATCAAACGGTTCTTCTTCTCAAGCTTCTATCTGTGCGGGAACGCTTGCCCTTATGGCTGGTGGTGTGCCAATCAAGGCGCCAGTAGCTGGTATTGCCATGGGTCTCATCTCAGATGGAAATAACTACACAGTCTTGACAGATATTCAAGGTTTAGAAGATCACTTTGGAGACATGGACTTTAAGGTTGCAGGTACTCGTGACGGGATTACAGCTCTTCAAATGGATATCAAGATTCAAGGAATCACTGCAGAAATCTTGACAGAAGCCCTTGCCCAAGCCAAGAAAGCGCGTTTTGAAATTCTTGATGTGATCGAAGCGACTATTCCAGAAGTTCGTCCAGAATTGGCTCCAACTGCTCCGAAAATTGATACTATCAAGATCGATGTAGACAAGATCAAGATTGTCATCGGTAAAGGTGGAGAAACCATCGACAAGATTATCGCCGAAACAGGTGTTAAGATTGATATCGATGAAGAAGGAAATGTATCTATCTACTCTAGCGACCAAGATGCTATTAACCGTGCTAAAGAAATTATTGCTGGTTTGGTCCGTGAAGCCAAAGTGGATGAAGTTTACCGTGCTAAAGTCGTTCGTATCGAGAAATTTGGTGCCTTTGTTAACCTCTTTGACAAGACAGATGCCCTTGTTCATATCTCTGAGATGGCTTGGACGCGTACCAATAATGTCGAAGACTTGGTAGCAATCGGGGATGAAGTTGATGTTAAGGTTATCAAGATTGATGAAAAAGGACGTGTGGATGCTTCTATGAAAGCCCTTCTTCCTCGTCCTCCAAAACCTGAACGTGATGAAAAAGGCGAAAAGTCTGAGAGACCTCACCGCCCACGTCATCACAAGGACCACAAACCTAAGAAAGAATTTACAGAAACACCAAAAGATTCAGAATAAGAAAAGGAGAAATGTATGGGATGGTGGCGCGAAACCATTGATATCGTAAAAGAAAATGATCCAGCGGCCCGCACCACTTTGGAGGTTTTGCTGACTTATCCAGGAGTCAAGGCCTTGGCGGCCCACCGTCTCTCGCATTTTCTCTGGAAGCATGGCTTTAAACTCTTGGCGCGTATGCACAGCCAGTTTTGGCGCTTTTGGACTCAGATTGAGATTCATCCAGGTGCCCAGATTGATTCAGGTGTCTTTATCGACCATGGCTCAGGCTTGGTGATTGGGGAAACAGCGATTGTTGAAAAAGGCGTTCTCCTTTATCACGGAGTGACTCTCGGTGGGACTGGTAAGGATGTTGGGAAACGTCATCCAACTGTACGCAAAGGAGCTCTCATATCAGCCCATGCCCAAGTCATTGGACCTGTGGAAATCGGTGAAAATGCCAAGGTCGGTGCTGCAGCAGTTGTCGTAGCAGATGTACCTAGTGATGTGACGGTTGTCGGTATTCCGGCCAAGATTGTCCGAGTTCATGGACAGAAGGATGAACCGACGATCCACGAAGTCGAAGAAAAACGAGAGTACTACGTCAATAAACTCGAGCAGGCTAAAGAAGCCAGTCACAGATCGTCGGGGTTGTAGAGGGTACCTATATGATTCAAGCAAGAAACAAGTTAAGCCAAGAGGAGCTATCTGAGGCGAAAAAACTAATTAACTGTTGCCAAAACTATGACGGTACCTATCGTGATCCCTATCTCTCTAACATGATTAATTTTGACCCAAACATGCCCGCCTTTTTCCTTTATTATGAAAAAGGCGAACTTGTTGGTTTATTAACTGTCTATGCAGATGACCAAGATGTGGAAGTGACGATACTGGTTCATCCAGATCATCGCCGTCAGGGGATTGCGCGTGCATTGTTTACTAGTTTTGAGAGAGAAACAGCTTCTTTCTCTATTCGTTCAGTGACTTTTCAGACAGAGCGTGTTTTTCTAGACCGCCATCCTGATTTTGTTAGCAACTGGGGATTGGTCGAGGATGAAGAGACAGAAACTTGGTTAGGTAAGGATAGAAAACCTTATCCGTTAGCAAATGTTTCCAATCTTGAAGTTTTGTTAGCAGATAGTTCGTATCAGGAGCAAATCAGTCAGTTAAAATTTCAGGCATTCTCAGAGGAACATGAGTCTAGAGAGATTGTGGATAGATATGTCGCTGAAGCTCTGAAGGATCCAGAAAGTCGCTTATATATTTTGTTAAAAGACGGTCAGGTTATTGGAACTTGCACGGTAGATTTATCGACTAATACGAATTACTTCTACGGTTTAGCAATATCTGAACCTGAACGTGGAAAAGGCTATGGAAGCTACTTAGCAAAATCCCTTGTCAACCAACTAATTGAGCAAAATGACAAGGAATTTCAGATTGCAGTGGAAGATAGTAATGTAGGTGCCAAGTGCTTGTATGAAAAAATTGGTTTTGTCAAACAGACTCAGGTGGTTTATCTGAATGAGAAAGGAGCAAGGGATTCCGAAGTGTAGAGAGATTCGGACTGAAATTCAATTGAACTCTTAGTGATGAAACTAACTGTTCTTGGATTTCAGCTTTCCTGACTATGATTTATGATTAAAATCTATGACACTATGTATCGTGATTTGCGAGAATTTGTCCCAATTGAGGACGGCAAGGTCAAGATGTATGTTTGTGGTCCAACCGTGTACAACTATATCCACGTGGGGAATGCCCGTTCAACGGTAGCTTTTGATACCATTCGTCGCTATTTTGAATACCGTGGTTATGACGTCGCCTATATTTCCAATTTTACGGATGTGGATGATAAGATTATCAACCGTGCCAAGGAAGAAGGTATTACGCCTCAGGAGGTCGCGAACAAGTACATCGATGCCTTTCGTGAGGATGTGAGAGCCTTGGGCGTCAAACCTGCGACCCGCCATCCGCGTGTGGTGGAGTTTATGGCTGACATCATCCGCTTTGTGGAAGATTTGATTGAAAAAGGCTTTGCCTACGAGAGTCAAGGAGATGTCTATTTTCGTGTGGAAAAATCTCACAACTATGCCAAATTGGCTAATAAAACCTTGGAAGATTTGGAGCTGGGTGCTTCAGGTCGTACTGATGAAGAAACGGCTCGCAAGGAAAATCCTGTAGACTTTGCTCTATGGAAAGCTGCTAAACCAGGCGAGATTTCTTGGGCCAGTCCTTGGGGACCTGGTCGTCCGGGCTGGCACATCGAGTGTTCAGTCATGTCGACAGAGATTTTAGGTGATACCATTGATATTCACGGTGGTGGAGCCGACTTAGAGTTTCCTCATCATACCAATGAAATTGCCCAGTCAGAAGCCAAAACAGGCAAGACCTTTGCCAACTACTGGATGCATAATGGTTTTGTCAATATCGACAATGTCAAGATGTCCAAGTCTTTGGGCAACTTTATTACCGTACATGATGCCCTCAAAACTCTTGACGGACAGGTACTTCGTTTCTTTTTTGCGACTCAACACTATCGCAAGCCCATCAACTTTACGGAAAAAGCAGTGCGGGATGCAGAGACTAATCTCAAGTATCTGAAGAATACTTACGAGCAACCATTTACAGGAAATGTGGTTACCCAAGAGTTACAAGCATTTAAAGATAAGTTTGTAGCTGCTATGGATGAGGATTTCAACTCTGCTAATGGTATTACAGTAGTCTTTGAAATGGCCAAATGGATTAATTCTGGCAACTATGATGCAAGTGTTAAGGAAGCTCTTGCAGCTATGTTAGAAGTATTTGGAATTGTCTTTGTTGAGGAAGTTTTGGACGCTGAGATCGAAGCATTAATCCAAAAACGCCAAGAGGCGCGTGCTAATCGTGACTTTGCGACAGCGGACCAAATCCGTGACCAATTGGCCGCTCAAGGAATTAAGCTGCTTGATACTAAGGATGGAGTGAGGTGGACACGTGATTGATGTCAATCTCATTAACGGGATTGCGCTAGCCTTTGAAGGAGATGCGGTGTATTCTATGTATATTCGCCGTCATCTCATCCTCAAAGGTATGACCAAGCCCAACAAACTCCACCAAGAAGCGACCAAGTATGTGTCGGCTAAAGCTCAGGCTCGCCTGATTTCCCTCATGTTGGAGGAGCAAGTCCTGACAGAAAAAGAAGAAGAAATCTATAAACGGGGTCGTAATACCAATAGCCACACAAAGGCTAAAAATGCTGATGTGGTGACTTACCGTATGTCCACAGGTTTTGAAGCCGTCATGGGCTATCTTCATATGACTGAAAATCTGGAACGACTTGAGAGCTTGATTTCGTGGTGCATCCAAAAAGTGGAGGGCTAGGACATGATGGCAAAAGAACTAGAAGACTGGTTTCCTGAGGCTCAGATTTCAGACCAACCAGTAGAGAAAGAGGGCTATCTCACTCTCCCTTTAGCTTCTCAGCAGTGGATTTTGCTGGAGGAATCTGGGCTCAGCGAGCGTGAAAAGCAGTTGGTTGCCCTTTTGACCCAGCAGGAGCAGGCTCGTTCGCTCAATCCTTGGTATTCCTATCTGATTGAGGGGAAGGGACAGACACCGAAAACTTTTAAAAAGATTCAGTTGGTTTATTGCCATCTTTCCTATTTTCAGCAGGAAAATCTGGCTTCTTGGCTGGATATGATGCGGACCCTATTTCCTAACTGTCAGACGGTGCTTCAGGTCGGAGCTCAGGATTATGTTTTCGTGCTTCAACAAGACAAATACACTTCTGTAAGAGATATTTTAAGTGATACGATTGAAGCGGTTGAGTATGACTTTGGACTTCGTCTCTCTATCATGTTGGGTCAGGTTTGGTCTCAGACAGGGCATCAAGCCCTATCAGACTTAATCAAAGCGGAGCGCGATTTGTTTAAGACTTGGTGGCGTCAGGGTCATCAAGGTGTTCATACTTTTTCTCAGCTCTATCTTTGGAGTATGGGAGAAAGACTCGTGGACTTGAAGGCAATCAAGGAATGTCTACACCAGATGATTTTGGATCAAGATCAGATTCAGGAAATCATTCTCTCTCTTTGGGAAAATAGTGCTGTTCTCACTAAAACAGCCCAGCAACTCTATCTGCACCGCAATTCTCTCCAATACAAGATTGATAAGTGGGAAGAATTGACAGGGCTTCAGTTGAAGGAATTGACCGACCTGACCTTGTGTTATCAATTGATTTTACCAGATATTCTCTAAAGTTTTGTGCAAGTTGCACAGAACTTTTTTATTTTTTTGGTCACCTTGCCATAGAAATGTAAAGCGTTTTCATCTATAATAAAACTATCAAAAGACAAAAGGAGTTCACCTCATGGTAGAATTGAATCTTAAAAACATTTACAAAAAATATCCAAACAGCGAACACTACTCAGTTGAAGACTTCAACTTGGACATCAAAGACAAAGAATTTATCGTTTTCGTAGGTCCTTCAGGATGTGGTAAATCAACTACTCTTCGTATGATTGCTGGTCTTGAAGACATCACAGAAGGTACTGCATCTATCGATGGCGTGGTTGTCAACGACGTAGCTCCAAAAGACCGTGACATCGCCATGGTATTCCAAAACTACGCTCTTTACCCACACATGACTGTTTATGATAACATGGCTTTCGGTTTGAAATTGCGTAAATACAGCAAGGAAGACATCGACAAACGTGTGCAAGAAGCAGCTGAAATCCTTGGATTGAAAGAATTCTTGGAACGTAAACCAGCTGACCTTTCAGGTGGTCAACGTCAACGTGTTGCCATGGGTCGTGCGATCGTCCGTGACGCAAAAGTATTCTTGATGGACGAGCCTTTGTCAAACTTGGATGCCAAACTCCGTGTATCAATGCGTGCTGAAATCGCTAAAATCCACCGTCGTATCGGGGCTACAACTATCTACGTAACTCACGACCAAACAGAAGCGATGACACTTGCAGACCGTATCGTTATCATGTCAGCAACTAAGAACCCTGCTGGTACAGGTACTATCGGACGTGTAGAACAAATCGGTACTCCTCAAGAAGTTTACAAAAACCCAGTTAACAAATTCGTAGCAGGATTCATCGGAAGCCCAGCTATGAACTTCATCAATGTGAAATTGGTTGGAAGCGAAATTATTTCTGATGGTTTCCGTTTGAAAGTTCCAGAAGGCGCATTGAAAGTTCTTCGTGAAAAAGGCTACGAAGGTAAAGAATTGATCTTCGGTATCCGTCCAGAAGACGTGAATGCAGAACCTGCTTTCCTTGAAACATTCCCAGAATCAGTTGTCAAAGCTACTATCTCAGTATCAGAATTGCTTGGTTCAGAATCTCACCTTTACTGCCAAGTTGGTAAAGACGAATTTGTTGCCAAAGTTGATGCTCGTGACTACTTGCAAACAGGTGCAACAGTTGAACTTGGATTTGACTTGAACAAAGCACACTTCTTTGATGTAGAAACTGAAAAAACAGTCTACTAAGATAAATGAAACACAAAACACTGCTAGAAATCTGGCAGTGTTTTTTTGCGGTTGCGTAAAAAAACTCCTGGGAAATTCCAGGAGAGTATGAGTGGTTATTTGAACTTGAATCCTTCGTAAATAAGCTCTGCTTTGGGATTCTGTTTCTTAATCTGTTTAGCAAGTGACTTCATCATAGAAAGGGGACCACACATATAGACGCTTGCATGTTCGGGCACTTTTTCTTGATCAAAATTAAGATATCCGTCTTTTGTACTGTCTATTAGATGGAGTTCAAAATTAGGATTTTTCTGATCATAGTCACGGAGCAAATCTAGATAGACTGCATTTTCTTTTCCACGGAAGCTATAGTAGAAGTGAACCTGTTTATCTAAAATAGGATGTTCACGGATGTAAGAGATGAAGGGGGTGATTCCAATGCCTCCAGCAATCCAAACCTGATTTTTTCGTCCTTCTTCTATGATCATGTGTCCGTAAGCTCTGTCTACGCTTATTTTGCTGCCGACTTGAAGATTGTCATAGATATTTTTGGTATGGTCACCTGAATTTTTAACAGTGAAGTAAAGAGTTTGACCATGACCTCCTGAGATAGAAAAGGGGTGCGGAGCACTTTCAAAGCCTTCTTGGAAAATCTTTAGAAAGGCAAATTGGCCTGATTGATAGTTGAAAGGTCTGCTAAGATGGATTTGAATTTCTCTAGTATCGTGATTTAAGCGTTTGAGATTGGTAATTTTCCCTAGATAGGGGAAGTCAATCTTTTGATAAAGAAAAATGATATAAAAACCAGCTAGCAAGCCTAAAAGGGCATAGCTACCAACAAGAAAACTTAGAAGATTAAATGTCAGGAGACGATTGCCCATCATCATGTAGACATGAAAGAGTCCAAAAATATAGGCTAGGTAAACCAGGCGGTGGATCCATCGCCAAGCTTCGTATTGGATGTATTTGCCTAAATAGGCGACAAGGATGATACTGACAAAGATATAGATGGCAAGGTTGCCAAACTGAGCGGCTAAGCGAGATCCCCACAAACCGCCCATGCTAAAGTTATGAAAGATTAGTAGGATGATGGAGAGAAAGGCAGTGAATTTGTGGACAGTATAGACCTTCTCCAAACCGTGAAACCAGCTTTCTAGTAGTGGAAGACGAGTAGCTAGGATAAAGGTCAGAGATAGGCTTGTTAAAGCTAGTCCTGGAATCATGAATTGGGGAGAAGTGCTCATCCAAGTCAAAATAGTCAAGACAAAACTAGCTATGATAAAGAGTAGTCCTTTGATTGATTTCATAGAAAATTCCATTTCATTTAGATTTGATTTGTTGTAAAAAAATTCGTTACATTTTATCATAGAAAAAGTATGGTGTCAAATTGAGGTCTATAAATGTTTACTCTCATCAAAAAACTCTCCAATTCAATTGGAGAGTGGCTGTTTATTCTGCAGCTTGTTGCCAACGTTTGGCTAGCATATGAGATAGGCTAGAAATTGCTAGGTTAAAGCTGAAATAGATGAGGGCAATCAGGATATAGAGGCTGAAGACTTGCTCTGGCTCGAAATAACGTCCCATGAGAATTTGGCTGGCTCCAAAGAGTTCTTGTAGGGCGATAACAGAGTAGAGAAGACTGGTATCCTTAATCACGGTTACAAACTGAGAAATGATGGCTGGCAACATTTTGCGAATAGCTTGTGGGAGAATGATGTAGTAGAGGATTTGGGTTGAAGTGAAGCCTTGTGACATTCCTGCTTCGTACTGTCCCTTGTCTACGGCGTTGAGACCGCCTCGGATAATCTCAGCCAAGGCTGCTGAGGTAAAGAGAGTGAAGGCTGTAATACCTGCTGGTGTTGACTTCATCTTGAAAACCAAAAAGATGGTGAAAATCCAGAGGAGGTTGGGAACGTTACGCACAAACTCGATGTAAATGCTGGAGATGATTCGTAAGACTGGATTTTTGCCATTTCTCATGACGGCTAGCACCGTTCCGATAAGGGTAGAGAGGACGATAGCGATTAGAGAAATATAGAGGGTCAAGCCAAATCCTTTAAAGATAAAGATTAGGTTATCTGGGGTCAAAACTTCTAAAATGGATTCCATAGTAACCTCCTAAAGTGAATAGGCTTTTTTGTTGGCTTGCTCCATCTTGCGACCAAACTGGGCAACAGGGAAGCATAGAGAAAAGTAGAGAAGGGCAGCACCTAGAAAGGCTGGGATGTAGTTTCCGTTGAGAGCTGACCAAGACTTGGTCACAAACATCAAGTCTACACCAGAAATGATAGCGACTGTTGAGGTGTTCTTGATGAGGTTGACGATTTGGTTGGTCAAAGGAGGGAGGATGATACGGAAGGCCTGAGGCAAGATAATCAAGCGCATGGCACTGATATAGGTAAAACCCTGTGACAAGGCGGCCTCCATCTGACCGCTAGGAATAGACTGAATTCCTGAACGAATTACCTCAGCGATATAGGCACCGTGATAGAGTCCTACACAGAGTACAGCTGTCCAATAAATCGGAATCATGATGGTGTGGTCACTGATAAGAGGTAGGCCATAAAAAACGATAACAAACTGCACCAAGAGGGGAGTGTTTTGGTAAAACTCCACAAAGATGCGAGCCAAAATTCTCAATATTGGACGCTTGCTGGTTGACATAGCTCCGAAGAAGATGCCCAAAACCATGGCGAGGATAAAGGATCCAATCGCTAGGGCAAGGGTGAAGAGGAAACCATTGAAAAATTGTCCAAAATCCTGAAAATAGGCTGTCCAAGATGATAAATCTGTCATAGGGTGTCCTCCTTAATCTGCGGTATGGCTAGATGGTTTGAGCCTGTAACGGTCATAAAGTTTTTGCAAACTACCATCCTTGCTCCATTTAGTGACCAAGTTGTCAAGATAGTCGTTGAGCTCTGTATTTGATTTCTTAGTAACGATACCGTAGTCAGATGGCTTGAAACTATCATCTAGTAGTTCTGTCCGCTTACTGATGTAGCCAGATAGGATAGAACGGTCAACGGAAAAGGCATCGATACGGTGAGCGTGAAGGGAAGTAATCAATTCTGGGTAGGAACCAAGTTCGACGAATTTAAACTTCAAGCCTTTCTTTTTACCTAGTTCAGTAATCAAGCGCTGAGTAATGGAACCTTGGGCAACTCCGATGGTTTTGCCGTTTAGGTCCTCAATCTTTTTGATTTTGGCAGATTTATTGACCAAAAATCCAGAAGCATCTGTGTAGTAAGGGCTGGTGAAGTTATAGAGTTTTTTGCGTTCATCTGTGATGGTAAAGGTCGCGATATCCATATCGACCTGTTCATTGTCTAGAAGGGGACCTCGAGTTTGCGCTGTAACAGGCACATAGCGAACTTTGACCTTGAGCTCATCAGCTACCATCTTGGCTAAGTCCGTTTCGATACCAGAATAGGTCCCTGTCTTTGGATCCTTGTAAGCAAAATTGGGAACGTCTTGTTTCACACCAACAACCAGCTCGCCTCTCTTTTGAATGTCTGCGACACTAGTGTCAGCCTGAGCTGGTTTTGCAGCAGCAAGGCCGAAAAGGCTAATCAATAATGCTGATAAAAAGAACTTCTTTTTCATAGGCGCCTCCTTATTTGACTTTGTCACTTTCGTGGTTGATGATTTTGCTGAGGAATTGTTGGGCACGAGGTTCGCTTGGATTGTCGAAAAAGTCATCAACATCTGTCGTATCCACCAAAACTTCTCCGTCAGCCATAAAAATGATGCGGTCGGCAACTTCACGGGCAAAGCCCATTTCATGGGTCACGACAATCATATTCATACCATCGTGGGCTAATTTTTGCATAACTGCTAGAACATCGCCGATGGTTTCAGGATCAAGGGCAGATGTTGGTTCATCAAAGAGGAGGAGTTCCGGATGCATAGCGAGTCCACGTGCAATGGCAATCCGTTGTTTTTGTCCACCAGACAGCATGGCCGGATAAGAATCTTTTTTGTCCCACATATTTACAAATTCTAGATATTTTTGGGCTGTTTTTTCAGCTTCTTCTTTATCAATTCCTAGAACTTTTATAGGTGCGAGTGTTACGTTTTCTAACACTGTTTTGTGGGGGTAGAGGTTAAAATGTTGGAAAACCATACCAACTTCCTTGCGAAGCGGTACTAAATCTTTCTGGCTGGCACCAGCAACTTGGTGACCATTTACTAGAAGACTTCCTTTATCAACAGCCTCCAAACCATTGATGGTGCGGATAAGAGTGGATTTCCCAGAACCAGAAGGGCCTAGGAGTACAACGACTTGCCCTTTTTCAAAACGGAGATTGATGTCGCGGAGTGCATGGTAGTCTCCGTAATATTTTTCGACGTGTTCAAATTCTACTAAAGCCATAAGGAATCTCCTTTGTGTTAGATTTTATAACATGATTTTACACCAAAAGAATTACCTTGTCAAATCATATCAGAAAAAAGTTAGTAAAATTTTCATACAAAGCGATCAGGATAGAGAAAAAGCCTAAATCATGTTATAATGAAGCAATAGAATTCTTAGAAAGAGTGGATGTCTTTTTGATAACACCTACTTATGAATGGCAGTTTGCCCCGCAAGTTGAAGATGCAGATTTTACAAAGATAGCCAAGAAGGCTGGACTGGGTCCTGAGGTGGCTCGGTTATTGTTTGAGAGGGGGATTCAGGACGAAGAAAGTCTGAAGAAGTTTTTAGAACCTTCCTTGGAGGACTTGCACGACCCTTATCTGCTCCATGATATGGACAAGGCAGTGGAACGGATTCGTCAGGCCATTGAAGAAGGGGAAAATATCCTCGTTTACGGTGATTATGATGCGGATGGTATGACTTCGACTTCTATTGTTAAGGAAAGTTTGGAACAGCTTGGTGCTGAGTGCCGGGTTTATCTGCCCAATCGTTTTACCGACGGTTATGGACCTAATGCCAGTGTTTATAAATACTTTATCGAGCAAGAAGGAATTTCCTTGATTGTGACGGTGGATAATGGGGTTGCGGGTCACGAGGCTATTGAATTGGCCCAGTCTATGGGAGTAGATGTCATTGTGACTGACCACCATTCCATGCCTGAAACCTTACCAGATGCCTATGCTATTGTCCATCCTGAACATCCGGATGCGAACTATCCTTTCAAATATTTGGCTGGTTGTGGAGTTGCTTTCAAGCTGGCTTGTGCCCTATTAGAAGAAGTGCAAGTGGAATTGCTTGATTTGGTTGCTATTGGTACCATTGCAGATATGGTTAGTTTGACGGATGAGAACCGTATCTTGGTTCAGTATGGTCTGGAAATGTTGGGACATACTCAGCGCATTGGTTTACAAGAAATGTTGGACATGGCTGGGATTGCTGCAAATGAAGTAACAGAAGAAACGGTTGGTTTTCAGATTGCCCCTCGTTTGAATGCCTTGGGCCGTTTGGATGATCCCAATCCTGCCATTGATTTGTTGACTGGGTTTGATGATGAGGAAGCGCATGAGATTGCTCTCATGATTCATCAGAAAAATGAAGAGCGTAAGGAAATCGTTCAATCTATCTATGAAGAAGCTAAGACAATGGTGGATTCTGAGAAGAAGGTTCAAGTCTTGGCCAAGGAAGGCTGGAATCCTGGAGTTCTAGGAATCGTGGCTGGGCGCTTGCTGGAAGAATTAGGGAAGACAGTTATTGTTCTTAATATAGAGGACGGTCGTGCCAAGGGCAGTGCTCGTAGTGTGGAAGCGGTCGATATTTTTGAAGCCCTAGATCCCCATCGCGACCTCTTTATCGCATTTGGCGGTCATGCTGGCGCAGCAGGAATGACGCTGGAAGTGGAGAAACTCTCAGATTTATCTCAGATTTTGGAAGATTATGTCCGTGAAAAAGGTACAGATGCTGCTGGCAAGAATAAGTTAAATCTAGATGAAGAGCTGGATTTGGAGACACTTAGCTTGGAAACGGTCAAAAGTTTTGAACGTTTGGCACCTTTCGGCATGGACAATCAGAAACCTGTCTTTTATATAAAGGATTTTCAGGTCGAAAGTGCCCGTACTATGGGGGCAGGCAATGCCCATCTCAAACTGAAAATTTCCAAAGGTGAGGCGAGTTTTGAAGTGGTGGCCTTTGGCCAAGGCAGATGGGCAACAGAGTTTTCTCAAACCAAGAATCTAGAGCTGGCAGTCAAATTGTCTGTCAACCAATGGAATGGCCAAACTGCCCTGCAGTTGATGATGGTGGATGCACGTGTGGAAGGTGTTCAACTTTTTAACATCCGTGGGAAAAATGCAGTCTTACCAGAAGGAGTTCCAGTTTTGGATTTTGCTGGAGAATTGCCGAATCTAGTAAATAGTGATGCTGTGGTTGTAAAAACCATTCCTGAGGATATTACTCAGCTGAAGACCATTTTTCAGGAGCAGAATTTTTCTGCTGTCTATTTCAAAAATGATATTGACAAGGCCTACTATCTGACAGGCTATGGGACTAGAGAGCAGTTTGCTAAATTGTACAAGACTATCTACCAGTTTCCAGAGTTTGATATTCGCTACAAGCTGAAAGATTTGGCTACTTATCTTAATATTCAACAAATCTTGCTGGTCAAGATGATTCAAGTATTTGAAGAACTAGGCTTTGTGACCATCAAAGACGGGGTCATGACAGTGAATAAAGAAGCGCCAAAGCGAGAAATCGGAGAAAGTCAGATTTACCAAAATCTCAAACAAACCGTCAAAGACCAAGAAATGATGGCGCTGGGTACCGTGCAAGAAATTTATGACTTTTTAATGGAAAAAGAGTAGATCATAGGAAAGAGTTGGGCAACCAGCTCTTTTTTGAAAACAAATCTTCATTTTGAAAATCATTAAAAAAATGGTATAATGGTAGGAAAAGATTCGGCTAATACTCAATGAAAATCAGAGAGCAAACTAGGAAGCTAGCCGCAGGTTGCTCAAAGCACTGCTTTGAAGTTGTAAATAAGACTGACGAAGTCAGTCACATATATAATCCAAGGCGAAGCTGACGTGGTTTGAATTTGATTTTCATTGAGTATAAAAGTAATAGTGCTTTTAGAATAAGAGGGTAAGTAACCCTATAATCAAGATAAACTAAGCTTTCGGAGGAAAAATGAGTAATATCAGTTTAACAACACTTGGCGGTGTCCGTGAAAATGGGAAAAATATGTATATCGCTGAAATCGATGGGTCTATTTTCGTTTTGGATGCAGGTCTGAAATATCCTGAAAATGAACAACTAGGGGTGGACGTCGTTATTCCAAACATGGACTACCTTTTTGAAAATAGTGACCGTATCGCTGGGGTTTTCTTGACCCACGGACATGCGGATGCCATTGGTGCTTTGCCTTATCTCTTGGCTGAAGCCAAGGTACCTGTATTTGGGTCTGAGTTGACCATTGAGTTGGCAAAACTCTTTGTCAAAGGAAATGATACGGTTAAGAAATTCAATGATTTCCATGTCATTGATGAGAATACGGAGATTGATTTTGGAGGGACTGTGGTGTCCTTCTTCCGTACGACCCACTCTATCCCAGAGAGTCTGGGTGTGGTCTTGAAGACGGCTGAGGGTAGCATCGTTTATACAGGGGACTTCAAATTTGACCAGACAGCTAGTGAATCTTATGCCACAGACTTCGCTCGTTTAGCAGAAATCGGTCGTGATGGAGTTCTAGCTCTTCTTAGCGATTCAGCCAATGCAGATAGCAATATCCAAGTGGCTAGTGAAAGTGAAGTTGGGGATGAAATCACTCAAACTATTGCAGATTGGGATGGTCGTATCATCGTTGCGGCGGTAGCCAGCAACCTCTCTCGTATCCAGCAGGTGTTTGATGCTGCGGATGCAACAGGTCGTCGTGTGGTCTTGACAGGGTTTGATATTGAAAATATCGTCCGCACTGCTATTCGCCTCAAGAAATTGTCTCTAGCTAACGAAAGTCTTTTGATTAAGCCAAAAGATATGTCTCGTTTTGAGGACCATGAGTTGATTATCCTTGAGACAGGCCGTATGGGTGAGCCTATCAACGGTCTTCGTAAGATGTCGATTGGTCGCCACCGTTATGTGGAAATCAAGGACGGTGACTTGGTCTATATCGTAACCACTCCGTCTATCGCCAAAGAAGCAGTTATGGCGCGTGTGGAAAACATGATTTACCAAGCTGGCGGGGTTGTCAAACTGATCACTCAAAGCTTGCGCGTGTCAGGGCATGGAAATGCGCGTGATTTGCAGTTGATGATCAATCTCTTGCAACCCAAGTATCTCTTCCCAATTCAAGGGGAATACCGTGAGTTGGATGCCCATGCTAAGGCTGCTATGGCAGTTGGGATGTTGCCAGAACGCATTTTCATCCCTAAAAAGGGAACCAGCATGGCTTATGAGAATGGAGACTTTGTCCCAGCTGGAGCGGTTTCGGCAGGGGATGTCTTGATTGACGGGAATGCCATTGGTGATGTTGGTAATGTGGTCCTGCGTGACCGTAAGGTCTTGTCAGAGGATGGTATTTTCATCGTAGCAATCACAGTCAACCGTCGTGAGAAGAAAATTGTGGCCAAGGCTCGTGTTCACACGCGTGGATTTGTTTATCTCAAGAAGAGTCGCGATATTCTCCGTGAAAGTTCAGAATTGATTAACCAAACGGTAGAGGACTATCTTCAAGGAGATGACTTTGACTGGGCAGATCTTAAAGGGAAGGTTCGTGATAATCTGACCAAGTATCTCTTTGATCAAACTAAGCGTCGTCCAGCTATTTTACCAGTAGTCATGGAAGCAAAATAATCGTTGAAATAAATAGAGAGAAAGTCGAATTTCGGCTTTTTCTTATAGAAAAATAGAGGAAAAAATATGGCAGTAATGAAAATCGAGTATTACTCACAAGTATTGGATATGGAGTGGGGGGTGAATATTCTTTACCCCGATGCCAATCGAGTGGAAGATCCAGATTGTAAAGATATTCCCGTCTTGTACCTTTTGCACGGGATGTCTGGCAATCATAATAGCTGGCTCAAGAGGACCAACGTAGAACGTTTGCTTCGAGGAACTAATCTCATCGTTGTCATGCCCAATACCAGCAATGGTTGGTATACCGATACCCAGTATGGTTTTGACTATTACACAGCTCTAGCAGAGGAATTGCCACAGGTTTTGAAACGCTTCTTCCCTAATATGACTAGTAAGCGTGAAAAGACCTTTATCGCTGGTCTCTCTATGGGAGGCTATGGCTGTTTCAAACTGGCTCTTGCAACAAATCGTTTCTCTCATGCAGCTAGTTTTTCAGGTGCGCTTAGCTTTCAAGATTTTTCTCCTGAGAGCCAAAATTTGGGAACACCAGCTTATTGGAGAGGCGTGTTTGGGGAGATAAAAGATTGGACAGCTAGCCCCTATTCTCTTGAAAGTCTGGCTAAAAAATCGGACAAAAAGACCAAGCTTTGGGCTTGGTGTGGCGAGCAGGATTTCTTGTACGAAGCCAATAATCTCGCAGTGAAAAATCTCAAAAAACTGGGCTTTGATGTGACCTATAGCCATAGCGCTGGAACTCACGAGTGGTACTACTGGGAAAAACAATTGGAACGATTCTTAGCAACTCTTCCAATCGAATTCAAATTAGAGGAGAGATTGTCATAATTTAGCTTTCTTTCAGCTTGTTTTAGTAAAATAGTCTTTATTTTCTAGAAAGGTGGAGGGACATGCGCTGGATTTTTCGTTTGATAGGGGCTTTCTTTTCTTTTGTATGGCGTTTGTTTTGGCGACTGGTTTGGATAGTTGTGCTCTTATGTGCTCTTGCTTTCGGATTTCTCTGGTATCTGAACGGGGATTTTCAAGAAGCGCTAAAGCAAGCAGAGCGGTCGGTAAAGATTGGTCAACAAAGTATCGATCAATGGGAAAAAACAGGGCAACTGCCTAAGTTAAACCAGACAGATAGTCACCAGCATTCTGAAGGAAGGTGGCCGCAGGCTTCTGCTCGTATTTACTTGGATCCACAGATGGATTCACGCTTTCAAGAGGCTTATGTAGAAGCAATCCAGAATTGGAATCAAACTGGTGCTTTTAACTTTGAAATTGTCACCGAGTCCAGCAAGGCAGATATCTTGGCTACCGAGATGAATGACGGAGGCACTCCTGTGGCAGGAGAGGCGGAAAGTCAGACCAATCTCTTAACAGGGCAATTCTTGTCTGTAACGGTGCGTCTGAATCACTATTATTTGTCCAATCCAGACTATGGTTATTCTTATGAGCGCATTGTCCATACGGCAGAACATGAGTTGGGGCATGCGATTGGCTTGGACCATACAGATGAGAAGTCTGTGATGCAACCGGCAGGTTCCTTTTATGGTATTCAGGAAGAGGATGTTACAAACCTTCGAAAATTATATGAGACCAATGAGTAGGGGACTATCTTTCCCTACTTTTTTGCTATAATGGAACTATGAATAACTTGATTAAATCAAAATTAGAGCTCTTGCCGACCAGCCCTGGTTGTTACATTCACAAGGATAAAAACGGCACCATTATCTATGTAGGAAAGGCTAAAAATCTGCGTAACCGCGTGAGGTCTTATTTCCGTGGAAGTCATGATACCAAAACAGAGGCCTTGGTGTCTGAAATTGTGGATTTTGAATTTATTGTTACGGAGTCCAATATTGAGGCACTTCTCCTAGAAATCAACCTGATCAAGGAAAATAAGCCTAAATACAATATCATGCTCAAGGATGATAAGTCCTATCCTTTCATCAAAATCACCAATGAACGCTATCCTCGTTTGATTATTACCCGACAGGTCAAGAAGGACGGAGGTCTCTACTTTGGTCCCTATCCAGATGTGGGGGCAGCCAATGAAATCAAGCGGCTACTGGATCGGATTTTCCCTTTTCGCAAGTGTACCAATCCACCGTCTAAGGTCTGTTTTTACTACCATATCGGCCAATGTATGGCCCACACCGTCTGTAAGAAAGATGAGGCCTATTTCAAGTCCATGGCTCAGGAGGTTTCTGACTTCTTAAAAGGGCAGGATGACAAAATAATCGATGACCTCAAGGGAAAGATGGCAACGGCAGTCCAGACTATGGAATTTGAACGTGCGGCAGAATACCGTGACCTGATTCAGGCCATTGGAACGCTTCGAACCAAGCAACGGGTCATGGCTAAGGATCTCCAAAATCGGGACGTCTTTGGCTACTATGTGGAAAAGGGATGGATGTGTGTTCAGGTTTTCTTTGTTCGTCAGGGCAAGCTCATTGAACGCGATGTCAATCTTTTCCCCTATTATAATGATCCGGATGAGGATTTCTTGACCTATGTAGGACAATTTTATCAAGAAAAATCTCATCTGGTTCCCAATGAGGTACTGATTCCACAGGATATTGATGAAGAAGCAGTTAAGGCTTTGGTAGATACCAAGATTTTTAAGCCTCAGCGTGGAGAGAAAAAGCAACTGGTCAATTTGGCTATAAAGAATGCTCGAGTCAGTCTAGAGCAGAAGTTCAATTTGTTAGAAAAATCTGTCGAAAAGACCCAAGGGGCTATTGAAAATCTAGGACGCTTGCTCCAAATTCCGACCCCAGTCCGCATCGAGTCCTTCGATAACTCTAATATCATGGGAACCAGTCCTGTTTCAGCCATGGTTGTTTTTGTAAATGGAAAACCCAGTAAAAAAGATTATCGTAAGTATAAAATCAAGACTGTCGTTGGACCAGACGACTATGCCAGTATGAGAGAGGTCATTCGTAGGCGTTATGGTCGAGTTCAACGTGAGGGCTTAACTCCACCGGACTTGATTGTCATTGATGGGGGACAAGGTCAAGTCAATATCGCCAAGCAAGTCATCCAAGAGGAGCTGGGCTTGGATATTCCCATTGCAGGTCTGCAAAAGAATGACAAACACCAAACCCATGAATTGCTTTTTGGAGATCCACTTGAGGTGGTGGAGTTGTCGCGCAATTCTCAGGAATTTTTCCTGCTCCAACGTATACAAGATGAGGTCCACCGCTTTGCCATCACCTTCCACCGCCAACTGCGTTCTAAAAATTCCTTTTCTTCACAACTGGATGGAATTGAAGGTCTGGGACCTAAACGCAAGCAGAATCTCATGAAGTATTTCAAGTCTCTGACCAAAATCAAGGAAGCCAGTGTGGATGAAATTGTCGAAGTTGGAGTACCAAGAACAGTAGCAGAAGCTGTTCGGAGGAAGTTGAACCCGCAGGAAGAAGTGGAGTTGGCTCAAGTAGCGGAAGAAAGTGTAGAATACCAAACAGAAGGAGACCATCATGAACCATAAAATCGCAATTTTATCAGATATTCATGGCAATGCGACGGCGCTAGAAGCAGTGATTGCAGATGCTAAAAATCAAGGAGTCAGTGAATACTGGCTTCTGGGAGATATTTTTCTTCCTGGTCCAGGCGCAAATGACTTAGTCGCCCTGCTAAAGGACCTTCCTATCACAACCAGTGTTCGAGGCAATTGGGATGATCGTGTCCTTGAGGCCTTGGATGGCGAATATGGTTTGGAACATCCGAAAGAAATCCAGTCAATGCGCATGACCCAGTTTTTGATGGAGCAAATGGATCCTGCAAAGATTGTCTGGCTACGAAGCTTGCCTTTGCTGGAAAAGAAAGAAATTGACGGATTGCGCTTTTCTATCTCTCATAATTTGCCAAATAAGAACTATGGTGGTGACTTGCTAGTTGAGAATGATACAGATAAATTTGACCAACTGCTAGATGCTGAAACGGACGTGGCAGTCTATGGTCATGTTCACAAGCAGTTGCTTCGTTATGGCAGTCAAGGGCAACAAATCATCAATCCAGGGTCGATTGGCATGCCCTATTTTAATTGGGAGGCGTTAAAAAATCACCGTGCCCAGTATGCCGTGATAGAAGTTGAAGATGGGGAATTGGTAAATATCCTATTTCGTAAAGTCGCTTATGATTATGAAGCGGAGTTAGAATTGGCCAAGTCCAAGGGGCTTCCCTTTATCGAAATGTATGAAGAGCTACGTCGTGAAGACAACTATCAGGGGCACAATCTGGAACTATTAGCAAGCTTAATAGAAAAGCATGGGTATGTAGAGGATGTGAAGGATTTCTTGGGGGCTATAAAGTCAGAATATAAGATAGACTAGTTTCTTTAAGTAACTGAAAATTAATTGGAACTGGATGAGGGGCTTCCTTATTTAAATGATTTTCTTCATTCGGTTGCTTATCCTTGTTCCAATTTCTTTCTATGAAAAATCTCTGCAAGCTCTTTCAAAATATGGTAGAATGGAAGCAGTAGAATTAGAAAAGGAAATCGATTATGAAATTTCTTGAATTAAATAAAAAACGTCATGCGACTAAGCATTTCACTGATAAGCCGGTTGATCCAAAAGATGTGCGTACGGCTATCGAAATTGCAACCTTGGCTCCAAGTGCCCACAACAGCCAGCCTTGGAAATTTGTGGTTGTTCGTGAGAAAAATGCTGAATTGGCAAAGTTGGCTTATGGCTCGAACTTTGAGCAGGTATCATCAGCGCCTGTAACCATTGCCCTCTTTACAGATACGGACTTAGCCAAACGTGCTCGCAAGATTGCTCGTGTCGGTGGTGCAAAGAATTTTTCAGAAGAACAACTTCAATACTTCATGAAAAATTTGCCTGCTGAATTTGCCCGTTACAATGAACAGCAGGTCAGTGACTACCTAGCCCTCAATGCAGGTTTGGTTGCTATGAACTTGGTTCTCGCTCTTACAGACCAAGGAATCGGGTCAAATCTGATTCTTGGTTTTGACAAATCAAAAATCAACGAAGTTTTGGACATCGAAGACCGTTTCCGCCCAGAACTTTTGATTACGGTAGGCTATACGGACGAAAAATTGGAACCAAGTTACCGCTTGCCAGTAGATGAAATCATCGAGAAAAGATAGAAGGAAGATAATATGACAGCAATTGATTTTACAGCAGAAGTAGAAAAACGCAAAGAGGACCTCTTGGCTGACTTGTTTAGCCTTTTAGAAATCAACTCTGAACGTGATGACAGCAAGGTTGATGCCCAGCATCCATTTGGACCTGGGCCGGTAAAAGCCTTGGAGAAATTCCTTGAAATTGCAGACCGCGATGGCTACCCAACTAAAAATGTTGATAACTATGCAGGACATTTTGAGTTTGGTGATGGAGAAGAAGTTCTCGGAATCTTTGCCCACATGGACGTAGTGCCTGCTGGTAGCGGTTGGGACACAGACCCTTACACACCAACTATCAAAGATGGTCGCCTTTATGCGCGTGGAGCTTCTGATGATAAGGGACCTACAACAGCTTGTTACTATGGTTTGAAAATCATCAAAGAATTGGGCCTTCCAACTTCTAAGAAAGTTCGCTTTATCGTTGGAACTGATGAAGAATCAGGCTGGGCAGACATGGACTACTATTTCGAGCACGTAGGACTTGCGAAGCCAGACTTTGGTTTCTCTCCAGACGCTGAATTCCCTATTATCAATGGTGAAAAAGGAAATATTACTGAATACCTCCACTTTGCGGGAGAAAACAATGGAGCCGCTCGTCTTCACAACTTTACAGGTGGTTTGCGTGAAAATATGGTACCTGAATCAGCAACAGCAGTTATTTCAGGTGATTTGGCTGACTTGCAAGCTAAACTAGATGCCTTTGTTGCAGAACACAAACTTAGAGGAGAACTCCAAGAAGAAAACGGCCAATACAAGGTGACGATCATTGGTAAATCAGCCCACGGTGCTATGCCTGCTTCTGGTGTCAATGGTGCGACTTACCTAGCCCTCTTCCTTAGCCAGTTTGACTTTGCTGGTCCAGCCAAAGACTACCTTGACATCGCTGGTAAAATTCTCTTGAACGACCATGAGGGTGAAAATCTCAAGATTGCTCATATGGATGAAAAGATGGGTGCTCTTTCTATGAATGCGGGTGTCTTCCGCTTCGATGAAACAAGCGCTGATAATACCATTGCCCTTAACATCCGCTATCCAAAAGGAACAAGTCCAGAACAAATCAAGTCAATCCTTGAAAACTTGCCAGTTGCTTCTGTTAGCCTTTCTGAACACGGTCATACCCCTCACTATGTGCCAATGGAAGATCCACTTGTGCAAACCTTGTTGAATGTTTATGAAAAACAAACTGGCCTTAAAGGTCATGAGCAAGTCATCGGTGGTGGAACCTTTGGTCGCTTGCTAGAACGAGGTGTTGCCTATGGTGCCATGTTCCCAGACTCAATTGACACCATGCACCAAGCTAATGAATTTATCGCCTTGGACGATCTTTTCCGAGCAGCAGCAATCTATGCCGAAGCTATTTACGAATTGATCAAATAAAACGATAGAAGTCTGAGATCTTATGCTTAGACTTCTTTTTGGAGGTAAAGTAGATGTCTCAAATTGAAAGAATCAAGCAGGCTATCATGGCGGATCCGCAGAATGCCAGCTATACCGAACGTGGCATCGAGCCTCTCTTTGCAGCGCCAAAGACTGCTCGCATCAATATCGTCGGTCAGGCACCAGGACTTAAAACCCAAGAAGCAGGCCTTTACTGGAAGGACAAAAGTGGTGACCGTTTGCGGGACTGGTTAGGTGTGGATGAAGATACCTTTTACAATTCAGGTTATTTTGCTGTTTTGCCTATGGATTTCTACTTTCCAGGCCATGGCAAGTCAGGTGATTTACCACCGCGAGCGGGTTTTGCAGAAAAATGGCATCCGCAGCTCTTGCGAGAATTGCCCGATATTCAGTTGACCCTCTTGATTGGCCAATATGCCCAAGTCTACTATTTACAGGAGAAAGTTAGTGGCAAGGTAACAGAACGGGTAAAACATTACCAGAACTACTTGCCAACCTATTTTCCACTAGTTCACCCTTCACCACGAAATCAAATCTGGATGGCCAAAAATCCTTGGTTTGAGTCAGAAGTGGTGCCAGATTTGAAAAAAAGAATTAAAACCATTTTATAGTCAATGAAAATCAAAGAGCAAACTAGGAAGCCAGCCGTAGGTTGCTCAAAACACAGTTTTGAGGTTGTGGATAGAACTGACGAAGTCAGTAACTATACGCACGGTAAGGTGACGCTGACGTGGTTTGAAGAGATTTTCGAAGAGTATTAGGAGAAAAAGAATGAAAGAAATAACCTTTGACGCATTTTACCAGCTTTACCAAAACGACCAACTTTCTCTAGTGGACGTGAGAGAAGTGGATGAGTTTGAAGCTCTTCATTTAGAAGGTGCTCAGAATCTTCCTCTGAGTCAATTAGCTGACACTTATGATCAATTGGACAAGGATCAGTTACATTATGTTATTTGTAAATCTGGAATGAGATCGGCGCGTGCTTGCCAATTCCTATCAGAACAAGGTTATGAAGTTATCAATGTTCAAGGTGGCATGATGGCCTTTGAAGAACTTTAATACTCAATGAAAATCAAAGAGCAAACTAGGAAGCTAGCCGCAGGCTGTACTTGAGTACGGCAAGGTGAAGCTGACGTGGTTTGAAGAGATTTTCGAAGAGTATAAACATTAGAATTTTCTCCTACTTGTCGTGGACTGGGTAGGAGAATTTTATTTTTAGACAATTCTCATTTTTAAGAATCTTGAAAACATTCAATATTTACTTCGTGATACTTTTTTCATACTCTTATTCATGATATACTAGGTCAGTATTTTATAAATATGAAGGAGATTTACATGGCTAAAAAAGGTGCCCTAACAGGTTTGCTCCTGTTTGGAATATTTTTTGGTGCGGGGAACTTGATTTTTCCGCCTTCTCTAGGTGCTCTATCTGGAGAACATTTTCTTCCTGCCATCGCAGGTTTTGTATTTTCAGGTGTTGGTATCGCCGTCTTGACCCTTATTATTGGAACGCTAAATCCTAAAGGATATATTTACGAGATTTCAACAAAGATAGCGCCTTGGTTTGCGACTCTTTACCTCTCAGTTCTTTACTTGTCAATTGGTCCATTCTTTGCTATCCCACGTACTGCTACAACAGCTTACGAGGTAGGGATTAGCCCCCTTTTGTCGGATGCAAATAAAGGTCTTGGCTTGATTGTCTTTACGGTTCTGTATTTTGCAGCAGCCTATCTAATTTCGCTTAATCCATCAAAAATCTTGGACCGTATCGGCCGTATCTTAACGCCAGTCTTTGCGATTTTGATCGTTATCTTGGTTGTTTTAGGAGCTATAAAATACGGTGGAACAAGTCCTCAAGCTGCTTCAGCTGCTTATCAAGCTTCTGCTTTTGGTACAGGTTTCCTAGAAGGTTATAATACCTTGGATGCCCTTGCCTCAGTTGCCTTTAGTGTAATCGCAGTTCAAACCTTGAAACAACTTGGATTTTCAAGTAAGAAAGAATACATTTCAACTATTTGGGTGGTTGGTATCGTTGTAGCCCTTGCCTTCAGCGCTCTTTACATCGGTTTAGGTTTCCTTGGAAATCATTTCCCAGTACCAGCTGAAGCGATGAAGGGTGGAACACCAGGTGTTTATATCTTGTCACAAGCCACTCAAGAAATCTTTGGCTCAACAGCTCAACTCTTCCTGGCAGCTATGGTTACCGTAACCTGCTTCACAACAACAGTTGGTTTGATTGTGTCTACAGCTGAGTTCTTTAATGAGCGCTTCCCACAAATCAGCTACAAGGTTTATGCGACAGCCTTTACCTTGATTGGATTTGCCATTGCTAATTTGGGTCTTGATGCGATCATCAAGTACTCCATTCCAGTACTGGTTATCTTGTACCCAATCACCATTGCCATCGTTATGATTGTCATTGTCAACAAATTTGTAGCTCTTTCAAAACCTGGTATGCAGTTGACAATCGCTGTGGTTACAGCTATTGCCATTGCAAGTGTACTAGGAAGCTCATTTAAGGTTGAGTTTCTTGCAAATCTTGTCAACGCTCTTCCTTTTGCCAAGGCATCTCTCCCATGGTTGGTGCCTGCTATCGTTGGAATCTTGCTCTCACTGGTTCTACCAAACAAGCAAGAAAGCGATGTTTTTGAAATGGAATAATCACTAAAATCACTTTTGTAGCAAGTCTACAGGAGTGATTTTCTTTTTTTATCCGATGATAAATGTGTTATAATAGGTAGCAAAAGAGGTGAAGAAATGAATCAAACAGTAGACTATATTAAAGAACTGACAGCCATTGCGTCGCCAACGGGTTTCACTCGTGAGATTGCGGACTATTTAGTCAAGACTCTAGAAGGTTTTGGTTACCAGCCGGTTCGTACAGCCAAGGGTGGTGTCAATGTGACCATTAAAGGTCAAAATGATCAAGAGCATCGCTATGTGACTGCCCATGTAGATACGCTGGGTGCTATTGTCCGTGCTGTCAAAGTAGATGGTCGTCTCAAATTGGACCGTATCGGTGGTTTTCCTTGGAACATGATTGAAGGAGAAAACTGTACCGTTCACGTAGCTAGCACAGGACAAAAAGTATCAGGAACTATTCTCATCCACCAAACTTCTTGCCATGTCTATAAGGATGCAGGAACTGCAGAACGCACGCAGGACAATATGGAAGTGCGTTTGGACGCAAAAGTAACCAGTGAAAAAGAAACTCGTGCTCTTGGGATTGAGGTCGGTGATTTTATCAGTTTTGACCCACGAACTGTCGTGACAGAGACAGGTTTTATCAAGTCTCGTCATTTGGATGACAAGGTCAGCGCAGCGATTTTGCTTAACCTGCTTCGTATTTATAAGGAAGAGAAGATTGAATTGCCAGTAACAACCCATTTTGCTTTTTCAGTCTTTGAAGAAGTGGGACACGGTGCTAACTCTAATATTCCTGCTCAGGTAGTAGAATATCTAGCTGTGGATATGGGAGCTATGGGCGATGACCAGCAGACAGATGAATATACAGTGTCTATCTGCGTCAAGGATGCTTCAGGTCCTTATCACTATGACTTCCGTCAACACTTGGTTGGATTGGCGAAAGAGCAAGATATTCCATTTAAGTTGGATATCTATCCATTTTATGGATCGGATGCTTCAGCGGCTATGTCTGCAGGTGCAGAAGTCAAACACGCCCTTCTCGGTGCTGGTATCGAATCTAGTCATTCTTATGAGCGCACTCATATTGATTCTGTGGTTGCAACAGAACGTATGGTCGATGCCTATCTTAAGAGCGCATTAGTAGACTAATATGTGTCTTATTTGCCAGAGAATTGAGCTCATAAAGAAGGGAAAAAATCCCTATTTTGTCAAAGAGTTGGAAACAGGCTATCTTGTCATTGGGGATCACCAGTATTTTGCAGGCTATAGTCTCTTTCTAGCTAAGGAGCACGTCACGGAATTGCACCATTTAAAAAAGGAGACAAGACTCCGTTTTCTAGAGGAAATGAGTCTAGTCCAAGAGGCAGTTGCCAAGGTCTTCTCTGCTGAGAAAATGAATATCGAACTTCTAGGAAATGGCGATGCCCACCTCCACTGGCATCTGTTTCCTAGACGAAGAGGTGATATGAATGGTCACGGTATCAAGGGACGTGGTCCAGTTTGGTGGGTTCCCTTTGAAGAAATGACAGCAGAAACCTGCCAAGCAAAACCGGATGAGATTAAAAAATTAGTTAAACGTTTATCGATAGAAGTAGATAAACTATTAGAAATAAAGGAGTAGAAATGAAAAAAAGATACCTTGTCTTGACAGCCTTGCTAGCCTTGAGTCTAGCAGCTTGTTCACAAGAAAAAGCAAAAAATGAAGATGGAGCAGCTAAAACAGAACAAACAGCCAAAGCTGATGGAACAGTTGGAAGTAAGTCTCAAGGGGCTACCCAGAAAAAAGCAGAAGTGGTTAATAAAGGTGATTACTACAGCATCCAAGGGAAATACGATGAAATTATCGTAGCAAATAAACATTATCCTTTGTCAAAAGACTATAATCCAGGGGAAAATCCAACAGCCAAGGCTGAGTTGGTCAAACTCATCAAAGCTATGCAAGAGGCAGGTTTCCCAATTAGCGACCATTACAGTGGTTTTAGAAGTTATGAAACTCAGACCAAACTCTATCAAGATTATGTCAATCAAGATGGGAAGGCAGCGGCTGACCGTTACTCTGCCCGACCTGGTTATAGCGAACACCAAACAGGCTTGGCCTTTGATGTGATTGGGACGAATGGAGATTTGGTAACAGAAGAAAAAGCAGCCCAATGGCTCCTGGATCATGCAGCTGATTATGGATTTGTTGTCCGTTATCTCAAAGGTAAGGAAAAGGAAACAGGCTATATGGCTGAAGAATGGCATCTTCGTTATGTCGGAAAAGAAGCTAAAGAAATTGCTGCAAGTGGTCTCAGTTTGGAAGAATACTACGGCTTTGAAGGCGGAGATTACGTCGATTAAAAAAGAAACTTTTCTCTTGCAATTTCAGATAAATAGTGTATAATAGATGAGTATGTGTAAAGCATACTTGTGGGAGGTAAAAATCTTTAATTACCGCCAAAACCACAAAGGAGGATTTAAAAATGGCTAAAAAAGTCGAAAAACTTGTAAAATTGCAAATCCCTGCTGGTAAAGCTACACCAGCTCCACCGGTTGGACCTGCTCTTGGTCAAGCTGGTATCAACATCATGGGATTCACAAAAGAGTTCAACGCTCGTACAGCTGACCAAGCTGGTATGATCATTCCAGTTGTTATCTCAGTTTACGAAGATAAATCATTTACTTTCATCACTAAAACACCACCAGCTGCTGTTCTTTTGAAAAAAGCTGCAGGTGTTGAAAAAGGATCAGGTACACCTAACAAAACTAAAGTTGCTACAGTTACTCGTGCACAAGTACAAGAAATTGCAGAAACTAAGATGCCAGATTTGAACGCAGCAAACATTGAGTCTGCAATGCGTATGATCGAAGGTACTGCTCGTTCTATGGGATTCACTGTTGTTGACTAATCAATAACACCCCCAATATAACCCGCAAGACTTCATCATTTCGAGAAGTGACGTGGGAGATGAAAATCGATTGAACCACTTACAAGGAGAATAGAAAATGGCTAAAAAAAGCAAACAACTTCGTGCTGCTCTTGAGAAAATCGACAGCACAAAAGCATACAGCGTAGAAGAAGCTGTAGCACTTGCAAAAGAAACTAACTTTGCAAAATTTGACGCAACTGTAGAAGTTGCTTACAACTTGAACATCGACGTTAAAAAAGCTGACCAACAAATCCGTGGAGCAATGGTATTGCCAAACGGTACTGGTAAAACTTCACGAGTTCTTGTTTTCGCACGTGGTGCAAAAGCTGAAGAAGCAAAAGCTGCTGGTGCAGACTTTGTTGGTGAAGATGACCTTGTTGCTAAAATCAACGACGGTTGGTTGGACTTCGACGTAGTTATCGCTACACCTGACATGATGGCTCTTGTTGGACGTCTTGGACGTGTCCTTGGACCACGTAACTTGATGCCAAACCCTAAAACTGGTACTGTAACAATGGATGTTGCGAAAGCAGTTGAAGAGTCTAAAGGTGGAAAAATCACTTACCGTGCTGACCGTGCAGGTAACGTTCAAGCAATCATCGGTAAAGTATCATTTGAAGCTGAAAAATTGGTTGAAAACTTCAAAGCTTTCAACGAAACAATCCAAAAAGCAAAACCAGCTACAGCTAAAGGAACTTACGTAACAAACTTGACTATCACAACTACTCAAGGTGTTGGTATCAAAGTTGACGTAAACTCACTTTAATCAGTAGTTTATATCAGAGAACGAGTACGAAAGTGCTCGTTTTTTTGTTTCTTCACGAGTATGAAAATTTGAAAACGAGTAAAGCATGCTATAGCATTAGATAAATTGACTGTAAAAGAATATGAGGATCCCTTTAGGGATAGTGGTAAGTAATACTAAAGTCTCTTTGAGAGGCGAGTGACGAGTCAAGAGCAATAAGTCTTGAAAAAAGTGAAAGCCAGCGTCTCTAGGTGGTAGCTAGTAATTTGGAGTTATAGACCTGACGAAAGTATCTATTAGATGGGTGGCCATGATTGACTAACTAACATGATAAAAATTTCCAATTTTTTTCCGAAAATGGAATTGCTAATATTCGATAAAAAATGGTAAAAAATGCTTTTAATATTACTAAAAAGAGGATGAGTATTTGAAAATAAAATATATTTATTAGTATAAGTGATAAAATAAGTTTAAAAAATAAAATTTATTTATTATAGTGTAAATTTAAAGCCTAACTACTTGCTTGTAAGGAGAGAATATGATATCATTAAGTTGTATGAAGACACAAATTTTCGACATGCAAAATATTGTCATATTAAATGTTTTATAATGCTGATTTTTTTGTGCTAAGTACATAAAAATAAAGTAAAACATAAGGAGGTTGTGAGTCTCCATGAAAGGCAAACAACAAGATTTTAGAACGGAGAAGTACATTCGTTACGGTATTCGTAAGTATAGCTTTGGTGCAGCATCGGTAGCAATTGCGGCTGGTTTAATGTTCCTAGGCAATGGTGCGGTATCAGCAACGGAAGTTCAAGGTACTGAAACATCAGTAGCTGCAGCTACTGCCCCAGTAAATCAAGCGGATTCTAATAAAGAGAAGGAAGCCGTTAAGCCAGAAACTAAAGTAGAGGAAGCTAAACCAGAGGTTAAAGCAGAAGAAACTAAGAAAGTAAACAAGGCTATCCTTGAAGCAAGTATTGCTACTTTGGAGTCTAAACTTTCAACTGCTAAATACGCAGATGCTACAGTAGTAAGTTCAGCTAAGGAAGTATTGGCAACAGCTAAAGCAACTCTTGCAAAAGCAGATGCTAGTCAAGCCGATGTAGATGCCCAAGCAGAAACTATATCAGCTTTGAGCACAGTTGTAACTGAGTCAAATACTGCTGGTTTCGATAAGAAACAAGCAGATGAAAAAGAAGCAGCAAAAGCTGAAGCAGAAAAAACTGCAACTCCAGTTGAAAAAGCTCTTTCAGTAGCTACAACAACTCTGACACAAGTATCATCAGAAGCTGAAGTAACGAATAAATTGGCTGAAACTGAGCTTGCTAAGGCAGATGTGAAAGAAGAAAACAAGGCAGCGGTTACAGCAGCGGTCGCTAAAAACCAAGCAGTTCTTACTGAAACTAAGGCTCTTCTTGCTGATAAGAGTGTAACAAAAGAGCAAGTAGATGCACAATTGGAACGCCTTAACGAATCAATCCTTGCAGTTTACAATGAATTGAAAAACGCAGGAATCGGTCGTGATGGTAAGTTCGCAGTAAACTTGGCAGATGCTCAAACAACTCCTCTTAAAGATTCATCTGAAGAAGCAGGTAAAAAATGGTTAGCAGATCATGACTATGAGTCACTAGCAGATGTTAAAGTAAAAACAAAACTTAAAGAAATCGCGAAACTAAATGACCAAATCCAATGGATTGACTTAGGAGATACAACAGCTTGGAAAGGTTTAAAAGATAACGGACAACTTCAAGTTGGTTCAGTTTATGAAAAAGAACTAATTCCAGGTTATAAAGTTAAATTAACAGTAAAAGATCTTAAGCCATTCCATTCAACAGAGATTTATAAAAACCGTGTAGCAGGTACAGACTACGCTGCTTCTTATAAAGAAGGTGCTAACAATGCATTTAACCATGCTAATGGTGGATCTGGTATTGGGGCAGCAGCTCAAAATAAATGGACTGAGGTTAAATCTACAGGGATTGACACAGGTTCTACAGCAAAAACTACTCTTTCTGCTGTAGGTGATGATGGTAGAACTAAAAAAGGAACAGTTGCAGGGGTAGTATTTGACGTAGAAGCTGAATACAAAGGTAAAAAGGTGAAACCAGGGGTTGTGATGACATCTGGTGAACAACAAGTACGTAATGAGGTAGAGGTTTATACGACTAACGGTACACCATGGGAACTAGCTGGGATTGTAGGTAAAGCAGGTAAAACCAATGCGTATCAACCAGGTACTATATTTAATGGTTTTGCTAGTATGACGGGAGTAGAATCATGGCTTTCATCAGAAGTCATTGCTGCGATTAAAGCGAAACGATTTATCACACCTGACTCGGCAACAGCAGGTCTAGGATCTCAAGTTTTTGGACCATATGTAAATGATACTGATAAAGCGACACCAATCGTATCATCAGCTAATGTATCTGAAATAGGATTCTACATTATGACTTCTGGTGCTCAAGCTACAATGATTGGTATTAAGTTCTCAGACTTCGGAGATCTTCCAGAATCATATGGAGTTGCAGAGCACTTCCTAAGAACTGAAACTACAGACTGGACAACAAAAACTGTTCGACAAATCCAACAACCATATTTAGGAACTGTTAAAGCAGATATTGACTCTGTATCTGGTAAACGTGTCCGTGGAATTGGTTCAGATGATCAAAACGATAATCCAGATGAAGGTGTTAAACAATTAATCGATGCAAAAGATGTACATGATAATGTAGATACTGATGAGCCAGAAGTTAAATTAGTAAAAGCTGCAGATGATACTTATGAAGTAAATATCACAGCGTCTGTGAATGGTAATGATAATTTCACAGATACTCCAGAGCCTGCATATGTTCGCGGATTTATTGACTTTAACCACAATGGGAAATTTGATGCGGATGAAGCTTCAGAAATTGTAGAAGTAACTAAAAATAATCAAAATGTAAAACTTAAATTCCGTAATACACAAATCATCGATACAACAAAAGAAGCGGTTAACTTCCGTGTACGTATTGCAACAGATGAAAGTCAAGTAGAAAAACCTATAGGAATTGCTTACTCTGGGGAAGTAGAAGACAACCAGATCCAAGTAGCTCTTCCACCACGCGGTGATAAAGAAGAGACTACAGGTGCTCAAGGTGAAAAACAAACAATTGAATTTGAATTTGTTAATCGTGCACAAGGGACTCCTGGGACAGAATTAGGTTCAGGAAATGGTAAAACTACATTTAATTCTTACGGTAAAATTTATTATTCAGAACAACGTAATGAGATTAGCTTAGAAACTACTAAGAAACAACAAGCTGATGGTGTAATGATCGTAAAAGCAGACGGATCATTAACAAAATCTCTAACAGTAACTGGTCAAGGTACTTATGAAGTAACTGACACAGGTGTAACATTTACTCCAGAAGCAAACTTCGTAGGTACAGCAGATGGTATCGTACTTCGTGCTGTAGATGCCAACGGTCAAACTACTGGATGGACTGTTTTACCAAATCAAAATCAACTTGAAAATGTTAACAACGGTGGTCACTCAGCAGGTGATAAAAAAACGATGGATGCTGTTTATATCCCAACAGTAACTCCAAAACCAATTACTGCAGAGCCAAAAACTTCTAAAGATGTGCAAGGTAAAGCTCAAAAAGAAACACCAGTATTCAAAACGGATGCAGGTAAAGATAACGAAAGAGTTATTACACCAAGTGCGACTAGTCCTGCAAAACTTATCGATCCAGTAACAAAAGCGCCTACAGATGCTAAAACTGTAACTGTAGATGGAGAGGGAACTTATACAATTAATCCTGAAACTGGTGAAGTAACATTCCAACCACTTCCAACATTTACAGGTAAAGCAAAAGGAATTGGAGTATCATTAACAGCACCAGTCGGAGTTGATAAAACAGGAGCTCAGGTAACTTCAACTGCAACAACAACCTACACACCAGAAGTAACACCAGTAAAACCAACAGCTGAGCCAGCTACTTCAACAGGACTCCAAGGTGAAACTCAAACAGGAACACCGACATTCACAGCAGGAAATGCAGCAGTACCGATTAAAACAGGTTCAGTTAAGTTATTAAATGCAGATGGAACAGAAGCTCAGGGAGCTGTACCAGCATTAGATCCTAAAGGGAACAAGGTTGGGGAATACACTGTGGATGCGACAACAGGCGTTGTAACATTCACACCAACAGACAAAACTTATGTAGGACCAGTAGTACCTGCAAAAGTTCAAGCAGAAGATAACAACGGAACTAAAGTTGAAACAAAATATACTCCATCAATCGTAGGAGTGAAACCAACCGCAACTCCAGCAGATTCTTCAAACATTCAAGGTGCAGTACAATCAGGAACTGTAGCATTTGCACCTGGTAAAGCAACGATTGAAGGTACTGAAAAATCAGTAGCAATTAAAGAAAACTCAGCAGTTCTTCTTGATAAACAAGGAAACAAAGTTGCAGCAGGTACTCCAGTAGATGCTGAAGATGAAAATGGAAACAAAGTTGGGGAATACACAATTAACCCAGCGACAAACACAGTAACATTTACACCAACCAATAAAGCGTACAAAGGTAAAGTTCTACCAGCGAATGTTCAAGCTGAAGATGAAAATGGAACAACTGTTAAAACAACTTATACTCCAAATATCGTAGGTGTAACACCAACTGCAGAACCAGCGGATACAACAGACATTCAAGGTGTAGAACAATCTAAAGAAGTAACATTCAAACCTGGTAAAACAACAATTAATGGTGAAGAGAAAGAAGTTCCAATCGATACAACTTCATTCAAATTGTTAGATGAAACTGGAACTCCAGTAGAATCAGTACCAGCTAAAAATCCAGCAGGAGATGTGATCGGTACTTACACACTTAAAGTGGTAGATGGTAAACCAACTGCGGTATTTACACCAACAGATAAAACATATGCAGGTGAAGTTAAACCAGTTACGATCCAAGCTAAAGATACAAATGGAACTCCAGTAACAACAACTTACACTCCAAACATTACTCCAGTAGCTCCAACAGGAACACCAGCAACAACTGAAGGTGTGCAAGGACAACCTCAAGAGGGTACACCTACATTTACACCAGGTGATGACAAAATCCCTATGAAGATTGATGCGACTCAACCTGCTAAATTAGTTGATCCAGCGACTGGAAACCCAATTGAGGAAACATCAATTCCAGCCAAAGACGCTAAAGGAAACACAGTTGGTACATACACTATCGAACCAACAACAGGTAAAGTAACATTCAAACCAAACAAAGACTTCACAGGTACTCCAGTACCAGCGACAGTTCAAGCAAAAGATGCGAATGGAACTCCAACTACAGCTACTTACACACCAACAGTTAAACCAGTTACTCCAGAAGGTATCAACACATTCACAGAAGATATCCAAGGTGCACCTCAAAGCGGTAAACCACAATTTACACCTGGTAAAACAACAATCAATGGTAAAGAAGTAGAAGTACCAATGGATGACAATACACCAGCTAAACTTGTTGATCCAACTACTGGTCAAGAAGTAACAAGTGTAACAATTCCAAATGAAGGTACTTATACGGTAGATGCAGATGGAACAGTTCACTTCACTCCAGCCCCACAATTCCATGGAAAAGGTCAAACATTAAAAGTTGTTCGTCAAGATACGAACGGAACAAAAGTTACTGCAGAATACACAGCAGTCGTTAAGCCAGCAACTCCAGAAGGAACAGAAGTTCTTACTGCAGGTGTTCAAGGTAAAGAACAAAGCGGAAGACCAAACTTCATCGGTGGTAAAGCAGAAGTTAACGGTGTAGAAAAAACTGTTGCTATCGATGAAACTAAACCAGCTAAACTAATTGATCCAACAACTAATCAAGAAGTTGATAAAGTTGTAATTCCAGGAGAAGGAACTTACACAGTTGCAGAAGATGGAACAGTGACATTCACTCCAGAAAAAGGATTTGTAGGAAAAGGTACAGAGTTAACTGTTAAACGTGTTGACTTAAATGGTACTCCAGCACTTGGTAAGTACACAGCGGTAGTAATTGGTACTAAACCAACTGCGGAACCATCAGTAACTTCAGATATCCAAGGTCAAACTCAAAGCCAACCAGTTAAATTTAAAGGTGGAACAGTTGAAGTAGAAGACCCAATCACAAAAGCTAAAACACAAGAGACTGTAGCGATTGATCCATCAACTTATACATTATTAAATGAAAATGGACAAGCAGCAGAATCAGTACCAGCGAAAAACCCAGCAGGTGATGTAGTAGGTACATACACTCTTGTTAAAGAAGAAGGTAAAGATCCAGTTGCAGTCTTCACTCCAACAGATAAATCTTACACTGGGGAAGTTAAACCAGTAACAGTTCAAGCGAAAGATACAAATGGAGTTGCAGTAACAACAACTTATACTCCAAATATCACACCTGTTAAACCAACAGCTAAGTCAGCAGTGTCAGAAGGTGCTCAAGGTCAAGAACAAAGTGGAACTCCAACATTCACTGAAGGACACACTAAAGCTCCAATCGACACAACAGTACCAGCTAAATTAATCGATCCAAAAACTGGCCAACCAACTGACGAAAAATCAGTAACAGTACCAGGAGAAGGAACATATACTGTAGCTGAAGATGGAACTGTAACGTTCAAACCAGAACCAAACTTCACAGGTAAAGCAACAGGTGTTGAAGTTCAACGTGTAGATACAAATGGAACTCCAGCAACAGCTAAATACACACCAACAGTTAAACCAGTAACACCAACATCAGATGATGCAATCTCAGAAGATATTCAAGGTGCAAAACAGACTGGTACTCCAGTATTCACACCAGGTAAAACAACAATTAACGGTCAAGAAGTAACTGTAGAGCTAGACCCTGCAGTTAAACCGTCATTAGTAGGTGCTGACGAAGAAGGTAAAGTGGTAGTGCCAAACGAAGGAACATACACTATCGATGAAAATGGTGTCGTAACCTTCACTCCAGAACCAAACTTCACAGGTAAAGCTAGCGGAGTAACAGTTAAACGTGCTGACAAAAATGGTACAGAAGTAACTGCTAAATACACTCCAACTGTTAAGCCAGTAACACCAACAGCTAAAGATACAACTACAACAGACGTTCAAGGTGTTACTCAAAAAGGCAAACCAGAATTTACACCAGGTAAAGCAACAGTTGACGGTGTAGAAAAAACTGTAGACTTATCTGATAAGCCAGCTAAATTAGTAGATCCGAAAACAGGAGATCCTGTAGAATCAGTAACTATCGAAGGCGAAGGAACTTATACAGTAGCTCCAGATGGAACAGTAACATTTACTCCTAATAAAGATTTCACAGGACAAGCTACAGGTGTGACTGTGAAACGTGAAGATAAGAACGGAACACCTATTACTGCTAAATACACTCCAGTAGTATTACCAGTAACACCAACAGGAAAAGATGTAACTTCTATCGGTGAAAAAGGTGAAAAACAATCAGAAACACCAGTATTCAAAGCAGGAACAACTAAAGTAAATGGTAAAACAGTAGTAATCCCAATCGATGAAACTGTAGCGCCATCTCTTGAAGGTGCTGATGAAGAAGGTAAAGTAGTAGTACCAAACGAAGGAACATACACAATTGATTCAACTGGTAAAGTAACCTTCACTCCAGAACCAAACTTCGTAGGGAAAGCAAGTGGTGTAACCGTTAAACGTGTTGACGAAAATGGAACACCAGTAACTGCTACTTACACACCAACAGTTTTAGGTAAAACTTCTACTAAAGATGTGACATCTGAAGGGGCTAAGAATACTCCACAATCAAATACTCCAGAATTCAAAGGAGATGTGGATACAACAGTGCCTCCAACATTTGAAGATGGAAAAACTACGAAAGAAGTACCAGGACAAGGAACATACACAATCGACAAAGATGGTAAAGTAACCTTCACTCCGAAAGAAGACTTCGTAGGAACAGCTACACCAGTAGAAGTAGTTCGTAAAGACAAAAACGGAAGAACAATTAAAGCTTCTTATACACCAACTGTACGTCCTGATACTAAATTCGTAGTAGTAGGAAAAGATGGTAAAGAAACTGAACTACTTCCATCTAAAGACGGTGAAAATCCATCAGAAAAAGTCCCAGGATACAAAGTTGTTAAGACTGAAAAAGATGAAAAAGGTAACACTAAACACATCTATGAAAAAGTAACAACAAAACATGTTGATTCTAAAGGAAATCCAATTCCAGGAACAACAACAGAAGAAGGGGAAAATCCTAAGAAAGACATCCCAGGCTATAAATTCGTAACCACAAACAAACTTCCAAATGGAGATACAGAGCACGTCTATGAAAAAGTTATCACAACATTCGTAGATACAGAAGGACACCTCATTACTGTTGATAAAGACAACAATCCAGTGGTATCAACAGAAGAAGGAACAACACCTAAGAAAGATATCCCAGGTTACCGTTTCGTAGAAACCAAGACTCTAGAAAACGGAGACACAGAACACGTCTACGAAAAAGTCACAACTTCATTCAAGGATAAAGAAGGAAAAGAAATTCCAAATTATCCAACAGAAGAAGGGGAAAATCCTAAGAAAGATATTCCAGGCTATAAATTCGTAGAAACTAAGAAACTTCCAAATGGAGACACAGAACACGTCTACGAAAAAGTCACAACTTCATTCAAGGATAAAGAAGGAAAAGAAATTCCAAATTATCCAACGGAAGAAGGGGAAAATCCTAAGAAAGATATTCCAGGCTATAAATTTGTAGAAACTAAGAAACTTCCAAATGGAGATACAGAACACATCTACGAAAAAGTTAAAACAACTACATCATTCGTAGATGAAAGTGGTAAGCCAGTTTCACCAAGTGAAGAAGGTAACCAACCTAAGAAAGATATCCCAGAATATGAGTTTGTTAAGACTACAACGGATAAAGATGGTAATGTAACTCACGTTTACCGTAAGGTAGTTAAAACAACTACATCATTCGTAGATGAAAGTGGTAAGCCAGTTTCACCAAGTGAAGAAGGTAACCAACCTAAGAAAGATATCCCAGGATACAAATTCGTAACAACTAAGAAACTTCCAAATGGAGATATCGAGCATGTTTACGAAAAAGTTGTGGTACCAACTCCAACACCTACTCCATTTGAATACAAAGTATTGACAACTTATGTAGATGAAAATGGTGAATTGATTATTCCTGATGAAAATGGTTCACATCCAGGTAAATCATTAGAAAATTATGAACTAGTCCGTACGGAAACAGACGCAAATGGAAATGTTCGTAATGTTTACCGTAAGATCCAATCTCCAACACCAGTACAACCGGTAGAGCCAGCAACTCCAGCAATGCCTGAACAGCCAGCTAAACCAGAAGTACCAGCAACTCCAGCACAACCAGTAGAACCAACAGCAGTGAAAGAAGCTGAAGGTAAACGTGAATTGCCAAATACTGGTACAGAAGACAATGCTAGCCTAGCAGCACTTGGACTTCTCGGAGTATTGAGCGGATTCGGTCTTGTAGCTCGCAAGAAGAAAGAAGACTAATCTTTCTAATTGACATGATTTGTTTGAAATGAACAGATTATCCTTAAAACTGATGAATCGGATGATTCATCAGTTTTTTGGCTATTCTGGCTACAGAGTGAGTAGCGAAATCGGGCTCTTTGGGAGTAAATAATGATTATACTTTCATATTTCGGAGAAAATATGGTATAATAGAGAGTAAAAACTTTGAAAGAAAGAAAAAGATGAATTTAAAAGATTATATTGCAACAATTGAAAATTATCCTAAGGAAGGCATCACCTTCCGTGATATCAGTCCTTTGATGGCTGATGGAAATGCTTATAGCTACGCTGTTCGTGAAATTGTTCAGTATGCTACTGACAAGAAAATTGATATGATTGTAGGTCCTGAGGCTCGTGGATTTATCGTGGGTTGTCCAGTTGCCTTTGAGTTGGGAATTGGTTTTGCACCTGTTCGTAAGCCAGGTAAATTGCCACGCGAAGTCATTTCTGCTGACTATGAAAAAGAGTACGGTGTTGATACCTTGACTATGCATGCGGATGCCATCAAGCCAGGTCAACGTGTTCTTATCGTAGATGACCTCTTGGCGACAGGTGGAACTGTTAAGGCAACCATCGAGATGATTGAAAAACTTGGTGGTGTTGTGGCAGGTTGTGCCTTCCTTGTTGAATTGGATGAATTGAATGGCCGTGAAAAAATCGGTGACTACGATTACAAAGTTTTGATGCATTATTAATGAAAAACAGTCCTTAGGGCTGTTTTCTCTACATTAGGATATAAAAATAGACTATAGCTAGTTAGAGAAAAACTATAATTGAAAACTATATCTTCTTACAGTATAATAAAAGGAACAAGTGTTTGAATTTTAGTTTCAAACATATGCAATTATTCCTGAAAGAGTACAGTTAGGAGAGGGTTATGCCGATTCGAATTGATAAGAAACTACCAGCCGTTGAGATTTTACGGACAGAGAATATCTTTGTCATGGATGATCAACGTGCTGCCCACCAAGATATCCGTCCCTTGAAGATTTTGATTTTAAATCTTATGCCCAAGAAAATGGTGACAGAGACCCAGTTGTTGCGCCATTTGGCTAATACGCCTCTACAACTGGATATTGATTTCCTCTATATGGAGAGCCATCGTTCTAAAACAACTCGTTCAGAACACATGGAGACTTTCTACAAAACTTTTCCTGAAGTCAAGGACGAGTATTTTGACGGGATGATTATCACGGGTGCTCCAGTTGAGCATTTACCATTTGAGGAAGTGGACTATTGGGAGGAATTCAGTCAGGTAATTGAGTGGTCCAAGACCCATGTTTATTCGACCCTTCATATCTGTTGGGGGGCTCAGGCTGGGCTTTATCTCCGCTATGGTGTAGAAAAATACCAGATGGACAGTAAGTTATCAGGTATTTATCCTCAGGATACTTTAAAAGAAGGGCACCTTCTCTTTAGAGGCTTTGATGATAGCTATGTATCCCCTCATTCACGGCACACGGAGATTTCCAAGGAAGAAATTTTAAATAAAACCAATCTAGAGATTTTATCGGAAGGACCTCAGGTTGGGGTTTCGATTTTGGCCAGTCGTGATTTACGAGAAATTTATAGTTTTGGGCATTTGGAGTATGATCGTGATACCTTGGCAAATGAATATTTCCGAGATCGTGATGCAGGTTTGGATCCTCATATTCCAGAAAATTACTTTAAGGATGATGATGTCAACCAGACACCTTGTCTTTGTTGGTCTTCATCTGCAGCCCTCTTTTTCAGCAACTGGGTGAACTATGCCGTCTATCAGGAGACACCTTTTGACTGGAGAAAAATAGAAGATGATGCATCTGCATTTGGGTATTTATAAGAGGAATTATGACATATTTAGACGCTTTTAAATCAGGGAACTTGGTTTTACCGAGTGCCCTGCTCTTGCATTTTAAGGAACTCTTTCCTTCCAGCGACGATTTTCTGGTCTGGCAATTTTTCTATTTGCAAAATACGACAGGCTTAGAAGAAATGTCCCCAAGCCAGATTGCTGAAAGGATTGGCAAGGAAATTTCGGATGTCAACCAGGCCATTTCTAATCTGACGGAAAGGGGACTGCTTCAGTATCGAACCATCGAATTGAATGGTGAAATTGAATTGCTTTTTGATGCTAGTTTAACCTTGGAACGATTGGATGACTTGCTTGGAGCTAGTTCTTCGAGTTCAGGTCAGTTGACACCTCAAAACCAGCTCAAGGATTTGGTAGAAACCTTCCAGCAGGAGTTGGGACGCCTGTTGACACCTTTTGAGATTGAGGATTTGACCAAGACACTAAAAGAAGATGGAACCAGTGCTGACTTGATTAAAGAAGCTCTTCGTGAAGCTGTTTTGAATGGCAAACCAAACTGGAAGTACATTCAGGCGATTTTGAGAAACTGGCGCCATGAAGGTATCAAAAGCGTGGCTCAAATTGAGGCTAAGAGAGCAGAGAGAGAAGCAAACAATCCTCAGTTGACACAGGTATCTGCAGATTTCAGAAATGCTATGGATCTCTGGAAGGATTAATCCATGTAAGCAGGCTTGAAATCCGAGTAAGATTTGCAAGCTGTGTCTAATTGTGATAAAATAAATAGAAAATAAATTGAAAAAAGAGGTATGTGAAATGTCACGTAAACCATTTATCGCTGGTAACTGGAAAATGAACAAAAATCCAGAAGAAGCAAAAGCATTCGTTGAAGCCGTTGCCTCAAAACTTCCTTCATCAGACCTTGTTGAAGCAGGTATCGCAGCTCCTGCAGTTGATTTGACAGCTGTTCTTGCTGCTGCTAAAGGTTCAAACCTTAAAGTTGCTGCTCAAAACTGCTACTTTGAAAATGCAGGTGCTTTCACTGGTGAAACAAGCCCACAAGTTTTGAAAGAAATCGGTACTGACTACGTTGTTATCGGTCACTCAGAACGCCGTGACTACTTCCATGAAACTGACGAAGATATCAACAAAAAAGCAAAAGCAATCTTTGCAAACGGTATGCTTCCAATCATCTGTTGTGGTGAGTCACTTGAAACTTACGAAGCTGGTAAAGCTGCTGAATTTGTAGGTGCTCAAGTATCTGCTGCATTGGCTGGATTGACTGCTGAACAAGTTGCGGCATCAGTTATCGCTTACGAGCCAATCTGGGCTATCGGTACTGGTAAATCAGCTTCACAAGACGACGCACAAAAAATGTGTAAAGTTGTTCGTGACGTTGTAGCTGCTGACTTCGGTCAAGAAGTGGCAGACAAAGTTCGTGTTCAATACGGTGGTTCTGTTAAACCTGAGAACGTTGCTTCATACATGGCTTGTCCAGACGTTGACGGTGCCCTTGTTGGTGGTGCGTCACTTGAGGCTGAAAGCTTCTTGGCTTTGCTTGACTTTGTAAAATAATTAGTAAGTAGCAAAAGCTAGGTGGAACAGCATTCAGATGTCTGTTCCATTTTTTATAGGAGAGGAAAGATTGAAAACAAAGATTGGAAAAATTGGATTAGCAAGTATTTTTTTACTAGGCTTGGCAGTTAGTCATGTTGCTGCAAATGAAGCTGAAGTGAAAACATCTTCGGGAGAAAGCAGTGTGCAAGCTTCTTCTAGCAAGGTAGAAGAAAAGAAATTAGAAACAACTGCAAGTCAAAAAGAAGAAGAGAAAAAAGTTGAGGTTTCTTCTAGTCAACAGGCAGAGAAAAAGGAAGAATCTAAAGAGACGAGAGCTAGTAGTCAAAAAGCGGAAAGTAAACCAACTTCCTCATCGGCACACTGGGAAGGCGACTTCTATGTGAAGGCAGATGGCTCAAAAGCTAAGAGTGAGTGGATTTTTGATAACTACTATAAGGCTTGGTTTTATATTAAGTCAGACGGTCGTTATGCTCAAAATGAGTGGCAGGGCAATTACTACCTCAAATCGGCTGGCTATATGGCCAAGAATGAATGGGTTTACGATAATCATTATAAGAGCTGGTTCTACCTCAAGGCTGACGGTTCTTATGCTAACCAGGAATGGCATTCTGTTGGAGGTAAATGGTACTATTTTAAGAAATGGGGCTATTTAGCTAAAAGTCAATGGCAGGGAAGTTATTTCCTAAATGGTCAAGGTGCCATGATGCAAAATGAATGGCTCTATGATCCAGCCTATTCGTCTTACTTCTATCTCAAGTCCGATGGTTCTTATGCAAATCAAGAGTGGCAAAAGGTAGACGGCAAGTGGTACTATTTCAAGAAGTGGGGTTACATGGCTAAAGATGAGTGGCAGGGTAACTACTATTTGACAGGAAGTGGTGCTATGGCGACTGGTGAATTAGTCATGGATGATGCTCGCTATATTTTTTCTGACTCAGGTGAGTTAAAAGAAAAGAAAGACTTGAATGTTGGCTGGGTTCACCGAAATGGCAGACGTTATTTCTTTAATCATCGTGAAGAACAAGTTGGGACTGATCAAGTTAAAAAGGTCATCGATGTCAGTGAGCACAATGGTCGTATCAGTGACTGGAAAAAAGTCATCGACGATAATGGAGTAGATGGAGTTATTGTTCGTTTAGGTTATAGCGGTGTAGAAGATAAGGAACTGGCTTATAATATTCAAGAGCTTAATCGTTTGGGTATTCCTTATGGTGTCTATCTTTACACCTATGCAGAAAATGAAACAGATGCTGAGAATGATGCCAAGCAGACCATTGAGCTTTTGAAGAAATACAAGATGAACTTATCTTACCCAATCTACTATGATGTGGAAAACTGGGAGTATGTCAATAAAACCAAGAGAGCTCCAAGTGATACTGGAATCTGGGTCAAAATCATCAATAAGTATATGGCAACAATGAAGCAGGCTGGTTATCAAAATGTGAAAGTTTATAGCTATCGTCAACTTTTGCAAACTCGTTTGAATCATCCTGATATTTTGCAACATGTTAACTGGGTAGCAGCCTATACAGATGCTCTTGATTGGAATAATCCACACTATTCAGGTGAAAAAGGATGGCAATATACTTCGTCAGACTCTCTTAAAGGGATTCGAGGACAGGTTGATGTCAGTGTTTGGTATTAATACTCTTCGAAAATCAAATTCAAACCACGTCAACGTCGCCTTGCCGTACTCAAGTACAGCCTGCGGCTAGTTTCCTAGTTTGCTCTTTGATTTTCATTGACTATAAGGTATAAAATTTGGAAAAGAGTGTACAAAAGAGTGTATACTCTTTTTATTCAAATTCTTAAATTATCAGTCTATTGCAACTTTTCTCATGTGAGTCATTTGGCTTGCTATTGGTTTTCCTTAGTAGTATACTAAGGTAGTAATCATTAAGAAGTGGTTACAAATAATAATGAATGAGGTAAAATAAAATGGTAGAATTGAAAAAAGAAGCAGTAAAAGATGTAACATCATTAACAAAAGCAGCGCCAGTAGCATTGGCAAAAACAAAGGAAGTATTGAACCAAGCTGTTGCTGATTTGTATGTAGCTCACGTTGCTTTGCACCAAGTGCACTGGTACATGCGTGGTCGTGGTTTCCTTGTATGGCATCCAAAAATGGATGAGTATATGGAAGCTCTTGATGGTCAATTGGATGAAATCAGTGAGCGTTTGATCACACTTGGGGGAAGCCCATTCTCTACTTTGACAGAATTCCTTCAAAACAGTGAAATCGAGGAAGAAGCTGGTGAATACCGTAATGTTGAAGAAAGCTTGGAACGTGTCCTTGCTATCTACCGTTACTTGTCAGAACTTTTCCAAAAAGGTTTGGATGTCACTGATGAAGAGGGTGATGATGTGACAAACGGTATCTTCTCAGATGCTAAAACTGAAACTGATAAAACAATCTGGATGCTTGCCGCAGAATTGGGACAAGCACCTGGTTTGTAAGAAATAATAGTAATATATATAAATCTGTAGGAAATTTCTTACAGATTTTTTCTATCTTATAAGCTATTCCAAACCAGTCTTTTTTTGAGTTTTTTGATAAAATAGTACTATCAGTGAAAAGGATGGAAGCATGACTAAGAAAATTGTAGCTATTTGGGCCCAGGATGAAGAGGGTGTGATTGGTAAGGACAATCGTCTGCCTTGGCATTTGCCAGCAGAACTGCAACACTTCAAAGAAACAACTCTGAATCATGCTATCTTGATGGGGCGCGTGACCTTTGATGGGATGGGACGTCGACTGCTTCCAAAACGGGAGACCTTGATTTTGACTCGTAACCCAGAAGAAAAGTTAGATGGGGTTACTACTTTTTATGATGTCCAGTCTGTTCTAGACTGGTATCAGGATCAAGACAAGAATCTCTATATTCTCGGTGGGAAGCAGATTTTTCAGGCTTTTGAACCCTACCTTGACGAAGTGATTGTGACTCAAATTCATGCTCGGGTGGAGGGAGATACCTATTTCCCTGAGGAGTTTGACTTGTCTCTTTTTGAGACGGTTTCAAGCAAATCCTATACCAAAGATGAGAAAAATCCTTATGATTTTACCATCCAATACCGCAAGAGAAAGGAAGTCTAATGGAACGTAGTATATTTGGTTTTTTCACAGCCATGCTGTGTTTGGTCTGCTTGCTTGCAGGAGCACAGGCTTTTCGTAAAAAGCGCTATGGACTTTCTGTCCTGCTCTGGTTAAGTGCCTTTACCAATTTGGTCAATAGTATCCATGCTTTTTACATGACCTTATTTTAGATAGAATGACAGTATAGAATAGAACGGAAGGAAATTATGCCTACAAATAGGAATAATGATATGATGGTTTATTGCTCATTTTGTGGCAAAAGCCAAGAAGAAGTACAAAAAATAATCGCAGGCAACAACGCCTTTATCTGTAATGAATGTGTGGAGTTGGCCCAGGAAATCATTCGTGAGGAGTTGGCTGAGGAAGTCTTGGCAGACTTGTCTGAGGTACCAAAACCAATCGAACTCCTCCACATCTTGAATCACTATGTAATCGGTCAAGATCGTGCCAAGCGTGCCTTGGCAGTGGCGGTTTACAACCACTACAAACGTATCAATTTCCACGATACGCGTGAAGAGTCAGAAGATGTGGATTTGCAGAAATCAAATATCTTGATGATTGGCCCAACTGGTTCAGGGAAAACTTTCCTTGCTCAGACCTTGGCTAAGAGCTTGAATGTACCTTTTGCGATTGCGGATGCGACAGCTCTTACTGAGGCTGGTTATGTGGGTGAGGACGTGGAAAATATCCTCCTCAAACTCTTGCAGGCTGCTGACTTTAACATTGAACGTGCAGAGCGTGGCATTATCTACGTGGATGAAATTGACAAGATTGCCAAGAAGAGTGAGAATGTATCGATTACACGTGACGTTTCTGGTGAAGGGGTGCAACAAGCCCTTCTCAAGATTATCGAGGGAACTGTTGCCAGCGTACCACCTCAAGGTGGACGCAAACATCCGCAACAAGAAATGATTCAAGTGGATACTAAAAATATCCTCTTCATCGTGGGTGGTGCCTTTGATGGCATTGAAGAAATCGTCAAACAACGTCTTGGTGAAAAAGTCATCGGATTTGGCCAAAACAATAAAGCGATTGATGAAAACAGCTCATACATGCAAGAAATCATCGCTGAAGATATTCAAAAATTCGGTATTATTCCAGAGTTGATTGGACGCTTGCCTGTCTTTGCAGCTCTTGAGCAATTGACTGTTGATGACTTGGTTCGCATCTTGAAAGAACCAAGAAATGCTTTGGTGAAACAATATCAAACCTTGCTTTCCTATGATGATGTCGAGTTGGAATTTGATGACGAAGCCCTTCAAGAGATTGCCAATAAGGCCATCGAACGGAAGACTGGGGCGCGTGGTCTTCGCTCCATCATCGAAGAAACCATGCTAGATGTTATGTTTGAAGTACCGAGTCAGGAAAATGTGAAATTGGTCCGCATCACAAAAGAAGCTGTCGATGGAACGGATAAACCAATCCTAGAAACAGCCTAGAGGTGATTATGGAACTTAATACACACAATGCTGAAATCTTGCTCAGTGCGGCGAATAAATCCCACTACCCACAGGATGAACTGCCAGAGATTGCCCTAGCAGGGCGTTCCAATGTTGGCAAGTCTAGCTTTATCAACACCATGCTGAACCGCAAGAATCTAGCCCGAACATCAGGTAAACCTGGTAAAACCCAGCTCCTAAACTTTTTTAACATTGATGACAAGATGCGTTTTGTGGATGTACCTGGTTATGGTTATGCCCGCGTTTCTAAAAAGGAACGTGAAAAGTGGGGGCGCATGATTGAGGAATATCTGACAACTAGGGAAAATCTTCGTGCAGTGGTCAGTCTGGTTGACCTCCGTCATGACCCGTCAGCAGATGACGTGCAGATGTACGAATTTCTCAAGTATTACGAGATTCCGGTTATCATCGTTGCAACTAAGGCGGACAAGATTCCTCGTGGTAAATGGAACAAGCACGAATCAGCAATCAAAAAGAAATTAAATTTTGACCCAAGTGATGACTTCATCCTCTTTTCATCTGTCAGCAAGGCAGGGATGGATCAGGCTTGGGATGCAATATTAGAAAAATTGTGAGGGAAAGAAATGGCAAAAACAATTCATACAGACAAAGCTCCAAAGGCTATCGGACCATATGTTCAAGGGAAAATCGTTGGCAATCTTTTGTTTGCTAGCGGTCAAGTTCCCCTATCTCCTGAAACTGGAGAAATTGTAGGAGAAACGATCCAAGAACAGACAGAACAAGTCTTGAAAAATATCGGTGCTATTTTGGCTGAAGCAGGAACAGACTTTGACCATGTTGTCAAAACAACTTGCTTCTTGAGCGATATGAATGACTTTGTTCCTTTTAACGAGGTTTACCAGACTGCCTTTAAAGAGGAGTTCCCAGCTCGTTCAGCTGTAGAGGTTGCACGTCTTCCTCGTGATGTAAAAGTCGAAATTGAAGTCATCGCAGAGATTGGATAAGCTAGTTGAAGTTTGGCTCTGCCAAACTTTTTTTGATATAAGGAGAGATAGATGACAAAGAAACAACTTCACCTGGTGATTGTGACAGGGATGAGTGGCGCAGGGAAAACGGTAGCCATTCAGTCCTTCGAGGATTTGGGATATTTCACTATTGACAATATGCCACCAGCCCTCTTGCCAAAGTTTTTGCAGTTGGTAGAGACCAAGGATGATGACCACAAACTGGCCTTGGTAGTCGATATGCGGAGCCGTTCCTTCTTTTCAGAGATTCAGGCTGTTTTGGATGAATTGGAAAACCAAGACGATTTGGACTTCAAAATCCTCTTTTTAGACGCAGCAGATAAGGAATTGGTGGCCCGCTATAAGGAAACGAGAAGAAGTCACCCTCTAGCTGCTGATGGTCGGATTTTAGATGGCATCAAGCTGGAACGCGAACTCCTAGCACCTTTGAAAAACATGAGTCAAAATGTGGTGGATACAACAGAACTCACTCCGCGTGAACTGCGTAAAACCATTGCAGAGCAATTTTCAGACCAAGAACAAGCCCAGTCTTTCCGTATCGAAGTCATGTCTTTTGGATTCAAGTATGGTATCCCGATCGATGCAGACCTGGTCTTTGATGTCCGTTTCTTGCCAAATCCATACTACCTCCCTGAACTTCGTAATCAGACAGGTGAGGATCAAGCAGTTTATGATTATGTGATGAATCATGAAGAGTCTGAAAGTTTTTATCAGCACTTACTCGCCTTGATTGAGCCCATTTTGCCAAGTTACAAAAAAGAAGGCAAGTCTGTTTTAACCATTGCAGTAGGATGTACAGGTGGACAGCACCGTAGTGTTGCCTTTGCAAAACGCTTGGCACAGGACTTATCCAAGAATTGGCCTGTCAATGAAGGGCATCGCGACAAAGACCGAAGAAAGGAAACGGTAAACCGTTCATGAGAAAACCAAAGATAACGGTGATTGGTGGAGGAACTGGGATTCCTGTCATTCTAAAAAGTCTGCGTGAAAAAGATGTGGAAATCGCTGCTATCGTAACGGTGGCGGATGATGGTGGTTCATCAGGTGAACTCCGAAAAAATATGCAACAATTGACACCGCCAGGTGATCTTCGTAATGTCCTTGTGGCCATGTCGGATATGCCTAAGTTCTATGAGAAAGTCTTTCAGTATCGCTTTTCTGAGGATGCGGGAGCCTTTGCTGGCCATCCATTGGGTAATCTCATCATTGCTGGCCTGTCAGAAATGCAGGGTTCGACCTATAATGCCATGCAGTTATTGAGCAAATTTTTCCATACAACTGGGAAGATTTATCCTTCCAGTGACCATCCTTTGACCCTGCACGCAGTCTTTCAGGATGGGACAGAAGTGGCTGGAGAGAGCCATATTGCAGACCATCCAGGCATGATTGACCATGTCTATGTGACCAATACCCTTAACGATGATACGCCTCTGGCTAGCCGTCGAGTGGTGCAGACCATTCTTGAAAGTGACATGATTGTCCTCGGACCTGGTTCTCTCTTTACCTCTATTTTGCCCAATATTGTAATTAAGGAAATCGGGCAGGCGCTTTTGGAAACCAAGGCAGAAATCGCCTATGTCTGCAATATCATGACCCAACGTGGGGAGACGGAACACTTTACAGATAGTGACCACGTGGAGGTCTTGCATCGTCACCTTGGTCGACCTTTTATCGATACTGTCTTGGTGAATATTGAAAAAGTGCCTCAGGAATACATGAATTCCAACCGTTTTGATGAATACTTGGTGCAGGTGGAACATGATTTTACTGGTCTTTGTAAGCAAGTTCCGCGCGTGATTTCATCCAACTTCCTTCGTCTGGAAAATGGAGGCGCCTTCCACGATGGGGATTTGATTGTGGATGAATTGATGCGGATTATACAGGTGAGAAAATGAGTTTCACAGTAGCAGTAAAAGAAGAAATCCTAGGTCAGCACCATCTGAGCCGGCATGAATTATCTGCCATTATCAAGATGTCTGGCAGTATCGGTCTCTCGACTTCGGGCCTGACCTTGTCTGTCGTGACAGAAAATGCCAAACTGGCTCGCCACCTCTATGAGTCCTTTCTCCATTTCTATGAAATCAAATCGGAAATCCGACACCACCAAAGAAGTAATCTTCGTAAGAATCGGGTCTATACCGTTTTTACAGATGAAAAGGTGCAGGACCTTCTGAGTGATTTGCACTTGGCCGACTCTTTCTTTGGCCTAGAAACAGGTATTGATGAGGCGATTTTATCGGATGAGGAAGCAGGTCGTGCCTATCTTTGTGGTGCCTTCTTGGCAAATGGAAGCATTCGTGACCCTGAGTCAGGCAAGTATCAGTTGGAAATCAGTTCTGTTTATCTGGACCACGCGCAAGGGATTGCCTCCCTTCTCCAGCAATTTTTACTAGATGCTAAGGTGCTTGAGCGCAAGAAGGGAGCTGTGACCTATCTCCAGCGAGCCGAAGATATTATGGACTTCTTGATTGTCATCGGAGCCATGCAGGCGCGTGATGATTTTGAGAGGGTTAAGATTTTGCGAGAAACCCGTAATGACCTCAATCGAGCCAATAATGCCGAGACAGCTAATATCGCTCGGACAGTCTCTGCCAGCATGAAGACTATCAACAATATCAGCAAAATCAAAGATATCATGGGCTTAGAAAATCTGCCAGTGGATTTGCAGGAAGTAGCGCAGTTGCGGATTCAGCACCCAGACTACTCTATCCAGCAGTTAGCAGATAGCCTCAGCACCCCTCTGACCAAAAGTGGTGTCAACCACAGACTCAGAAAAATCAATAAGATAGCCGATGAGTTATAAAGATATAAAACACCTCTTTCTTGACAATTAAATAGAGTATGTGAGATAATAAAGGGGAATTGAGTACTAGTTCTATATCATGGACTAAGAAAAGACCCCGAGCTAACTTCCACATTAAGCTTGGGGTCTTTTTTGACACTATTTGTACTTGTTTAGCCATTTATAGTAGATTGAATCTACATTAGTTTGTCATGGCTGCCAAAATATTTATAGAAAGTAATTTGACTTTCCTAATCGATTTATTCACATCTTATTTCAATCTACTATATTGACTAAGCAAAGAACGACACTGGCCACAATTGGTCCGATGATAGTTTTGAGTATTAATTCCATCATGGGCTATCTCACCTTCTTTCGTAGGCGGTGTAGAAGTGCCGTAAATATTACAGCGCATTTATAATTCAGCATGTCAGAGATTTCTTTTGACAACTGAAGATGGATGTGAGATAATAGTGGAGAAGTGAAGATGTAGTCTACCATAACTACAAAAAAGCCCCTGCTGATAACCACAAAAGCAAGGGCTTTTTCTAGTCTACGCTAGAAAGGTGGGTTGGTCGCTATTTCTTGTTTAGCCATTTTTCGATGACTATCAGGACGATACCGATCACCAAGGGTAGAATAATATTTGTGAAGATGTAATCTACCATAGGCTCCACCTCCCTTCTAAGGCAGATGTGCCGTTTCTATTATATCACATGATTTATCAGTTTGATAGGCATTTTTATTTGTGCTAGAAGAAGGGAAAGATATGATCTAACAAGTTAGCCGAAGAAATATAAAACCACGAATCCTATGTGACTCGTGGTTCTTTTTTATAAACTGGTTGAGTGTTTTGGTTGTACCTTTTGTTCTGGGTCAATGTAGTTGATGGCATTGTTAACAGCGGTTGGTGCCTCTCCAAGCCCTGTCGCAATCAAGTCAATTTTTCCGTCATAGTAGCAACAGTCACCGATAGCATAGATACCTGCTTGGCTAGATTCTTGCTTGCTGTTGACGATAATCTTGTGACGGTTGAGGTCCAGACCCCAGTTTTTAAGGTTACCAACAGAAGATTTGAAACCATAGTTGACAAAGAGGTGGTCTAGGTCAATCGTTTCTGTTTCATCAGATTTAACTTTTGTGATTTCAAGTTTATCGAGTGTTTTTCCATCTCCAAGGAGTTGGCTAGGGACGAATGGTGTCTTGATGATCACAGAAGATTCCTGCAAAGCTTGGACACTGTGTTCCAAGGCGCGGAAATTATCTCTGCGGTGAACAAGGGTAGTTGGTGTGATTTTTTCAAAAGCCAAAGCCCAATCCACAGCCGAGTCTCCTCCACCAAGAATCGTCACTTTCTTACCAGCATATTGCTGGATGTTGGAAACGTGGTAGTGGATATTTTCATAGTCTTCAACGCCTTCTAGTTCCAGAGGACGTGGTTTGAAGGCACCGCCCCCCATAGCGATGATAACAGTTTTAGACAGGTGACTTCCTTTAGAAGTTGTAATTACAAAGCCTTCTTCTTGTTTTTCAATCTCAAGAACCGTTTCATTGAGATGAATAGGGGTATCAAAGCCGTTTAACTGTTCAATCAAGCGGTTGGTCAACTCTTCTCCAGTTAGGTTTGGGAAACCTGGTACGTCTAGGATTTCCTTTTCAGGGTAGAGAATAGCAGGTTGTCCACCTAGTTGGGGAAGAGAGTCGATGATTTGGACCTTGGCTTGGCGTAGGTGGGCATAGAAGGCCGCAAAAAGCCCGACAGGACCACCACCTACAATGGTAATATCATAGAGTTGAGACATGGTTTCTCCTTTGTTTTTTCTAGTCATACTCTTCGAAAATCTCTTCAAACCACGTCAGCGTCGCCTTACCGTAGCTATGGTTACTGACTTCGTCAGTTCTATCCACAACCTCAAAACAGTGTTTTGAGCAACCTGCGGCTAGCTTCCTAGTTTGCTCTTTGATTTTCATTGAGTATCAGTTTATTTTATCATATTTTTTCTTTAATTTAAAATGAAGTAGGATAGGGAAAAAAATGCCAGAAAAATGGTATAATAGAAAGGAACGTGTTTGGACAGAGAGGAGACAGCAGATGAACTTTCAACAATTATCTAACCTGCAATATTGGACTAGTTTGTTTTCTAGTCCTTGGAGTATTGCCATCAATGTGTTTGATATTTTGATTGTGGCCTATATTTTATATCGTTTTACAAAAGCGATAGCTGGCACCAAGATTATGATTTTGGTGCGTGGGGTCGTGATCTTTGTATTAGCCCAGGTTGTGGCCAATATCCTTGGTTTAACAACGATTTCTTGGTTGATTAATCAAATTATCACCTATGGGGTTATTGCTGCGGTTGTTATCTTCTCTCCAGAGATTCGGACTGGTTTGGAACGCTTGGGAAGGGCGACAGATTTCTTTTCTACTGCTCAAATTAGTGCAGAGGAGCAAATGATTCGCGCCTTTGTCAAGTCGGTTGAATATATGAGTCCTCGTAAGATTGGTGCTCTGGTCGCCATCCAACGAGTGCGGACCTTGCAAGAATATATTGCGACAGGGATTCACTTGGATGCCCATATTTCGGCTGAACTCCTCATCAATATCTTTATCCCCAACACTCCCCTACATGATGGTGCTGTGATTATCAGAGAAAATCGGATTGCGGTGACTTCTGCCTATCTGCCCTTGACAGAAAGGACAGGGATTTCCAAGGAATTTGGAACCAGACACCGGGCGGCTATCGGTTTATCAGAAGTGTCGGATGCCTTGACTTTCATCGTCTCAGAGGAAACAGGTGGCATTTCTATTACCTATAACGGTGTTTTCAAGCATGCCTTGACTCTTGAGGAATTTGAAGCAGAGCTAAGAAGAATTCTTTTGCCAGCCGTTGAGGAAAAAGTTAGTTTCAGGGACCGTTTGCTAGGAGGTTGGAAAAATGAGAAAAAATAGTTTATATATTATCTCATCTCTCTTTTTTGCTTGTGTCTTATTCATCTATGCAACATCGACTAATTTTCAAAATAACAATACTGTAAGGCAGGTCAAATCGGAAACCTACACCAATACGATAACGAATGTTCCTATCGATATTCATTATGATAATAGTCAATACTTTATTAGTGGTTTTGCTTCAGAAGTTTCAGTTGTACTGACAGGTGCCAATCGTGTGACCTTGGCCAGCGAAATGCAGGAAAGTACTCGTAAGTTTAAGGTTACAGCGGATTTGACGGATGCCAGTGTTGGAACGATTGAAGTTCCCTTGAACATTGAAAATCTTCCAAGTGGATTGACCGCTGTGGCAACGCCTCAAAAGATCACAGTGAAAGTTGGGAAGAAGGTTAAGCGAGATGGGATGATTGTTGTGCCACAAGTTGACCAAAGCCAGATTGATCCCAAGCTACAAATTGATAGTGTAACTGTGTCAAACGAACGAGTTTCTGTCACAACTGACCAAGAAACACTAGCTAAAATCGATCGGATTATTGCGCTTTTACCAACCAGCGAACGCATAATAGGTAACTACAGTGGTTCAGTACCTTTGCAGGCAATCGACCGTAATGGTGTTGTCTTACCGGCAGTTATAACTCCGTTTGACACAACAATGAAGGTGACTACAAAACCAGTGACACCAAGTTCAAGCACATCCAATTCAACTACAAGCAGTTCGTCGGAGACATCTTCGTCAACGAAAGCAACTAGTTCAAAAACGAATTAAAAATAGGAAAAGGGTTTTATAAAAATGGGTAAATATTTTGGGACTGATGGAGTCCGTGGAGAAGCTAACGTAGAATTAACGCCAGAATTGGCCTTTAAGCTAGGCCGTTTTGGAGGCTATGTTCTCAGTCAACATGAAACGGAAGCACCGAAAGTTTTTGTGGGACGTGACACACGTATTTCTGGGGAAATGCTAGAATCAGCCTTGGTGGCAGGTCTCCTTTCAGTAGGGATTCACGTGTATAAATTAGGCGTTCTGGCAACACCAGCAGTAGCTTACTTGGTCAAAACAGAGGGAGCCAGTGCAGGTGTCATGATTTCTGCTAGCCACAACCCAGCCCTTGATAATGGAATTAAGTTCTTTGGCGGTGATGGCTTCAAACTAGATGACGAAAAAGAAGCAGAAATTGAAGCCTTGCTAGATGCTGCAGAAGATACTCTTCCTCGTCCAAGTGCTGAAGGCTTGGGAACCTTGGTGGATTACCCAGAAGGCTTGCGTAAGTATGAAAGCTACCTTGTTTCAACTGGAACTCCTCTTGAAGGAATGAAAGTGGCTTTGGATACAGCTAATGGTGCAGCTTCTACAAGTGCCCGTCAAATCTTTGCAGACCTTGGCGCTCAATTAACTGTTATCGGGGAAACACCAGATGGTCTTAACATCAACCTTAATGTTGGTTCAACCCACCCAGAAACCCTTCAAGAAGTTGTCAAAGAAAGAGAATCAGCTATCGGTTTGGCTTTTGACGGAGACAGTGACCGCTTGATTGCTGTTGATGAAAATGGTGAGATCGTCGATGGTGACAAGATTATGTACATCATCGGGAAATACCTTTCTGAAAAAGGACAATTGGCCCAAAATACAATCGTGACAACTGTTATGTCCAACCTTGGTTTCCACAAGGCCTTGGACCGCGAAGGCATTAACAAGGCAGTCACTGCAGTTGGCGACCGCTACGTTGTTGAAGAAATGCGAAAATCAGGCTACAACCTTGGTGGTGAACAGTCTGGTCACGTTATCTTGATGGATTACAATACTACAGGTGATGGCCAATTATCTGCTGTCCAGTTGACAAAAATCATGAAGGAAACTGGTAAGAGCTTATCAGAGTTGGCAGCAGAAGTAACCATCTATCCACAAAAATTAGTCAATATCCGAGTGGAAAATGCCATGAAGGAAAAGGCTATGGAAGTGCCAGCTATTAAGGCTATCATCGAGAAGATGGAAGCTGAAATGGAAGGGAATGGCCGTATCCTTGTTCGTCCAAGTGGAACAGAGCCCCTTTTGCGTGTTATGGCAGAAGCGCCTACAACAGAAGAAGTGGACTACTATGTTGATACTATCGCAGACGTAGTTCGAGCTGAAATCGGGGTTGACTAAATCCTAGAAAACTAGATGAAAATAAAAAATTATGGTACAATAGCTTATAATATTGTAGCCGAGGGAGAAAGACATGAATCTTAAACGTGAACAAGAATTTGTTAGTCAGTATCATTTTGATGCGCGTAATTTTGAATGGGAAAATGAAAATGGAGCTCCTGAAACTAAGGTGGATGTGAACTTCCAATTAATTCAACATGACCAAGAAAATCAAGTGACTTCCTTGATTGTTGTCTTGAGTTTTATGATTGTATTTGATAAATTTGTCATCAGTGGAACCATTTCACAGGTGAACCATATCGATGGTCGTATTGTTAACGAACCAAGTGAATTGAACCAAGAAGAAGTGGAAACCTTGGCTCGTCCATGTTTGAACATGCTCAACCGTTTGACTTACGAAGTAACTGAAATTGCATTAGACTTACCAGGAATCAATTTGGAGTTCTAATATGAAACTAGCTGTTATCACAGATTCCTCTGCCTATCTCAGTGCAGATACCTTGCAAAGAGAAGATTTATTTGTCTTGGATATTCCTGTCAATATTGATGGTGAGGAGTATGTCGAAGGTATTAATCTGACTGCTGAGGAATTTTACCAAAAAATGGCTCAGGCTTCTGAATTGCCTAAGACCAGTCAACCAAGTATTGCCAAGTTAGATGAGATTCTAACTTCGCTCAAAGAACAAGGTTATACCCATGCCTTGGGGCTTTTCCTATCTTCTGGAATTTCAGGTTTTTACCAAAATATCCAGTATATGGTCGATGACTACGAGGGGTTAACCATTGCTTTTCCAGACACTTTGATTACAAGTGCTCCGCTGGGTATCATGGTTGAAAGCGTCTTTAACTGGAAAGACCAAGGAGATGATTTTGCCATCATTCAGGATAAGCTAGCGATTCAGATCAGTCACACATCTGCTTTCATCATGGTGGATGACTTGGACCACTTGGTGAAAGGGGGACGCCTTTCAAATGGGGCTGCTATTTTGGGCAATCTGCTAAGCATTAAACCAATCCTCTATTTCAACGACCAAGGTGTGATTGAAGTATACGAAAAAGTTCGTACTGAAAAGAAAGCAACCAAGCGCTTAATTGAAATTATCAAGGAAACAACGGCTTCAGGTCAGTACCGAATCATTGTCATTCACGGAAATGCTCCTGAAAAGGCTGAAGAGTTGCGTCAGCACTTGCTAGATTCTGAAGTGGGGACGGATATTTCGCTTGCTACATTTGGTAGTGTCATTGGGACACACCTAGGAACAGGAAGTATTGCTCTGGGTTATATTCCAGTGATTTAGTTGGCACTTCTAGACTAGTTAAGAAGTTAGCAAATGAACACGCCTGAAACCCTGTGTGAAAAAGATAGTTCTTTCAAGGAGTAGACACTCTTTGATCAGAACTTCTATTTTCACGTTGTGTTCTTACAGGCTTTGTATCTTGGGAAATTGAACATGGACTTTCTGCCTCTTGAAAAAAGATGACTGCCTTGCCTTTCATGGAAAGTCAGCCCCATTACCTATTTTTCATGGGTAGCTAATGTCCTTTATATCTTAGACAGGAGTAGAGATGAGTATTCGAGTAATTATTGCTGGTTTTAAGGGAAAGATGGGTCAGGCTGCTTGTCAGATGGTCTTGGCTGATCCAGATTTGGACTTGGTAGCAGTTTTGGATCCTTTTGAGTCTGAGTCAGAATGGCAGGGAATTCCTGTTTTTAATGATAAGGCTGATTTGGCCGATTTTGAAGCGGATGTCTGGGTAGATTTCACAACTCCAGCTGTTGCCTATGAAAATACACGCTTTGCTCTTGAAAATGGCTTTGCTCCAGTAGTTGGAACAACTGGTTTCACGAGTGAAGAAATTGCAGAGCTAAAAGCATTTTCTCGTTCCCAAGATTTGGGTGGTTTGATTGCCCCTAACTTTGCCTTGGGTGCTGTCTTGCTTATGCAATTTGCAACGCAGGCTGCCAAATATTTCCCAAATGTGGAGATTATCGAGCTCCATCATGACAAGAAAAAGGATGCTCCGAGTGGAACAGCCATCAAAACAGCTGAATTGATGGCAGAGGTTCGAGAGTCTATCCAGCAAGGTGCAGCAGACGAGGAAGAGTTGATTGCAGGTGCTCGTGGTGCTGACTTTGATGGCATGCGTATTCACTCAGTTCGTTTGCCAGGCTTGGTAGCCCATCAGGAAGTCATCTTTGGCAATCAGGGAGAAGGATTGACCCTCCGTCATGACTCCTATGATCGTAGCTCCTTCATGACAGGGGTGAATTTGGGAATCAAAGAAGTTGTCAAGCGTCATGAGCTTGTCTATGGATTAGAACACTTATTATGAGATTAACGCAAATGCCTTCTGAATTTCAGAAGGCTTTACCAGTATTAGAAAAAATCAAAGAAGCAGGTTTTGAGGCCTATTTTGTTGGGGGTTCTGTTCGAGATGCCCTCCTCAATCGCCCTATCCATGATGTGGATATTGCGACGTCTTCTTATCCAGAGGAGACCAAGCAGATTTTTCCGCGAACAGCCGATATCGGAATCGAGCATGGAACTGTCTTGGTCTTAGATGGGGACGAGGAGTATGAGGTGACTACTTTTCGGACAGAGGATGTCTATGTGGACTATCGTAGACCTAGTGCGGTTTCCTTTGTTCGCTCGCTAGAAGAAGACCTCAAGCGCCGTGATTTTACAGTCAATGCCTTTGCCTTGGACGAGACAGGAGAAATCATTGACTTGTTCCATGGTTTAGAAGATTTAGAAAATCAAGTTTTGCGGGCGGTTGGCGTGGCTAGTGAGCGTTTCAATGAAGACGCTTTGCGGATTATGCGTGGTTTCCGTTTTCAGGCCAGTCTTGGCTTTGAACTTGAGACAGAAACGTTTAAAGCAATGAAGACCTTGACGCCACTTTTGGAGAAAATTTCTGTGGAGCGCACCTTCGTTGAGTTTGATAAACTCTTGCTGGCTCCATTTTGGAGAAGGGGTTTGGCTTCCATGATTGAGAGTCAAGCTTATGACTATCTCCCTGATATGGCATCTAGCCAGGACGAGCTTAATAGACTGTTTGATTTGGAGACTGATTTCACCTTTAAATCCTCTGAACAAGCCTGGGCAGCTCTACTGTGGGCTTTGGAGATTGAAAATGCGCAGCCATTTTTGAAGGCTTGGAAGACCTCACGTCAATTTGCCAAGCAGGTACAGGATTTACTGACTATTTTGGCCTTGCGTGAAAAGGGAGAATTGAGCAAGCGCGATTGTTATCGCTTTGATTTAGATTTACTTTTACAGGCTGAAAATCTTCGTCATGCTCAAGGAAAACCAGTCAACCCGCAAGTCATCACAGAAACTTACCAGAGTCTGACCATTCATGACAAGAAAGAAATTCAGATTAATGGTGGTATTTTGATTAAGGAATATGGCTATCAGCCGGGACCAGACTTGGGAGAGATTTTAACAGAGATTGAATATGCCATTGTCGATGGAACATTGGAAAATGACCGTCAAGCCATCCATGCTTATCTGAGGGAGAAAAAATGAGTGATTTTATCGTTGAAAAACTAAGTAAATCCGTTGGTGACAAGACCGTTTTTAAGGATATTTCCTTTATTATCCATGACTTGGATAGAATTGGTCTGATTGGTGTCAATGGGACTGGCAAGACCACCCTTTTAGATGTTCTTTCTGGTGTTTCTGGCTTTGATGGGGATGTGAGTCCCTTTTCAGCTAAAAATGATTACCAGATTGGTTACTTGACCCAAGATCCTGATTTTGATGATAGCAAGACGGTCTTGGATACGGTCCTCTCCAGCGACCTTAAGGAAATCCAACTCATTCGTGATTATGAACTCCTCATGCTCAACTATAGTGAGGATAAGCAGGCGCGTTTGGAACGTGTCATGGCAGAAATGGACTCTCTCCAAGCTTGGGAAATTGAGAGTCAGGTCAAGACTGTCCTTAGCAAGCTGGGGATTCAGGATTTATCTACTCCTGTTGGGGAATTGTCAGGTGGCCTAAGAAGACGGGTTCAGTTGGCGCAAGTTCTTCTTGGTAATCACGACCTCTTGCTTTTGGATGAACCGACCAACCATCTGGATATTGCGACTATTGAGTGGTTGACCCTCTTTTTGAAAAATTCTAAGAAGACTGTCCTTTTTATCACCCACGACCGTTATTTCCTAGACGCTTTGTCAACTCGGATTTTCGAATTGGATCGAGCAGGCTTGACCGAGTATCAAGGGAATTATCAGGACTATGTTCGCCTAAAGGCGGAACAGGATGAGCGCGACGCGGCTCTTCTCCACAAAAAGGAACAACTTTATAAGCAAGAATTGGCCTGGATGCGCAGACAACCGCAGGCGCGTGCGACCAAGCAACAAGCTCGTATCAATCGTTTCCACGACCTGAAAAAGGAAGTTTCAGGCAATACTGCTGAGACAGACTTGACTATGAACTTTGAAACCAGTCGTATTGGGAAGAAAGTCATCGAGTTTCAGGATGTTTCCTTTGCCTATGAAAACAAGCTCATTTTGCAAGATTTTAATCTCTTAGTTCAGGCCAAAGACCGTATCGGAATCGTTGGGGACAATGGTGTTGGGAAATCAACTCTCCTTAACTTGATTGCAGGAAGTCTTGAGCCGACAGCAGGACAAGTTGTGATTGGGGAAACTGTTCGCATCGCCTATTTCTCTCAGCAAATTGAGGGTTTGGATGAAAGCAAGCGAGTGATCAATTACTTGCAGGAAGTGGCAGAAGAGGTCAAGACCAGCGGTGGTTCTACGACTTCGATTGCAGAGTTGCTGGAGCAGTTCCTTTTCCCACGTTCGACGCATGGAACCTTGATTGAGAAATTGTCTGGGGGAGAGAAAAAACGTCTTTATCTCCTCAAACTGCTCTTGGAAAAACCAAATGTTCTCCTTTTGGACGAACCGACAAATGACCTAGATATTGCGACCTTGACAGTTTTGGAGAATTTCTTGCAAGGCTTTGCGGGACCTGTTTTGACAGTTAGTCACGACCGTTATTTCTTGGATAAGGTAGCGACCAAGATTCTGGCTTTTGAGGATGGCAAGATTCGTCCTTTCTTTGGTCATTACACCGATTACCTTGATGAAAAAGCCTTTGAAACAGAGATGGCCAATCAAGTGCAAAAGGCCGAAAAGGAAAAAGTGGTCAAGGTTCGAGAAGACAAGAAACGCATGACCTACCAAGAAAAGCAGGAGTGGGCAAATATTGAAGGAGATATTGAAACCTTGGAAAATCGTATCGCTGCTATTGAAGAGGAAATGCAGGCCAATGGTTCTGACTTTGGCAAACTGGCTACTCTTCAAAAAGAACTAGATGAGAAAAACGAAGCACTCCTTGAAAAATACGAACGTTATGAGTATCTCAGTGACTTTGATAGCTAGAAGAATAGAGAAATCCCGTCTCATGACAGGATTTCTCTATTCTTTTTTGGTTTCTTGATGAAAGATATTTTGCCAGGTTTCGTGGCGACGCCAGATACTGGTATGGACGATACCATCTAACTCATAGCAGATGAGTTTGGTCTTCTGACTGATGGAAGTGATTTGGATGTCCTTGATAGCAGAATTTAAGTCTTTTTCCGCTTTATAGGCCTCTTTATCCATCTGCTCTCCATCTTGACGAATATAAACAAAATCGTCAGCCAAGAGTTCTTCCAGTTGATTTCCCTGATCAATCAATTGTTCACGCATAAGCAATTTTTTGTAGACATTGTCTAAAATCTCATCCTCAGGGATAGGTGCTGGCTCGATATGGACATCGGTATCAAAGACGCCAAAACGTTCTTCCAGCATAGACTCGACCTGATCCGCAATCTCGTGGCTTTCATAAACCGACAAGTCAGGATTCATTTCTAGCGTAATATCAAGGTAGATATTGCTACCGTAGGTACGACCTCTTTGCGACTTAACCTTGCTGATTTTGGGAATTTCCATGATAGCCTTTTGGTAGTCCTCGAGCAGACGGTCATCAAAGCCATCCGAAAGGCTAAAGGAAGACTCGATGAAGATATCATAGGCAGTTTTCAAGATAAAGAAAGTGATGATAATGGCAACCAGTTTATCCACAATGGGATAATTGAAACTGCTAGCCAGGATTGCAATGGTAGTACCAAGTGAGGTGACAGCATCAGAAAGATTGTCCTTGGCGGCAGCCTTGAGTGCCTTGGAGTTGGATTTCTTACTGAGGCGAGTATTGTAGAGATAAACTAGAAACATAATCGCTGCAGAAATAATTCCTAGGGTTGCACCAAGAGGGTCAATGACCGTTTCTTCATGACTGAGAATTTTTTGAATAGTATCCTGAAGTACATCGAAACCGACATAAAACATGATGATGGAAGTGATTAAGCTTGCCAAATCTTCAATCTTCCAATGGCCAAAACGGTGGTCTCGGTCAGCAGGCTGGCGTGCCATCCTGATTCCAATCAAGAGGGCCACATTTCCAATGATGTCGGACACGTTGTTAAAACCATCTGCCACCAAACTGGATGAATGGAGGAGGTGCCCAGTTGCTAATTTGGCTGCAGACAAGATCAAATAGGTCGAAATGCTGATAATGGCCCCACGCTCAGCTAACTTGAGATTTGAGATAGATTGCTTCATTCAACTTCCTTTCTAGTCACATAGCATTCTACCATTATACTGGTTTTCAAGGGAAAATTCAAATAAGGCAGTTTTTACTCTTTGAAAACTTTTCAAAATTTGGTATAATAGTACTACTCAAGGGAGTAGCTGGCAGAAACCTGTGATAGTGTCGTCATTCCGAATTTTATACTGAAAAGTATGCTTTCCGGCACTATCTTAAACAGCGAGACTTGTTATGATTAACAGGTCTCTTTTTGTTTGTCGTGAAAAGATACGATGGGGAAAAGAGAGTCTGTTTTGCACACAATGTCAAGGAGGAGACACATGTCAAAAGAACAAAAACGCCAAGCGTTTTACACTCAGAGTCCTGAAGAGGTCTTGAAAGCTGTGGATGCGACCGAGCAAGGTTTGTCATCAAGCGAGGCGGAAAAACGCCTTGCCGAATTTGGCCACAATGAACTAGAAGAAGGCGAGAAACGATCAATCCTGGTCAAATTCATCGAGCAATTTAAGGATTTGATGATTATCATCCTAGTTGCGGCAGCAATCTTGTCAGTCGTGACTTCTGGTGGGGAAGATATCGCAGATGCCATTATCATCCTAGCCGTGGTTATCATCAACGCTGCCTTTGGTGTTTACCAAGAAGGGAAAGCAGAAGAAGCTATCGAAGCCCTTAAATCCATGTCTAGTCCAGCTGCTCGCGTTCTTCGTGATGGACACATGGCAGAGATTGATTCTAAAGAATTGGTACCAGGTGATATCGTTGCCCTCGAAGCAGGCGACGTAGTACCTGCAGACCTACGTTTGCTAGAAGCCAATTCTCTTAAAATCGAAGAAGCTGCTTTGACAGGTGAGTCTGTACCAGTTGAAAAAGATTTGACAGTCGATCTTGCTGCAGATGCAGGTATTGGTGACCGTGTGAATATGGCCTTCCAAAACTCAAACGTGACCTATGGTCGTGGGATAGGTGTTGTTGTCAATACAGGTATGTACACTGAAGTTGGTCACATCGCGGGCATGCTTCAAGATGCGGATGAGACAGACACGCCACTTAAACAAAACTTGAACAACCTTTCTAAGGTCTTGACCTATGCAATTTTGGTCATTGCCCTTGTTACTTTTGTAGTGGGTGTCTTCATTCAAGGGAAAAATCCACTTGGTGAGTTGATGATCTCTGTTGCGCTTGCCGTTGCAGCCATTCCAGAAGGGCTCCCAGCTATCGTAACTATCGTTCTTGCCCTTGGTACTCAAGTTTTGGCTAAACGAAACTCTATCGTTCGTAAGTTGCCAGCAGTTGAAACACTTGGTTCAACGGAAATTATCGCTTCTGATAAGACTGGTACGCTGACCATGAACAAGATGACAGTCGAAAAAGTCTTCTACGATGCAGTCCTACATGACTCAGCTGATGACATTGAACTAGGGTCTTGAAATGCCTCTTCTTCGTTCAGTTGTCTTGGCTAACGATACTAAGATTGATGCAGAAGGAAACCTGATCGGGGATCCCAACGGAAACAGCCTTCATCCAGTATGCCTTGGACAAGGGTTACGATGTTAAAGGGTTCTTAGAGAAATATCCTCGTGTAGCTGAATTGCCGTTTGACTCAGATCGTAAACTCATGTCAACGGTTCATCCACTACCAGATGGTAAATTCCTCGTAGCAGTCAAGGGAGCCCCTGACCAACTCTTGAAACGTTGTGTTGCTCGGGATAAAGCTGGGAGATGTCGCTCCGATTGATAATCAAGTCAATGACATAATTCACACAAACAACTCTGAAATGGCTCACCAAGCCTTGCGTGTCCTTGCGGGTGCGTATAAGATTATCGATAGTATTCCAGAAAACTTGACTTCTGAAGAGCTTGAAAACAACTTGATCTTTACTGGATTGATTGGGAATGATTGACCCTGAACGTGCCGAAGCAGCAGAAGCTGTTCGTGTCGCTAAGGAAGCGGGAATCCGTCCAATCATGATCACTGGGTGACCACCAAGATACAGCGGAAGCCATTGCCAAACGTTTGGGAATCATCGATGAAAATGACTCGGAAGACCATGTTTTGACTGGTGCTGAGCTTAACGAACTTTCTGATGAAGAATTTGAAAAAGTCGTTGGTCAATACTCTGTCTACGCGCGTGTATCTCCAGAACACAAGGTTCGTATCGTCAAGGCTTGGCAAAAACAAGGTAAGGTTGTTGCTATGACAGGTGACGGTGTTAATGATGCGCCAGCTCTGAAAACAGCCGATATCGGTATCGGTATGGGAATCACTGGTACAGAGGTTTCTAAGGGGGCTTCTGACATGATTCTTGCAGATGATAACTTTGCGACCATTATCGTCGCAGTTGAAGAAGGACGCAAGGTCTTCTCAAACATTCAAAAGACTATTCAGTACTTACTTTCTGCCAATACTGCTGAAGTATTAACTATCTTCTTATCAACCTTGTTTGGTTGGGACGTCTTGCAGCCAGTTCATCTTTTGTGGATCAACTTGGTAACCGATACCTTCCCAGCTATCGCTCTTGGTGTTGAACCTGCTGAGCCAGGTGTTATGACCCACAAACCTCGTGGACGTAAGTCAAGCTTCTTCTCAGGTGGTGTTTTGAGTTCTATCATCTATCAAGGTGTACTCCAAGCAGCTATTGTTATGAGTGTTTATGGACTTGCAATTGCTTACCCAGTTCATGTGGGTGACAATCATGCCATTCATGCGGATGCCCTTACTATGGCCTTTGCAACCCTTGGTTTGATTCAACTATTCCATGCCTACAATGTCAAGTCTGTTTACCAATCCATCTTGACAGTTGGCCCATTCAAGTCTAAGACCTTTAACTGGTCCATCTTGGTATCCTTCATCCTTCTGATGGCGACCATCGTTGTAGAACCACTTGAAGGTATCTTCCACGTAACCAAACTAGACTTGTCACAATGGGGCTATTGTTCTAGCTGGAAGCTTCTCAATGATACTTATCGTCGAAATCGTCAAGTTTGTTCAACGTAAACTTGGCTCTTGATAAGAACGCGATTTAAAAAGAAAAGTCATCTTCGGATGGCTTTTTCTGCATTTGAGGGAAAGGGACTAGAAGTTGCCCCCTTTTGTGCTATACATAAAGTAAAGATGTAAGGAGCGTAAGAGAATGGAAAAGAAAATTGTCCGAGATGTCTTATTCTTGTCGCAGGGTCTCGAAACCTGCAAGTCAGGAAGACCTTTATCTGGCTAAGGATTTGCAGGATACCCTGCTGGCTAATCGCGAGACCTGTGTCGGTCTAGCGGCCAATATGATTGGGTGTGCAGAAGCGTGTCATTATCTTTAATCTTGGCTTGGTTCCCATGGTTATGTTTAACCCCATTCTCCTTTCCTACAAAGGACCTTACGAGACAGAGGAAGGGTGTTTGTCCTTGACTGGGGTGCGATCAACAACTCGTTATGAAACGATTACGGGTTTCCTATCGAGATAGTAAGTGGCAGGAACAGACCATTACGTTAACAGGTTTTCCCAGCTCAGATCTGCCAACATGAACTGGATCATTTGGAAGGACGGATTATTTAGGAGGAATTCAGATGAAACGCATACTATTTGAACTTGTTTTTATCGCAACGACCTGGTATATATTTTTACCACCCCTTCAATCTGACTAGTTGGGAATTCATCTTCTCCTCTGTGGGCATTTGGTGGTGATGGCATCTGTTTAGCTCCGCAAGGGGATACCAATCTCCTCAAAACTGTTCACCTACGCCATGGCAAGGCTACCAAAGATCTCAATCTAGAAGGATTCCTTTTTACCAAACTTAGTAGAGGACCTTTGTCTTCTGACTGCAGCTATCATCTCTTGCCCTTGCTGGTCTGGTAAGCCTAGTAACCTCTAGCTTTTTCCAAGCAAAAAGTTATGCTAATGTAGTGTCTATCACAGAAAAAGATTTTAAAGATTTTCCTAAGAGTGATACCAGTAAGGTTCCAATCCTAGATCGGAGCACTGCAGAGAAAGATTGGAGATCGTTACTCTAGGCTCTCTGACGGATAAGGTCTCCCAGTACGTAGCAGCAGATACTTATACCCAGCTGACGGTTGATGGGCAAACCTTATCGAGTACACTCCTTTGGAGTATGCCGACCCGATCAAATGGTTTAATAATCAGTCCAAGGGAATTGGCGAGTATATCAAGGTTGATATGGTGACAGGAAATGCGGAATTGGTGGATTTAAAAACGCCGATGAAGTATTCGGACTCCGAGTATTTTAACCGAGACGTCAAACGCCATCTTCGGATCAAGTACCCAACCAAGATTTTTAAAACGCCATCCTTTGAGGTGGATGATGAAGGGCAATCCTTTCTATGTAGCAACCGTTTATCAAAAGCAGTTAGGTCTAGGAGTCCCTCGCCCTTCGTCTGTTATTATCTTAGACGCCACCAATGGAGAAACCAAGGAATACAGCTTGCATGAAGTACCAGAATGGGTGGATCGTGTCTATCCAGCCGAAGAAACTATCGAACAAATCAACTACAACGGCAAGTATAAAGACGGCTCTGGAATGCTTTGATTTCTAAGAAAAATGTTACCCAAACGACCAGAGGGCTATAACTATCTTTCTATCGGAAATGACATCTATCTCTACACGGGGGTGACTTCAGCAAACGCTGACGAAAGTAATCTGGGATCATCCTTGAAAATATGCGCACTGGTGAAATTACCAAGTACAACCTAGCTTCAGCAACCGAAGAATCAGCCCGTGCTTCTGCAGAAGGAGCCGTTCAGGAGAAGGCCTACAAGGCTACCTTCCCTATTCTTGTCAATCTCAATGACAAACCACTCTATATCATGGGCTTGAAGGACAATGCAGGCTCTGGTCAAGGAGTATGCATTGGTCGATGCAGTGGAGTACCAAAACGTTATCGTAGCAACTACGGTAGATGAACTCCTCAGCAAGTATGCCAATAAAAACGACCTCGAGCTGGATAATGCACAACGGTAGAAAACATCAAGGGAGTGGTTTCAGATCTTAAATCAGCTGTCATCAAGGGGGATACCGTCTACTCTTTAAAGTTGATGGCAAGATTTATAAGGTCAAGGCTTCAGTTTCAGACGACCTTCCTTACCTTGAAAATGGGCCAATCTTTCGAAGGTCAAGTTGGAAAAGATAATTACCTCAAGACCTTTAAAGTACAATAATACTCTTCGAAAATCAAATTCAAACTACGTCAGCGTCGCCTTGCCGTACCTCAAGCTACTGCCTGCGGCTAGCTTCCTAGTTTGCTCTTTGATTTTCATTGAGTATAAAAATAGGTTTTCTCAGTTCAAGGAGAAAAAAGATAAATTCTTATCTATCTTAACAAGCTTAGCTGGCACAGCCCTTGTTCTCGTGGCTATCTGGTTAGGATGGCCAAAATAAACAGAGAAACCTCGGTGTGAACCGAGGTTTTTAAGATGAAATTCTTGGTCGTGATTGAAAAATATGCTACACTAACAATATGAAAATTTTAATCCCAACAGCCAAAGAAATGAACACAGACCATCCTTGTATCGAGCGCTCCCTTTGAGGGACCAGAAAGTCAGGAAGTCCTTGACTCACTGGCGCATCTACTCAGCTAGTCGATTAGAGACTTTTTATAAGGTATCTGCCGAGAAAGCAGAAGAAGAGTACGGCCATATTCAAGCTTTAAAAGACTCACAGGGCTCAAACATTATCCCAGCCTTGAAACTTTTCGATGGGTCTCATGTATCGCCACATCAAAAGAGATGGGTTAACCGAGGCTGAACAAACCTATCTTGAAAATCATGTCCTGATTACCTCGGCTTTATACGGTGTTGTCCCAGCCTTGTCGCCTATGGCTCCTCACCGTTTGGACTTTCTGATGAAGTTAAAAGTAGCTGGTAAGACTTTAAAGAGTCATTGGAAGTCAGCCTACGATGAGGCCCTACAGGATGAGAACTTGATATTCTCACTCCTATCATCAGAGTTTGAAACCGTATTTTCGAAGGAAATCAGAGAAAAGATGGTGACCTTCAAATTTATGGAGGACAAGGGCAGGTCAGCTGAAAATCCACTCAACCATTTCAAAAAAAGCCCGTGGCGCCTTTTTGACCGCCCTTGATAGAGGGGCAAGTCCATACAGTCAAACAAGCTCGCAAGCTCCGCTTTGCCGGCTTTGACTACCGCCCACCTGATTTATCAAGTGATTTAGAACTCGTCTTTGTGCAAAACAAGCATAAAACCAGCTCACTTCGAGCTGGTCTTTTCGCTGGATTAGTTGACTGCGCTGCAAGAAGGTCGTCCGCTTGTTTTGCAAGTGATGAAGCAGTTGCTTCTTCTAACACCAATTTTCCATCTGCCCAAGCAGAGTCATTGACACGAGCAGCTGTAAAGTCACCAACGACTTGTGTACGGATAAATGGCAAGAGGTCTTTATAAATAGCAAAGAGTTGATCGTGACCGGCATTGGCTACAGAAGAGACAGTAATAAACTTGTCTTGGAGGGCAGAAGCGCCACGTGTATCAGACAAGTCAAGGGCACGAGAGAGCCAGTCAAGCAAGTTTTTCACTGTTCCAGGGATAGAGAAGTTGTAGACTGGAGAGAAGATCCAGATCGCATCCGCAGCAAGGACTACTTCACGAGCAGCAGCTACAGCTGGATGAGTTGGAACTTCCAAATCTTGGCTGAAGAGAGGAACGGGCTGAGTAATCAAGATAGCTAACTTCCGCTTTTCCAGCAAGTGCTTTTTCAGCTTCGAGGGCCATTTGGTGGTTGAAAGAACCTTGGCGTAGTGAACCGACGATAAATAATACTTTTTTAGACATGATGTGTCTCCTTTTGTTTAAAATTTAAAGAGCGAACTCTTTTGTTACCATCCATGTTACAACAAATGATACTAATTAGCAATAATTTTGCTCACAAATTTTTAAATTTTTTTAAAATGCGGATTAAGTCTTCCTTTTCGCCATCTTCCAAGATGCTGAGTGCTTCTACGATCGAATCGATATGGTCAGGAAGAACCTCTTCGATTTTTCTGCGTCCTGCAGGTGTTAATTTCAGGAAAAAGGAGCGACGATCCTTGGGGTCGCAAGTTCTAGAAATCCATCCATCTCGAACCATATTTCGAATGACAACAGTCATGTTTCCAGAAGTGGCCAACATTTTTTCAATCAAATCCTGAATGCGCAGTTCCCCCTTGCTATAGAGGGTCTCCAGAACGGAAAATTGAGTAGGGGTTAGTCCGTGTTCTTTGGCAGCCTTGGCTTCATATGGTTTAAAGGTTCGTATGGCTTTGTTGAGGATGATAGCCGTTTTTAAGTCTAGTTGATTATCGGAAATTTTCTCTTTCAAATATTGTTTCATAAGGCTATTTTATCAATAATGAGAGAGAAAAACAAGAACTTATATTTTATAGGAAAAGAATCTTAGAATGTTCCCGTCTTCACTTGTAATAAAGAAGGAGAGATGGTAAAATAGACGAGTGAAACTAAGACAGAAAAAAGCAAAAAACAAGCTACTTTTACAGTATGGAATCGGCATTGCTCTGGTAGTACTAGTCATGACCACTTCCTTCCTTTATCTGATATCACTCAGCATGAAACCCTATCAAGATGCTAGAGTTGAGGGAGAAAAACTAGCCAAGCAGTATGCAGAATTGGAAAAGGCAGATCAGGTTGATTTTTATAATGGACTAGAAGGTTATTACAGCGTTTTAGGACATAATAAAAAGCAAGAGGCCATTGCCGTACTGATTGAAAAGAATGACCACAAGATTTATGTTTATCAGCTTGATAAAGGGATTTCTCAAGACAAGGCAGCGACGATTTCGAGGGAAAAAGGAGCTAGCGACATTGACAAGATTACTTTTGGTCGCTATCAGGACAAGCCGATTTGGGAAGTTAAGTCAGGAAAACAGTACTATCTGGTTGACTTTGAAACAGGAGCAGTGATCCAATAAGGAGGGCATATGAAACTATCCAAACGTGTACTAGAAATGGAAGAAAGCATCACTCTAGCTAGTGATGCAAGAGCCAAAGCATTAAAAGCTCAGGGAAAGGATGTTCTTTTCTTAACCTTGGGACAGCCTGATTTTCATACTCCTGAAAACATTCAGGATGCAGCGGTAGAAGCGATTCGAGATGGACGAGCTTCCTTTTATACAGTTGCTTCAGGCCTACCAGAGTTAAAAGCGGCGGTTAATACCTATTTTGAACGCTATTATGGGTATTCTGTTGCAGCCAACGAGGTTACCTTTGCCACTGGTGCTAAGTTCTCTCTCTACACCTTCTTTATGGCTGTGGTCAATCCAGGTGATGAAGTCATTATCCCTACACCATACTGGGTCAGCTATGGAGACCAGGTCAAAATGGCAGAAGGAGTGCCAGTCTTTGTCCAGGCAAAGGAAGACAATCACTTTAAAGTAACAGTAGAGCAGCTAGAAGCAGCGCGAACAGATAAGACCAAGATCTTAGTTCTCAATTCACCATCGAATCCGACCGGTATGATTTACTCTCGTGAGGAACTCTTGGCTATCGGAAATTGGGCTGTTGCGCATGATGTCCTTATCTTAGCAGATGATATTTATGGTCGTTTGGTTTATAACGGGAACGAATTTGTTCCAATTTCTAGTCTGTCAGAAGCCATTCGCAAGCAAACCATCGTGATTAACGGTGTATCTAAGGCCTATGCCATGACTGGTTGGCGGGTAGGTTATGCTGTGGGAAATCCTGAAATTATTGCTGCCATGAGCAAACTAACAGGACAAACGACCTCCAACCTGACTGCTGTATCACAATATGCTACCATTGAAGCCCTAACTGGACCGCAAGACTCTGTTGAAACCATGCGTCAAGCATTTGAGGAACGGTTGAATACCATTTATCCTCTCTTGTGCCAAGTCCCAGGATTTGAAGTTGTCAAGCCCCAAGGTGCCTTCTATCTTTTCCCAAATGTTAAAAAAGCGATGGAAATGAAGGGTTATACCGATGTGACAGAGTTTACAACGGCTATTCTCGAAGAAGTCGGCCTTGCCTTGATTACAGGAGCTGGATTTGGAGCACCAGAAAATGTTCGTCTCAGCTATGCCACAGACTTGGACACATTAAAAGAAGCTATTCGTCGTTTGCACCAGTTTATGGAAAAATAAAACTTAGAATCTTCGCCTTTTTAGCGAAGATTTTTTGTAACGAAAATCTCGCGATTTTTATCTAGTAGAACCTAGCTATCACAGTCTATTTATGGTAAAATAGTGGGTAATGATGTCTTCGGACAAGTTAAACGAAAAAAGGAAGATAGATTATGACAAAACGTGTAACGATTATCGATGTAAAAGACTACGTTGGTCAAGAAGTGACCATCGGAGCCTGGGTTGCCAACAAATCAGGAAAAGGGAAAATTGCCTTCTTGCAATTGCGTGATGGAACAGCCTTCTTCCAAGGTGTAGCATTTAAACCAAACTTTATTGAAAAGTTCGGTGAGGAAGTGGGGCTAGAGAAGTTTGATACGATTAAACGCCTAAGCCAAGAAACGTCTGTTTATGTGACAGGGATTGTCAAAGAAGACGAACGTTCTAAGTTTGGCTATGAGTTGGATATTACAGACATCGAAGTGATCGGTGAATCTCAAGACTACCCAATCACACCAAAAGAACACGGGACAGACTTCTTGATGGACAACCGTCACTTGTGGCTCCGCTCTCGTAAGCAAGTAGCTGTGATGCAAATCCGTAATGCAATCGTCTATGCAACTTATGAGTTTTTCGACAAGAACGGCTTCATGAAATTTGATAGCCCAATCCTTTCAGGAAACGCAGCAGAAGACTCAACTGAACTCTTTGAAACAGACTACTTTGGAACACCAGCCTACTTGAGCCAATCAGGTCAGCTTTATCTTGAAGCTGGTGCAATGGCCCTTGGTCGCGTCTTTGACTTTGGTCCAGTATTCCGTGCTGAAAAATCTAAGACTCGTCGTCACTTGACTGAGTTCTGGATGATGGATGCTGAGTACTCATACTTGACACATGATGAGTCACTTGACTTGCAAGAAGCTTATGTCAAAGCTCTTCTTCAAGGTGTTCTGGACCGTGCTCCTCAAGCCTTGGAAACATTGGAGCGTGATACGGAGCTCTTGAAACGCTACATTGCTGAACCATTCAAACGCATCACTTACGATGAAGCGATTGATCTCTTGCAAGAGCATGAAAACGATGAAGATGCGGATTATGAGCATTTGGAACATGGAGACGACTTCGGTTCACCACATGAAACATGGATTTCAAACCACTTTGGTGTGCCAACCTTCGTGATCAACTATCCAGCTGACATCAAGGCCTTCTACATGAAGCCAGTTCCTGGTAACCCAGACCGCGTGCTTTGTGCCGACTTGCTCGCACCAGAAGGTTACGGAGAAATCATCGGTGGTTCAATGCGTGAGGAAGACTACGACGCTCTTGTTGCGAAGATGGAATCTCTTGGCATGGATCGGACAGAGTATGAATTCTACCTTGACCTTCGTAAATACGGTACAGTTCCACACGGTGGATTTGGTATTGGGATTGAACGGATGGTCACTTTCGCAGCTGGTACTAAACACATCCGTGAAGCCATTCCATTCCCACGTATGTTGCACCGTATCAAACCATAAACTAGTAAAAAGAAGATATTTTCATCTTCTTTTTTCACTTTTATCTTGCTATCTATCAGTTTTTCTAGTATAATAGTTTATTGTGAGCAAACCTCACTTACCCCTTGCAAAGACTAGGGGTCATTAGACCAAAAGGAGGAACATATCAATGGCTAAATACGAAATTCTTTATATCATTCGTCCAAACATTGAAGAAGAAGCGAAAAACGCTTTGGTAGCACGTTTTGACTCTATCTTGACTGACAACGGTGCAACTGTTGTTGAATCAAAATCATGGGAAAAACGTCGTCTTGCATACGAAATCCAAGATTTCCGTGAAGGACTTTACCACATCGTTAACGTTGAAGCAAACGACGACGCAGCTCTTAAAGAGTTTGACCGTCTTTCAAAAATCAACGCTGACATTCTTCGTCACATGATCGTCAAACTTGACGCGTAAGAAGGTAAATTATGATTAACAATGTTGTACTTGTAGGGCGTATGACACGTGACGCTGAGTTACGTTATACCCCATCAAATGTAGCAGTTGCGACTTTTACTCTTGCAGTAAACCGTACATTTAAGAGTCAAAATGGCGAACGTGAGGCTGATTTCATCAATGTCGTTATGTGGCGCCAACAGGCTGAAAATCTTGCTAACTGGGCTAAGAAAGGCTCTCTTATCGGGATCACAGGCCGTATCCAGACTCGTAGTTACGATAACCAGCAAGGACAACGTGTCTACGTAACAGAAGTCGTGGCTGAGAATTTCCAAATGTTGGAAAGCCGCGGAGTGCGTGAAGGACATACAGGTGGAGCTTATTCTGCACCAACTGCTGGTCAATCAGCACCTGCAAATCCAGTACCAGACTTTTCACGTTCTGAAAATCCCTTTGGAGCAACCAATCCATTGGACATTTCAGATGATGATTTACCATTCTAATGGACAATTAATACTATAAAGGAGAAAAAACATGGCTCAACAACGTCGTGGCGGATTCAAACGCCGTAAAAAAGTTGATTACATCGCAGCAAACAAAATTGAATATGTTGATTACAAAGATACTGAGCTTCTTAGCCGTTTCGTTTCAGAACGTGGGAAAATCCTTCCTCGTCGTGTAACAGGAACTTCAGCTAAAAACCAACGTAAAGTAACAACAGCTATCAAACGCGCTCGCGTAATGGCTTTGATGCCTTTCGTAAACGAAGATTAAAGAAAAGACCCTTACGGGTCTTTTTTTCACGAGCATGGAAATAAGAAGGTGAGTTCGGTCTGAGTGGACCTCTTTTTCAGATTTTTATGGGACTTTGTTAGAAAGGTTTCCTGTTAACATAGTAAGATTCTTTTGTCTTACTAGATTTTTTCTTTTAATCTTTATTATCGTGCTATAATGGTAGGAGAAAGCTATAAAGGAGCAGCTTATGAAGACGACATGTTCAATTAGAAAAATGCAAGAATCTGACATACAAGAACTATCTCGAGGATTTATCAGCCAAGGTTGGCCAAGTAGAGAGGAGATTTTAACTCGATACTTTAAGGAGCAAGAAAGTGGGGAGAGAGAAGTCTTAGTTGCAGAGGTTGAGGGTGCTTTAGCGGGTTATATCACAATTTTGTCCTGCGCTAAGCAGGGGCCTTTTGCAGAAATCTATCCAGAACTCTCAGATTTTAATGTCTTTGAACCTTTTCAAAATCAAGGTATTGGAAATCTCTTGCTGGAAGAAGCAGAAAAACAAGTTAGGCTCATATCGGATAAGGTGACCCTTGGTGTTGGGCTCCATTCAGGGTATGGACCTGCCCAGAGATTGTACATCAAACGAGGCTATATTCCAGATGGGACGGGTGTTTGGTATCAGAACCATCAACCGGCCATGAATGCGGTTTGTGAAGATATCGGAGAATTGGTCTTGTATCTGTCGAAAAATTTGTTTTAAGACAGATTTTATAAGGTTTAAATTTTAAATATAGTAAACAACAATCACAGTCCCTTTTTCATTCGAAAAAGGAATTTTTTTGTTTGAAATTGTTTGATTTATTCCTCAAAGTGGTAAAATATAATTGTTTGAATTATCAAGATAAAAATAAATATCAAAAAAAACATATAAGGTTTAGTTTTTTTAAATACGGATTCTTTTGAAAAGTCTTAAAATTTCCTAAAATAAGGCTTTTTAAAGGTTGTAAATAATATTGTTACAAAAAGGTTACAAATTGTTAAAATTAAATTAAATGCAATAATATAATTTGGAAAAAATTTGACATATAAATTAATTGACGGTAAAATAATTAAGATAATCAAATTAATTGATTTGCGCAATAATTCGATATAAAGATTAATCTGATGTGTCAAATTTTATTATAGTAGAAGGATAGCGTAATGAAGAAACTGAAAGTGATGGTTGTTTTTGGAACACGACCAGAAGCTATTAAAATGGCCCCTTTAGTGTTAGAATTGCAAAAACATAGTGACAGCATTGAGACGATCACAGTTGTGACAGCTCAGCACCGTCAAATGCTTGATCAAGTTCTTGAAACGTTTAGCATCGAGCCACATTATGACCTGGATATTATGGGGAAAAATCAATCCCTCTTAGACATTACTGGAAAAATTTTAGAAAAGTTTGATCCAGTTGTTAAGCAAGAACTTCCAGATATAATTCTTGTTCATGGAGATACAACAACAACTTTTGCAGCAAGTTTAGTTGCTTTCTATAATCAGGTACGAATCGGCCACGTTGAAGCTGGCCTAAGGACATTTGATAAGTATTCTCCTTTCCCAGAAGAAATGAATCGTCAGATGACTGATAACCTAGCGGATCTCTATTTTGCTCCAACTAGTGAGAGTAAAGAAAATCTCCTCAAGGAAAATCACCCTGAGTCTGCTATTGTCATTACGGGAAATACAGCCATTGATGCCTTGAAACTAACCGTTCAATCGGATTACTATCATGAAGTTTTAGATCAATTGGATCCAGATAAGAAACTTGTATTAGTAACCATGCATCGTCGTGAGAATCAAGGTCAACCAATGAGAAATGTCTTTGCAGCTTTACGTGAGATGGTCGATCTTCATCAGGAAATTGAAGTTGTTTATCCTGTTCACCTTAGCCCTGCTGTGCAAGAAGCAGCAAACGATATCTTAGCTGGTCACGATCGTATTCACTTGATTGAGCCTTTAGATGTACTTGATTTTCATAATTTGGCTTCAAGAAGCTATTTTATCATGACTGACTCTGGAGGTGTTCAGGAAGAGGCGCCTTCTCTCGGCAAACCTGTCCTTGTCCTTCGTGACACAACGGAACGTCCAGAAGGAGTAAGAGCAGGTACTTTGAAGCTAGTTGGTACGGATCCAGTACGTGTGAAAGAAGCGATGGCAGCACTCTTAACAGATGAAACTCTTTATAGACAAATGTCTCAGGCACCAAATCCTTATGGAGATGGAAGAGCCTCTGAACGAATCGTACAATCCATTCAACAGTACTTTGGGGCAGCGACTTCTGTATCGGAATTCAAAGGGGGGAAATAAGATAAAATGAAAAATTGGAGTCAATTTAAAAACTGGCTTATGGCTTTGCTTGCTTGTGAGGTCATTCTTTTGGTGCTTTGTTTTTTGTATGCTCGAGCAATCATTTTAGAACAAATCTTTTTTTTAGCTTTAGCCTTGTTTGCAGTGTTGGTATTATCTGACCTTTTGCTTACTTGGACCCTTATCTTAGCATTTGGTTTTGGACTTATCGTTTTGGTTGCGGGTGTGGTTTATATCCCGATCATTCAACTGGTCTTTTTATTAATCAGTTTTCCTCTTTTGATTGGGATTCTACTTAAGGTTCGTTATTATTTCTTCAAGGTGGCCTCAAAGGTACAAGAACAGGAAGACGAAGCGCGAGCAGATTACCAAGCGATGGTCACTGAACAAAGTGATGTTACGGTTCAATCTCTATTGATTCATTGGGCACATGAAGATTTGTTCTTCCAGATTAAACCCAAAGAACATAACCAGATGCTCAGTCGCATTCAAGAGGTGATTGCTCAGGAATTGAGTTACAATGATAAGCTCTATTACGTTTCGGATGGTAATTTTCTCGTTCTATCGAGTAGTAGCCAACATTCTTTGAAGGAACTTTATTTGAATGGTTTGCAGGAGAAACTGAGCAGTTTAGTTTTTCATGGAGAAGATGGCAATCAAGGAATTCAGTTCCAAACAGGCTATTTGGTGATTAACTCTGATAATAACGATAAATACCAAGACTACGCGGATGTTGCCAGTCATCTCAAACGTCAATTAGAGACAGATGTAATTGTAGAATATTAGGAGGGAAACATGACTTTAACCGAACTATTTTTTGGTATTGCTTTGGGGCTCAGTCTCGCCTTTGGCATTTGTTTTATCATACTATTTATTGCATACAATATTCTTTACCATCGAGTGAACAAAAATTTTAAGGCGGTGAATCATGATTAGTCAAATGTTAATGATTTTTACCTTGCTTACAATTTGGATTTCTCTGGCATGGGGCTTGGTAATTCTCTTTTCGGCAGTACACTTTTGGTTTAAACACAGTGATTTTCGTGTAGACACTTCGCCGCTACCTTATTATCCGAAGGTCACCATTGTTGTTCCTGCTCATAATGAGGATGTGGTTATTGCCCAAACGGCAAAAGCTATCTTGGATATGAACTATCCTCACGACCGTGTGGAGTTGCTCTTGTTTGCGGATAACTGTTCAGATAATACCTATGCAGAGTGTTTGTCTGTACAAGCCATGCCTGAATATGCAGAAAGAAATCTGACTATTATCGACCGTACTGGTACGGGAGGAAAAGCAGGCGTTCTAAATGATGCTTTGGAGATGGCAACAGGTGAATACATCTGTGTTTATGATGCAGATGCCATGCCTGAAAAAAATGCCCTCTATTTCCTTGTGAAAGAAGTGATGAAGGACCCAGAACGTCACGTGGCATCTTTCGGTCGCAACAAGACTCGAAACGCCAATCAAAATTTCTTGACACGTTGTATTAACCAAGAGATCGTTGTTACTCAGCGCGTGCACCACGTTGGAATGTGGCATCTCTTTAAAATTGGGCGTATTCCAGGAACTAACTTTATCATTCAAACCGACTTTGTAAAGAGTATCGGTGGTTGGAAAAATGGTGCCTTGACAGAGGATACCGATATTTCCTTCAAAATCATGCAGAGTGGTAAATTGATTGCCCTTGCCTATAATTCAGAGGCTTTCCAACAAGAACCTGAGACCTTAAAAAGTTACTATATGCAACGTAAACGTTGGGCAAAAGGAAATTATGAAGTAGTTCTCTCGAACTTTAAGCATTTATTTGGCAGAGCAAACTGGCGCGTTAAACTAGAAGTCTTTAACTATTCTTGTGTTTTCTTTTGGTTTAACTTTGCCATTGTCCTATCGGATTTGATTTTCCTAGCGAATGTGCTAGCAATCTGCCTTAATCTTTTCTTCCCAGATGTCAGGGTTCCATTTGCTTTTGATGCGGACAATATCTACATCGCCCAGCTCATGCTCTTCAACTGGATTCTCATGATTGGTCTTTATCTGATGCAAATTATGACAGCATTGGCAAGTCAGTTTGGACAAGCGACGACTAAACAAATCTGGTTGGCCTTGGCAGCCTATTTCTCTTATGCACAGATGTTTATCGTTGTATCCGTTGATTCCATTTCTTCAATCGTGCTGGACAAGGTACTCCGACGAAAAGAAACCAAGTGGGTTAAAACCAAGCGATTTGCAGGATAGGAGGTTCTATGAAAACGAATAAATTAAAATATGTCTGGTTTGTGCTCATCCTTTCTATCTTTTGTTTAGCCTTGTTTTTAGTAAGAGGAAGGACTAAAATCGAGATGCGTAATCGAATTTACAGCCAATGGAGTCAGCAGTTCCTTGTTACAAAAGGCGATCAGTCTTATGTTCGTACGACGAATGATTCTGAGGAAACGACAGTTCTATCAGAGGCCCAAAGTTACGGCATGCTCATAACGGTTTTAGCAGCCCAAAAAGGGCAAGCAACACAAGCAGATTTTGAGAGTCTTTATCGTTACTACCAAAATCATCGTATTGAGGGAACGCAGTTGATGTCTTGGAAGCAAGTGATCAAAAATGATAGCGAAATGGTCGAGAAACAAAATGCAACTGATGGAGATCTCTATATCGCTTATTCTTTAATTGAAGCTGCCAAACAGTGGCCAGATAAAGCACAGGAATACCAAGAACAAGCTAAAAAGATCTTGGCTGATATCCTTCAATACAATTTCAACGAAGAGACAGGTGTTCTGACAGTAGGGAACTGGGCCAACAAGGATTCCGATTACTATTACTTGATGCGGACGTCTGATACTCTTCCTCACTATTTCCAATCTTTCTATGACCTGACTGGAAATAAACAGTGGTTAGACATTAAGGATAAGATGCTTGGGCAATTGGAGCAAATCAGTTCTCATTCTGATACGGGTCTCTTGCCAGACTTTATCTGGGCTGAGAAGTCAGGGGCACGTCTTGTTGATGCCAACACAATCGAATCTCAATACGATGGGGCGTACTCTTATAACGCTTGCCGTTTGCCTTATTACTTGTCACAGAGCCAGGATGAAAGAAGCCAAAAACTCGTTCAAAAGATGATGGATTTCTTTATGAAAGAGCAACGCATTTATGCTGGTTATGACTTGAACGGAACGGCCCTCAATCAATACCAGGCAGGTAGTTTCTTGGCACCGATTACCTACGCGTCTGACAAGGGAGAAGGCTATCTGAAACTTCTTCAGCAAAATAAATACATTTTCACACAAGATTTACCTTTGGACAACTACTATGATGCAACGATGATTACCATGATTGCTCTAGAGATGTTCTAGGATGAAAAGAGAGGGCTAGTTATACTGGCTCTCTTTTTGATAGGATTTTCATCTTTTTTCAAAAAAGGAATTTCATCAGCTTTATGGTATAATGGAAGGAGTGATGGAAAAGAGGTAGAGAGATGGATGCGAAATTAAAATACAAGGCAAAAAAGATTAAAATCGTCTTTTTTGATATTGATGATACCTTGCGTACGTCAAAGACAGGTTTTATTCCAGCTACAATTCCCACTGTCTTTAAACAGTTGCGTGAAAAAGGAATCTTAACAGGAATTGCCTCTGGGCGCGGTATTTTTGGTGTTGTTCCAGAGATTCGTGAGCTCAAACCTGACTTTTTTGTAACTCTAAATGGGGCTTATATCGAAGATAAAAAAGGCCAGGTCATTTATCAGCATCAGATTGACAAGTCAGATGTTGAGGAGTTCATTTCTTGGACTAAGCGAGAGGAAATTGAGTACGGCTTGGTTGGTAGTCTTGACGCCAAACTTTCTACTCGAACAGAACTGATCAGTGAGGCTATTGACCCGATTTATCCGAACCTGGGTGTGGATCCTGACTTTCATGAAAAAGCAGATATTTACCAGATGTGGACCTTTGAGGATAAAGGGGATGACTTACGGTTACCAGATAGTCTCTCTGGTAAACTTCGCATGGTGCGTTGGCATGAACATTCATCAGATATCGTGCCGATTTCAGGTTCAAAAGCAACTGGTGTAGCCAAGGTGGTGGAACATCTAGGCTTGAAACCAGAAAATGTTATGGTCTTTGGAGATGGGCTCAATGACTTGGAACTCTTTGGTTATGCTGGAATAAGTATTGCTATGGGTGTTTCCCATGATAAAATCAAAGAAAAAGCAGATTATATTACAAAAACAGTAGAAGAAGATGGCATTTTTGATGCCTTAGAAGGATTTGGTATGGTAGAAAAAGAATTGCATTTCCCACAAGTAGACATTGAAACAGTAGAAGGTCCTCTTGCGACCATTAAGACCAATCACGGAGACTTGCGTATCAAGCTCTTCCCTGAACATGCTCCTAAAACAGTGGCCAACTTTGTTGCTCTGTCAAAAGACGGTTACTATGATGGTGTGATTTTCCATCGTATTATCAAGGACTTTATGATCCAAGGTGGAGACCCAACTGGTACTGGTATGGGTGGTGAGTCAATCTATGGTGACTCTTTTGAAGATGAATTTTCTGAAGAACTTTATAATATCCGTGGAGCCCTTTCTATGGCCAATGCGGGTCCAAATACCAATGGTAGCCAGTTCTTTATCGTGCAAAACCAACATTTGCCATATTCTAAGAAAGAGATTGCGCGTGGTGGCTGGCCTGAACCAATCGCTGAGATCTATGCAGAACAAGGTGGAACTCCTCACCTTGACCGCCGCCATACTGTTTTTGGGCAATTGGTAGACGCAGAATCGTTTGCGGTCTTGGATGCCATTGCAGCTGTTGAGACTGGTGCAATGGATAAACCAGTTGAAGATGTAGTAATTGAAACGATTGAAATTGAGGACTAGAATGAAAATTGGTGATAAGCTAACTGGGCGTATTACAGGAATTCAGCCCTATGGTGCCTTTGTTGAGTTAGAGACAGGGGTGACAGGGCTGATTCACATCTCGGAGATTCGGACGGGATTTATTGAAAATATCTATGACATTTTAAAAATTGGCGATGAAGTCCAAGTTCAGGTGGTGGATTTTGACGAATACACTGGGAAGGCTAGTCTTTCTATCCGTACTTTGGAAGAGGAAAAACATCAATTGCCAAGACGGAGACGTTTTTCAAATGATCGGATCAAGCACGGTTTTGCACCACTTGGACGAATGATGCCTGTTTGGACGCGTGAAGCATTGGAGCATTTAAAGAAGAAGCCATAAATACGACTATCTAAATTATTTGTGCTATTAACATAATTTGATATAATAAAAGTATGAAAGAAGAACAATTATTAAAACCAGGAGAGCGAATCAATCAGCTCATTTCGACAGATATCAAAATCATCCAAAATAGAGAGGTGTTTAGCTATTCGGTGGATAGTGTTCTTTTATCACGCTTTCCTCGCTTCCCTAAACGGGGTTTAATTGTGGACTTTTGTGCTGGAAATGGTGCAGTGGGACTTTTTGCTAGTTCACGTACTCAGGCGCGGATAATATCTGTAGAGATTCAGGAGCGCTTGGCGGATATGGCAGAGCGTTCGGTTCAGTTGAATGGCTTGGAAGAGCAGATGCAGGTCATCTGTGATGATTTGAAAAATATGCCTGCCCACATTCAGGGAAGTAAGGTGGATATGATTTTGTGCAATCCGCCTTATTTTAAGGTGGATCCGCATTCCAATCTGAACGAGAGTGAACATTACCTTCTGGCCAGACACGAAATTACGACTAACCTAAAAGAAATTTGCCGTAGTGCTCAGAGTATTCTCAAGTCTAATGGCCGTTTGGCCATGGTTCATCGTCCAGATCGGCTCTTGGATATCTTAGACATGCTTCAACGCCATAATTTAGCACCCAAGCGCCTGCAATTTGTCTATCCTAAACGTGAGAAGGAGGCTAATATGCTCTTAATCGAAGCTATCAAGGATGGATCGACCAGTGGCTTTAAGGTCTTGCCACCACTCATCGTTCACAATGATGATGGTTCTTATACACCAGAAATTCAAGAGATTTACTATGGATCATAAGGCCTATATGTATGTGGTGGAGTGTCGCGACGGTTCTTACTATACGGGCTATACAACGGATGTGAAGAGGCGCCTTGCCGTTCATAATAGTGGTAAGGGAGCCAAGTATACCCGAGCTCGCTTGCCAGTCAAACTCATCTATGTAGAGGGTTTTGCCAGTAAGGAAGAAGCCATGTCTGCCGAGGCTCTCCTCAAACGAAAGAAACGTCCTCAGAAAGAACGATTTTTATCTGAAAATCAAGAGAAAAATCTAGTCAACCATATTGATGTCTAAGGAGGAGTCTTTTGGCTCCTCTTACTTTTGTCAAAAGAGGAAAAAAGTGCTACAATAAGATGAATAAATTTAAAGAGGTATTATCATGTCTAAGATTCTAGTATTTGGTCACCAAAATCCAGACTCAGATGCCATCGGGTCATCTGTAGCCTTTGCTTACCTTGCAAAAGAGGCTTATGGATTGGACACAGAAGCAGTAGCACTTGGAACTCCTAATGAAGAAACAGCCTTCGTTTTGAACTATTTTGGTGTAGAAGCACCACGCGTCATCACATCTGCTAAAGCAGAAGGTGCAGAGCAAGTCATCTTGACTGACCACAATGAATTCCAACAGTCAGTGTCAGATATCGCTGAAGTAGAAGTTTACGGAGTTGTGGATCACCACCGTGTGGCTAATTTTGAAACTGCCAGCCCACTTTACATGCGTTTGGAACCAGTTGGATCAGCGTCTTCTATCGTTTATCGCATGTTCAAAGAGCATGGTGTAGCTGTTCCTAAAGAAATCGCAGGTTTGATGCTTTCAGGTTTGATTTCAGATACTCTTCTTTTGAAATCTCCAACAACTCACCCATCTGATAAAGTCATTGCGCCTGAATTGGCTGAATTAGCAGGCGTCAACTTGGAAGAGTACGGTCTTGCTATGTTGAAAGCTGGTACAAACTTGGCTAGTAAATCTGCTGAAGAATTGATTGATATCGATGCTAAGACCTTTGAACTCAATGGAAATAAGGTTCGTGTTGCCCAAGTCAATACTGTTGATATTGCTGAAGTCTTGGAACGCCAAGCAGAAATCGAAGCAGCAATGCAAGCGGCTAATGCGGCAAACGGCTACTCAGATTTTGTCTTGATGATTACAGACATCGTCAACTCAAACTCTGAAATTCTGGCTCTTGGATCAAACATAGATAAGGTGGAAGCAGCTTTCAATTTCAAACTTGAAAACAACCACGCTTTCCTTCCAGGTGCTGTTTCACGTAAGAAACAAGTGGTGCCTCAGTTGACTGAAAGCTTTAATGGGTAATTCTTAAGGAATATTTGGAACTGTTAATTTGACTATTTATAGAAGGTGATAGCATGATGCGATTGATTGAAGGACTGCGCTTTTTGGTTGAGGTGGTGGCAATCCTTGGTCTTTTCTCCGTATCTGTGATACAAATTTCTTGGCTGGAAAAATTCCTATTTTTTCTTCTAGCAGTTCTATTAATCTTATTTTGGGCGCGATACATGGCACCAAAATCTCCATATGCTTTTAAAAAATGGCATCGCCTCGTTGCTGAGACATCGATTTTTATTTTAGTTAGTGGTAGTTTTTGGCATTTGTATGGATTGCAAATAGGAATCCTATACTTAGCTCTGTCTTTTGGAAGTTTGGGTCTGCTTTATTATTTTCAGCTAGAGTGATTCTTATAATATAGTTAATGAATTATTTAAATGGTAATTATTTGACTGGAGATTGACACGAGAAAACGGTGTTTTCTATATAGCTAAAGGGGTTTCGGCTCCTTTTTTTCTAGGAGAGAAAGATGTTAGAAAATGGTGATTTGATTTTTGTGAAGGATCTTTCAGATATGGGGCAGGCTATCCAGGCTTCTACTGGGAACTATAGTCATGTAGCCATCTTTTTGGACGGTTTCATCTACCATGCTAGTGGGAAAGCTGGTGTCATTTGTCAAGAACCGGCTGAATTTTTTGAACCAACTCATCTTTACGATCTTTATGTCTATCCAGAGCTGGAAGCTGACTTGGTAAAGGAGAGAGCTAGCAAACATTTGGGTGCACCCTATAATGCCTCTTTTTATCCAGATGGTTCTGGCTTTTATTGCTCCCAGTATATCGCTGAAATCCTCCCGATTTTTAAAACTATTCCCATGAAATTTGGGGACGGGGAGCAGGAGATCAGTGATTTTTGGAGGGAATACTACAGGAAACTCGAACTTCCAGTGCCTCTGAATCAACCAGGGACCAATCCTAGTCAACTAGCAGCATCCCCCCTTTTAGAATGTAAAGAAAGGAATCTTCATGATTCAGATTTTTAATCCATCTCGTTTGACTCGGCAGCCATTTTTTATAGATTTGGTGGACTATCTGGACCAGCATGACGATGTGATCCTCCGAGAAATCAAGGCCCAGTTTCCAGATGTGGCAGTTGATAAACTCATGGAAGAGTATATAAAGGCAGGATTGATCCGAAGGGAAAATAAACGCTATTCCCTCAATCTCCCTTTTCTAGAATCAATAGATAGTCTGGTCCTTGACCAAGAAATTTTTGTCAGAGAGGATAGTCCAGTTTATCAAGCCTTGCTGGAGAAAACTTTTGAGACGGAATTGTGCAATCAAACCAATGCTGCCATTTTAGTCGAATCTACAGATTTTGCTAGAGAAAAGATGACCCTGTCTAACTATTTCTACAAGGTCAAGAATCAATATCCTTTGACAGAAAAACAGCAGGAACTCTATGCTATTTTAGGAGATGTTAATCCTGAGTACGCCCTCAAGTATATGACGACTTTTTTACTGAAATTTCTCAAAAAGGACCAGCTCATGCAGAAACGCCGTGATATCTTTGTGGAAAGTTTAGTCGTTTTAGGCTATGTTGTGCAAAACGAAGAAGGGAAGTATGAGTTGATTGTTGATTTCGACAAGGAACGGTTGACTTTCTATTTTCCTTAATTGCTACATTTTGAGCAGATTGTTTGACTTTGCTAAAGAATAAGCATAAACTGAATGTAAGCGATAACGTTTATCGTATTAAAAGCAAAGGAGACAGAACTATGTCACTTGAAAATAAATTGGATCAAGCAACTGGTGCTATCAAAGAAGGATTTGGGAAAGTTACTGGTGATAGCAAGACAGAAGCAGAAGGTGCTGTAGAAAAAACAGTTGCCAAAGCAAAAGAAGTTGTTGAAGATGCTAAAGGTGCTGTAGAAGGTGCCGTTGAAGGTCTTAAAAATTCATTTAAAAAAGAAGACTAAAAAAATCAAGGGAATGTTTCCCTTGATTTTTTTATAGATAACGTTCTGCGATAGCTGCGTCTCCAGGATAGTCTTCTTTCTTTCCGTGGACGATCTGGTAGCAATCGGCTCCCTTACCTGCAATAATTACGGCATCGAGTTCTTGATTTGTGATGGCCATGGCCGCCTTGATGGCTTGTTCACGATCGGCAATCTTTTCAACAGGATGACTGATATAGCTGCTGATTTCTTCAGCAATGACCATTGGATCTTCATAGTTGGGGTCATCCGCAGTTAGAAAGACTTGAATTTCAGGATGTTGATTGAGGAGAAGACCAAAGTCCTTACGACGGCTTTCGCCCTTGTTTCCAGTCGAACCGAGAACCAGAGCGATCTTTCCAGTTTGATGGGTTTCAACAACAGAAATCAGTTTTTTCAGACTATCGCCATTGTGGGCATAGTCGATGAAGACCTTGGCTCCATTTTTTTGGGTGAGAACTTCCATACGTCCAGGAACGCGGGTAGCAGCGATTCCTTTTTTGATATCTTCAAGACTGACACCTAGACGAAGACAGGCAAGTCCTGCAGCAACGGCATTTTCTTGATTGAAGTGGCCAATGAGTTGGATATCATAATCACCAGCGAGTTTACCAGTAGCTGAAAAGCTAAAGGCTTTGGAGTTCTCGATTTGATTGCTTGACTGGCTACCATAGAAGTCATGTTCTTGATGTTCCACTTGTTCTCTCAGTACAGAAAAGTGGTCCATGTCGCTGTTAATGACAACTGCTCGGCTATTTTTCATCAAGAGACGTTTGTGATAGAAGTAGTCTTCAAAGCTAGGATGCTCAATCGGACCGATATGGTCAGGTGTGATGTTAAGAAAGACACCTACATCAAAGGTCAGGCCATAGACTCGATGAACAAGATAGGCTTGGCTAGAGACTTCCATTACAAGATGGGTTCTTCCATTCTTAACAGCCTGAGCCATCATGTCGAAAAGATCGATGTTTTCAGGTGTTGAGAAGGAAGATTTAAAGAAGGTCTTGCCATCTAGAGTTGTATTCATAGTTGACAAGAGAGCTGTTGGGTAGCGTTGAGATAGGATGTGGTAAGCAAAGTAAGCAGATGTTGTCTTTCCTTTGGTCCCTGTGAAAGCGAGAATTTTGAGTTTCTCTTGTGGATTGCCGTAAAATTCCATCGCAATCAAACTCATGGCTTTCTTGATATCGTTCACAACGATGACGGGGATACCGACTTCGTAGTCCTTTTCTGCGACATACCAAGCTAAGCCCTGACTTATAGCGGATAGGAGGTATTCTTTTTTAAAGGCAGCACCTTTTGCAAAAAAAAGAGTGCCTTCTTTTACTTTTCGACTGTCGTAACTGATGCTATCAAAAACAACCTCACTGTAGTTGTAGTGGTAATGTCCTTGGTCAATAATCTCGCGGAAAAGGCCATCTTTCTTTAAAATATCTAATACGGTTTCAATCTTAATCATACTTTCTATTATAAACTTCAAGCCCGAATTTTACAAGTAACAAGGAAAAGTTTATAATGGAAGATAAGGAACTTTTCCTAGTTATCAAAATTGAATGAGGAAGCTATGTCTAACGAAAACAATCACCAGCAAGCCCAGATGTTGCGAGGGACTGCTTGGCTAACAGCTAGTAACTTTATTAGTCGCCTCCTTGGTGCTATCTACATTATTCCCTGGTATATCTGGATGGGGACTTATGCCGCTAAGGCAAATGGACTCTTTACCATGGGCTATAATATTTACGCCTGGTTCTTGCTGATTTCGACAGCGGGTATCCCAGTTGCGGTCGCCAAACAAGTGGCTAAGTACAATACCATGCGAGAAGAAGAGCATAGCTTTGCCTTGATTCGGAGTTTCCTAAGCTTTATGACAGGCTTGGGCTTGGTCTTTGCCTTGGTCTTGTATCTCTTTTCTCCCTGGTTAGCAGATTTGTCAGGTGTGGGGAAAGATCTGATTCCCATCATGCAGAGCTTGGCTTGGGCGGTCTTGATTTTCCCATCTATGAGTGTCATTCGAGGCTTCTTCCAAGGGATGAATAACCTGAAACCTTATGCCATGAGTCAAATCGCCGAGCAGGTGATCCGTGTTATCTGGATGTTGTTGGCAACCTTCTTCATTATGAAGATGGGTTCTGGTGACTACTTATCAGCCGTTACTCAGTCAACCTTTGCAGCCTTTGTGGGGATGGTGGCAAGTTTTGCAGTTTTGATTTATTTCCTTGCCCAAGAAGGTTTGCTTAAAAGAGTCTTTGAAACACGGGATAAAATCAATAGTAAGCGACTCTTAGTCGATACCATCAAGGAAGCCATTCCCTTTATCCTGACAGGATCAGCCATTCAACTCTTCCAAATCTTAGACCAGATGACCTTTATCAATAGTATGAAGTGGTTTACTAACTACAGCAATGAAGACTTGGTTGTCATGTTTTCTTATTTCTCAGCCAATCCTAATAAAATTACTATGATTTTAATCTCTGTGGGAGTTTCAATCGGGAGTGTCGGCTTGCCGCTTTTGACGGAAAACTATGTAAAAGGTGACTTGCAGGCGGCGGCTCGCCTAGTCCAAGATAGCCTCACCATGCTCTTCTTATTTTTACTGCCGGCAACGGTTGGAGTGGTCATGGTAGGGGAGCCTCTTTATACAGTCTTTTACGGTAAGCCAGATAGTCTGGCCATGGGTTTATTTGTCTTTGCAGTTTTGCAGTCTACTATCCTAGGCTTGTATATGGTCTTGTCTCCTATGCTTCAGGCCATGTTCCGAAACCGCAAGGCAGTTCTTTACTTTGTCTATGGTTCCATTGCTAAGATCGTCTTGCAATTGCCAACCATAGCTATTTTCCACAGCTACGGTCCCTTGATTTCAACGACTATCGGCTTGATTATTCCGAATGTCTTGATGTACCGTGACATCTGCCAGGTAACGGGTGCTCGTCGAAAGATTATATTGAAGAGAACCATTTTGATTACCATCTTGACCCTTGTCATGTTTATCCTAGTTGGCTTCTTGCAGTGGCTACTCGGTTTTGTCTTCCAACCAAGTGGACGTTTTTGGAGTTTCCTTTATGTGGCTCTCATCGGAGGGCTTGGAGGAGGTCTTTATGGTTTGATGAGCCTACGGACACGACTCTTGGACAAGATAATCGGCAAAGCTCAAGCAGACCGACTACGTACACGATTGAAAATATCGTAAAAAGATTTATAAATAAAAGTAATAAATTTAACCTTTCTTTAACAGAAAGGTTTTTATACTACATTTTTCTTAAAAAAAGAGAACTTTTTCTAAAATTAAGAGCAAAAAATATGCTTTTTTAAGTTTTTCTTCAGAAATCACTTGACTAAATAAAACCAAAGCTGTATAATAAGACAAAACTTTTAAACAGGAGGTTCTGGAAATGAAAAAGTCTAAGGCCAAGTATCTGACACTTGCAAGTGTCGTGTTAAGCGCAGGTATCTTACTGAGCGCATGTGGAAATTCAAGTAGCGCTACTAAAACATATAACTATGTTTATTCGAGCGATCCATCTAGTTTGAACTATCTTGCAGAAAACCGTGCAACAACCAATGACATCGTAACCAATTTGGTGGATGGGTTGATGGAAAATGACCAATACGGTAACTATGTTCCATCATTGGCAGAGGATTGGACTGTTTCTCAGGACGGTTTGACCTATACTTACAAATTGCGTAAGGATGCAAAATGGTATACTTATGAGGGTGAAGAATACGCCCCTGTAACGGCCCAAGACTTTGTCACAGGTTTGAAATATGCTGCTGATAAAAAATCTGAAGCCTTGTACCTTGTTCAAGACTCTGTAGCAGGTTTGGATGACTATATCAACGGGAAAACAAGTGACTTTTCAACTGTCGGTGTTAAGGCGATTGACGACCAAACAGTTCAGTATACTTTGACACGTCCAGAACCTTATTGGAATTCTAAAACAACTTCAACCATTCTCTTCCCTGTCAATGCAGATTTCTTAAAATCAAAAGGGGATGACTTTGGTAAGGTAGACCCTTCTAGTATTTTGTACAATGGACCTTTCTTAATGAAATCTTTTGTTTCAAAATCTGTTATCGAATTCAAGAAAAATCCCAACTACTGGGATGAAAAAAATGTCTTTGTGGATGATGTGAAATTGGCCTATTATGATGGTAGTGACCAAGATGCACTAGCACGTAACTTTGTAGAAGGAGTCTATAGCTACGCGCGTCTCTATCCAAATAGCTCAAGCTTTGAAGGAATTAAAGAGAAGAACAAGGATAACATCATCTATAGTATGCAAAATGCAACTTCTTATTACTTGAACTTCAACTTGGACAGAAAATCTTATAACTTCACGTCTAAGTCCTCTGATATCGAAAAGAAATCAACCCAAGAAGCAGTTCTGAATAAAAACTTCCGTCAAGCCTTCAACTATGCTTATAACCGTACAGCCTATGGAGCACAATCTCAAGGGGAGGACGGAGCAACAAAGATTATTCGTAACTTGGTTGTACCTCCAACATTTGTAAGTATCAACGGAAAAGACTTTGGCGATGTTGTTTCAGAAAAGATGGTCAACTATGGCCAAGAATGGCAAGGAATCAACTTTGCGGACGCGCAAGATCCATACTACAATCCTGATAAAGCTAAGGCTAAATTTGCGGAAGCTAAGAAAGAATTGGAAGCTAAGGGTGTGCAATTCCCAATCCACTTGGATGTATCAGTTGACCAATCAGCTAAAAAAGGTGTACTTGAAGCAAGTTCTTTGAAACAATCCATCGAATCTGTTCTAGGAGCTGAGAATGTGGTTATCGATATCCAACAGATATCAACAGATGAGTTTAACAACTCTAGCTACCTCGCTCAAACTGCAGCTCAAAAAGACTTTGATATCTATAATGGCGGTTGGAGTGCGGACTACTTGGATCCATCAAGCTATCTAGATATCCTAAATGTCAATAACGGCGGTATGTTGCAAAATCTTGGTCTAGAACCAGGTGAGGTCAATGACAAGGCTAAGGCAGTTGGTCTGGATACTTACACTCAAATGTTAGAAGAAGCGAACAAGGAGCAAGATCCAGCAAAACGTTATGAAAAATATGCTGAAATTCAAGCTTGGCTCGTTGATAGCGCCCTTGCAATTCCAAACGTTTCTCAGGGTGGGACACCGACCTTGAGAAAGACAGTTCCATTCTCATCACCATTCTCACAAGCTGGAAATAAGGGTGTCGAATCATACAAGTATCTCAAGTTACAAGATAAGACTGTAACGGCTGATGAGTATGAAAAAGCTAAAGAAAAATGGCTGAAAGAAAAAGAAGAATCAAATAAAAAAGCCCAAGAAGAACTGGCAAAACACGTTAAATAACCAGTCTATTCAACAGGAAAAACGATAGTTTCTAAAGGAACTATCGTTTTTATATAGTTTGAAACTATAACTAGCTCTTGAAAACAAGAAAATGAGTTAGTGAAAATAAGTGGTACAATAGTTACTATAGATTTGGAGGTATTGTATGAGCAAAGAACTACACATCAACACAATTTTGGCCCAGGCTGGGATCAAGTCAGATGAGGCTACAGGTGCCTTGGTAACACCGCTTCATTTTTCAACCACTTATCAGCATCCGGAATTCGGTCAGTCTACGGGATTTGACTATACCCGTACTAAAAACCCAACTCGCAGTAAGGCGGAGGAGGTCTTGGCGGCTATTGAGTCAGCAGACTATGCCCTAGCGACAAGCTCAGGAATGGCTGCGATTGTACTGGCCTTTAGTGTTTTTCCAGTAGGAAGTAAAGTCTTGGCTGTTCGTGATCTGTATGGGGGTTCTTTCCGTTGGTTCAATCAAGTCGAGCAAGAAGGCCGTTTCCATTTTACCTATGCCAATACAGAAGAAGAGTTGATTGCTGAGTTGGAGAAAGATGTGGATGTTCTCTATATTGAAACACCAACCAATCCCTTGATGTTGGAATTTGATATTGCCAAACTAGCCAAACTAGCTCATGCCAAGGGTGCCAAGGTAGTGGTGGACAATACCTTCTACAGTCCGATTTACCAACGTCCGATTGAAGATGGTGCGGATATCGTTCTTCATTCTGCCACCAAGTATCTAGCAGGGCACAATGATGTTTTAGCTGGGGTGGTTGTGACTAATAGTTTAGAACTATATGAGCAACTTTTCTACAATTTGAATACGACTGGTGCGGTCTTGTCACCATTTGATAGTTATCAGTTGATTCGTGGTCTCAAAACTCTACCTCTTCGTATGGAACGTTCGACAGCCAATGCCCAAGAAGTGGTTGCCTTTTTGAAGGATTCTCCAGCAGTCAAGGAAGTTCTCTACACTGGACGTGGAGGCATGATTTCCTTTAAAGTAGTGGATGAAAAACGTATTCCTCATATTTTAAATAGCCTCAAGGTCTTCTCATTTGCAGAAAGTTTGGGTGGCGTAGAAAGTCTGATCACCTATCCGACAACTCAGACTCATGCGGATATTCCAGCAGAAGTGCGCCATTCCTATGGCTTAACAGATGACCTCTTGCGCTTGTCAATTGGGATTGAGGATGCTAGAGATTTGATTGCGGACTTGCGCCAAGCTTTGGAAGGATAAGATAGATATGGGAAAATATGATTTTACAAGCCTGCCTAATCGTTTTGGGCACCATACCTATAAATGGAAAGAAGCAGAAGCTGATCGAGAAATTCTACCAGCCTGGATAGCGGATATGGACTTTGTGGTTTTGCCTGAGGTTCGACGAGCTGTACAAGCCTACGCAGATCAGTTGGTCTATGGCTATACCTATGCTAGCGATGCTTTGATTGAGTCGGTTCAGGACTGGGAAGCCAGTCAACACGGCTATCACTTTGACAAGGAAGCTCTCGTCTTCATTGAGGGAGTGGTACCGGCCATCTCAACAGCCATTCAAGCCTTTACAAAAGAGGGAGAGGCTGTTCTGATTAACACACCGGTCTATCCACCTTTTGCCCGCAGTGTCAAACTGAACAATCGCAGATTGATTACCAATTCTTTGGTGGAAAAGGATGGGTTGTTTGAGATTGACTTTGACCAGTTGGAGAAGGAATTGGTGGAAGAGGATGTGAAGCTTTATATCCTTTGCAATCCCCACAATCCTGGTGGACGTGTTTGGGAAAAGGAAGTGTTAGAAAAGATTGGGCATCTCTGCCAAAAACATGGTGTTTTGTTGGTTTCAGATGAGATTCACCAAGATTTGGCTCTCTTTGGTCACAAACACCAGTCATTCAATACCATTGATCCCGCTTTTAAAGACTTTGCCCTTATCTTGAGTAGTGCCACTAAGACCTTTAATATTGCTGGGACCAAGAATTCCTATGCAGTTATTGAAAATCCAAAGCTTCGTGTGGCTTTCCAAAAACGCCAGTTGGCCAATAACCAACATGAAATCTCAGGCTTGGGTTATTTGGCGACAGAAGCTGCCTACCGTTATGGTAAGGACTGGTTAGGAGAGTTAAAAGAAGTCATCGAGGACCACATTAACTATGTAGTGGATATTTTGGGCAACGAAACCAAGATTAAGGTCATGAAACCACAAGGAACTTACTTGATCTGGCTTGATTTTTCAGCCTATGATCTAACGAATGACCGCTTGCAAGAGCTTTTGAAGAATGAAGCCAAGGTTATCTTGAACCGAGGCTTGGACTTTGGGGAAGAAGGATCCCTTCATGCTCGCCTCAATGTAGCTATGCCGAAGTCAGTACTGGAAGAGGTTTGCCAACGTATCGTGACCACTTTTGCTACACTTTAAAAATCCAGCCTTCTAGGAGAAAAGTCTTCCTAGAAGGCTATTTTCGTAGGGGAAAATGTGGTATAATGAAAAGATAAGATAAAGGGGTAACTATGGCTAAATTGATTCCGGGAAAGTTGCGCATGGAGGGGGTTGCACTCTATGAAACAGGCAACATTGAGATTATCAAGGAAAAAGGGAATCGCCTCTATACTCGTGTGGCGGGAGAAGACTTGCGCTACAGTTTAGAGGATGATCTGGTTTTTTGTGCTTGCGATTTTTTCCAAAAAAGAGGTTACTGTGTTCACCTCGCAGCGCTCGAGCATTATCTGAAGAACGACGAAGAAGGCCAGGTGATTTTACAAGCCTTAGAAAAAGGACATGAAGAGCAAGAAGAGGTCGAAACCAAGATTGGTTTTGGTGGTAGTTTTTTGGAGCGTATCCAACCTCAGAAGAGAGAAAAAATCTACACTTTGTCGGCTCAAGGTCAGGTAGAAGCTGGAACCAATCGCCTCCTTTGGACACTCCGAATCGGTTTAGTTGATAGTCAAAAATATTATGTCATTCGTGACACCCCTCTCTTTTTGAAGGTCTTAGTCCATCGAAAGCCATACATGATTGGGAAACACTATGAAAACGACTTGTCTTGGGATGCTTTTGATACAGCTAGTCAAGAAGTTCTTACTTTTTTAGGTGGCTTGATTGAGGAGGGACTGAGTCAAGACCTCTTTTTCCCTAATCAAGGTCGTCACCTCTTTTTCCCTCTGACCTTTTTTGAACAGGGAGTGGAGTTGCTGATGAATTTGGAGGATTTTCATTTTGAGCACCAGATTACTAGTTATGAAAATCTTCTCTTTCATGATTTAGATCCCGATGCAGAACTGTTCTCTTTTTCCGTGCAGGAGTATCCTGATTATTTTGAAATGGAGATTTCTGAAAGTGAGCGAGTCAACATATTCTATGGGGGAGCGGTTCTATTTCGTAAGGGGAATTTTTATCTCTTAAACCCTAAACAAATCAGCCTCCTAAAGGAAATCAAAGAGCTCCCTCAGGAGGAAAGAGGGAGAAAATGCCTCCAGTTTGACAACAGTGATCGTGACCGTCTGGCTGCCTGTCTGCCTTTGTTTGGACAGCTGGGCACAGTTTCTGCTCCTGAGCGCTTGCAAATCAGACCCTTTTCACCAATCTTTTACTTTGATAGGGAGGATGACGGCCGCATCCGCTTGAATATTCAGTTTGACTATGGAGATGTTAAGGTAACTAGTCGTCAACAGCTGGAACAATTACCATTTTCAAGCGATGCCGTCTTGGAAAACCAGCTATTTCAAGTCTGTTTAGGGGCTGGTTTTGAGGCTGATTTTCAGTCTTGGAGACAGGCTTTGAAGCCAGAGGCAGTTTATTCTTTCTTTCACCGTACGATTCCAGCTTTTGAGAAGTTGGGTCAGGTTTTCTTGTCTGATGAGATGAATCAGCTCTACAGTGTCCAAGCTCCTCAGGTTCAGATTGAGTCCAAGGGAGGACTGTTGGAGATTCAGTTTGATTTCCAAGGGATTGCCCAAGAAGAGATTGATCAAGCTCTTAAAGCCCTGACCAGCAATCAGGATTTCTATATCAGTTCTTCTGACCAAGTGTACTTTTTTGATGAGGAAACCAAGCAGATTCGTCAAAATTTGCAGGAACTGGGGGCTGAGCTAAAAGATGGTTCTTTTCAGGCTCGGAAATCCTTAGCTTACAGTCTGTCTCAGCTTTTTGAAGGTCGAGACAGGATCTCCTTCTCGGAAGAATTTCAGCATTTGGCCCATGATTTGACCCATCCAGAGGACTTTCCTTTGGGAGATATACAGGTTCAGGCGAGTTTGAGAGACTATCAGGAAAAGGGTGTCCGTTGGCTCCAGATGCTTCATCACTATGGCTTTGGTGGCATCCTAGCCGATGATATGGGACTGGGAAAAACATTGCAAACTATCGCTTTTTTGACCAGTCAGGTGACCGAAGAAAGTCGGGTCTTGATTTTGGCTCCGTCAGGTTTGATCTACAATTGGGCAGATGAATTCAGGAAATTTGCCCCACAGTTGAATTTGGCTGTCGTTCATGGTTTGAAAGCGAATCGAGAAGCGATTCTTTCTGAAAATCACCAAATCTATGTGACTAGCTATGCAACCTTTCGTCAAGACAGCGAGCTTTATCAAGAGATGGCTTTTGATTTTCTCTTCTTAGATGAAGCTCAGGTCATGAAAAATGCCCAAACCAAGATTGCTCAGAGTTTGCGCCAGTTTGTGGTGCCAGCAGTTTTTGCTTTGTCAGGTACCCCCATCGAAAATCATTTAGGAGAGTTGTGGTCTATCTTTCAAATTGTGCTACCGGGGCTCTTACCAAGTAAAAAGGAGTTTATGAAATTACCGGCTGACCGAGTCGCGCAGTTTATCAAACCCTTCGTCATGAGGCGTAAGAAAGAAGAAGTTCTTACAGAACTGCCTGATCTGATCGAAGTCGTCTATAAAAATGAACTGGAAGACCAGCAGAAGGCTATCTATCTCGCCCAGTTGCAACAGATGCGAGACCGCCTAGCGCAAGTGACCGATCAAGAATTCCAAAGAAGTCGGGTAGAAATCTTATCTGGTCTCATGCGATTGCGCCAGATTTGCGATACGCCAGCCCTCTTTATGGACGATTACCAAGGAGCCAGCGGTAAACTCGATAGTCTCCGAGATTTATTGCTACAAGTGGCAGATGGCGGGCATCGTGTCTTGATTTTCTCCCAGTTCAAAGGAATGTTAGAAAAAATCGAGCAAGAACTCCCAGACTTGGGCTTGACCTCCTTCAAAATCACAGGTTCAACTCCTGCTCATGACAGACAGGAGATGACTAAGGCCTTTAACCAAGGGGAAAGAGATGCCTTTCTCATCTCCCTTAAGGCGGGTGGTGTTGGTCTCAATCTAACGGGAGCTGATACGGTTATTTTAGTTGACCTTTGGTGGAATCCCGCTGTCGAAGCCCAGGCTATCGGAAGAGCTCACCGCATGGGGCAGGAGCAGATGGTCGAGGTCTATCGTTTGATTACCAAGGGGACCATTGAAGAAAAAATCCAAGAACTTCAAGAACAAAAGAAACATTTGGTTTCCCAAGTTTTAGATGGTACGGAGTCGCGTGCCAGTCTCAGTCTGGCAGAAATTCGTGAAATTTTGGGAATTTCTGAAGCCAGCACTTGAAAAATCAAGACAATACGCTATAATGAAGTGTTGAAAGGAAATACAAAATGAAACAAGATCGATTTCCATTGGTGTCAGATGACGAGATCATGCTGACCGAAATGCCAGTCATGGACTTGTATGATGAGTCTGACTTTATCAGCAATATCAAAGGCGATTACCGAGATAAAAACTATTTAGAATGGTCCCCTATTGTTGAGGAAGCTAGTGTAGTTGCTCCTGTGGTTAGCAAAAAGCCAGAACCAGCTCCAGAGGTAAAAAAAGTTGAAAAGACCTATGCTGAACTGGCTCGAGAAGAGGCGCGTGCGGATCTAAAAAAGAAACGTTCAGCTAAGTATTTGACCCAAGATGTTAGCCATACCAGACGACACAATGGTTCAAAATTTGTTCGTCAAGGAAGCCAACCAACAGCACCATTTCAAAAAGAAAATCCAGGTGAGTTTGCCAAATTTAGCAAAAACTTGAGCCAGCCCCACTATATTTTAGCTGAAGAAGATGGACAAGTAGCGACTCCGACTCTAGAAAATCAAGCTGGAAAAGCTAAAAAGAACAACTATGATTTTCTGAAGAAGAGCCAGATTTATAATAAAAAGAATAAGCAATCAGAACAGGAACGTCAGGTTGCCCAAGAGTTGAACCTGACAAGAATCACGGAATAAGGGAGAAAAGCATGTCAAAGACATATCATTTTATTGGAATTAAAGGATCAGGGATGAGTGCCTTGGCCTTGATGTTGCACCAAATGGGACACAAGGTTCAAGGTTCAGACGTTGAAAAATACTACTTTACTCAACGTGGTCTAGAGCAGGCAGGGATTGCCATTCTTCCTTTTGATGAAAAGAACCTACAAGGTGATGTGGAGATTATCGCTGGGAATGCCTTCCGTCCAGATAACAACGTTGAAATAGCCTATGCAGATCAAAATGGTATCAGCTACAAACGTTACCACGAATTCCTAGGTAGCTTTATGCGCGACTTTGTCAGCATGGGAGTGGCAGGAGCTCATGGAAAAACTTCAACAACAGGTATGTTGTCACACGTCTTGTCTCACATCACAGACACCAGCTTCTTGATTGGTGACGGGACAGGTCGCGGCTCAGCCAACGCCAAATATTTTGTCTTTGAATCAGACGAATATGAGCGCCATTTCATGCCTTACCACCCCGAGTACTCTATCATCACCAACATTGACTTTGACCATCCAGACTACTTTACAAGTCTAGAGGACGTTTTCAATGCCTTTAATGACTATGCCAAACAAATTACCAAAGGTTTGTTTGTATACGGTGAGGATGCTGAGTTGCGTAAGATCACAGCCAATGCGCCAATCTATTACTATGGGTTTGAAGCTGAAGGTAATGACTTTGTAGCTAGTGATCTCCTTCGTTCTACGACTGGATCAACCTTCACCGTTCATTTCCGTGGACAAGAATTGGGTCAATTCCACATTCCAACCTTTGGTCGTCACAATATCATGAATGCGACAGCTGTTATTGGTCTTCTTTACACAGCAGGTTTTGATTTGAACTTGGTCCGTGAACACTTGAAAACTTTTGCAGGTGTTAAGCGTCGTTTCACTGAAAAAATCGTCAATGATACAGTGATTATTGATGACTTTGCCCACCATCCAACAGAAATCATTGCAACCTTGGATGCGGCTCGTCAGAAATATCCAAGCAAGGAAATCGTGGCAATCTTCCAACCGCATACCTTTACTAGAACCATTGCCTTGTTGGACGAATTTGCCCATGCTTTGAATCAAGCAGACGCCGTCTACCTAGCGCAAATCTATGGATCAGCCCGTGAAGTGGACCATGGTGATGTCAAAGTAGAAGACTTAGCCAATAAAATCAACAAGAAACACCAGGTTATCACTGTTGAAAATGTCTCTCCACTCCTAGACCATGACAATGCTGTTTACGTCTTTATGGGTGCAGGAGACATCCAAACCTATGAATATTCATTTGAACGTCTCTTGTCTAACTTGACAAGCAACGTCCAATAAGGAAAACAGATGGAAATTCCAATCACTATAAGGCAAGCTACCTTATCAGATTTAGAAGAAATGTTGGCGATTGAAGAAGCCAATCCTTCATCAGAAGAGTCACTTAGCCGTCAATCTTTAGAAGAGAGTATCCGCAAGACTGCGGGTACCTTTCTTGTAGCTGGGGATGAAAATCAGCTCGTGGGCTATGTTTTGGGAGAAGCTCAGTCTATTCATCCCAAATGGATAGAAGTAAAATTCTTGACTATTCATCCTGACCATTGGGGACAGGGGCTGGGAACTCTTCTTCTTGCAGCCTTGAAACAGGTGACAGTCGAACTAGATTATCAAGGTATTCTTTTGCAGAGTCCTGATGAACTACTATCATATTTTGAAATGAATGGCTTTGTTGAAGAAGAAGTGACCGAGAGTCATTATGGCAGTGGCTCTGAATGGTATCTGATTTGGGGAAATCCCTTTTATCAGGAGGAAATATGAAAATCAGACAAGCAAGATTTTCGGATTTAGATCGGATTATAGAGATAGAGCTGGAGAATTTTTCACTGGAGGAAGCCATTCCTCGTTCGGTCTTTGAGGCCCATTTGCAGGAAATTCAGACCAGTTTTCTGGTAGCTGAAAAAGAGGGGAATATTCTTGGTTATATCGAAGGTCCAGTCGTCCCACACCGCCATCTACATGATCAGTCATTTACAGAAGAAATAAAAGACTATAGCCATCAACCTGGAGGTTATATTTCTGTGACTTGCCTATCGATTGCCAAGGAAGCACAAGCTTTGGGAGTGGGGAAAAGACTATTAAGGGCTTTGAAAGAAGTCGCTTTAGAACATGAGCGAGAGGGCATTAATCTGACATGTCATGATTACCTTATCTCCTATTACGAAAAGCACGGCTTTGTTAATGAAGGAATATCCCAGTCAAACTTTGCTGGGGAAACATGGTATGATATGGTCTGGCAGCCTGAAAATCAATAAAACTAGCTAGGGAATGCCCTAGTTGGTTGCTTTTCTACGACTTTTAAGATATAATATTATGGATTGTCAACAAGGAGGTAATGCTTTTGACTGAAAAATCAAGAGAAGAAGAAAAATTAAGCTTTAAAGAGCAGATTCTACGTGATTTAGAAAGAGTAAAAGAACAAGATAGAAGAGAGAAAGAAGTAGAGATTCCAAATCTGACGGCTTCATCATCTCAAGCTAGTTCAGCAACTCCTTCAGATCTTGAACCAGAAACATCAACAGAAGAGTTGATGGCTGATTCCCTGTCTGTTGTCGATAAAATTCTAAAGAATGCACCAAGTGTTCCTCCACTTTCAAGTGCTAGAACTGATGAAACGGATGACCAAGAAGAGAAAGAGATTAGACAGCCAATCATCGACAAGATTGAAGTTGTAGAATCTGAAGAACCTCTAGTAGAGCCGATTCATCTGGCTGAAGAACCTGTAGTGGAACCCGTTCAACCTAAGGTAGAACCAGTTGAGCTTAAACCCGAAGAAAAAGAATTTAACGATACTCCGACTAAGGTTGCCGTAACCTATAAAACAGAAGACAAGAAAGAGGAAATCACCCCAGGAATGCCTGAACGAGTTGAGCCTGTTTCTACAGAATCTAGCAGTGGATTAGCTGATGCTCCGCGTCGTAGTCGTCGTCAAGGTGCAACATCAACTAAGAAAAAGAAGAAATCAAAAGCCAAAGGTTGCCTAGTAACAGTTCTAGTTCTCCTAGTACTCGTTGCAGTTGGCGGTTACTTTGGTTATGGTTATGTGCAAGATTCCTTGAAACCTGTGGATGCGAGCTCTAAGGACTACGTAACGGTTCAAATCCCAGACGGTGCAAATGTTCAAGAAATTGGAAGCACCTTGGAAAAATCTGGTTTGGTTAAACATGGACTTATCTTTAGCCTTTATGCTAAATACTATAGTCATGCCAACTTGAAGTCAGGTTATTACAACTTGAAGAAGAGTATGAGTACGGATGAGTTGATTCAAGAATTGCAAAAAGGTGGGACTCCTGAAGCTCAGGCACCTGTTCTTGCAAACTTGACAATTCCAGAGGGCTATACATTAGAGCAAATCGCTCAAACAGTAGGACAACTTCAAGGTGAATTTAAAGAACCTCTTACTGCGGATGCTTTCTTGGCAAAAGCTCAAGATGAGACCTTTATCTCACAATTAGTAGCCAAGTATCCAAACCTACTTGGAAGTCTTCCAACAAAAGACAGTGGCGTTCGTTATCGTCTTGAAGGCTACCTTTTCCCGGCGACCTATACAATCAAAGACAGTACAACTGTTGAAAGTTTGATTGATGAGATGGTAGCTGCTATGGATAAGGCTATGTCACCATATTACGCTACGATCAAAGAAAAGAATCTGACAGTTAATGAATTGCTCAGCATTGCTTCTCTTGTCGAAAAAGAAGGTGCTAAGACCGAAGACCGCCAGAAAATCGCAGGTGTCTTCTATAACCGCTTGAATGTCGGTATGCCACTTCAAAGTAATATCGCTATCCTATATGCTCAAGGAAAACTTGGTCAAAAGATTAGTTTAGCAGATGACGCTGGAATTGATACAACGATTGATTCACCATACAATGTTTACACACACCTTGGCCTCATGCCTGGACCGGTTGATAGCCCAAGTTCGGATGCGATTGAAGCAAGTGTAAACCAGACAAAGAGTGAGTACTTGTACTTTGTAGCCAATGTTGAAGACGGTAAAGTATACTTTGCGACAACAAAAGAAGAACATGATCAAAACGTTGCAGAGCATATCAATAGCAAGTTACCTCAAGCAAGTAGTTCAAACTAAAATTATGTGGTTTTCCACATAATTTTGTTTTAAAAAAGTAAATAGAATAGAAAGTTAAAAAAATGGCAGAAAAAACTTACCCAATGACCCTTGAAGAAAAGGAAAAACTAGAAAAAGAATTAGAGGAGTTGAAACTCGTTCGACGTCCCGAAGTCGTAGAGCGTATCAAGATTGCTCGTTCATATGGAGACCTTTCAGAAAATAGTGAGTATGAAGCAGCGAAAGATGAACAAGCTTTTGTTGAAGGACAAATTTCAAGTCTAGAAACAAAAATTCGCTATGCTGAAATTGTTAATAGCGATGCAGTTGCCCAAGATGAGGTAGCAATCGGTAAAACAGTAACAATCCAAGAAGTCGGTGAAGACGAAGAAGAGGTCTACATCATCGTCGGTTCTGCAGGTGCAGATGCTTTTGCTGGTAAAGTATCAAATGAAAGTCCGATTGGCCGTGCTTTGATTGGCAAGAAGACTGGTGATACTGCAACGATTGAAACACCAGTTGGTAGCTATGATGTCAAAATCTTAAAGGTTGAGAAAACAGCCTAAATAGGATGAAAAAGGAGTAGTGAAGGCCTTGCCTTGCTCAACTCCTTTTTGGTTTATTGGATAAAAAGGAGACTATATGAGTGAAAATAAGAAGAAAAATAAAATGGAGCGTGGATTAACCAATCGCCATGTTCAGGTGATGGCTATTGCGGGAACAATCGGAACAGGACTTTTCCTAGGTGCTGGTCGCTCTATCAGCCTTACAGGACCTTCGATCATCCTGATTTATATGATTACAGGAGCCTTTATGTTTTTGATGATGAGAGCTGTTGGGGAGATGCTGTATCAGGATCCAGAACAGCATACCTTTATCAACTTTATCACCCGTCATTTGGGGAAAGGCTGGGGATATTTTTCAGTTTGGTCTTATTGGTTGTCTGTTGTCTTTATCGGTATGGCAGAAATCACTGCCATCTCAGACTATGTCCGCTTCTGGTTTCCTACCTGGCCTAGCTGGATGATTCAGCTTGTCTTTTTAACGATTTTGGCTTTGGTCAACCTGATTGCGGTTAAGCTTTTTGGAGAAGTCGAGTTTTGGTTTGCTATGGTCAAGATTGTGGCGATTTTAGCTATGATTGCCACCGGGATATTTATGGTTTTGACAGGCTTTAAGACACCGCATGGTGTTGCAAGTTTGGCAAATATCAGCGACCAGTTCTCTCTTTTTCCAAACGGAGTTATGAACTTTGTCATGGCCTTTCAAATGGTATTTTTTGCCTATCTGATGATTGAGTTTATCGGGGTGACAACTTCTGAAACAAAGAACCCTCGTCAGGTCTTGCCCAAAGCTGTTAAGGAAATTCCTCTTAGAATTATCTTCTTCTATGGGGGAGCTCTCATTGCGATTATGGCCATTATTCCTTGGTCTTATCTTAATTCTTCAGATTCTCCATTTGTAACGGTTTTTGAACTGGCGGGTATCAAGTGGGCAGCAGCTCTAATCAACTTTGTTGTCTTGACCTCAGCGGCGTCTGCTCTTAACTCAACTCTCTACTCAACAGGGAGACACTTATATCAGATTGCCCATGATTCGCCCAATCGTTTCTTAAAGGCCATCAAGGTCGATACCCTTTCTCGCCACAATGTTCCACAAAATGCCATCATCGCCTCAGCAATTTTGATTGCTCTGGCTGCCTTTATCAATGTGTTGCCAGGTGTTTCAGATGCCTTTGCTTTGATTACAGCATCTTCATCAGGTGTTTACATCGCGATTTATATCTTGATTATGGTGGCCCATCTCAAATACCGCAAGTCACAAGACTTCATGGCTGATGGCTACCTCATGCCTCAGTATCGCTTGCTTAATCCCCTAACCATTCTCTTTTTCGTCTTTGTTTTTGCGACTCTCTTTTTGCAAGAGTCTACCTTTATGGGGGCAGTTGGTTCTGCCATCTGGATCCTTGTTTTTGGGATTTATAGCCAGTGGAAATTTAGAAAATAACTCATGGACTCATCAACTCTGCTTGGTGAGTTTTTTCTAGTTTGACAGTCCATCGAAATAAGACTATAATCAAGCTGTAGCAGTTTATTAGGAGGTTTGGATGCACGTTAGATTGGAAAATAAGGAATCTCATAAAGCGCAGGAAATAGGGGACTTGATTCGTGCTTATAATCGTTCTAAAAGAGAAGAGGCTGAAAGCGAGCCACTGAACCTTTATGTCGAAGACGAAAAGGGCAATCTCATGGCAGGCTTAGTAGCAGAGACTTTCGGAAATTGGTTGGAAATCGAATATTTGTTTGTGAGAGAGGAATTGAGGGGACAAGGAATTGGTTCAAAACTATTGCAGCGAGCTGAAAATGAAGCCAAGAATCGAAACTGTCGTTTTGCTTTTGTGAATACTTACCAGTTTCAAGCGCCAGATTTTTATCTAAGTCATGGCTACAAGGAAGTCTTTACCTTGCAAGACTATCCCTACACAGGGCAAAGATACTATTATCAAAAAGATTTGTGACCTAGACTTCTTTCTTTTGGAGAGGAACTTAGCTAAGTATCAAAAAAAGAACGAATACTCTTTATCATGTAAGATGATAGAGAGTTTTTTGTTAATAAAATCTTACAAAATGACATTTATATATTGCATTAAGTTAGATATATGGTATAATGTTTTTAAAAGAAGCGCAACTTTTTTAAAAATGTGAAGGAGGACTCTAGTGGCTAAAAATTTAAAATTAAAATTAGCTCGGGTAGAGCGTGATTTAACACAAGGGGAATTGGCAGAAGATGTAGGTGTTACTAGGCAGACTATAGGCTTGATTGAAGCTGGGAAATACAATCCCAGTCTCTCCCTCTGCCAGTCCATTTGCAGATGTTTAGGCAAAACTTTAGACCAACTATTTTGGGAGGAAGAAGATGAAAAATAGATTTTTTTATTATCAATTACTAGACGAAAGAGAAGAACAACTGATGAATAAAGCGGGGGCTGAAAGTTTCTATATCTCTATAGCTTTCTTGCTTTTATCTTATATGATTACAGTATTAGCACCAAGTCTTTTTAATCCGATAATGATTCTCATCATTATCATTATTGGAACTTCTTACTTTTTCGGCCGTGCTCGAGATTTGGGTGTGAACTACTATAGTCGTTTTCATTTTACGATTGGAGGGTGTTTGCTGGTAACTCTCGCTATTACGACTCTTTTGATGTTGCAGAATTATCAATTCAATATCGAAATTTATCAGCACAATCCTCTGAACCTTAAATATTTGTCTGCTTGGGTTATTACTTATCTGATTTACCTTCCTTGGGTTTTTATCGGCAATCTTGGGCTTAAAAGTTATGGCGAATGGGCTCAAAAAAAGTTTGAGCAAGATATGGATGAACTGGAGAATGGAGAATAGCTTGTTAGCTTTTTATCAATCTCAGTAAAATGTGTTATAATAGTACTAATTTATCGGATGGTGTGAAAGTGGTAGAATACGTTCATACCTTTGTAAAGTAGGAAGAAGGAAAACAGATGTATCCAGATGATAGTTTGACATTGCACACGGACTTGTACCAGATTAACATGATGCAAGTTTACTTTGACCAAGGAATTCACAATAAAAAGGCGGTCTTTGAAGTTTATTTCCGTCAGCAACCTTTTCAGAACGGTTATGCAGTTTTTGCTGGTTTGGAAAGAATTGTACATTATCTTAAAGACTTGCGCTTTTCAGATAGCGATATTGCCTACTTGGAGTCGCTTGGCTATCATGGGGCATTCTTAGACTACCTCCGCAATCTCAAGTTGGAGTTGACGGTTCGTTCTGCCCAAGAAGGGGACTTGGTTTTTGCTAATGAGCCAATTGTTCAAGTTGAAGGCCCTCTAGCCCAATGCCAGTTGGTCGAAACGGCTCTCTTGAACATCGTTAACTTTCAAACCTTGATAGCGACCAAGGCAGCACGTATTCGTTCGGTTATCGAAGATGAACCCTTGATGGAGTTCGGGACACGTCGTGCACAAGAAATGGATGCGGCTATTTGGGGAACACGCGCAGCTGTGATTGGTGGCGCTAATGGAACCAGCAATGTGCGTGCCGGGAAGCTCTTTGGTATTCCAGTCTTGGGGACTCATGCCCATGCCTTGGTACAGGTTTATGGAAACGACTATGAAGCCTTCAAGGCCTATGCTTCAACCCATCGTGACTGTGTCTTTCTAGTAGATACTTATGATACGTTGCGTATCGGTGTGCCAGCTGCCATTCAGGTAGCGCGTGAGTTGGGTGATAAGATCAATTTTAAAGGCGTTCGTATCGACTCTGGGGATATTGCCTACATTTCCAAGAAAGTTCGCCAACAGTTAGATGAGGCTGGATATCCAGATGCCAAAATTTACGCTTCCAATGACCTCGATGAAAATACCATCCTTAACCTCAAAATGCAACACGCTAAGATTGACGTTTGGGGGGTGGGTACCAAGCTGATTACAGCCTATGACCAGCCAGCCCTTGGAGCGGTTTATAAGATTGTGGCTATCGAAGATGAAACTGGTAAGGTGCGCAATACCATCAAGCTTTCAAGTAATGCTGAAAAAGTATCGACCCCAGGTAAGAAGCAGGTATGGCGCATTACCAGCCGTGAAAAAGGCAAGTCAGAAGGGGACTACATTACTTATGATGGTGTGGATGTGAGTGACATGACAGAAATCAAGATGTTCCATCCGACTTATACCTACATCAAAAAGACCGTTCGTAATTTTGATGCCGTTCCTCTCTTGGTGGATATTTTCAAAGAAGGAACATTAGTCTACAACCTGCCTAGTTTGACTGAGATTCAGGATTATGCCCGTAAGGAATTTGACAAGCTATGGGATGAATACAAGCGCGTGCTCAATCCGCAACATTACCCAGTAGATTTGGCCCGTGATATTTGGCAAGATAAGATGGACTTGATTGATAAGATGCGCAAAGAAGCCCTTGGTGAAGGAGAAGAAGAATGAGTTTGCAAGAGACCATTATCCAGCAACTGGGCGTCAAACCAGTGATTGATGCCCAGGAAGAAATTCGTCGTTCGATTGACTTCTTAAAAAGATACTTAAAAAAACACCCCTTCCTTAAAACCTTTGTACTAGGGATTTCTGGAGGACAAGACTCAACCTTGGCAGGGCGCTTGGCGCAATTAGCTATGGAAGAAATGCGAGCAGAGACAGGAGATGACAGCTACCAATTTATTGCTGTCCGCCTGCCATATGGCGTGCAAGCAGATGAGGCAGATGCTCAAAAAGCTCTTGCTTTCATCCAGCCAGATGTCAGCTTGGTTGTGAATATCAAGGAATCAGCTGATGCTATGACAGCTGCAGTCGAAGCGACAGGAAGTCCTGTTTCAGACTTTAACAAGGGAAATATCAAGGCTCGTAGTCGTATGATTGCCCAATATGCCCTTGCGGGTGCCCATAGCGGAGCGGTCATTGGAACAGACCATGCGGCGGAAAATATCACAGGCTTTTTTACCAAGTTTGGTGACGGTGGTGCAGATATTCTCCCTCTTTACCGCCTCAATAAACGCCAAGGGAAACAACTCTTGAAGGAACTTGGTGCAGACTCAGCTCTTTATGAAAAAATCCCAACAGCAGACCTAGAAGAAGACAAACCTGGACTTGCTGACGAAGTTGCACTTGGAGTCACTTACAATGAAATTGATGATTACCTTGAAGGCAAAACAATCAGCCCAGAAGCTCAAGCGACTATCGAAAACTGGTGGTACAAAGGCCAACACAAACGCCACCTACCAATCACCGTATTTGATGACTTTTGGGAGTGAGACAGAAATCGGTAACTCGAAGAGTTCGATTTTCCTTGTCTCACCCCCGCAACGATGACTAGGTTTGAAGAAGCTTGGTAAAGTGCATTTCAAACCAGACAGCGACTGCGTCAAGTAACTAGATGAAAAACTTGTTTTCTAGCTGTTACTGAGTATAGTCTTTTTATCTTGAGCCTTAAGCTTAGAAAGCGAGGTAACATTATGAAAGCAATCGGTACGCAAATATTACAGACAGAACGTTTAATTTTGAGAAGATTTGTGGAGAGTGATGCAGAAGCCATGTTTCAAAATTGGGCTTCGTCTGCTGAGAATCTGACCTATGTCACCTGGGATCCTCATCCTGATGTTGAAGCGACTCGGAACTCGATTCGAAATTGGGTTGCATCCTATACTAATCCCAACTATTACAAATGGGCCATTTGTCTCAAAGAGAACCCAGAGCATGTGATAGGAGATATCAGCATCATTGAAATGCACGAGGAAGATTTAAGTTGTGAAATTGGGTATGTTTTAGGAAAAAACTTTTGGGGCCGAGGTATGATGACAGAGGCCTTGAAAGCTGTGTTAGATTTTTGTTTTACTCAAGCAGGCTTTCAAAAAGTCAGAGCTCGTTACGCTAGTCTCAATCTAGCTTCAGGCCGTGTTATGGAAAAAGCGGGAATGTCTTATCTAAAAACCATTGCCAATGGTGTGGAGAGAAAAGACTACGTTGCGGACCTTATTTATTACCAGATAAGTAGGGAGGACAGGTGATTCTCTTTTCTGTTTCTACCAAAGTCAGACCTTGTCTGGCTTTTTTTGTGCCAGATTTCTAAATAAACTGATTAAATTCCTATTTTTGCCTATCATTGTCCCTGTTTTTTCTGGAGTTTTGGGGATATAATAGACCTATCAAATCAAAGAATGGAGGAAGGCAATGGACAATGTAATCTTTTTTATCAGTGTTTTTCTTGCTGGAATTCTTTCCTTCTTTTCTCCTTGTATCTTACCCGTGTTGCCAGTCTATGCAGGGGTTTTACTTGATGACAAAGATGGTGCTCAGGCTTCCAGCGGAAAATTTTCAATCTCAGTTGTTAGTTTATTGCGAACTTTGGCCTTTATAGCGGGGATTTCTTTTATCTTTATCTTACTGGGTTATGGAGCTGGTTTTTTAGGCAATTTGCTTTATACTTCCTGGTTTCAGTATGTGACAGGTGCGATTATCATTCTCTTGGGCTTACACCAGATGGAAGTCCTACATTTGCAGGGCCTCTACAAGGAAAGAAGGCTACAATTAAAGAGACAGGGGCAAAAGGGTAACGGCTATAGTCAGGCATTTTTACTGGGGTTGACCTTTAGTTTTGCTTGGACGCCGTGTGTAGGGCCGGTTTTGGGCTCTGTTTTAGCCTTGGCGGCTTCTGGTGGCTCAGGTGCTTGGCAGGGAGCTGGTCTCATGTTGGTTTACACGCTGGGATTGGCACTACCATTTTTGGTTCTAGCTCTCGCCTCCAGCTATGTTTTGAAACATTTCCGAAAACTCCATCCTTATCTCGGGACCCTCAAAAAAGTGGGTGGTTTCCTCATTATCGTGATGGGAATCTTGGTGCTTTTGGGAAATGCTTCCATTTTGACTACATTATTTGAATAGAGAGGAAAAAGAAATGAAAAAATGGCAAACATGTCTCCTTGGAGTAGGCTCAATCTGTTGCTTGGCAGCCTGTTCGGCTAAAAATATGGCAGACGAGTCTACTATGAAGGAGCAAACCAAAACAGAACAAGTTAGTTCACAAACTGCCACTAAGGGTCAGGAAGTCGCTAATTTTGAACTGACAGGTGTAGATGGCAAGACCTATCGTTTATCTGACTACAAGGGCAAGAAAGTTTATCTCAAATTCTGGGCTTCTTGGTGTTCCATCTGTCTAGCCAGCCTTCCAGATACGGATGAAATCGCTAAAGAAGCTGGTGATGACTATGTAGTTTTGACAGTGGTCTCTCCTGGACACAAAGGTGAACAAGCAGAAGCGGACTTTAAGAATTGGTACAAGGGCTTGGATTATAAAAATTTCCCAGTTCTAATTGATCCATCAGGTAAACTCTTGGAAAGTTATGGTGTCCGTTCTTATCCGACTCAAGCCTTTATAGACAAGGAAGGCAAGCTGGTCAAAACGCAACCAGGTTTTATGGATAAGGATATGATTTTAAAAGAATTGAAAGAAATGGGGTAGAGAAAGGCTATGAATGATAAAGTAAAACTTTTTGTCTTGGCAGGGGTCATTCTCCTAGCCATAACCGGTTTCTATTTTCTATTGATGCGAAATGCAGGGCAGACAGATAGCTCGCAAATTGAGAAAGCATCCGTTAGCCAAGGAGCAAAAACAGTGAAAAAAACAGAAGTGAGTAAAGACGCAGACTTGCACGAAATTTATCTAGCTGGAGGATGTTTCTGGGGAGTGGAGGAATACTTCTCACGCGTGCCTGGAGTGACAGATGCAGTTTCAGGCTATGCAAATGGTAGAGGGGAAACAACCAAGTACGAATTGATTAACCAAACAGGTCATGCGGAGACTGTCCATATCACCTATGATGCCAATCAAATTTCCCTCAAGGAAATTCTGCTTCATTACTTCCGCATCATTAATCCAACCAGCAAAAATAAACAAGGAAATGATGTGGGGACCCAGTATCGTACTGGTGTTTATTACACAGATGATAAGGATTTGGAAGTAATCAACCAAGTCTTTGATGAAGTTGCTAAAAAATATGACCAACCTCTGGCAGTTGAAAAGGAAAATTTGAAGAATTTTGTGGTGGCGGAGGATTATCACCAAGACTACCTCAAGAAAAATCCAAATGGCTACTGTCATATCAATGTTAATCAGGCTGCCTACCCTGTCATTGATGCCAGCAAATATCCTAAACCAAGTGATGAGGAATTGAAAAAGACCTTGTCACCTGAGGAGTACGCAGTTACCCAGAAAAATCAAACAGAACGAGCTTTTTCAAACCGCTACTGGGATAAATTCTAAGCAGTTAGAGGAGAATTTTGCTATACTGATACTAGTAAGTGACAAAGGAGCCGAGCATGACCTACACAATTTTAATCGTAGAAGATGAATATCTGGTAAGACAAGGCTTGACCAAGCTGGTCAATGTAGCAGCCTACGATATGGAAATCATCGGTCAGGCTGAAAATGGAAGACAGGCTTGGGACTTGATTCAACAACAGGTGCCGGATATCATTTTAACCGATATCAATATGCCTCAGCTAAATGGCATCCAGTTGGCCAGGCTGGTCCGAGAAACCTATCCCCAGGTGCATTTGGTATTTTTGACGGGTTACGATGACTTTGATTATGCCTTGTCTGCTGTCAAACTCGGTGTAGATGATTACCTGCTCAAACCCTTTTCTCGTCAGGATATTGAGGAAATGTTAGGGAAAATCAAGCAAAAACTAGACAAGGAAGAAAAAGAAGAGCAGTTACAAGATTTATTAACCGATAAGTTTGAGGGAAATATTGCTCAGAAAATCCAGTCCCATCTAGCTGACAGTCAGTTTAGTTTGAAGTCTTTGGCCAGTGACCTAGGTTTTAGTCCGACTTATTTGAGTTCCTTGATTAAGAAAGAGTTGGGCCTGCCTTTTCAGGATTATTTGGTGCGAGAACGTGTCAAACAAGCCAAGCTTTTGCTCTTGACAACGGATTTAAAGATTTATGAGATAGCCGAAAAGGTTGGTTTTGAAGATATGAACTACTTTACCCAACGTTTTAAACAGATTGCAGGTGTGACACCTCGTCAGTTTAAGAAAGGGGAAGGTCGATGAAGCGTTCTTCTCTCCTAGTCAGAATGGTTATTTCCATCTTTCTGGTCTTTCTCATTCTCCTAGCTGTGGTTGGGACTTTCTATTATCAATCTAGTTCATCAGCCATTGAGGCCACTATTGAGGGCAATAGCCAAACGACCATCAGCCAAACTAGCCACTTTATTCAGTCTTATATCAAAAAATTAGAAACCACCTCGACCAGTTTGACCCAGCAGAAGGATGTCCTAGCCTATGCTGAGAATCCTAACCAAGACCAAGTCAAGGGAATCCGAGATCTGTTTTTGACTATCTTAAAGGCAGACCAGGACTTGAAAACGGTGGTACTGGTCACCAAATCCGGTCAGGTTATTTCTACAGATGATAGTGTGCAGATGAAAACTTCCTCAGATATGATGGCTGAGGATTGGTACCAAAAGGCCATTCATCAGGGAGCTAAGCCAGTTTTAACCCCAGCTCGTAAATCAGATAGTCAATGGGTCATTTCTGTTACTCAGGAACTTGTTGATGAAAAGGGAGCCAATCTTGGTGTGCTTCGTTTGGATATTTCCTACGAAACTCTGGAAGCCTATCTTAACCAACTCCAGTTGGGCCAGCAGGGCTTTGCCTTTATCATCAATGAAAACCATGAATTTGTCTACCATCCTAAACGTACTGTCTATAGCTCAGCGAGTGAAATGGAGGCCATGAAACCTTACATCGAGACGGGGCAGGGCTATACGCTAGACCATCAATCCTACGTCAGTCAGGAAAAGATTGCAGGAACTGATTGGACGGTGATAGGCGTGTCTTCGTTGGAGAAGTTAGACCAGGTTCGGAGTCAACTCATGTGGACCTTGCTTGGTGCTAGTGCCTTATCTCTTCTTGCCTGTCTCTGCTTGGTGTGGTTCAGTCTCAAACGCTGGATTGCCCCTTTGAAGGATTTGAGAGAAACCATGCTGGAAATTGCTTCTGGTACACAAAATCTGCGTGCTAAAGAAGCTGGCGCCTATGAACTGAGAGAAGTGACTCGTCAGTTCAATGCCATGCTGGATCAGATTGATCAGTTGATGACAGATGTGCGCAGGCAGGAAGAAGCGACCCGGCAGTATGAACTTCAAGCCTTGTCGAGCCAGATTAACCCCCATTTCCTCTATAATACTTTGGACACTATCATCTGGATGGCTGAGTTTCAGGATAGTCAGCGAGTGGTTCAGGTGACCAAGTCCTTGGCAACCTATTTCCGCTTGGCGCTCAATCAAGGCAAGGATTTGATTTCTCTTTCTGATGAAATCAATCATGTCCGCCAGTACCTCTTTATCCAGAAACAACGCTATGGGGATAAGCTGGAGTATGAGATTGATGAAGATCCTGCTTTTGGTAACCTAGTCTTACCCAAGTTGGTGCTACAACCCCTTGTAGAAAATGCTCTTTACCATGGCATTAAGGAAAAGGAAGGTCAGGGACATATTAAAGTTTCTGTTCAGAAACAGAATACAGGGCTTGTCATCCGCATTGAGGATGATGGCGTTGGCTTCCAAGCTGCTGGCGATAGCAGTCAAAGTCAGCTCAAACGTGGGGGAGTTGGCCTTCAAAATGTCGACCAACGACTCAAACTTCATTTTGGAAACAATTACCAGATGAAGATCAATTCTGTACCCGAAAAAGGGACGATAGTTGAAATATGCATTAATAAAATAGTAATTAGCTAACTCCCAGTCTATTCTGGGAGTTTTGCTTTTAAAAATCAGAATGATTAGTTGGCCTTGATAAAATCAGTAAAAAAAGATATGATAGATAGTGACAAAAGAGGTATCAAGTATGAAGGAAAAAGACATTCAAAGAGCAACAAGCCAGATTGTAGAAGATGTGTTAGAAAAGGCTAATTTGAAGCAAGGAGCTATCTTTGTTTTGGGCCTTTCTTCTAGTGAGGTGATAGGTGGTCAGATTGGCAAGGAATCCAGTCAAGAAATTGGGGAAATCATTGTGAAAACCATTCTAGATATCCTAGAGGGAAAAGGGATTCATCTAGCTGTTCAAGGTTGTGAACATGTCAATCGAGCCCTCGTCGTTGAACGTCAGGTGGCAGAGCAGCTTGGTCTTGAAATCGTCAGTGTCCTTCCTACACTTCATGCAGGAGGTTCCGGTCAGTTGGCAGCCTTCAAGTTTATGCGGGATCCAGTTGAGGTTGAATTTATCAAGGCCCATGCTGGATTGGATATCGGAGATACTGCGATTGGCATGCATGTCAAGCATGTTCAGGTTCCGATTCGCCCTCTTTTGAGAGAAATTGGGCATGCCCATGTAACGGCTCTTGCAAGTCGCCCAAAACTCATTGGAGGTGCGCGTGCGCAGTATCCACAAGATTCTATCAGAAAGTCGTGAACTTATTCTGTAGTAACAGAAGAAAAGTAAAAGACAGAGGAAAAATGGTATAGATACCAGGACTTCCTCTGTTCTTTTTTTGTTGAATTTTTGTGTAAAGTGCTCCAAATAAGATCAGTTTTTACAAGAAGAAGGGGAGCTATCTGATGGAGAATTGCCAAAAGTAGAAAAAGTAAAGTAGAGAAGATTTTTCGTTATAGAAATCAGTAAACAAAGCTGGATTTAGATGTTCTAGGTCGACTTTTTTGTGCTATACTTAAGATATGCATAGAAAAACAGTGATTGATTTTAGGGCTTTGGGGGAGAGATACACCTTCACTCAGCCTATCAAAGAGTTAAAAACGAGAGATTTAGCAGAAGTGGCAGACCTGCTGGCACAAGTGGAAAGCTACCAAGAGCAAGGGTATTATGTGGTGGGCTATGTCAGTTACGAGGCTGCACCTGCATTTGAGGAGAAATTAGCAGTTTATAAAGCTCCTTTACTGGCAGAGTATCTGTTATATTTTACAGTTCATGACAGGGTAGAAACATCGCCTATTCCTCTGACTTATGAGGAAGTAGATCTGCCTTCAAAGTGGCAGGAAGAAACATCTGCGACAGACTATGAAAAGGCTATTGCCCAGATTCACCATCATTTGCGTCAGGGAGACACCTATCAGGTCAACTACACTGTCCAACTCAAGCAAGAACTAAGTTCCAATCCTTTTGCCACTTACAATCGTATGGTGGTAGAGCAGGAGGCGGGCTACAATGCCTATGTGGAACATGACGAGATGACAGTGATTTCCATGAGTCCAGAGCTCTTTTTTGAGCAAAATGACCGGGAATTAACGACTCGCCCAATGAAGGGAACAACCCAGCGCGGGTTGACCGACCAAGAAGATTTAGAACAGGCTAGTTGGTTGGAGCAGGATCCTAAAAATCGCTCTGAAAATATGATGATTGTGGACCTCTTGCGCAACGATATGAACCGTATTTCTGAGGTGGGGAGTGAGCATGTGGAGCGTCTGTGTCAAGTGGAGCAGTATTCGACCGTTTGGCAGATGACTTCAACCATCAAGAGTCAGTTACGACCGGATGTTGAGCTAGTTGAAATCTTCCGTTCGCTCTTTCCATGTGGTTCCATAACGGGAGCACCGAAAATTGCGACCATGGAAATCATCAAGAACTTGGAGCCTCAACCCAGAGGAGTTTACTGCGGAACGATTGGTCTCTTGCTTCCAAATGGACGACGGATTTTCAATGTCGCCATTCGGACCATTCAACTGCATCAAGGGCAAGCCATCTATGGGGTTGGCGGAGGGATTACCTGGGATAGTACTTGGGAATCTGAATACCGTGAAGTTCATCAAAAGGCTGCTGTACTCTATCGTAAACAACCACGTTTCCAATTGATTACAACTGGGAAAATCAGTCAAAAACAACTGCTTTTTGAAGATCAACATCTGGAAAGACTGACAAAGGCGAGTCGATATTTTGCCTATCCTTTTGATCCAAAAAAACTGAGACAAAAGATAGAGGAAGAGTGCCAAGTTTGTGATGTTAATCAAGACTACCGTTTGCGAATTGGTCTCAGCAAATCTGGAGAGATAGAACTCAGTCGCCAAATCTTAGCACCTCTCAGTCCAAGTTTCTGCAAAGCCAGACTTTGTCTGCAAGAAGCAGATTTGAATCAATCATTTACCTACTTCAAAACCACTCACAGACCGCACTTGAGCTTAGGGGAACAGGAAATCATTTACCATAATGTGGTAGGAGAGCTATTAGAAACCTCTATTGGAAATCTGGTCTTAAAAATTAATGGTAAGCTCTACACACCGCCTATCAGTCTAGGGATTTTGCCAGGAATTTACCGCCAGCATTTGCTGGAAAGAGGACAGGTAGAGGAAAAAGTTCTGACTTTGGCAGACTTGAACCAAGCAGAAGCTATCTATGGCTGTAACGCAGTCAGAGGTTTGTATGAGTTGGAAGTGATATAATTATAAATTTTTTAATTAATTTTTAGATTTATTTGTTAATATTTAATATTTGATTTGAAAGCAAAATTAAAAATATGGTATACTATAAGTATAAATCATTAAAACAATGGAGATTTTTATGAAAAAATCAAAAAAAATTTTAGTAACCAGCTTAGCAACTGCAACACTGGGACTTATTGCATTATCAGATACAACTGGAGACTTTCCTTTTTCGGCTCAGCATGTTTCTGCTCAAGAAAAGGATGCATCTAAAAATGGTAAGGTTGTAAAAGAGAATACAACTTCGGCGCCAAATCAAGCTGAAAAATCAAAAACACCAGCGCAAAATCCTGCTGAGAAACCAAAAACACCAGCACCGAAACCAGAACCAAAACCAGCGCCAAAGCCAGCGCCGAAACCAGCTGAGAAACCGAAAACACCAGCTCAAAAACCTGCTGAGAAACCTAAAAATACAAGTCCTAAAGAGGATAAGTTCAAATCTACAGCTCAGTCTGGTTGGGTAGGCTCATCGTACTATGAAAATGGTACTAAAGTTACTAATAAGTGGATTTTTGATAAAAAAGCTAATTCTTATTTCTATCTAAATGCTTCGGGAAACTATGTCCAAAATGCTTGGGTAGGCAATTACTATCTTAAATCAGATGGTAAAATGGCTAAGAGTGAATGGATTTATGATAAAAACTATGGTTCATATTATTATCTAACCGCAGAAGGTAGCTACGCTCGAAACGCATGGGTAGGTAATTACTATCTTAAATCAGACGGGAAAAGAGCTAAAAATGAATGGTTTTATGACAATAACTATGGGTCATACTATTATTTAACAGGAGAAGGTAGCTACGCTCGCAACACATGGGTAGGCAATTACTATCTTAAATCAGATGGTAAGATGGCTAAAGCTGAGTGGATTTATGACAAAAACTATGGATCCTATTATTATCTAACAGCAGAAGGCAGCTACGCTCGCAACAAATGGGTAGGTAATTACTATCTAAAATCAGATGGTAAGATGGCCAAAAATGAATGGGTAGATGGTGGTCGTTATTATGTAGGAGACGATGGTGTGTGGCAACCAAAACCAGCGCCAAAGCCAGCACCGAAACCAGCACCGAAACCAGCTGAGAAACCGAAAACGCCAGCACCAAAACCAGCTGAGAAACCGAAAACCCCAGCACCAAAACCAGCTGAGAAACCGAAAACGCCAGCTCAAAAACCTGCTGATAAACCAAAAACCCCAGCACAAAAACCTGCTGAGAAACCAAAAACACCAGCACCAAAACCGGCACCAAAACCGGCTGAAAAAGCTAAAGAAACAACTCCTAAACAGGATAAATCACAATCTAAAGTTCAGTCTGGCTGGGTAGGAAATTACTACCTCAAATCAGATGGAAAGAGAGCTAAAAATGAATGGGTAGATGGTGGTCGTTATTATGTTGATTCTGATGGAAAAAAGGTTAAAAGTGACTGGATTTATGATAAAAACTATGGATCCTATTATTATCTAACAGCAGAAGGCAGCTACGCTCGCAACAAATGGGTAGGTAATTACTATCTAAAATCAGATGGTAAGATGGCCAAGAATGAATGGGTAGACGGCGGTCGTTATTATGTTGAATCAGACGGTAAAATGGCTAAGGACAAATGGGTAGATGGTGGTCGTTACTATGTAGGATACGATGGTGTGTGGCAACCAAAACCAGCAGCCGGGAATCCATACTCAGCAGCTTTAAAGACAGCACAAGCATATAATAGGATTCATTTGTCAAAAAAAAGAATTTATGAGATGTTAATTTTTGAAGGTTTTAATAGTGACACTGCACAATATGCTATCAATCATTTGCAAGCAGACTATAAGGCGAATGCCTTAGCTAAAGCAAGAGGATACCGAAAACATAACAATTTCTCAAAAACGAAAATTTATGACTGGCTAACTTCTCCTAGTATTGACAAATTTACCAAAGAAGAAGCCAACTATGCTATTCAAAAACTTAATCTACCATCAGAAGGCAGCTATCCTCGCAATAAATGGGTAGGATACTATTATTATAAATCAGATGGAAAGTTAGCCAAGAATGAATGGGTAGATGGCGGTCGTTACTATGTTGAATCAGACGGTAAAATGGCTAGGGATAAATGGGTAGATGGTGGTCGTTACTATGTAGGATACGATGGTGTGTGGCAACCAAAACCAGCAGCCGGGAATCCATACTCAGCAGCTTTAAAGACAGCACAAGCATATAATAGGATTCATTTGTCAAAAAAAAGAATTTATGAGATGTTAATTTTTGAAGGTTTTAATAGTGACACTGCACAATATGCTATCAATCATTTGCAAGCAGACTATAAGGCGAATGCCTTAGCTAAAGCAAGAGGATACCGAAAACATAACAATTTCTCAAAAACGAAAATTTATGACTGGCTAACTTCTCCTAGTATTGACAAATTTACCAAAGAAGAAGCCGACTATGCCATTCAACATTTAGGTGACTAATTTTTACAAATAGTGAAGCAAATGAGATGTTTTAATTTTGGCTTGTAGCCTGCAAACCTTTGCACAAAAGAGACGATTTTGTTATACTATATCTGTAAGCATTTTCAATTAAAAAGGAGAAGACGATGAGTCAAAAGATTATTGGGATTGACCTTGGTGGAACATCTATTAAGTTTGCAATTTTAACTCAAGAGGGAGAAATCCAAGAAAAATGGTCTATCAAGACCAATATTTTGGACGAAGGAAGCCATATCGTAGATGATATGATCGAGTCTATTCAACATCGTTTGGACTTGCTTGGATTGTCAGCTACGGATTTCCGAGGGATTGGGATGGGATCACCTGGTGTGGTTGACCGTGAAAAAGGGACTGTTATCGGTGCCTACAACCTCAACTGGAAAACCCTTCAACCAATTAAAGAAAAGATTGAAAAAGCCTTGGGGATTCCATTCTTCATCGATAATGATGCCAACGTAGCTGCTCTTGGTGAGCGCTGGATGGGTGCTGGTGAAAACCAACCAGACGTTGTCTTTATGACACTTGGTACAGGTGTTGGTGGGGGTATCGTGGCAGAAGGCAAATTGCTTCACGGTGTCGCTGGTGCGGCAGGAGAACTTGGCCATATCACTGTTGACTTTGACCAACCAATCGCTTGTACTTGTGGTAAGAAAGGCTGTCTTGAGACAGTTGCTTCTGCAACAGGGATTGTCAACTTGACACGTCGTTATGCTGATGAATATGAAGGTGATGCAGCCTTGAAACGCTTGATTGATGACGGTGAAGAAGTAACTGCTAAAACTGTCTTTGACCTTGCAAAAGAAGGGGACGACCTTGCTTTGATCGTTTACCGTAACTTCTCACGTTACTTGGGTATCGCGTGTGCTAACATAGGATCAATCCTAAACCCATCAACAATCGTTATCGGTGGTGGGGTGTCAGCAGCGGGAGAATTCCTTCTCCAAGGTGTTCAAAAGGTTTACGACGAAAACACCTTCCCACAAGTACGTACATCAACAAAATTAGCTCTTGCAACTCTAGGAAATGACGCTGGAGTTATCGGAGCAGCATCACTTGTATTACAATAAGATAATAAAAGGAGAAAAACACTACTTTAAAGCCAGTGATTTTCCTCCTTTCTTTTTTTATGCTATACTAGTTAGGACAATAAATGAGGTGAGAGTAAATGACAAAAGCTGATACGATTTTTAAAGAGAATATTGAACGAATCCTCAAAGACGGTGTCTTTTCTGAGCAGGCACGTCCCAAGTATAAGGATGGGACCGTAGCCAACTCCAAGTACGTAACGGGTGCCTTTGCCGAGTATGACTTGGCTATGGGGGAATTTCCCATCACAACCTTGCGTCCCATTGCAATCAAATCCGCCATCAAGGAAGTACTCTGGATTTACCAAGACCAGTCTAATAGCCTAGAAGTGTTAAACAGTAAGTACAATGTTCACTACTGGAATGACTGGGAAGTGGGAGATACGGGAACCATCGGTGAACGCTATGGGGCGGTCGTTAAGAAACACGACATCATCAATAAGATTCTCAAACAATTGGAAGCCAACCCTTGGAACCGCCGCAATATCATCTCGCTCTGGGATTACCAAGCTTTTGAGGAGACAGATGGTCTTCTTCCATGCGCCTTTCAGACCATGTTTGATGTCCGTCGGGTTGATGGGGACATCTATCTGGATGCGACCTTGACCCAGCGTTCGAATGATATGCTGGTGGCCCACCACATCAATGCTATGCAGTATGTGGCTCTTCAAATGATGATTGCCAAGCATTTCGGATGGAAGGTTGGGAAGTTCTTCTACTTCATCAACAACCTTCATATCTATGATAATCAGTTTGAACAAGCAGAGGAATTGCTCCGCCGTGAGCCATCAAACTGCCAACCACGCTTGGTTTTAAATGTTCCTGATGGGACCAATTTCTTTGATATCAGAGCGGAGGACTTTGAGTTAGTTGACTATGATCCAGTCAAGCCACAACTGAAGTTTGATTTGGCTATTTAAGAAAATAAAAAAGAAGTTGAGATTTCTCAACTTCTTTTGTTGCTTAATGTGATACGCGGCGGCGAGCTGCTTTTTTGCGGTTTTCTTCGATGAAAGCTGCTTTTTGCTCTTCTGGCTCAATCACTTTCTTTTTAATTGCGTATACTGCACCTGCAACGGCAGCGACAGTTCCTGCGACACCTGTTACAAGACCTTTAGCGAATCCTTTAGCCATGAGTCTTCCTCCTTTATCTTCCCGATCAGCCAGGCTCCCCAAGTGGTAGCATTTTTCTGACTGACCTTTTTGTGATATAATAATAGTAACGAAAAAATGGAAATTTTTCAAGGAAAAAAGATGAAAACAAAAATAATTGTGATTGTTGGACCGACTGCTGTTGGGAAGACAGCCCTTGCTATTGAAGTGGCCAAGCGCTTTGGTGGAGAGGTGGTCAGTGGTGACAGTCAGCAAGTATACAGAGGGTTGGATATTGGGACGGCCAAGGCTAGCCCAGAGGAGCAAGCAGCTGCTCCTCATCATTTGATTGATGTCAGAGAGGTGACCGAGTCTTACTCGGCTTTTGATTTTGTTTCAGAAGCTAAGAAGGCTATTGAGGATATTCAAAGCCGTGGCAAGCTTGCTATTATCGCTGGTGGAACTGGACTTTATATCCAGAGCTTGCTGGAAGGATACCATCTAGGTGGGGAAACACCTCATGAGGAGATTGTAGCTTATCGGGCTAGTTTGGAGCCTTATTCAGATGAGGAATTAGCCCATCTTGTGGAGCAAGCAGGTCTTGAAATTCCCCAGTTTAACCGTCGTCGTGCCATGCGTGCCTTGGAAATTGTCCATTTTGGTCAGGATTTGGAAAATCAGGAAAGTCCTTATGAACCTTTGATTATCTGCTTGGATGATGAACGCAGTCAGCTTTATGAACGGATTAACCATCGTGTGGATCTGATGTTTGAGGCTGGGCTTTTGGATGAGGCCAAGTGGCTCTTTGACCATTATCCAGATGTGCAGGCAGCTAAAGGCATTGGTTACAAGGAACTCTTTCCTTATTTCCGTGGGGAGCAAACTCTTGAGGAAGCGAGCGAGAGTCTCAAGCAGGCGACTCGTCGTTTTGCCAAGCGTCAGTTGACCTGGTTCCGTAATCGCATGCAGGTCACCTTTTATCAGATTGGAGAGTCTGGTGTGCAGGAACGTATTTTTAGCCAGATAGAGGAGTTTTTAAATGATTGAAACGGAGAAAAAAGAGGAACGTGTCCTGCTTGTCGGTGTGGAATTACAGGACATGGACAATTTTGACCTCTCTATGGAAGAATTGGCCAGTCTGGCTAAGACAGCTGGGGCAGTCGTTGTAGATAGCTACAGGCAAAAACGGGAAAAGTATGACTCCAAGACCTTTGTCGGCTCTGGTAAGTTGGAAGAGATTGCGCGGATGGTTGATGCAGAAGAAATTACCACAGTCATTGTCAATAACCGCTTAACTCCACGGCAAAATGTCAATCTAGAAGAAGTTCTGGGTGTCAAGGTGATTGACCGTATGCAGTTGATTTTGGATATCTTTGCCATGCGGGCTCGTAGCCACGAAGGGAAACTTCAAGTGCATTTGGCCCAGCTCAAATATCTATTGCCTCGCTTGGTTGGTCAGGGGATTATGCTCAGCCGCCAGGCAGGTGGAATTGGTTCCCGTGGTCCAGGGGAAAGCCAGCTGGAACTGAATCGTCGTAGTGTTCGAAACCAAATTACGGATATCGAAAGACAGCTCAAGGTGGTTGAGAAAAATCGAGCGACAGTCAGAGAAAAACGTCTGGAGTCAAGTACCTTTAAAATCGGTTTGATTGGTTACACCAATGCTGGGAAATCAACCATCATGAACACCTTGACCAGTAAGACCCAGTATGAAGCAGACGAGCTATTTGCGACTCTGGATGCGACAACGAAGAGTATCCATCTGGGGGGCAATCTTCAGGTTACCTTGACTGATACGGTTGGCTTTATCCAAGATTTGCCGACAGAATTGGTGTCCAGTTTCAAATCAACCTTGGAAGAAAGCAAGCATGTGGATCTTCTGATTCATGTCATCGATGCAAGCAATCCTTATCACGAGGAGCATGAGAAAACAGTCCTGTCCATCATGAAAGACTTGGACATGGAGGATATTCCTCGCTTGACTCTTTATAACAAAGCGGATTTGGTGGAGGATTTCACGCCTACTCAAACACCTTATGCCCTCATTTCTGCCAAGTCTGAGGATAGTCGTGAGCAGTTGCAAGCATTGTTTTTGGAGAAGATCAAGGAGATTTTTGAAGTCTTTACCCTGCGCGTGCCTTTTTCAAAATCCTACAAGATTCATGATTTGGAAAGTGTGGCGATTCTTGAAAATCGTGACTACCAAGATGATGGAGAAGTGATTACAGGCTACATTTCCGAGAAAAATAAATGGAGGTTAGAGGAATTTTATGACTGATATTAAAACCTTGGCTCTAAAGTATGGAGGTTATACAAGTCTGGATAAGGTCTATCTGGATCAGCTTCTAGCTGGTAAAACAGAGCAGGAGCAGTTAGCTCTCGTCACACCTCCTCCGAGTGTAGTCAATGCCTACTTTGCTGAACTCTACCAGAAAAAGAGTCCTGAAGCTGCGACGGATTATTTTGCAGAACTCAGTCATGAACTGAACCTCTACAATGTTGAACCAAGTTTCACCTTTGAAAATAAGCCCTTTATTCGTCTTAATCTGTCCGGAAAATCCTTTGGTTTTTGCTATGAGAGTGAGGGACTGGGGCGGATTTTCTCAGAAGCTGAGGAAGTAATCACAGCTGACTTGCTTTTTGAGATTGCGCAAATTTTCCCCCATCAACTCGTCTTTGAAGAGTCTGGAAAGATTTACATGAAGGATGCCGGAGATGAGGAAGTTGTTAGTGTAGAAAATCTCACAGCCTTGACAGATTTGGAAAGTTTAGTAGATGGTCGCAAACGTCTAAAGGGCTACAGCCAAGAGGATTTATTGCAAGAAGCTACTGCTTTTTCTGGTAAGCGCTATTTCCGATCGGAAAATCGCACAGCCATGTTATATATTGATTAATTAGAAAGTATCGAATGGATATTCAATTTTTAGGAACAGGGGCTGGTCAGCCCTCTAAAGCCCGCAACGTTTCAAGTCTCGCCCTGAAACTCTTGGACGAGATTAACGAAGTTTGGCTCTTTGACTGTGGAGAAGGAACGCAAAATCGCATTCTGGAAACCACGATTCGACCACGTAAGGTCAGCAAAATCTTTATCACTCACTTGCATGGAGACCATATCTTTGGCTTGCCAGGATTTCTCTCTAGCCGTGCCTTTCAGGCCAATGAAGAGCAGACAGATTTGGACATCTACGGACCTCAAGGGATCAAGTCCTTTGTCTTAACCAGCCTTCGTGTGTCAGGTTCTCGTCTGCCTTACCGAATTCATTTCCATGAGTTTGACCATAATTCTCTAGGGAAAATCCTTGAGACCGATAAATTCACAGTGTATGCAGAGGAGTTGGACCACACTATTTTCTGCGTTGGTTATCGTGTCATGCAAAAGGACCTAGAAGGTACCTTGGATGCTGAGAAACTCAAAGCTGCGGGTGTTCCGTTCGGCCCACTTTTTGGAAAAATCAAAAACGGTCAGGATGTTGTTCTCGAAGACGGAACTGAAATCAAGGCAGCAGACTATATCTCAGCTCCCCGTCCGGGTAAGATTATCACCATCCTTGGTGACACCCGAAAAACCAATGCCAGTGTGCGTCTAGCTGTCAATGCTGATGTCCTAGTCCATGAGTCCACTTATGGCAAGGGTGATGAAAAAATTGCCCGCAATCACGGTCACTCAACCAATATGCAGGCAGCACAAGTAGCAGCTGAAGCAGGTGCTAAGCGCCTCCTGCTCAACCATATCAGTGCCCGCTTCCTCTCAAAAGATATCAGTCAGCTCAAGAAAGATGCGGCAACTGTTTTTGAAAATGTCCATGTGGTTAAAGACTTGGAAGAAGTGGAAATTTAGAAGATTGAGAAAGGATAAGTATGCGTACTATTCTGATTACCGGGGCAAGCGGTGGCTTAGCCCAAGAAATGGTTAAACTCTTGCCAAATGACCAACTCATCTTACTAGGTAGAAATAAGGAAAAATTAGCCCAACTATACGGAAATCATCCTAATGTGGAATGGATTGAAATCGACATTACTGATGACTCAGCCCTGGAAGCTCTGGTAGCTGACCTCTATCTCCGTTATGGCAAGATTGATGTCTTGATTAACAACGCTGGTTACGGGATTTTTGAAGATTTCAACAAGATCTCTGATCAAGACATTCACCAGATGTTTGAGGTCAATACCTTTGCTCTGATGAATCTGTCTCGTCGCCTTGCGGAGCGCATGAAGGAAAGTCGAAAAGGCCATATCATCAATATCGTCAGCATGGCAGGCTTGATAGCGACTAGCAAGTCCAGTCTCTACTCAGCGACCAAGTTTGCAGCTATTGGATTTTCAAACGCTCTGCGTCTCGAACTCATGCCCTATGGTATCTATCTAACGACGGTCAATCCAGGACCGATTCGTACTGCCTTTTTTGACCAGGCAGACCCAGATGGGACCTACCTCAAGTCGGTTGACCGCTTTCTCTTAGAACCAGACGCGGTTGCTAAAAAGGTTGTCAAAACCATAGGAAAAAATAAAAGAGAACTCAATCTTCCTCTTTTGCTCAATTTAGCTCACAAATTTTATAGCCTCTTTCCCAAGCTAGCCGATAAGTTGGCAGGGGAGACTTTTAATTATAAGTAAAAAAAGTTCCTTACAAGAGGAACTTTTTTATAATATTCTACTGCGTGACAAGAAATGTTTGTTTTTTGTTCTAAATCTATATTCACATTTAATGAATTTTCTACAAATTTTAGAAAAAACAATCAAAAATATGATTTTTTGTGTTTAGGGTATTGAAATTTCCTATATTATTTTATAAAATAAGGGTAAAAGGCTATGAAAAAGTAATACGCTTACAAGGAAATGGAAGCGGTTACTAAAGGAGGGTTTTATGGAAAAAGGCCATTGGAATCGTAAAAGAGTCTACAGCATTCGTAAGTTTGCCGTAGGCGCTTGCTCTGTCATGATTGGAACCTGTGCGGTTCTATTTGGAGGAAGTGTCATTGGAGAATCACCAGTTTTCGCGGATGAAACTCCGATTACTCACACTGTGGAACAAGTAAAAGAGGAAAGTCCGGCAGTGGAGGAAAAAGAAAATCAAGCTGTAGCAGAGCACAAGGATGTTGCAAGTGTTGACCAAAGCCAAGCTGCTCCCATTGAAGCAAGCAAAGCCGAGAAGAAAGAAGATGAACCTGTAGCTCCAAAAGAGGATAAAGCATCTCTAAAACCTGAAGAAACTGCTCCAAAGGTAGAATCTCAAGCTTCAAGTCAAGAAAAGCCTGTTAAGGAAGAGTTGAAAGCTGCGACAAATGAAGAAGTGAATCAAATGATTGAAGATAGAAAAGTGAATTTTAATCAAAATTGGCACTTTAAACTCAATGCGAATCCTAAAGAAGCTGTGAAATCAGATGCAGATGTATCAACATGGCAAAAATTGGATCTCCCACACGACTGGAGTATCTTTAACGATTTTGACCATCAGTCACCTGCCCAAAACGAGGGTGGACAGCTCAATGGTGGTGAAGCTTGGTATCGCAAGACCTTTAAACTTGATGAAAAAGATCTCAAGAAAAATGTTCGAGTGACCTTTGATGGTGTCTATATGGACTCTCAAGTCTATGTCAATGGCCAGTTAGTGGGGCATTATCCAAATGGTTATAACCAGTTCTCATACGATATCACAAAATATCTTCACAAAGATGGTCGTGAGAATGTGATTGCTGTCCATGCGGTTAACAAACAGCCAAGTAGCCGTTGGTACTCAGGTAGTGGTATCTACCGTGATGTGACCTTGCAAGTGACAGATAAGGTTCATGTTGAGAAAAATGGAACAACTATCTTAACACCAAAACTTGAACAACAGCAACATGGCAAGGTTGAAACTCATGTAGCCAGCAAGATTGTCAATACAGACGATAAAGACCATGAACTGGTGGCAGAGTATCAAATCGTTGAACGTGGTGGTCAGGCTGTAACAGGCTTGGTTCGTACAGCGAGCCGTACCTTGAAAGCACATGAGTCAACAAGTCTTGATGCGATTCTAGAAGTTGAACAACCAAAACTCTGGACCGTTTTAAATGACAAACCTGCCTTGTATGAACTGGTTACGCGTGTTTACCGTGACGGTCAATTAGTCGATGCTAAGAAAGATTTGTTTGGTTACCGTTACTATCATTGGACTCCAAATGAAGGTTTCTCTTTGAATGGTGAACGAATTAAATTCCATGGTGTTTCCTTGCACCATGACCACGGAGCGCTTGGAGCAGAAGAAAATTATAAAGCAGAATACCGTCGTCTCAAACAAATGAAGGAGATGGGCGTTAACTCCATCCGTACAACTCATAACCCTGCAAGTCCACAGACCTTGCAAATCGCAGCAGAACTTGGTTTGCTGGTTCAGGAAGAGGCCTTTGATACGTGGTATGGTGGCAAGAAACCATATGACTACGGACGTTTCTTTGAAAAAGATGCCACTCACCCAGAAGCTAGAAAAGGTGAAAAATGGTCTGACTACGATCTTCGTACCATGGTCGAAAGAGATAAAAATAACCCAGCTGTCTTCATGTGGTCTATCGGAAACGAAATCGGTGAAGCCAATGGTAATGCTCACTCTCTTGCAACGGTTAAACGCTTAGTAAAAGTGATTAAAGATGTTGATACTACACGTTATGTTACCATGGGAGCAGATAAGTTCCGCTTTGGTGATGGTAGCGGTGATCATGAGAAAATTGCTGATGAACTGGATGCAGTTGGTTTCAACTATTCAGAAGACAACTACAAGAAACTTCGTGCGAAACATCCAAACTGGTTGATTTACGGTTCCGAAACATCTTCAGCTACCCGTACACGTGGAAGTTACTATCGCCCTGAACAGGAATTGAAACATAGTAACGGACCTGAGCGTCATTACGAACAGTCTGACTATGGTAATGACCGAGTTGGCTGGGGTAAAACGGCAACAGATTCATGGACGTTTGATCGTGACAACGCTGGCTATGCTGGACAGTTTATCTGGACAGGTACGGACTATATCGGTGAACCTACACCATGGCACAACCAAAACCAAACTCCCGTTAAGAGCTCTTACTTTGGTATCGTAGATACAGCGGGTATTCCAAAACATGACTTCTACCTCTACCAAAGCCAATGGGTTTCTGTCAAGAAGAAACCAATGGTTCACCTTCTTCCTCACTGGAACTGGGAAAATAGAGAATTGGCATCGAAAGTTGAAGATTCAGACGGAAAAATCCCAGTTCGTGCCTACTCAAACGCTGCAAGCGTTGAATTGTTCTTGAATGGAAAATCTCTTGGAGTTAAGAAGTTCAACAAAAAACAAACCAGTGATGGCCGTACCTACCAAGAAGGTGCCAATGCTAAGGAACTCTATCTTGAATGGAAGGTTGCGTACCAACCAGGTACTTTAGAAGCTGTAGCTCGCGATGAAGCTGGAAAAGAAATTGCACGTGATAAGATCACGACTGCAGGCCAACCAGCAGGTGTTCGCCTCGTCAAGGAAGAACACGCAATCGCAGCAGATGGAAAAGACTTGACCTACATCTACTACGAAATCGTAGATAGTGAAGGAAATGTGGTACCAACTGCCAATAATTTGGTTCGTTTCCAATTGCATGGACAAGGTCAACTGGTTGGTGTTGATAATGGGGAACAAGCCAGCCGTGAACGCTACAAGGCACAACCTGATGGTTCTTGGATCCGCAGAGCCTTTAACGGTAAAGGGGTTGCCATTGTTAAATCAACTGAGCAAGCAGGTAAATTCACTCTAACAGCCCATTCAGATCTCTTGAAATCTGGTCAAGTAACGGTCTTTACTGGTAAAAAAGAAGACCAAGAAAAGACCGTTCTCGGAACCGAAGTACCAAAAGTACGTACTGTTATTGAGAAAGAGCCAAAAATGCCGAAGACAGTCGGTTTTATCTACAGTGATGGCAGTCGTGAAAAACGTCCAGTAACTTGGTCTTCAGTTGATGTGAGCCAAGCAGGAGTTGTGACTGTTAAAGGTATGGCAGACGGACGCGAAGTAGAGGCCCGTGTCGAAATTCTAGCAATCGCAAATGAGCTTCCAACTGTTAAGCGTGTTGCTCCAGGAACAGACTTGAGCGCTGTTGACAAATACGTTTCTATCGCTGTTACGGATGGAAGCGTACAAGAATACGAAGTTGATAAGTGGGAGATTGCGGAAGCAGATAAAGCTAAACTGTCAGTTGCAGGATCACGTATTCAAATGACTGGTCAACTGGGTGGTGAGACTATTCACGCTACCCTTGTGGTAGAAGAAGGTAATCCTGCGGCTCCTGCAATACCAACTGTAACTGTTGGTGGCGAATCTGTCACTGGTCTTACTAGCCAAAATCCAATGCAATACCGAACTCTTGCTTATGGTGCCCAATTGCCAGAAGTCGCAGCAAGTGCTGAAAATGCAGCTGTTACAGTGGTGCAAGCAAGCGCAGCAAACGGTATGCGTGCAAGCATCTTTGTTCAACCAAATGATGGTGGTCCTCTTCAAATGTATGCAATTCAATTCCTCGAAGAAGCACCAAAAATTGACCATTTGAGCCTACAAGTGGAACAAGCTGACGGTCTCAAAGAAGACCAAACAGTCAAATTATCTATCCTTGCTCACTATCAAGACGGAACACAAGCTGTTTTACCAGCTGATAAGGTGAACTTCTCTACAAGTGGTGAAGGGGAAGTAGCAGTTCGTAAAGGAATGCTTGAGTTGCATAAGCCAGGAACAGTCACTCTCAAAGCAGAATATGAGGGGGCTACAGGTCAAATCGCTCTCACGATCCAGGCCAATACTGAGACGAAGGTTGCGCAATCTATCCGTCCTGTAAACGTAGTCACAGACTTGCATCAGGAACCTACTCTTCCAGCAACAGTAACGGTTGAGTATGACAAAGGTTTCCCTAAAGCCCACAAAGTCATTTGGCAAGCCATTCCAAAAGAAAAACTCGATCACTATCAAACCTTTGAAGTTCTAGGTGAAGTTGAAGGTCTGGATCTTGAAGCGCGTGCTAAAGTATCTGTAGAAGGCATCGTTTCAGTTGAAGAAGTCAGTGTGACAACTCCAATCGCAGAAGCACCACAATTACCAGAAAGCGTTCGTACCTACGATTCAAATGGCCACGTTTCATCAGCTAAGGTTACTTGGGATGCGATTCGTACAGAGCAATACGCCAAGGAAGGTGTCTTTACAGTTAATGGTCGCCTAGAAGGTACGCAATTAACAACTAAACTTCATGTTCGCGTATCTGCTCAAACTGAGAAGGGAGCAAATATTTCTGACCAATGGACCGGTTCAGAATTGCCACTGGCCTTTGCTTCAGACTCAAATCCAACTGATCCTGTTTCAAACGTCAACGATAAATTGATTTCCTTTAATGATCGCCCAGCTAACCGTTGGACAAACTGGAACCGTACTAATCCAGAAGCTTCAGTTGGTGTCCTATTCGGAGATTCAGGTATTTTGAGCAAACGTTCAGTTGATAATCTAAGTGTCGGATTCCACGAAGACCACGGAGTTGGTGTACCGAAGTCTTATGTGATTGAATATTATGTCGGTAAGACCGTTCCAACAGCCCCTAAAAACCCTAGCTTTGTAGGTGAGGAAAACCATGCCTTTAATGATCCTGCAAACTGGAAAGAGGTAAGCAATCTCAAAGCACCAGCTCAATTAAAAGCTGGAGAAATGAATCATTTCAGCTTTGATAAAGTTGAGACCTATGCGGTTCGCATTCGTATGGTTCGACTTGATAGCAAGAAAGGAACGTCTATCACAGAAGTACAAATTTTTGCGAAACAAGTTGCGGCAGCTAAACAAGGACAAACAAGAATCCAAGTTGACGGTAAAGACTTAGCAAACTTTAACCCAGATTTGACAGACTACTACCTTGAGTCTGTAGATGGAAAAGTTCCTGCAGTAACAGCAAGTGTTAGCAACAATGGTCTCGCTACCGTCGTTCCAAGCGTTCGTGAAGGTGAGCCAGTTCGTGTTATCGCGAAAGCTGAAAATGGTGATATCCTAGGAGAATACCGTCTACACTTTACAAGCAATAAAGACTTGCTCTCTCGTAAACCAGTTGCCGCGGTCAAACAAGCTCGCTTGCTACAAGTAGGACAACCACTTGAATTGCCAACTAAGGTTCCTGTTTACTTCACAGGTAAAGATGGTTACGAAACAAAAGACTTGGCAGTTGAATGGGAAGAAGTTCCAGCAGAAAATCTGACAAAAGCAGGTCAATTTACCGTTCGAGGCCATGTCCTAGGTAGTGATCTTGTTGCTGAGTTCACTGTACGAGTGACAGACAAACTTGGTGAAGCTCTATCAAATAACCCAGAGTATGATGAAAATAGTAACCGCGCCTTTGCTTCAGCCACTAACGACATTGATAGAAACTCCCATGACCGTGTGGACTATCTCAATGACGGAAATCATTCAGAAAATCGTCGTTGGACAAACTGGTCTCCAACACCATCTTCTAATCCAGAAGTATCAGCAGGTGTGATCTTCCGTGAAAATGGTAAGATTGTAGAACGGACTGTTGCGCAAGCCAAACTTCACTTCTTTGCAGATAGTGGTACAGATGCCCCATCTAAACTCGTTTTGGAACGTTATATTGGCCCAGAGTTTGAAGTGCCTACCTACTATTCTAACTACCAAGCCTACGATGCAGCTCATCCATTTAACAATCCAGAAAATTGGGAAGCTGTGCCTTATCGTGCGGATAAAGACATCGCAGCTGGTGATGAAATCAACGTAACATTTAAAGCTGTCAAAGCCAAAGCCATGAGATGGCGTATGGAGCGTAAAGCAGACAAGAGCGGTGTTGCGATGATTGAGATGACCTTCCTTGCACCGAGTGAATTACCACAAGAAAGTACGCAATCGAAGATTCTTGTGGATGGAAAAGAACTTCCTGACTTCGCTGAAGATCGTCAAGACTATCAAATCACCTATAAAGGTCAACGTCCAAAAGTCTCAGTCGAAGAAAGTAATCAAGTAGCTTCAACAGTTGTAGATAGCGGAGACGATAGCCTTCCAGTACTTGTTCGCCTTGTTTCGGAAAGTGGAAAACAAGTCAAGGAATACCGTATCCAGTTGACTAAGGAAAAACCAGTTTCTGAGAAGACTGTTGCTGCTGTACAAGAAGATCTTCCAAAACTCGAATTTGTTGAAAAAGATTTGGCTTACAAGACAGTTGAGAAAAAGGATTCAACACTGTATCTAGGTGAAACTCGTGTAGAACAAGAAGGAAAAGTTGGTAAGGAACGGATCTTCACAGCGGTTAATCCTAGTGGAAGTAAGGAAGAAAAACTCCGTGAAGTGGTAGAGGCTCCGACAGACCGCATCGTCTTGGTTGGCACTAAACCAGGAACTTCTCTTCCAGAAGATGAAGTGAAGAACCTAGTCCTTAACAGACCAGAACTTGTAATCGAAGAAGAAACAATTGATTTCAAGGTTCAGGAACAAAAGAATGATCAGCTTCCAGCGGGTCAAACTCGTGTTCTCCAAGAAGGTCAAAAAGGTATCCGTGTTCACTTGATTGAAGTTGAAAATGGCAAGCGAATTGAAAAAGAAAGCTATGATAAAGTCATGGCTCAAGATCGCATTGTAGAAGTTGGTACGGCTGGAGAAACGACTAAACCAGTACCTCAAGAATCTACAAAACCACAAGTATCAGAAAAAGCAGATACAAAAGAAATTGTTTCAAGTGAAGCTAGTCATGTTCAAGAAGAACAGTTACCAAATACAGGAAGTGCAGGAAGTCAAGCAGCTCTAGCAGCAGGTTTAGCTCTTCTTGGCTTGAGTGCAGGTCTAGTGGCCACTAAAGGTAAAAAAGAAGACTAGAATGAATCAGTATTTCTTCTAATTGTATCTCAGAAAGACCAGGGAAACCTGGTCTTTTTAATGGGTAGAAGCATTCTCTCTAGACCAATTTAACGTTTAAGAAATCAGATAACCAAAATGATAAAAACACTATCTGGTATCGAAAACGAGATGAACTTATTTTTTTAAAAATAGCGGTAAAATATACCAGTTTCTGTTTCGATGATAGGAGAAGAAAAGACACAAATCGGTTAATATACGGATGTGAAAAAGTCGATTTCAATCGGTAAGAAAAAATTGGATATTTTTTATAAAAATTTGCTTGATAGTTCTAGCCTTTTTCTTCATAGTATGATAAAATGTGGATGTAATGTGGCTAATAATTTTCGCTTGAAAAAGGAGAATGGTGATTAGTTGGGGACAATCATTTAGTTTACTATTACATTGTACATTTACAACTGAATATTATAAGAAAGGAAGATTAAATGAACAAGAAAATAAGATCTTGGATTCAGATCCTTATTCTTTGTTTGGGAGTTATTCTCCAATCATTTGCCCCTCTGACGCAAGTACATGCGACAGAGTATAATGATGTGATCACTAGTGTTGGTGTTGAAAACAGATCTGGTGAAGCTTTAACGCAAGGGTTGGATATTTGGCAAGAATTCCGTCTTACTGCAGATTTTGTTTTGCCAGATAATACGGTGCATGAAGGTGATACAACAACACTTCAATTGCCATCAGAGATTACATTTTCAAACTCTTCAGACATTGAATTACGAGATGCTTCTAACAATCTTGTAGCTACTGGTCGTTTAGATGCAGCTAGCAAAACGATTACTCTAACTTACACAAAGTTTGTTGAGAATAATTCTGGCGTTAGGGGGAAATTCTTTGTCTATGTTCGAGTTGACCATGATGTTGTTTCAGAAGAAAAAGACATTGATGTCAATATTACTGTAGGACATAGAGTTCTATTTGCAGGGAAAATCCGTTACAACGGCCCTCCAGGGAAATACGACTCTAAAATTGAAAAGAGTTCCTTCCAATACAAGGATGACGAGAAAAATGTAATCCGTTATAACATTACTGTAAACCGCAATATGGCGAACTACAGTGATGTCACTATCAAAGATGCTTTCTCTTCTCCAAATATGACCTTCCTACCAGATACTTTTCGTATTTACAAAGTAGATTGGAGTTGGAATAACGGAGACTGGAAATGGACTAATGCTCAGGATATGACCGAAACCTTTAAAAACCAACTAGTGGTAAATGCGAATGGTGATGGTTTCACCCTTCCTTTAGGAGATACTAATGGTTTTGGTTATATGATCGAGTATCGAGCTAAAGCGAATTATGATCTAGTCGATGGTGAGGAAATCACGAACGTAGCCAACATGAGCTACAATGGTAGTGAGAATGAACAATCAACCAGCACACGTACCTACCAGATTGCAGGTGGTGTTGCAGAAGGATATGTTTTCACCATTAAAATTCATAAGGTAGACGAAGCAGGCCAACCTCTGCAAGGTGCAGTTTTTGAAGTGATTCGTGATCGTAACCAAGCCGTTGTTGGACGATTGACAACAGATTCTGATGGTAACGCTAGTGTAGGTAAATTGTTGCGAGACAACTATACAATTCGTGAAGTAACTGCTCCTCTTGGCTATGACAAATTAACTGAAGATATTAAAATTTCTCCAGATGAGTTTGGTTCAGACAAATCAGTAGAACGTCGAATTGAAAATAAGAAGACACCTCCGAAGACTCCAATTGAAAAAGAGATTACTTTCAAAAAGGTGGATCCAAATGGAAAAGAAATTCCAGGTGCCGAACTTAAAATCTACAGCGGAGATCGTGTAAGACCAGAAGCTCCACCTGTAGCAGACTGGACAACAGAAGCTAGTACTTCTAAAGTGATTAAATTAGCTCCTGGTACCTATACTCTAACAGAGTCCGTTGCTCCAGATGGGTATCAGTATGTTGATGATGTTACCTTCACGGTCAATGCTGATGGTTCTATTACAATTGTCAAAAAAGGTACAACAGATACTGTCGTAACAACTGGTTCTGTTTTGTCAATCACTGACAAAGAGGATACAACTCCAAAGGCTATTACCTTCAGTAAAGTCAATCTTGGAGGAAATGAAATCGCTGGTGCTCAGATTAAGATCTACAAGGGCGACAAGGCAGAAGGCACAGCCGTAGAAAGCTGGACTTCAGAAGCTGGTAAGTCTAAAGATCTCAACTTGGCGCCAGGTACTTACACCTTCCATGAGGAAGCAGCTCCAACTGGTTACCTCAAAGTAACGGACATCACTTTCCAAGTCAAACATGATGGCACAGTGGAAGTGACAAACGTTGGTGAAAAAGACTCTAAAGGTGAAGAAAACAAAGTCGTAACCAACGGCTCAACAGTAACTGTAACCGATAAAGACGATGACCTTCCACGTAAGATTACCTTCAGCAAGGTTAGCCTTGGTGGAACAGAAATCGCAGGCGCTCAAATCAAGATCTACAAGGGCGACAAGGCAGAAGGCACAGCTGTAGAAAGCTGGACTTCAGAAGCTGGTAAGTCTAAAGAATTGAGCTTGGCCCCAGGTACTTACACCTTCCATGAGGAAGCAGCCCCAACTGGATACCTCAAAGTAACGGATATCACTTTCCAAGTTAACTATGATGGCACAGTTAAAGTGACCAATGTTGGTACCAAGGATGCTAAAGGCGAGGACAATACAGTCGTAACTGATGGTTCAACAATCAAAGTCACTGATAAAGATGACGATAGCCCACGTAAGATTACCTTTAGCAAGGTTAGCCTTGGTGGAACAGAAATCGCAGGTGCTCAAATCAAGATCTACAAGGGCGATAAAGCAGAAGGCACAGCCGTAGAAAGCTGGACTTCAGAAGCTGGTAAGTCTAAAGACTTGAACTTGGCACCAGGTACTTATACTTTCCATGAGGAAGCCGCTCCAACCGGCTACCTCAAAGTAACAGATATTACTTTCAAAGTGAAAACTGACGGAACAGTAGAAGTAACCAATGTCGGCGAGAAAGACTCTAAGGGTGAAGACAACAAGGTCGTAACCAACGGCTCAACTGTTACAGTAACGGATAAAGACGATGATAGTCCAAAAGCCATTACTTTCAGTAAAGTTAACCTTGGTGGAACAGAAATCGCAGGTGCTCAAATCAAGATCTTCAAGGGCGATAAGGCAGAAGGCACAGCCGTAGAAAGCTGGACTTCAGAAGCTGGTAAGTCTAAAGATCTCAACTTGGCGCCAGGTACTTACACCTTCCATGAGGAAGCAGCTCCAACTGGTTACCTCAAAGTAACGGACATCACTTTCCAAGTCAAACATGATGGCACAGTGGAAGTGACCAATGTTGGTGAGAAAGACTCTAAGGGTGAAGAAAACAAAGTTGCCACAAACGGTTCAACTGTAACTGTAACTGATAAAGATGATGACCTTCCACGTAAGATTATCTTCAGCAAGGTTAGCCTTGGTGGAACAGAAATCGCAGGCGCTCAAATCAAGATCTACAAGGGCGACAAGGCAGAAGGCACAGCTGTAGAAAGCTGGACTTCAGAAGCTGGTAAGTCTAAAGACCTTAACTTGGCACCTGGCACTTACACCTTCCATGAGGAAGCCGCTCCAACCGGATACCTCAAAGTAACCGACATCACTTTCCAAGTCAAACTTGATGGCACAGTGGAAGTGACAAATGTTGGTGAAAAAGACTCTAAGGGTGAAGAAAACAAAGTCGTAACCAACGGCTCAACAGTAACTGTAACCGATAAAGACGATGACCTTCCACGTAAGATTACCTTCAGCAAGGTAAATCTAGCGGGTGAAGAAATCGCGGGTGCAAAAATCCAAATTTTCCGTGGAGAAAAAGTTGCAGGTAATCCTGTGGCTGAATGGACTTCAAAAGCCAAACAATCACATGTACTTGATTTGACTCCGGGAGTATATACTTTCCATGAAGAGGCCGCTCCAACTGGATACTTAGCAGTAACAGATATTACATTCCAAGTTAACTACGACGGAACTGTAACAGTGGTAAATGCTAGTGGAAATCAGGTTGAGTTTAAGGATGGTAAGTTAGTAGTAACGGACCAAACTGAACCAGAAAATCCTAACCTACCAAACACTGGAAGTGAATCTGGACAAGCTGCATTAGCAGCAGGTTTAGCTCTTCTAGCTTTAGGTGCAGGTCTTGTAGCAACTAAACGAAGAAAAGAAGACTAATCTCATTTAGTAGCCAATAAGTACAGTAAAGAAAGATCAGGGATAACCCCCTGGTCTTTTTTCTATGATTCAGAATAATGAAATATGATAAATTAAACTATTTACCAGTATGGTATATGACTATTGCTAAATCTCTTCTGATTTTTACTTATATAAAATAGTTTGGATAATTATTAAGGTGTATCAAACTTATAAATAAATGGAACGTTTTGTGCATTGTTCCTTTCTGTTTGTTTAAAAGAGAAGTTGTTCGTAAGTGTTCACTATACTTAAAGAAACTTCAGTCTGATGAAAGAATTAATTTTTATGGCAGTAATTTTACACTGTGTCAATATTTTCAAAAGGCAATAACCTCATAATATTACAAAAAAAGTTAATTTTGTTTTATAATGAAATTAAAGGAGGTTTCTATATTAAAAATAGAACAAATATGATAAATATTGCACTCACATATAGTTATGAAACATGTTAATATGATGTAACTTATTCAATAACCCTCATGGATTTCAACGAATTCGAAAGGAGATGAGTGTTGAGATTTTATAATCATAGTTTGTCGTTTTAATGTTTTCGGTAATTTAGAAAGGAAGATTATGAAGAACAAGAAATTTTGGTTACCCATCCTAACTTCTCTGGCCTGTTTGCTAGGGATAATCTTTGCTCCAAATTCAGTTCAAGCAAAGGAACTGAAGAACGTTATCAGTAATATTGGAATTTGGGAGGTTGATAATGGTAAGTTTATAAAACCAGATGCGAATGGTGTTTATACACTTTCTCCTGAACATCATAACTACTCAAATTATAAATTCACTGTTGATTACGATTTGAGCGCCTATGATGGTAAATTAGAGGACGGTGATACCTTTACCTTTACTGTTCCGAGCCCTTTAACTGTTAGAAATGAAACTTTTGATTTAAAAGATAAGGAAACAGATCTCGTTATCGGAGAAACTCAAATTGTATCAAACGGGGATAATAATGGTGGTAAGGCGACTATTACATTAAAAAATCTGAAAACCTATCTTGAGAAAAAAGGTGGCTATCAAGTCCAAAACGTTAAAGGAAATTTCTTTGTTGGTTTTAGTTCTAAAAATGAATTAAGCAATGAAACGCTTCGTTTTGATAAGACGGAAACCATAAATGAAATCACCCATCAAATCAAGGTTAAAAAAGGTGATACGGCTGATTATTCTGAAGGAATTGGTCGAGCTAATTTCAATAAATATCATGGTTTGATTTACAAAGAGGATTGGACATCCAAGGCTCTAAATAAGAGTGGAAAATACTTACACAGCTGGTATGTTCGTGTTAATCCGAAACAAGCAGCCTATAATAAAATTGAAATTCATGACTGGGTAGATCCAAATGCTTCGCCAATGCAGATGATTACTGAAACATTTAAAGTTACGGCAGGTTGGTACGATAAATCTTATTACTTTAAAGATGAGGTGGTTTTAGAAGCTGGTAAGGATTACCAAGTAAAATGGAATGATTCTTACACAGAATTTACTTTAACAATTAACAATGCATCTTCAATTCTTGCGAAGAACGGGAAACCAGCAGCATTTCGAATTAATTATAAAACAAGTGCTCCAGCTGATGGCACGCAAGTCCAAAACAATGCTGAAATGAAGGGTGATGACCAGATTCTAACATATGACGACTATAGTAATAAGACAGTCGTTAAGCAAATCGGAAACTCAGTCGTTGCTTCTGGCGGTACAATTCAGTTAGAAACAGGTTACCGTATCATTCTTTACAAGGTCGACGAGCTGACTCATGACCGTCTAAAAGGAGCAAAATTTAAGATTACTCCTCCGGCAGGAGCTACGGCTAAAGAAGAAATTGTAACGACAAATGATGACGGAATTGCTGAATCATCTATTTACTCAGAGAGTGATATCAAGAAAGGGAACTTTACGGTAACCGAGATTGAGGCTCCTGAGGGATATGAGTTGAATCCTACTCCATTTGAGATGACTGTTGGGCAAGATGGAGCTATCAAAACAGTTACAAATAAACGTAGCAAAGCTAAAGTTAAGATTAAAGCTAATAAAAAACTTACAGGACGTGAGTTGAAGGCTGAAGAGTTTGAATTCACTTTAACAGACCAAGATGGTAAGGTGAAAGAAACTGTGAAGAATGACAAAGACGGAAACATTGCTTTCTCAGAATTGGAATTCGACAAAGCAGGGACTTATACCTTTAAAATTGCTGAAAAAGCTGGCAGTGATACAAGCATCAAGTACGACACTAAAACTGTCACGGCTACAGTTACTGTAGTAGATAAGGGCAAAGGTGCACTTGAAGCAACTGTTTCTTACGATGATGAAAAAGCTTTCGAGAATACTTACACTCCAGCAAAAACGGAAGTTCCTGTGAAGAAAGTATGGAAGGACGAGAACAACCAAGATGGCAAACGTCCAACTTCTGTCACAGTTAAATTGCTTGCAGATGGTCAAGATACAGGTAAGACACTTACATTGACTGAAGCGAACGGTTGGGCTGGAAGCTTCAAAGACCTTGATGCTGATAAAGGCGGCACACCTATCCAGTACACGGTAGTAGAAGTAACTGTTGCTGGTTACACTTCTAAGGTTACTGGTGACGCTGCATCAGGATTCACTATCACAAATAGCTATTCACCAGAAACAGTTGATGTAAAAGCAACTAAGAACTGGGATGACGCAAACAACCAAGACGGTAAACGTCCAACTAAGATTACAATCAATCTTTTAGCAGACGGTGAGAAAGTAGCATCGAAAGAGATCCAGGCAGCTACAGACGGAACTTGGACTGCTACATTCGAAAAATTAGCAAAATATAAAGCTGGTAAAGAAATCAAGTACACTGTAACAGAAGAAGCCGTAGCCGAATACGAATCAACTATTACAGACTTTACCATCACAAACAAATATGCTCCTAAAGAAATCGACTACAAGGTAACAAAAGTATGGAATGACGCTAATAACCAAGACGGTAAACGTCCTGAGTCCGTAACGGTTCAACTTTATAAAAAAGTAGGAAACGCAGATCCAGTAGCCGTTGAAGGTAAGAAATTGACCTTAACAGCTAAGGAGAAGACTGATGATAATACTTGGGTAGCATCCTTCACCAATCTTCCACAATACGAAGCTGGAAAAGAAATCACCTATTCTATCAAGGAAGTGGATGTACCAGCTGGTTATAAAGCCTCTGTAACTGGTCAAGTAGTTACTAACACTCACAATCCAGATACAGTCATCCTTTCAGGAACTAAGGTGTGGAAAGATAACAACAACCAAGACGGCAAACGTACAACATCTGTGAAAGTTCAAATTCTTAACGGCGAAAAAGTTGTTCAAGAAATTGAAGTTTCAGAAAAAACTGGCTGGAAGTTCGAATCTAAAAAACTTCCTAAGTATGAGAATGGTAAAGAAATCAAGTATACTGTCAAAGAAACTGCTATGACAGAATACAAAGCAACCATCACTACAGACAAGGATGGCAAGTACACCATTACCAACGAACATACTCCAGAAAAAACAGCTGTAAAAGGTCATAAGATCTGGAAAGATGAAGAGAACAAAGACGGTATCCGTCCAGCATCTATCACAGTAAAACTTCTTGCAGATGGTAAGGAAACTGGTCAGACAGCTACAGTGTCAGAGACAAGTGGCTGGACTTATGAATTTACAGGTCTTGATCGTTATCAAGAAGGTAAGGAGATTACCTACACTGTTGAAGAAGTGAATGTTCCAGATGGTTATATAGCTTCAGTAGAAGGTTACAACATTACAAATACGCACACTCCTGAAAAACCAACACCTGGCAAACCAAATGAACCAGGTAAGCCTAAAAAAGGTGGGGAATTACCTAATACAGGAAGCGAGTCTAACCAAGCAGCTCTAGTAGGTGGAATCTCCCTTCTTGGATTGGGAACAGGATTCTTGGCAAGACGCAAAAAAGAAGATTAAATTTTTTAAACGGTATCTTTTACTAAATTTGCATCACGTTTTAAAAGTAGAAACAAGTGTCAATAGAAATTGACACTTGTTTTTTTGTAACTGACCCTGGTTCTACTACCGGATACAAGTGGATAGTTGCCACTTACTGAAATCCTATTGTGTTTGCGATGAAATCCTCTATAATAGGTGACAAATAGAAAAGGAGATGTTGCAAATGATTGAAACAAGATTACAAGATAAATTAAAGTCAGGTTTGGAGGTAGAAAATTTTCAAAAAGATGGCGATATCTATCTGTCTCTTAATCCAGACTATCTATCTGGAGATAATGCTAAATACATGACCATGTATAACCGTTTGGCTCGCTGGTATGATATGAGTGAGAAATGGATAGGACCGCTTCTCCACGGCAAGGCAATTGACAAGTTGAGAAGGGATCTGATGGAGGAAATAGAATGGAAAGATAATTTATCTGTTCTTTATGTCTCTATCGGCACTGGTCAAGACCTCCGTTATATTCCTGAAAAAATTGACCTGAAAAGTTTAGACTTTGTAGGGGTAGATATTTCTATCAGTATGCTAGAAAAATGCCAGAAATCTTCCGCTAAAAAGACCAATTTGCAACTTTTCCATGCTTGCGCGGAGGATCTACCCTTTGCGAATAATAGTTTTGACATTGTCTACCATATTGGCGGAATCAATTTTTTCAATGATAAGGCCAAGGCTATGCAGGAAATGCTACGAGTGGCGAAGCCAGGGACTAAGATTTTAATTGCAGATGAGACGGCTGACTATGTGGATCAGCAATATAAGAAAAATCATTTTAGTAAGGATTATTTTAAAGATGCTACTGTTGATTTGAGTGAAATTGAGAATGCTGTTCCAAGTGAAGTTAAGGAAAAGGAAATGAAACTTCTTTGGGATGGTAAATTCTACGCCTTAACATTTAGGAAATAAAAAAAGTATCTTGGTAGAGCTTAGAAAGTAAGTATGAAGATAAAAACATTCCCTTAGACAGCTGTCTGAGGGAATGTTTTTTTATGGGAGCATCATCAATTCGACAATCATAGCTATATAGATGATTAAGGTAAGGAGAAAACCGGCTCTCCAGAAGAATTTGATGAATTTAGGGTAATAAAAACTTCGTTTTTTGACAAGGAAAAAGATTACAAGGAGGATTGCTAGGAGAGAAAGTGCGACACCAAGTCGCGGTAGAAAGTTGTGGGTAAAGGCTTTAGCAGTAATCAGATAGTACTCAAATACCAACAGTGGAAAAGCTAGATCCGCGAAATTAAATCCTATTTTCCTAAGTCCGAAAAGCTTGGTGACAATAAAGCAAACCACCAAGGTTAATATCAATAATAAAATAGATGCTATTTTCATTAAAATCATACCCATATTGTATCATAAAAAAACGCTAAAGGAAATGAGAAACAAGGGAATTTGTAGGAAAGTCAGGCTTTTGAGATTGTAGGTGTTTTTTGTTATAATGAAAGTTATGAAATCTTATAATACCTTGAATGATTATTATCGAAAACTTTTTGGAGAAAAGACTTTCAAAGTTCCTATTGATGCGGGATTTGACTGTCCCAATCGGGATGGAACTGTAGCTCACGGTGGTTGTACTTTTTGTACGGTTTCAGGTTCTGGAGATGCCATCGTGGCACCGGATGCCCCTATCCGTGAGCAATTTTATAAGGAAATTGACTTTATGCACCGCAAGTGGCCAGAAGTTAAAAAGTATCTGGTTTATTTTCAAAACTTTACCAACACCCATGAAAAGGTGGAAGTGATTCGGGAGCGATACGAGCAGGCTATCAACGAGCCAGGTGTAGTAGGGATTAATATCGGAACACGACCAGACTGTTTACCCGATGAAACCATCGAATATTTGGCTGAGTTATCGGAACGCATGCATGTGACTGTAGAATTGGGCTTACAGACAACCTTTGAAGCAACCTCTGACCTGATTAACCGTGCCCATTCTTATGAATTGTATGTTGAAACAGTAAAACGCTTGAGGAAATATCCCAAAATTGAGATTGTTTCCCATTTGATCAATGGTTTGCCTGGTGAGACTCATGAGATGATGGTCGAAAATGTCCGTCGCTGTGTTACGGATAATGATATTCAAGGAATTAAACTGCACTTGCTTCACCTCATGACCAATACACGGATGCAGCGAGATTACCACGAAGGACGCTTGCAACTGATGAGTCAGGATGAGTATGTCAAGGTCATTTGTGACCAACTAGAAATCATTCCCAAGCATATCGTCATCCATCGAATTACAGGAGATGCACCGAGAGATATGCTGATTGGCCCTATGTGGAGCCTCAATAAATGGGAAGTGCTAAATGCTATTGAAACTGAAATGAGACGCCGAGGAAGTGTTCAGGGCTGTAAGGCTGTAAAACAGGAGTTTGAAAATGAAAAGACCACTTGAGATGGCGCATGATTTTTTAGCTGAAGTCGTGACAAAAGAGGATATTGTTGTGGATGCGACCATGGGTAATGGGCATGATACCCTTTTTCTAGCCAAGCTAGCCAAGCAAGTCTATGCCTTTGATATTCAGGAGCAGGCTTTGGAGAAGACGCAAGAGCGTTTGGATCAGGCTGGAATGAAAAATGCCCAGTTAATCTTGAAAGGTCATGAGACACTAGACCAGTTTGTGACAGAAGCTAAGGCAGGGATTTTTAATCTTGGTTATTTACCTTCTGCTGACAAATCCGTCATCACTCAACCTCAGACTACTATCGAAGCATTAGAAAATCTGTGTCATTTGCTTGTCAAAGGGGGACGGATTGCTATCATGATCTACTATGGTCATGAAGGAGGAGATACTGAGAGGGATGCTGTATTGGATTTTGTTAGCCAATTGAACCAACAAGAGTATACAGCTGCCATTTATCGGACTCTCAACCAAGTTAATAATCCACCGTTTTTAGTTATGATTGAAAAATTAGAAAGGTATAGACATGGATAAACAATACCTTCGTGAGAAGCTTGAGGCAATGCGCCAAAATTTTGTCGAGTCAACGCATCACGAGCGAGCAGTCGGCGTGCTCGACGAAGCACATATGAGCAAGAAAATGCTTAAAATCAAGAAAAAATTAGTGGCTCTTGAAATGGAACGATGCCAGAAAAAAATTGAGCACAAAGACTGTTCTAAGATTGATCAGAAAATCCAAGAGCAAAAGGAGATTTTTGAATCTTGTTGTAAAAAAGATTAAGGAGGAATTGTGTGGAATTACTCATTTACTTGATTCTATTTTTATTTGTCTTAATCATTTCAACCACGACCAATAAACTTCTCCCTTTTTTGCCCCTTCCTCTTGTACAAATTCTTTTGGGGATTGGGATTGGTTTATTTGTTCCCGATGCGGACTTTCATCTCAATACAGAGCTGTTTCTAGCCATGGTTATTGGTCCCTTACTTTTCCGGGAGGCAGAAGAAGCGGATATTACGTCCATTTTGAAGCATTGGCGGATTGTCGTCTTTCTGATCTTTCCTGTGATTTTTATCTCGACCTTAAGCTTGGGGGGCATGGCTCACTTCCTTTGGATGACTCTTCCTTTGGCGGCCTGTTTAGCAGTTGGAGCGGCACTTGGGCCAACAGATTTGGTTGCCTTTGCATCTCTTTCTGAACGTTTTCGTTTTCCCAAACGGGTTTCTAATATCCTAAAAGGGGAAGGACTCTTAAATGATGCTTCTGGTTTGGTTGCCTTTCAGATGGCTCTTGCTGCTTGGACAACAGGAACGTTTTCATTCAGCCAAGCAGGAACTTCCCTAGCACTTTCTATCTTTGGTGGTTTTGTAGTCGGTTTTGTGACGGCTATGGTCAATCGTTTCTTGCATAGCTTTTTGCTGAGTGTACGAGCGATAGATATAGCCAGTGAACTATTGCTAGAGCTAAGTTTGCCACTCATGACCTTTTTCATTGCAGAAGAGTTTCATGTTTCAGGGATTATCGCAGTAGTGGTTGCAGGTATTTTGAAGGCCAGTCGCTTTAAGAAAATTACGCTCCTTGAGGCTCAGGTAGACACCGTGACGGAGACCGTCTGGCACACCGTGACCTTTATGCTAAATGGATCAGTCTTTGTTCTCTTGGGAATGGAATTAGAGTTGATAGCAGAGCCGATTTTGTCTAATTCTCTCTACAATCCCCTTCTTTTACTGATTTCAGTTGTCGTTCTGACATTCTTGCTTTTTGCGATCCGCTTTGTCATGATTGCTGGTTTTTACTTTGTGAGGACGCGTCGACTTAAGAAAAAAATTCATAAGTACATGAAAGATATGCTTCTTTTGACCTTCTCTGGTGTCAAAGGGACAGTATCTATCGCGACCATTCTCCTCATACCAAGTCATTTGGAGCAGGAATACCCTCTCTTACTCTTCCTTGTAGCAGGCGTTACACTATTGAGCTTTCTAACAGGTTTATTGGTCCTCCCTCACTTATCTGAAGAACAAGAGGAAAGCAAGGATCATTTGATGCATATTGCGATTCTGAATGATGTAGCTGCAGAATTAGAAAAAGAACTGGACCATCACAAGAACAAACTTCCTCTTTATGCAGCTATTGATAATTACCATGGTCGGATTGAAAACCTCATCCTTAGTCTGGAAAATAAGAGAGTCCAAGAGGACTGGGAGTCCCTCAAGCTTCTTATCTTGAGTATTGAGAGTGACGGTTTGGAGCAAGCCTATGAAGAAAATAGAATCAGCGAGCGTGGCTATCGAGTTTACCAACGTTACCTAAAAAACATGGAGCAGAGTATCAATCGGAATTTCGCTTCTAGAGTGACTTATTACTTCCTAGTTTCCTTACGGATACTGCGCTTTCTACTCCATGAAATGTTTACCTTTGGCAAAACTTTCCGTAGTTGGATAAATGAAGAATCTCGTAAACTACTAGCAGTTGACTATGATCAGATTTCAGAGTTGTATTTGGAAAATACAGAGTTGATTATCGAGAGTTTGGAAAACCTAAAAGGGGTTTACAAGAGTTCTCTGATTAGTTTTATGCAAGAATCTCGTCTACGCGAGACGGCCATTATCGGAAGTGGTGCCTTTGTTGAGCGGGTTATCAATCGCATCAAGCCAAACAATATTGATGAAATGCTACGAGGCTACTATCTCGAACGTAAGGCAATCTTTGAATACGAAGAAGCTAAACTGATAACAGCCAAGTATGCCAAAAAACTACGCCAAAATGTGAATAATTTAGAGAATTATTCTCTGAAAGAAGCCGCAAATACTTTACCTTATGATATGCTAGATTTAATCAGAAGAACTTAGATGATGAAAAAAATGACGGAGGATGGAACATGAAAAAGTGGTGGAAAGAGCTGATGGACAGGCCCTTATTGAAAGCTTTTTTGCATTATTATCAAGCATCTGATAGTGAGTTGACCAGTGTTGCGGTTGCCTACTATTGGTTGATTTCAATCTTTCCTTTGCTAATGATAATGGTCAATATTTTGCCTTATTTTCAGATTCCGGTCTCAAATTTCTTACTGACGATCAAGGAATTTTTGCCTGATACGGTGTATGATGTGGTCGCCAAGATTGTCCGAGAAGTTCTGACTCAACCATCGACTGGTTTGCTGAGTTTTGCCGTTTTATCTGCACTATGGACCTTTTCGAAATCAATGGATTTCCTCCAAAAAGCCTTTAACAAAGCCTATGGAGTGACTAAGAGTCGAGGAATTATCTCCCATCAGTTGATGAGTCTACTTGTTAGTTTTGGCTTGCAGATTCTTTTTGCCTTAGCCTTGTTTTTGAGTATGTTTGGTCGTATGTTGCTCAACCTCCTCAAAACTTACTGGCAATCAGACAGTCCGCTATTTTCCTACCTGCAAGATTTTACAGGCCCTCTGGTCTATGCCTTGATCTTTACCATTCTGGTTATGATTTATTACTTCCTTCCAAAAGTAAAAGCACCACGAATCCGCTATGTTTTACCAGGAAGTGTCTTTGTCTTGCTAACTCTTATCTTTTTATTGAATATCTTTTCTGTCTACGTCAATAGTTATGTTAATCATCTGGTTGACGTTCGATTTTTCAGTTCCATTATCGTGGTGGTCATGATGTTCTGGTTTATTCTTATTGCAAAGATTTTGATTATCGGAGCAGTTATCAATGCCAGTGTTCAGAGTTTGAAAGATCCAAAGTTTGGTATGGAATAATTAGAAAAATCCCTATTAGGTTTCCTAATAGGGATTTTCTTAATAGATAAACATGGCATCTCCAAAACTGAAGAAGCGGTAGCGTTCTTGGATGGCATGGTGATAGGCATCTAGGACTAAGTCACGACCGGCAAAGGCAGAAACTAGCATAACAAGAGTTGACTTGGGTAGGTGGAAGTTGGTTGAAAAAGCATCCACAACCTTCCAGTCATAGCCTGGTTTGATAAAGATATTGGTCCAGCCAGAATCTGCTTGGATTTGCCCATTAAACTTGGAACCGATGGTTTCCAGTGTGCGGATTGAAGTGGTTCCTACAGCGATGACGCGACCTCCATTTTCCTTGACTGAGCGAAGGGTGGCAGCTGCTTCATCAGAAAGTTGGTAGAACTCCGAGTGCATTTCATGTTCGTCCAGATTGTCAACAGAAACAGGTCTAAAGGTTCCTAAACCAACGTGGAGGGTCAAATAAACCAAATGGACACCCTTGGCTTGGATTTCTGCTAGCAGTTCTTTGGTGAAGTGCAATCCAGCAGTCGGTGCTGCAGCAGAGCCACTCTCTTTAGCGTAGACCGTTTGATAGCGTTCACGGTCATCCAGTTTTTCATGGATATAAGGTGGCAATGGCATTTCTCCCAGACTTTCCAAAACTTCTAGGAAAATTCCTTGGTATTCAAAGCGGACAATGCGGCCCCCGTGGGTCAATTCTTCCGTAACGACAGCACTGAGACGACCATCTCCAAAGCTGACGCGAGCACCGACCTTGAGGCGTTTGGCAGGTTTAGCCAGAACTTCCCACTCATCACCAGCAGTATTTTTGAGCAGGAGAAGTTCCACATGTCCTCCGGTTTCCTCTTTTTGACCATAGAGGCGGGCAGGGAGAACGCGAGTGTCGTTCATGACAAGGGCATCACCAGGTTCCAGCATGTCGATAATAGAGTGGAAGTGTTTATCCTGCATTTCTCCCGTCTCGCGATTAACGATAAGGAGTTTGGAGGCATCTCGTTTTTCAAGGGGCGTTTGGGCAATCAATTCCTCAGGCAAGTGGAAATCAAAATCAGCAGTATTCATTTTTTCATCATTCTTTCTAAGTTCTAATCCTATCCATTATAACATGTTTCAAGTTTGGGCGCTCTTTTTTTAAAAATTAAATCGTTTTCACTTGACAAAAATTGGTCTATACCATATAATAAATATAGATTAAAATGGAGGATGAAAAGATGAAAGTCATTAAAGTTGAAAACCAAGTCGAAGGTGGAAAAGTTGCTTTTGAGATTTTGAAGGAAAAATTAGCCAATGGCGCTCAAACATTGGGACTTGCGACAGGAAGTAGTCCACTTGAGTTTTACAAAGAAATCGTTGAGAGTGACCTTGATTTTTCAAATCTAACCAGTGTGAACCTTGATGAGTATGTAGGGCTTGATGGGGACAATCCACAATCTTACCGTTACTTCATGCAAGAAAACCTGTTTAACCAAAAACCATTTAAAGAAAGCTTCTTGCCACGTGGTGTTAAGGATAATGCTGAAGAAGAAGTTGAACGCTACAACCAAATTTTGGCTGACCATCCTGTCGATTTGCAAATCTTAGGAATCGGTCGCAATGGACATATCGGCTTTAACGAGCCAGGAACTCCATTTGACAGCCAAACGCATCTGGTAGAACTTGACCAGTCTACTATCGAAGCCAATGCTCGCTTCTTTGACAAGATTGAAGACGTTCCAACTCAAGCCATTTCAATGGGAATTAAAAACATCTTGGATGCTAAGTCAATTATTCTCTTTGCTTACGGTGAGTCGAAAGCAGAAGCCATTGCCGGAACAGTGTCTGGCCCAGTGACTGAAAGTCTACCAGCAAGTAGCCTACAAAACCACCCTGACGTGACTATTATCGCTGATGCAGAAGCGCTCAGCTTACTTGAAAAATAAAAATTACACGAACCACTTGCTCTTTGGAGTGAGTGGTTTTTTGATTCTTATAAGCTAGAAGTGAAATTTTGATAATTTTGGTTTAAACTATAAAATATTTGAATAAAGAAATTATATAAATTTTAATGCAGGAAAAAAATATAACAAGATAATAATTGAAGTTAAGTATACGTAGTTTTTTTCTTTTATAATTTAAATAATAACTAAAATTTTTTAAGTTTACTTAGTAGCGAAGCTATAAAAAAAGTTGTATAATGTTCTGAGTTATAAAATTATAATTAAGGAGATTATAATGGGGAAAGATTTATTTAATCCACGCCTTCATAAGTTTTCTATTCGAAAACTAAATGTAGGTGTTTGTTCTGTGCTCTTGTCTACTTTTGTCCTTTTGGGAGCAACTTCTCAAGTTAGTGCTGATGAGACGAGTGTGACAAACTCTTTAAACGAGGTAGCTAAAACAAACCTTGATAAAACAACGGGGACTTCTATATCACCTACAGATTCTAAAACATCGGAAAAGTCTGAAACACCATCTGTAGTAGAATCCTCTCAACCAACTAAAGAAACAGCAACTTCAAATTCTGGAACAGAGCCTGCTGATAAAAAGAACAATGACAAATCGGTTATCTCTGAAACATCACAGTCTCCTGTTGAGAAACCAGTTACTTCTCTAGAAGATAAATCTACAGAGAGTGCTAAACCAGAAACTGCAGTTGCTCCAATAATTGCTGAACCTACTGAGACGTCTAGTGTTACTGAACAATCTACACGTTCTCGTAGAGTTCGTCGTGATACCCAGGCGACTTCAGTTGCACCAGCTAGTTATGCAGGTGCGGACGATGCGACTCCTGTACCACGTACATCTAAACCAGAATTGTCTGAATCAGAGAAGAAAGAAAGTACACAATTAGCAAAACAAATTAACTGGATTGATTTCTCTGATACAGCAAGCTTGAAAAACTTAGATCCTCAGGGAGGGTTTAAGATTGGAACTACTTATACGAAAGAAATTTCACCTGGTTATGTAGTTACCTTGACAGTTACTGAGCTTAAACCATTCCACGCTACTGAAATTTATAAAAAGCGTGTGGAAGGAACTTCATCTGCTGGAACTTATGATCCAAATGCAACAAACAGTTATTTAAAAAGTTGGAAAGATTATGGAAAAACTCCACCTCCTGTATCAGGTCAACCTCAAGATAAATGGAGTACTATTGGGGGACAAGGTTTTGATACACAAGGCCATAAAACACAAATTATCGTACCAGTTGATGGTGTAAACTGGGGGGTTAAATTTAAAATAGAAGCCACTTATCGTGGAAAAAAAGTAAAACCAGCAGTTGTTATGGCTGATGGAGAAGATGCTAACCCTGGTGAATATGGTATTTTTACCACTAACGGTGAAGGTTGGGAATACGTAGGAGAATGGATGAAAGGTCCTCGTGCAAAAGGTCCTTACACTGTTACGACTGAAGAACTTGTTAAGCAGGCTGACAAGACAACAAGAGGTGGTCTACTCATCCTAAAAGATAAGACTGTCGATTGGAATAAGTTTTTGAGTCCTGATACAGTTACAGGTGGTCTAGGTAGTCAAGTATTTGGACCAATAGTTTCAGCAAGTAAAGCAGTGCCAGTTGTAATGACCCGTGGGGCTTCTGAGGTAGGTTTTTATGTTGCGACCGCAGGGCAACAGGCACTTATGATGGGATTCTTGGTAGTTGATGGTGGTGATGCGCCAGAAAGTTACGGTGAAGCTCACCATACTATCTCTACACGCGATTCGATAACAAATGTTCAAATAAAGCAACCTTACTTAGGTTCTACAGAAGCAGATATCGATGTGGATTCTAAAAATGATTGGACTTCTGATGATCGTGAGGATGTTTCAGATGAAGGTCCGCAGCAATTGCTAACTGCTGATCAATATAACAATACTAACGACCTTTTGGATTTAAACAAAGCTAAGAATGGCACTTATACCCTTAAGATTAAGGCTAATCCAAATGGTAATGCTAAAGCATATGTCAAAGCATGGGTGGACTTCAATAATAATGGGAAATTTGATGATAATGAAGGCAGTGTAGTTAAAGAAATAACTGCTAATGGAGATCACACTTTAACATTTAATGCAATTCCGAGTCTTAGTGGTGGCTTAGTTGACCAACTTGGAATGCGTGTGCGTATTGCGACTAATGCAGGTGATATTGAGAAGCCTACCGGGATGGCATTTAGTGGTGAAGTAGAGGACATGTTGGTTCGTCGTACTTATCCACCTCAAGGTGAAAAGAAAGAAACAACAGGTCTTCAAGGTGAAACACAAAATGCTACAGTTCACTTCACACCTAAAGGACCAGATCGTTCAGACTTTGTAACTAATGCTAGCATGAGTAGCCAAGCGCCACAGATTTTGGATAATCAAGGAAATGTCTTGACTCCAACAAACGGCAATACTTATGTGCGTCCGGAAGGAACCTATGTAGTGACTACTAATGGAGATGATATCGATGTAGCGTTCACACCAAATGCAGACTTCACAGGAACTGCTGAAGGGATTAATATTCGTCGTACAGACTCAAACGGTTCATCAACTAACAGGCAATCAACTGATGCATCAAATCCAAATAAGAATGACATTTTGAACAATATGGATGGTCGATACATTCCTACTGTTCGAAAGATACCAACATATGAATCAACTGGTGTTCAAGGTCAAGAACAAAACAAAAATCTAATCTTTAATGATGGCGATCCAGATAAAACGCCAGTGACTCCAGATGCTTCACGCCCTGCGACCTTTGTGGATGCTAACGGCCAACCTATTATTGGTAACTCAGTTCCTGCTACATCCAATGGTCAGTCAGTTGGAACTTATGAGTTAGACCCTAACACTGGTCAAGTCACTTTCAAACCTAACAAAAATTTTGTTGGTACCCCAGACCCAGTTACTGTCCAAGTAAATGATTCTAACGGTGTTCCTTACCGAGCACATTATAAACCAACAGTGACTAAGGTAACACCAACCAGCACTAACGCAACCAGCACAGGCCCTCAAGGTGTTCCACAAACTGGTACTCCAAGCTTCCAAGGTGGTGACCCACTGGTTCCAATCGATGAAACAGTTGAACCAACCTTCGAAGATGGAAGTAAAGAGAAATCTATTCCAGGTCAAGGAACTTACACAATTGCGCCAGATGGAACTGTAACTTTCACACCAGACAAACAGTTTGTTGGAAACCCAGATCCAGTCACAGTGAAGCGTGTGGATAAGAACGGTACTCCAGTCACTGCGACCTACAGTCCAGAGTTTACGAAAGTGACACCAACTGGAACAGGTGATAAGACAGAGGGTCTGCAAGGTCAGGTCCAAGAAGGTAAAGTGACCTTCACTCCTGGCCATGCCTCAGTTCCATTCCCAGCTGATTCAACTCCACTATTTGACAATGGTACAACTGTGAAAGAAGTGCCAAATGTTGGTAAGTTCGAAGTGGATGCAGACGGTAAGGTGACCTTCACTCCTGATAAACAGTTCAAGGGTGAAACACCAGAGCTTGAATTGACTCGTGTGGATGCCAATGGCACCCCAGTGATCGTTAAGTACCAAGCGGTGGTGAAAGAAGTAGTTCCAACCAGCACTAACGCAACCAGCACAGGTCCTCAGGGTGTCCCACAAACTGGTACTCCAACCTTCCAAGGTGGCGATCCACTGGTTCCAATCGATGAAACAGTAGAGCCAACCTTCGAAGACGGAAGCAAAGAGAAATCTATTCCAGGTCAAGGAACTTACACGATTGCACCAGACGGAACTGTAACTTTCACACCAGACAAACAGTTTGTTGGAAACCCAGATCCAGTCACAGTCAAACGTGTTGATAAGAATGGCACTCCAGTTACTGCGACCTATAGTCCAGAGTTTACGAAAGTGACCCCAACAGGAACCGGTGCAACAAGTACAGGTCCTCAAGGACTTCCACAAACAGGCACTCCAAGCTTCCAAGGTGGCGACCCACTTGTTCCAATTGATGAAACAGTTGAACCAGCCTTCGAAGATGGAAGCAAAGAGAAATCTATTCCAGGTCAAGGAACTTACACGATTGCACCAGACGGAACTGTAACCTTCACTCCAGACAAACAGTTTGTTGGAAACCCAGCTCCAGTCACAGTCAAACGCGTAGATAAGAACGGCACCCCAGTTACTGCGACTTACAGTCCAGAGTTTACGAAAGTAACCCCAACTGGTACGGGAGATAAGACAGAGGGTCTACAAGGTCAGGTCCAAGAAGGTAAAGTGACCTTCACGCCAGGCCATGACTCTGTTCCATTCCCAGCTGATTCAACTCCACTATTTGACAATGGGACAGCTATGAAAGAAGTGCCAAATGTTGGTAAGTTCGAAGTGGATGCAGATGGTAAGGTAACCTTCACCCCAGATAAGCAATTCAAGGGGGAAACACCAGAACTTGAATTGACTCGTATGGATGCCAACGGAACTCCTGTTACTGTCAAGTACCAAGCGGTGGTGAAAGAAGTAGTTCCAACCAGCACTAACGCAACCAGCACAGGTCCTCAGGGTGTTTCACAAACAGGAACTCCAAGCTTCCAAGGTGGTGATCCACTGGTTCCAATCGATGAAACAGTAGAGCCAACCTTCGAAGATGGAAGCAAAGAGAAATCTATTCCAGGCCAAGGAACTTACACGATTGCATCAGATGGAACTGTAACTTTCACTCCAGACAAACAGTTTGTTGGAAACCCAACTCCAGTCACAGTCAAACGCGTAGATAAGAATGGAACTCCAGTCACTGCGACTTACAGTCCAGAGTTTACGAA
>QFCH01002668.1_pt1 | contig 231690 bp, 191 predicted proteins | sample 5346071 | NCBI WGS metagenome assembly QFCH01 (sample SAMN09062255, study PRJNA434731) | Human gut metagenome, whole genome shotgun sequencing project. | isolation source: stool timepoint B chromium assembly | host: Homo sapiens | collected 2015
AACGAACACGTCTCCTGTTTCTGTATTTACGTATTTATCTCCATCTTTACCTTGTTTTGGTTCTGGATTTACTTTTCCGTTTAATACGTCTTTTCCATCACGTCCGTCTCTTCCGTCACGTCCTGCGGCTCCATCACGTCCATCGCGTCCTGCTGGTCCTTGGATACCTTCACGTCCGTCACGACCTTGAAGACCTTGTTCTCCTTTTGGTCCTTGTGGTCCTTGTGGTCCTTGGATTCCATCTTTACCTTTATCCCCTTTAAGTCCTTGTGGTCCTCTAATATTACCAATTTGTTTCCAGTTTTCGCCTTCTTTTTTGTAAACGTCCCCTGTAGTAGCATCAATGTAAGTGTCACCGTCTTTACCATCTTTAGCAGTTGGCGCAGTAGCTCCACTTAGTAATTCAGCACCGTTACGTCCGTCTGCTCCAGAAGCTCCATCTGCACCATTACGTCCATTTGTACCATTCAAGATATCACTTGTACCAATTAATTCATCCACACCTGGATCGTATTTACCGTTACCATTATTATCATAGTATGCTGTAATACGAGTACCCTCTACTGGTTGTGATGCTGATGCTGTAGATGGGTCGTCTGCTAATGCTCTTCTTACTCTTCCACTTCTTTGATTATTAATTCTTACTGCTGCTTCTGCTAATGCATTTAAGTCAATAGTTGGTGTACGTCCATCTTTACCATCTTTTATGTTAGCTACAACAGGCTCTTCACCAGGAACTGTAAATGTAATGTCAGTACTACGACCGTCTGCTCCACGAGCAGTTGTAACTTTAGGAGTAGCTCCCTTGTCACCTTTCTCACCTTTTGCACCATCTGCAATCACAACTTCTTTTAATTTTTTATCTGAATTATCTAACTCATTATTACCATTTTCATCATAATAGAAAATAACTGTTGTTGTTTTAGCTTCTTCATTTCTATTTGTTGCAACTAATGGAGATTTCCCATCAAATCCATCTCTTACAACAGTATTAGTCACATTTCCTCTACCATCATTAATAGTGATCGTGTGTGTACCATCAGCTTTATTATCTTTAACAGTAACTGTTGGAGTAACTCCATCACGTCCTGCTGCTCCTGTTTCCCCACGATCTCCTTTGTCACCTTTGGCTCCAGTTAATCCGCGTTCTCCACGTTCTCCTTTGTCACCTTTGGCTCCAGCTAATCCGCGTTCTCCACGTTCTCCTTTGTCACCTTTGGCTCCAGTTAGTCCGCGTTCTCCACGTTCTCCTTTGTCACCTTTGGCACCATCTTTAATATCTATATTTTGTATAAGTTCATCTACACCTTCATTATAGATATTATTTCCGTCTTTGTCTAAATAGAATGTTAAGTGATTAGTATCACCAACTTTATTTTGATCAACACGTGGTTTTACTACTTCTGTTTTTTCAACTAAGTCTTTTGCTACACCAATTTGAACAATACGTGGTTGTGCTTCTCTTGAAATGGTATTACTAATTGGTAATCCTAGAACTGTTTCTTCTCCGAATTTATGTACTTTATAAGTTATTTGACGTTCACCATTAACACCGTCTCTAACTTTTTTTGTTTCACCTTCTGCCAATTTAGTTGTTGGTAGATAGATTGTTTGGAAGTCAATCGCTTCAGTAAAAGTTCTTCTTCCTGCAGCCCCTCCTGTTGGGTTTGCATCTAAGTATAATGGGCGCTCTTTAAAGTAATAGTTTGAATTACTATAAGGGTCATTAATAGTAGCTTCACTTCCTCCACCTTGGTTAACGTTAAATGTCGTTGGTTGTAATCTAAATGATAGATCTCCATTTACATTACTGAAAGGTAAGAAGAATTTTATTAATTGATTTTGTCTAGTATCTACTGAACTTGCTAAAGTATATCCAGAATGAGACATAAAGTTTTGCCCCTTAACAATACTAGGATTCCCATTAGTCCCTGATACACTTCTTAATTGTGGTGCAGCAAAACCATTACCTGTGTGAAGGATAAAATTATTTCTTACAAATTCTCCACTTCCAGGACTTTGGTAATTAATAGACACATCAATACCATTTCCTCTACGAGTTGTTGTTACATCATAATGAATTGGATGAGCACCACGTGCAGATCCCTCACCTCTAAATGTATGAGTGCCATTACTTACATCTGTTGGCTCAATTGCATCTTCTTTTCTTAAACGTTCAATTTTGTCATGATTAGTCGCTGCTGATGCATTCACTATATTCGTAGGGGTTGCAGTTGGATGATTCACTGGTTGACTTGGGGCTGGACGACTTGGTCCACGTCTTCCAGCTGTTCTGAATCCACTGTATCCTTCTGTACTAGAAACAGCTCTATCAGTACTAGTTTCTCTAGTTTCAGCTTTTGGTGCTGTAGCTACTGTTTCTTTAGGCGCAGATTGAGCCTCTACAGCCTTAGATTCTACAGTTTCAACTACTTTTTTTCTGTACCAGTAGCTGCTACATTATTATTTTTCTCTTTTTCTACAACTGTTGTTATAGCCTTTTCCCACGTATTAGCCGTGGTACTACTTCCACTCTCCGTTGCAACAGCTTGTGTTGATGCTTGAGATGATGTATTTTCTGACGCTTGCGCATCTGCTCCTCCTAGAAAGAAAAGCCCTGATAAAATAGCTACACTGGCAGCTCCTACGTTATACTTACGAATACCGTAACGATTAAACTTCTCGGTAGTATTTTCATCTATCTTCCAATTAGTTTTTGATTTATTCTTCATTGTTAAACTCCTTTTCCCTGCAATAAATGTATTTTTAGGCCATTTATTAAAACCTGTTATGATTCGTCACAAAATGTTCACCTAAAAATCGGCAGCTTTTATGATGATAATATATAAATCATTGACTAAAATATACACCTTAATCTGCTATATGTCAAGCTCTTTTAAAAGCGTTTTAATTTATTCTCTAAAAAATATTAATATAGTATTTTTTACAATAATGTTAACAACTTAATATGAATACGACTCCAAACCCTTTATATCAATGCACTAAGTATTCTTAAGCAATATTTTATTTTTATATTTCTTAGACATAAAAAATTACTAAGACTGCTATAATTCAATCCTTCTTACGTCAACATTTTGTTAGATTATATGACATGAAGTTAATGTTATTTTTTATATTTTTTAACTAATTAAATTCTACTACTGTTTCAGTCACAATTATTACAGTGTTTTATTTATTTCACTATTCTATTAAATATTTTTATGCCCACTATAAAAAATATCATGAATACTTTAGCTAAATCTAGTATAAATCATTGGGAAATTAACACATTAAATTCTTTACATCAATATTTAGAAAATACATATATTACCTAAATATAATAATTCTATTTTTAATATAAAAATAATATAAATATGTCTTTTATATTAATATTTTATATTAGTATTTTTAACATTATTACACCTGAAACAATAATAAATTAGAAATATTTTTTAATATAGATTTAGAAATTTAAGATTATTAAACTCTAATATAGTAATTTTTTAATAAAAATCATGTTTATAATTGACAAAAACAGCTATTCAACTTATCATATTTAATAAGAGATATATTTAAATTAGTATTTATATTTTTTTGCATTAATATTATGAATTAAATGCGGTTATTAAACTTAAAGAAAGGGTTATTTTTTTTATGAAAAAATATATTATTACTATCGTTACAGTTACTTTAGTAGTTTTAACTGTTGCTTTGGGTGGCTTTTATTATTTAACTAAAGATGATAAAGCAACAACTCCTAATTCATCTAATCAAAAACAAGATTCTAAGACTTCTACTAATAAAGAGAACGATAAAAATAAAAATGGTGAAAATGAATCATCAACTATGGGTAAAACTCCAGAAACAGTTACTAAACCTACAGTTATCAACGGTATTATTTTAGCTAATAAAAAACATCCATTACCTGCTAATTATAATCCCGGAGAAGATCCTACTGCACGACAAAAAGTTAACAAACTTATTGCCGATGCTCAAGCATTAGGTCTTAATGTTTCTAACCAAGTATCAGGTTTCAGAGCCTACGATACTCAGGCTGGTCTGTACAATAATTATGTAGCTGCTCATGGAAAACAAGAAGCAGACAGATTTTCAGCTCGTCCTGGATACAGTGAACACCAAACTGGTTTAGTATTCGACCTTATCGACAATCAAGGTAAACTACTAGGGTCAGACGGAACTAACGAAGCCAGTAAAAAGGCTGCTGAATGGTTAGCAAATAACGCACATAAATATGGATATATCGTTAGATACAAACCAGAATTCGTAGATAAAACCGGTTATATGGAAGAAAGTTGGCATATCCGTTACGTTGGAGAAGACATCGCTAAAACAATCCACGAAAAAAATATTTCACTTGAAGAGTATCTAAACGCTCCTGGTGGAGATTACGCCAACTAAAATATTATTAAAAAGGAGAATTAAATGAATAGAAATAGTCAAGGCCCAAACAACCAAAACTTCAATAATCAAAATTTTGATCCTAACTATAATTACGATCCGAATCTGAATAACACTCAATACAATAATCAAGGTTATGATCAACAATATCAAAACACTCAATACCAAAACACACAGTATCAACAACCTCAAGATTATAACAACCAACAACAAAACTACAACGTTCCTCCTATGTATATGGAAGAACCTAAAGAAAAAAAGAAAAGTATTATTCCAGTTGTATTAACAGCTATCATCACTTTTGTAGTACTAGTAGTAGGATTATACTTCGGCTATAATAAATTCTTGAAAAAAGAAAATGTTATCGACTTAGCTACATATGAAGTAAACTTCGTAACATATGGTGCTGAAGGTGAAGGAAAACCTGAAGTTGACATTAAAAAAGTTCCTGAAGTTGCTAACTCAAATGCGGAAATCTCAAACTTATTATCAAACCCAGACATCTCATTTGATAAACAAAGTAATTTAAAAAATGGTGACAAAGTAGAAGTAACTATTTCATTAAATAAAAATACAGTAAACAAATTAAAACTTAAAACAACAGGAGAATTTAAACGTACATTCACTGTTAATGGTTTAAACGAAAAAGCTAAAGAAAAAGAAACTATTATCGTTAAAGAAAGCTCTTCCAAACCTTCAGCTTCTTCTAGCTCTTCAAGTTCTGGAAGTCGTCGTAGTGATGAGCGTACAGTTTATGTTAGACCATCAGCTGGGGTTAACTTAAGAAGTTCTTCTAACGACTCAAGTAGTATCATTACTCCTATTCCAGTAGGACGTTCTGTTTACCAACACTATATCGAAGTAAACTCTGAAGGTGAAGCATGGGCTTATGTTTCATACGGAGGAAGTAATGGTTGGATAAGAGCCGACCTAATCGGATAATAAATTTAAAATAACAAAAAAGTTGATTCACAAAATCGTGAATCAACTTTTTTTTAATTATCTCTAACTTTGATTTTAACCATAAGCATACTTACTATAGTTATTCCTATAACTATTAAGAATATTGCTTTACTTTGCGAGAAACCAAATAAACCATTTTTCACATGTTTAGCAATCCATACATATACATAATCTCCGTAATAGATTCCTAGCGCGAAGAACGCTTGGTATATCCCCATACTTACATTACGGTATTCTCTATCAAAATATTGCATAGCAAGTGAGATTAGCGCATTATATGCACCTCCATACCCTAATCCGTTAAGAATATAACTAAAATAAATAACATATGGATTATTAACATACAACGCTATTATGTAGAATGCTAATGAACATCCTAATAAGAATAATAAGGTTTTTTGAATACCCCATTTTCTAGTGAAATACACTCCCACAAGAACCCCTGCAATAAGCTGAGGAACAGCAAAGACTGCATCCATATACGCAAGCATAAGCGGCGTCATGTTTAGCTCTGTTTTACCATAAGCTATCATATTAGCACCACTTGTTGAAAATTTAATAAATGAAAGTAACAATGCTAATAAACAGATATAAATAAAACTCTTATGCTTAATTACTACTTTTACTTTATCAAATGAAAAACCACTATCAATTGGGCGATAATCTTTCATCATAAACGATAATATAAACGTTACTACTGCAACAACACCTGCTACTATCCACATATAATCAAAGTGTTTATATGTATTCATAGTAAAGACATATTGTATCGGTGCAGCGATAAATTCGGCTAATAACGGTGCTACAGATAATATCGAAACTGATACCGCAGCCTTATCTCTTGAAAATGTTTCTGAGAAAATAACATTAAATAAGGCAAGCATTGTTGCACTTATACCTAGAGATAATGACGATAGGTATAACGTCACATAACTTCCGTTAAACGTAACTAAAAACGATGTTACAATTAGTAAAAATAACGAGATCTGCACGAATATTTTTCTTCTCTTAAAAATATCGCTCGCTAAAAACATCGGCAACCTTACAATTAAACTCATAAGTCCATAACCTGCAGCAATCTGTGCAGCAAGTACCGGAGTTAACGAAAGTCCACCTTGTTCAACCGGCGTTATAGCATATAATTTTCTATATGCTCTTATAATACTTATTGCCGACCAAAATAAAACTAATATCCAAAAAATAATAATTTGATCTTTATTTAATTCAAATTTTTTCGACAAGAAAACTACTAAAATTAAAATTAATGCGATCATTATAAATGAAAATAAAATTTTTGTTTTAACCATCTCCTAACTGTACAATTTGAGGTTGCTCCAAAAGTTCTAAAAATTAACAAAATTTATATGAGAACTCATAGACGAAGTGGTTTATTGATATCTAAATGCGCTTTATAAAAGCTTTTTAGATATCTAATAAACTGTGCGGGGGTGACTTGACAAAATCGATTTCTACGAAATCACGATTTTTGAGTCACTCCCAACCTTTCTAAGACAACATTTAAAATCAACTTTAACATTATACCACAAATATCTAAGTTGTTAAGTAAAAAATACTCAGATTATTTATTAAATCACTTTCGATAATGTCAAAAAACTTATATTTATCTTTGGATAAAATTCTCTTATAGTTTTAGCACAACCTAATAGGGTATTCCCACTTGTAAATATATCATCTATAATTAATAAACTCCCAACCTTTTCCATTTTAGAAACAGTAGGTAGAATATAATATTTATTCTCCCTTCTCTCTTTATGAAGTTTCGCCTGCTTTTCTCTATATTCACAGCCTAATATCTTCTCAAAATTAATATCGCATATTCTGCATAGCTGTTCAATATGATCAAATCCTCGTATAATCTCCCGAATCTCATTAGTAGGTACAATCGTTATCAAATCAAACTTATTTAAAGATAAAAATTGTTTAAATAAATTTTTAAACTTCAGCGCACACGCTACATCTCCAAAATATTTTATTGAATAAATATCATCTTTTACAAACTTATAATCTGAGAAATAATAGAGAGTGTATTCTCCTACTTCTAACACATTTATATCAAGATGTCCCTTACATTCAGCACACAGTTGAAATTTTTCCTTTGTTTTAAAAATTGTATCGAAACCTAACTTACTCCTAATTTCTGATCCACAAAAACTACAATTCATAATCTACCTCCTATTTAACTTTCTATATTTAGCCAAGTTATTCATATATTCAATCTCTTTAATCGCCGCTTTCATCTCCCCGCTAATTTTATCCGATAAAAATACTATATCCCCACTATTATCATAATCTTTTCTTCCTACTCGCCCAGAAATTTGGATTAATGCTGACTTTGTGAAATTTATATGTTTTGCATCAAAAATTATCACATCTAGATAATCAAAAGTCACACCGCGTTCTAATATAGTAGTAGTTACAAGAATATCTATTTTCCTATCATAATACGCCCTGATCTTTTCACTCCTATTTTCATCTTCACTATATACAAAATCTATAATAATATCATCTGCCAAGCTCTTATTTAAATAAAGTACAGTCGTCTCACACATTCCTATTTCAGGGACAAATATTAAGATTCGTCTGTTTTTCGCTAACCTGTCTTTTATAAATTTCTCTATAAATTTGGATTTTTTCGTAAAATCAAACACCTCTGCCTTTTCAATTTTAATTTTCGGCACGGGTAATAAATATCTATGGTATCGTATAGGTATTTTAATAACTTCATCGACACTAGCTTTAATTTTATTTGAAGGCGTAGCTGATAAAAACACAAATACCCCATTATTTTTCAAACTTGTTTTCGCACCATTTTCTAAACATTCATCCCCTGAATACGGAAAAGCATCCACCTCATCAATTATCACTATATCAAAATAATTGTAATACTTCACAAGCTGGTGAGTAGTCATTATATAAAAATTAGATTCTTCTAAAACCTTCTCTTCACCGTGTAATACACTTATAGGATAACCACTAAAATCGCGAGAAAATCTTTCAAATAATTCTTTAACTACATCTCTCCTTGGAATAGCTAAGCAAATAGTTTTATTTTCTAGAATCGCTTGATAAATTACCTCATAAACTATTTCTGTCTTTCCTGCACCACAAACAGCCCAGACTAGTGTACTTAGATCTTTTCTAGTATTCTCTACCAATCTTTCACTCGCTATCTCCTGGACATCACTCAGTTTTACACTTAGTCGTTTAGGTTCTTCTATTTTCGATACTGGAATATTAATATGAATTTTTACAAAATTATCATCACTTCTTCCAAAATCAATACACCTCCTACAATACGTAGTCTTCATACCATTATTTTCAAAACTAAAAAATAAATTTTGATCTCTATTGTCGCATTGTAAACAATGATATTTATCCTCGTCCAACTCTACTGAATATATCTTCTGGATATAAGGACAATTATCTAAACATTGTAATTTAATTTTTAAATTGAGTAATCTAGAAATAGACAAAAGCAGCCCATTGTACTTTCTTAAAAAAGTTAAATCACTTTCTTTCATAGTATAGACTGCTCCTGTAGTTATCTCATCATAAATTTCTTCAAAATCATCGTTTCTTTTCCCAAAACTATCATAACTCTCTTTGATTCTTCTATAATTAATTCTTTTCTCATAATCATCCATTTTTGAATAATAAATTATATAAAGTGCTTCTATAAATTCACAGTACTCCCTAAAAAACATTTTTTCTCCCCTCCTCAGCTGTAAATATTTATTAAATTTTCAGATTATTTTTACTCATATAGTTAATATTTTAAGCTTCTACAATTCTTTCTAACTTCCATAATTGCTATATTTAATTTTATTTTAACAAAAATATATTTATAAAGCAAAATAAATATCCATTTTATAAAAGTGACATTTTTATGCAAACTATATTGCTAACGTTATCAAAAAGTGGTATAATATAACTATAAAAAGAGGGGGAACCCCCTATAAAGTAGCTAGGCTACTTTATGAAAGGAGTGCTTTAAAATGTTAAGATATCAAGTACGAGGAGAAAATTTAGAGATTACTCAAGCAATTAGAGAGTATGTTGAGAACAAAGTTTCTAAATTAGAAAAATACTTTGCTGACAGTTTAGAAGCAAACGTTTACGCTAATGCTAAAGTATACAAAAATAATAAGAAAAAAATTGAAATCACTGTGCCACTTAAAGGTGTAACACTTCGTGCAGAGGAAACTAACGAAGACTTATACGCAGCTGTTGATTTAGTTGTAGACAAACTTGAACGTCAAATGAGAAAACACAAAACTAAAATCAACAGAAAAGGACGCGAAAAAGGATTTGTTGAAGAAAATCTTCTTACTAGCGAGTTAGAAGAAACTGAAGAAACTGCATTAGATTTCGGTAAAGTTAAACAACTTAAAGTAGAATCAATGACAAGAGAAGAAGCTGTATTCCAAATGGAACTTCTAGGACACGATTTCTTCGCATTCTTAGACAGCAACACAAATGAAATTTCAGTAGTATACAAACGTCGCGACACTGGATACGGAGTTCTAGAAATTTCTAAATAATTAACAATGAGTTTAAACTTAATCAACCATCTTCCGTAGGTGGTTGATTTTTCTTTGCAAATGCAATAAAATTAAAATAAAGAAATAAAATAGGTATATAATTTCTCTTGTATTTTTTCATACTCTTATAGCGGCGAAGGACGAAGCTGACCCAAAAGTACTAGATTTTAAAAATAGTATACATAAAAACTCATAAACGCAGTGGTTTATCGATATCTAAATTCACTTTATAAAAGCTTTTTAGATACCTAATAAACTGTGCGGAGGTGACTCGACAAAATCGATTTCTCCGAAATCACGATTTTTGAGTCACTCCCTAGTAAATGAGCCTATAATCTCATTTACTCCTTACAAAATTGTTATTCAATTTTGTTATCACCACTATAGAGTATTTTAAAAGAATATTTTAAGAGTAGACTAATTTTATTGTATCCAATTAGTTTTTATATTCCTTACTATTTTATAGTAGCTAAAGTAAAACACAATAGTGTTTTACTGCGAAGAAATAAGACTACAGGCTTATTTCTTAACCGGAATATCCTTTTGTACAACAAAAGATATGGAGGTGTCGCAAGCTACACAAAAAATAGTAAGGAGAGAAAATATAAACTTACAAAATACCTTTTCTATAACTACACACAATACCTATTAGGAGGATTTTTTATGACTAAAAAAGTTGCTTTATTCGTTGAAAATGGAAGTGAGGAGCTAGAATTTATCGCACCTCTAGATATATTACGCCGTGCAAATATTCATGTTGATCTAATTTCTGCCAACAACGAAGATCGCATAACAAGCTCACATGATGTGAAAATAATAGTAGATAAAAAAATTAACGATATCGACAATATCCTTGACTATGATGCTATAGTAATCCCTGGTGGAATGCCCGGAAGTACACTACTTCGTGACAACGACAAAATAATAACATTCTACCAAGACATGTATAGCGCTGGAAAACTTGTTGCAGCTATCTGTGCAGCACCTATCGTTTTAAGTAGAGCTGGTATACTAGAAGACAAAGAAGTGACTTCTTACCCAGGATTCGATAAAGAAATTAACTGCAAAACTTACAATAACGAAAAAGCAGTAATCGTTGATAAAAATGTAATCACTGCCCAAGGACCAGCTGTCGCAATTTTATTCGGTTACGAAATCGTTAATTATCTACTTCAAGACGATACCGCACAAAACATTAGCAACGCAATGTTAGTTCCAGTATTAAAAAATAACTTATAAAACATAAAAATTAAGACCTCAGATTAAATCATCCGAGGTCTTTTATCATTTTATTATTTTGTTAATTCTTCTAATTCTTTCATCGCATTAAATACAACTTCTGGTGTACAAACATCAACTGCAAGTTTAAACGTTTCTTTTTCACTAGCTGCAAATTCTGCAATTTTCTTCATTTTTTCTTCTACATCTTCAGTTACATTAACACAAGCTAAGTTGTAAGCTAAGTTATTGTCTTTATAGAATGGAACAAGTTTCTCAACTTCTTCTCTCTTACCTTCAGCAAGTAATTGAACTAAGATACCATATGATACTTTTGTACCGTGTAACACAGAGTGTGTTTCTTTAACTAAACTCATACCATTATGAACTGCGTGAGCTCCCGCCATACGTCCATAGTGAACACCGAAGCATCCAACACATCCTGAGATTGCGAATACTGTGTCTACAGCATTTTTGAAACTTTCAGTTACTTCACCTTTTTCCATAGCTTCTAATGCACCATTAGCATCACGTAAAAGTACATCACGAGTGATTTTAGCTGCTTCTAATCCCATTCTTACAAAAGGATCGTTAAATTTATTGTTTCTTTCAACTAAAACTACTGCTTCATACCATTTTGCTAAAGTATCACCGATACCTGCTACGAAATATTCTTTTGGTGATTCTAATAATAAATCTAAGTCTGCCACACAAGCATATGCAGTACGTTTAAAGTATGCAACTTCTCTAAATGCGTGGTCTGGGTGATAAACCGCAGCTACAGGTGCATAAGGTGCACAAGTTGCGATTACAGTTGGTACTGTCATGTACTCAACGTTTAAGTTTTGTGCTACACCTTTGGCAGTGTCGATAACACGACCTCCACCTACTCCAAGAACTACATCAACACCTTCTCCAAATTCATCTGCAATACGTTGCATATCTTCATAAGATGCTGATCCATCATATTTTGCCACTCTAAATTCTCTATTTCCTTTATAAAACTTCGTAAACGCCGCGTAAGATTTTTCTCCAGTAACAATCAAAGGAGTTTTAAACCCTTCTAATCTATTATCAAGTGCAGACAATGCCCCACTTCCTGAAATATATTCACTTACCCCTGGTCTCGCTACATTTGCTAATTCAAACATTTTACATCTCTCCTTTGTTGTTAATTTATTTTTGTTTTTTATAATGTAATTATGATTATAACATTTCCGAAAACTAAAATCAATAGTAAGTTAAAAATATTTTATTTTCTGACAATTAAATTAAAAATTAAAAATCCTCATCTTTTAACCCTATATAAAAACAAGGCAACATAGAAGTGTTCCTATTTTATCTCTTTTAAAACATATCTACATTACCTTAAATTTTTTATTCTATCTCGGGAAAAATATAGTTCCCTCTTTTTTAGTCTGACCTTTCGTTATAGATTCAACGATAGTACTCGCTTTTTCAAGAGCTACTATCTGTCCATCTAATTTCTCAATTAAAATTTTTCTACCTTTATACGGGCTATAGACACTCGCTTCTATATTCTCTATCCTTAAATAGTATTGTTCATCATACCCATTCTCACGTAGCATATTTTGTATTTGAGCTAAATTCTCTTCATTATAATCTACATACTCAAAAAGTTTTCTATTTTGCAATCTTTTCGCTAAATCTGCAGCTATTACATCCTCTTTATCTTGGATAAGAGCACAACAGTATAATAACGAATTCTCATCTAATCTGAAGTACTCTTCTTCACTAACTTCAGCTTTTTCTAAAAATGGAATTAGCACCTTCATATCTTCAAAATAATCTTTATTGTCTTTAAAAATATCTTTCAATCTATTAAATAGTTGAATAAACACTGCTTCATAACTTCTAGCTACAGGGTGATAGTAAACTTGCCAGTACATTTGGTACCTCGCCATAATATAATCTTCTACACTATGGATACCTGTATGTTTTACTACAATCACCTTCCTACCTTCACTTGTTTTTCTAACACGCATCGTACGCAATATTCTTTCTAAGTCAAATTGTCCATAACTCGTAGCTGTAAAGTAAGAATCACGTAGTAGATAATCCATTCTATCAGCATCGAGTTGCCCAGAAACAATCTGATTCAATATATCATTTTCATGAGTATGTTGAATAATAGAAACTATATCTTCAGGCATTTTTTTAGATACTGCTCGTAAAATAGAATTAAGTTCAGTGTCCCCCAATATTATTTTTGCTGTATATTCCTCATGACTATGATTAGTTACATGTTCAAAAGCATGAGAAAACGGACCGTGTCCAACATCATGTAATAACCCAGCAAGCATCACACACACTTTTTCATATTCAGTTAACTCAGCGCATAGCGTCTTAACCTCAGTTACCATCCTTCTTACAATTTCATATACCCCTAACGAGTGAGAAAATCTTGAATGTTCGGCTGTTGGATATACTTGAAAATCTCCCCCTAATTGTCTAATACGACGCAATCTTTGGAATTCTTTACTATCAAGACAATTCCAAATCACTTCATAATGAATATGAATATAACTATGTACTGGATCCTTTAATACTTTAGTTTCATCTAATCTTTTTAATTCCATCCCTATTCCCCCTATCATAACCGATAATTTTTACTATATTTCTCTCTTATTATATCAAAGCACAAAAAAAGGGTCTATAATAAATACGGTTGATAATAAATATCAGCCGTATTTAAATTTATAAAAAAATAGAAAAGAATGTAAAATTCCTCTATAATTTAAGTATGAGCAAAAAATCAAGAAAGGAAATTTACATTCATATGTGTAATTATAGCAAATCTCTTAAAATAACGCTACAAATAACTGACGAAAATATAAAAATTTTAGATAAAACAGAGGAAATTGAAATAAATGGTTGTAAACATCTAGTTTATTACGGAGTATTGGAAGCTTCATCTAACTTTTGTCCTTATTGTAAAGAATGTAAGATAACTAATAACGGTTATAGAAAAGTAAAGGTTAAAATACCCGCTATTTCTGATAAACCAGCCATCTTATACTTAAATAAACATCGTTTTATATGTAGAAGTTGTCGTAAATCATTCACAGCTGAAACTACTGAAGTAAGAAAGTATTCTAATAATTCTAAAAATCTACGAGCTGGCATTATTAAAAGGTTATCTAAAGAGAATACTTCAAAAGAAATAGCTGAGTCTTGCGCTGTATCTACTAATACTGTATTAAGAATACAGTCTGATCTATCTAAAACTTTAGAAAGACCTAAAACTTTACCTCATTATATATGCTTTGATGAGGTTTCTTCCACTTCTGATAGCATAAGTAAAATGAGCTTCGTGTATGCAGATGCATTAACTCATAAAATACAAAATATACTTCAAGGTAGAACTAATAAAATTATTAAAGACTACTTCTTATACTATTCTTATCAAGAACGTTGTAAGGTCAAAGCAGTAGTTATTGATATGAACTCAGGTTATAAAAGTATTATTAGAGAACTTTTCCCTAATGCGAAGATAGTTATCGATAGATTCCATATTGTTCAACTAGTTAATAGAGCTTTTAATAAATATAGGGTATCATTTATGAATAGCATTAAAGACAAAAATAAAGAGTTATACAGACAATTGAAATGTTATTGGAAGAATCTTCTTACAAGTTATGATGAATTAGATAATGGTACCCACAAGAAGTTTAAATACTTTAAGTACATCACTACTGAACAAGATATCGTCAACTACCTAATTAAGCAAGATTCTCAGCTTTATAAGTGTTATTGGATTATCCAAGACCTTAGAGAAGCTCTTGAAAAAGATGATTTTGATAGTTTTAAAGCTTTAATTAACGATAAATCTACTTTACCTAGATATATGTTTACAGCTATTAAAACACTTAGAAAATATAAAAGACAAATTAAAAATACTATGTATTACAATGGGCTATCTAATGGTCCTTTAGAAGGAATTAACAATAAAATTAAAGTTATTAAACGTATTTCTTATGGTTATAGATCTTTTAGTAACTTTAAAGCTAAAATACTACTTGTATTCAGCTTATTTATACCTTCTGAAACTAATAAGAAACCTAGATATTCGAAAGAAGAGCGCCAAGATATTCTCGATAAAAAGAAAGAAATAAGACTAAAACGAAAAAATAGGAAAAAAGCTATACTACTTAATATAGCATAGCTTTCTCCTAATTTTCTAAATCAACCGAATTTGACAAAGAACCCAAAAAAAAGACAAGCCTAAGCTCATCTTTTTCACTCTTATTCTTATTTTTCGTCTACTACGTATGGTAAAAGTGCCATGTGTCTAGCTCTTTTAATTGCTGTAGTTAACATTCTTTGGTACTTAGCTGAAGTACCTGTTACACGACGTGGTAAGATTTTTCCACGTTCAGAGATGAATTTTTTAAGTAATTCTACATCTTTGTAGTCGATAAATTCTACGTTATTTTTAGTGAAATAACATACTTTTTTACGACGACGCATGTTGTTACGACGATTGTTATTTACTGCCATTGTGCATGTCCTCCTATGTAATTTTAGTCTTCTTTAAACGGATTTACTACATCCTGCATGAAGTCATCATCTAGATTACTTGGGAAGTTTTCCCCAAAGTCAGAGAATGATGAACTATCATTAATAAAATCTTGCATAGCTGAATTAGCTTGTCCAAAGTTTTGATTAGTATTGTTGTTATAATAATTTTGATTATTATTATACGCTGGTTGTGATTGAGGTTGATTAAAACTCATAGAGTCAAAACCATTGTTTTGTCTACTATGTGAGCTATTTTTTGATTCAAGGAATTGAACAGTTTCCGCTACTACTTCAGTAACATAAACTGTGTTTCCATCTTTACCTTGATAATTTCTCGTCTGTATTCTACCTTCAACAGAAATCAGACTACCACGTCCTAAAAAACGTGCCATATTTTCTGCTTGCTTTCTAAAAGCTACACAGTTAATAAAGTCTGCTTGTCTTTGACCATTTTGGTCAGTGAATGTTCTGTTTACAGCTACTGAGAAATAAAGCATTGGAATATTCGAACTAGAATATCTCAATTCTGGATCTTTAGTTAATCTACCTACTAATACTACACGATTTACCATAGTATTTCACCCCTTATTTTTCTAATCTTACTACCATGTGACGGATGATGTCATCGCTAATTTTTGCTAAACGATCGAATTCTTTTGTAGACGCATCTGTTGCTGAAGTTAATTCTACTACATAGTAGTAAGCATCACTGAAGTCTTCGATTTCATAAGCTAGGCGTTTTTTACCTAAATCTTTAACTTCTACTGCTTCTGCACCTTCTGAAAGAATATTTACGAATCTATCAACCACAGCTTTTTTAGCTTCTTCATCGATACGTGGTTGAACAGCAAACATTACTTCATATTTTCTCATGTGTGTGTTACCTCCTTTTGGTCTTTGCGACTCTCTAGTTTACTAGAGAGTAAGGAGTAATAAAATTACTCTAGCGATTATTATATCAATTCTAAAAATAAAAATCAACTAATAACTATGTATTTTTTAAATATTTTTTAATTTAATCATCGTTAATAAATATAAGGAGATCATAAATATAATTCACATTAAAAAATTACTGAAAAAATTACATTCTATCTCCCTCTCCTACTTAATTATCTCTTAGTTAGACTACGATAAATATACTTGTTATTCTTTTCATTCTATTATAATACACAAATCCACTATTCTTTAATCGATAGCCGTTATCAATACTAGAAATTTTATTTTTAACATTATATTTAACTATCCAAAATAATAACACTCTCTATAATCTGTTATATATCAATTATTTATTATAATGTAAAATAATGTTGAAAACAACTATTATCAAAGTAATTTATTTATATAACAGAAATATATTATTGAATTTAAAAATGTGCGAATCATTAATTTGTACGTTCAAATTTTATATGAAAATATATATTTTATCTAGGTTTTTAGTTGTATAACAGATGTTTACAACGATTAATTATAGGTGTAAAATATAAATGTAAACAAATAAGAGGTGTTTATAACAAAAATTAAATGATAATTATCCACTATTATACTTTACAGATATTCTCATTATTTCTGTTATAAATTCCTGAATTAAAAGGAGTAAAAATCATGTCTAAAGAAAAATTACAAACTGTAGATCCAGTTGAAGAAGTAAATACGTTAGTATCAAAAGCATTAGTTGCTTTAGATGAATTCAAAAAGATCGAAGATCAAGAGAAAATTGATGCAATAGTTCAAGCAGCAGCCGTTGCAGCTCTTGAAGCACACGGACCGCTAGCTGTTGCAGCAGTTGAAGAAACTGGTCGTGGTGTTGTTGAAGATAAAGCGATTAAAAATCTTTATGCATGTGAATACATTGTAAACTACATGCGCGATCTTAAAACTGTTGGAGTAATCGATAAAGATGACGTTGATGGACTTACAGCTATAGCTGAACCAGTTGGTGTTGTTTGTGGTGTTGTACCAACGACTAACCCAACATCAACAACAGTATTCAAATCTCTAATCTGTTTAAAAACTCGTAACCCAATAGTTTTCAGTTTCCACCCATCTGCAAATGAATGTTCTAAACAAGCAGCTCGTATCGTTCGTGATGCAGCAGTTAAAGCAGGGGCTCCTGAAAACTGTATCCAATTCATCGAAAAACCATCTATGGAAGGAACACACGCTTTGATGAACCACGATGGTGTAGCTACAATCCTTGCTACTGGTGGTAACGCAATGGTTCGCGCAGCTTACTCTTGCGGTAAACCTGCTCTAGGTGTTGGTGCTGGTAACGTACCTGCTTATGTACACAAAGAAGCTAAACTTAAACAAGCTGTTAACGACATCGTATTAAGTAAAGCATTCGATAATGGTATGATTTGTGCCAGTGAACAAGCTGCAATCGTTGATAAAGAATTATACGATGAATTCGTTAAACTTATGAAATCTCACAGAGTACACTTCGTAACTAAAGAAGAAAAAACTAAATTAGAAAACTTATTATTCGGTGTTGAAGCAAACTCTGAAAACTGTGCCGGAGCTAAATTAAACTCTGTAATCGTTGGTAAACCAGCTACAGAAATCGCTAAACTAGCTGGATTCGAGGTTCCTAAAGGAACAGTAATCTTAGCTGCTGAATGTAGTGAAGTTGGTGTTAAAGAACCACTTACTCGTGAAAAACTATCTCCAGTATTAGCTGTATTAAAATCTAGTAGCACAAAAGATGGTATTGAAAAAGCTAGACAAATGGTTGAATTCAACGGTCTAGGACACACTGCAGCAATCCACACTCAAAACGAAGAAGTTGCTGAAGAATTTGGTAAAGTAGTTCGTGCTTGTCGTGTAGTTTGGAACTCACCTTCTACATTCGGAGGAATCGGAGATGTTTACAATGCATTCATCCCATCTCTAACTCTTGGATGTGGTAGCTATGGACGTAACTCAGTATCTGGTAACGTAAATGCTATCAACTTACTAAACATCAAATTAATCGGTCGTAGAAACAACAATATGCAATGGTTCAAATTACCTCCAAAAGTTTACTTCGAACCAAACGCAATCAAATACTTAAGTGAAATGGAGGGTTTAGAGAGAGTAATGATCGTAACTGACGAATCAATGGTTAAACTTGGTTTCGCAGGACGCATCATCGATCAATTAAACCGTCGTAAAAATAAAGTTCAATACGAAGTATTCGCTGGAGTAGAACCTAACCCTGATATCACAACTGTAAAACGTGGATTAGAAATCATGAATACTTTCAAACCTAACGCTATCGTAGCACTAGGTGGTGGTTCTCCAATGGACGCAGCTAAAATCATGTGGTTATTCTACGAAAGACCAGATGCAGACTTCACTGAATTAGTTCAAAAATTCGCAGATATCAGAAAACGTACTGTAAAATTCCCTCACTTAGGACAAAAAGCTAAATTCATCGCTGTTCCAACAACTTCTGGTACAGGTAGTGAAGTTACACCATTCGCAGTAATCTCTGATAAAGAAAATGATAAAAAATATCCGTTAGCTGACTATGCTATCACTCCACACGTAGCAATCGTTGACCCAGTACTAGTTCAAACTGTACCAGCTAGACCAACAGCTTCAACAGGTATGGACGTATTAACACACGCAACAGAAGCATACACTTCTATCCTTGCTAACGATTATACTGATGGATTAGCACTTCGTGCAATCAAACTTGTATTCGAAAACTTAGAAAAATCTGTTAAAGAATTTGACAAAGATGCTAGAGAAAAAATGCACAATGCTTCTTGCTTAGCTGGTATGGCTTTCGCAAATGCATTCTTAGGAATTTCTCACTCAATGGCCCACAAAATCGGTGGTAAATTCCACACTATCCACGGTGAAACTAACGCAACATTATTACCATACGTAATCAAATACAATGGTACTCGCCCAGGTAAAGTATCTCTATGGCCTAAATACGAACACTATCAAGCTGATGAAAGATTCCAAGACATCGCTCGTATGCTAGGACTAAAAGCTGATACTCCTGAACAAGCAGTTGATTCTTATGCTCAAGCAGTATTCGAACTTGGTAAACGTGTAGGAACTCCAATGTGCTTCAGAGATCATGGTGTTGACTACGAAGCATTCAAAGCAGCTCTACCTACTTTAGCAATGGATGCTTACGAAGACCAATGTACTCCAGCCAACCCAAGATTAGCTCTAATCAAAGATATGGAAGGTATCATGGAAGCAGCTTGGTTCGGATTTGATGAGAAAAAATTCGTAGAAAATCAATAAGCTATTCATTCATAATCTCAGAACATTAAACTCATACTTCTTTTCATCCATGAAGTAATGAATAGAATCATCCCCTTAGACAAAATCTAAGGGGATTGTTTTTTATTGTTTAACTTTAAATGAATACATCAAAACTATAATTAATAATACTAATAAACTATATAATGCAAATGATGCACTAATAGCGTTAGCGAAAAATAATATTACTGTTGTTCCTATTGGTACTGAAATAGTAATAACGGTACTAAAAATACTATATATTGACGTTTGTCTTTCCTCAGGAACTGATTGTAAAATCAATGCATCTAGTTTTGGATTCGATATTCCTGCAAAATAACCTATTATTACAGTTAAAATAAAAAGTATAAATTTATTTTGGAGTATCAATAGATTTCCTACATACATAATGAATAAAATTATTTCTAATATAGCATTATTTCTTAAACTCATATTTTTATAAAAACTAATTTGGTAGACACCTCCGATAATTGTACTAACTACTTCCACTATTTCTAATAAAGTAATAGTATAGGCTACATTCCCAAATAGTAAGGTCTCATTTTTTACTAGAATTACTAGAAGTAAAGCGAACATCGCAGATGAGTAAAAATTCATCCCTAAAAATAGTATAACAAAGTTATAAATTTTCTTTATCTCACGAAGTATTTTAAAGTTTTCAATAGTATCTTTTAAAAATCTTTTAGTACTTACCTTCTCTTTATTATCTACTTTAAAACTACCAATCTTCTCTTTCATCAATTTTTTGTACTTTGTCAGTATTAAAAATGCTATCAAGAATAACGCTGCATTCAGCATTCCAAAATATGATTAGTTATAACTTAAGAGTCCTAAAACGAATACTCCAACAGCCTTTCCACCAAGTGAGATTGTATTGTTTATAGAACTAATAAATGCTAATGCTTCACTTAGTTGTTCTTTGCGCACTAATCTAGTATTAATCGACATTGATAAATAGCCATTATAACCACCTAGTATATCTGCAACTACATTTACAAATACTAATACAATAAAAATCCACCATTGGACTCCGTAAATGCACACGAAAGCGAATAACGAAAATAATAAAAACTGATGAAATCTTGTCGATAATATTCTGTTGTACTTATCTTTTGTCTGATCTGCAAAATATCCTAAGATAAATGAAATAATATAAGGCAATGTCGTAGCTACCGAAACTATACTTACGGCTAATTCTGGATTCGGTAAATTCGTCGCATAAATAATAAACGCAATATCAAATAACGTTCTACCAGCATTCCCAAACGCCGATGAAATAGTGAATAACCTATAGAGTTTATTTTTCAAGAAAATATTCATCGAATACCACCTCCTATATTATTTTATATTTTACAATCAAACTGTAAAGTTTTCAATAACCAAAATACACTCAATATATTCCCCACAGTACAAAATAAAAAAGAGCAACTAAATGAAATCCTAATTCCCATGAACTCAAATTCGTCTTAGTTACTCTTTAATCTATTATATTTTATATTCTATCCCTCGTGAAATATTCGTACATATCTTCTCGAATTGGAGTCTGTATTTTATAGAAGAACTGAATTACAGTATCTCCGCTTCTTTCTCTAGCTACTAATTTAGGTTCTCCTGTCGTCTTCATCTCACCTAGGAAATAAAATATTCGTGCTCCATCCTTATCATCTTTATTTTTCCTCATAAATAGATAGATTTTCGTTTCATTATTATAGAAATAGTCGCACTCTTTTGATTCTAAATTCCTTCTCGGCTTCGACATCGAAGTAAATCCATTATCCGGTAAAAATCCATGCGTATAATCACGGTTAAATGAATTTTCATCAATATCGTAGTTAATAAATACAGGCAAAGTCTTCGTTCTTTCATCGTATTTATAACCACCTATAGCGAGTGGCACATAGTTAATTCCCCATGAGAATAATTTACAAATATCTTCAAAACTATATTTCTCATACAATACAAAATTAGTATCTTTGTATAAATTATCTTTGTAATATTTATTATATCTGTAAATTCCATAGTCTACCAAATCTTGTAACAATTCCCTAAAAATCTCAGACTGCAGTTGTTCTTCAAACTTCTTAGATATTTTTATCTCAGTTGCATTCTCATCTAAAAATATACAATCATGAAACTTCTTCTTAGTAACACTACTAGTTACAAAATTATTAGTAAGTATCTTTCTACTAACATCCAGCTCATAATCTGCAATAAATTTATTATAGTCTTTCAACATAATTTCTTCAAAAGATGTAAGAACACTACGCTTCTTGTCCTCTAATAACAAACGTAGAATTATAAGTTCTTCTATCTTTTTACTCAAGATTAAATTAGTAGAAACAAAATTTAACATATTCTCTGCAGTCTTCGTCAGTTTTCCACTATATTTAAACTGTTTTTCCTTCTTAGATAAGAATGAATAATAACTTCCAGCTACCTCGAAAATCTTCCTAATATCTATAGCGTCATAGCCCTCAAAGTCTAAATACGTAGGTATTCTACCTAGTTTATTTTTAAGCTTGTTATACTCATCAGTAACAAATAACCACGTATTTAACTTCACATTATCTATCGCGCTATAAATTCTCTGTTTAGAGATTTCATCAAAATGAATAGTCGATGTCCCAGGAATATACCTAGTCCCCTGGGATAAAAACTTCCTTACAGTATCTTTATCATAACTATTATCACCAGATAGAGCCACAGGAATTAAAAAGTTATTTTTATAATTGGCTATAAAATCTATTATTACCACGAACTCCTTATCCGCAGATTTTCGCAAACCACGACCTAGCTGTTGAATAAAGATAATAGAACTTTGCGTAGGCCTTAACATAATTACCTGATTAACCTCAGGAATGTCTACACCTTCATTGAAAATGTCTACGGTGAATATATAGTCTAACATATCGCCATCATTCGCAACTAACTTAGCAATCTCCTGTTCACGACGCTCCTGACTATCTTCACCTGTTAAGCTAGTAGCCTTATAACCACGTTCATTAAACTCTTCACTAAGAACCTTAGCTTCTTGTTTCGATGAACAGAAAACTAAACCCTTTACCCTATCTCCTGAATAGCCATAATAATTAATTTTACTTATAATATGCTCGACACGTTCATTAGACACTAGATTTGAAAACTCGCTCAGTTCGTCAATAACCTTACCATCAACTGCTAGATCACTAATCCCGAAATAATGAAACGGACATAATAGTGAATTTTCCATCGCTTCTTTTAAGCGAACTTCATAAACAATATTATTGTTAAATAATTCATAAATATTAAAACTATCCGTTCTATCAGGGCTTGCCGTCATCCCTAGATAAAATGTCGGTTTAAAATAATCCATCAATCTAAGATAACTGTCAGCTCCTGCCCTATGTACCTCATCTATTATAATTTCATCAAAATGAGTATCATTAAAACTCTTAAAAACATCTTCTTTAGACATAGTTTGAACTGTAGAAAAAACAAAATCCGCTTCTATATTTTTCTCTTTACCTGTAAGTAAACCATAGCTGCGACTAGTTCCAAAAATAGTCTTGAATGTCTCCAGCGCCTGACGAGCAATCTGTTCTCTATGAACGATAAACAACAATCTCTTAGCACCTATACTCTTCATCGCAAAAGCAGCCGCAAATGTCTTACCAGTTCCTGTCGCGGAAATAAGAAGACCCTTGTTATCTTGATTACGAAGTTTTTCTAAGTTTTCTATAAAACTCCTTTGCATCTTATTCGGTTTAATTTCCTCGGAAATAATTTTCTCAGTAACAGTCTCAATCTTATTACTAGCGAATTCTTCAACATACTTATCTTTTATTTCAGAGTAAGACTTGGCCTTCTTCCATAAGCTATTAAACTCATATAGAATGTTATCCGTTAGAATCCTATCACCCTCAACAAAAGTATTCCATTCTTTATTTATCGTAAGTGCAGCACTCGTTAAGTTCGAACTTCCCATCAGTACTTTCCATGAGTCACCTCGTCTAAATAAATAACCTTTAGTGTGGAAACCGTGTTTATTTTCTACACAATCATAAATTTTTAGAGAGATATTTTTAAAATTAGACAATTTCTCTAATACTTTAGGAGTATTAAAATATAAATAATTCGTCGTTAAAATTTTTCCACGGATGTTTTTTTCTTCTAAATTCTTCAAAGTCTGAAGTAAACTAGTTAAACCACTTTCTGAAATAAATGCCACGCTGAAAATAAATTCATCGCAAATTTCTAATTCACTCTCAAGCGTACTAAGAACTTTCATCGCTTCTAGATGATTATTATAAATAAATGTATTCTTCATTTCAACCTCCTTCTGTTAGATTAGCCATTAATTATTTCATATGTTATTAGAGCTTCTTTCATAACTTTTACATTATGAACTCGTACCATTCTAGCTCCTCGTTTCACCGCTTCTAATGATAAAGTAGCACTTACTATATCTCTATCTTTCGGATTACTATTACCACCTAATACATAATCTGTAGTTCTCTTTCTACTTACCGCATATAAGATTTCACAACCTAATGAATTAAGTAATTCTAGTTTTCGTGTAATTTCTAAGTTAGCTTCTGCAGTTTTACCAAATCCCATCCCAGGATCAACAATTATGTTTTCTTTCTTCACACCAGCATTTAGACAAATATCCACACTCTCGCCCAGTTCACGTACAACTTGCTCAATCTCATGCCCTTCTTCTACACCACCATTGTGCATGATGAAGATTGGAATGTCATACTTAGCAGCAACTTCAGCCATAGTACTTCCTTTGGCACCATTTACATCATTTAGTACATCTACTCCAGCTTCAATCATGTATTCAGCTACATTAGGTTTATACGTATCGACACTAAAACACACATCAGGGAATGTTTTTCTTAAAGTTGGAAATACACTTTGTAATCTAGCAAATTCGTCTTCCTCGCTAACTACAGTAGAACCTGGACCAGTCGATTCAGCACCGATATCAATAATATCCGCACCTTCAGCTACCATCTTACGAACACCTTCTATCGCAGCTTCCACATCATAAAAATCGCCTCCATCCGAAAAAGAATCCGGAGTAAAGTTCAATATTCCCATAATTAAATATTTTTTTTCATTTAGCAATTTTTTTAATTTATTCATTCTATCACCTTATCATTTTATTTTGCATACCTTACTATTATATCATGTGACTATGGGGTTTGCAGTAAAAAAAGAAGCAACCCTAAAATTATGATTTTAGAATTACTTCTCTATTTTGTTAATTAGGTACTACTCCCAACTTTTTACTCACTCTTTTTCTTCAACGAACGAATAACTGGTTCTTTCCTAAATGCATAATACAATTGAGCTGCCATTACAACCCATAGAATAGGTTCTACAAATATTACTCCTAAATATCCTGCACTTGGAATAATAAATATTACAAATAATATTTTCCCTAGCATTTCTATAATACTTGAAACTAGTGGCATCATCTTTTGTCCTAATCCTTGCAGAGCATTTCTCAATACTAAAAGTATCGCTAAAAATGGGTAAAATACAGAACTAATCTTAAGATATAGCGAAGCTTGGTAAATTAGTTCTTCATCGTTACTTCCCGTGATAAGTTCATTTAAATATGGACTTGCGAAAAATAACATAATACAGATGAAGACTGACCAAATTATCGTAACAAGCGCACCCTTACGTAATCCTTCAACTATTCGACTATACTGTCTTGCTCCGAAGTTTTGCGATGTAAAAGTCGTTATGGTCGCACTCATAGATCCTACTGGAAGTAGTGAGAACATCATTATTCTTCTAGCACTCGTCTGAGCACTGATAATTACTGGACCTAAGGCATTAATCGATGTTTGTAAGATTACTGTACCAATTGAAACAACAGAAAACATAAGTCCCATTGCCAAACCTTGGCTAAATAAATCAGAATAAAGTTTTTTATTCCATGTAAAATGTTTTTTTGTTGGAATTAGAAATGGTGTTTTTCTACGAATATAGTTAAAACATAATACTGCAGAAATACCTTGTGAAATAATAGTTGCAACTCCAGCCGAACGTACACCCATATGTAGATATGCTATGAAATATGTATCTAATACAGTGTTAATAATTGCTGAGAAAATTAAGAAATATAATGCAGCCTTACTATCTCCAACCGCACGAAGTAATCCCGCACATAAATTGTACGCAAGAGTAACACCTACAAATACTACTATAAGATAACTATACTTATAAGACTGATCAATGATATTACTTGGTGTTCCTAGTAATTTCAGTAATGGATATAAAGTAAAATTACCTAATACTGCAATCACAATACTCAATACCCCACCTATTACAAATGTGGCAGCTACAGCACTCTTTAACTTTTCATAATTTCCTGTACCGTAATGACGAGCAATAACAATACCCATACCATTCCCTATACCTAATGCAAAACCAACTACAAGCTCAAATATCGCAGCAGTAGCTCCAACAGCAGCAAGGGATTCTTCTCCAAGGAATCTACCAACAATCATAATATCTACCGTATTATAGAGTTGCTGAAAAATATTTGCTATTATAATCGGTATCGCAAAAGCAATCATCGCCCGTAAAATCGGACCTTCTAATAAATTTACTGATGTTTTTTTCATAAATAATATTATAGCACTTTGAAATAAAGTTTCAAGAAAAAACCTGAAAACTATTCTGAAAATGGAGAAAGGCCCATCTTTCGATGAGCCATATATTTCACTGATTCGAAACTAAGAATTTTATCGTCCTTTCGTCCTAAAAATTCTAGTTTCTGTAGCATGTGTTATTCGTACATTCTATCTTCATCCTTTAGACTTGATAGAATTACGACTAACCGATGAAAAAAAATATCTATTATCTGCATAGTTTAAACTCAAAATCAAAAAATACCCCAAAAATGGAGAAAGGCCCATCTTTCGATGAGCCGTATATTTCACTGATTCGAAACTAAGAATTTTATCGTCCTTTCGTCCTAAAAATTCTAGTTTCTGTAGCATGTGTTATTCGTACATTCTATCTTCATCCTTTAGACTTGATAGAATTACGACTAACCGATGAAAAAAAATATCTATTATCTGCATAGTTTAAACTCAAAATCAAAAAATACCCCAAAAATGGAGAAAGGCCCATCTTTCGATGAGCCATTTATATTATGAAAAAAAATATTATTAAGTTTTGTTATGTTTATATTATATCCCACTTACCTTACATGAACTTTAGACTATAATTAAAATGAAATTAAAGTTGAAAAAATTTGAAAATAATAATTATCTAGTTCTTTTCATAATATACTTCAAATTTGGACATTCTATCACTTTATCAATTTTAAAACCTAATTTCTCATACAGGTTCTTAGCGATTATATTAGAATCAAATACTGTTAAAGTTATACTATCAATATTTTTATCTTCAAAAATACGCTGAACAAATGCCCCTAATGCATTCTTTCCAAGACCTTGTCCTATTTTTTGTGGATTTAAAATAAATCTCCCTAAATGCACATTGTCTCCCTCGATTTTTATAATTTGTATTATCCCAAGAAATTCTTCTTCATGAAAAATAGAAAATATATTCTCTAATTTCTGTATCTTATTTAAATTTAAAGGATAAGAAACCTTTAATCCCATCCATTGCTTTTGAAATTCTTCACCTTTCTCATTCGACCATTTACAGATCACTAGAGAATGGTTTTTGTTTATACCTTTTTCAAATCTAATATCCATATCTACACCTCCGCAAATATCATCTATACTAAATACTTTAATTTGCTAACCTCTTAATAGCATGAGTATTCATAGAATTTATTAATTATCAATTTAAATATATTATATTTACAAAAATAATAACTTGTCAAGTCCTTCCAGAAATGGAGAAAGGCTCATCTTTCGATGAGCCGTATATTATGAAAAAAAATATTATTAAGTTTTGTTATGTTTATATTATATCCCACTTACCTTACATGAACTTTAGACTATAATTAAAATGAAACTAAAGTTGAAAAAATGATTGTTTTCTGAAAAATATTTTACTTAAAGATTTACTTTTTATCAAATTCATTTCTTATATTGACAATACTAAAAATGATGGTATATTTTTATAGTGAGGTGATAATATGCAAAAACACAACATAAAGTATATTACAAATAGAATTTTAAAAAAAACATCTAATCATATTCCAGGAAAATTACAATCCCAGACAAATAAAGAACGATTAGAGGCTAAATTTCTACAAGCAGGAATTAAAGATATCAAAAATAAAAACCTTATTGACGGAGAAAAAATTCTCTCAAATCTGGAAAAGAAATATAATATATAGATATAGCCTACAATTATAGTAACTTCAGAAAATTACTCAAGAAATGGAGAAAGGCTCATCTTTCGATGAGCCATTTATATTATGAAAAAAAAATATTATTAAGTTTTGTTATGTTTATATTATATCCCACTTACCTTACGCGAACTTTAGACTATAATTAAAATGAAATTAAAGTTGAAAAGTTTTGAAAATACTCCCTAGAAATGGAGAAAGGCCCATCTTTCGATGGACCATATATTATGAAAAAAAATATTATTAAGTTTTGTTATGTTTATATTATATCCTACTTACCTTACATGAACTTTAGACTATAATTAAAATGAAATTAAAGTTGTTAATTTTCATATTTAATTTCAATAATACTATATAGATCTACTAATCAACATAACCATAAATAATTTATAAGGATTATTTATATCTTATTTTTGATTTTAACTTAAATTCCTTCACCAAAATTATATCCTTTACAATTCATCTTTAACATTATAAAATTAAGTGTATATTATTAGAAATGTTGGTGTTTATTTATGAATTTGAATTGCAAAATAAAATTTGAGAAATATTTAAAAGAAAATAATTTAGAAGATAAAAATAATATATTAGAACTTTTCAATCAGTTAAGTTTAGAACAACTTGCCGAAAAACTTCTAACCTTAGATGAAGATGAAATTGTAAACTATGCAGTTGAATGTGTTTGTGAAGAACTTCTTATTACTTCATCGTATAAAATAGAACGTACTGGAATGAAACTTGGACTTCACAGAATGGAACATATTCTTGAACTTTTCGACCATCCTGAAAAAGATCTTAAAGTAATTCATGTTGCTGGTACTAATGGTAAGGGATCCACTTGTTCTTATTTAAAAGATGTCTTAAAAACTAAGTATAGAGTTGGATTATACACAAGTCCCGGTATGCTAAGTTTTAACGATAGAATTCGTGTTAATGATGATTTTATTTCATATAAAGAAGCCTACCGATTATTCAAACTAGTTCAAGAAACTTACGACAAAAATAATCCAGACCCTAGTGATAAACTGTCATTCTTCGAAATCATCACTGGTGTAGCTTTATTATACTTTAGAAATCAAAAAACAGATTTCGTCATTATGGAAGTTGGTCTTGGTGGAAGATACGATGGAACAAATATTTTTAAAGAAAAAGTATTATCTATTATTACAAAAATCGGTCTAGATCACACTGCAATTCTTGGCGATACTCTTGAAAAAATCGCCTATGAAAAAGGTGGAATTATCCAAGAAAATGATAATGTCCTAATATATCCTGCTTGTGAAGGTGTTGTAAATGTAATAAAAGACATCTGTCAGAATAAAAATGCTAACTTAAGCATACTAAACGAAGAAGATATCGTTGTGAACAAAGTCGAAGCTAGAGGTAACGAATTCTCATATAAAGGTGTAGATTATTCTACTAAAATGGTCGGTGCACACCAAACTTTTAATGCGTCTTTAGCTTTAGAAGCATTATCTAATCTGAAAAAACGTGGTATCATCGATATAGAAGATAGTGTTATAAAAGAAGCTCTAAGTAAATCTGTTTGGGTAGGTCGTTTAGAATGGATTCGTGACAATATTCTATTAGATGGCGCTCATAATAATGATGGAATAGATAGTTTAGTAGCCTACCTAGATAAGCAAAAATTCCCTAAATTGAAAATTCTACTTGGTATTCTTGAAGACAAAGACTATAAAGAAATGATTGAAAAATTAAAAACAATCCCTGCTGAATTTTCAGCGACAAAAGTTCCAATCGAGATTAAAGAATCAAATCTTGATAATTTAATTCAAAGCTTTGGTGATACTCATGTCACTAAATATGAGAATTATGAAGTTGCTTTAAATAATATTATTCCAAATCTGAAAGATGATGAAATTCTTCTAATTACAGGTTCACTTTATCTTATCTCAGCGGTAAGAGGTAAAATATTGGAGAAATATTAGAAATATTAAAAATCCACTGCGTCTATGAGTTCTCATATGAACTTTGTTAAGTTTTAGGTCTTTTGGGTCAACCCCTGGATTTTATTTATTGATTTTAATACATGAAATAGTAAAAAAGAACCAGCATCTCTGCCGGTTCTTTTTTACTATTCATAGTTTTCTACAAAATGTTTTATCGCCGCTGCAAAATCGTCCACTACATGTGTAGCTTGGTTTTTCACTTCTTGTGGCGCGCGGTTCATACAGTATGAAATATCTGCTACTTTAAACATATCCACGTCATTCCCTGAGTCTCCTAAAGCTATTACTCTATCATACCCTGACCTGATAGCTTCTATACCACTAGCTTTAGAAATATTTTTTGCTGTGATTTCCATACGTGTTGAACCTGATTTATAAATCTCTACTTCTGGAAATTTTTCTTTCATTATATCGTAATGATAATCTAATTGGTCTTTTGTTGGTCTTACATTTATTTTATAGATTGTTTTTCCTTTTAGTATTTCAAAAGGATTCTCAACACAAATTAGTTCCATGTTCCACAATCTATCTTTCTTCTCATGATCAAAATTACCGATACGTTGTTTTCCATCTAAAGCATCAAATATTAATTTGCTTTCCTTTAGATATTCAAATATTCCAGTTAAATCTTTAGTAGGAATATGTTTTTCAAAAAGAACTTCATCTTGTCTTGTTACGACCGCTCCGTTAAACCCTATCATGTGTGTAACATCCATATCATTGCCTTCTGCAATATATTTGATTTCTTCAACAGAACGCCCAGTCGCAACTGAGAAATCCCCGTATTTTTTCGCATCATGATACGCTTTTAAATCTTCTTGTTCTACGAACACTGAATTCTTAACATATGTACCGTCTAAGTCTGTAACAAACAAATTCTTCATGAAATTATTCCTCCATACCAAGCATTTCTTGGATTTCCATTTTTAATACATTAGCATGAGATCCGTAAATTGATTGCATTTGCATATCACTTTCTGCAAATCCCATAGCTCCAAGTTTCGTTGTAATACGTTCTTGGTCTACTAAGCTTTTATCTTTTACATTAATTCTTAAACGAGTTATACAAGCATCTACAGCTTCGATGTTATCTGGTCCACCGTGTGCTTTAACTAATTCAATCGCTTGTTTTCTAATTCCTTCTGGTGTTTTTTGTACTGTTTCCATTACTTCATCATCACCAGCAGCTACGTCTACTGATTTTGGTGCTTCTTCTTTACCGATTGTAGCGATTTCTACACCAAGTTTAGCACGAGCTTCATTTTTATTAGATAATTTAACATCATCTCCGTCTTCACGACCAGGAGTTTTAAGATCGAATTTAACAATCATAAATCTGAATACGATATAGTAGATGAAGAAGTAAACTACACCTACGATTGGTACTAACCACCAAGCTGTTTTAGGACCTTGAAGTACTCCGTAGATTACCCAGTTAATAAATCCGTGTCCAGTTGGAGTAGCAACCCCTGCTCCTAACATGTGCATTACGAATAATGCTGAACCAGCTAAGAATGCGTGTACCACATAAAGAATTGGAGCTACGAATAAGAATGTAAATTCGATTGGTTCTGTAATACCAGTTAAGAATGAAGTACCTGCAGCTGCGAATAATAATGATCCTACAACTTTACGTTTTTTCTCATCAGCTGTTTTGTACATTGCATAAGCTGCACCAGAAAGACCGAACATGAAGTAAACGAATTTACCACCGTTGAATCTTGTAATACTTGGATCTACATGTTGTACGTTTGGATCAGCTAATGAAGCTAAGTAAGCATTGATTGTACCAACTACACGTTGTCCACCAATTTCCCAAGCTCCACCTAGTTCTGTTGTACGAACTGGCCAGTTTAAACCGTGGTGAAGACCGAATGGTAATAATGCTCTTTCTACTAAACCATACAGGAACGTTCCAATAGGTCCTGATTTAAGGATGAAGATTGATAATGCACTGATACCTTTTTGTACTGGAGGCCATACGAAGAATAGTCCAGTTGCAACTGCTGACATGATTACGATAGTTGCGATAGGTACGAAACGTGGTCCACTGAAGAATCCAATAACTGTTGGTAATTGAACTTTAACAGCCCACTTATGGACGAAGTATACAACTATACCTACAATGATACCCCCGAATACACTAAGGTCCATTGTTTGAATACCAAGTACTTTTGTCTGCATGGCATTTGATAATGCTAATTTTGCTTCGTTACTTGATAATTTACTAGTATCTACTAATTTGTGACTTTGTACTAATAGGAAGTTAAGTACATAGTGTAATACGATGAATCCTAGTAAACCAGAAAGTGCAGCAGAACCTTTTTCACGTTTTGCTAAACCTACAGCTACCCCAACTGCAAAAATAATTGGTAAGTTGTTGAATGCTGTATCTCCTAATACGATTAGGAATTTCATAATAAATTGAATAATGTCATTTTTTAATGCTGGGAACATTTTTAGTGTGTTTGAATTACTGAAGGCTGTCCCGATCCCTTTAATAATACCTGCACCAGGAAGTACAGATACTGGTAATAAGAACGAACGTCCGAATTGCTCAAAAGCAGAAACGAATTTATTTTTTTTCTTTGCCATTACCTTTTCTCCTTTGTTATTTTTTATAGGTACATTATAACAGATTTGAAAACGATTTTTTCGATTTCGCCTAAAAGTTTCTTGATTTGTAATTTATTACTATTTTAGTAAAATTTTACTGAACTATAGAAAACCTTAACAATATAGCTTTTATTTTTCTATATTTTGTGATATGATACTTTATGCTGAGTAATCAAATGAAAATCTTTAGTAAATTTTACTATAGGGGGAACATTTTATGTTTTTTGAGAATTTAAAAGAAAACTATGATAGACTATCCATTTCGGAACAACAAGCTATTGATTATCTAATGAAACAAGATAATATTGAGCATGCTACTCTAAAAGAAATTAAACAAGAAATCCTTGTTTCTTCTTCTACTGTAATTCGGGCTTGTAAAAAATTGGGATATAACACATTTATTGACTTAAAATATGATTTGAAAATAAGCAAAGAGTTAGCTAAAAATAATAAGACGACCTCATCTACCTTTAACAACTTAAAAGAACAACTTAGCGTCGAATTTTCACGTACTATGTCTATTCTTAATCAAGATGATTTTGATATTTTTGCTGATAAAATAATTAATGCACGTCGTATTTTTTGCTTAGGTAGTGGTTCTAGTTATATGGTTATGAGTGATTTCAATAGAAAACTTAAGCTTATTAACCTTTGGTCAAATGACTATTTTGAACATTATTCTATTAAAAGAATCCCTGATATTTGTACAAAAGATGATGTAATTTTAGTATTTTCTCTAGGTGGTAATACGCACGTCATTAATGATTGCGTCTTGGAGGCAAAACAAAATGGGGCAACTATTTTATCAATCACTAGCCTTGCGAATAGTCCACTAGCAAAAATGAGTGATCATTTAATAAAAGTCTACGATGCACCAAAAAACAGAAAAAAAATTCGTTCTCGACTTATGTTAAACGTAGTTGGAATAATTCTATTTGAAACTATCGTAAATACAATAAGCCCTGGTCAATATGTAATAGATTAAAATTAATAACAAGGGACTGATTCGACAAAATCGATTTCTCCGAAATCACTATTTTTAAGTCACTCCCTTATTTATTTTCTTATGTTTCATTTCAATATTAAAAATTCAGTCTATAGCTACATTTTTTCTTCCAATGAAATATCCTAAACAAAGAGGATGGCTTTTGAGCCATCCTCTTTGTTACTGATTATCTAGTTATTTTGGCTCTTTGTCAAATTCGGGGCATGGAGAAAAATAGGAAATGAAATCTAGGCAGCATTTTGCTGCTTAGATTTTTTCTTGTTTTCTTTAAGCTTGATATTATTTTTATACTCAGAAACAAATAATCTAGACATAATTAAAATACGTAGTCTGAAATTAATAAAGCTAGAATATCCATAAGATACTCTCTTTAGTAGTTTTATTTTATTATTAAATCCTTCTAATGGGCCATTAGAATACTCATATTTAACAGCGTTAAGCATATACTCTTTGTGTTTTTTCATAGTATTTATAGCTTTAGATACACCTTTAGATAATCCTCTAGTGTCCATATCTATATACTTCTCTAATTCTACAGAATCTTTAGCCTTAATAGCTTCTCTTATCGCATGTACTCTCTCATAGCTGGCTGTAAATTCAGCATCTATAGCTAATATATAATCTAATACTTCTTTTCTAGTTACATAGCGTTTAAAGCTTCTAGAATAGAATATTTTAGTTGAATTTACTTTATCTCTATCTTCTAATATTACTTTCCAGAAGTTCTTTAGAATAGTGTAAGTAGAACCTTTTTTATTCTTATATTGATTCATTAGTTTTACTCTAGCTTTGTTTAATTCTCTATTAATATTTTGAACCATATGGAATCTATCTATTATTATCTCAGCGTTAGGGAACATCTCTCTAATCATATTCATATAAGGAGGATAAATATCTATACAAATCGTTTTTACTTTCTTTCTTACTTTTCTTGGATATCTCATAAAGTATTGTTTTAATATATGTAGTGTTCTCCCATCTACAATATCTATAAAATCATGTGTTCTAGCATCTAAGAATACGAAACTCATTCCATTTTTACTATCTTTAGTTGATTTTATTTCATCGAAACACAGGTGTTCTGGTAGGTTTGAATGAGTCGTAACTTCTACAGCTTCTCTACATGATTTCATTACTCTTACTACTGTAGATACTGATACATTACTTAATTCAGCTATATATTTAAATGATAGTGTCTTAGAAAGATTCTTCATAATGTGAAATATAAGATTTTTAGATATACTGCAGTGCTTTTGTACAAATGATGTTTCAGCACAAAACTTAGAATTACATTCTCTACATTTAAAGCGTTGTTTCTTTAATTTAAGGTATGTAGGGCATTCTGATATCTTTAATAAAGCTACTTTTAAAGGATCGCCGAATCCATTTTTAACTATATTATTTCCTTCTTTCATACAACCGCAGTTTGTACAACACTTTGGTTCATATGACAAAGCTCCATGAAATATGAATGTATCTTGACCATCTACATTGATTAAATCAAGTTTATCCTCCATAGTTATATTTTGGTCTTTTATTAATAGTAAATTTGTGATAAAATTATTCATGACAAATATCCTTTCTTAGTTAATTATTTTTCTACACTTTAATTATATTGGATATTTGTCTTTTTATATATAAAAATTGAAATCCGGGGCTGGAATTTTTCCATGCCCCGGATTTAGTATACAACCGTTATTTTTTATTTTTAACCTTATTTTTAGGTACTCGTTTTGCTGAACCTATATTCCAAACTGTCTCTTCTTGTGAGGCAATTTCTTTATAGATATTAGCATTACTTATTTCTGTAGCAGCTTTAGCTTCTACTGCTTTTTTTTCAACTAATTTTGGTTCATTTCTTTTTACTTCAGGTGTTGTTTTACTCACTTGATTATTTATAGATAATCCTGTAGTTGATATACCAACTGGTTTATTTGAATTTTCAGCTGTATTACGTGTTGCTGAACCATATACAGAAGAATATACTGGAGATGGTTTAAATTTACCTACACTACGTGATTTAGGAGTGATAGTATTTGAACTCATCATTTGACTTGTTACTGATTTAGTCGATGTAGAAATTCCTGATGAAGAATATTTTTCAAAAATTGCATCAAGTATTTTTTGATTATTTTCAATTTTTTCTTTACTTACTGGTCTATATCCATAATCTACAGTTTTATATTCACCTAACTTAGTTCCATTACCTTTATCAAAGTACTCAGAGACATCATTAGTGTATAATTTTTCTGTATAATCTATTCCGCGTTCAACTTCTTCAACTTGTTCACTTTCTTCGTGAGCTTTAGCATCTTCTACTCTCTTCTCAACTACTTCTTTAGGAACAACTTTTTCGTCTGTAAATTTATCTACATCATTAGCTTTTTTAATAATCTTATTGTTTGGAGATACTTCTCTTATTAAGCTATCAATATTTACTGAATCTGCAGATTCTTCAAGATAGTTTTGTTCTTCTAACTCTTCGATTTCATCTTCATTTAAATGATAATCACTGTAACCAGAAAGTCTATCTTTTTTAACTTCTTTAATTTCTTCGTAATCTTCAACTTCAATGTCTTCTATTTTAGCCGCTTCTTGAACTAAATCAACATAAGTTTCTTCTTGTTTTTCTTTCTTAAGATCAGCTAAATTTTCATTAAGTTCTTCTATTTCAGGAAGAGTTTCTTCTTTTCTTGGAGAAACATCAATATTCTCAGTTTTAATAAGCTCATCTAAGGCTGTTCTTTCTTGAGTATTCTCAGATTTCTTACCTTCATATAAACCTTTTCTGAAGTTTTCAACTTCTTCGCTAGATTCTTGGCTTTCTTCGAATCTTTCACCAACAAGTTTTTTGCTTACTCTATCGATATCATCTTCGAATAAATCTTCATTTCCTTCTAACACATCATGTACAGAAGTATATTTTAATTTTTCACGACGGCTTCCTTCCGCATCAAGTTCTCTTACTTCAAGTGCTGGAGCTTCTTTCTCGTGAGTTTTACTTTCTTTTTCACGAATTTCATCAAAAATTCCATCTAATTTTTCGTTTTTCTTAACGTATAGTGGATTATCTTTTTCGATTTTATCGCTTCTTCTCTCTAAAGAATTAAAGTTTTCTTCGAATTCTTTACGAGCTTCTTTATTTTTAGTAACTCTTTCTTCTTGAACTTGAGTTTTCTCTTGAGTTTGACCTTTGAATGAAGTAGCTACTTCTTGTTTTAATTCACTACTATCCTTCCCTAGTACCACACTATCTCCAAGTTCATCAATCTTATGGTCTTGTTTTAATCTCTTAGTACGAACAGCTGCAAGCGTTGGGTGTTTTCTTCTTGTTGGTTTCTCATCAAAGATATCAACGTCAGTTATTTCAGAATTTGTAACACCAAGTTTCTTCAATGCATCTCCTAAGTCTGTAACTGTTCTAGCTGAAGCTTTCTCTTCTTTTTCTTCATATTTTGTAATATCAATTTCTTCAAATTTAGCCTCTTCTTTAACTTCATCTACAAACTCAATCTCAAGTTCTTCTTCGGATTCAGAATCAAATCTTTCAACAGATACTTGAGGTTTTTTCTTAACTGGAGTTTCCTCTTCGTATTCTTCTTCCTCATAATCATCTAATACCGCTTCTAACTCTTCTTGATCAATCTCATCTTCACTTACGTTAAACAATTTATCTTTAAGCCTTGAGAAGAATCCTACTTTTTTATCTTCTTCGTATTCTTCCTCGTCTTCATAATCTTCAAAGTCTTCTTCTTTTACTACTCTTGATTGTTCTTTTTTAGCTAGTTTAGCTTTTTCTTTTTGTTCGCGTTTTTGGCGTTCTAAATATGTTTTATAATCTTCAGCCTCATCATCTTTATCTTCTTCAAGAAGCTCTTCATCTAGGAAATCATCATCTAATTCTTCAGCATTTTGTTTAAATAAATTCTTGAATTTAGTGAAGAATCCAGTTTCTTTTTTAGATTTTCTCTCTTGTTCGAAGTCTTCTTCATAATCATCATCTTCGAATTTATCTATTTCAAAATCCTCAAGGTTTACTTCTTCATAGTCTTCAAATTTCTCTTGAGTTTTCTCTCTTTTTCTTCTGTTTCCAAAATCTGATTCAAACTCATCTTCTTCAAATGTTCTCTTAGATTCTCTAGAACCAAAGTCTATTTCAAAATCTTCTTCATCTTCATAATAGACTCTTTCTTTTCTCTTGTTTTCAGTTCTTCTTTCCCTAGTTTCTAAAGAACTTTCTTTCTTTTCTTTACGCGATATCTCTTCTTCGAATATCTCATCTTCATCTTCTTCTAAAAACCACTTTTTCCAATTAACCATACTATACACCTCCTAAGTTAGATTTTATTTAAGATTCAAATCTTTCACTCGAGTTCCTACTTTAGTATCGGCACCTAATACTAAAATTCCTCGTGCTTCTTCTTGTGGTAATCCTAATTCACGTTTTGAACATAGCATTCCGTTTGATTCTACACCACGTAATTTTGATTTTTTAATTAATAAACCACTTGGCATCATCGCACCACTTAATGCTACAACAACTTTTTGACCTGCTTCTACATTAGGAGCTCCACAGACAATTTGTAATGTCTCATCTTCACTAACTTTTACTTCCGTTACTTTTAGCTTATCAGCATCTGGGTGTTTTTCACAAGTTAAAACTTCTCCAACTACGAAGAAATCGTCATTGTTTCCTTCTAAATCAATTTTGATTCCATTTTTTTCTAAACGTTTTTGAAGAATCTCTTTTTGTTCTTCTGTTAAATCAATACTTCCTTCTCCATCTAATTTCAAGTTTTCAATATTAAAAATATTTAACCCAACTAAAGCACCATTTTCATCTTTAATTAGAGTGATATTTTTTTTCTCCTCGTATGTTACCTCTTCTTTACTTTGAATAGTAATTAATAATGTTTCTCCTAACATTTTCTTATTGTAAAAAAATAACATGACTCTCTCTCCTATACTTAATTTTAATTTTTTAAAGTTATTCTACAAAAATAAAATAACTCTCTAGTTCTTTTCCATCATATTTAAATGTAATTGTTGTTATTGGCACAAGACCTTCCGTAAAAAAATGAACCATCATTTTTTGCAAAATTTCTAAGCCCTGTTTATTATTTATATCTGCGATAATTAACGTATCTTGATGTGGCAAGCCGACATAAAATGAATCACCTATTTTCTTATAGAAATAATCTAATACATTCTTATCAAATATTCTAGCTCCATCATAACCATCTTTCGCATTTAGGAAATAAAATCTATTCCCTGCAACTTCATCCACATTATACTTAAGTGGTAAGTTCTCTAAATTGTTTTTAGCAACTTCTAAAACTTCTTGCTTATTTTTTGAGAATTTATCTAAAAAACTACTGTCTAGCAATTTATAGCCATCTTTAAAATCATACGCTAAATAAATTTTAGTTTCATTTGTATGTTCAAAACTAACAAGATCTTTCTCGTTATCTTTGTTAAAACTGCTAGCTCTTACTACGGGATAAATATTTTTCAATAATTGTTCTTCATTAATATTATCTAAAGAAACACTTGTTTGTGCACTGAAATTTTCTACTATATAGTAGACAAACTCTTCTATTTTTTTATCCCCTTTGCTAGTTTTCTTATCTCCTAGCTTTCTGACAAAACTATCTATATCTATTTTTACACGACGATTTTCATACTCTAAAATAAAAACACTATTATCTTTTTCTCGTCGTTCGTGAATTTTTAAAGTAGGTAGTTTTTCTATTATTTTTTCAAATATATAATCTCTTGTATAAGACATATTGCCTCCAATTTGTGTATAATATGGCAACTTAATTATATCATATTTATTTGTATTCAATCAACATAAATAGGGAATATATACAAATATTATTCACTTTTTTACACTTTAGTTATTTAATTGCAGCTTACTCTTTTATTTGTTATAATTTTATATATAAAACTTAGGAGGAATTTTGTGAATAACGAAGCTAAAAAAGCTGAATTATTGGAAAAATACAATAATTGGGCAAAAAAAAATAAACAACGCTTGTTAATTTCTGTTGTTGTTTACTTAATAATAATTTTATTGAATTTCATATTTTTAAAAAATAATAAAATTACTATTCTTTCTTCTTTATTATTTTTTACTTATGCTATTTATATATTTTCATTAATTTGGTTTATAAATAATAAACTGATTATGAATATTGATTCTATAGATTTTGATATAAAATAAACTGACTTAAATTAATCACTTTCGATTATTTAAGCCAGTCTTTTTATTTATTAAGCTTGTTGTACTTCTAGCTCTTCTTCATCTTCTTTTCCAATTTTATCAAGAGCCATAATTTTTTCTAGTGGGTTAGCTATGATAAATAGCAGCACACCTAATACTCCCATAATTATTGCAATTATAGTTAATACTTTTTCATAACCCCAAGTTTCAGTCCAACCTACTGTTTTACCTGTAATCCATGAAGATACAACATATGTGAAATACCACATTGCCATAGACATAGCGGCGAATTTTTTAGGTAATAATTTACTGAACAATGCCATACCAATTGGTGATACTAGTAATTCCCCTACTGTTAGTACGAAGTATCCACCTAGTACGTACCAAATGCTCATTTTTATTGATCCATCTAGTTTTCCACCTAATGATTGAAGTCCTAGTACAAAACATACAAATCCTAAACCAGTTAGTAGCATACCCCAACCCATTTTCGTAGCAACTTTCCAGTCATTATTTTTTTCTGCTTTTTTCATCCAAAACCATCCAAATAGTGGAGCAAGTACTATACATAAAAATCCGTTGAATGAAACTAACCAAGTAATCGGCATATCAAATCCTAAAACATTTAAATTTACAAGCTCATCTGTCATAAGAGTAATTGTTGTTTGTGTTTGGAAATACGCTGACCAGAAAACTGTAGAGAATACAAAAATTATAACGGCAGCATATAAACGACCTTTATCATATTTAGATCCTTTTAAGTCTTCTTTATTTTCTTCAGCAGATTCATGTTTATTTTTACCAACTGGATATTTTCCTGAATCACCTAGTAATTTATTTTTACCAAATGTAAATAATAGGAATGTAATAAATAAACAGATAGAAACCATTAAGAACGCTGGTGTAAATCCGTAAACCGCGATTTTACCATCTGCTCCTTTTGTAGCTCCCCAATCTTGGTAAATTAGACCACCGATAATTGGACCAAGTAAGCTTCCGATATTTACGAAAGTATAGAATATACTATATGCAGCATCTTTCATAGATACTTGTTTTTCATCATATAATTCCCCTACAATAGCTGATAGGTTACCACGGAAGAATGCTCCAGCAATCGAGTTAATAATTACCCCTATTAAGAAGACGTAGAATCTACCATGAGCAAATGCAGTGAACAGTGTCCCTATCGAGTTAAATAGAATACCGAACTGAATTGCACGTTGCATACCAATGTATTTATCAGTTAAATATGCCCCAAGAAGTGGTAAAAGCGAACCAATTGTTCCTAGATAAGCCATTACGTCCCCTGCGAATGTTTTATCTAACCCTAATCCACCTTGTTCTACAGAATAAGTATAAAATAATATTAAAAAACCTGATGTTGCGTATGATGCGTAACTCTGAATGGCTATCATTACATTAATAAGCCAAAGCCCCTTAGGATACTTAAATTTCTGAGAATTTTTTACCATATTAACAACCTCCTTTTCTACTTTATACTTTTATTTTAACAAACCTAAACCCTTGATACAACTGTTTTTTAAAAGGATAACAAACATTATACACCTCCTAGTTCGAATACAAAATAATATTTAAAAATATAAAGTTAATATCTTTTATGTTAAGTACAAAAATCAAATTAACCACGTTTAAAAACAGTAAAATATTTAGTTAAGATTTATTATCAATAAATATAAAATTTCATATTAATTATTTTTAGTTCTATAAAGAAAAAAACTTACGAAAAAAATTTTTTTATGCTATAATACGTAGCATATTTCAAAAATCGAAAGGAATCAATATGACATTAAAAAGAAATTCTAAATTATTTTTAATTCTATTTTTAGGAACTTTATCGGCTTTTGGGCCATTTGTTACAGACTTATATTTACCAGCATTGCCTACTATGACATCATTCTTCAATGCTAGTACCTCAACAATTCAACTTACTCTAACAGGTAGTATGGTTGGTCTTGCATTAGGGCAATTGCTTATTGGACCTATCAGCGATAAATATGGACGTAAAAATCCATTAATAATAAGCTTAGTTATATATTTAATAAGTACACTAGCTATTATTATCTTTCCGAATGTTTACGCAATGATAACATTGAGATTTATCCAAGGTGTTTCTTCTGCAGGCGCTGTAGTTATTTCTCGTGCTATTTCTACTGATTTATATCATGGACGTGAACTAGCTGCATTCTTTGCGTTACTTATGGCAGTTAATGGATTAGCACCTATATTTTCTCCTATATTAGGGAGTCTATTACTTCAACTTACAGACTGGCGCGGAATATTCGTAACTCTTGCTGTAATAGGTATTATCTTATTAGTTGTAAGTTTCAAATTCCATGAATCACTAGAGTCTAGTAAACGATTGAATCTTCCAATAACTAAAACTTATTACTCAATCATCCTAGTCGCAAAAAATAAACTGTTCTTCGCCCTAGTTATCATCCAAGGATTTGCCTTAGCTGCAATGTTTGCATATATAGCTGCATCTCCATTTATCTTACAAACACACTATAATTTAACTCCATTGATGTACAGTTTGTGTTTTGGTCTTAATGGTTTTGCTATAGTTTTAGGTAGTAAAAGCGCTGGTAACTTTAAAGAAAAAAATAGTATCAAACTTGGATTATCACTTATGCTAGCAGTTAGTATATATCTATCAATCGTTTTAACATTAACGTTACCTTTCCTATTCATTGAAGCTGGATTTTTCCTTCTTCTACTGGGGCTAGGTTTCATATTACCTGCTGGTTCTGCTATTGCTATGAGTTTAGAACGTGAGCGTGCTGGTAGCGCATCTGCATTCTTTGGATTCGTACCATTTTTCTTAGGTGGTGTCGTTTCACCTCTAGTAGGAATTGGTAATATCTTCCACTCTAGTGCAATTGCAATCGTGATTTGTTCTGCAATATCTTTTGTAACATTCAAATTAGTTGAAAAGAGAATATAAAATTAAAAATCTAAGTTGTAAAAAAAGGATGAACTCTGCTTTAAAGACGAGTTCATCCTCTATAACTTAGATTTTCTTTTTAACTTTAATGTATTATCATTTTTATTATATCATATATTTCTAGTTATTATAAGACTTGTTTTATCCCTTTATTTGTGATAAATTGTAAGTGAAAAATAATAGCATGTGTTAGGGAACAACTCAAAAATCGTGATTTCAAAAAATCAATTTTGTCGAGTCAAACTAAATAAAAGGGGGAAATTAAAATGTATATTCCAACAGTAGTAATAATTGGTATGGTATGTGGAGGAATAGGAGGAGCTCTAGGCTTTTATCTTACAAAAAAAAACCAAAAAAATAAAGAAGACGATTAATCGTCTTCTTTTACTTATTTATTACATTCCCCAAGCTGCTAAACCTTGTGCTTTGTATGCACGAGTAGCTGCATTGATTTGGTCTTGAACTGTTGCTGTAGATCCCCATCCTGGCATAGTTTGGAATAATCCACTAGCTCCTGAAGCGTTTCTAGCATTTACTTGCCCGTTTGATTCACGTGCAATAATGTGCTCCCAAGTTGAAGCTGAAACTCCTGTACGACGAGCCATCTCTTGAGCTGCTGCCGCTCCTTCTGCTCCCGCAGTATTACCATTTGATAATCTTACTGAACCACCAGCTGATGAATATGATTGAGCTGCGTATGATTGGCTTGAAGCAGATGATTGACTAGCTGATTTTTGTTGATCTGCTGGACGTTGTTTAGTTCCTACTACAACTACTTTAGTTGTTGCTTCTGTAAGTACTTTTTCTGAAACAACTTCTCTAGAGATTTCTTTTCCGTTTTCTCTTACAACATTATAAGTTACTTCTTTTTCTCCATTTTTACCTTCAACTTTAGTAACTTTTTCATCTACATATTTAGAATCATCTTTTTCTTCTTTTGTTTCAAATTTGATTTCTTCTTTTTTAACTTCTGTAGCTTTTCCGTCTCTTACGATTTTAATAGTATCAACTGTTGCTACTTCTTTGTTTAAATCTGGTGTTACTCTATCATTTGCTCCAAGAGTAATGTTTAATTCTTTTAAGATATCTCCAACTTTTTTGTAAGTAGTTTTTCTTACTGTAGTTGTATTACCATCAACGATTGTTATTTCATGGGCTTTATAGATGTTAATAGTTTCCCCACCGTTTACTTTTGTATCTAGTCCTGGTTCTACTCTATCATCTGCTCCAAAAGGAATATCATTAGCAATAAGAACTTCTCTTACTGTTCCTTTTTTAGCTTTTAGCTCAACTTTGCTTCCGTTATCTAAACTTACGGCGAAAACATTGTGCCCTGTATATTCTTCCGCTACTACGAAAGCTCCTGATAATAATAATCCTGATGTTGCTGCTGCTGCAATAATTCTACCTAATTTCATTCTGTTAATCAATCTCCTTTTTATCTTCTAATCCGAACAACGTACATGCATTATTAAATGTTTGTTTTGTTAGTTGTTCATACGACATTTCTTTAAGATCTGCAATTTCTTGTGCTACATAATGCACATATGCAGGTTCATTTCTTTTTCCTCTATATGGTGTTGGTGTTAAATACGGACAATCCGTTTCAATTAACAACTTATCTAATGGACAAGCTTTTGCTACTTCTTTAGGTGTCTTCGCATTTTTAAATGTTACTGGGCCTCCTAATGAAATGTAGAAGTTCTCTTTTAGCATAATATTCATGCTTTCTACAGAACCAGAAAAGCTGTGCATTATTCCACCGATTTCACTAGCTTTTTCTTCTTGAAGTATTTGTATTGTGTCTGCCATAGCATCACGTGTATGAATTACTATCGGTTTATTTACTTCTTTAGCTAGTTGAATTTGTCTTCTAAATACTTCTTTTTGAACATCTTTTGGACTTTTATCCCAATGATAATCTAGACCAATCTCACCGATTGCTACTATCTTATCATTTGTTAAAGCAATATTTTTTATCATTTCATATTTTTCTTCTGTGAAATCTATTGCTTCTACTGGGTGCCAACCAACTGTTAAATATAAAAAGTCATATTTAGCTGTAATTTCCAGTGCTTTTTCTATACTTTTATTATCGAAACCAACTATGTTTATTAATTTCACTCCCGCTTCTTTCGCACGAGCAATAGTTTCTTCTAAGTCTTCTAAATAAGCATCATCATTTAGATGCGCATGTGTATCAAATAACATACTACGCCTCCTTACTCCTATTAGTATAACAAAACAAAGTTTCAGTAGAATATCTAAACTATTTCAATTATGTTACAATACTTTTTCAATTAAGATGAATATTGTTACTTCATACGTTTTCAGCAATTTTTAGAGTGATTTGTTGTCTTTTTTCAACAATAATCTATAAATTTTTAATATTTAAATTTTACTGAATATATATTGGTTTTTGTTAAAAAATAAAAAACGACTCAAATAATAAGATACATCAATTATCATTATTAAAAGTCGTCTTCTCTATTTTATTCAGCTTTGAAGTCTACTACTTGAGCGCCGATAAGTTGCTCTAGCACCTCTGGTTTTACTTCTACTTGGTGACCTACTTTACCTGCAGAAACAATAATCGTTTCTACTTCGCGACATTTCTCATCTACAAAAGTCGGGAATAATTTTTTCATCGCAAATGGTGAACATCCACCTTTTACATATCCTGTAATTTTTGTCAGATCTTTAAGTGGTAACATTGATAAACTTTTCACACCTGCCGCCTTAGCAAGTTTCTTAAAGTTTATACTATCTTCACTCATAAGTACTCCTACAACATAGTTACCTTTTCCATCTGTAGTCATAATTGTTTTAAATACTTGATTGTGGTCGCGCCCGATAATATCAGCTACTCCTACACCAGTCTTCGCAGCATCACTTTCTGCATCAAATTCAAAATGATTGTACTCTACACCATTTTCATCTAAAAATCGCATAGCATTTGTTTTAATTTCTTTTTTCTTAGCCATAATAGCTCCTCTTTCTCATATTATGTAATAATATTATTATTTTACTCCAAAGTTCGCCTACTGTCAAAATCTCTTTTAAATAATTTGAGAAAATACCAACCTCAAGAGCTAGATCTTCTAATCTTTGAGATTGGTATTTAAATTTTATTTTAATACAAAGTGTCCTTCTTCTACTTCTTCGAATTTCTCAGTACCAGTTATTACTATTTCCTCTGAACCAACTTCAAATTCTTCGAACATCTTTCTAGCTCTTACCGGATCAATTATCGGCATAGAACTTAGCAGACGTTTTGTATAAACGTGCTGTGGATTTTTCATAATTTGTGCTGTTGTTCCTAATTCTACTAGATTACCTCTATACATTACAGCTATTCTATCTGCAATATACTCTACTACACCTAAGTTATGTGAGATGAATAAATATGTTAGAGAGAATTTTTCTTGTAAGTCTTTTAATAAATTAATTACTTGTGCTTGTGTTGAAGCATCTAAAGCAGAAGTTGGTTCATCGCATAAAATAAAATCTGGCCTTGTTACAACTGCACGAGCAATACCAATACGTTGACGTTGCCCTCCACTAAAAGCATTTGATAATTTTAACGCATCCTCATTAGAAATTCCTACAAACTCTAAAATTTCTAACGCTTTTTTCTTCGCTGTTTCTTTATCCTCTTTGTGTAAAGCTTCCATAACTATATCTAAAGCACTCATTCGCGGATTTAATGATGAATAAGGGTCTTGGAATATAATTTGCATCTTGCTATATACTTCTGCAAGTTCTTTTTTTGACATTTTTGTTAAAGACTTTTCATTACCTTCTACAAAAACTTCTCCTGATGTGAATGGATCAATATTTAAAATCCCCTTACCTAGGGTAGTCTTTCCACTTCCAGATTCACCTACTACAGCTAGCGTCTCAGCTTTATAAATATCTAAACTAATATCATTAACAGCAATAGTTTCTTTAACTTCTTTGCCCATTCCTTTAGATTTATAAACTTTTCGTACATTTTTTAGTTTTAAATACTCTTTACTCATTACTCCACCTCTTTCAGATACTCATGAGTATCGCTAAGTTTTTGCCAAGTATAGTTTTTGTCATCTTCCTTGTAATCAACAGTCAGAAGTTCATTATTAGTATTTTCTAATCTTGCCGCTGCAAGAAGTTGTTTTGTATATGGGTGTTGTGCATTGCTGAAGATTTCTTCAACATTTCCTTTTTCGACAACTCTGCCTCTGTACATAATATAAACATAGTCACACATTCCAGCTATTACACCAAAGTCATGGCTAACTAGTGCAACACTAAGTTCTGTTTCTTTTTGTAATTTTTTAATAAGAGATAAAATCTGTGCTTGAACCGTAACGTCTAAAGCTGTTGTTGGTTCATCTGCTACCAATAACTTAGGATTAGCAAGCAGTGCCATGGCTATTAATATTCTTTGACGCATACCACCTGATAATTCATGTGGATATTGCTCCATTCTAAGCGGTGCATTAAGAATTCCTACTTTTTCTAGTTGCTCTATTGCTAATTTTTTTGCTTCTTCTTTAGACTTATTTTGGAATCTTTCTATTACTTCTATTAAGTGAAAACCAATTGTTCTAACTGGATCTAGTGAGGTCATAGGATTTTGGAAAATCATAGAAATTGGTAACTTTTCACCCTTCTTGACTTCCTTTCCATCAAAGATAAACTTATCATTTTTATCAAAAATATTGTTAGGAAGAATAGACATTATGCTACGCATCAGAATACTTTTCCCACTACCTGATTCACCAACAACACCAGTAATATGACCTTTTCTAAAATTAATATCGATACCGTGTATTAACTGTTTATCTACTTCTTTATTTGGTTTATAATTAACCGTCAAATTTTTAAGTTCTACTATATTAGTCATACTATTCTCCCTCCTTTTGAATATATTTTGTTAGTAAGTTACCAATATTATTGAATGAATAAATTGTTAACATTACAAATAATCCAGGGATGATAGCCATATGAGGAGCACGTTGTAGACTTTGTTGTGCATTTTGTAGCAATGTTCCCCAAGAAGTCATAGGCTGTTGAATACCAAGGCCTAAGAAACTAAGCGCTGCTTCTGTCATTATTGCGTTAGCTATTGAGGCACTTGCCGCTACTACTAAAGTTGGTATTATAGCTGGAATAATATGTTTCTTTAAGATAGAGATAGTTTTTACACCGCTAAATCTACTATATACTACGTAATCATATTCTTTTGCCGATAAAGTTTCAGCACGAACTAATCTCGCAAGACGCATCCAAGAAAAACATCCTATTACTATAATTATTGAACCAATTCCTGGTTTCAAAAATACACTAAGTACAATTACTAATACTAACCATGGAATAGATGATAATACATCAACTAAACGCATAAGTAAAGTATCAACAACTCCACCAACATAACCTGCGATAAGTCCTACTATCGTTCCGATTGTTACGGCAGTTACCATCGCCAGTAATCCTACTATAAGAGAAATACGACCTCCATAGATTACACGAATGAAGTAATCACGACCTACCTCATCCGTTCCGAATAAATGTTGTAAGCTCGGTGATTGAGATAGATTCGCTACATCAGTAGCCGCTGGATCTATAGGAAGTAAAGGTGCTATTAATGATACAAACACTAATATCGCAATAAAAATAAGTGAAAAAATATAGATTTTTGAACTTTTAGCTATTTTAATAAATCTTTTCATCTTACTTACCTCCTCTTCTAATTCTAGGATCTACTATTGAGTAAAGTATGTCTGAAATTAAATTACCTACTATTACTAATGTAGCTGACAGTAACATTACCGCCATTATTATAGGGTAATCTAACGCTCTAGTTGCTTGTGTGATATATGGTCCGATTCCTGGCCAACTAAATACTGTTTCTGTAATAATCGCTCCAGTTACTAACATCGGCAGTGACATACCCACTTGAGTTATTACTGGTATTAATACATTTTTTATAATGTGCCTTGTGAAAATTTGAGTTTTTGTCGCTTGAAAAGCTTGTTGAACCACTACATACTCTTCATTTGTTTGACTTAAAGCTGAAGACCTTACATAACGTGTAAGTTCTGCGAAGAATACAATTGTTAATGTTAGATAAGGCATAATAAAGTGTGATAAGAAATCACCAAAATCGTCCTCTTTACCAATTGTGTGCATCCCTATTATTGGGAATAAGTTTAATTGATATCCTAAAACATAGATGAATATCATCGCTATCCAAAATGATGGAGTAGCTATTCCAAGTGAAGCTACAGCATCGATAAGTTTATCTTGCCATTTACCTTTATTTGCAGCCGCTAATAATCCTAGTACTATTGCAACCACTAATGCTGTTACATATGCAGGTAATACTAATGATATTGTATTAGGTATTTTCGCTAGAATTTCCTCTCCTACACTATTGTGAGTTACTAATGAGTGACCGAAATTTCCACTCAATATTTGTCCTAACCAATCCACATACTGAATTAAGAATGGTTTATTAAGTCCACTTTGCTCACGAAGAATATTAATTTCTTCTTGTGACATATTCGACGTTATCTGTGCATCGATAGCATCATATGGCGCTAAATGTATTAAAGTAAATACTATAAACGATATTACTAAAAGTAATGGTACTGCTTGTAATATACGTTTCAAAATATATCGAATCATACAATCTCCTTAAAATTTTAATTACTATATTTTTATGAAATTCATTTATAATTTATCACAAGTCTTTTTGATATAAATTATAAATGAACATTCCCCTTAAAACTAATAAAGCGAGGGAGATACTATAAAATCTTATATAAATAGGATTTTATCGTACTCCCCCTCACACTATATTTTATTTTCCACTACTATTACTATTTAAGAGTAATTTTTGATAAATCATCAAATGTGTAGATTGGTACTAACTTAGCATCGTTAACATTTCCAACACGTTTGTTAACCGCTAAGATTTTTTGGTTATCTACGATTGGGTATAGGTATGCTTGGTTAGCAATTTCTTGTTGAAGGTTTTTGTACACTTCTTTACGTTTAGTTTCATCTAATTCAGCTGCACCTTGTTTGAATAATCCATCAATCTTTTCACTTCTGTATTGGAAGTAATTTGAAGTACCATTTGATCCAAATAGCTTAGAGTATAAATCAGGATCGTTACCCATGATATATCCACCTAAGAATAAGTTGTAAGCTTTAGAACCAGGTTTTCTTAACTCTGTAAAGATAGCTGTCTCATCTCCACCACGTAGTTCAACATTAATTCCTACTGCTTGTAATTGTTGTTGGATGAATGTTGCTTGGATAGTATTTGCAGCATCGTTACTTGCATATCCTAAATTAAGTTTCAAATTAGAAACTCCAGCTTCTTTTAATAGTGATTTTGCTTTTTCAACATTTTGAGTATATTTCTCTACATCATCAGTATGGAATGGATTTTTCGGTGGTAAGAATGAATAAGGGTTTTGGTAGTATTTACTGTCTAAGTAAGCAGCTTTATTCATGTCTTCTTTGTTTAATGCGTATAAAATAGCTTGTCTAACTTTAACATCTTTTAATTCATCTGTGTTTGTGTTTAGTCCTAAGTATCCGATACGGTTTTCACTGTAAGGATAAGTATCGATGTTTTTAGAATCTAAATCTTTAATTGCAGCAGGTAATACATATGCTGCATCTACCTCACCTTTTTGTAATGCTACTTTTGTAGTATCAGCACTCTTAATAATACGTAGTACTACATTTTTAACTTTTGGCTTACCATTGTAATAATTTTCATTCGCTTCAAATTTAATGTATTCTCCACGTTTGTTTTCTACTAGTTTGTATGGTCCAGTTCCTACTGGTGTTTCTTTTAATTCTTTAACTGAGAAATCAGATACATTTCCATAAACATGTTTTGGAATAATGTAAGTTTCATTCGCAATGTTGTTTGCCGCAGCTGCACTTGGTTCTGGGAACTTGAATACTACAGTGTAGTCATCTACTTTCTCAATAGTTATCGGTTTGTCACCAATCCATAAGTTTTTAAAGTTTCCATTTTCTTTTTTAGCTTTTGTTTGATAAGTGAAAACTACGTCATCTGCTGTGAATTTTTGTCCATCAGACCATTTTACATCTTTTCTTAAGTTAACTTTTAAGCTAAGACCATCTTTTGCAAGTTCAGTAGATTCTGCTAAGGCATATTCTTTTGAACCATCCCCATTAACTTTGATTAATGGTGAGTAAATAATATTAGTCATTGTTAATCCCCAACGGTCACTTACCTTGATTGGGTTAGTTGATGATGGATCATCACTAATAGCATACGTGAAAGTATCTTTATCTTGAGAAGTGGTAATTGTGTTTTGCGTTTTTGAACTACATGCTGTTACGACACTCATTACTAACGCTAGTGCTCCTATAAACAATTTGTTCTTTTTCATTCTTTTTTCCTCCTTGATTTTAAGTCCTATTTTTCCAAACTATGAAATATTTTGGTTTCCCCTATTTAATAATGGTTAAATACATTTGCCTATCTGACAGTGAGAGACTTACATTGCTACTCATGTATTAATTAAATAGACTATATTTTATAATGTGAAAAATAAAACCAGATATTACTTATACATTGAACGAATGAAATCAATGCTAGTTTAGTTTACTGTATTATTGATAAAAAAGTCAATTTATGTGCTTACTTTTATCATTTACTTTAATTATATAATTCTCTTAATTTAGTGTACTCGAAGAAATACTAAAGTATTATTATTTTTCTGTACCCCAAACTTCTTCTACTATTTCTTTGATTAAGCCGATTTTTTTCCATTGATCTTCTTCTGTAATCACGTTTCCTTCTTCTGTAGAAGCAAATCCACATTGAGTACTTAAGTAGATGTTTTCTAATGGAATGTATTCGCTAGCTTCTTTAATTCTTGCGATTACTTCTTCTTTATCTTCTAAATCTGCAAATTTAGATGTAATTAATCCTAAAACAACTTTTTTATCTTTTCCAACTTTAGCTAGTGGCTTGAAATCTCCTGCACGATCTGTATCGTATTCTAAGTAGTATGCATTTACGTTTTCTCCAGCAAGTAACTCGTCTTCAACGTTTTGGTATCCTCCTTGAGAAATCCACTTAGAAGCGAAGTTACCACGACAAACGTGTGTATTGATTGCTAAGTCTCCTGGTTTCCCTTCGATAACTTCATTATTTAATGCTAAACAACGTGCTGCATATTCTCTACGAACTTCTTCTAAAGGACGCGCATCACGGAAACGATTCGCAAATCCATCATCGGCTAATGCTCCCCAAGTACAATCATCAAATTGTAATACACGTAATCCTTCGTTGTAAAGGTCTGCAATAACTTGTTTATAAGCTGCTACAATAGCATCTTTTAATTCTTCGAATGTTGGATAGAATTTTTCGTATCCTTTGATGTGATCTTCTGTACGAATTAATTCAAAGTATAATTGTGATGGTGATGGAATTGTTAATTTTACAGTTACACCTTCTTTATCAGCTACCAAGTCTCTTAAGAATTTGTAGTGAGCTACAAATGGATGATTTTCCCCACTAATTTTCCCTGATACTTTTGCTGTATCTGGTTTAGTTTCAATTCCTTTAAATGGATATCCTTTTTCTCCTTGAACATGTTCTACACCGTTAAGTCCCCAGAAGAAATCAAGGTGCCAGTATGCACGACGAAACTCCCCATCAGTTACTCCTTTTAATCCATTTGCAATTTGTTTTTCAACTAATTCTGTAATTGTTTTATCTTCTACTTTAGTTAATTCTTCTTGTGAAATTTCTCCTTTTGAGAATTTTTCACGAGCTTCTACTAGCTCTTTAGGTCTTAAAAATGACCCCACGTGATCTACTCTGTATGCTGCTCTTTCTACTACTTTATTTTGACATCCTTGACACATAATATTTTTTCTCCTTTTATCTAACTAATTTATTTTCTCTATCTTCTTAGATTTATTTATCAAGCAACCAAGAAAAGGCTGGATCCTGAAAAATATGACGTTTAGGAACAGTTTGTAAATTCTGATCGCATTCATCTACTGTACCTAATTTCAAAGCATAGACTTCTGGTATATTTTCTTGAACAGTGAAAATTTGACTATGACAGTTCTGGCAGTAATAACGCTGTTTCCCTGGAGAAGAACTATAGGAAACAAGATTTTCTTTTCCATGTAATACTAGCTTTTTACTGCTAACTTTAGCATTAACTGTATAGGCAGACGCAGTTGCTTTCCGACAAATTGAGCAGTGACAAAAAACTAATTCCGATAATTCCTCATCTAGAGTGTAGGTCACTGCTTTACATAAACAAGATCCTTTAAGCATTATGTATGCTCCTTTTTACTACTTTATTTTGACATCCTTGACACATAATATTTTTTCTCCTTTTGTTTAACTGATTTATTTTCTCTTTTTGTTTTATTCTTCTGACTTTATTATTTTGACTTTATTATAAACTTCTAGTAACTTTTCTCTTCAAACTTTTCTTCTTTTCTAATACATATTTTTTCTCATAAACTAAAACTTTTTTATAAAGACCGTACTATTCATCTTCTGGTAGTATCGCTACTACTCTTACTGGTGATCCAGTTGCTTCTGTCCAGTTTGGATAAGCAATTGAAATTAACGCTCCAGTTGCAGGCACTTGATCAAGATTTGCTAAAACTTCGATTTGATAAATATCTTGTTCTAGTAAGTAATACTCTTGAATTAGTCCTTCCGCAGCTGCTGTAACTCCTGAGTCAGTATCTAGAGTTTCATGTCCGACAGCTTTAACTTTTCTTTCTTTAATTAAGAATTCTAATGCATCTCTTCCCCAACCTGGAGTGTGTTGAACATCATTTTCGTCTAGATTTCTAATTTCATCATAGCTAGGCCAACGTTTAGACCAATCACTTCTGAATGCTACGAATGATTCTGGTAATATTTCACCATGCTTAGCTTCAAAATCAAGGATATCTTGTTTAGAAATTACATAGTCATTATTTTCTGCTACTTCTTTACTTTTATCAATTACGTATAAAGGTAATAGTAAATCTTTAAGTTCAATTTCATCTAACCAACGTCCACCTTCTACGAAGTGAATTGGGGCATCAATATGTGTTCCATATTGACCTACTACTGAGAATTTTTGAACATAAAATCCATCTTTTAAAGTAAAGACATTTTCTTTTTCTAGTGCAGGAAGTGCAGGAAACTTAGGTGAATTTTCATCAATCTTGTGGCTTAAGTTCACCCATTTTTTGTTTTTTAAAGTTTTGTAAATATTTAGTAATTCTGACATGTTACTTTCCTCCGAAATTTTATATTATTTTGTAAGTTAAGTATCCTTGTGATTATTTTGAGAAATAAAAAAGTCCTCACAGAAGCTTATGCTTCTGCAAGGACGTCTATAATTTACGTGTTACCACCTTACTTTATGATATTCTCACAAATATCAACTCAAAAAGTACGTATCAATATATATTGATATTATACCCTGAAGCTATAACGGGCTCACCCGTAAAGGCCTAATTATTCGACCATTACCACTCAAAGACCATTTTCAAAGTTTCCAATACGATCTCTTTTCACCAACCGAGACTCTCTTTACCATCTTTCACTCTTACTTATCTTTTCATCGTGTGAATCATTAACTTGATACTAAGTATATCAGTAAATTTTTCATGTGTCAACAGTTTTTTTGAAAAAATTGTGTATTTTCTCTTGAAAACTTTTTGTAATTGTATAAAATTGTCGGAAAATAAAGGATAATTTCTGATTATTTAAAATTTACTATCCCTCTTTATTTAAGCACTCAGTATTGTAAAATATAGATTTCTGATTTCTTAATCATTGAAGTATAAAAGACATAATAATAAATTTTTTAATTAATTATTATGTCTAATTTTTTTATTTATGTTTTTTCTGTAATAATGGGTTTAATACTACCCTGAAAATTGAATCCGCGATTATTATTCCTACTGCAAGTCCCACTGCACCATAAAAACTATTTAAGAAGATTTTAGCAGAGTTTCCATATTCGTCTAATAATAATGTTCTAAATGCATCGTAAATAGTAACCCCTGGTACTACTGGAACCAGTCCAGGTACGAAGTATACTGTTAAAGGATTTTTAAATTTAATCGCACAGATTTGACTTATATTTGCTAGAAGTAGTGAACACACCAAACTCGACATGAATACACTTTGACCATGACTCCACATTTCCCAATATCCACACCAACCTATTGCACCAATTACACCACCTGTAGCTAAAGTTTTCTTCGGAACATCACAAACAATAGCAAATGAAACTGATGATATAAAACTAAAAACGAAGTGATATAGTAATAATAAAGCATGACTTAATACTGCCATCATTATAATGCACCTCCTAACAATCTAACAAGATAATAAACTGTTACAATTCCCGCACCTAGTGCAAAAGCTACACAGAATGTTTCTATAAAACGAATTGTTCCAGAAATAAATTGTTTGGCTATAATATCTCTCATGGAGTTCGTTATTGTAATACCGGGTACAAGTGGTACTACAGCCCCTATCATAGCTAATCTTAAAGACTGACCATTCAACAATGCAAATCCTAAATAACCTGCCACTCCTCCAGCAAAGGTGCTTATATATTCTGAAATGAATGGAGCTTTTAAATACCCTATAACTTTTACATATACATAAAATGCTACTGCTCCAGCTATACTCCCAGGAATTACATCCCAAAAACTTCCCTCGAATATCAATACAATACTTCCGCTAAGAATTCCTGAACAAAGAACTTTAAACCAATTTTTTATCGGACTCTTTTCTTCTTGCACTCTTTTTAGTGCATCATACATATCTAGTAAGCTGATCTGTCCTGATGTATATGCTCTAGATAGTGTATTGACCGCTGTTGTCTTTGTTAAATTATACGTTCTATCATTAACTCTTCTGAAATCAGTCCCCAGCCCTTCTATTCTAATAAAAATACCTGTTAAGGTAACGTGTGTATAATATTCATCCGTTCTAACTTCTCCTACACCTTTTCTAATAATTCTCTCCAGTGTATCCTCTGTTCTATAAACTTCAGCGCCATTTTCCATTAGGATTTTTCCCGCAAGTAAGGCTGTTTTCATTAATAATTTCTCATACATCTCTTTTTCCCAATTAAGATCAGCAAGATAGTCAAAATAAAAAAACTATATATTATTACACAGTTTTAATAAATATCGTTTTTAGGATTATCTGTACTACTTTCTAATCTCCCAACCTTTCTTAAATCGTTACCATGGTTATTATATCATAAATATTGTAATAAAAATATACTTTTTATAATTTTATTCTTCTATTTTTTCATCTTCAATAATTTTTATTTTTTATAATGTTTTTAATTTGTTATTATTCTTTTTCCTTTTAATAAAATCTTTATTTTCTTTAAATAAATTATTTTTTTACGATATCTTCTCATATCGCTTGAATAAAATATTTATAAGTACTACAATAAAATTAAAGAATATTTCATGTAAGGGGGAAATATTATGAAAATTATATTTTTAAAAACTCTACGAGAATAAACATTTTTACACGTCATATATAAAATCAATTATTTACAAATTAGGAGGAGAATTATTATGGGATGTACAACTATTCTTGTAGGAAAAAATGCTAGTTACGACGGTTCAACTATGGTGGCTCGTACTGAGGACTCACCATCAGGAGTGTTTAGATCAAAAAAATTCATAAACGTAAGTCCAGAGGAACAACCTCGTAAATATAAATCTGTTATTTCAAAAGTAGAAATCGAATTACCTAATAATCCGGTACGTTATACTGCAGTACCTAATGCTATATTAGATAATGGTATTTGGGGACAATGTGGTGCTAATGAATACAATGTTTCAATGAGTGCTACTGAAACTATTACATCTAATGAACGTGTTCTTGGAGCTGATCCATTAGTAGAATATAAAGCAGCTATTGGTAAACCAGGAGACGATGATTATGTACCTGAACAAGTAGGTGGTATCGGTGAAGAGGATATTTATACAATAGTAATGCCATATATTGCAACCGCACGTGAAGGTGTTACATTTTTAGGGAAACTATTAGAAAAATATGGTACTTATGAAATGAACGGAATTGCGTTTCAAGATGAAGATGAGATTTGGTGGTTTGAAACTATAGGTGGACATCATTGGATGGCACGTCGCGTTCCTGATGATAGTTATGTAATTATGCCAAACCAACTTGGTATCGATAAATTTGATTTTGAAGATGCTTTTGGAGCGAAAAAAGAATATATGTGTTCTGAAGATTTAAAAGAATTTGTTGATAAATATCACCTAGACTTATCAATCGATGGAAACTTTAATCCACGTCATGCTTTTGGTAGCCGTAGTGATGCCGACCATACATACAATACGCCACGTGCTTGGATACTTCAACGCTATTTCAATCCAACATCTAACTCTTATGATGGTATAAATGCTGACTATCGCCCAGATTCTGATAATTTACCTTGGGCTAGAGTACCAGAGAAAAAAATAACTGTTGAAGATATTAAATATGGATTATCTCACCACTATCAAGGAACTGAATATGATTCATATTCTAAAAACATTAATTCTGTTAAAAAAGGAACTTTACGTCCAATCGGTATAAATCGTACTAACTTCTTAGGATTAGTTCAAATAAGACCATATATGCCTGATGAACTTAAATCTATTCAATGGCTAGCTGTTGGTTCTTGTGTGTTTAATGCAATAGTTCCATTCTACACTAACATTAATCGCACACCTGAATACCTAGCTAATACAACTAACCAAGTAACAACTGAAAACTTCTACTGGACTAATCGCTTAATTGCAGCTCTTTGTGATGCTCATTTTGCTGATACTGCTTCACATATTGAACGTTATCAATTAAAAGTTCAATCACAATCAAGAGAACTTCTTAATAAATATGATGAAGAGTTTGTAGAAACTAAAGTTTCTAAAGAAGCCGCTAAAGATTATCTAGAAAAAGCTAACGATAAAATTGCTAAAGAACTTAAAGTTCAAACAGATGATTTATTAGATAAAGCGTTATTTACAGCAAGCTGTAATATGAGAAATAAATTCGCAAGATCTGATGCGTAATTATAAAGAAGAACCATATGGTATTTTCCATATGGTTCTTTAGTTTTACATTGTTTATCTGAAAAACAAGTATTCAGTACTTATTTTGCACGTAATGATTTCTACGAATCGAAGATTCTAGAAATCTCAACGACGCGCGCAGTAGACGTACTTTGCACGTAAGATATACTTTCCATAGTGTCCTGATTTCAATTTGTCAATTCGCAGTGGTTGTCAGCCAATCACTCATTTCATTTGTTCTCAGTAGAAATATACCTATCATTTCATCGTTTCACTCTTCATTCTTGGTATTTCCTTGTTTAGCTTTCTTCTAACCTTCTTTCGATTCTTCTCAAGAAGCCAAGAATAAACCTATTGGGACAACTGTGCGTATTTTGCACGTAATGATTTTTACGAATCGAAGATTCTAAAAATCTTAACACTGCCTCGCAGTCTTGACTATGAGTTAATCGTTAAATTTCACAAATCCAAAGGATGCAGAGAAATTTTATCGAGTAACTTATGCAACAATAACTCTAATCATCAGGAGCAAAGCGACTAAGATGATTAATAGTTATCACTGCTACTTTTATTCGTCTCTTCGTTCCTCTAAAAGTAAGTCTTCGTTGCGTACTTTGTACCTAACGTTTTATGCAATTCGAAGAATTGCTAAAACGAAAGGTACAAAGCAAAAAAAGACTACCTTGCCTGGTAATCTTTTAAAGTATAATTAGATTTAATTTTTAAAGGGACAAAAGGGTATCCTAGCAGAAGCTAGGATACGTTAGAGCTAGACGACGTAGCCTTTTCCTACGCATTTCAAGCACTCTTTTGCCAAAAAAATTAGTTTAAATTCTTGTTGTATGTGTTGTTTAGTTGTGTGTGTATGTAGTATGTTATTGTTGTATGAAAAATTTTTATTAAACTAATTCTATAATAGCTGTTTCTGCACCATCACCTTTACGTGGTCCAACACGTAGAATACGAGTGTATCCACCGTTACGGTCTGCATATTTAGGTGCTACTTCTTCAAATAATTTTTTAAGAGCTAATTGACTCTTACCTTCTTCAGTTGCTACTGCAACAGGTTGGATGAATTTAGCTGCATTACGTCTTGCTGCTAGATCACCTTTTTTACCTAATGTAATCATTTTTTCTGCTAATGAACGAACTTCTTTCGCTCTTGTAACAGTTGTTTCAATTCTACCGTGTACTAGTAGAGCAGTTACTAAGTTTCTTAACATCGCTTTACGGTGAGCTGATGTACGTCCTAATTTTCTGTAACCCATTAGTGTGCCTCCTTGTTAGTTTTATTCTTCTTTGAATCCTAGTTCTAACTCTTGAAGTTTAATTTTAACTTCTTCTAGAGATTTACGACCTAAGTTTCTTACTTTAATCATTTCTTGTTCTGTTTTGTTAGCTAATTCTTGTACTGTGTTAATTCCTGCACGTTTTAAGCAGTTGTAACTACGTACTGATAAGTCTAATTCTTCAATTGTCATTTCTAACATTTGAACTTTATTATCTTCTTCTTTAGCTACCAATATTTCAGCAGCTTTTGCTTCTTCAGACATTTCCATGAATAATTCTAAGTGTGAAATTAGAATTTTTGATGCTAATGCTAAAGCGTCGTTAGCTGTAATTGAACCATTAGTAGTAACATCTAAGATTAGTTTATCAAAGTCAGCACTTTGACCTACCCTAGTTTTTTCTACTGTATAGTTAACTTTTGATACTGGTGTATAAATTGAATCGATTGGAATAACTCCGATTGGTAAGTCACGTTTTTTGTTACCATCAGCTGGTACAAATCCACGTCCTTTTCCAACGTAAATAATCATTTCAAACTGTCCACCTTCTGATACTGTTGCAATGTGTTGATCAGTATTTACTACTTCGATATCAGAATCGATAGCGATGTCTGCTGCAGTAACAACTGCTGGACCTTTAACACTGATTGAAACTTGTTTTTCTTCTTCAGAATGAACTACAAACGCAATGTTTTTAACGTTCATAATGATTTCAGTAACATCTTCTACAACACCTTTAATTGCTTGGAATTCGTGTTGAACTCCCTCAATATCGATGCTTCTTGCTGCTGCTCCTGGTAATGATGAGATTAACATTCTTCTCAATGAATTACCTAATGTAGTTCCATATCCACGTTCAAGTGGTTCAACTACAAAGCGACCAAATCTTTTATCTGATGATTCTTCAATGATTTGAATTTTTGGTTTTTCTATTGCTAACATTATGTTAAACCTCCTAAATTTTGTCTATGTTATTATTATACACGACGACGTTTAGGTGGGCGACATCCATTGTGAGGAACTGGAGTTACGTCTTTGATTGATGTAACTTCTAATCCAGCAGATTGTAATGCACGAATTGCTGCTTCACGTCCTGCACCTGGACCTTTAACTGTTACATCTACATATTTCATTCCGTGTTCCATAGCTTGTTTAGCTGCTGCTTCACTTGCCATTTGTGCTGCGAATGGAGTAGATTTTCTAGAACCTTTGAATCCTAGCGCTCCTGCACTTGACCATGATACTGCATTACCATGTTCATCTGTAATTGTTACGATTGAGTTGTTGAATGTAGAACGAATGTGTGCAACACCATTTTGTATATTTTTTTTCACACGACGTTTACGTGATTGTTGTTTACGAGCCATAGTTGTGTTTCTCCTCCTATCCTAATTATTTTTTCTTGTTCGCAACTGTTTTCTTAGGACCTTTACGAGTACGAGAGTTGTTCTTAGTATTTTGCCCTCTTACTGGTAGTCCACGACGGTGACGGATTCCTCTGTAACATCCGATTTCCATTAGACGTTTGATGTTTAATGAAACTTCACGACGTAAGTCACCTTCTGTTTTGTAGTTATCTACGATTTCACGAATTTTATCTAGTTGTTCACCTGTTAAGTCTTTAACTCTCACATCTTCAGAAACTCCAGCTTCTTTTAAGATTTTTTGAGAAGTTTTTAAACCTATACCATATACATAAGTTAGTGATATAACAACGCGTTTTTCACGCGGAATATCGACTCCTGCTATACGTGCCATTAAGTTTGCACCTCCTAATTAATTATCCTTGTTTTTGTTTATGTTTTGCGTTTTCGCAAATCACTAATACTTTACCACCACGACGAATTACTTTACATTTGTCACAGATTTTTTTTACTGATGGTCTTACTTTCATCGTTATTTCCTCCTTGAGTTTATAACTTACTTGAATCTATAAGTTATTCTACCTTTTGTCAGGTCATACGGACTCATTTCTACTGTAACTTTATCACCTGGTAAAATTCTTATATAATTCATTCTGATTTTTCCAGAAACATGAGCTAAAATAATATGACCATTTTCTAATTCTACTTTAAACATTGCATTCGGCAAGTTTTCTACTACTAAACCTTCTACTTCAATGACATCTTTTGCCATACTTTTCCTCCCTGACTATTTCAGTTTATCTAATATATTTTGTACGTCTTGGAAAACTACTTTGATGTCTTGGTCACCATTAATATTTTCAACTACACCTTCTTTTTGACTATAAAAGTCTAATAACGGTTTTGTTTGTTTAATATTAACTTCTAAGCGATTTCCAACTGTTTCTTCGTTGTCATCACTTCTTTGGTACAGTTCACCACCATCATTATCACAAACACCTTCAACTTTTGGAGGGTTGAAAATCAAGTGATAAGTGTTTCCACATTGTTTACAGATTCTTCTACCTGTTAAACGAGGTAACAGAATAGCTGGATCTACATCGATGTTTAATACTTTATCGATTTTTCTATTAGTTTTTGCTAAAATTTGATCAAGGGCTTCAGCTTGTTCTACTGTTCTTGGAAAACCGTCAAGTAAAAAGCCTTCTTTTGCATCTTCTTGATTCAATCTTTCTTCAACTAATCCTATAGTTACACTGTCAGGAACAAGTTGTCCTTTATCAATATAACTTTTTGCTTCTTTTCCAAGCGGAGTCTCATTTTTAATAGCAGCTCTAAACATATCTCCAGTTGAAATATGCGGAATTGGATAATTCGCTTTAATTTGCTCTGCTTGAGTACCTTTACCCGCTCCTGGTAATCCCATTAAAATAATATTCATCATAATTATTTACCACCTTTTCGTCCTGTAATGAAACTTCTATAGTTCTTCTCTGTTAATTGAGTATTAAGTTGTTTAACTGTCTCTAGCGCTACACTGACAACAATTATTAAACTTGTACCACCAATTTGAACAGATGCTGGTAATTTTGCAATGCTGGTGAATATTGTCGGAAGAACCGAAACAGCTGCTAGGAATATTGAACCTACAAACGTTAGTCTGTATAAAATACCTGTAATGTATTGTTCAGTTTTTTTACCTGGTCTAACCCCTGGAACAAAACTTCCTTGTTTTCTTAAATTATCAGCCATTTTTTCTGGGTTAACTTGAACCATTACATAGAAGTAACAGAACGCAATAATTAATACTACGTATAATGTTAATCCTAGAACATGACTGAAATCGAAATATGATACAATTCTTTGTAACTTTTCGTTATTAGGTGCGAATATCGCAATAGTTCTAGGTAATTGTAAGAATGCGATAGCGAAGATTACTGGGATAACCCCTGCACTATTCACTTTTAGAGGCAAGTAAGTTGATCTTGCTCCTAACATTCTACGACCTGCTCTCGCTTGAGAGTATTGAATAGGAATTTTACGGTTTGCTTCTTGTATATATACTACAGCAGCAACGATACCTATTACAATAATTGCTACAATAACAATTTTTAAAATTGCTAATGTTAAGTTCTCAGCATCTTTAATTTGAGATTCATAAACTTGTATGAATTCCATTGGTAAACGAGCAATAATACCCGCTAAGATAATGATAGATACACCATTACCAACACCATATTGAGATATCTGATCACCAATCCATAGTAATAATGCTGTACCAGCTGTTAATACTACGGCTACTGTAATGAATCCTAGAATTGAAGTATCTTTAATTAATCCTTGATAAGCATTATTAAATCCATAAGACATAATAAGCGATTGGATAAATGCTAAGATAATTGCTAAGACTCTTGTTAGTTTTTGAGTTTTTTTATGTCCAACTTCACCTTGTTTAGACCACTCTGTTAATGAAGGAATAACATCCATTTGCATAAGTTGAATTACGATAGATGCTGTAATGTAGGGCATAATACCCATAGCGAATACAGAAAACTGTTGTAAAGCTCCTCCTGCAAATGTGTTAAATATTCCGAATAATCCAGATGCGTCTTGGTTTTTTAGGACGTCTGCATCTACCCCAGGTACCGGTAAATAAGAACCGATACGGAATAATAATATACCAAATAGGGTAAATAAGATTTTGTTACGAGTTTCTTTAACTTTAAATAAATTTAGTGATGCACTAAACATATATTATAGCACCTCGCAAACTCCTCCAGCTGCTTCGATAGCTTCTTTTGCTGAAGATGAGAATTTGTGAGCTTGTACAGTTAATTTTTTCTCTAATTTACCGTTAGCTAATACTTTAACACCTGAAAGTTCTTTTTTAATAACTTTAGTATCTAATAATAGAGCAGGTGATACTACAGTACCATCTTCAAATTTGTTTAAGTCGTTAAGATTTACAACTGCAAATTCTTTTCTATTTACATTGTTAAATCCACGTTTTGGAATACGTCTGAATAATGGGTTTTGTCCACCTTCAAATCCTGGGCGAACTCCACCACCACTACGTGCTTTTTGTCCTTTTTGACCACGTCCTGAAGTTTTACCATTTCCTGATCCAATCCCACGACCTACTCTGTTACGCTCTTTACGAGAACCTTCAACTGGTTGTAATTCATGTAATTTCATTTAGACTAGCACCTCCTTGTATTAATAATTCTTATTTTTCTTCTACTGTTACTAAGTGTGAAACTTTGTTAATCATACCACGAATCGCAGCGTTGTCTTTGTGTTCAACTGTTTGGTGCATTTTTTTAAGACCAAGAGTTTCAACTACTTTTCTTTGATTCTTTGGACGACCAATAGTACTACGAGTTAGGGTTACTTTTAATGTCATGTTCTTTTCCCTCCTCTTATCCTAATAATTCTTCCACAGATTTACCACGTAAAGCTGCTACGTGTTCAACTGTTTGTAATCTTGTTAATCCTTCGATTGTAGCACGAACCATGTTTACTGGTGTGTTTGAACCTAGAGATTTTGATAAGATATTTGAAATACCTGATAATTCTAATACGGCACGAACTGGTCCACCAGCGATAACCCCTGTACCAGGTGCAGCTGGTTTGATTAATACTGAACCTGCTCCAAATTGCCCGATGATTTCGTGAGGTATTGTTCCGTTAACTACTGGTACAGTAATTAAGTTGTGTTTTGCAGCTTCAACTGCTTTTCTGATTGCATCTGGTACCTCTTGAGCTTTACCAGTACCAAATCCTACGCGACCATTTTTGTCACCTACTACTACTAAAGCAGAGAAACGGAAACGACGTCCACCTTTAACAACTTTAGCTACACGACGAATGGCAACTACGCGTTCTTCAAATTCTTTTTTGATTTCTTCTTGACGCATCTACTTATTTCCCTCCTTTATTAGAATACAAGTCCGTTTTCACGTGCTGCTTCAGCTAATGCTTTAACACGTCCGTGATATAGGTATCCTCCACGGTCGAAAACAACTTTTTCAATTCCTTTAGTTTTAGCTACTTCTGCGATTAATTTTCCAACTTCTTTAGCTGCTTCTACACTTGATTTAGAAACATTTTCAAGTTTTAATGAAGAAGCTGATGCTAATGTAACACCTTTAGTGTCATCAATAATTTGTGCGTAAATGTTTGTGTTTGAACGGTATACGTTTAAACGTGGAACTTCTGTAGTTCCTTGAACTTTAACACGTACTCTTGCGTGTCTTTTTTTACGAACTTTATTTTTATCAAGTTTCGTAATCATATTTGAAACACTCCTTTCTGTTATCTATTATTTACCAGTTTTTCCTTCTTTACGGCGAACATATTCACCAACGTAGCGAATACCTTTACCTTTGTAAGGTTCTGGAGGACGTACTGCACGAACTTTAGCTGCGTATTGTCCTACTACTTCTTTGTTAATACCTTCGATACTAACTTTAGTGTTTCCTTCAACACCTAATTTAATTCCATCGATTTCTTCGAATTCAACTGGGTGAGAGTATCCAACACTTAGTACTAATTTTTTACCTTGCATTTGAGCACGGTATCCAACCCCGATTAATTCAAGTTCTTTTTTGAATCCAGTTGATACACCTTCAATCATGTTTGCTAAGATAGCACGAGTTGTTCCGTGTACTGTACGGTGACGTTTTGAGTCAGATGGACGTACTACTGTGATTTCACTTCCTTCAATGTTGAAAGTCATGTCTTTATCAAATTGTTGTTTTAATTCACCTTTAGGTCCTTTAACTGTTGCGAAGTTATCAACGATGCTAACTTCAACCCCTGCAGGTACTGTAATAACTTTATTACCTATACGTGACATTTAATTGGCACCTCCTTATAATATTACCAGATGTAAGCTAATACTTCTCCACCTGTGTTATTTTTACGAGCAACTTTATCAGTTACAACTCCAGTTGAAGTTGATACGATTGCTATTCCTAGTCCGTTTAATACTCTTGGCAGTTCATCTGCTTTAGCGTATACACGTAAACCAGGTTTTGAAATTCTTTTAATTCCTTTAATTACTCTTTCACCTTTTGAGTATTTAAGAGTAAGTTTAAGTTTTCCTTGTTTGTTATCTTCGATGTATTCTACATCATTGATGAAACCTTCTTGTTTTAAGATTTCTGCAATTTGCTTTTTAATATTTGACGCAGGTAATTCTAATGTTTCGTGTTTAACCATGTTAGCATTACGAATACGTGTTAGCATATCTGCGATAGGATCTGTCATTGTCATTAGGATAAATCCTCCTTTCTTCTACTAATATATTACCAACTTGCTTTTTTAACTCCAGGAATTTGTCCTTTGTAAGCTAATTCACGGAATTTAATACGGCTGATTCCAAATTTTCCAATGTATCCGTGAGGACGTCCAGTTATGCTACAACGATTGTGTAAACGAGCTGGAGCTGAGTTTTTTGGAAGTTTGCTAAGTCCGATGTAATCACCTTTAGCTTTTAATTCCGCTCTTTTAGCTGCATACTTGTCAACTAATTTTTGGCGTTTTAATTCACGCTCTACCATTGCTTTTTTAGCCATGTGTCTTTTACCTCACCTTTCTTATTTTGCGAATGGCATTCCACATTGTGTTAATAACTCACGAGCTTCTTCATCAGTGTTAGCTGTAGTTACTATAACGATGTCCATACCACGTACTTTACTTACTTTATCGTAATCAATTTCAGGGAAAATTAATTGTTCTTTAACACCTAGTGTGTAGTTACCACGACCATCGAATGCTTTTTTAGAAACACCGTGGAAGTCACGTACACGTGGAAGTGCTACAGTTACTAATTTGTCGAAGAATTCATACATTCTTTCTCCACGTAAAGTAACTTTAGCCCCGATAGGCATACCTTCACGAAGTCTGTAAGTAGCGATTGATTTTTTAGCTCTTGTTACTAATGGTTTTTGACCAGAAATTAAAGCTAATTCTGCTACTGCGTTGTCTAGGGCTTTAGAGTTTTGCACAGCATCACCTACACCCATGTTAATTACGATTTTTTCAATTTTTGGTACTTGCATTACACTGCTGTACTCAAATTTTGTCATTAATTCTTTTGTTATCTCAGATTTAAATTTATCTTCTAAACGAGCCATCTAAAATAGTGCCTCCTTTCTTCAACTATTATTATATTTCTTTTCCTGATTTTACTGCGATACGTACTTTCTTACCATCTTTTGTTTCGAAACGTACTCTTGTCGCTTTTCCAGTTTCAGGATCTTGTAACATTACGTTTGATACGTGAATTGCTGCTTCTTTTTCAACGATTCCACCTTGAGGTGCATCTTGAGAATTTTTAACGTGTTTTTTAATGATGTTAACACCTTCTACAACAACACGATCTTTTTTAGGTTGTGCTTCGATTACTGTACCAACTTTACCTTTGTCTTTACCAGTAATTACTACAACTTTATCACCTTTTTTAATGAACATTTCTTGTTAACCTCCTTCTTTACTGTACTTTTTTTATATTATAATACTTCTGGAGCTAGTGATACGATTTTCATGTAGTTACCGTCTCTTAATTCACGAGCAACTGGTCCGAAAATACGTGTACCACGTGGGCTCTTATCATCACGGATAATTACACAAGCATTTTCATCAAATTTAATATATGAACCGTCGTTACGACGAGCTCCTGTTTTTGTACGAACGATTACGGCTTTAACTACTTCACCTTTTTTAACAACTCCACCTGGTGTTGCTTTTTTAACAGAACATACAATTACGTCACCAATATTAGCAACTTTACGTCCTGAACCACCTAGAACTTTAATTGTTAAAACTTCTTTTGCTCCTGAGTTATCAGCCACTTTTAAGCGTGTTTCTTGTTGAATCATGCGCTTTTTGCCTCCTTCTTAGGGTTTATCCTAGTTTTATTAGATTATAACTGCTTCTTCTACTACTTCTACTAAACGGAAGTTTTTAGTTGCAGATAATGGACGAGTTTCCATTATTTTAACGATATCATTTAATTTAGCAACATTGTTTTCATCATGTGCTTTGAATTTTTTAGAATATTTTACACGTTTACCGTATAGAGGATGTTTTTTGTAAGTTTCTACTAAAACTGTGATTGTTTTGTCCATTTTATCAGAAACTACTTTTCCAACGTAAACTTTTCTATCATTTCTCTCAGTCATGTTTGCCTCCTATTATTATTTATTCGCTAATTCTCTTTCGCGAATAACAGTTTTCATACGAGCGATTGATTTTCTAACTTGACTAATACGAGCTGTATTTTCTAATTGACCAGTTGCCAATTGGAAGCGTAAGTTGAAAAGCTCTTCTTTTAATTCTTTGATTTTTGCTTCTAACTCTTGTGAAGTTAATTCTCTAATCATTGATTTGAATTCATTTGTTTTCATTATGCTTCACCACCTGTTTCTTCACGTTTTACAAATTTACATTTAACAGGTAACTTGTGAGATGCAAGTCTTAGAGCTTCACGTGCAACTTCTTCACTTACTCCAGCAACTTCGAACATCACTCTACCTGGTTTAACGATTGCAACCCATCCTTCTACTGCACCTTTACCAGATCCCATACGCACTTCTAATGGTTTTTTAGTGTAAGGCATGTGAGGGAAGATCTTAATCCAAACTTTACCACCACGTTTCATATAACGAGTCATCGCTATACGAGCAGCTTCTATTTGACGAGAAGTAACTCTTGCTGCAGTAGTCGCTTGTAATCCATATTCACCGAAATCTACTACGTTTCCGCCTTTAGATTTACCTTTTGTTGATTGTCTGTGTTGACGACGATATTTAACACGTTTAGGCATTAACATAAATTAGTTACCTCCTTTTTCAGATTTTCTAGTTGGTAATACTTCACCACGGTTAATCCAAACTTTAACTCCAAGTTTACCATAAGTTGTATCTGCTTCTTCGTGAGCGTAATCGATGTCTGCTCTTAATGTGTGTAGTGGCACTGAACCTTCTGAGTAGTGTTCTGCACGAGCGATATCTGCTCCACCAAGACGTCCTGATACTTGAGTTTTGATTCCTTTAGCTCCTGCTCTCATAGCTCTTTGGATAGCTTGTTTTTGAGCACGACGGAATGATACACGAGCTTCTAATTGACGAGCAATGTTTTCAGCTACTAATTTAGCGTCGATATCAACTTTTTTGATTTCAACTACATTAATGTGTACTCTTTTTCCAGTTAATTTGTTTAATTCTAATCTTAATTTATCGATTTCAGAACCACCTTTACCGATAACCATACCTGGTTTACCAGTGTGTACTGAAATGTTTACTTTCTTATCAAATCTTTCAATTTCTACTTTAGAAACTGAAGCGTCTTTTAATTGTTTACTGATGAACTCACGGATTTTGAAATCTTCGTGTAAGTTAGCAGCGAAATCTTTTTCCGCATACCATTTTGAATCCCAATCACGAATAACTCCAACACGTAAGCCTATTGGATGTACTTTTTGACCCACAGTTTGTAGCCTCCTTTAACTAGTTTAGCTTTTATAATTTCTTAATTTTTATTATTTGTTATCACTTAAAACGATAGTGATGTGACTTGTTCTTTTGTTGATTGAACTTGCAGCACCTTTTGCTCTTGGACGGAATCTTTTAAGAGTTGGTCCTTCATTTGCAAATGCTTGTGATACTACTAAGTCTTCTACATTCATTCCATAGTTGTGTTCAGCGTTAGCAGCAGCTGATTTAATAACTTTAGCTACTGGTAAAGAAGCTGATTTAGTTGTGAATTCTAAAATTCCTAATGCTTCGCCCACTTTTTTTCCACGTACTAAGTCTAATACTAGTCTTACTTTACGAGGAGCGATGCGGACTGTCTTAGCGATTGCTTTTGACTCCATGAATGTGCCTCCTTGATTTTACTAATTTCTATAATTATCTTCTTGTTTTTCTGTCGTCTGCTACGTGACCTTTGTAAGTTCTTGTTGGTGCAAACTCACCTAATTTGTGTCCTACCATATCTTCAGTCACATATACAGGTACATGTTTTCTTCCGTCATATACTGCAAAAGTAAGTCCTATGAATGTTGGGAAGATTGTTGAACGACGAGACCAAGTTTTAATTACTTGTTTCTTTTCTTGTTCGTTCATTTTTTCAACTTTTGCTAATAAGTGGTGATCAGCGAATGGTCCTTTTTTTAAACTACGAGCCATTGTGTTATCTCCTTTCCGATACTTTGCATACTTAAGGGTGTGGTAAAGAGCACTTGCTCCTCACCAACTAACCTTTGATTAATTTTATTATTTAGTTCTAGCACGTACGATAAATTTGTTTGAACGAGCTTTTTTAGAACGAGTTTTCTTACCAAGAGTAGGTTTACCCCATGGTGACATAGGTGATTTACGTCCGATTGAAGTACGTCCTTCACCACCACCGTGTGGGTGATCGTTCGGGTTCATAACAGATCCACGTACAGTTGGTCTTTTACCTAACCAACGAGTTCTACCGGCTTTACCGATATTTACTAGTCCGTGTTGTTCGTTACCAACTTCACCGATTGTTGCACGGCAAGTTGCTAAGATCATTCTTACTTCTCCTGATTTAAGACGTACTAATACGTATTTACCTTCTTTACCAAGTACTTGAGCACTTGCTCCAGCAGAACGTACTAATTGTCCACCTTTACCAGGTTTAAGTTCGATGTTGTGAATTAATGTCCCTACAGGGATGTTTGCTAGTGGTAATGCATTACCAACTTTAATATCAGCTGTTTCACCAGATACTAAGATTTGTCCTACTTTAAGTTCTTTAGGAGCGATGATGTATCTTTTTTCTCCATCTACATAGTGTAATAGAGCGATGTTCGCTGAACGGTTTGGATCGTACTCGATAGTAGCAACTTTTGCTGGTACGTTGTCTTTATTTCTCTTGAAGTCAATAATACGGTATTGTTTTTTGTGTCCTCCACCGTGGTGACGAACAGTAATTTTACCTTGGTTATTTCTTCCCGCTTTTTTCGGTAGCGGCGCTAATAATGACTTTTCTGGTTTGTTAGTTGTAATTTCTGCAAAATCTAATGATGTCATGTTACGACGACCGTTAGTTATAGCTTTATATACTTTAATTGCCATTTGTCATTTTTCCTCCTTAGTGGTATTTGTTATTCTTAAGCGAATAATCCTTCGATTGTTTGTCCTTCTGCTAACTTAACGATAGCTTTTCTACGTTTGTTAGTGTAACCACCGTATCTTCCAACACGACGGAATTTTGGTTTGTAGTTCATTACGTTTACTTTCTCAACTTTAACTCCGAAGATTTCTTCGATAGCTTGTTTAATTTGAGTTTTGTGAGCGCGTGTGTCTACTAGGAAAGTGTATTTATTTTCTTGCATTAATAAATAACTTTTTTCAGTTAGTACTGGGCGTTTGATAATATCGCGTGCTTCCATTATGCTAATACCTCCCCAACTTTTTCTACTGCATCTTTAGTGAATACAACTTTGTTGCTTCCTAAGATATCTAATACGTTAAGACCAGTTGTTTCAACGAATTCAACTCCTGGAATATTTCTTCCTGATAAAACAGTATTTTCTTCTAGTTCAGTAACTACGAATAATACTTTTTTCTCTAGGCTAAGGTTTGATAACATTTCTTTAAAGTTTTTAGTTTTAATTGTATCAAATGATAAGCTTTCTAATGCAAATACTTCGTTAGCTGCTACTTTTGAAGATAAAGCAGAACGTAATGCTAAACGACGCATTTTACGTGGCATTTTGAAGCTGTAGCTACGTGGTGTAGGTCCGAATACAATTCCACCTCCACGCCATTGTGGTGAACGGATAGATCCTTGACGAGCACGACCTGTTCCTTTTTGACGCCATGGTTTGCGACCACCACCTGAAACTTCAGAACGTCCTTTTGTTTTGTGTGTACCTTGACGAAGTGATGCTCTTTGTAATGTTACAGCTTGGAATAAAACGTGTTGATTTGGTTCAATCCCGAATACTGCTTCACTAGCTTCAACTGCACCAACTTTAGTACCGTCTTGTTTAAATAAATCTAATTGTGGCATTATCTATTTTCCTCCTTCCGTATATTTTCCGATTATTTACCAGATTTAACTGCTGATTGGATTTTTACGAAGCTTTTCTTAGATCCTGGAATACATCCTTTAACTAGGATTAATCCATTTTCTACATCTACGCTTACGATTTCTAAGTTTTGAGTAGTAACTGTAACTCCACCCATTTGACCTGGTAATGCTTTACCTTTGAATACACGGTTAGGTGCTACAGGTCCCATTGACCCAGGACGACGGTGGTAACGAGAACCGTGAGCCATTGGTCCGCGGCTTTGTCCATGACGCTTGATTGCCCCTTGGAATCCTTTACCTTTACTTACTCCTGTTACGTCAACTAAGTCCCCTGCTGCAAAAATATCAACTTGGACTTCTTGACCTACTTCATAATTAGCAACTTCTGCATCTCTGATTTCGCGTACGAAACGTTTTGGAGCAGTGTTAGCTTTATCTGCGTGACCTTGTTCAGGTTTGTTCGCAACTTTTACTAAACGGTCTTTACGTTCTTTATCGTAAGGACGTTTATCGTCGAATCCTAATTGGATTGCGTTGTATCCTTCAACTTCTTCTGTTTTCTTTTGTAATACGACGTTACCTTTCGCTTCAACTACTGTTACTGGGATTAATTCTCCATTTTCAGCGAAGATTTGAGTCATACCTACTTTTCTTCCTAAGATACCTTTGGTCATCGAAAGTCACCTCCTATAATTATAATTTTAATTCGATGTCAACACCTGATGGTAAGTTTAAGCTGATTAAAGCGTCAACTGTTTTTTGTGTTGGTTCAATAATATCGATTAGGCGTTTGTGTGTACGTTGTTCGAATTGTTCACGGCTGTCTTTGTAAATGTGAACTGAACGTAAGATTGTATAAACTGCTTTTTCTGTTGGTAATGGAATTGGTCCAGAAACTTTTGCTCCAGAACGTTTTGCAGTTTCAACAATTTTCTCTGCACTTTGATCTACTAATCTGTGATCATATCCTTTAAGACGAATACGAATTTTTTGTTTTGCCATCATTTCTCCTCCTATACATTTATTCGCTGCTATCTAGTAGCAACTTCTCCACGAAAGTTCTCCAGCACGCCATGCCATGGCAAAGCGGCCGGGCGTGTCAGTAACCTTTCGCTTCAACGCAAGTCTTTTGCAAGACCAACATTTATTATTATACATGGTAAAAGCATATATTGCAAGTATTTTAACGAAAAATTTTTAAAAAAATTTATGAATATGTTTTCTATTTTTTACTTACTTTTTAATCTTTAATTCACTTTCTAATTTTACCTATATTATATAGAAGAAAAAATTTATTTTTCTACAAAAAAATTAAAAATACTTAGAGTTTTTACACCCCAAGTATTTTTAATTTCTATTTTATTTTAAAGGTAAAATATTATATTGAATATCTAAATCAGAAGATAATAAATGAGAAACTTTGCAGCGAAGTTTAATATTATCTAATACCCCTTGTCTATCTCCAGCAGCAAGTTGTTCCTCAGTTCGATCTACATGAACATTAGCTACAATTTTTCTATTATCATAATCTACCACTAGTTCAGTTTCTACCGCTAGATCTACTAGTTCATACGCTCTGAAGAAATATCCTTTTGCACACATACTAACACATCCGTTGTATGCAGTAGCAAATAAATCCATAGGACCATCTTTACTTTCTTCTATAAACATTTTATATTCTCCACCAAGTGGTGTAGTTGCATGAGAAGTAAAACCTTCTTTAATTTTTAAATTAGACGTATACATAACTGTCTCCCCGTATATATTTGATTTTAAGATTACTCTTAATAAGTTTATTATACTCTTACACTAGATTTTTGTACACTATTTTTTCTCGACAATGTTTTTAATAGTTTCCACTAAATCTACATCTTTATACTTATAGTTTACACCAGTGAAATCCATATATTTAGTAATATCATTTGTCTGAAGTATTAACGTTGCACCTGAAGCCGCAGCTCCTAATGCTCCCGGACGTGAATCTTCAACTGCAATTGTATTATTAATATCTGCTCCTAGTTTTTTTGCCGCTAGTAAATAGATATCTGGGGCAGGTTTAGGATTCTTTACCTCTTCTTTTGTTGCAATTGCTGAGATGTATTTCTCAAAACCTTTTCTTCGAAGTCCTGTCTCAATATGTTCTCTCTTTCCATTTGAAGCAACAGCCATCTTTATTCCGTGATTATATAGATACTCCATTACCTCAGCAATTCCTGGTAATACTGGGGCATTATGATAATTATCTAATATACGCTTTGTAATCTCCGCTTCGAACTTATCATAATCTTCACTAGACATACCATATGTATCATTATAATATTTTCTACTCGTTTCTTCATTCGTTCCAGAAACGTTTTTTATATAATCCATCTTATCTAGCTTTTCATTTAACACTTCTTTTGTTAAATCACGCATATTTTCATAGTATACTTTCTCTGTATCTACTATCGTTCCATCAAAATCAAAAATAACCGCCTCTAATTTTTCCACTTTATTTCTCCTTTTTATTATTTATACATATATTTACTATTTTATAATGTAACTAACAAAATGCAAAGTAATTTGGATAAAAAAGAGCACCATAACCACAAATAATTATGATTAAGCACTCTTTCTGTATATTTTTATTTATCTCGGTTTAACTAACACATCACCAAACATTAGTTGCTTCAGTTGAAAACTATTATTCAAATCTCACAAGATTCTCTGCCTTCATTCTTACAGTTGGTCTTGCATCTTTTTCCTTTTTACCTAGGGCTATAAGCATCACAGGAATTAAGTTTTCTTCTAATTCAAATAATTCAGCTACCTTCTCTCTAACAAATCCGCCAATAATATTAGTATCGTATCCTTTAGCATACGCAATGTTTGCAAATTGCATAGTCCACAATCCACAATCAAAATATACACCTTCTCTATTTTTGTCAGTTGGCAAGTTTTCTAATTGAGGTCCCATCCCTTTTTCAAAACCATCTTTTACCTCTTCAGTCATATAACCTTTTTCAACAGCCTCTCCGTAAATTTCATCAAATTTCCCGTAGTGATTCAAGTCTCCTAAGACTATAATCATAGCGGCCGAGGTATCATTTTGAATTTTATTATAATTAGCACTTCCTAATTTTTCTTTACCTTCTGGTGTATCTACAACAATATATCTCCAAGGTTGTAAATTACATGATGATGGAGCAAGATTAGCTTCATTTAACATTTCTATTATTTCTTCACGTTTAATTTTAACATTCTGGTCAAAATACTTAACCGATTTTCTTCCTTTAATTACATCAAAAAACTCTGGCCTTTTCTTACCTAATAGAGTACCAAAAAATTTCCTCACTAGATTTCCTCCTTCTTTAAATAATTAACTCAATAATTTTACTATACTTGAGAATTATTATCAAACAAAAGGCTCAAACAGAAATAATTTATAAAAATGTCAACTATCTCTTAGTCCATATAGTCTTTTACTCCCACTTCAAGTTTACGTGTTCCATTATTTCTTTATATGAAACATCTACTTTTTCCTTCATTTTATCATCAAGCTGATCTCTAAGTTTTCCGCCATTAATGAAATCTTCTAACACCATAATTTTATAGTCGTATAATGGAGCTCCATTTATATTTCTACCGTTAAGTTTAGAATAAACTAGTGTTGGATGAGCTTTTACAGTTTTAACAGTTGTTTTATCGTTTGCTTTTTCAAATGTAACATCCATTAGTAAACCTCTCTCAGGCCACTTGTTTTCCATTCTTTCCATACGTTGGTTTGAAACGAAGTTCCCCATAGAGTATATTATAAATTTCTTATCTCCATCTTTTTCTACAGTCTCAGCAGGTTCTATAACATGAGGATGCCCTCCGAATACTACATCAGCACCCCATTCTATCATCTTGTGATAAAGAGCTTTTTGTTCTTCTGTAGGCTCTAACTTATACTCAACACCCATCTGAGGCATCACTACTGTAACATCCGCTTCTTTCTCAGCTCTTTGGATTTCTTCTTTCATCTTTTCCTCATCAAGATCCGATAAATGATTAGTTCTATCCTCTGCGGTTAAATTAGCATCCATTCCATTATAACCATAAGCATAGGCTAGAATTGCTATTTTAATTCCATTAACCTCTTTAATAAGAATCTTATCTTCCGAACGTTTTTTATCAGCGTGAACTCCAACTGTATCCAAACCTCTATCTTTGAAGACTTTATCCGTATACTTCAATCCATACAAACCTGTATCCAATATATGATTATGAGCTAAATCAACAACATCATATCCTACTTCTTTCATTGTATCTGCAATTTGAACAGGAGCATTAAACAATGGATATCCTCCTAGTGGAGAACGATCACTAATAGTCCCTTCAAAATCTCCTATCGCTAAATCAGCACCTTCAATCCATGGCTTAACATATTCAAAAAATGGATTGAAATCATAACTCCCATCTTCTTTTTTAGCAGTATAATAAAGTGCATCATGAATAAGAATATCTCCATTAGCTACAACTCGCGCAGTTCTCACACTCGAATCGCTATCCTTTTTTGAAGTTCCCCCTTCTTTATCGGATGCTGTTAAAAAATAAATACACGAAAAAATAATACCACTAATACTCAGCACACCTAATAAATATACTAATACTTTCCTCAATATAATATTCCTCCTAATTAAATACTTTATCTATCTATAATAACAAGTAGTTAATAATATTTCAATTAACTACTCGTTTTATATAATTATTTTATATCGCAACAATAATGTGCTCCTCTTACACATTAATAAACTTTCCATTATAAAATATTTCATTATTCTCTATTTCCCTAATAATATATCCAAGATCATCTGCGGTTTAGTAACCATAAGAAGATGATCCGACTCCTCTATTTGTGTATAATTCATCCCTATTAACTTGAAGTAAGAAAAAACTACAAGTTTATTAAAAATATTCCTGCTTCTTTTTAATAGTTCTAAATTATCTACCCCCGCATATAAAGATAAATAATTGTACTCTATTTGCGAGTTCGGTCTTACCATATATTCACTACCTTCTTTTTTGAGTTTTCTTAGAATTAACTCCACTAAAAACTCATCTTGCATCTCTTCTACACTAAGTGTCTTTGATAGATATTCTTCTTTACTAGTGAACTTTATCTCTGGTTCAAAATATGTTTTTAACACCGATTCAGGAGGTATAGGTTCTAAGCCCTCGATGATGATTAAATTAACACCATCAAGGTACTCACTAAAAATCTCTAAACCGTTAAGCAAAACGACCGTACCATAAGAAGCAGTAACTATAAAGCCTCCTCTTCTTACTTTTGTCATTTTATTTAATAGTACCTTCTCAATTTCTTTTTTTGATATAGATTTAAAACTCTCTTCGGTAAATTCAATAAAATCAAAGGTTTGGTCTGGCATATTTTCTAAGACTCTCGCCCAAATACATCTATCCCAACCTAGTGGATTAATAAATAAGATATCTGTCATACTAATCATCCTCTCAAATATCTACACTAAAATCCTAATTCGTCACCAAAATCCTCTAATTTATTTACAAGTATCGCCCCCTCTTTAATGTATTCATTCATTGCATAACTCATCTTATCGCCAAATTTCCCTGGTAGGCAGAATACATCAGAACCTACATCCAAGGCGAAATCCACCGTCCTTTGCGTCCCACTTCTTTTTGCCGCTTCAGTTACTAAAAGAGCACTGGAAAGACCAGCGACAATCCTATTTCGTTCTAAAAATTTATATTTCCTTATAGGCGAAGTTGGAAAATACTCAGATATAATAAGATGGTTTCGTTCTAATTCCTTATAAAGTTTATAACTTTTTTCCGGATAAATTATATTGTGCCCATGAGCTATTACACCGATGGTGTACCCCTTACTTTTTATAGCGCCCTCATGAGCAAGACTATCGACACCAATCGCAAGACCACTAACTATAACAAAATTATTCATAGTTAAATATGGTACTATACTCTGCAAGGCATCATTTGAATATGCGGTATTGTTTCTGCTTCCTACTATAGATATCTTTCTTCTAAATAGAAGCAAATCTTTATTCCCCCTGTAAAATATAACATATGGATAATCATAAATCCTAAATAATTCTTTCGGATAATAGATATCATCGCAAAAAATATACTTTACATTATAAAACTCAAAATAACTCTCGAAATCAAACTCCATATTATTATGAAGCTTAGTATAAATTTCTTCAGCATTATCTCCAAAATATACAGCTAACTCAGGTATAGATAATTCGAGAATCTTCTCTATACTATTTAAATCCATAAAAACTTTATGTAGCTTGAGTGTTGTAATCCTCTCAATCGCTATTAACGAAAACAATACCTTTTTTTCTTTTTCTGTAAAACTACTACTATACTCCCCCATAGTTTTATCCTCTTACTTCTCATTCTCAACCAGTAAAGCATAGTATGCTTTAAATACTTTTAAGAAAATCTCCCCTTGCTGAACATTGTTAATATAAATACTATCTTTAAACTCTATAATATTACTCATTATTCTTATAAGTTCTGAGTAACTTTTACCCTCTTTATAAAATCTATACATCAACCCTTGCCAATAAACAAGTGGAGTTCTAATAAGAACTTGTTCCAACATATTCACACCAATAATTTCAGGTATATTATTTAACTCTATATGTTGGTTATAAAACATACTCAATACTTTATTTTTTACAGTTTTATCATATTTAATTTGCTCGTAGACATAGTTTTCAACATCTTCTGGATATAACTTAGACGTTAAATCTTTATCCAGTAGTTTCAAATCAAGTGGTACATCAAACTCATCAATACTCAAACTAGTTTTTATACAAACAGCATTTCGTTTTTTCAAATTATGAGCCCAAATTTGATAAAATTCAAATTTCTTATTTATATTATCCCAACCATAAAAGAATACTTTTCCTTGATAATAATTTAAAAAATTATCCACAAATGGCGCATACCTAATATAACTTATACCATCGTAACTCTTCAATTCTTTTATAAATTTGTTTGTATCGATTAGCCAGATTAATTTCAATCCAGCTTTCATATATCCTCTCGTTCTCGCTTTAATAAGATTAAATGGAATAACCGATCTTTGATACTCAAAAGCTATACTATTATCTTTAATAAATACATCGGCTATCTGAATGTCATTCTCCCCAGTTTTAAAAATATGTTCGACTTCCACATTACGATATTTTCTTCTAAAATGCTCATAAAGATCCTTCTTCGCTTCAAGATGCTCACTACTCTCTTTCTTGTATGTTTCAAACTCACATGAACAATTCTTAGCATGAGCAAAATGCGATTGAATTTTCACTCCCTTTTTGAAAATTACTTTTCCCCCACATATCGGACAGTGATACTCTTTATTTTTTTCAACTTCACTATCCAAAGCATTAAAAACTTCATCCTTACTATCGTATGCCACGTACATAATGTTTCTCCTTTTTTTCTGTACTACACTTGCAAACTACATCTAACAGCGTCTTATTCAATTGTCATTTTACTTTAATACCCTATACCTTCTATAGGTTGCATCACCTTCTTCTATTTCAACAAACTTATCTAGATTAACCCAGCTTATTTCATCTTTATGGTTATCACTATCTACTAGATATACTCTATCGTCTTTTTTACATAAATAGTAATTTGTCTGACGAATACTAGCCTCTCTCATAAGATATGTATTTTCATCTTTTATAGAAAAATCAAGACAACTTGTTGTCCATGGTTTTTTTACATATTTTTTCACTTCAACAACTTGATCATATTTTTCAATATTCATACTCTATCCTCCTTCATAATTTTCCTTCTGTTACAACTTAACCTACTTCTTACAAACTAAAAGTTCTAGATCTATCGTAATTTCTCTTAATTGATTAATATCAGAATCTGTAATTTCTTTAGAAAATGTTAAAGGTGTCATCTTAAGAAAACTCGCTGCTTGCTCCTTAGTCAATTGGAAAGTATCACTCACCGTTATCCTATCCACAATCTTGCAATTTTCTTCAATCAATTTTACAGTATCACTATTTGTGTATTCCTTCCCACCAATCAACTCTCTAATCTCTCTTAGGTAATTTGTATTCGGAATAATTTTTATCAAATATCCATCATCACCTAATACTCTGAAAAACTCCTCATAATTAGCAGGTGTTAATACGTTAAGAATGCACGAGACACTCCCATCTTTAAACGGAAGATTAGCTAAGTTAGCCACCATATAAGGATTCAATTTATCCTCTTTAACAGCTAACTCGATCGCATCCTTGCTATTATCTAGCCCATAAAAATATTTCTCAGGAAATACTGTTTTTAACTTTTTAATATAATATCCTTCTCCGCAACCAATATCCAATACAACATCTTTAGCATACTCTTCAATTAAATTTTGAATATTCTTTAATACATTTTCATAAAAACTATTACTAAAAACTTCACTACGAGCTTTAAATAAGTCTTCACTGTATTTCGTTGGTTTATAATTGTTTATCAAATGAATATAGCCTTTTTTTGAAAAATCATAACGATGATTTTCATTGCAAACAAGACTGATACCCTCTATGTGAGATTCTGATAAACACTTTGGACAAAGGTATATTTCCTCTTGATTAAACTTTTTTATTACATTTTCTATTTTCATTGAAACTCCTCTATACTTTCTAAGATAATTGTATCAAATTTTTTTTAATAATGATAGCGAAAAACAGTTGAAAAATTAGAAATTTTCGACTTTTTTAGATTTCCTCTTAAGTTTATTTTTAATAAGTAACTATTTATTTTATTACTATATATTAAAACAAAAAATGACGACACAATCCTCTGAATTGTTTTTATCGTCATTATATTTATATATTATTATCTTTAATTATTTTATATTTATAATTTAAAAATTTTTAAATTTATAAATATATTGAATGTTTATTTCTTCTTTCGCTCTCTTAACTCTTTGAAAAAGTTCTTCATTAGCATGGAACACTCTTCTTCGAGCACTCCAGTAACCACCTTAGCTTGATGATTGAATTTATTCTCACCCACTAAGTCAATGCAACTACCACAGCAACCATATTTAGGATCACTCGCTCCATAAATAACATTTTCAACTCTAGCTTGAACAATTGCTCCACTACACATAACACAAGGCTCTACAGTAGTATATAAATAACTATTGTCAAGTCTCCAAAAACCTTGCTTCTCACAACCCTCTTTAATAACTAGCATCTCCGCATGATTCAATGCCTGTTGATTTTCTTCACGAGTATTATGAGCCTTTGCAACAACCTTATCATCAATAACCAGCACAGCTCCAATAGGTACTTCACCTTTAGCGTAAGCTCTCCGCGCTTCTTCTAGCGCCATCTCCATATAATAAGAATGATCTTTCACACCACTACATCCTTCCGCAAATATTTTTTCAATTAATTATATCATATTTAGAAATTATTAGGGGTAAAAAGAGATAGTATAGAAATTGTTTTATCCCTTGAATTTAAAAAAGTCAGCTTCTCTATAATTTGACTTTTTTAATATCAATACAAATTTTATCTATACCATCTCTTCCTAGAGATAATTATTATAAATTAATCTACCACGTATCATTAAACACTAATTTTACTACCACCAAATAAATGTCTTTTTACATAGTTCCACATAGACTCTTTTCCTACTTTAACATTTGCAGCACCTACCATTCCGTATGCAAGTTTTTCATCTCCACTAAGTACATCTACTTTCACTTCATAGACAGTAATATTTTGTTCTTTATTAGAATCCTTAACTTGTGTCGCAAAAGTAGTCGGTAATTCTGAAATCTCTTGCACTTTTCCTTTAACAATACTTTTATCCTCATTATCAAACTGAATAGTAATCTGTTTATCTTTTTTCATACTTTTAATGTCCTTCGGTTGTATATATAAGATAACTTTATTTTTACTTTCTTCTTGAAGGATACTTACTAGTGGTTGTGATAATTCTACTCCGTTTCCTTTTGTTAGATTTTTTTCTAATCTTATTTTTCCTTTATGAACAGCCTTTATTTCTAAATCATTCATTATCTCTTTGTTACCGTTAACCTCACTAGTTTTCGCCTTTAATGCGTCATCTACTTCAGTAAGTTTTGAACTTATACTACTTAATGTAGTAGTTTTTAAATTTTCTACTTTTGCATTTCCCTGAGTAGCTATATCACTTGCCGCTGCATTGATTTCACTATTTCTTTTATTGATATTTTTGTAGGCTACATCTATTGTTTTTTGTAATTTTAATAAATCGCTTTGTCCTTGCGATACTTGTTCTTTTAATCTCAATTTCATCTGAGACTCTTGCTCATTATTATATATTTCGATAATTTTATTTATTTTTTCAACTAACACTTCTTTTTCTACTTCTAAATTATCTACCGCCGAAGTATCGTTCTTTCCTCTCAGTGCCGAATTCGCTTGAACATTATTTTCTGTTTGAAGTGTATTCATACTTTGAATATAGTTATTATACTCATCAATATAACTTACTGGGTCATCTGAATTTAGTTTATTTACCCCACTACTAATACTATCATGTAATCTTTGGAGTTGTTGTTTTTTCTTCTCTAAATTCTCTTTAGTCTCATTAAGTAGTTTTGAATTTACTTCTTTTTCTATATTTTTAAGTTTTAATATTTTTTCACCTTCTTCAACTATATCTCCATCTTTCTTATAAATTTCTTCTATTTCGGCTTTCGACGTAGCTTTTAAAGTTATAATATCTTTAGAAGGCTCTACACTTGCATTAGCATCTACACTAATATCAACCTTGAAAAATATAATAAATAGTACTAATATAACTAATACTCCTACTAATACCATAAGAAGTTTCTTTATAAATACTGGTGGCTTTTTATTTAGGAGAACATTGCTATCTTCTAATTGTTTTAAACTATATAATTTTTTCATTCCATTTTTATTTACCATAGTAGTTTCTCCTATATCATTTGATTCTTCCATAGCTCATAGTACTCACCCTCATTACAAATCAATTCTTCATGTTTACCTGTTTCTACAATTTTTTTATCTTTTAATACAAATATTTGATCTGCATGTTTTATCGTACTTAACCTATGGGCTATCATTATTATTGTTGGCTTTTCATCTTTAAATCCTGTTTCAAAATCTATTGTTTTTAATCTTTTTATAATCTTTTGTTCTGTGATAGAATCTAATGCACTAGTTGCCTCATCTAAAATTAAAATACTAGGTTTTTTCAGTAATGCTTTGGCAATAGAAAGACGTTGCAGCTGACCTCCACTTAAATTTTTTCCATTTTCTTCTAATACTGTTTCATACTTCTGAGGTAAACCCTCAATAAATTCATGTATTTCCGCATATTCACAAGCTTTTACCACATCTTCCATGCTATCCACAAAATCAATACCGTATAAAAGATTCTCTAGTATAGTTCCACTGAAAAAGAAGGTATCTTGTGTAACATATGATATTCGAGATCGTAAATACTCATCTTTTATTGCTTCTATTCTATGACTATCTATCTTTATCTCTCCTTCATCTGGTTGATAAAATCTCACCAATAATTTCGCAAGTGTAGATTTCCCACTACCACTTTCTCCTACAAAGGCAATGTGTTGCCCTGGATAAAATTTTATATTTATATTTTCCAAAACATTTCCACGATTTCCATATCCAAAACTAACATCTTTCATTTCAGAATGAACACAATATAGTGGATAATGCGGCACTGTACATTGATAACTATTAGTCCCAGTTTGCGCTTCACTTTCACTTTTGAGTTCTAATATTTCTCCTAGTCTTTTTGTCGCTATTGTAGCTGATTGTATTTTAGGTTGTAATTCTATAAAACGTTCTATAGGTCCTAAAAAATATATTACTAATGCGTTAAACGTTAGTAAATCTCCTAACGTCATTTCTCCTCTTATAACATAAGTCGAACCTATCCATAGAATAAATAAACTTACCGCTAAATCTAAGAATCCTTTTATAGAACTTTGAGCATTCGTGTACATACCAAGTTTAAATATTTTCTTCATTAGTTTTATAAAATAACTTTCTGCTTTAACAAAGATTTCATCTTCTGCTTGATATGCACGTATTGTTTGAATACCACTTATTGATTCAACTAAATACGAATTTAACCCCGCATTAGACTCCATTTGTTCTTCGTTATATCTGTTATATGGTTTAGAAAAAGCATAAGCTAAAGATATGTATATCGGAATAGTCAGTAACGTTATTAAAAATAAAGTAGAATTTTGAATATACAGTATTATACTTCCTACTATTATCATTACTATATCTATTAGAGATGTTACTGCCGCCGATGCTATCGCATCTCTTATTTTACTCGCATCCATAAAACGAGATAAAACCTCTCCTACTTTTCTTGTTTCAAAGAAATTCATAGGTAGACTTAGCACATGTTTATAATAACCTAGCATCAAGCTAATGTCTGTACGCATTCCAAAATATAGTATCAAATGATTTCTAGCAAATGTCAAAACATTTTGTAATACATACATAAATAATATCCCAAGTGATATAGTATGCAAACTGGTTAAAAGTTGATTTGGTACTATATCATCAACCAAAAATTTAAAATAAAACGTTCCTAAAAAACCAAATAGGTTTAAAAATAAAGACGCTATAAATATGGCGATAATAAGATTCTTATTCGGTTTCAGCATACTCCACATCATCGGTAGGAATTTTATACTTTCATCACCTTTTTTAAAGTATTTATTCTTTTCTATTAATACCAATACCCCTGTCCAGTATTGACAAAATTCCTCTATTTTTTCTGTTCTACGTCCTTTAGCAGGATCTACTACAGTAACTATATTATTTCTTACTTCCTCTATTATAACAAAATGAGCAAATCCATCTTTTGTTATTACATGTGCTATTGATGGAGTAGGTATTTCATTCAAAGCTGAAGGCTCTTCGGCACGAACACCCTGAGCATTAAACCCCAGCTTCTCAGCTATTTTCATAAGTCCTACGATATTCGTACCCTGAAGATCTGTCCCCCCATACTCACGTAGTCTTGTTACAGATACGCTATAGCCATAATAATTAGAAATCATAGCCATACAAACCGGTCCACAATCTTTTGGATCTGTTTGTTTTATATATTTTATTCTTTTTCTCATAGAAAATCTCCTAAAAATCTATCTTCTATTACTATTTTTAATAACAATTCCGTAATTCAAATAATCAAATCCAAATTCCTCTACGAACCTTTCCCAAAAACCCCCTCCCAAAATTTCATTTAAATCCTTTTGAGATAATTCTATTAATTTTAAACTATTATTTTTCTGTTCTACTGATTTATTCATAAATATTCTCCTTATCTTACGCTCGATGTTTTAGGCAAAGTTTTTACTTTGTTTATTATTGTATTATAGTTAATATTTTTAATTTTCTCTATACGACTATTTGTATTTACTAAGTCTTTATTATTTTCAATAATATTATTTTCTTCCTTTCTAATATTAGAATCTTTCACTATATTCTTCTCTGTACGACTATTTGTATTTACTAAGTCTTTATTATTTTCAATAATATTATTTTCTTCCTTTCTAATATTAGAATCTTTCACTATATTCTTCTCTATACTTTTAGCATCTTCTTTAAAAAATCTATCATATAGCCCCTTAGCTGTTATCCCAGTCCCAGCCCAAACATTTACTATTTTACCTTCTTTTACATATAATACTGCTGGTACGCCAGGAATTTGTAATTTTGAAAGGAAAACTTTACCATCCTTATCTAAATCTGGACTTTCTATATCATAATAATTTAGCTTATTTCTATATAAAGTATTAAATTCCCTCAATACCGAAGAAAATTTTCTACAATGCGGACAAGTTTTTCTTCCTATATACAGTACAAATGTATCTTTATTTTCAAACTTAGAATAAACTCCTTTCATATTTAGCTTATTAAATCTATCAATATTTTGAAGATATTCATTTTCTGTAACTTCTTTCTCTTCTATCTTATTGTTAACCGCTATATCGTTTGCATAAATAGTCGAAGTATTAGAAAATATAGCTGATGCAGCAATAATTGACATTAGTATTTTATTCATTTTTATCACCTCATATATATTATTATAAATATTTTTTCGACAAACATCTGTTCATCAAATTATATTATTTATATTTATTATACAAGGTATTGTTCTCTAAAAATTAAATTTTACACAAAACATCATTTTTCATACCTGAAATATAATACAAAAAAAATTGATAACTTTTCTGTAAAATGTTAAAATTATGGATATAAATAGCTTTGCAAATCAATTCTTATAAAATAATTAATAATCAAGGGACTAAAATATGTATAATTCACTTATAAATAATTTAAATATTTTACTAATATTTATTACACTACTTATATCTATTATCTATTGTATTAACATTTTCATGTCATATACCTTTAAAAAATCGGAACTTCTGATACTATTGCTATCATCTTCATTAATCTTTATTATTTCCATTGTTATATTTAACTTTGTACCTATTGCATTGCTTATCATTCCGTTTTTCTTTTATCTTTTCAAGAAAAACATACAATATTTAGTTATAAAATGTACTTTTTTAATTCTATATTTAATTATATTGGCTCAAGGTTCAAAAATTATTTTATCTCTGTTTTCAGCAGTAATAAATAAAATAGAATATAATTATTCTATTTTTCTACAGAATATTTTATTTTTATTCTTGTTATTTCTTATTACTAAGAGATTTAATATTATATTAAATAATATTGTAAAGAATATTATTCCTTATGAAAAATACAAATATATACTTTACTTTTGCGCATTATGCACATTGATTACATATTATTTTTTCCTTATGTACTCAATCTTTAAAGTATCTTCGTATATTCACCTCTTATCTATAATAACAGGACTAATATTCAGTTTATTATGTACATATATTACAATAAGTATTTTAAAAAATATAAAATTAGAAACTAATAATAAAATAGAATCTGCAAAACTAGAACAACAGAAAAAGTACATTTTAGCCTTAGAGAAAAACAATAATGAAATCAGGAAATTCAAACACGATTTCAATAATATCATTTTGGGATTAGATGGCTACATCAATAACGATGACTTTAATAAGGAAAAACTGAAAAAATACTTCAATAGCACTATTATGACCTTCAACAATAATATAGAACTCAATGATATCGTTATAGCAAAACTAAACTCGATAAAAGTAAGTTCACTTAAAAGTTTAATTACAAATAAAGTATTAGTAGCACAAAATAATAACATCGATGCTGATATCAATATTGAAGGTGAAATAACTGACTTCTATACAGATGAAATGCAACTAAGTAGAGTTTTAGGTGTATTATTAGACAACGCTATAGAAGCATCCCTTGAAGTTACTGACGATAAAAAAATCGATATAAATATTATTCAAATCGATAAAACTACCGATATCCAAATATCTAACACTTTTAATAACACTGGAACACCTATAGCAGATTTTAACAAAGAAGGATTCTCTACAAAAGGAACTAATAGAGGATTAGGTCTAAGTTCTGCTCATGAAATTGCAAATAAACTAAATATGCTGTTGAATACTGAAATAGATGGAAATACTTTTATACAAATATTAACTATCGAAGGAGGACTGTATGAAAATCTTAATATGTGAAGATAACAAAATAATGCTCGATATTATACATAAAACTGTCGCAAACTACACTATGATTCATGATTGGGATAACGTTACTATATTCCCAACTAATACTGCTACAGAAACATTAGAGATTATTAATAGCGAAAAGATAGATTTCTTTTTTCTTGATATAGATCTTGGAAATAATGAAATCAATGGTATTGAGTTAGGTAGAAAAATCCGTGATATAGATCCTTTCGCTAAGCTTATCTACATCACATCTCATGATAACATGCAAAACATTATCCTACAAAAAATGATTTCACCTTTTGCATATATCTTAAAAAACAAAGACAGTTTAGAAAAAGAAATCCGCTCCGTTTTAGAAACTGTTTATAGTCAATATAAAAAAGAAATAATCACAAATCCAAATACTAACAAAATACCTATAAAAATAGGAACAAGACAATTATTTTTCCATATAGATGATATACTGTACTTCGAAACTTTCGGAAACCACAAAATATCAATCGTATTAAAAAACGGCAAAAACTACTCATTCTATGGAAAACTATCAAAAATAGTACAACTTAACAAAAAACTTATATATTGTCATAAATCATATATTATGAACATAGACAACATATTAGAAATAGAAAAAGATAAAATAGTATTTACAAATAACGTTGAATTACTATTTTCAGAAAATACAATACGAAAAATCAAAAAAACAATTAAAGAAAACTCCAATATTTAAAATAAAACATGGCGACTTCATAATAACACAAATTATGTCGGCGCCATGTTTTTTAATTTTATTTAGTTAGCGTTTTATATTCAATAATATTCTTTGTAGCAATAATAGCTAACACACCTAAACTTAGCATAAATAATTTAAAATTGACTTCTGCAAAATTTCGATTAATATATGCAAAAAGTAATATTACTACTAGTGTACTTGTATTTCCTATCACTTTTGATTTTACACGATGTGTAGCAGGAAGTTTCCTAACCAAAGCAAACACCTGAACAAATACTGTCATCACAAATATTGCTAGTAACGTAAGAATAATACCCGGATTAACCTCTGTAAAACCGAATGTTAGGAAGTATATAAGTATAAAAAATACCACAAATCTTAAAGCTAATTCTATAATATTCTTCATAATCTCTACCAAGCATATGCTCCGGCACAAATAAGTGGCATATAATGTGCTGCAATAAGTCCACCTGCTACTCCTCCAGCAAGATATCCTACACCTGTCCATGCTACACTGCAAAGAGCTGTGCCTCCCCAATTAAATCCACCTGCCACGTTAGCTAATTGTTCTTTATTTAATTCTGTATACTTCATAATATGATTCTCCTTTATTTATATTGGATACCTAATACTCCGATTGCACACAGTCCTGCTGCTCCTGCTAACGTTCCTGGTAATCCATATATAGATAGTAATGCCAGCTCTTCAGCTCCTGTTACTATAGCAGCCCCACAACTAGCTAGGGCAAATCCCAACTTATCTCCACCACCATCAATATTGTGCAACTCTACTTTATTTAGTTCTTTAAATTTAATCATTATAATTCCCTCCTGTAGGATAAATTTTGTACTCAACGTTGTTTACATTCTTATTGTATCAAAGATTTCTTAGTTTAGTTCATTTATTACCTAAAATGATATTTTCTATACCTAAAATAAAATAATAAAAAACTCGAAAATCCCAATCTTAACTAAAGTTAATTTTCTCGAGTTTCTTTAATGTGTTTTTATTTTATTCATTAACTTTCCTAATTATTAGTCCAATAAAATATTTCCACTAGGACAGCTGCTATAAACAAAAATGTTAGCACACCTAGGACTATAGCGTGTATTCTTCTTTTGAAATATAGATATCCTATAAATTCTCTAATAAAAGCATTAAGACTGAAATAAAACTTTGTCGGTGCTCCATAACCAATACATCTAAATCCTAAAGTTCTTGCTTGAACCAATGCACGATAAACGTGATAATAATTCTTCACTACTGCGAAACTTTTATCAGCTGGAATAAATTTCTTTGAAAAAATAATATTTTCTTCAGTTCGTGTCGATTTATCTTCTAAGATTATATCTTTTTCATCAACACCTTGCTCAAGAGCATAATTTTTCATCGCAAATGCTTCAGATACCACTTCATCAGGACCTTGTCCACCCGACATGATTAGCTTACTCCCAGGATTAGCTTTATAAACCTTTATCCCTTTTCTAATTCTACTAGCTAAAAGAGGTGTTACCCTTTCACCAATCAATCCTGCACCTAAGACCACTACATAATCAATCTTTCTCGGTAAGATATTAATAAAATTTAAAACACTAGATACTAAATAAGACATCGCTATACATAAAAAATATAAGACTACTAAACTGATATAAACATAAAGTGTATTTAACAGAATATTGTCACGTGTGTAGGTAGCAACACGTGGCCAATATGTAAAATAACCTACCAGAAAGAAAAATACAGCTAGACTTAGTAGGTTACCTACTCTTAATCCTTCTCTTCTAATAAGCATAAACGAATTGTATAAAAACATAATGACTACCACCATTGGAAGCAAAGTGAATATTACCACCGCTATAAAAAGTAATACTACACCTAAATTGTATAATAATCTATTGTCTTGTGCATGATTAGTAATAAAAGCCATTACATAAAAAATAAAACTTAAACCTGTCGCTATAAAAAATATCCCTAAAAACAAGTTCCTTCTGTCAAAATACAAAACAGATAAGAACAATAAAAGGAATATCACAAAAACTATAAACGAACCTATTATCATAAAAAACTCCTACTTAATATATCTATAATATAAATTATATTGCAAACCAAGATACGTGTCAATCTTGCATAAAAATCAAATGGGCAAATTTCTTAGTAAAAAATATAAAAATAAGGAATACTAGATTCGATTTAATCTCTGAACGTTACATTTTTCAGCAACCCCTGATTATAACACAATCCACTATTCCTCATATTTTTATTATTCAGTTCTTAACGCTTCGACTGGATCTTTTTTCGCAGCTATTCTCGATGGAATAATACTTGCGATAAGTGTTAGCACTAAGCTAAGAGCTATTAATCCAATTGATGATTGAGCATTCAATGACGCTGTGAATGCTTCGACTTTTAGCGCCTTAGCAATACTTCCACTTATTGGAACTGATAAAAGCATAGTCACCACTACACCTACAGTACCGGAAATAAATCCGATTAACCCTGCTTCTGCGATAAAGATTCTTGTAATATCTTTTTTTCGAGCACCAATTGCACGTAAAATACCAATTTCCTTCGTTCTTTCCACCACAGATACATACGTTAGTATCCCAATCATAATAGATGATACAATTAACGATATTCCTGCAAATGCCGATAAGATCAATGAAATTGTATTAATCATTTGTGACATAATCGTCGTCATTTGCTTTGCTAAATCCGCATACGTAATACTATATTTATGATAATCTGAGCTATCTGAACCATATTTCTCTGCTACTTTCTTGTTAAAATCATTTATAACCCCAGCTATTTTATCACGATCATTGAAAGACTTCGGATAAATATTAATTGCACTCGGTGCAGTTTTTGCGCCTAATGTAGCAAGTAGTTGTTCAGCTGTATCGCTATCCATCTTCTGATTAGTTATAACATTTCTAGTCTTGTCTTTTTGTTGAGCCACTACAATATCTGACTTCGCTTCTTTTTCAATCATTGATTTTTGTAAAGCTCTTGTGTAACCAATCGTCATCTGAGGTCTAGTAAAACTATCTTTAGCTTTTAATATAGCTACTACTTTAACCTTAGTTCCTGAATCATACATCTTACCATCAACATCACGCGGAACAAATCTATCGGCTATTTTTCTATAATAGTTATTATTATCTATAACGCTAAACTCTTTTCCGATAACATCTTCATACTTAACCTTTGTATTTTCATCAAATCCTAAAGCTTTTATCGTAGCTTTATCGATTTCATTATTCTTCGCAGTAAATAACATAACTTCATTATCACTAGGATATTCGAAATTATCTTTAGATGATTTTACCACTTCATATTGATTCATAATTAGATTCTTATCTTCTGGCAATACGCCAAAAATACTATCATTTAATGACGTTTGTTCTTGTTTTACAGCAACAACTTCACCTTTTGTATTTTTAGTTAATGCTTGTAATTTATAACCTTCTGCAAAATCAATCGCAGAGTAATAATCCTTCGCATTATTTTGAATATAATTTATAAATGTTTCTCCATTCCCTAACGAATCAACTGAGTATAAATTTCTATGCACATCACGACGTGACTTTGGCACCAATTCAGAACCATTAGAATCTTTTTCCGAGTTATCATCATCAACACTTAATCCAAAATTCACTTGATTCGCACTTATCATAATTGGCATAGATGATAAGTTTTCGTTTTGCATCGTTTGGATATACTTATCCATCCCTGATGAAATAGCTAATACTAAACCGATACTAATAATTCCGATACTACTAGCAACAACCGTCATAAACGTACGGAACTTCTTCGTAAGTAGGTTTTTAAAACTAGATTTAATCGCACTAGTAAATGCCATCGCAGTTTTCTTCAAAGCAAAACCATTATCAGCAACCTCTTCAGCTACATACGGATTAGTATCTTCTTGAATCTCTCCATCTTTAACTCGTACTATTCTATCACTGTACTCTTTTGCCAGTTCTGGATTGTGCGTTACCATTATAACTAACTTCGTCTTACTTATCTCTTTAATAAGTTCCATAATCTGAACACTAGTCTTACTGTCTAACGCTCCTGTAGGCTCGTCAGCAAGAATAATCTTCGGATCAGTAACTAATGCACGAGCAATAGCTACCCTTTGCATCTGTCCACCGGAAAGTTGATTAGGTTTTTTATACAGATGATCAGCTAATCCAACATCTTCCAGTACTTTTTTCGCCTTCTCATCATTTTCTGCATTTGACTGACCTGAGATAGATAAAGCTAATTTTACATTTTCTATAACACTTAAATGAGATATTAAATTATAACTTTGAAAAACAAAGCCGATAGTTCCATTTCTATAACTATCCCAATCTCTATCTTTAAACTCTTTAGTAGAGCGCCCCATAAGAACCATGTCACCAGATGTGTACTTATCTAATCCACCAATAATATTTAATAACGTTGTTTTCCCACTTCCACTTGCACCTAAAATCGATACAAACTCATTTTCTCTAAAATGAATATTTACAGATTTTAGTACTTCTACTTCACTACCACCAGTATTATACTTCTTAACTATATTTTTAAGTTCTAACACTCTATGTCCTCCTAATTTATTATTAGACAAACTTAAACTTTTCTTTACATAAAACTTCTCGTGTATGTAATTATAGCATACAATATATCCCCATTAAAAGAATACTCTCTTCTAAGAATACATGTATGCTATATATGATGATTACTAACCTTTATATTTTTTAACCAAGTAAAAAGGTAAAACTGTAGAGACAATCGCAAAAATAACTATTAAAACTATCGCTACTATAGAACTGAAGAATCCACTAATGAATATAACAACTCCACTAAAAGTCATATGTAATGCATAAGCTCTAATTACTTTTTGCTCATTGACACCTTTTTCTAAACCAAAAAGATTAAAATTGTATTTTCCCCAAAATTCTTTTTTTGGTAGGTAATTTCCAAGAATAATAAACACTATACCCATAACAAACGCTGTTAATTGTGTAACATTAAAATTATTATCTAAAGCATATGCTACTATGCCACCTTGAACTAGAACACTTATCAAAGGTATAATCCCCTTAATTATTAGCGCACCTTTTTTAGGCGTTTTATCAAAGTCAACTACTAGCGAAATTATGACCTGAACTACCGCTAAAAATATCGGAACATCGATAATCGCACGAGTCTTACTCACAAAATTATTAGGCTCTCCATTAAAATTAAAATGTACGGCTATCTGTTCAGGTAGCACATCATAATAATAAACTCCAATCAATATAGGCAATAAACAAATACCGACACTTAAAAACAAACTTTTTTTATCTACTCTCATCGTTTTTTCCTCCTAAACCATAGATCCAGACAAGCACTTCTTCGAATACACTGGCATTTAATTCATAGTATATAAAATTTTTATGTCTAGATTCTAATATCAAACCTGCTTTTTTTAATTGCGTTAAATGATACGATACAGTCGCCCCAGATAGATTAAATTCTGAAGCTAACTCTCCTGCACTTTTCTTCTCTTCTTTCAACATTTCTAATATATTTCTTCTTACCGGATCAGATATCGCCTTTAAAGTTTCACTCATCCCATGTATATCACCTCTTTATATAACGAACTGCAATTCTATTTAGATATCTTTCTAAATAGATTATAACTCTATTATTTTTTTAAGTCAATAACTATTTAGAAAATTTTCTAAATAGTTGTTAGAATTTGTTTAACACAACCTATTAGCTGTACTATAAATTACAATATTTTTATGATTATTTTTTTTAATAATAAGATTATATTTATCTATATGATATTATAATTAATATCTATTATACAATTACACTCTACATCAAACACGTTTTCATTTGAAATTTTCAAGCAAATATTACAACAACAACTTTGAAAGCGTATTAATTTTATGGAATATATTATCTGTACTATACATTTAACACTGTTGACAAACTTTGTTATTCTCTTTAAAATAATAATTGTAAGCGTTATCTATAGTCTGTTGTACTATCTTTATATATTATATTTTAGATGAATACTAGATGCCAAAAATGATAATTTAATACGTTATTTTAATCTACTATTCATCTAGAATATAAAAAAATTAAAAGGAGATTATATTATGAAATTAGCACTATTTAACTTGAGAGAAGATGAAAGACCATTTGTTGATGCCTGGTTAAAAGAACATCCTGAAGTAGAGATTGATCTTCATGAAGGAGAACTTCAAGCAGAAACAAAACACTTATTAGAAGGGAAACAAGGAGCAGTAATGTTCCAAAATAGACCATTTGCTAAAGAAGTATACGATTATGCAAAAGAACAAGGTGTTAAAGTTATCGCAAACAGAATGGCAGGATTCGATATTTATGATATAAAATATATGCGTGAATTAGGAATTAGCATGACTAACGTTCCTCGTTACTCTCCAAACGCAATCGCAGAACATGTTGTTACTACTGTCTTATATATTAGTAGAAATATTAAAAAAATACTTAACAATGTTGAAAAACATGATTTTACATGGAATAAAAATATAATTTCTCGAGAACTAAAAACTCTTACTGTAGGTGTCCTAGGAACAGGAAACATTGGACGCCAAGCTGCAACACTATTTAAGGGACTAGGTTGCAAAGTTATTGGTTATGATTTATATCCTTCTGACGCTGCTCGTGAAGTTTTAGAGTATGTTGACAGCATAGATGAATTACTAGCTCAATCTGATGTTGTGACTATTCATGTACCTGCTACAAAAGAATATACTCATATGGTAAATGATGATTTCTTCAGTAAAATGAAAGATGGCTCTATCTTCGCTAATGCTGCTCGTGGTGTTCTTGTTGATACTAAAGCCGTTATTCGTGCTCTAGATAGCGGAAAATTATTAGGAGCTAGCCTTGATGTATACGAAAACGAAGGAAACTACGTTCCTAAAGACTTCTCAAATAAAGACTTCGATGATAAATTAATGCAAGAATTAATCGATAGAGATGATATCATCTACACTCCACATACTGCATTCTACACAGAAACAGCTGTTAAAAACCTTGTAGAAGGTGCATTAAACGCTGCTGTCGAAGTGATTACTACTGGAGATTCTCCTAATATTGTCAACAAATAGTTAGTTATATTATATTCATTGATTCTGACTTATTTTATAAAGAGGAATATACTTGATAATATTTATCGGTTATTCCTTTTTATATTTTTTTAACTTTCTAAATGATATTATCTGTAAGTTTGCATAACCTAAATATTTTTACTAATTCTTTGTTTAACAGCGTTTAATATTGTATATACAGGATTAAATATATAAAAATATTATATTAAAAAATTTTTATAAACTCTTGTTTCATTTGACAACCATCGACATTTTGTTAAAATAAAGATGTAAGCAGTTAGTAGGATAATTTTATCGTTAAAATATCTTAGTATAATTAATATTATTTATATTTTTTTCGATTATACTATTTGTTGCATTTTGATATTAATTATTACTAAAATATCGTTTCAGAAGTTCTTCAAAAAATCCATATCATCTTAAACATAAATTTTGAAAAATTTCTTAATAGCATATGATAAGCATTATATGAGTTAATAGATAGAAGAGGATATATCTGTATACCTCATACAATCGTCTAGATTGTTCTTAAAACTGTGGAAGTATATTATTCTTCCATTTTTACGGCTATACTTGTTATAGTCATAATTTCCTTTCGATTGTTAAATTTATTTAACAATAAACTTTTAATTTAATATCGGAAGCAATTCCGATTACTACAAAATAACAATTTACCCTAAATTCTTATTTTGTGTTCATATAACGAAAAGCGGTCCATTACGGGCCACTTTTTGTTTTTTTATTCAACATCGTATTCATTATCTTAGTTTTTTATATGACGAAAAAGAAGAAGTAAGACTTAATCCTACTTCTTCTAATTTTATATTTAATATTAGTCGATTACTGAAACTTTTAAGAAGTTTGTTGATCCAACGTTACTTCTTGAAGTGTTTACTGGGATACCTCCAGTGATTACGATAGCATCACCTTTTTTAGCGTATCCTGAAGTTTCAGCGATGTTTTTAGCTGTATCTAACATTTCGTCAGTTGATTTAACTTGTTCAGAAATTTGAGCGTCTACACCCCATACTAAGCTTAATCCACGAGCAACTTTTTCACTTGGAGTTACAGCTAAGATAGCTGCATTTGGACGGTATTTAGAAATTAATCTAGCTGTTTGTCCTGATTCAGTGTAAGTTACGATTGTGTGTAAGTCTAAGTTTAGAGCTGTGTATCCTACAGATACTCCAATTGCGTTTGTAATATCTTTAGAAACGATTTTTTTAGAACGATCTTTTAAGATACGAGAGTAATCTTGCATTTCTTCAGTACGTTTAGCGATTGTAGCCATTGTACGAACTGATTCGATTGGGTAAGCACCTGCTGCAGATTCTCCTGATAACATGATTGCATCAGTACCATCGTAGATTGCGTTAGCTACGTCAGATACTTCGGCACGTGTTGGACGTGGGTTTTTTTGCATTGAGTCTAACATTTGAGTAGCTGTGATTACGAATTTACCAGCTGCATTACATTTAGCAATGATGTCTTTTTGCATAATTGGTACTTCTTCTGCTGGTACTTCAACCCCAAGGTCACCACGAGCAATCATGATACCGTCAGATACTTCGATGATTTCATCGATGTTATCGATAGCTTCTTGACATTCGATTTTAGGGATGATTTGAACGTGCTCACATCCTTCTTCTTTAAGAATACGTCTAACTTCTAATACGTTTTCTTTAGTACGAACGAATGAAGCAGCAACGAAGTCAATATCATTTTTACATCCGAAACGGATATCTTCTTCATCTTTTGGAGTAATACCTGGTAATTTTGTAGATACACCTGGAACGTTAACTCCTTTTTTGTTTTTAAGTACTCCACCGTTTTGTACTGTAGTGTAGATTAATCCTGCTTCAGCATCTACGCTGTTTACAGTTAATCCGATTAATCCGTCGTCAAGCAGGATAGTGTCTCCAGCTTTAACATCGTGTACTAATTCTCCATAAGTAATTGAGAATTTTTCTGGAGTTCCTAGAACTTCTGTCATAGAAACGATAACGTCTTTTCCAGTTTCTAACATGATTGCATCATTTTCCATGTTGTTAGTTCTGATTTCAGGTCCTTTAGTATCTAAAAGAATAGCTAAGTTAGTTCCTGTAGCTTCTCTTACTTCTTTAATAGTTTGAATTCTTGCTCCGTGTTCTGAGTAGTCACCGTGTGAGAAGTTAAGACGACATACGTTCATCCCTAATTCTACCATTTCAGTAAGTTTTGCTTTATCTTCAGACTTAGGTCCAATTGTACAAATTATTTTAGTTTTTTTCTGTATCATAAATATACCTCTTAATTTTTTATCTTTTAATATTTTAACTCATTTTCATTATGTTTTCAAATATTTTCTCGAAAAATACTATTTTTATCTAAAGAAAACGTTTTTTAAACTAAATTGAAAGTTGTTTAGAAACCTCGTAGATAGAAAGATCCACATTATGAACATCACTAAATACGTCTTCAAAACGAGTACTTACAAGTTTGTTGTTTTGAATACCTACTGCACGTCCTGATTCTCCAGCTAATAATAGTTGAACAGCATAGTTACCTAGACGAGATGCTAATACTCTGTCTTGAGCTGTTGGAGTACCACCACGTTGGATGTGTCCTAAAATAGTTGCTCTTACTTCTTCTCCTGTAAGTTCTTTAAGTTTTGCAGCTAGTTCTTGTCCACCCATTACACCTTCAGCAAGTACGATGATTGAGTGTTTTTTACCACGATCTTCACCAGCTTTAATACGTGCAACAACTTCTTCGATATCTTCTTTTTTCTCTGGAATTAGAAGACTTTCACTTCCTCCAGCAATACCAGCGAATAATGCTAAATCCCCTGCATTACGCCCCATTACCTCGATAATGAATGCACGCTCGTGACTTGATGCTGTATCACGAACTTTGTCAATAGCGTCAACGATTGTGTTAAGCGCAGTATCAAATCCTATAGTGTAATCTGTACAACAAATATCGTTATCGATTGTTCCTGGAACTCCGATAGTTTGAATATTCATTTCGTTACTTAAAGCCATAGCTCCACGGTATGAACCATCTCCACCGATTACTACTAGTCCATCAATTCCTAATGCTTCTAAGTTCTTAATAGCACCTTTTCTAACTTCTGGGTTAGCGAATTCTGGAAGACGAGCTGAGTAAAGCATTGTTCCTCCACGGTTAATGATGTTACCAACATCTCCAACTTCAAGTTTTTTAATGTTGTTTTCTACTAATCCTTTGTATCCTTGATATACTCCATAAACTTCTAATCCATTATAGATTGCTGTTCTTACAACGGCACGCACAGCTGCGTTCATTCCTGGTGCATCCCCACCACTTGTTAAAACTGCTATTTTTTTCATGTAGTCTTACCTTCCTCGTATTTGTTATTAATTATTTTTTAATTTACTTATCAACAATATCATATTTTTGTTATTTTTTCTAGTAAAAACATAATTTTGTTTAATTTTTGTTCGAATTTTTTTGTTTTTTTTAAGAGTATGCTATTTTGATACGTTTTCCTGGGAAATTTTCAAAAAATTTATGAACAAATTCCTGTTCGTTTTCTATTGATATCGTTTTACCTCTGTTAGTATCATTGTTCAGTAAAGCTACAACCTTGACTTTACCTACCTCCGACTTATACTCATTTAAAAATTTAAGTATTTCTTCATCAACTATCGTATAGATAATTTTTACATTACTAAGGCAGTACTCTCTATAATTTCTAAGACTTGCAATTTTTTCTAAGATATATTGTTCTCTTCCATTTCGAATCTGTTTTTTCAATGTCATTACCGCAAAACTCCCTACTTTTATAAATACATTAGCGTACTTATAAACACTTGGGAATACAGTAACATCATAATCATTCTTCCCATCATTTACAGTTAAAAATGCCATATAATCACCGTTTTTAGTCTTAATTTCTTTTCTTGTAATTATTTCAACATAACTATCACTAAGTTCAGCTCCTATATACTGTAATGGCAGATAAGAATATTTCTCTTTTTCAACTTGAACGGGATGTTTTAAAAAGTACGTACCCGTCACTTCTTTTTCCATTTGGATTCTTTCAGTAATAGAATAATCTTCTACCTCTTCGACTTTCAGTGTTAATCCACTTTCAGCGGATAAGGCAACTCGAACATTATTTATATACTGCCTATTATCTGAATAATAATCGTCGACTTTTTTCATTAACGTAGCACGATTATATCCAAAAGTATCCAAAGCTCCCGCCTTAACTAAAGAAACCGCCGCTTGATAGTCTACTTTTTTATTCATACGTTTTAAGAAATCATCTATATCTAAGTAGCGTCCAAAATTTATTCTATCTTGTACTATTTCATACCCACTTCTATATCCAACATTCTTAATCGCAGTTAGAGCAAATACAATATCATTTTTATAAACACTAAAATTCGATAAACTTCGATTCACATCAGGTTTTAACAGATTTATTCCTAGGTTATTAAGTTCTTGCTTATACTCATTAATTTTTTTCTCACTACTAATTACGTTGTTTAATAAAGCCGTCATAAAGTACTTAGTATAATAAACTTTTAAATATGCCAAGCGATACGCAAGCATACTGTATACAACCGCGTGACTCTTATTAAAACCATAATTCGCAAAAGTTACAATAAGATCAAAAAGTTTCTTGGCAACTTGCAGATCATATCCTGCAGCAACACTCTTCTCTACGAAGATACGTCCATAGTACTCTAAGTCTTCTTTTTTCTTTTTACTTACAGCTCTTCTCATATTATCCGCTTCGTTCAAACTCATATGAGCGAAATTCACCGCAATCAACATAATCTGTTCTTGATAAACTATTACCCCGTAAGTATCTTTTAATATTTTTTCTAAATGAGGATGCGGATATACCACTTGCTCTTCTTTATTTTTTCTTCGCACATAGACTTCTATCTGAGCCATTGGCCCCGGTCTATAAAGAGCATTCATCGCAACAATATCATTAAACTCCGTAGGTTTCAAAAGATTTAATTTCTCTTTCATCCCACTAGATTCAAATTGGAAGATACCTTCTGTTTTACCTTTAGCAAATAATTCATACACTTTAGGATCTTGGTAATTTATCTTCGTTATATCAAATGTCGGATTTTCTTTTTTTATCTCTTCAACAATACTCGATACCATCGTAAGATATCTAATACCTAAAAAATCTATTTTTAATAAACCAACACTCTCAACATCATCCATCGTCCATTGTGTTAAATACTTCGTCATATTTGATTCAGCAAGTGGTGCATAGTTGACCAAAGGTTTATCATCACTTATTACTATCCCAGCTGCATGCACCGATGGATTCTTCGGTAAGTTCTCTAAACTCAGCGCTATACTAAACCAACGTTTATTAATATTACTCTGATTAATAAACACCCTTAACTCTTCTGATATTTCGTAACATTCTTTCAATGTTCTTGTCGAACTAATATTACTACTAATAAATTTTAAAGTCTGTTCATCAAACTGCAATATTCTCGCCGATTCTCTTGCAGCACTCTTCGATTGAAATGTAGTAAAAGTAATAATTTGTGCAACCTTATCCTGACCGTACTTCTCTTCTACATATTTTATAACTTCATCACGTCTAGTATCTTGGAAGTCAATATCAATATCAGGCATAGATATACGCTCTTTGTTTAAAAATCTTTCGAATAGAAGACTGTATTCTAATGGATCCGCTTCTGTTATATCTAGTAAATAACAGACTAAACTTCCCGCAGCACTACCACGTCCTGCTCCTACTAGGATTCCATTATCTTTCGCATATTTCACAAAATCATAAACAATTAAGAAATAATCGTTAAACCCCATCTCATCAATAATCTTAAGCTCATAACTATAGCGTTTTTTATAAGGATATAAATCTTTGCCAACTAGCTTTTCTTTTACACCTTTTTGAACCAAGTAATGCAGGTACTCTTTAGAAGAAAACTTAGAATATATGTCTTCTTTTTCTCCATAAACATACTTAGGAAGATGATAGCCCGAAAAGTTCAGCTCATATTGACATTTATCAACAATATTTTGCTGATTTACAAATGACTTCTTAAAAATCAAATGTAATTCTTCATCACCGGGTGCTAATATTTCTTCAAAATCCTTCTGTTCTCTTACGAATTCATCTCCTGAAATAGTTGTCAGTTCTTGTATATTTAATTTTTTATTATCGCGAATAGCACGACTAACAATGACTTGCTGATAGTTCTCTTTATTAAGATAATAACTAGGCTTCGTATAAACAACATTTTCATAAAAACTATACGGGCTTACTTGAAAACTTTCATTAAAACCGAAGTAAAAATCATAATTGCTAAAAAGATTGTTTAAGTATGAAAATTCCATACTGTCTCTAAGTTCATCAACAACTATTAAAACAAAGTCTTCGCTATATTCTTTCATCTCGCTAGAAAAATCTTCTATAGTCCACTCTTCTCCATTCATAAACTTAGTCGAAATCTCTAATAATTTATAGAACATCTTCTCAGATTTACACAGTATGTTGAATTTTAGAAAACCAATCCCGTATCCTAAGCTTACTTCTAATCCTTGAATAAGGTTAATTCCAGCTTTCTTAGATTCTTTATGAGCTTTTATCGCTCCGTACATATTCGGATCAACGATAACAACAGCTCTTTGATTATCTCTTGCTAATTTTAAAAACATACTTTCATACTTTATAGTACTGTTCAAAAGATCATACGCACTATGCACCTGCAAATTGTAATACATACTAATATCCTCCTTTCCTCAATATTTCTAGTTCTGTTTAATCGATATTATCCGCAAAGTGGATTATACTCATCTTCTTCTGAAGAACATCCCATATTTTCTCCATAATTTTTACTTTGTTCATTAAAATATCGATATACTCGTTTGTTATCATCACCCATAAAGTAAATTGGGTTAAACTGTGTATATTTCATATTTCCTTCTTCGTCTAAAAGATTCTCACAGACTACTCTACGTTTTATAGAAGCTACAAAATTCGTATACTTTCCATATTCTGAAATATTTTCTACTTTACATTCAAGTGACAAAATACATTCATCCATTACCGGTGCATCAATGTATTTTGCTGGATCATACGTCATATCCGCCATTCCAATTTTATTCTGACCTGAATGGAAACCTGCAATCTCAACCTTGCTAAGTATTTGTTGACACGGTACGTTAACAGTAAATTCTCCATATTCTTTAATGTTATCGACCGCATTACTATCTGTCGAAAGTCCAACTGTAATCATATCACCTAAAGAATATGATGAACTACAAGCTGTCACATTGTATCTCCATTTTTTATCTTTATATCCTATTAATATTACTGGAAAGCCGTAATATAACTTACTGGTTTTAGTTTCTAATTTCATCTTCCTCTATCCTCTTTATTTTTTCCTTTCATAGTATACTCTTCCTTATTTATCCTATCTCTTAGCTATGAAAGCTAATACTTTTTCTTCTGAATGTTCTTTACTAAATTCAAATCCATCGAACTTTATTTTTTTCATCTCTTCTACTGATGAAACTTTGTTTTTTACAAGTTCTGTTAAAAATTTACCTCTTGCTTTTTTAGAAATCGTAGAGTGTACTTTTAATTTTCCTTCTTTTTCTTCCATAAAGCTGATTTTAATAAATTTCTCTTTTTGATTTTTTGAAAATACTTCTTCAAATTCACTAGATAATAATGAAACAACAAACTCTTCACCTTTAATACTTTCATCATAACTAGCTCGCCAGAAATTCTTTAAAGACTCTCCTGAGATTTTTACATTTTGTAAAAAATCTAGTCTATGTTCTTGGATCAAATCATAAGCACCAATTATACCATATAACGACGTTGTAATAAATACATTTTTCTCTATATACTCTTTATCTGCTTCATCAAAATTATCTCGATTTATATTTCTATACATTAGTCCATTGAATAAGTCTAATGCTTTATAACTTTTTGCTGTGTTGTTTTTTATATCTTGCCAGCGAGAGAATTCTTCCATCGCCTTATCTTCTTTAATTTTATAAACTTTAGCTAAATCTTGTGCACTAAACTTAGCAAATTCAGCAACTATTTCATTACTTTTTTCACTAAGTTCTAACGCTTCTTGCGGCGTTGCTTTTTTGTTTAGTTCTTTAGCTGTCGGTATTAAAATTTTCATTATTATTCCTCTTCTTCAGGTAACTCTAAGAAGCTGTTTTCGATTAAACTTTCTACTTCCATTAATACGAAATTGTATTCTGTTGCCTCTATTGCAGGATTAATAATTAATGTATTGAAGTACCCAACTACAAAATCACGATTAGCAACTTCAAGTTTGAACATATACTCACTAATTTCATCGACTAAAAATGCTGTTTCTTTTAGTACTTTATCCTCATAAGTATTCGCATAATGAACTTTTTCTAAAAGTCTACGAATTTCTAAATCGGCATATTCTTTTGCGAAACGATCGCGAATATGTTTTGCAAGCTCCTCTGTTTTAAGCGCTACTGTGTTAAATTTTTCTTTTTGTAAAACACCATTTTCCTCTAATTTCTCTAATAATGCTGTTAAAGATTTGTGTAAACTATTCATTGTATTTCTCCTTTATTTTATAATAAATTATTTTAAAAACTATCATTCTCTATTTTATAAGAAAAATACGAAAAACGCTAATAATACGCTATATAATAATCTATTCTCTTTGTTCTATCCCCCACTTTCAATATACAATTATACATTGTCTTCAGCTTTTAAACATTATTAGAAAATGATATAATATTAGTGACATAACTATTTCGAGGTGGAGTATGAAAAAATACATAATGGCAATAGATCAAGGTACTACTAGTTCTAGAGCGATAATTTTTAATAAGAAAGCAGAAATAATAGCGAGTAGTCAAAAAGAGTTTCCTCAGATTTTCCCTCAATCTGGATGGGTTGAACATGATGCTAATGCAATTTGGAACTCTGTTCAATCAGTAATCGCAGAAGTATTTATCGAAAGTGGAATAAAACCGAATCAAATTGACAGTATCGGTATTACAAATCAACGCGAAACAACTGTAATTTGGGATAAAAATACTGGGTTACCTATTTATAATGCAATTGTTTGGCAAAGTAGACAAAGTGCTGATATAGCAAGTAAGATTGTTAACGATGGTTATAAAGACATGATACATCAAAAGACTGGATTAGTAGTTGATGCATATTTCTCAGCTACTAAGATACGTTGGATTTTAGATAATGTTCCTGGAGCTCAACAACGAGCTGAAAATGGCGAACTACTGTTTGGAACTATCGATACATGGCTAGTTTGGAAACTTACAGGTGGGAAAACTCACGTTACCGACTATACAAACGCAGCTAGAACGATGTTATTTAATATCAAAGATTTAACTTGGGATAAAGAAATTTTAGAAATTCTTAATATACCCGAATCTCTATTACCTGAAGTAAAATCTAACTCAGAAGTATACGGAAAAACCATAGACTATCATTTCTACGGTGGGGAAGTTACGATTAGCGGGCTTGCCGGAGACCAACAAGCTGCTCTTTTCGGACAACTTGCCTTTGATAAAGGAATGATAAAAAATACATACGGTACAGGATCATTCATTATTATGAATACTGGAGAAAATATGGAACTTTCTAAAAATAACCTGCTAACAACTATTGGTTTTGGAATAAATGGTAAAGTTTATTACGCTTTAGAAGGATCTATTTTTATTGCAGGAAGTGCTATTCAATGGCTACGAGATGGTTTACGTTTAATTAAAAAATCATCTGAAACAGAATCATTAGCATACAATTCTAAAAATAACAACGAAGTATACCTAGTGCCAGCTTTCACAGGATTAGGCGCTCCTTATTGGAATCCAAATGCTCGTGGAACTATTTTTGGTCTAACACGTGCTACTTCAAAAGAAGATCTAGTTAAAGCTACGTTACAATCTATCGCTTATCAAGTACGCGATATTATCGATACTATGAAAATTGATGCGAATGTAGAAATACCCCTTCTTAAAGTTGATGGAGGAGCTGCTAACAACGATTACTTGTTAGAATTCCAAGCTAATATACTAGGTGTTAAGGTAGCTCGTGCAGAAAATCTCGAAACAACGGCATTAGGTGCTGCATTTTTAGCAGGTCTTGCTACTGGTTACTGGAAAAACTTAGATGAACTAAAAAACCTAAATACAGCAGGGAAACTATTCATTCCTACTATGGAAAAAGAAGAACGAGAAAAACTATATAAAGGTTGGAAACGCGCAGTAAGAGCTACACAGATTTTTGCGGATGGACGATACTAATTTTAAGAGATTTATTTACCAGTACTAAACGTTTTGGAAAATAAAAAAAATCACTTAATTGAGTCAGCCAAAAAGTATTAACTGCTAACCTTTACTCGTTAGAGGAGAAAGGAATTATAGAAAGAGAAGTGCCCCCAGAAGTGCCACCTCGCGTCGAATACAGATTTACAGATTTAGGGAAAACTCTAGACCCCATTATTAAGAGTATGCATGACTGGGGAGAATTTTACAAATCTATATTTTAAAAAGAAGTATCTTTACTCATAATGAGTTAAGATACTTCTTTTTAATTATTTATACTTTGGAATCCATTTAAAATCTCGAACCGCTTTCGCCATATCTTTTTCTTGAGCACGAGCCAATCCTTGTTCTTGTGCTTTTTTAGCGACCGCTTCTGCTACTTTAATAGAAACATCTGCAACATATTTGAACGGAGGCAACACTGGAGCTCCAGGTTTAGTAATATCTGTAATTCCACTTAATGAGTGTGCCGCTGCACCAATCATTTCATCTGTTAAAAGGCTAGCTTCTGATGCCAACACTCCAAGCCCTAACCCTGGATATATAAGGGCATTGTTAGCTTGACCAATAATGTACTCTACACCTTTATACATAACATTATCAGAAGGAATACCTGTTGCTACAAACGCTTTACCATCAGACCAAACAATCAAATCTTCTGCTGATGCTTCTGCTAATTTAGTAGGATTTGATAACGGAAATATACATGGACGCTCAGTATTTTGACACATAGCTTCGACTACCTCCTTAGTAAAAGTATTCGGCTGTGTCGAAGTTCCTACTAGAATAGTTGGTTTAACAGTTTTAACAACTTCTAATAAATCTGTTAATTTATCAGCATTTGGAAAATTAGCACGGTTTTTAGCAAACGGTTTTTGTTCAGGAGTTAAATCATCCATATCATCGAAGAGAAGCCCTTGTTTATCTACCATAAAGAAACGTTCATATGCTTCTTCTTCAGATAACCCTTGACTTACCATCTCACATAGCACACGTGATGCAATTCCTGCACCTGCGGTTCCCCCACCATAACAAAGATATACTTGGTCAACTAATTTTTCACCTGTAATATCCATAGCTCCAAAAATACCTCCTAGAGTTACGATACCTGTCCCTTGAATATCATCATTAAATGTTGGGATGTTTTTTCGATATTTTTCCAGTATATTCGCCGCATTCATTCGTCCAAAGTCTTCCCAATGTAAATAAAGTTTAGGGAATAAACGTTCAGCAGTTTGGACGAATTGGTCAATAAACTCATAATATCGCTCTCCTCGTACACGTTCATGACGATTACCTAGATAATTCGGATTATTACGTAATTCCTCACGATTTGTTCCTGCATCAATAACTAACGGAAGAACCATAGAAGGATCAATTCCTGCCGCTCCTGTGTAGACCATAAGTTTACCTACAGAAATATCTACTCCATTAACACCCCAATCTCCTATCCCCAATATACCTTCTGCATCAGTAACTACTATTAGACGTATATCACGGTTATCTGCTGCATTTTTAAGGGTTTCTTCTATATTTTCAGGATGATTAATATCTAGATATCCTGCATATTGTGGCTCAACAAAAAGATCGCTATAACCCTCGATAGTATCTGCAATTGTTGGGTCATACACAATTGGATTGAACTCTTCTAAGTGTTGAGAAAATAAATAATAGAAAAGCGTGCGATTTGTATTAAAAATCTCCATCAAAAATAGACGTTTTTCTAAATCGTTTACTTTTGTTTGCATTTGCGCATAGGTTTGTGCCACTTGTTCTTCAATAGTTTGAATATAAGGGGGCAATAACCCAATAAGGTCTAGTTCCTTTCGCTCCTCCTGTGTAAAGGCAGTTCCTTTATTAAGGAACGGATCATTTAAAATGCTATGTCTTTTCATTGGAAAATCCTCCATTATCTTTAAATTATTATATTACACCCTTATGTAAATTGATATTATAACTATACTCCCATTTATTAAAAATTAATTAAAAGAATTACAAATCTCCTAAACTAAAATATACAAAATAGATAATAATTCTCACTCCTCTTTTATTTATATATAGTAAGAAGCATCTTTACTCATAATGAGTGGGTCCTGCACCCAAAAAATTGGACAAAATATTAAGTTATTTTTGTTTAGTGTTTTAAACTTTAAAGTCAGTAAATTTTATTACTTTTAGTGACTTTCATTCCTTACAGTTATTTTAAATTTTTCAAACTATTTAGTCAAGAATTTTTTAAAATATGATGAATGAGATAAGCCTAAAATTTCTAATGGTATATTTAATTTATATGTTTTCTTTAATTCTTCTACTATTTTTGTTTTCTCTTCGTTTGAGATTGTTTTAACCTTATCTCCCTCAACTTTTTTAAAACTGCATTTTCTACACGTAAGTACTCAAGTTCCTTCTCTAATTGTTCAACTTTTGATAATTCTTTATTTTCAATATTTTTATTATTTTTCTTCATCTTACTAGGTCTTCCTTTCGGTTTCTCTAGTATAGTATACCCGTTTTCTTTAAACTTTAAAATCCAATTACATAGTAAACCATGATTTGGTAATGCGTACTTTAATGAAGTAGCGTGTATAGAATTTCCAAATATTAACACTTCATTGATTATATCTAGTTTTAATCGTGGTGGATAATATGTATTTTTCTCTTTAATCAGTATTAGCTCACCATGTAAATCAGCTAATCTAATTATGTAGTTCACATTACTAAGATTTATTTTAAACTTTTTAGATAGTTCTTTGTTTGAGTACCCTTCTTTCTTAAGTCTATACATTTCTATCTTATTTTCATCTGTTAATTTCATAATAAATATCCCCAAAATTTGGATAAATTTTGGGGACTATTACCTATTCTATTATACTTTTTTCTTATTCTATTCATGTCTTATTTCTTAATAACCTTTCGACTAACTATCTAATTCTAGTTAGTTTATTTTAATTATTCCCTTCCTTCACTACTTTTACAATATCTATTACGCTTACTATTATATCATATTTTTTATACATAAAAAAAGACACGTACTAGTAAGTTTTATCTAACATATTTCACTATTTATATAAGTAGTATAGCCAATTTCTTGAATTCAAATTTTTACAGTGATATAATTAAAGATAGGAGTGAAAACGTTCGCTTCTAGATTGTTAAACTATTTTAAAGTTACAATTATATAGATAGAGGTGGTTTTATGAAGATAAATAATTTTACAAAATGCACATTGGCAATTGCATTAGGTTTTGGCCTTAACTCTCTTACTGTAGTAGAGGCAGCAGATAACACTACAGGAACTACGAGCGAAACTATAAACAAAAGTTTCATCGAACAGTTCCCATTTGCTGAAAAATTCACTGATAAAGATGGAATTACAGCAGTAAGAATGAAGAGTCCCGACGTACCTTTAGTTAACAAAGAAAAGGGGTATTCTAAAGAAATTGTTAGGGTCATCAACTACAAACAAGGAGCAGCTGGGACTGTAATTAACAGAATTTATCAATATGTTAGATTCTACGGCGCACCTGTACACGAGGTTCCAAAAGACTCTCCAGTTAATGATGTACCAGAATACAATGGTGGTGCTAAGCCTATTGATCCTCCGGTATTGGAAAAACCAGAGTTTGAGTTTGGATACAAACTTATAGATCCTCCAGTATTAGAAAAGCCTGAATTTAATGGTGGAGTCAATCCTATTGATCCTCCAGTATTGGACAAACCAAAATTAGAGGTTCCTAATACTCCTGACATCCCTAAAGAATCTACTCCGGAAAAACCAAACACTCCTGAGATTCCTAAGGAGCCAACTCCGGAAAAACCAAACACTCCAGAGGCTCCCAAAGAATCTACTCCAGAAAAACCAAAATTAGATAAACCTACTAACCCAACTAAACTAAATCCAAAAGAAAACAAGTCACCAGACAATAAAAAAATTCTACCAAATACTGGTATAGAATCAAGCTCAACTGTGGCTACTATTGGAACTATAATTTTATCAATTATTGGCCTTTCAATATTTAAACGTAGAAATAATTAAACATTCTTTTATTATAAAACAAACAAAAGAAGATTATAGAACAGCAACATCAATTTGATGAATTACAATCCTATAATCTTCTTTTTATTATCCCTTAACCTAATATGTTTTCATAAAATTTTTTATCTAAATCTTTAAATACATTGAATACTACTTTTAAATTAACATTAGGGTTTTCTATAAAGAATTTCCTAACTTCAACTACCGCTATTTCAGCTGCAAGATCATTCGGGAATCTAAATTCTCCCGTACTTATACAACAAAAAGCAATGCTCTTAAGATTATTCTCTAAAGCTAATTTTAAAGAATTTCTATAACATGATGCGAGAAGTTCCTTATCGTCATCTTCAACAACACGATATATTATCGGCCCAACAGTATGAATAACATGTTTAGCCGGTAGGTTATATCCCGCTGTTATCTTCGCTTGTCCCGTTTTCTCAAAACTTCCTTGCTCTTTTATTATTTCATCGCATTCTTTTCTGAGTTGTAATCCTGCTTGCGAGTGTATAGCATTGTCGATACATCTATGTAGCGGAATTAAACATCCTAATAAAGCTTTGTTTGCCGCATTGACTATAGCATCTACTTCCAATGTAGTAATATCACCTTGCCATAAGTAAATATTTTCTTCAATCTCAGTTAATTCTTCTAGCTTTGTTATTCCTTTAACTTTTAGAACTCCTTGCAAGTACTCATCTTGAACTTCGTAGAATTCACTCGGTAGCTCCGACACTTTCCATGTGTTCATCAGTGTTCTAAATAAATCTTTCTTTTCTTTTTCCGTTTCTGGTATTTCTATTTCTGAATTTAGTGTTTTTATTAAAAAATCTAGTTTTTCCATGTTCTAAATGCTTCCTCCATGTCACTTGTTTTTATTATATACCCTACCCAGATACGTGTCTATTATAAAGTCACACTATAATTTTTTATAGACTTAGTAGGTAACTCTAAATTTTAAAAATGTTATATGAGAACTCATTTACACAGTGATTTATTGATATAAAAATTCGACTTCAGAAGCCAGGGTTTAAATCCTAACTTATGAAGTCGATATATTTTATTTTATTTTTGTTTACGACGTTTTACATAAACAGTTAATCCTACTAAGGCTAGAACTGCTATTCCAGCGTAAGCTGTCGCATTATTATCTAATCCTGTTTTTGCTAATAGTGAATTAGATTTTGAAACTTTTCCGAAATCTTCATCTACATTAAATGTATTTTCCTTCTTAGCTTCTTTTCCAACAAAACCACCTAGAATATCTTTTATTGATTTTTTATAGACTTTTTTCTCAGCTTCTTTTAATGCTTCTAATGCTTTATCTACTTCTTCTTGAGTAGAAGTTGCTGAAGCCAATAGTTCTTGTGCTTTTTGAACTGCATCTAAATAAGCTTTCTTATCTTCTGAACTTGCACTTTCAAAACTATCTTTCTCTTTAACCTCTGCTAAATGACTTAATTGTTCATTTAATTTTTTCTTATCTACTTTTGGTGTTTCAGGTTGAGGTTTGTTGCCTTCTTCTTTCTTAGGTTCCTCAGCTGTTGGTTTCGGCTCCTCTTTCTTAGGTTCTTCAGTTGCTGGTTTTGGCTCCTCTTTCTTCGGTGTTTCAGCCGCAGGTTTTGATTCTTCTTTCTTAGGTTCTCCAACCACTGGTCTTGGCTCTTCTTTTTTCGGAGTTTCAACTGCTGGTTTTGATTCTTCTTTCTTAGGTTCTCCAACCACTGGTCTTGGCTCTTCTTTTTTCGGCGTTTCAACTGCTGGTTTTGGATCTTCTTTCTTCGGTGTTTCAGTCGCTGGTCTTGGATCTTCTTTTTTCGGAACTTCTACTTCTTTACCGTCAAGAGTATTTTCAGCTTGTTGTAATTTTTCTAACACTGCTGTAACTTCTTCTACAGTTGCATCTTTGTTATCAAGAACTGCTGTCGCTTCTTTTATAGCATTTACAAAGTTATCTTTTTTCTCTTGTCCTGCATTTTTGAATTTAACCTCAGTTTGAAGTTTTTCAGTTTCTTTTAATTTTTCGATTAATTTAGCTTTATCTACTTCTTTTTTCACTTCTGGTTGTTGTGAATTAGCTAATGTTACTTTAGCTTCATTTAGACTCGCTACTGCACTGTTTACTTCCTCTTGAGTTGCATTTTCGTTTTCAAAAACTTTCTTAGCTGCCTCTAATGCTTTATTATATGCATCTTTAGCTTCGATAGTTGCATTTTTGTATTCCTTAGTTTCATCTAACGCTTTATCCGCTTCTATTGCTTTTTGAAGCTCTGCTTTATTCACTTCCGCTTTTTTCTCAACTGGAGCATTTTTTGGAGTCAATGCTACGAAGTTACTGAAGCTATCAGTAGTAAATGTAAGCTTACCATCAGCATAATTAACACTGCTTACAGCTGTTAATTTCCCATCTTTTTCATGGAAGAAGCGCTCTGGAGCTTTCGCTAAATCTAAAGTTACCGCTCTATCACCAGGAACTTTAACTTCTTTTCCTGTTGCATCTACAATATGAATGTTAAAGTATTCAACATCATATTTTCTTAAGTCTACATTACCTTCTGTTAATTGTTTTTGAATATTTGCTTTCTCTTCTGCAGTTGGTTCTGTTACAACAAGTTTGTAATTATTATAAAGTTTTTTCTCAGTGAAATCTACTGTACCTTGTGCTTTAGAGTTCTCAGTAGTCCCTACACTTACTACTTTTTCTGCAACATTCAGAACAACTTGCTTTTTGTTATGCCCATCTTTTACTACTAATTCAAAATTGTTTTCTGCTGGAGTATATCCTTCAGGTGTCACTATTTGAATTGTGTATGTTCCATTTTCTAAGTTTTTCTGGAAGGCATTTTTTCCATATAAACTTTTTGGAAGTAATACTTTAGTGCCATCTTGAGCTACTGCATAAACTTTTGTTCCTTCTGGAACTTGTTTGTCGAAACTGATTTCTGTAGCATTTCTGCTAATTTCATCTACCCTGAATTCAACCTCTTTTGTTGGTTTATCTTTTGTTATTTCGAAGTCAACTTTTGATGGTGTAAGTAGTTTGTACTCTCCATCTACCATTACTACTTCAACAGTATATTTACCGAATGGTAATGCTTGGTATGTACGTTTATTTCTAGAGAAGTCTTCCCCTACAATTTCACCTTTTTCATTAGTGATCTTGTAACGCAGACGACGTGAATTGTTTCCAGTTCCATCACCTTTCTTAACTTCTACTTCTAGGCTTCCTTTACCATTACCTTCAACATTTGATAAATTAATACTATCTTTGTTATCTGCGAAGTCTTTTACTTCAAAAGTAAGATCTTTTAATTCTACACCTTCTGGAATTGTGTAACTTCCGTCTTCATTTGCTGCAATAGTATTTTTACCATAGCTTAATTTCTTGTAGAATACTCCACTTCCGTCTTCTAATACTGGATATGGTGTGAATTTACGAGTTGCTTCATCATAGTAACCACCGTTAGCACCTGTAATTTTCGGAGCTTTTCTATCGATTACTACATTGAATGTTGTCTCTTGCATATCTGCACCACTTACTGCTGCACTATAAGAAACTACATATTGATATTCTCCATCTGGAAGAGGATTTCCGTTGTTATCTACTCCTTTCCAGTTTGTCATAGTTAATGATGTATATTTCTTACTTGTGTTATTGTAGAAGTTTTTGTTACCAGAACCATTACCATTTTGGTAAAGTGGATTTTTACGTTCTACATCATCCTTAGCATATACTGAAAGTTTTAGGTTTTCAAAGTTACGGTAGAATACCCCTCTCATTCCTATTTCATCATAATTCTCATCACCATTTGGCGAGAAGTAAATTTTATCAGTAAAGAATCTTTCACCAGTAACAGGATTTACATACGCTCCTGCTAGTGTTCTCTTATCTTTTTTATCTTCTTTGTATGTTGTTAACATTCCAGTGAAGTTCATATCTGTTAATGAATCCCAATTATTAGGGTTTGAAGTATAACCGTACTCATATGTTGGTTTTTCTCCATTTTTCATAGAATAAATTGGTTTTTCTAGTACAGGTAGATTTTGGAACTGACCTTTAAATCCTACAAATGGAATATTAGCTTTTAATGCACTTTCTTCATCATAGAAAGTTACAAACCCTTCTAGATAATATCCATTAGTGAATACTTTTTCTAGTTCTTCTTTGAAACTTGCAGCATCAACAGTAATTTCTACTTCTTTTTCACCTTTTGCTGGAACTTCTACAGTAGCCCAATCAGTTGTCAACAACTTCTTAGGAGTCATTGTAAGTTTACCATTCCAATCTACTCCAGCATCTTCACCATAATAATTATCTGTAGTAAGGTGAGCTGCATATTGTAAGTTTTGAGCTTTATCTGATAGATTGTGTAATACTAATTTAAAAGTAAATTTATCTCCAACATTTCCTAGAGAAACACTTCCGTAGTTGTTTTCTCCAGTCACATAAAGATCTCCATATGCTGCTTTATTCGCATCTATTAAACCTGCACCTTGAAGACGTGGCGATCTATATGCTGTTGTGTAACCATCAGAGTATACCTGAGGATTTGCTGTACTCATGATTAATCTCTTTGCTAATCCTTGAATTTCTTCTGCACTTAAGTTCGGGAATCTTTCTGATAATACTTGTTTCACAAGAGTTATAGCTCCCGCAACGTGTGGTGAAGCCATACTTGTTCCACTATCTAGACCATATCTTCCATCATTATAAGATGATAGTATATCTCCTCCTGGTGCTGTTACGTCAGGTTTTAAGTATCCATCAACACTCATTCCCCAACCAGTAGATTCATCAAATTCACCTTTTTTAGGATTATCTTGTTTATCCCATGTTCCATTGAATGTTATTTTATATTCTCCTTCATGAGTAGAAAGTTCATTACCAAATTTATAGTATGTTGTTACTACAGGGAAATCTTTATCCTGACCATTTAACGTTAAGTTGTAGATTGTGTCTCCTTCATTGAAGTAGATTACCGCTCCAGCTGCTCCGTACTGTTTAGCTAATTTAACTTTTTCTTCAAAGCTATTACCACCACGTTGAATAAGGGCGATTTTCCCAGTTAAATCTTTGTCAGCATAGTTTTCTGCTTTACCAACTCCAACATATACATAGTCATATGCTTTTTTCTCAAATTGTTTAGTATAACTAAAAATTGGCATTTTTCCATTATCAAAATCAGCATTATCTTTAAGCTGCTCGATATTCGCTATTTCTCTGTTAAGAACACTGTTGCTTATATTCGCTACAGAAATCGCATCTTCAGAAACCGATGGTCTTCCTACAGTTCCATAATCAGGATTAGCTGCACTTGGATTTGTTTGTCCACTAGCAAAGAATGCATTATTCCCTGCCGCTGCGACTATATTAACCCCGGCTTTTTTCGCGACATCCATTGCACGAACTAAACCATCACCTACTTCTACTACTGAACCAGCTGGTGAACCTAAACTTAGGTTTATCGTATCAGCACCTAATTTAATAGCATCTTCTATCGCTTTTGTATAAATATAAGACTCTGTTCCAGCATTTTTAGTATCTGAGAATACACGCATAAAAATTAACTGTGCTTCAGGTGCTATACCTGTTACGTAATCACCATTTGTAAATTTCTCCTTAGGATTACCTACTGCAGTCCCAGCAACGTGCATACCGTGTGATTTATAAGCACTTTGTTTAATATCATTATTCCAGTCGTTATAGTTAAATGCAAATGGTAATTTTTCACTATACCACTTACCGTAGTCTATACCCGCTTCTTTTTTTATTTTTTCAATTTCATCTTTAGATTTGTATTTAGATTTTGAATTATCTGATAATCTAAGCACAGGATGATTAGGATCTAGTCCAGAATCTAATACAGCGACAACTTTTCCTTGTCCTCTGTATCCTTTATTCCAAAGAGGTTGTATATTAATAAGATTATAACTGTCTAAAGCTTTAGAAAAATCATTAGCTTCAGTGCTTTCTTTCTTCTCCTCTTCGCTCGCTACATTTTCTGGTTTATTGTAGCTAACACTCATCTCAACAGTATCTACAAAGTCTAACTCTTGAATTTTTTTAGCATTCGAGAATGTAGTTTCTAAGGCAAAACCATTCATCAATGTATCGTACTCAAACAGTTTTTCATAATCGATACCTTTATCTTTAATATCTTTTAATGCCTTTTCCCTAGGCGCTTTTGTTGATTCGGTAACTTCTTTAATTCCTTCTTTGGTTTTTAACTTATTAGGATCAACATCACCCTTTAACTTAACAATAACTTTTACCTTATCATCATTTTGGAACTTATGTTCTTCACTTTTTGAAACATTTGATAGCTCATCTTTTTTTTCTTCTTGAGCTAATGTTATCTTTGATGATACTCCATAATTAAATGTACTGATATTTCCTAGTAGTAATGCTGCACTTAGCACACTTACTGCTGTTTTTTTAGCCAGCTTCATTTCTTCATCTCCTATCTTTTTAAGTATATTTAAAGTATATTTCTATATTTTAACATATAATTTCTGAAAATCAAAATCAATATTCAGATATACAAGTAAAATTAACTAATAGATATAATGTTTTTAATTATTCCTTATTATTTTTTAATAGACTCAATATCAGTTAACCACAGCTACCACTATATTTTTTAATACATCATCCTTTAATTTTCCAAACTGTACTAAAGTGTGATAAAATAGAAACTAATTAAAAAATATAGTTATGGCGGAGGTAGAATGAAATATTTAACTAGTGAAGAAATAACTAAAGCGAAAAAAAATATTAGTGAAATAAAACCTTATAAAACTACAAAAGAGATTATCTTTTCTAATATTTTTACTTTTTTCAATGCTATGAACTTAGTCTTAGCAGCATTTATAGCTACAACACTTAAATTTGAAAATATGTTGTTTTTAGGTGTAATTACTATAAATACTGCAATAGGTATTTTTCAAGAAGTTCGTTCGAAAAATGCCCTTGAGAAGCTCAGTTTGCTAGGTAGAAGTAAATACCGAGTAAACCGTGATAATGAAATAATAAATATAGATTCTGAAGAAATCGTCCTTGGAGAATATTTACACTTAAATCTCGGTGATCAGATTCCTGTTGATGCTGAAATCATTGAGGGTAGTATAGAGGTCGATGAATCACTGCTAACTGGTGAAAGTGACAATATCTTTAAAACTGCTGGTGATAAAGTAATGAGTGGTAGCAACGTAGTAAGTGGTAGTTGTTTAGTAAGAACTATTGCTGTTGGTGAAGATAGCTATATCAATAAGCTTGCTAAAAGCACTAAAGAGTTTAAGAAATATCCATCTAAACTTCGTGACTATATGGATAAAATCTTAAAAGTTATATCTATTCTATTAGTTCCTGTCGCTATTATGCTGTATATGCGTGGCGCTAGTCTTGGACGTGGTTATGTAGAAATAGTCTTGCGTAGTGCTGGAGCTTTAGTAGGTATGATTCCAGAAGGTTTAATCCTTCTTGTCAGCGTATCTCTTGCAGTTGCTGCGATGAAACTTGCTAAAAAGAAAGTTCTAGTTCAAGAATTATACTGCGTGGAGACTCTTGCTAGAGTTGATGTTCTTTGTTTCGATAAAACAGGAACTATCACTACGGGTAATATGAATGTTGTAGAAATTGATAATGAAGTTTCAGAAAAACTATCAAGCTATCTTGCATACTTCGATGACGAAAATGCGACATCTAGAGCTTTAAAAAATTATTTAACATGTGAAAAACAATGGGATATAGAGGAATTAGGAGCCTTTTCTAGTAAAAATAAATATTCATTTATAAAGCTAAAAAATGGTGGAACATATTTCTTCGGGGCATATGAATTTTTAGGTTTCTCAGATAAAATGGATGAATATTACGAAAATCTAAAAAGAGAAGGTTATAGAATTTTATCATTAGCCTATACTGAAGACAGTACAAACGTCCCTATTAATATGAAACTTGTGGGACATGTAGTTCTATCGGATGAAATTAAAGAAAATACACAAGAAACATTCAAATACTTCGAGTCACAAGGTGTTGAAGTGAAGATAATCAGCGGGGATAACCATATAGCTGTTTACGGTGTAGCTAAGAAAGCTGGTTTCAAAGAAGATGCTAAGGCTATCGATATGACTAAAGTAACTGACGAGAATTTCGAAAAAACTGTTCTTGAGAATGATATTTTCGGACGTGTTACTCCTGAACAAAAACAAAAAATGGTTACCGTATTACAAAAAGCTGGTAAGACTGTCGCTATGAGTGGTGACGGTGTTAACGATGTTCTTGCCTTGAAAAAGGCTGATATTAGTTTTGCTATGAATGGTGCTACCAGCGCTGCAAAAAGCGTATCAAACATCGTATTTTTAACAAATGACTTCGGAGTATTCTATGATATTCTTATGGAAGGACGTCGTGTTATTAATAACATTCAAAAGGTAGCTTCTCTATTCCTAACAAAGACATTCTTCTCGATTGTCTTCTCAATACTTAGTGTAATCTTCGCCTTGGAGTTTGCATTTATACCGATTCAATTTACGATAATTTCAGCGATAACAATCGGTATTCCATCCTTCTTCCTGACTTTCGAAGCGAATAAGGAAAAAGTAAGCAATAACTTCATGAAGGATATACTGACAAACGCTGCAATCGGTGGTGGTATTTTAGTAGCTACAGTACTATTTACAAACTTTGCCATCACAGATAATTCACAAGCGAAATTCATCTGTTTCCTTCTTGCGTTAATAAATGGATTATGCATGGTTGCCAAAGTCAGCCTACCTCTTAACAAATATAAAGTTGCACTACTTTCTATGTTAAGTATCGCTGCAATTATAGGTGTGGGAGTTAATATATTTATCCTGAAAAATCACTTTACACCATTAGTATTTTCTCAAATAATTTATATAATTATACTTGCAATAGTAATCTCAACAGTCCACTTCTTTACGAGAAGAAAAATCAAATAAAAAATAGAAGATATCAGAGCATTAATACAATCTAGCATCTATTTTCATACTTCTCTCTGATATCTTTTTATTTATTTTTTCAACGAATATCTTCTATCCTTATTTTCTCCATGAGATTCTAATAGCTCATACTCAACAAATTTCGAAATATATCTTCTAACAGTTGGCTTAGATTTTTCGATTAATTTACAAGCTATTGTCACAGTAATATATTTCTCATTTTTCAAGTATTCTTTTATTTTTTCAAAAACATCCTGTTCTGCTTTAGACAGTTCTTTTATCTTATCATCAGGTTCCTTATATGCTAGTAGCGTTTCTAATATGACACCTAACATAAATTCAATGAATATTGTTGAATTATTGTTTCTGTCTGCCTGCGCTAAAACCTTATAATATCGCTGTTGATTTTCATATATTATAGTTTCAATGGGAATCCAACTAAATAATGGATTCCAATTAGCTAAAATAACATTTTGCCATAACCTTCCCATTCTACCATTTCCATCTTCAAAAGGGTGAATCATCTCTATTTCATAGTGAAATACACAACTCTTTACAAGTTCTGGAGTATCATCTTTACGTCCCCAGTCAAATAATTCTCCCATTAGATGACCAATAAACTGGGGTCTTGCTCCTAGATGAACCATATTCCCCTGTTCATCAAAAATCCCTACATCTGAATTCCTATATTTTCCAGATTGTCCCACTATTTCTGTAGTTAATAATTTATGAGCGAGTAAAAAATCTTTCTCACTATATGGATTCAAGTTCAATATTTTTTCATATGCTTCATATGCATTTTTTACTTCTTTAATTTCCTTTGGATCTCCCAGAACTCTCTTTCCATCGATAATTGCTGTAATCTGTTCTATTGACAAACTATTATTCTCAATTGCTAAAGATGAGTGGATAGACTTGATTCTATTTTCTTTTCTTAGATGCAAATTTTTCTTTGTTTCTATTTCAAGATTACCTAATACTTTAGAAATCTCTATAAGGTAATTAAGAATTGTACTCGTAATGGTAAATGGTGGTTTCATAGCATTCTCCTATCAAGTTCTTTTTATTATTATATCATAAATAACAATTTATCGCTCATTTATCGCTCATTTATCGCTCATTTTTGAGTATGAGCATTCACTGAACGTTACTATAATAGTACTAAAAGAGTATAACAAAAACCCTAGACTTGGTTAGTTCCAAGTCTAGGGTTTCTTTATTATTCTTCGGCTGAAGATTTATCGTCGTTTGAGTCAGTTTTTTCTTTCTCTACTTCGGCCTCTTCTTGAGCTTTTTTCTCAGCTTCTTCTTTGGCTTTACGAGCTTGTTCTTCGTAATATTTCTTATTAACTACTTTATCTAGTTGTTCTGCTTCTCTTTCATCTAAGTCTTTTGGCATTTTTCCAAATTGGTAAAGAGCAACGATTTCTTTTCTATCGATTGTTTCAACTTCGATAAGAGTTTGTGCAATAAGTTCTAATTGTTCTCTGTGAGTCTCAATAATGTGAAGAACTTTTGAGTAACATTCGTTAATAATTTTACGAACTTCTTTATCGATTTCTTTCAGCATTTCTTCTGAGTAGTTACCGATACTTGAAAGTTGACGTCCACCATATGGATCGTGGAATGGAGCTTGCATTGGACCTACAGCTTCACTCATACCGTATTCTGTAACCATCGCACGAGCAATAGCTGTTACACGTTCGAAGTCGTTATGAGCTCCTGTAGATACTTCATTAAAGAAGATTTGCTCTGCAGCACGTCCACCAAGTAATCCACAGATTTTGTCGATTAAATCTGTACGAGTTTGGAAGTATTTTTCTTCTTCCGGAATCATTAAGTTATATCCACCAGCATCACCACGTGGGATAATAGTAACTTTTTGCACTTTATCAGCACTATCAAGTACCATACCTACGATTGCGTGACCTGCTTCGTGGTAAGCTACTAAACGTTTTTCTTTTGGAGTATATACTCTACTACGTTTAGCTGGACCACCAATTACTCTGTCCATAGCTTCATCTAGATCTTCTTTATCAATACTAGATTTGTTTTCACGAGCTGCTAATAATGCTGCTTCGTTAAGAATGTTAGCAAGGTCAGCACCAGAGAATCCTGGAGTTTTTTCTGCTAATGAACGAAGTTCAACACCTTTAGCAAGTGGTTTGTTTTTAGCATGCACTTTAAGAATAGCTTCACGACCTTTTACATCAGGTGTAGAAACTTTAATTTGTCTGTCGAAACGTCCTGGTCTTCTAAGGGCGTTATCTAATACGTCAGCACGGTTAGTAGCTGCAATTACGATAATACCTTTTTCACCATCGAATCCATCCATTTCAACAAGAAGTTGGTTAAGAGTTTGTTCACGTTCGTCATTTCCTCCACCTACTCCGCTTCCACGTTTACGTCCTACAGCATCAATCTCATCGATGAAAATGATACATGGCGCATTTTTTTCAGCTTCTTTGAATAGGTCACGAACACGACTTGCCCCTACCCCTACGAACATCTCAACGAAGTCAGATCCTGAGATTGAGAAGAATGGTACTTTCGCCTCACCAGCTACAGCACGAGCTAGTAAAGTTTTACCAGTCCCTGGAGGACCCTCAAGTAGGACACCTTTAGGGATTCTAGCACCCATCTTAGTGAATTTACGGTGATCTTTTAAGAACTCAACCATTTCTGCAAGTTCTTGTTTTTCTTCATCAGCTCCAGCTACATCTTTGAATGTAACTTTCGCTTCTCCGCCATCTATTTTTTTAGCTTTAGATTTTTGGAAGCTCATTACTTTGCCTCCACCGCCACCTTGCATTTGTGACATAAAGAAAACTAATAGTCCCATCATTAAGATAAATGGAATAATATTACCTAAGAATGATAAGATTGCTCCAGTTTTTTCAGCTGGTTTATATTCTACTACACTTAGCTTTCCATCTTTAGCTTTTTCATTAATTTGTTTTTGTACTTCAGAATCAGATGCTGCAACTACACTCTCGAAGTTCTTATTACCATCTGTGTAAGTACCTTTAACATTGTAGTTCTCATCTTTTCTTTGTAGACTTATTTCTTTAACTTTGTCATCTTTAATAGTCTGAACAAGTTTAGCATAGTCTATTTTTTCAGTTGTCCCAGGTAAGTCTTGTTGCCAATAAGCAAATAATCCAATCGCAATAACGATTAACGCAAGCATACCAAGGATAGGGTTTTGCCTTTTTTTATTATTCATATAGACAATCTTCCTCCTATCATTTTTCTAAACATAATTTATTTTACCATATGTAACTAAAGTTTGACTAATATTTTGACCTTTTTTGATTAAAATATTATTATGAGTAAATTTCTTCTTTTAGAACACCGATATAAGGTAAGTTTCTATATCTCTCATCATAGTCTAAACCAAACCCTACTAGGAATTCATTTGGTGAAACTATTCCGATGTAGTCAGCTTCAACATCAACTACACGAGTTTCAGGTTTATCTACTAGTGAAGCACATGCTACAGAAGCAACATTTCTTCCTTTTAGGTTTTCAATAAGAGCTTTAAGAGTTCTTCCTGTATCTACGATGTCTTCAACGATAATTACGTGACGACCTTCGATATCCATTCCACAATCTTTTTTGATTTTAATTACACCTGAAGATTCAGTTCCTCCGTGATAACTAGACACATCCATGAAGTCAGTAACTATATGAATATCAATATGCTTCATAAGTTCTGCCATAAAAGGTAATGCACCTTTTAATGTACAAATTAGAACAGGAGATTTATCTTTATAATCCTCTTCAATTTGTTTAGCGATTCTTTTACTAGCAACTACGATTTCCTCGTGTGTAAATAGAACTTTCTCGATATCTTTTAATAAATTTTCCACTGTTTTATCCTTTCATGTTTATATAATAATCATATTTTTTATTTTTGTTGACTTTAGTATTTATTCCTAAAACTCCTAAAACCCCATCTTTATTGCGAATTACTGGAAGTTTATCTCTAAGTTCTCTAGGGATTTTTTCATCGATAAAAAGACGGGAAAGTTTTTTACTAACTTTACCTCTTTGAATCCTATCTCCATCCCTCTTAGTAGTAACTACAAGCGGCAAGTCTTCCCTGTTAAATCCTACTTCAGATGAGTTATTCATTGTCGTTATTAGAAAATTACTCTGATGAAACGTATAAACTTTATTTATATCCACTTCATCTATTATTAATTCTATCCTATCATTATAACATTTTTTTTCGATTTTATGAATATAAATACTATTATATTCGCTAATTATTTTTAAATTATTTTTCAAATCATAACTTTTATTGTTATTTCTGTTTTTTAAGTCATCTATTATTGTAAATAAGGCTCTTTGTTTCACATCAAAAATACTAAAATCACTTGCTAATATATCTCTTAACAAGAAGTAAATTTCTTCTTTAGTATTTTTTAATAATTTTTCTTTATCTAATTCGACTTTATCTTCTTCTAGTGAAATCACATAGTCATTTTTAGCTTCTAATACTTTGTTTTTCAGCTCTGTATTAATATTTTGATAATAACTAGAAAAATTAATCAAATTATCAAAACTCGCAGCATTTACATCGTTCAACAATGGTACAATGTTATGCCTTATATTGTTTCTAGTGTAGTCAGTATCGAAGTTTGTTGAATCAACGTAGTATTTCAAGTTATTTTTAGCAGCATACTGCTCAAGATCAATTTTTAATATATTTAATAACGGACGATAAACTTCTAAGTTTCCAATAGTAGTCTGCTCTTCTATCATCAGATTATAATCCATACTACGTCCGCTAAGCAGTCTCATAAGAATATTTTCTACCTGATCATTTTTGTGATGAGCAGTTACTAACTTCACTCCACCTTCTAACGAAGACATCTCCTCAAATGCTTCATAACGCAGTTTTCTTGCGAGCATTTCCTCTGATGTGTGGCTATCCCTTACTAAATCATTCATATTTAGCTCTTTTTTATAAAATTTCACGTTATAGTTTTTAACAAAATTCTCTACAAATTCAGCTTCTTCATAAGACTCTTCTCTTAGTCCATGATTTATGTGAAATGCCACTAGTTCCTTATAACTTTCTTTATACTTCGTTACAAGTAGATGAAATAAAACTATAGAGTCTACCCCTCCTGATAGACCTAGAGCTATTTTATCAGTTTTTTGCCATAAAAGATTAATGTCCATCTAGATAACCTCTCTCTTGAAGACCTTTCTTGATTTTCTCAAACTTATCTTCAGCTTGCTTCGTCGTTGAGATTATATTTTCTAATAGTCCTTCTGGTGCTGGTGGAATTTCTTTTTTCTCTTCTTTTTCCTCAGACAGCTCAGTAATATTACTCTTCTTACCTTTTCCTACAGAAATCTTCATATTACCTATGAATTGAAGTTTTTTCAAATCTTTTAGAGTTTTTGTCTCTTGCTTAGAAGCTTCTTTTTCTTCCTGTACTTCTTGCTTTTTCTGGGTCTCTGTTTGCTCTTTGACTTCTTTTTTAATCGGTGCCTTCGGTTTATTTTTCTTTTTATTCTGTTTTTCTTTAGAGTTTTTCTCTTCTTTTTTCTTCTCACCTTCAGCTTGTTTTAACTCTTTTTGTGTTAAGATTACTAAAGAATCCTTTGTACTTTTCTCCTCAGCTTTAATAACAAAGCCAACGGAAAAAATCTCCTCTAACTTTTTCTTTTTTCCTATAAACATATTTTCCTTAGGTAAAAATGCATCTTTGCCATTTTCTAGTTTTATGTACAGACCTTTACTTTCAACCTTTGTTACCTTTCCTGAAACTTTACCCATTTAATCACCTCACTATCAACTTAGATATAAACTATATAATCTCAATAGTTCAAACCTCTTAAATCATTCCTATTTGTTTCACTTAAATATTATACCACACTCTATTCATCTATTGAAATATCAAAGACAATTCAAAGCTATATCCTCAAAAATATTAATCTGTATCATTAAGTAACAATTGATTAATATAAAATTTTTTAATATTACTATAAAAAAATACAATTAGTAAATTTTGTGTAAATCCATTATAATTAAAGTGTAGAAATCGTTTTCAATAATACAAAATTTAAGGAGTGATAAATTATGAAAATTGTTAAACAAGGACCATTTACATTCGAAGATTCAATAAAGAAACCAGCTGAATTGTTTCCTATGTATCAAGTTCTAAACGAGGATGGTGAAGTTACTAATCCAGATTTGTTTCCTGATATTAGTGATGAAAAACTAGTGGAATTAATGAAAGTTCTAGTTTTCGGTAGAACATATGACGAGAGAGTAATTATTTTAAATAGACAAGGGGCTCTAGGTAACTATCCACCTGCCGGTGGTCAAGAAGCTAGTCAATTAGCGACAACGTTCGCCCTTGAAAAAAATGATTTTCTTGTTCCTACCTATCGCGATATCCCTCCACTACTTATTCACGGCTTAACAATAGAACAAGCTTTTTTATGGTATAAAGGTCATTTAAAAGCTAACCAATATCCTGAATCATTATGCGCCTTCTCTCCTCAAGTTATTGTTGGTGGACAGATGCCACACGCTGCTGGTGTTGCTTTTGGAAAACGCCTAAAAGGTGAAAAAAATGTTGTACTAGCATTTTGTGGAGATGGTGGATCTTCTCAAGGGGACTTCTATGAAGGATTAAATTTTGCTGGAGTGTATAATGCTCCTTTAATTACTATTTTGCAAAACAACGGTTATGGTATCTCTACTCCTATATCTAAACAGACTAAGGCAATAACACTGGCACAAAAAGGGGTTGCTGCTGGTATCGCTAGTATAAAAGTAGATGGTATGGATCCATTGGCAATGTATGCCGCTGTATCTAAAGCACGTGAATATGCAATTGAACATGGACCTGTTCTAATCGAAGCATTTACTTATCGTCTAGGACCACACACTATGTCAGATGATCCAACTCGTTATCGTACTGATGAAGAAGTATCATCATGGCAGAAAAAAGATCCTCTAATTCGATTAAGAAAATATCTTGAGAAAAAAGGATTATGGAATAGCGAAATAGAAGAAGAAACAATCGATGATGTAAAACGTCAAATTAAAGAAGCGATGGTTGCAATAAACAAAGCTGAAAAACAAAAAGTTTCAACATTTTTAGAAAATATGTTTGAAATTCCTACCCAAAACATTAAAGAACAAATCGAAATATACAAACAAAGGGAGGCGAACTAATATGTCTGAGAAAACTATTGCGCAAGCAGTCACAGAAGCACTTGATTACAAATTAAAAACTGATGAAAAAACTTTAATATTCGGTGAAGATGTCGGAGTTAACGGTGGAGTTTTTAGGATTACAGATGGTTTACAAGCAAAATATGGAGATAAAAGAGTATTAGATACTCCTTTAGCTGAATCAGGTATCTTGGGTCTTGCTATTGGATTAGCCGCTGAAGGATTTAGACCTATCCCTGAAATTCAATTTTTAAGTTTTATTTTAGAAGGTTTCGATGCAGTATACTCTCAATTAGCTCGTTTTAGATATCGTTCAGGAAATACTCGAAACATGGCAGTTACTATACGCTCTACATTCGGAGGGCCTGTCCATACTCCTGAATTACACTCAGATAGCTTAGACGGAATTTTAGCTCAAATTCCTGGACTACGTGTAGTAATTCCTAGTAATCCCTATGATGCAAAAGGATTATTAATTTCTTCTATCGAAAGTAACGACCCAGTTATATTCCTAGAACATCTTAGAATGTATCGCTCAATTAAAGGTGAAGTTCCAGACGAAGGATATCGTGTACCATTAGACAAAGCAAGCGTTGTTAGAGAAGGAACAGATGTTTCAATCATTACATACGGTCTTATGGTTCACTATAGCTTAAAAGCTGCTGAACAATTAGAAGAAGAAGGTATCTCTGTTGAAGTTGTTGACCTTAGAACTATCTCTCCTGTCGATATGGAAACTATTATATCTTCTGTTAAGAAAACAGGACGTGTGATAGTAGTACAAGAATCTCAACGTCAAGCTGGGGTTGCTGGACAACTTCTATCAGAAATTTCTGAACGTGCATTTATGTATCTAGATGCACCTGTTGGACGAGTTACTTCTCCTGATACTACATTTTCATTTGGTTTAGCTGAAGAATATTGGCTACCTACTCCAGCAGACATCGTTAATAAAGTTAAAGAAGTCTATGACTTTTAATGAATGGAGGGACTTAATATGATTTATTCATTTATTTTACCAGATAGTGGAGAAGGACTTCATGAAAGTGAAATTATTCAATGGGGTTTTAAAGTTGGAGAAGCAGTGAAAGAAGATGATATTCTAGTAGAAATTCAAAGTGATAAAGCTGTTGTTGCCCTGCCGTCTCCTGTTTCTGGAACAATTAAAACAATTTATGCAAAAGTTGGGGAAATGGCTAAGGTTGGTTCAGTTATTGTTGATATTGAAACAGATCAAAATGTAGAAGTACACGAGGAACAAGAATCTGCCGAAGTTGAAGATAATACTGCTGCCGAGACTATTAAACCTGTAGAAAAACAAAATAATTCATCTGATGTTGATATTAGATTATTAGCTATCCCTAGAGTAAGAAAATACGCTAGAGATAAAGAGGTCGATCTTAGACTAGTACCTGCCACTGGTAAACGTGGTCTGGTTACAATTGAAGACATAGAAAATTACCTTAATAACGGTACTGTTAAAGAAGTTGAAACAGTTCAGCAACCACAAGTTACAAACGAAGTTATTAACGAAAAAACTGAGGTGGCAGCAGTTCCTAAATTTGAACCTACTCCTTCAAATAGTACTAACAATACTACAAGAGTACCAATGACTAGTATTAGAAAAGCTATTGCACGTGCAATGGTTAATAGTAAAGCTGTTTCACCTCACGTAACAGTTCTAGATCAAGTAAATGTTGAAAAACTTGTTGAACATAGAAATAGAATGAAACAAATAGCAAAAGATAGAGATATTAAACTTACATACACAGCATACTTCATAAAAGCTGTGGCAGCCACTCTTGCGAAATTCCCAGAGTTAAATGCCTCTGTAGATAACGAGAAATTAGAGATAATATATAAAAATTACATTAATATTTGTGTTGCAACCGATACTGAACATGGTTTATTCGTACCAAACATTAAGGATGCTAACTTCAAGAGTCTATTCAAAATAGCTCGTGAACTAGATGAAAACACAGCTCTTGCTCATGCTGGTAAATTAGGAAGAGATAAACAAACAGATGGTTCTATGACTATTACAAATGTTGGAGCAATTGCTACTAGCGGTGTTTGGGCTACTCCAATTATCAATCAACCTGAAGTAGCTATACTAGGATTTGGACGTTTCGAAGAAACGTTTATCCCAGATGAAAACAAACAACCAAAACTTGTCCCAATGCTTAAACTTTCATTCTCATTCGACCACAGAATTGTAGATGGTGGTACAGCACAACGCGCACTAAATACAGTCAAAGAGTATTTAGCAGATCCTGATTTATTGCTAGTGGAGGGATAATTATGGTAGTAGGAAATTTTATTCAAGAATTAGATACTATTGTCATTGGTGGTGGCCCTGGTGGTTACGTCGCAGCTATTAAATTAGCTCAACTAGGTAAAAAAGTTACCCTATTTGAGAAAGAAAAAGTGGGCGGAACTTGTCTACATCGTGGTTGTATCCCTTCGAAAGCACTTATATCTGTAGGTCATCAATTTGAAGAAATAAAAAAATCAACTCGTGGGATAAAAGTTGATAATGCAGAAATAGACTTTGTTGAGACGCAACGTTGGAAAAACGAAGAAGTTGTAGAAACTTTACACAAAGGTGTTCAAGGCTTATTGAAAAAAAATGGTGTTAATGTAATTTATGGTGAGGTTAACTTTATAGACGATAAAACTATCAGCGTAATTTTAGACGAATTCCACAATAATACATATCATTTTAAAGAAGCTATTATCGCAACTGGAACACAACCGATAGAAATTAAAGGGTTTAAATTTAAAGATCGTATACTTAGTTCTACTGAAGTTTTAAATCTTGCTGAAGTACCCAAATCACTAGTTGTTATCGGTGGTGGCTATATTGGCATTGAATTAGCTGGAGCATATGCTTCACTTGGTTCAAAAGTTACTATCATTGAAGGAACAGAAAAAATTTTACGAGTTTTTGAAGATGATATAGCCAATGTAGTAATTGAAGAACTAAAAAATAAAGGTGTAGAAATCATCACGAATGCCACTGCTAATAACGCAAAAAACACTGACAATTCTGTCATCACGAACTACTCTGTTGATGGAAAAGAATTTACTATAGAATCAGATTATGTTTTGGTATCCGTTGGTAGAAAAGCAAAATTCGATGAACTCGGCTTAGAATACGCGGGCGTTGAAGTTACAGATCGCGGGTTAATTAAAGTTGATGAACAACGTAGAACGACTAAAGAACATATATTCGCTATTGGAGATATCGTAGAAGGTCCTACATTAGCCCATAAAGCAATGTATGAAGCAAAAATTGCTGCTGAAGCATTAAATGGGGATAAAGCTGCAATAGTCGACTACTTTGCCATCCCAACAGTCTGCTTTACTACACCTGAAATAGCACTCGTAGGATATACAAAAGCTCAAGCACAAGAAAAAGGTTATGAAGTAGTAACTGGACAATATTCATTTGGACATAACGGAAGATCTTTATCTATTTCTCAAAGTAAAGGATTCGTCCGTATAGTCGCAATAAAAAATACTAATAAAATTATCGGTGCAGCCATCGTTGGGCCTGGTGCCAGTGACCTAATTGCGGAATTAGCACTTGCCGTAGAACAAGGACTGACAGTTGATGATATTTCTCTAACCATCCATGGACACCCTTCTCTTAATGAAGTCGTGGTTGAAGCAGCCGATATTATTCTAAAAAAAGCAATTCATTCCTAAAATTTAACTTTTAAAGAAAGAACAGGGATGTTCAACTTCTCTGTTTCTTTCTTCAAAAAGAAAGGAGAAGATTATGTTAGAAAGTTTTAATCAACTAGATGACATTTTTAAAACAAAAATAACTAAACCTAAAACAATCGTGGTTGTAAAAGCTGCTCAAGACCATGCTCTTCATAGTGTTTTTGAGTTTGCTAATAAAGGTTATTTAATACCTATTCTAATAGATTCTAAAGAAAAAATAGATGAATTATTACTAGATATAAATACTAAAAACAGTGATTTTGAAATTATAGATATAGAAGATGATATATCTGCTGCAAAAAAAGGTATAGAGTTAGTTAGAGAGGGTAAAGCTGACTTTATCATGAAAGGAAACCTTCCTACTTCAACACTTTTAAGAGAAGTAGTAAATAAAGAAACAGGAATTAAAAAAAGTTCTGTTCTTTTTCACCTAGCATTATTAGATATTCCAAAATATAATAAACTTTTAGGTATAACCGATGGTGGAATGATTCTTGAACCTTCTGAAGAACAGAAAATAAAAATAATCGAAGAAACTTCTAAGATTTTCAAATCTCTTGGTTATGAGAAAATAAAATTCAGCCTATTATCTGCTGCAGAGATGGTTAACCCTAAACAAAAATCTTCGGTAGAAGCTGACGAAATCTCAAAACACTTCAAAAATAATGAAACACTAATTGTTGAGGGACCATTATCTTTGGATATATCTCTTGATAAAAATATTGCACAAGAGAAAAAATATGCAGGGAATATCCAAGGAGATGCTGATGTTCTAGTAGTTCCTGACATAGTCTCTGGTAACGGTATTTCTAAATCACTAATACTAATGGCAGAAGCCAAAATGGCTGGATTGATACTTGGAGCAACTGTTCCAATCGTACTAACATCACGCTCCGCTTCTGATACCGAAAAAAAATACTCGTTAATTCTAGCACTGCTAGCAGACAAGGAGAATTAATATGAAAAAAATATTCGTTATTAATCCAGGTGCAACTTCTACCAAGGTTGCATACTATGAAAATACTACAGAAATTTTCTCACATGAGATTACCTATTCATTAGAACAACTAAAGCCATTCAATAATATCTTCGATCAATTGTCACTTAGATTAACTGATATTGAGTCACTAATTAAAGAGAAGATACCTAATCACAAGTTTGATGCAGTTGTAGGTCGTGGGGGCCTTCTTCCACCAGTAGATGCTGGGGCTATTCTTGTAGATGAGAATCTTATAGATTGTTTAAAAAATAGGCCCTTATTAGAACACGCCTCTAACCTAGGAGCATCACTTGCTAAAAGTGTTGCGGAAAAATTTGGTGTTGAGTCTGCGCCTTCTTTCATATATGATCCTGTTACCGTCGATCAAATGAATGATGTTGCTCGTATCTCTGGTTCAAGCCTAATCGATAGAAAAAGTGTCGGCCACGCACTTAATATGCGAGCTGTAGCTCATGATGTGGCTTATAAGTTAAATATCCCATACGAATCTGGGAATTTTATAGTCGTTCATGTTGGTGGTGGTTCTAGTGCTAGTGCACATGAAAATGGACGCATGGTCGATGTTATTTCTGATGATGAAGTAATGTTTTCTAGCGAACGTACCGGAGGTATTCCACTTAAACAATATATTAACTTATGCTATGAAAAGACTAAATCTGAAGTGACAGAACTGACTCGTAAAAAAGGAGGGCTTGTCTCATACTTCGGAACAAATGATGCAAGAAAAATTCATGAACTTATGGATAATGGTGATGAAAAAGCAAAACTTGTATTAGAAGCAATGGCCTATCAAATATCAAAAGCTATAGGTGAATTAGCTACAGTATTAAAAGGACAAGTGAATGCTATAATACTTACCGGTGGAATAGCGCGTTCCAATTTTATCTCAGATAAAGTTAGAGAAAGAGTTGAATTCATCGCTCCACTATTCATTGTCCCAGGTGAAAAAGAAATGCAGGCACTAGCATCAGGCGCACTGAGAGTTCTTAATAACGAAGAAAAATATAATATTTTCGAAAAATAGAACTACTATACTTTAAACTACTATGTATGGTCCACAAAAAGGGTAGTGACTCATAAATCTATTTTCATGAGTCACTACCTTTTTCTATATTTTTTACTTTTTCTTAATTTTTTCAGAAAGTATGTAGTCTATAAACAATTTTCCTATTTCAGAAATATCTTCGTCTTTTTTATGAGCAATTCCTACCTTGTACTCCATCTTTTCTGCTAACGGTATCCACTTCGTATTTTGAAATTGACTAATATCTTCGAACTCAGCAGGCAATATAGCCACACTATTAAATATCTCTATACTCTTAACAAGAACAGTCCAATTATCATCGGCAAAAACAATATTCGGTTCAAAACCTCTCTCCCTACACTTCACATAAATTTCATTTCCTAGGACATAATTTTTTGTAAGTGAACTTATTCGCACATCTTTTAAATCCTCAATAGTAATCTCTTCTTTATTTTCCAAAGGATGATTAGAAGGAACTACAATCGCAGCAACATACGAAGCCTTTTTTCTTTCAATAGGTTTCATAACAATATTTTTTTCATACTGTGGAAAAGAGAGTAATCCTAAATCTAGATCTCCATTAGCAACCATCCTTTGCAGTTGTTTAGAACCATGTTGAATTAAACTCAACTCAACTTTAGGATGTCTAGCTATAAAACTCGATATTTCTTCCATGTATTGAATTGCAAATAATACTGTTAAACCTACCTTCAGCACTTCTCTACTTTCTTCACTAGATGCATTCATTTCATCAATTAAATTATTGTATGATTTCAATAAAACAATACCTTTTTCATAAAGCATTTGCCCACTTTCTGTTAACTCTAAACGTCTATTATTTTGCTCAAATAAAGTAGTATTAAATTCCTTCTCCAATTTCTTTATTGCTAACGTTAATGTAGGCTGCGTAACAAATAATTCCTTTGCCGCTAAAGAATAACTTCTCTTATTCGCAACTGTAATAAAATAGTTTAACTGTCTAAATTCCATAAATACTCCCCCATCCTCTCAATATCTTACAATATTATTATAACTTAAAGAGTATTAATTTAACAACTACAACACAATATTACATACTTCAAATAATATATAGAACCGAAGTTGTAAAAAATACCAACCTCAAAAAATTTACTCTTTTGAAATCAGCACTTAATCACTATATATTCTTTTAAGTAATGTTATGTTAACTATCTCTAAAAATAACATCACTAACCTTTATTATACCATAAAAACAATGATTTTATCAGTCTTTTATTTTTTAATATTTTGTGTTATGTTAAAGGTACTAAAGGAGCTGACTTAACAAAATCTTGTTTCTTAAAAGATCATACTTTTTGAGTCACTCCATATTAATAGTAAATACGCAATACGCGATTCCAGGGAGGTTGCTATGGTAAACGCAAAAAAAATAAAAAAAAGATATTACATATTTCTAGTATTCTATCTGTTATTTGGTATCGTACTATTATTAATATTAGATAGAGTGGATAGTCAAGACTTTACACAAAAATATAAAACCATATTATCAGTGTTCCAATTTGTTTATTCAATCTTACCTATAGTGTTATCTTGGGCTCTAACTAACTATATAGCTAAAAAAACTAAAAACGTAGAAAAATAAAATAGACACTCTCTATCACTAGCTATACTACAAACTCCCTTATATAGCTAGAAAGAGCGATTCAAAATCATCTTTGAATCGCCCTCCTTTCTTTATCCATTATAACAATTTATTATTTCAAATAACTTGCTACGTATTTCTTCATTTGTTGAATGCCCTAGCATTGATTTTAATTCATTTAGTTTTTTATCTAATTCTTCTACATCAATATCTAAAGTTGTATTTTTATAGATCATTTTGTTATCAGTCTTTTCACTACTTTCGTAATCAAGTGATAACTCCTCATACATCTTCTCACCAGGTCTTAGTCCGATTTCTTCGATATCGATATCTTTATATGGTTCTAATCCTGATAGTTTGATTAAGTTTGTCGCAAGATCTATTATTTTTACGGGTTCTCCCATGTCTAATAGGAAAATCTCCCCTTCACTTGCGTAATACCCAGCTTGTAGCACTAATTGTGCCGCTTCTGGAATCGTCATGAAGTAACGAATAATATTTCTATGCGTAATAGTGATAGGACCACCTTTTTTAATCTGTTCTTTAAAAATAGGAATTACAGAACCATTAGAACCTAGTACATTACCAAATCTAACCGCAGCAAATTTCGTTTTGTACTTATTACCTTTTGATTGTAAGATAATCTCTGTTAAACGTTTCGAAGCTCCCATCGCATTCGTTGGATTTACCGCCTTGTCAGTAGAAATCATAATAAATCTTTCTACTTCTTTTTCAATCGCCACATCCATAACATTTTTCGTTCCAAAAACATTATTTTTTATAGCTTCTTGTGGACGACGTTCCATTAAAGGCACATGTTTATGTGCTGCCGCATGGAACACTACATTAGGCTTATACTTATCAAACACCTCAGCTAAAGCAGCTTTTTCACGAATACTTACTATTTCAGAAATATATTGTATATCCGCATATTCTTTACTGTGTGATTTTTCAAAATCTAAATCACGCTCTAGCATGTATAATGCGTTCTCGTTAACATCTACTAAAACAAGTTGACTAGGTTTGAATTTGAATATTTCTCTAACAATCTGGCTTCCAATCGAACCACCAGCACCAGTAACAAGAATACTTTTCCCTTTAATATATGAACGAATCTCACCTTGAGACAGTTTCACTTCACCACGTCCTAATAAATCTTCAATAGACACGTCTTTTAAGTGTTTAGAAATACTTTCCCCGTCCTCTACAGCAATACCTGAGCTCATTACTTTAACAGTAACATTCGCTTCTTTTAGTACGTTTAATATTCTATTTTTATCATATGCTCCAATTGAAGGAATAGCTAAAAATACCTGCTCTACTTCATATTTTGGAATAAGTTTCAACATATCATATGTTGTTCCGACAACAGTAACCCCACTAATTACAGAGTTTTTTCTGTTATCATCGATAAGTCCAACTACATTGGCACGGAAAATATTATTTTTAGATAATTCTTTTAACAAGATATATCCAGCATCTCCTGCACCTATTATAAATGTATTCTTATAAGAATTAGCACCATATTTACCCGCTTCTCTTTCTCGTAAAGCACGGTAAAGCATTCTTGTAAACATCATTCCGGCGATTATTAATAACGGTGAAAAAATCGCAAATCTAACATTTGAAAATGTATCAGGTAGCATATATTGGTATAAAATACTAGTGATTAAATCTCCTAGTACTACTGAAAAGCAAATATTTACTATTTCATTTACACCTAAGTAAGACCACAGTGATTTATTAGTACCAAACAAATAAAAACTAATTGTATAAACCACAAGTGAAATCACTAAAAATTCGGCTATTTCTACGTGATGGTCATTCAACATAGAAAATGGATCCGAAGCCTTACCTAAAAATATAGATGCTACTACTCCAAATATTACCGTCAATAAATCCAATACCATAATTAGCTTAAATCTATGATTTATATATATTTTTGATGAAAATAATTTATCCATAACATCTCCTACTAATTCTTTAAATGAGCAAAGGGGTTAATTTATATAATCAAGATAAAACTTAACTACATACTGTGTCGCAATAGTTTACAAATAAATACGCTACGAAATCATAGCTTTTACTTATCTAATAAACTTTGCGGGGGGCGATTTAAAAACACGAATTCTAATCAGGTTTCCAAATCTTCCCCCAAGCTCTTTATATTTTAATATAATCTATAACCGAAGTACCCTGCAGCTGCAATAATTATAAGTAATATAACAATACTGACTTTTCGAGTTTCTTCAATTACTTTTATCTCTACTAACTTCTGAACTATTAATATCGTTATCGCCACGAAAATAGCTGTTTTTTTGACACTTTGGTTTTCTATAAACATAGTTCCTATTATTATAGCTAAACTGAAAACCGTTATAAGCATATTAATAGCTAAAAACATCAATTTTTTATCTGTCATCTTTATTTTTTCCTTATCTTGATCGTTACTTTAACAATCGGCGTATCTGTCGCTATCCTTATATTTTCTTTTGGATATATTTTTAGATTACTACGCTCTTCTGTTTCTTCTTTAACATCGCTCAAGTCAACATCAACGAACATTTCATTAATTTTTGCTAATTCATTAGCGTCTTCCGCCCTAATAGTTACCTTAGAAACATCCGCAGTAGCACTAACTAACTCATATCCTGAAGGTAGGCTACCTATAGTATTTACTTCTAACGGCACTTCTTTTTCAATATTTTTTAATTCAATACTCATAAGAGTTGAGTTCGGTTCTATTTGAATATCCTCTATTTTATTATAATCACTATCGTAAGCTACTAATTTAGCCTCTTCTCTAGTGTTTCTATTAATTTTCGTACGAGTATCACTCTCAGCTCGAACTTCATTTATCCTATTAAGGCTTTCGATAGCTCCAGAAATTTTGACAGTCTCATTTGTAACGCTAAGTTTATCTACTTCATATCCTATCAATAATCTCTCTTTTTTAACTATCGGCGTAACTCTAAACTCTCTAGTTGCTTTTTCCCTAATAGATATAGTTATTGTAGAAGGTTCTGCAGTCCCATCTACACCTTTTTCAAGTCCATTTATTTCAATTTTAACTTTTTGATCATCACCAATTTGAGCATTTCTAAGATTCAACTTCGCTTTGAAGTTCTTAGCAACACTTTCTTTCTGGACTTTCGTCTGTGATCCAGTTAATTTAACAGATACTGTATTAGGAATACCTACCACATACAATTTATCTTTATCATAATCAACTTCAAGTGGGATATCACTAACCCATGCAGTAGCATTATCGTTCGTATCACCTCCAAGAACTGAGAAATTCTTGAAATTTTCATTAACTGATAAGAACAATAGTATCGCTATTAAAAATGATATTAACTTTAACTTATTATTTTCTTTTAGTTGCATAATATCACCTCTTATTTAATTATTTTATCTTGCTGTTTCCAGTTTTTAGCTAAATATTTCGCTAAATCTTCTGTCGAAAAATCTGAAGTTAAAACACCATTTTGACATACACTAATTTTTCCTGTTTCTTCTGACACAGCAATTACTATAGCATCTGTCACTTCAGATAACCCTAGAGCCGCACGGTGCCTTGTTCCATAGCTACTAGCTATAGATCTATTATCCGATAGAGGAAGCACACAACTTGCAGCACGAATTTTATTTTCATCGATTATCATTGCACCATCATGTAAAGGTGTATTAGGAATGAAAATATTAATTATCAGTTCATTTGTAACCTCAGCATTAACTGTAATACCACTTTCCACATATTCATCAAGTCCGGTATTATTTTCTAAAACTATAAGTGCACCTATTCTTCGTCGTGCCATATGTCTTGATGAATCAACAACAGCTTTGATTATATGTTCAGTAGATTTTTTCTGTACATCTTTATAATTAATATTGAAGATATTCGATAGCTGTACCCTTCCTATGTATTCAAGAGCTCGTCTTAATTCTGGTTGGAATATAATCATTATTCCTAGCACTCCCCAAGTAACTACTTGTTCAAATATATATGTCATCGTTTTGAATCCAATAAAGTTAAAGAATATTTTCAATCCAATAACGATTAATATACCTTTAACAAGTTGCATACCACGAGTACCTTTTAATAAACTTAGCAATTTATAAACTAAGAACCAAACTAATAATATATCCAATAAATGAATAATTAGTGTTAGAGTACTTACTCCTGATAAGTATTCAGCTATCATAAATAATCTCCTTCCTTTGATTAATAATATCGTTAGCACGCAAAAACAACATCTAATGCGTACAACAGTCCACATTCAATTATATCATAAAATGCAAGCGTTGTGCCATTTTTATAGAAGAAAAAAGAAGATATTTTCAATAAACATCTTCAAAAATTTTAGAACTATTATTTTACATAGTTTTTACTTATATCTAAATTACAATATCGTTACTATAAAACATCTTATATTTAATTTACACATTTTATAGAAATCATAATATACTACTAAAAAACGCTCTAATTATTTTTAATTTTTATATAATTTGCAATATTATAATCTTGTGGGTCTAATTCTATATCATTTCCTAAAATTATATTCGCTACACTATAGCCAATTATCGGACCAGTAGTTAAACCAGAAGAACCAAGACCACTAACCGCATAGACATTTTCTAATGTCGGAACTTCACCAAAGAACGGAGAATAATCACTAGTATAAGCCCTAATTCCAACGCGTTCATTTATTATCTGTGCATTTTTTAATTCGCCTAAGAAGTTCTCCGCTTCTTCACCAAAAGCATCAAGTTGTTGTTTATCAACAGTTAAATCAAAGCCCATGTCATTTTCATGTGTCGCTCCAACACTAACAACGCCTTTTTCAAATGGAATAATATCCAATTCACCCTCAGGCATAATAACCGGATAAGATCCTGTATTTTCATCAGAAACTTTATAATCTCTTAGTTGGCCTTTTTGCGGACGAACATCAACATTAAAACCAAGAGGCTCTAATATATCTTTTAACCACGCACCAGTCGCAAGAACAACAGTATCAAAGACCTGTCCATTAATCTCATATTTATCTCCCACAACCTTTAGACTAACTTTTTCCCTAACGACATTAGCTTTCGAAGCAGTAAGTAAAGTATTAACGAATCTCTCTCCTTCTACTCGTCCACCACCACTCGCATACAGTACATCTCCATTGTTATCGAAGCTAGGAATAATTTTTTGAATCTCTTCTTTTGAGATTATCTCTAAATTCCCTATCATCGGTGATAATTCTTTACGACTTTCAGCAAGTTCTTTTAACTCAGGTAGCTTATCTTCATTTTTTTTCAATAAATATACTCCACATTGTGAATAAAAGTTAGTATTATAGCCATCAGCTTCTAAATCTTTAACTAATTTCAAATAAAAATCCGCTCCAAGTCTCGCCATCTTATACCATGGCTTATTACGTCTTTTAGAAAACCACGGACTTATAATCCCAGCTGAAGCTTTAGTAGCTTGACCCAAACCATAATCAAAAACTACTATTTCATTTTTTTGTTCTTTTGACAAATAATAAGCACATGTAGCTCCTACTATTCCCCCACCTACTACTGCTATTTTCATAAGATACCTCGCTTTTTTTAATAAATCTACTAATTAAAATTATAACTCAAAAAATTTATAGAGTAAACTTTAACTTCAATCAATTTTTTCTAAGACAATTTATAATTAGAATTTCTCTAATTTCTATAAAATCACACTGTACTCTTTCTAGTTATCAATATTTTATAGACTTATAGTTCATATCATATTATAATATTACTTAAGTCCAATGACTTTAAAATTATTATTTACAGGAGGTAAACTATGACTGAAATGAAATTAATACCAAGAAAAGAAGTCGAAGAGAAATATACTTGGGATATGACTCTTCTATACAAAACTGATGAAGATTTTAAAGCGAGCCTTGAGAATATTAAAAAAGAGATTTTAGATTTCAAGGCTACTTACGAAGGAAAATTAGTGGATCACGCTACTTTAGATACTGCCGTTAAAAAATACGAAGAACTTTATGAAGAATTTTATAAACTTTCTCACTACGCTGAATTACCAATGGCGGTAGATAGATTTAATGACAACGTAATACAAAATGTAACACTTTTTGAAGATGTTTCTACTTTATGGGCGGGGAATTTAAGTTTCTTCGATACTGAACTTGTAGGACTAGATGAACAATTCATTAAAGATTTCGTGAAAAACTATCGTCCTGATTTAGAATACTACTTCGAAAAAATCGTTCAGGAGAAAAAACACACATTATCAAAAGAAGCTGAACAAGTAATCGCAAACTACGAGAGTCTTCCTGGTTACTACAATCTATATGAGGTAACTAAGCATGAAGATATGCAATTCGACAGCTTCGAAGCAAATGGAAAAACTTTCGAAAATAGCTTCGTACTATACGAAAACTTACACGAAATGGATAACGATACTGAAGTGCGCCGTAATGCTGCGAAAAGTTTTTATAAAACATTAAATGCTTATAAAAACACTTCAGCAAACGAGTATATTTCACAAATCAAAAAAGAAAAAATGCTTGCTACAATGCGTGGTTATGATAGTGTTATCGACTACCTATTAGCCGCTCAAGATGGTAACCGCGAACTATATGATCGTCAAATCCGTACTCTTATGACAGATTTAGCACCTCATATCAGACGTTACATTAAACTTTTAGCTCGCGAACACAAAATTGAAGATATGCAGTTTGCTGACTGTAAGATCAACCTTGATCCAGATTTCGAAGTTGATATGACCATCGACGAATCTCGTTCTTATCTAAAAAAAGCACTTGGTGTTCTTGGTGAAGACTACGTTAAAATGATCGATGAAAGTTATGACAAACGTTGGACTGACTTCCCTCAAAACATCGGGAAAAGTACTGGTGGATTCTGTGCAACAGTTCCTAATGTAGCTGGATTTATCCTACTTTCTTGGACTGGAAAAATGAATGAAGTTTTCGTTCTTGCTCACGAGCTTGGACATGCATATCACTTCATGAGTACAGGAAAACACCAAACAATGTTAAACAACGATTGCCCACTTTACTTCGTTGAAGCTCCTTCAACTTGTAATGAGGTTATCGTATCTAACTACCTACTAAAAACTAACACTGATGCTCGTTTCAAACGTTGGGTTATCAGCAACATGATTAGTAGAACATACTTCCATAATATGGTAACACACTACTTAGAAGCTGTTTATCAAGATAGAATCTACAAAATGGTAGATAACAATGAAATGTTAACTGCTGATGTTCTTTCTGAAGTAAAACGCAACGTTATGGAAGAGTTCTTCGGAGATAGTTTAGTAGTTAATGAAGGTGCAGAGCTTACTTGGATGAGACAACCTCACTACTACATGGGACTATACCCTTACACTTACTCTGCAGGATTAACAATCGGTACAGCTATCGCTAATAAGATCGATAATGACAATTCTTATGCTGACACTTGGTTAAATGTTCTTTCTAAAGGAAGCAGCATGTCAGCACTAGATCTTTCTAAACTTGCAGGTTGTGATGTAAGCACTGATGAACCACTTAAAGAAGCAATTGCTTATGTTGGTCACCTAGTAGATGAACTTTACAACTTAACAGATGAATTGAATAAATAAAAACTTAAAGCTTCAGCTAAATTTCTTTAGTTGAAGCTTTAATCTTATATTCTATTTCATTCTATCTAATTTATCGAAACAAGCTTTTTCACATTCTATAACTGCGCTACGGAAATTCTTTTCTTCTAAAACTCTCACAGCCTCGATAGTACTTCCACTTGGTGAACATACATCATCTTTTAACTTACCTGGGTGCTCTTTAGTCTCTAACACCATCTTCGCAGCACCTAAAACTGTACTTGCAGCAAGTCTATAAGCTACATCACGTTTTAATCCATTTAATACGGCTCCATCAGCTAATGCTTCTATAAATAAATATCCATACGCAGGACCTGAACCACTTAAAGCTGTTAAAGCCGCCATGTCTTTTTCCAATATTTCCTCGGTAATACCTAAATTATTTAAGAGATCTAATACTAATATTTTTTCTTCAGCTGCCACTAAAGAGTTAAATGTAACACCTACTACACCACTCCCTATTTTTACGGGTGTATTCGGCATAATTCTAACTATTTTAGTCTCTGGAATTTTCTTTTCTAAATCATTTATTTCGACAGCTGCAGCCATTGAAATAACAATCTTATTCTTCAAACTAAGACTCACTTCATCAAGTACTGTTCCTACTAAATATGGCTTTACCCCTAAAAATACAATATCACTGTTTTCTACGACTTCTTCTAGACTCTTACAAAATACAGCACCTGTTTCTTCAGCAACATTTCTAGTACTTCTATCCGAAGAATTTCTCACAAAGACATCGGTACTACTAACTTTACAACTTCGAAGTAGTCCTTCTAAGATAGCTTTCCCCATATTTCCCACACCGATAAAACCTAATTTCATACATATTCCTCCTAAATATTCGTTAATAACATTATATCATACTCCAAACCCTTATGTCCTAGATAACTTCAATCAGAACTATTTTAATAAAAATTTAACTATGTTATACTTTTATAACAAGCAGTTATTCAAAGGAGTTTTATATGCACAGCAGTTGGGAAGAAATATTCAATAATTATCCAAAAATAGATGAACTAAATAATATGATAAAAGAAATTGACGAACAACGTCTTACTAAAACTATCTATCCGCCAAAAGAACAGGTTTTTAGAGTTTTCGACTTACCATTAAAAGATATTAAAGTCGTAATATTAGGACAAGACCCTTATCATAATCCTGATCAAGCATGTGGGTTAAGTTTTTCAGTAAATGATGGCGTACCACTTCCAAAAAGTCTTATTAACATTTACAAAGAGCTTCATGATGACTTAGGTATTAAACCAGCAAAAACAGGAAACTTAGAATCTTGGTTCAAGCAAGGTGTATTTTTGCTTAATGCTGTACTAACTGTAGAAAAAAATTCTCCAGCAAGTCATAGTAAAATAGGCTGGGAAAATTTCACGGATTACATAATTGAAAATATTTCAGAAAAAAATGAAAATGTAGTTTTTGTTTTATGGGGAGCCTATGCAAGAAGTAAAAATAAACTAATTGACCCTTCAAAACACAAAATTATTGAATCAGCTCATCCAAGTCCACTATCCGCATACCGTGGCTTTTTCGGAAGCAAAGTCTTCTCTCAAATTAACAGTTATTTAGCTGAAAATGATAGAGAAACTATAAATTTTGAATTAAAAATGAAAACAAACGAGCAAATTTCATTTTTTTAAAAATTAAAGAAAATTTTAAGTATATTTTAAGTACAAGGTATATAATGGTTACCTAAACAAAAGTAATAATATTTCATTCTTAACGACACTTGTCGTTTCTCCCTTTTAAGTTTGAAATTATTTTTGTTTAAACCAATATTTCGGTTAATTCTTTATGATATTAACAGATAATAAAACTTTTTAATTTTTTTCATAATGTGGCTTGTCGCTCCCTAGGCAAGCCATTCTCCCTTTAAAGAGTTGAAAGACTCTTTTGTTATTTGTATATAAGATTAGATATAAACAAGCAAGAAATTGCTTAGAACTTAATTTAGTTCACTAAAAAAACGTGTTCCCCAAACACGTTTTTTTATTTTATATTATTTCTATTCCAAACAAAAAATCCCAGACAATAAATGTCTGAGATTTTTTTATGCAGCTCTTCTATAACCTGCTCTTTGAGCAGCTTCTTCTGAACTAAAGACTAGTAGATTTCTTGCTGCAACATTATTATAAGAAGGATGTGTCGGTGTGTAATAAACTCCACTCTTTTTACTAGCTCTTACAACTACTTTTTTAGGTTGTTGTTGCTGTTTATTTTGTTGAGTTTGAGTTAATTGAACAGTCTCATTTTTTGTTCCATCCTGTTCGTCAATTTTTTTCTTAGAAGCAGGAGGGGGAAGAACTTGTTGTTGTTCTTTATCCTCATCAGAATTATCTTCTTTTTTCTCTTCTGAAGACTGTTCTTCTAATTTTTTATCACGTTCTTCTTTTTTCTCTTGGAAAGTTTTTCTTTGTTCTTCTTTTCTAGCTTCACTGAAATGATTCGTCATTAACATAGTTAACATCATTACAAGTGCACTTACAACACCTAATACTACTTTTTTCAATCGCGTTTTACGCTGAATTAATTTTACAATAGGTGGACATAATAATATAAAACTTAGTACAAAGACTATTACTGCATATCTAATGCCATGTGTAAAAACCATACTAAGTGATATTAGCATAAACACTAAAAAGATAAACCACAAAATAACTTGTCCATGTTCTTTTATGAATTTATTCACAATATTTCTCCTTAAAAATAATCACTTATCTATTTTAACACTTTCTTTACTAATAGACAATTATTTTCATAAATAACTTTAATTTTAATAAGATATTCAGCTTTTCTTATAAATATATATTTATATAAATCATATAACTATTTTCTAGAAATCACCATAGCTATCCCTTGTCCTCCTCCTATACAAAGGGAACAGACACCTTTTTCTTTATTATCATTGATTAGTGCGTAAACTAAAGTAACTAAAACTCGGCATCCACTAGCTCCGATTGGATGTCCTAGCGAAATAGCTCCTCCACGTGTGTTTACTTTGTTTTGATCTAGATTTAGTAGACGAGTTACAGCTATAGATTGTGCAGCAAAAGCTTCATTCATTTCAAATAAATCTATATCTTCTATGTTTAAACTTAATTTTTCTAGTACTTTTTGCGTTGCTGGAACTGGACCTAATCCCATTACCGTATTGTCTAATCCTGCCGAAGCATAACCATCAATATAAGCAAGAACTTCTAATCCTAGTTCTTTAGCACGAGTTTCACTCATTAAAACAACACAGGCTGCACCATCATTTATTCCTGATGCGTTTCCTGCTGTTACAGTTCCATCTTTTTTGAAAGCTGGTCGTAATTTAGCTAAACTTTCTAACGTTGTATTCGGACGAACAAATTCATCTGTATCAAAAATAATTTCTTCTCGTCTAGTTTTAATAACTATCGATGCTATTTCGTTAGCAAACTGATTATTTTCAATAGCTGCTGCTGCTTTATTCTGACTTGAAAGAGCAAATTCATCTTGCTCTTCTCTTGTTATATTGTATTGTTCTGCGATATTTTCAGCAGTAATACCCATATGATAGTTTTCAAACGCATCTGTAAGGCCATCATTTATTATAGTATCTTCTAATTCTAAACTGCCTAATTTTTGTCCGAAACGAGCATTCTTTGTATAATGAGGTGCCGCACTCATGTTCTCAACACCACCACAAACTACTACATCATTATCCCCTAATAATATTGATTGTACCCCAAGAACAACACTTTTCAGTCCTGATCCACAAACTTTATTTACAACAAAGGCGCTTTTTTCTTTTGGAATACCTGCATTAACTGCGATTTGACGTGCTACATTTTGTCCTAAACCAGTCTGCAAAACATTACCGAATATTATTTCATCAACTAGATTTGGATTAAGATTTATACTTTCTAATGATTGTTTCACAAGCTCTCCACCTATTTTCGCAGCAGAAATATCTTTTAAACTTCCTCCAAAACTTCCTATAGCAGTTCTTTTTGCACTTACAATAGCAACTCTATTCATGTATTTTATCTCCTAATTTGATTTTCTAGTATATTTTACTATAAATACTAACGTTGTTCAAATATTGTCTACACAAGACTATATTTATCGAAATTTTTATTTTGTAACACTTCTTAAATTTATTTGTAATATAAATGTAATATTTTTGTAATAAAAGATTGATTTTTGTAATTTTTAAATGTATAATATAAATATAAAGAAGTTATACAAAAAAGAAGGTGAATAACATGAACAAACTTCTAAAAACAACAGGTATATTTATTTTAGGAATTGGATTATTAACAGGATGCACAGATAAAGTAGCAAAAAAAGTAGATACTAATGATAATATTACTACTGAGGTAAAAACTACTGAAGAAAATCCAGCTTCTTTAGCTAATTTACAAAAAGAAGTTGAACATGTTGCTCAAATTGACAATAACATTAATAACAATAATATTAAAGATAATAACAATACTAATTACAATATAAATAAAAAAGTTACAACAAAAGTAACTACTCCTTCTAAACAAACTATTCAAAACAATAATACTAAAGCTTATAAACATGATTTAGCTAAAGCTGGGGAAATTTTACAACCTATGGCTTATGGAATGTTAAACTTACAAGGAAGCAGCACTGCCAATGTTGTAAGATACATAGCTAGTAATGATGGTAGCGACAATGTAGTAAAACAAATAAACTTAACTAAAATATTAGATTTACTTAATACATATAACGCTCAAACATTCCAAAAACAAGATGTGTTACAAAGATTACAAAATGATAAAGAAATTGAATTTGTCCAATTAAATAATCATGTTGCTGATTATAATAAAGAAAATTTAGAAAAATTAATGAATCACAAAAATAAAGTAGTGTACTTCGCAAAAGATCAAGTATTCTTAGCAAAAAGTGATATTGGCTACGGCGGTGCTACTGATGCAATCTTTATGCCAGTAGAAAAATGGGATATTAAAGGTGATAGAATTCTTATTCCATACGAAAATGTTGCTACAAGAAAACCTGTAGGTATAATGACTCTTCGCTTGAACAATAAAAATTACACTAGCGGAGCTAATAGAACTATGTACTACGTAGAAAGATTCGAATTATATTAAAATAACAAAAGACATCGTCATTTCACATGGCGATGTTTTTTGCGTTAAGTTAAAATTTATATCCTGGGAACATCTTTACTGAAATAATATAAAAATAGGCAACTGACTTAAGTTCTACTTTAGTCAGTTGTCTATTTTGTAAGAATACTAAATTATTATTTTACTTAGATTTATTAATATCCTAAAAAGATTCAATAAATATCAGTATTATTTTAATTTATCTTTAACGCTGTCGATAACGCCTTCTACAGCTTCTTTAGCATCTTCTGCAGCTTCTTTTACTTTAGAAACTACTTGCTCTGCTAATCCTTCACCTTCTACTGATTTATCTCCAGTTAATTTCCCTAAACCTTCTTTAACTGATCCTTTGATTTCGTCGAATTTATTTTCTAATGACATAATTGTGCCTCCTGTATACTACATATCAATTTTTTATAAATTGATATTAAATATACTTTTTCTTTAAATATTTTTTATAGATATTAATTTGTTAATTTCTATACTTTATATGATAAATCATTTTAAATTATTAATCAATGAAACTGCTCACAAAATTAAAAAAAGTTTTATTATTTATCATGAAACAGTGCAAAAAGATATTAAGAACAGTATTTCAGCCACATTTTTCTGATGATAAAAAATCTTATAATAACAGTAATTTCAATATATTTTTTAATATTTCTACTATAAATATAAACTTCTATTCTTATTAAACAGTTTTTTATGATTAAATTTATTAATCTTTTTTAGATTTATTCATAAAGAATATAGATTTTACTCAATTTATCAAATAAGAGAGACTAGCATCCCTAATCTCTCTTAAATATTATTTATTATATTTCTCTACTATTTTCTTAGCACTAGCTAAGTTCATATGTTTTTCTTTTCTTAACTCTTCCACGACTAATTCAATATTTTCATTATTAGCTCCTGCTAAAATCGCTAAAGATTTAGCATGTAACTTCATATGTCCTTTTTGAATTCCGTCTCCTACCAACGCTTTTAGCGCTGCTAAGTTTTGAGCTAAACCTACTGAAACAAGTATACTCGCTAATGTTTTCGCATCTGGATTATTTAACAAACCTCTCGCTACTTTCACAGTAGGATTAATTCCGATAGATCCACCTACACTAGCAACAGGCATCGGTAACGTGATTTCTCCTACAAGCTCCTTAGCTTCTTTATCACAGCACCAAGTAGAAAGCCCTTTATACTTCCCATCTTTTGCTGCATAGCTTTGACATGCCGCTTCTATAGCTCTCCAGTCATTACCACTCGCTATTACAACACTATCAATTCCATTAAAGATACCTTTGTTATGGGTAGCAGCTCTATAAACATCTGCTTTAGCAAATTTACTCGCAAGCTCAATCCTTTTAGCTAAATACTCGCCATTTTCTCCTAAGTTTTCGAATGGAATAGCACATTTCGCTGTAACTAGTGAACGTGTCGCATAATTTGATAAAATCGCCATAAGAGCTACACCCTCAGTTAATGATTCTAACGAAACTTTAAGGGCCTCTAGCATTGTATTTAGCATATTTGCTCCCATCGCTTCTAAAGTATCAACGATAAGGTAAACAACTACAAAATCTACACCTTCTTCTGATAGAACTTTGACCTCAATATCACAAGCTCCACCACCACGAGCTACGATAGATGGATATGCTTCATTAGCCGTTTTTAACAGAAGTTCTCTACTCTGTAAAATACGCTCTACAGCTACAGTAGTATCTTCTATATTGTATAATGCAACGTGACCAATCATTTTTCTATCAAAGATTTCTGTTTTGAAACCACCAGATTTCGCTGCTATCTTCCCAGCATTACTGCAAGCTGCAACTACCGATGGTTCTTCTGTAACAAATGGTACTACATACTGTTTTCCATCAACAGTAAAATTTGGCACAACGCTAAAAGGTAATGAGAAAGTTCCTATTACATTCTCTACCATGTTATTAGCCGTATCAAAGTCCAAAACCTCATTATTTTTAAGAAATTCAAGATGCTCTTCACTTAAAATATCAGCTTGTTCAATAACTCCTAAGCGTTCATCAATATTTTTTTTATAAAATCCACTCCAAATTTTTTCCATAGTTCCCTCTATTAAAATTGTTTTTTATAAACTCTCTTGTGATTTTCAATTTTTTCTAAAACAAATCTGCTTTCATCTTGAATATCAGAAATATCTAAGTTTCCTTCTTCATCAACTGTAGTATCTCTAAAGAACATTTTTTCATATTCATCAATTGAAATACGTGTTCTACTGTCAAAATCGTCAAAACGATTATTTCTTAGTTGTTCTCTATAACCATCAACTAAAGTCATACTAAATACTTCCGCAACAGCACCACTTCCGTAGCTATATAATGCAATCTTATTACCCGCTTCTAAAGTAGTATTATTCTCAAGTAAAGATAACAGTCCTAAGAATAATGATCCTGTATAAATGTTACCTACACGTTGGCTGTATAAAATAGACTCATTAAAACGAGCAAGTAATTCTTCTTTTTTATCTTCTTCAGCTTGTTCTAATAATAAACTTAGACCCTTTAATCCTAATTTAGGATATGGTAAGTGCAGGCATACTGCTGAAAAATCATTAAGATTCTGTTTTGATTTTTCTGAGAATCTTCCCCAAGTAGTAGTTAAACAATCAAGGTATTGTTCCGTTGAAAATCTTCCTTCTACAAATGCATAATGTGAGTAATTAGGACGCCAGAAGTCCATAACATCACGAGTCAAACAAACATTATCATTGTTAAGTTCTAAGATTCTAGGGTTACTGCTAACTAGCATCGCACAGCTTCCCGCACCTTGTGTCGACTCACCAGATGATCTAACTCCATATTTCGCTATGTCACTAGCTATAACTAGTACTTTTGATTCCGGATTATTCATAACATGATTTTTCGCAAAATCTAATGCTGCCGTCGCACCATAACAAGCTTCTTTTACTTCAATAGCACGCGCAAATGGTTGAACATCTAAAAGACCGTGAATAAATACCGCAGAAGCTTTACTTTGGTCAATTCCAGACTCAGTTCCTACGATAATCATGTCAATTTTTTCTAAATCATCTTTATCTAATATTTCATATGCAGCTTGTGCCCCAAGAGTTACTATATCTTGAGATACCGGTGGAATACTCATTTCAAGTTGTAATAAACCTTTTGTAAATTTATCTGGTTCTATTCCACGCGCTGCGGCTAAATCACGAATATCTAAATAATAATTTGGCATTGCAAAACCAATTTTATCTATTCCTATTTTCATTATCAAATTCCTTTCGATTAAAATTCGAATCATTCATCTATACAATTTTTTCCAATTATAATTATACTATTAAACTATTAAAAATTAAAGTCTAATAGCCATATATTTCCTATCATGATTAAAATAATTCATGCAAATACTATTGTATAAAATTTTCATGAATTAGTCCATAGATAGCTATTAAAAATCACAAAACTTAGGTCTATCAATTATAAAATATAAATAACGGTATATTCATGCAAATACCTTATTTCCATTTGAAACTTTATTAGCTTTTATATAATTTTAATTAGTTGTTATTACAACGATAAAAATAGTTTTTAGTCGGGAAAAAAATTTTTTGTAAGCATTTTTGTTGTTTATTTTAAATATTTTTCTTATAATTATAATATATTTATAAAAACCCTAGGAGGATTATTACTATGACATTTAAATTACCTGAATTACCTTATGGATTCGATTTCTTAGAACCAGTTATCGACGCTAAAACTATGGAAATTCACCACGACAAACACCACGCTGCTTACGTTAACAACTTAAACGCAGCTTTAGAAAAACACCCAGAATTCGAAGCTAACTGCATCTGCGGTTTATTAAAAAACATCGATAACGTACCTGCTGACATCCGTCAAGCTGTTATCAACAACGGTGGTGGACACCACAACCACAGCCTATTCTGGAAATCTCTAACTAAAGCAGATTCTTCTGAATTCGCTGGATTAGTAAAAGAAAAAGTTGAAGCTGAACTTGGTGGATATGAAGAATTCGTTAAGAGTTTCTCAGCTGCAGCTGCTACAAGATTCGGTAGTGGTTGGGCATGGCTAGCTTTAGATAAAGAAGGTAAATTAGTAGTTACTTCTACAGCTAACCAAGACTCTCCATACTTAACAGGTCTTACTCCAATCCTTGGATTAGACGTTTGGGAACACGCTTACTACCTAAACTACCAAAACCGTCGTCCAGACTACATTAAAGAATTCTTCCGTGTTGTAAACTGGGATTTCGTTAACGAACGCCTAGCTAAACACTTAGAAAAATTAGGTAAATAATTACATAGATAAAAAAGCATCTAGGAAATCTAATTTCCTGGATGCTTTTTTTTTCAGCAGTTTCTAAAGTAAATTTTCAATTTCAACATAATCACTTATAATCTTATTTATTTCAATCATAAGGTCTGTATTATCTATAGAATATCCTTAACCCTTGTCTGCTTCATTTTCTTTTACAAGATCTTTTTGTGAATCTTTTTCAGATAGTTTTTGATCGATATATTTATTAATAATTTCATAAAATTCCTTGGTCGCCTCACCATCTAATTTTGTCGAATTCTGAACTTGATTAACTTTCAATTGAACAGATTGAATACCGTAAGAGGCTTGTTTTTGGTGGATTGTTTCTAATTCTTCTTCTGAAATCGGGTCACCAACAATTGTCAAGACCAATTCATTGTCCCTTGACTTGTAGACTTGATTGATAACCGTATGATTGGCAAACTCTTTTCCTACAAACTGTTTGACACCTTCTTTTCGCGCTTGTTCTATAGTTAGAGTAACTGCCGAATAGCTAGCTGGAACAACCAATAATACAATCAAAGATATCAAACCAATTTTCATTTTAATGCTTAGCTCTTTGAATGAAGTTAAGGGAGATTTTCTCATTAAAATTTTTGCCCCAACAATGTTGGCTAGCATTATAAAGACACAGTTAATCAAGAAAAGATAGAGAGCTCCAAATAAAAATCGTACATTCCCATTAGCTAAACCATAGCCGGCAGTGCAGATAGGCGGCATTAGAGCTGTAGCAATTGCTACTCCTGGCACAATATTGTTTGCTTCTTTTTTTCTCGAACCGATCACACCAGCAATCCCACCAGCAATAGCAATTAGGACATCCCAAATCGTTGGAGAAGTTCGTGCAATCAACTCGCTACTTTCATAAGATACGGGAGTAATCCAGAAATATAGAGTCGATACAAGTAAACTGACCAATACTTGAGTAAGTAAAACCCCTAGAGCTTGCTTGACTAAACGAGTGTCAAAAATAGCTAAACCTAATCCTAGTCCAACAATCGGTGTCATGAGAGGTGAAATTAACATGGCTCCTATAATAACAGCTGTTGAATTCATATTTAGTCCGATAGAGGCAATAAAAATTGCACACATCAAAATCACTGTATCTCTCGATCTAACATGAAGATCATCGTATAATTTTTCACGGTATTCACGTGTTGAATAATTTCCAGACATCTGTTTCTCCTTTTATTTAATTTATTTCTGTTTATCTATTGATGAGGATAGAGTGATTTTCTGTCAAACATTACATATATATTTAAATTTCCTTAGTTCTCACCTGTAAGTTTTTTAAAAAATATCTCTTTTTTCTAGACAAATAAAAAAGCATCTATCAGTTGATTCTTTATATTATATCAAAAATTTCACAATCTTTCACTAAGGAAACCCATCAATTTAAAAGATTTTTATATCCTTTCCAAGATAGAGAACTGACAAAATTCCAGTTTTCTTATTCTAAGAACAAAAGACTGGGAGCGACTCAAAAATCATGATTTCTTAAGAAATAAGATTTTGTCGAGTCGCCCCTCACAGTTTATTAGATTTCAAAAAAACTTTATAAAGCCATCTTTTTAAATCAATGAACTACTACGTCTATGATTTTTTATATGAACTTTGTTAAATTTTAGGGCTTTTGGGGTAGCCCGAATTTAATGACTAAACATGATGAGTGTGTTTTGCAATCCATTGTTGCATCTTGATAACTAACCAGAAGCTATAGATTCCTAAGGTGATGATAGTTAGAAGAAACCACTTGATCCAATTACCGAACAACTGTGCCCCAGTACCATCAAAGTATAGACGTTTCCCATCAATCACAGTGTGTTTCGTTTTCCAATTTTGCAACATACAAACAGCCCAAGGTGTTCCGATTCCCAAGGTAAACACACAAATTATTGCTCCTAAGATAGAGTAACCAATATAACCTGGGATTCCTCCATCAAAATAACTTTCAGAATTCATATTATCTCCTTTCTATCTTTTATTTCTATTCTAGAAGCCCTATTGTATCATTTTTTTTACATTTGTACAATCTTACGGTAACTTCTTGATATTATCTTGAAAATAATCATATAGATAAGAGCAATGATGCCATAGATAGATAAGGTTACGCTCAACATCATTCCAGCAGCAATGGCGCCAATAACTTTTTAAGATTAAGAAGTTACAACACTTAAAAGAATCACCCTATCCAACCTAATTTAATGACAATTTAAGCTACATAATGTATAATGAAAAGCACTCTGTTTGAATATACAATATATTCATACATTTGTTAATAAATAGATTAAAGGAGAATTGATATTGAATAATTGGAAATTTATCGCTGGTTTCATCGGGGTATTCGCGGTATATGAAATACTCGTATTTCTGATGTGGCTAGGCTTAAAATGGATGATTTCACCTTTTGTTACCCCTAAGGTTAAATTAGCTATCGGTATCGCACTATTTATTATTGCTAACTTTTCTATTATAACTTATATGCTAAAATTAGGAGCACCATGGGTAAATTATGGAAATATCTGGTACTTTTATTTCTTAAACGGCGCTGTCATAGGTGTTATCTTATTGGTAACTAAGTTACTACTGAAAATCTTTAAATTAAATCTTTCTCAAGGAATTAGTTTAAGTATAACTACCTTATATTTATTAGGTATGACTGCTTTGGGGCTATTTTGGGCATATTCACCTACTGTGATTAATAAGACTATTAAGGTAGATAAACACCTTGATAAACCAGTTAAAATTGCTATGGTATCCGATCTTCATCTTGGGACATTTTTCTCAAATCCTCAACTTGAGAAACTGAATAAGATTGTTGATGAAGAGAAGCCAGATGCTGTAGTTATCGCAGGAGACCTTATGGACGATGATATGGTTATGTATAAAAAGCGTAATATGCAAGAAAATCTTAGCAAGTTAAAAGCTCCTCTAGGTGTTTATACTACGATGGGGAATCACGACCGTGATGCACTAGAAATAGTCGATGAAGTTAAAAAAACTGGTATAATACCATTATTTGATGAAACTATCACACTTAATAATGATGTTACCTTGGTTGGACGTAAAGATAAGAGTGTCAGTCGCGATAGACTTGATACTGCTGACCTTCTTAAGAATGTTGATTTAAATAAGACTATCGTTCTTGTCGATCATCAACCAGATGCTATTGATTATCACGCTACCCTACCTATAGATATTCAACTCTCTGGGCATACTCATCGTGGACAACTATGGCCGTTAAACTTCATCACAGATGTAGTTTACACCCTAGATCATGGCTACGCGAAAATTAACGATAAACATTTCTTCACTTCTGCGGGTTATGGTTTCTGGGGCCCACCTTTCAAAACTACAGCTCGTAGTGAAGTATGGATGATTACAATCGAAGGAAAATAAAGAATATAAAATACCCCAAAAGTTAGTTTATTCTAACTCTTGGGGTTGAATTTTATTCACATCTTTGAATATTATTGTTTAACCTCATCTCTGATGCTTTCCCATAATTCTTTTGCTTGTACTATATCTAAATCATAGCGCTCTCTAATAATTTTAATATTTGCAATATCACCAACATCTGGATTAACAACTGATTTTATATCAGTATAATCACTAGCAATTAACTCTTTAACTTGTAATGCACGTCTGTTCAAAGCTTCTTCTTTTACAGCTTCCCATAACGCTTTTGCATCATACAATACCAAATCTGTATATCTATCTCTTATCATTTTAACATTGTGAATATCTCCTTTAGTAGCATCGACTACTGAAAGTACTTCTTCTCTATTACTATCTTTTACAAGTTCATTAAATTTTTCTTTACTAACTTTTTGTTTTTCTGCCCATTCTTCTTTTGACTTACCGTTTCTAGTTGAGAAGAACATAAAAATTGCTATTGCTAAAATAATAATTAATACTATCTTCATAATTAAATTCCTTTACTTCTTTTTACAATTTCTATTAGTTTTTTTGCATCTTTCCCATTTAAAAAGTATGCTTTTCTTAATGCTGCAATATTAAATGCATCATCTTGGCTAAAGTTTATAACTTTTTCTAATTCCTTTTTATACGCTGGGCTTTGCAATCTTTCAAATGCTTCTTTACTCTTTTCATCACGCTTTTTTATCTTATCTCTTGCGTTAGCGATCATAGCATAGACAAATATAAATCCAAGCATGATGTACAATGTATTCATGTTCATCGCAATTACTTCCTTTAAATTATTTTATACATTAATTATATAAGTTTTGTATACGGTTGTAAATAGCTATATTATTACTTTAACCACATTTTTCTCTTTTACATACTGCTTTATTTATTTGTTTCTTTTTCTACGGTTATATTGTATAATCTAGTAGTAGTATAAAACATATATAGAACGTATATGACAAAGAAAGGATATAAAAATGAAATTCATTGATAATATAGATATTAATCAATATACAGATTTTATCTTACAAAATGACTACTGTACCATTTTTCAATCTCCTGAATGGACTCAAATAAAAGATAATTGGGATTTCAAACGTGTTGGTGTTGTGGATGATAATGACAATCTATTAGCGACTGCACAAATTCTTATAAGAAAAGGTATGTGGTACCTACCTAGAGGTCCTCTATTAGATTATAACAACATAGAATTACTTAACTATTTCTTAGAGAATCTAGCTAAATACGCTAGAAAGAATAAAGCTAAACTTGTAAAAATAGATATACCTAAACCCTTAAATAATGAAAGACTAGAAGCATTTAATAAAGAATCAGAAAATCTAGTAGATAAAAATATATTAAACGCCTTTAAATCAAATAAATTCTCTCATCGTGGTTTAACTATGAAAATGAGCGATACTATTCAACCACGTTTTAACGCTGTAACGATGTTAGAAGATTTCCCTGAGAAACTTCCTAAGCACACTAAACGTTTATTAAAAGATGTAGATAAGCGTTTTGTAGAAGTTAGACAAGTTGGAATAGATAAGTTAGATGACTTAATGTTTGTTCTAGAATGTACAGAGAATAGAAAAAATATTTCTTTACGAAACAGAGATTATTTTAAAAAGCTTATGGAATTGTACAAAGAGCGTGCACTTGTTTATATAGCGTATCTTGATATTGCTAATGCATTAGCTAAGACTAGAGAGAAAAAAGAAACTCTAGAGCAAGAAATACTTAAACTTGGCGAAAATATGCATAAAAAAAGAAAAACTTTGGAAGATCAATTTAATTCTACAAAAAAACTTATTGAATTCTTCGAAAGTTTCAATAGCACACAAGAAGAAATACTTTGTGGAGTTATTTCTATCGCCTATGGGAAAAATGCTGAGATGCTATATGCAGGAATGAACGATAAATTTTCTAAAATTCCAGCACAATATAAAACATATGTTGACAGCATGTTAAAAATGAAAGAACTTGGATGCACTACCGCTTCTATGGGAGGTATCGAAGGAGATTTAAGCGACAGCCTTCTAGCATTCAAATCTAATTTCGCTCCTAATATTGTTGAATATTATGGAGAGTTCGATTTAGTAATCTCTCACACATTCAATCTAATGTACAACTACGGTTTACCATTAAGAAGAAAAATATTAAAACTAATCAAAAGATAAAAAACAAGTCTGTAAATCACTATGGTTTACAGACTATTTGTTTTAATCTACTATTTTAATGTATATAAAAAGAAAATTGTTATTATAATTTCCAAGTAATTTTGTTCATTATCCATCCAAATATAACTGAAATAGCTGCAATAATAAAGATTATATGTAATCCTTGATATGAGCGTTCTATACTGTTAATGCCATTAACTTGACTAGCATATACTAAACCATAGATTGATGCCATAAGAGTTTGGCCTAATGTTCTTAATAATAAGCTAAAAGTAGTCGCTATATTAAGTTGTTCTTTAGGTACAACTTCTTGGAATGCTACTTGTGCTGATGGGAAAATCAAACCATGACCAAGTCCAAGGAAAGCACCACTAATCGAAATATAGTAATAAGAAACACCTATTGGAGCAAAGGCCATCATAAATACTGAAATAGCTATTGCTATAAAACCTATATTTATAAGTTTTTCAAACGACCATTTACTTATAAATTTAGCAGAAAATCTCGTTGCTAACATAACTGCGATAGAACTAAAGATCTGTGTTCCGCCAGCCATGGTTGCACTAGTTCCTAAAACAACCTGCGCCCACATTGGAGCGTAAATACTATATCCAATAGCAAAAGCATAAACAAGTACCATAATTAGATTTTTCGTAATGTAAGACATATTCTTTAATAAACTTATTGGCAGAATCGGTTCTGTTTCCTTTATTTCCCACTTCCATAGCATATAACCACTAACAATAACAAACATTGCTAGTAAACTATTCATAAATATATTAAGGCTCGGAAGATTACTAATCCAATAAAGAATAACTCCTGAAATAATAACTAATAGTCCACTTCCAATGTAATCAACTCTTGGTTTTTGTGAAATTACAGTTTCCTTATAAAAAATTTGGATTAATACTAAAGAAACTACTGAAAATGGAACAAGGCTAAAAAATATCCAAGACCACCCTAATACATCAACTACAAAACCTCCAGCAATAGGACCTAAGATACTTGCCACACCATAGAAGGCTGTTACCCATCCTAAAGCAACGGCTCTTTCTTTCGCATCAGGAAAAAGCTTAGCATATATTACAAAAGAAATAGAAATCATTCCTCCTATACCAATACCCATTAATCCTCTAGCAAACACCATCATCCAGATATTTACAGAAAATCCTCCTAGTATAGAAGCTATTGCGAAGATTAAAATTGATAATTGAAATGCTTTTTTATTACCTATTACTTCTCCAAGCTTACCCCAAAGGACAGTAGTCATGGCTATAAAAAATAATAACATGGAAGTTAATAGACCTAATTGATTTATACCATTTAAATCCTTTATAATTTGCGGTAATGCTGTATTCAACATTGTTGTATCAAGTCCGCCTATAAAATTAGCTAAAAGCAAAGCTATCATAGATAAACGTTTTTGAATTTTCGTCATTGTATTTCCTTTCATTCTTTTCAATATATTTTCAAAACATTTATTTATTATATACTATCTTTTCTTTTTTCGGAAGATTAAGAATACATAATAAGGAGCGACTTAAAAATCGTGATTTCGTAGAAATCGATCTTGTCGAGTTACCACCTCTATATTTACTAGATATCTAGAAATTTGTTTATAAAGAAAATTTTTCTATCAATTAATCACTGCATTTTGGTATTAATAATTCTATTTTTTGATAAAAATAATCTTTTGAATTAGTATATTCAAACTACTATAAGACTGTAGAAATAAATTTGAAAAATAGAATTTAACAGACTTCAATAGATTAATGGTTATGTTCTAGATGATAACCAGCGATTATATAGTTTATATTTTTTCATTTGTTCTTTATAGTGGTGGAAATAAAATGCTGTAGTATTTTATCGAGGAAAAGAAAGATTACAAGCTTTCTTTTTAGTCGGAAAACAATCTTTTCTTTGAAAAGTTGGTTGAAGACGTCTCGCACCACAATAAAAAGAACAAATGTATAAAAATGTAATTTAAGTATTACAAAAAATACCCATATAAAAATTAAAAGAGCTGAACTCTTTAATGATTTCATTGAAATTACTATTGAGCCAGCTCTTTGTTTAATTATATTTTTTTTACAAATTCAGATTTTAGTTTCATAGCTCCGAAACCATCAATTTTACAATCAATATTGTGATCTCCATCAACTAATCTGATATTTTTAACGCGAGTTCCTTGTTTTAATGTAGAAGAACTACCTTTAACTTTTAAATCTTTAATTACAGAAACTGTATCTCCATCTTGAAGTACATTTCCATTAGCATCGCGGTAAACTTTTTCCTCTTCTGCTCCACTAGTATCTTCTGGTGACCACTCGTGAGCACACATTGGACATACTAGCATATTTCCATCTTCATAAGTATATTCACTTTTACATTCTGGACAATTAGGTAATGTCATTATATTCCTCCATAAAATTTCATATTTGTACAAAGGATATTATACCATAATGAGAAGCAATATCAAAACAATATCAGAAATTATTTTCTTCAAAACGCTGATATTATAACGATTTCAATCATAATTCATTGTCTCAAAAAATTTTTTTTAAAAAATCGTCTACTTTTGTAGGCAAAGTACTTGAAATTTTAAAAAAGTAGGAGTAAAATATGAACTAAAGAGTTTTTATCTTATATTTATTTAAAAAATATAAAATATAAACAATAAAATTTAAAACAAAAGAGGAATCAAATTATGGTTAAATATGATTTATTAGTAGTAGGATTCGGTAAAGCCGGAAAAACTTTAGCAGCAACATTTGCTAAAGAAGGAAAAAAAGTAGCAGTAGTTGAAGAAAGCAGTGCAATGTACGGTGGTACTTGTATTAATATCGGATGTATTCCAACTAAAACTTTAATCGTAGCTGCTGACAACAAAAAAGACTTCGCAGAAGCTAAAGCTACAAGAGATGCTGTTGTATCTAAACTTAATGCTAAAAACTTTGCTATGTTAGACAATAATCCAAACGTTGATGTTTACACAGCTCACGCTAAATTCGTTTCAAATAAAGTAGTAGAAATTTCTGCTAACGGAGAAACTAAACAACTTGAAGGTGAAATCGTAGTAATTAACACTGGAGCTAAAAACAATGTATTACCAATTCCAGGATTAACAACATCTAAAAATGTTTACGATAGCACTGAATTCCAAAAATTAGAAAAAGCTCCTAAAACTTTAGGAATTATCGGTGGAGGTAACATCGGATTAGAATTCGCTAACCTTTACGCTCGTCTTGGAGTTAAAGTTACAGTTATCGACTTCGCTCCTGGAATCCTAGGAAGAGAAGATAAAGATATCGCTGAACTTGCTCAAGGATACTTAGAAGAAGCAGGAATCGAGTTCAAATTAGGAACTGCAACAAAAGAAATCCGCAACAACGGAGAACTTGTAGTTGTTGATACAGAAAAATACGGTCCACTAGAATTCGAAGCAGTATTACACGCAACTGGACGTCGTGCTAACACTGAAGGATTAGGATTAGAAAACACTGACATCGAATTACGTCCTAACGGAACAATCGTAGTTGACGAATTCTGTCAAACAGCTGTAGAAAATGTATTCGCAGTTGGTGATGTTAACGGTGGATTACAATTCACTTATGTATCATTAGACGACTTCAGAGTAGTTAACGGATACTTACACGGTAACAAAGAATACACAACTGCTGACCGTAAAAACGTACCTTACTCAACATTCATCTCTCCAGCACTATCTCACGTTGGATTACACAAAGAAGAAGCTGAAGCAGCTTACCCTAACGTTGCAGTAGCATCATTACCAGTAGCTAACATGCCAAGAGGAGCTGTTAACCAAGACCCACGTGGATTATTCCGTGTAACTGTAGACAAAGACACTAACTTAATCCTTGGAGCTACTCTATTCGGTAAAAACTCAGAAGAAATTATCAACCTAATTAAAATGGCAATTGATAACAAAATTCCTTATACTTACATCAGAGATCAAATCTTCACTCACCCAACAATGGCTGAGAACTTAAATGATGTATTCAAATTAATCTAATAACTGCAGAAAGCTTAAAATCTCAATAATCATTTGAGGTTTTAAGCTTTTTTTATTTATTTTATTAGAACTTCTTCTATATAAATATATAAAATTTTCAAATAATTGAAAAAATATGTCTCAATCCCTTTACAAATCAATAGTTTTCTTGTATAATGTACACATGTCTTTTTAAAAAATACAATAAAATAAAAAAAAAGGAGATCGAACAATGAGTTTATATAAAAGAATTCCATTAATAGCAAAACTTATTATCGCTGTAACATTAGGGATAGTTTTAGGAAGTACTCTATCAACGTCTATTATTAGAGTTTTCGTTACTTTCTCATCAATTTTCAGCTCATTCTTAGGATTCACAATCCCACTTATTATTGTTGGATTTATCGTACCAGGTATCAGCCAAGTTTCAAATAACGCTGGTAAATTACTTGGACTATCAACAGGAGTTGCATATATTTCTACAATTATTGCAGGAACATTTGCATTCTTAACAGCTGAAGCAGTATTACCAAACATCTTAGCTAACGCAACATTACAATCATTCAAAAACCCAGAGGATTTATTATTAAAACCTTTCATCGAGTTTAAAATGACTCCAATTTTTGATGTTACTACTGCTCTTATTATCTCATTCATCTTAGGAATCGGGATTTCAGCAACTCAATCAGAAGGACTTAAACAAGGATTCGCAGACTTCGGAGAAATTATCGAAAAATTACTTGCTACAGTAATTATTCCACTTCTTCCATTCTACATCCTAGGTGTATTCATGAACATCACAGCTTCTGGTGAAGTATTCAAAATCTTAAAAATCTTCGCAATGGTATTCGTATTAATTATTATTATGCACGTAATAATCATTATTATTCAATACTTTGTGGCTGGAACACTTAACGCTAGAAACCCATTCAAAATGCTTGTTAACATTTTACCAGCATACATGACAGCAATTGGTACTCAATCTTCAGCTGCTACTATCCCAGTAACACTAAGAAGTACTAAAAAAATGGGTGTTGATAAAAACATCGCAAACTTCACAATTCCATTATTCGCTACTATCCACTTATCAGGTAGTACAATTACATTAACTACATGTGCGTCTGCAGTATTCTGGTTACAACATGGTGCTGCATTCCCATCAGCTGCAGTAATGATTAAATTCATCTTATTACTAGGTGTAACAATGGTAGCTGCTCCTGGAGTTCCAGGTGGTGGAGTTATGGCGGCTCTTGGATTATTACAATCAGTTCTTGGATTCAACGAAATCATGTTATCTCTAATGATCGCATTATACATCACTCAAGATAGCTTTGGAACTGCATGTAACATCTCTGGAGACGGAGCTTTATCAGCAATCGTTGATAGATTAAATAGAATATTCTTCAAAAAAGACGAAAAACAAAAAGCATAAAAAAATTATCCCATAAACTTAGGTTTGTGGGATTTTTTATATTCGATTAGTTCGAGAAGTCTCTCATCACAATCAAAGAACAAATATCTAATTCATTGAAAATAGCGACTCTTTGAACTTAATCTCAGAGCCGCTTCTTTTATTCTATTTAAGTTTATATCTTAGTTTTACCGGGTTATGATCACTATATCTATACTCTTGATTTAGAGTTTCTACACCAAGCACTTCTATATTGTCACTCGCGATATACCCATCGATAATGAAACCATATGTCCCCTCACTATCTTTCACATAAGGTTTATTGTTAAGTCTCGCTGAATTTCTACTTTCATCATAAACTAACTTAAATCCTGCCGGTAATAGACTCTTATCTAAATTCTCAGCACGCCATAATTCTTTTGGCACAACGTTAATCTCATCTTGTGTTAAAGTTTTTAATGACTGATTAAAGTCTGCCCCAACCAATACATAATTACCTTTTTTATACTCATAATCAATAAATTCAAGCAGTTGCTTCATCTGAGCTTTTTTACCAGAATTACCTTTATCATAAGCATCAAGATGCGCATTGATTAACACTAAATGTTTATCACTATTTTCTACTTTTGTATAAATAACAGAAAATCCACGTTTTAAATTAGCTAGTCTTTCAGGGAAAGTAAATGGAATTGCCATTTGGAATCTTCTTGCATTTTCTATTTTAAAATCAGTCGCAGTATATATACCACTTTTCACCTTTCCTAATGGTGGTAATGGATATGGTATATATCTAACCTTGAAATTATAAGCTAAAATACTGTTTAAACCAAGAGTTTCATCAAACGCTCTAACTTGATTTATATTATAACTACGTTTTGAATCTTCATCAATTTCTTGAATAAAATTAACATTGGCTTTCTCATTTTTAACTATTTCTGTAATATTTTTTAGATTTTCCTCTACATGAGCTTTATCAAGAGGTAACACCATCTTTCCACCATCCATAAAGAAATCTTCATCTTTATCAAGCCCTGCATAACCTATATTCCAGTTAAGGGCACTATATTCTGTTCCTACTTTTGCTATTTCTGAGTTACCTTGCTTAGTAACCTGCAGGCTCTCCACTCCATTAGGACTATATTCTGTCGCCCATAAATAGCCAACTAATCCTGCAAAACCTAAAGCCACTACTAATACTAAACTAACAACTATTTTTAATATTTTTTTCATCATTAACCTCATAAAAAAGGGGACTCGATAAAAAACTATTTTCGAGTCGCACCCTAATGCTTTTCGTTATATACTATTTATCTTTCTTCTTATCGGGCAATTGAGAAACGATAATCCCTACAAATACAATAAGCATACCGATTCCTTCTCTTATCCCAATATGTTCCCCAAGGATAAGCACTCCACCTATTGCTGCTACAACAGACTCTAAACTTAATATTAGAGACGCTGTGTGTGGTGGAACATCTTTTTGACCTACAATCTGTAAAGTATAACCTACTCCACTCGAAAGTACACCTATCGCAAGTAACGGCCAAATAACACTCATTATATCAGCAAAAACTATTGTTTCTTTAAATGCTGCTAAACATAAACTTAATATTGATACTACTCCTAATTGTACAATAGATAAGAACATCGAATTAACTCTAGCTGCTGAATAATCAATAACTATTATATGAATCCCGAATAGAACCGCACTAATTAAGACTATAATATCTCCCATTTCTAAAGAAAATTCTTCTTTTACAGATAAGAAATAAAAACCAATTACAGATAAAACCAATCCTATAATAAAGAATTTATTAAGTTTATTCCCTAAGAAAACACCTATAAATGGTACTATACAAATATACAATACTGTAATAAATCCGGCTTTACCTGCAGTTGTCATACCAATACCGATTTGCGAAATATACATCGCAAAAAATAGTACAATTCCACAAATACCGCCAAGCACCCAACTTTTATTTTTTGTTATAGGCTCAGCTAACACTTTCGGAGCTTGACTCTTATACAAACTCGGCACTAGCAATGCAATAACAATAAGAAAGACTACTGCAATTATCGATCTTATACCTACAACTGTTAACGGTCCTAGAACTTTACTTGCTATATTTTGCCAAATAAAAGCCAGACCCCAAATAATTGTAACAATTATTAATAATAACTCTGAAATAAATTTTCTCATTAATACACCTTTCCTATAAATTTTTATGAATTTAAAATTCTAAAAGTATTTATTATTGTAGTAATAAACACAGTATACTTTTATAATTTTATACGTTATTCTTAAAAAATTCAACTGTTAGCACCCTTTTATTATGTATTTTAGGAACAACTTATCTCAACCACTATTTCCTTGGAAATATCCTTGAATTATTTAGTTATTAATAAATAAAAAGTGACCTAAAGACCTCAATTTCATAGAAATATCCATCTTTAAATCACTCTAAATTATACTAACTCAATTTATTAATTTTAATAATTATACACGCCATAAAAATCTATTTAAATGAGTTTTTATCTAATTTATTATTTTCAAAACAAGTTTCATATTCAATCATTTATGTATTATTTTTCAGGAGCTTCTTTTGTTAATTCTAGATTTTCTATACTTAAACGTCCTTTTGTGAAGTCTTCAACATTAAAGTGTTTTACCCTCTTATTGACATAAGTGATTTCTGTATCCCAGCTTAATCCAAAGAATGGTAATTCATCTGCGATAAGGTCATCGAATTTGTTGTATGCTTGTTTTAATTTATTATCATCAAACATTTCATCTGACCTTTGCTCTTTGAATGCTTCATCGATTTTGTCACTAGTATATCTGAAGTAATTGAATTGTGACTTACGTCCAAATAGTTCTTGACGACTTGGGTCTGATCCGTGATGACCCGCACCTAAGAATAAATCGATTTGTGGATCATCTCCTAGTACACGTTGATCCCATTCTTTTTTACCCATTAATTTATTGTCTAGTAATTTAACATCTAGACCTACTTCTTTCCATGATTTAATAAATGTATCAGCTAACGCTTGGTCGTAGTTATTTCCACCTTGGAAGGCAAAGTTGAATACAAGTTTATTACCTTTGTTGTCTTCTCTTAGCCCGTCTCCATCTACATCTTTATAGCCAGCTTCATCTAATAATTTTTTAGCTTTTTCTACATCTTTTTTAACTACAATCGCTTTTTCATTTCTTAATTTTCCCACTGTTGGTGGGTATAAAGCTGATCCTGTTGGTGTGAAACGTAGTCCTTTATAGATTTTCTCATTAATTTGATCACGATCAACTGCGTATAAGAAGGCTTGTCTTACATTTTTATTATTAAACTTAGTATTTTCTAAAGGTACATTTTCTTTTTTCTCTTTATCGTATTTACCGAATTTAAATCCTACAAATGACATGAATGAAGATGGTTGTCCTAATAGCTCTCCATTTTTCGCATCTTTTAATCCTTCATAAACTGTTGTATTGATATCAGTAAGATAGTCTATTTCTCCATTTTTAAGTATTTGACTAGCTTGTGCTGGTGCTACTGCTTTGAATTCGACTTTAGGAATTTTTATATCATCCTTTTTATAGTAATATGGATTAGCTTCAGCTACTACACTTTCACCTTGTACTTCTTTTGTTATTACATAAGGACCGTATGATAATGGGCGTTTTGTTAATTCAGCTTCTCCAAATCTAGCAAAGTCAGTCACTTTTGCAATTTGTTTTGCATTAGAGAATGCGTAGATAAATCCATCTCCCCATAACATCGAAGGTGATAACTTACTATATTTGATAACTACTGTTTTATCATCTTTCGCTTGAATACCTGAGATTGTTTTAGCTTTTCCTTCGTGATAATCTTTCATACCTTCTATAAGCTCAAATGAACCGTTATACCTTACATTTTCTGTGTATTTTGGATTCCCTAGTAGTTCATAACTAGCGATTATATCTTTTGATGTAAGATCTTCACCATTATTCCATTTCACACCATCGTGAATCGTTAAGGTTGCTTCATTTTTATCTTTATCTATATGTAATTTTACAGGTGCATCGTTATCATCTAATTTATATTTCAACGCATCATCTACTGGGAAAGTTTTTCCGAATACTGTTTCTGTAATAACTCCATCAGCCTTGTTAGCGTGCAGTACTGGATGGAATAATCCAACAAATGGGCTATTTGTTAGAATCCCATATTTAAATGTAGCATCCTTAACTGTATTACCTCCATTATCCGCAGATACTTTGAAGTCTACTTTTGCTTTAGTTTGAGTTTGGTTATTGCTGTTTGAGCCTGTAGAACATCCTGCTAATAGAATTGATAATGCAAATACAGAACTGAATACTGATAATATTTTTCTTTGTTTCATAGTTAATTTTCTCCTGAATAATAGTGTTAATTTTAAGACGTTTTATATTATTAACCTACTCTAAAAAGAGAAAAAAATACCGCATAGTTTACTTTACTATGCGGCACTATCGAATTCTTAGTACATTGTATAATTACAAATTTCCTACCTTGCCGACATAGACACTTTTTAGAGCACGCTAAAATTGTGTCTATGTCGTTAAAACATACACACAATATTATCTACGCCATTGCCAAGATTGAATATTGAAATTTTGTCTCATGGTAGTCCTCCTAATCATTAAGTTTTTCATTTTAGTTATAATGAAAAATCTTTTGTACTTTTGTTGTATTTATTTTACTACTAATTGTATAAAAAATCAAGAGTTTTTTGAATTTTCTCTCAATTTAGAAAAAACAAACGACATAGACAACCTAAGTTATCTATGTCGCATTTTAAATTCTATTATTTAGCACCTTCGTTAGCTGTTAACTCAATGTCATAAAGTTTGAATTGATTTTTCTTAGCTTTAGCTAAATCATATGATTTAACACGTTTGTTGAAGAATGAGATACTTGTATCCCAGCTTAATGGGAAGAATGGTAATTCTTCAGCTACTTCTGTGTCAAATTTGTTGTAAGCTGCTTTTAATTTAGCATCGTCAAACATATCTGCTGATCCTTGAGCTTTGAAGCTGTTTTCGAATGCTTCAGTAGTGTAACGGTATAAGTTTAATGGAGCTTTTTTACCTAGTAACTCTTGACGGTTAGGGTTTGTTCCATATTGCCATGCACCTTGGAAGATATCGATTGATGGATCATCTGCTTGTACACGTTGTGCAAAGTCTTTTGGAGACATAAGTTTTCCATCTACTAATTTAACATCTAATCCTACTTCTTTCCAAGATTTAACGAATACGTCTGCTAATGCTTGGTCATATTCAGCACCTGTGTTACGGATTGCGAAGTTGAATGAAAGTTTGTTTCCGTTTTTATCTTCACGTAGTCCGTCACCATCTTTATCTTTGTATCCTGCATCGTCTAATAATTTTTTAGCTTTTTCTACATCTTTTTTAGCTGCAGTTGCGTTTTCGTTTACTAATTTACCTACAGCTGCTGGGTACATACCAGATCCAGTTGGAGTGAAACGTAATCCTTTGAAGATTTTTTCATTGATTTGGTCACGGTCAACTGCATATAAGAATGCTTGACGTAAGTTTTTGTCAGCTAATTTAGAGTTAGGATCAACTACGTTTTCACCCTTAGCTTTGTCGAATTTACCTAGTTTGAATCCAACATATGACATGTAACGAGAAGTATCACCTAAGAATGTTCCGTTTTTGATGTCTTTTGCTCCTTCGTAAACACTTGGAGTAACGCTATCGATATAGTCAACTTCTCCATTTTTGATTACTTGGCTAGCTTGAGCTGGAGCTACTGTTTTGAACTCGATTTTTTTAAGTTTCATTTTATCTTTGTTGTAGTAGTGAGGGTTTTGTTCTGCAAGAACACTTTCTCCGTTTACTACTTTAGTGATGTAGTAAGGACCATATGATAATGGTTTTTTGTTTAAGTCTGCTTCAGCAAATTTAGCGAAGTCTTTAGAAGCTTCTTCAACTTGTTTCGCGTTTAAGAAGTCAGTAACTAAACCTTCACCCCATAGTAATGATGGACGAACATCAGTGTACTTAAGTACTACTGTTTTGTCATCTTTAACTTGGATACCAGAGATATTTTTCGCTTTACCTTCGTGGAATTCTTTCATTCCTTCAATAAATTCGTATGCATCATTATAACGAGTGTTTGTAGTGAATTTAGGGTTACCCATAAGTTCGTATGTAGCTACGATATCTTTTGATGTGAATGCTTCACCGTTGCTCCATTTAGCTCCATCGTGGATAGTTAATGTAACTTCTTTTTTATCACGATCTAAGTGGAATTTAACTGCTGCATCAGCATCATCTTGTACAACACGTCCTTCTTCATCAGTAGGGAATGTCCCACCCATTACAGCTTGGTTTACGTATTGATCTTCTGCTTTATCAGAGAATACTGGGTTCCAAAGACCTGTTAATGGTTGAGCTGATAAGATACCATATTTTAATGTAGCACCATCTACAGCTGATCCTCCATTATCAAAGCTTGTTTTAAATTCTACTTTTGCTTTAGGAGCGTTTTTGCTTCCAGAATTACTTGATGTTGAACATCCAGCTAAAATTACTGAAAGAGCCATCGCTGAACTAAATACTTTTAGAAACTTATTCTTTTTCATTTTATTTCCTCCATAATATATAAAAACTTATTTTCAATTATTTATGAAATAATTCTAACATCATTTTAACGATAAGTCAAGTAAATTTTCAGAAAATAATATAAAAATAACAAAATTCTCTTTTTAAATTTCTGTTCGATATTTTAAAAATATAAATTTAATATTAGTTAACTAAATTATACTTTATTACTTTACAAATATATATATTTCTTATTTTACTTACATAACAGTGACATCTCATATCAAAAACCTACTATTCTTTTCATTTTAGTTTTGTTAAATCGATATATTTATTCTTATACAAAAAAAGGGACTGGAGGTGACTCGATAAAATCGTTTTCTCAAAAATCACGATTTTCGAGTCACTCCCAATCCTCTTTAAAACTTAATATAAAATTTTTAGATTATCCTTTGGCACTATCTTTATTAGTAAGCTCTAATGCATATAGTTTTTGTTCACCATAAGCGTATTTTTTAACATCGAAGTTTTTGATACGTTTATTTACCCATGTAATATCTGTACTCCAGCTAAATGGTAGCCAAGCCGCTTCTTCTGCAAAGTCTTTATCGAACTTTTTATATGCTTCTTTTCGCTTAGCATCATCTAACATTTCTTTAGAATTGATTGTTTCTAAGTCTTTTTTAAGCACATCACTCATATATCTTTGATAGTTAACTTTAGCTTTATCGCTTAATAGACGTGCTGGGTTAGGGTTAGTACCTAAGCTCCATGCTCCTTGGAATAAATCGATAGATGGATCGTCACTTGTTACACGTTGTGTCCAGTCTTTTGATGACATTAGTTTTCCATCAGCTAATTTTACATCTAAACCTACTTCTTTCCATGATTTAATAAATGCATCAGCAAGAGTTTGATCATAGTCTTGACCTGTGTTACGGATTGCGAAGTTAAATGTTAATTTCTTACCATCTTTATCTTCTCTTAATCCATCTCCATCAACATCTTTAAGTCCTGCTTCATCAAGAAGTTTTTTCGCTTTTTCTACATCTTTTTTATACTTGAATCCATCTTTATCATAGTAATCTTCTGAACGTGGTGGGTAAATACCTGAGTTTGTAGGTGTGAATCGTAGTCCTTTGTAAATTTTTTCATTTAATTGATCCCAATCTACCGCATATCCGAATGCTTGACGTACTCGTTTATCCGCTGCTTTTGCATTTGGATTTACTTTCACTTCATTTTTCTCTTTGTCCCATGTACCTAGTTTAAATCCTACATATGAAATATAGAAATCTGGCTGTCCTAATAATGTTCCGTTTGAATAGTCTTTTACCGCGCTCCATACATTCGGAGTTACTTGTGACATGTAGTCAATTTCACCATTTTTAATTATAGAACTTGCTTGAGCTGGCGCAACTACTTTATATTGGATTTCTTTTACTTTTACATCGTCTTTTTTATAGTAGTATGGATTTTGTTTAGCAAGTACGCTTTCTCCATTTACTACTTTATCTAAATAGTATGGACCATAAGATAATGGTTTTGTATTTAATTCTGCTTCTACAAATTTACTAAAGTCTTTTGAAGCAGCTGCTACTTGATCTTTGTTAAGGAATGTTGTTATGAATCCACTTCCCCATAAAAGAGCTGGTTTTACATCTTTGTATTGAATTACTACTGTTTTATCATCTTTTTTAGTAAGACCTGAGATTTTTTCAGCTTTACCTTCATGGTAGGCTTTCATGCCTTCTATTGTTTCAAATTCACTCTTATAACGGATATTATCTTTATACTTAGAGTTACCCATAAGTTCGTATGTTGCGATAATATCATCCGCTACTACATCTTGATTGTTACTCCATTTTAAATCTTTACGGATAGTAAGTGTTACTTGTTTTTTATCCTTGTCTAGATGAAACTTAACCGGCGCATCTTCATCATCTTCTTTTAATTTGTATGAATGATCAAAAGCAAATGTGTGTGCCATAGTGTCTTCCATTACTGCATTATCTGTTGCTTGCAGGTGGAATACTGGATTAAACATCCCTGTTAATGGATCAGCGCTAAGGATACCAACTTTCAATATAGAATCACTTACCGCACTCCCACCGTTATCAACTGATGTTTTAAATTCTACCGATGGTTTTCCATCTTTTGATGATTTTGACGACGTTGAACATCCCGCTAAAATAATTGATAGTGCCATTGCTGAACTGAATACTTTTAAAAATTTATTTTTCTTCATTTTTTCCTCCAATATAACTCTAGTTTATTAATAATTAATAAAGACAAAATTTAAGGCGGGGTATCTTTGCTACATTAAAGCATGATACTTCGCCTTAAATCTATGTAAATTTGTAGCTCTACATATTTTTATTAAGAATATGGGAACAACTCAAAAATCGTAATTTCGAGTCAACCCTTGTTAATTAATTTTTTATTTAAAAGTTATATCTATTTTTTTTATTAATATTTCTATAATATAAACAGTATATTCATATTTTCAAAGGTGAGAGGGTTTAAATTAGAAACTTCTGTCGAAATCCTAATTTTTCATCCCTCTCAAAAATTAATTGAAAATAAAATGAAATATAAGTTTATTAGGGGGAAATTCAACTAAGTGCCCTTAGCTAAATCTCAATCCTAAACTAAATTAATTTTTTGCTGGTGCATCAGCTGTTAACTCTAACTTGTAGATTGTTTGTTCACCAGTTTTTAGTTTCGCTAAATCGAATGATTTAACACGTTTGTTAACCCATGTCATAGATTGTTGCCAGCTGAATGGTAACCAAGCAGCTTCTTCTCTGAATTGTTTATCAAATTTTTGATATGCTTCTTTAAGTTTAGCATCATCAAACATATCGCTACTTCCCATAGCATCTAATGATTTTTGTAGTTCTTCAGTTGTGTAACGTTGTAAGTTAAGTGGCGTTGTTTTTCCTACTAATGATTCTACATTAGGATCAGTTCCTAAGGTCCAAGCCCCCTGGAAGATGTCGATCCCTGGATCATCTGCTTGTACACGTTGAGAGAAGTCTTTAGGTGCCATAAGTTTTCCGTCTACTAATTTAACATCTAATCCTACTTCTTTCCAAGACTTAACGAATGTATCTGCTAATGTTTGGTCGAAATCTTGACCTACGTTACGGATAGCGAAGTTGAATGTAAGTTTTTTACCATTTTTATCTTCTCTTAATCCATCACCGTCTGTATCTTTAAGTCCTGCTTCATCAAGAAGTTTTTTAGCTTTTTCTACGTTCTTAGTATATTTCTCACCGTCTTTGTTGTAGAACATTTTAACACTTGGTGGATAGAATCCAGAACCAGTTGGTGTGAAACGTAATCCTTTATAGATTTTTTCGTTGATTTGATCCCAATCTACCGCATATCCAAATGCTTGACGCACTCGTTTATCTGCAGCTTTTGCGTTTGGATTTACTTCTACTTCACCTTTTTCTTTGTTGAATTTACCTAGTTTGAATCCTACATAAGAGATATAGCTATCAGATTCTCCTAAGATTGTTCCGTTCTTAGCGTCTTTAGTTCCGTCCCAGATACCTGTAGTTAAACTATCCATTAAGTCTACATCACCGTTTTTAAGAACAGCACTTGCTTGAGCTGGTGATACTACTTTGAATTGGACTTCTGGAATTTTCACATCAGATTTTTTGTAGAAGTAAGGGTTAGCTTTCGCTAATACACTTTCCCCGTTTACTACTTTATCTAAGTAATATGGACCATAAGATAATGGTTTTTTGTTTAAGTCTGCTTCAACAAATTTAGTGAAGTCTTTTGATGCAGCTTCTACTTGAGCCTTGTTTAAGAATTCTCCGATGAATCCATTACCCCATAATAATGCTGGTTTAATTTCTGTATACTTAAGTACTACAGTTTTATCATCTTTTTTAACTACTCCAGAGATGTTTTTTGCTTTTCCTTCGTGATAGTCCTTCATACCTTCGATTACTTCGTACTCATCACTGTAACGAACGTTTTCAGTGTACTTAGGATTACCCATAAGTTCATATGTTGCAACGATATCATCCGCTTTTACGTCTTCTCCGTTACTCCATTTAAGATCTTTATGAATAGTTAATGTAACTTCTTTTTTATCACGATCTACGTGGAACATAACTGGGGTATCTTTGTCATCTTGTTTTAAACGGTTTGCATCGTCAGTTGGGAAAGCTCCCGCCATTGTATATTTCATTACATCATTATCTGTTTGCTGTAAAGCAAACACTGGGTTAAACATTCCTGTTAGTGGATCTGCAGAAGCAATACCAATTTTAAGTTGTTGGCCACTAACTGCATTTCCACCATTGTCCACGGCTGTCTTAAACTCTACAGCTGCCTTTGTTCCCTTAGAATTGTTACTTGCGCTTGAACATCCTGCAAGTAACATTGTGAGAGCCATAGCTGAACTAACTACCTTTAACATTTTTTTCTTTTCCATTATCTTATCCTCCATGCTGTACGTTGTACAGTCTTTCTTTAATGTTATATTTAGCAATTATATCAGAGAAATTTATAGTAGTCAAGTAATTGTCAGAAAATTTTACACTATTTTTATATTTATTAGTTATATTAGTTGATATTAACTTTCAATTTATATAAACAATCTTAATTTTCTGTATCAATCTTAAAACTAAATCTGTGTTATCTATAAAATTTATGAACTACTTAATTCTTATTTTAAGATAATTAAAAAGCAATGAATTATCTATAATTATAAATACTTTTTATACTTAGCTATTTCAATTATATTAATCTATCTCAATCGATCTACAAATTCTCTTTGAATTTCTAATCTCTGCAAAATTAAACATTCATCCTCTTTTATAAAATTTTACGAAAAAAAGCCATGTAGAAATCTTTCTACATGACTTTCTAAATTATAATCTTTGTCTAGCATCTAAACTACGTCTTAATGCACCACCGATAGAGTTGATACATAAAACGATGATTAAGATTGCAAGGGCTGCTGGTAACCAAATGTACATTTTGTTAATAAGAACGTCTGCATCTTTTGCATAAGATAACATAGTTCCGATACTTGGTGTTCCTGCTGGAAGACCGAATCCAAGGTATGTCAGACCTACCTCGATACCCATATTAGCAGCTAATGATAATGTAGCTTCTACGATAATGATCGAGCTAATATTTGGTAAAATTCCTTGTAACATGATTTTCCAATCTGGTGTTCCCATAGTTTTTGAAGCAAGAACATAATCACGACGTGATTCTGATAATGCTTTACTACGTACCAAACGAGTTGATCCCATCCATGCGAACGCTGATAAAATCAGAATGAATAGTACAAGTCCGTAATCACGTTTAATACTTACGAATACGATGATTACCATAAGAGTTGGGATAATTACCATAAAGTCTACGAAACGCATCACAATATTATCAACACGTCCTCCGTAATATGCAATAACTAACCCTACTGCTGTACCAAACCCAATTGTTAATGCTGTTACCGCAACCGCGATAAGAATTGAGTTAAGCATCCCCATCATTAGCCATCCAAAAACTGAGTGACCACCTACGTCTGTACCTAATAAGAATCCATCCTCACCAGGTTTTAAGAAAATATTTAATAAATCTACATCAAAGTAAGTACTATATACTCCACTCACACGAATGTAAATATTGAAAAGTACTACAAAAATTAGAATTGCACTTAATGTGATTAAAGCTGCAAAAGCACCTTTATCCTTTTTAAATTCACGAGCCACAACTGAAAACCCAGAAGGAGTTTTAGTTATAACTTTTTCTTCTTTTGCTTTTGTCATTGTTCAACTTCCTCCTAGTCTAATTTAATACGTGGGTCAACAATTGCCATGATAATATCACTTAAAGTACTACCAAGCAATGTTAAGAATCCTGAGAATAACATTAATGTTGTAACAACACTGTAGTCTCTATCTTGAATACTTTGATAGAATAATTGTCCCATTCCAGGGTAACCAAAGATTGTTTCTACGAAGATACCACCACTGAATAATCCAGTAATAGAGAATCCGAAGAATGCTGCGATTGGTAAGATAGAGTTTCTAAAGATGTGTCCTGAATAAACTTTTTTAACTGGCACACCTTTAGCACGTGCTGTTTTAACATAATCACTTTGTTTCGCGTCGATAACTTCATTACGTAAATATTGAACAGTTGATACTGTTGATAATAATGCCAAACAGATACCAGGTAAAATTAAGTGTTGCAGTTTATTAATATAGTATGTGAATGTTCCTGGATCAAGGTTAACATCTACAGATCCACTTGTTGGGAACCATCCTAGACCGAAACCAAATAATGCAATCATGAATAAGTATAATACGAATGATGGAATCGCTAGGAAAAAGAAGTTATAAAAGTTTACGAATTTATCGAATTTAGAACCATTATAACGACCTGAATACATCCCCATAGGGATAGCAATTGCATACATAATTACCGCAGTAAATAATGACAGGTTGAATGTATTGAAAATTCTTTCTCCTAAAAGTGTCCCTACTGATTTACCAGTAGTATAACTTAATCCGAAATCACCGTGCATGAAGTTTTTTAACCAAGTTAGGTATTGTTGATACCAAGGTTCATAGAACCCACTCGCTTGACGAATCGCCTCAATTTGTTCTTGAGATATTTTTGGATTTTCTGCTAAACCACTAAATGGATCCCCAGGCATAAGTTTAGCTAGACCAAACACTAGTATACTAAGGATGAATAGTTGTGGTATCATTACTAAAAAACGTTTTAAAACTACTTTCCACATTATACTTCTCCTCCTTTCATAGCTACATAGTGTGTATCTGTTAATTTTTTAAGTGGATACACTCTTCCATCTTTATCGAAATAATCATTATAATGTTTTTGATACTCTTCTTCAACAGCTTGTCTAACTTCTTTTACTTCTTTAGCTTTATCTAAGTTAGTACTTGGAATAGCCGCAATAAGACGTTTTGTATAAATGTGTTGTGGATTATTGTAAATATCTTCACGAGTTCCACGTTCTACGATACGACCACGATACATGATATAAATATAATCACACATGTGCTTAACAACACCAAGGTCATGAGAGATAAATAAATAACTTATATTAAAATCTCTTTGGATTTTTTTCATGAAGTTTAATACCTGAGCTTGAACTGAAAGGTCAAGGGCAGATACCGGCTCATCGGCTACGATTAAACGTGGATTACACGCGATTGCACGTGCAACACCAATACGTTGACGTTGTCCACCTGAGAATTCAAATGGATATTTATACATAGCTTCCTCACCCATACCTACGATATTAAGAAGCTCTAATACGCGCTTTCTAGTATCTTCTTCAGATAAGTTCTCAAAATTGCTAATAGGTTCTGAAATAATATCTATAATACGTTTTTTAGGATTTAAACTAGACATTGCATCTTGGAAAATCATTTGAACGTCACGATTATATTTTAGTTTTTTACGAGCTGCTTTTTTAGTAACATCTTCGTCTTTGTAAATAATTTGTCCATCAGTTGCTTTTTCTAAACCTAAGACTACTTTACCTACAGTAGTTTTTCCACTACCACTTTCACCGATTAATCCATAAGTTTTCCCTGCTTCGATTTCAATATCAACCCCATCTACTGCATAGACATGATCTTTAATTGTATTGAAAAATCCACCGCGAATGGGATAATGTACTTTTAGATTTTCTACTTTAAGCATTGTTCTCCTCCCCTTCAAATTCAAAGTTTTTATAGCATGTACAACGTACATGATGTCCTTCTTCTACTTCATGTAAAGTTGGATTGTGTTCGTGTTCTTCATCTTTTAGCCAAGATATACGATCAGCAAAACGACACCCTTGTCTGTCTAATGTTTTTAGAGAAGGTACCATCCCTTGAATAACGTAAAGGTCATCACTAGCATCTTCATCATCAAGTTGAGGAATACTACGTAATAAACTACGAGTGTACGGGTGTTTTGGATTTTTGAAGATTTGTTCTGCAGTTCCAATTTCTACTACTTCTCCAGCATACAGTACAGCTACTCTATCAGCCATCTCAGCAACTACACCAAGGTCATGAGTAATTAAGATAATTCCTGCATGCATTTCTGCTTGAAGTCCTTTAATAAGGTCTAATATTTGCGCTTGAATTGTAACGTCTAGAGCTGTTGTAGGTTCGTCTGCGATAAGAACACTTGGTTTACAACTCATCGCCATAGCTATCATAACACGTTGACGCATACCCCCTGATAACTCGTGTGGATACTGTTTTGCACAACGCTCAGGATTAGGGATACCAACTTGTGTTAATAACTCGATAACTCTCTTTTGTCTTTCTTCTGCACTTAATTCTGTGTGATAAATTAAGGCTTCTTCTATTTGTTTTCCAATTCTGTGTAATGGGTTTAACGAAGAAAGTGGATCTTGGAAAATCATTCCAATATCTTTTGTTCTAATTTTATTCATCTCATCTTCTGTTAAGTCAAGAATATTTTTCCCATTAAAAATAATTTCTCCAGTTGACTTAGTAAGATTTTCATTATGAAGACGCATAATAGTAGTCGCTAATGTCGACTTACCACAACCACTCTCTCCAACGATAGCTAATACTTCGTTTTTATATAGGTCTAAACTAACTTTATCAACAGCATTAAAGTAATCATCTTTAATTCTAAAAGCTGTTTCTAGATTTTTAATCTCTAATAGTTTCTCCATTTACCTATCTCCTTCCAAAAAATAACTTACTTCAATAATAAATACAAATTTAAACTTTATTTCTTTTTGCATTTTCAATTAATATTGTTTTATTTCTAATCAGATTTTTTTATAAATCATAACCTTAAATAAAAACAGCATAATACTATATTATAAAATTTTTAGAAAAAAAGCAATAAAAAAGTAAAATTCAGAGAGAAAAATCTAGAATTTTCTGAATATTTATCAAAACACTCTATAAAACTACTAAAATTTCCTCTGAATATATCGAAAAAAACGACTCAAAATCTTATTTTCTAAAAAACATTTTATCAAGTCGCTTTATTACTAATTTTTATATTTCTATTATCTTAGTCGGAACTACTGGATCAGTATCCATAATAATTATTTTATCATTACAATCAATAGTTTTATCAGCTTCTAGAACACAATCTATATCCTTGTGTTTAAGCGTCATATCCGTTGCCATACGAGCAAGTTCTTTTGTATTATTTTGCTCACTTAAATGGGCTAAAAAGACATTTTTTGTATTATCTCCTACTATCTTCGTTAAATAATTAGCAGAATCTGTATTTGATAAGTGACCCATATCTGATAAAATACGTTGTTTAGTCGTCCATGGATAAGGTCCACTAAGTAGAACATTCTCCTCATGATTACTCTCATAGACAATCGTATGTGAATCTTTAACATAATCTATCATCTTATCAGAAACATAACCCGTATCCGTAAGAATACTTACCCTTTTCCCATCACACTCAAAAGTGTAAAACTGTGGATTAATCGCATCATGACTAACTCCAAAACTATTAACAACTACATCATCAAAAATTTTACTCTCTTCTTTTTCAAAATGAAACTTAAGATCCGAGCTAATTTCACCACACTTAGTCATATTTTGCCAAGTAAGTTTATTAGCATAAACAGGAATATTATATTTCCTTGCGAGTACCCCTACTCCTTTAATATGGTCAATATGTTCATGTGTTACAAAAATTGCATTGATATCTTTAATATCACGCTCAATTTGTGCCAAGTTTTCTACTACTTTTTTTCCAGTCAGTCCAGCATCTACTAAACATTTAAAATTATTATGCTCTATATAAATACTATTTCCACTACTACTGCTGGCTAATACCGATAATTTCAAGTTGCACCTCCATACCATTTTTTCACTTTTCTATTATATCACTTTTACAATAGTTTAGGTAGAAAGAATCACTATACTAATTCTTCTTAAAGAATTTCATAATAAACAGCTCTGGAAAACCTTAACAAGAATGAGTTTTTTAGTTAATTGTCAGAAAAATTTAGAAATTTATTCAAAAAAAGCTTGCATTCATAAATAATAATGTGTATAATAAAAACAACAAAAACGAAAAGGAGGAACTACAAATGAAACAAACAACAACTTTAAAATCTTGGCAAAACTGGCGTAGATAATGTTGTGTGTATGTTTTTATGACGTAGACGCAACTTTAGTGTACTCTAAAAAGTGTCTATGTCGGCTGTAGAAAATTCGTTTTAAATTTCGCAAAAGGGCCGTATAGAATTCTATACGGTCTTTTCTTTTTGGGGTAAAATAAAAAACTTATACAAATCTTATAGACAATTCGAAAGGAAATAAACAATTATGACAAACTTAGAAAATAACTTAAACAACTTAAAAGGATACTTTGGAGAATTTGGAGGAAGCTTCGTGCCTGAGGTTGTACAAAAAGCTCTTGATGAACTAGAAGCAGCTTACAACAAATACAAAGATGATGAAGAGTTTTTAGCAGAGTACGCTCACTACTTAAAAGATTACTCAGGACGTGAAACTCCACTATACTACGCTGAAAGTTTAACAAACCACCTTGGAGGGGCAAAAATCTATCTTAAACGTGAAGATTTAAACCACCTTGGAGCACACAAGCTTAACAACGTTATCGGACAAATTTTACTTGCAAAACGTATGGGTAAAAAGAAAGTTATCGCTGAAACAGGTGCAGGTCAACACGGTGTAGCTACAGCTGCTACCGCTGCAAAATTCGGTATGGAATGTGAAATTTACATGGGAGCTCTTGATGTAGAAAGACAAAGATTAAATGTATTTAGAATGGAAATGCTAGGAGCAAAAGTTCACGCAGCTCAAGAAGGAGAAAAAACTCTTAAAGAAGCTGTTGACGCTGCATTCAAAGCATGGATTGAAAACATCGACGATACTTTCTACGTACTAGGATCTGCAGTAGGACCTCACCCATATCCTACTATTGTAAAAGACTTCCAAAAAGTTATCAGTCAAGAAGCAAAACGCCAAATCTTAGAAAAAGAAGGACGTCTACCTGACTTAGTAGTAGCTTGTGTAGGTGGTGGATCTAATGCAATCGGTGCTTTTGCTGAATTCATCCCTCACGAAGAAGTAGCATTACTAGGGGTTGAAGCAGCTGGTCGTGGTCTTGATACAGATCGTCACGCAGCAACACTTACTCTTGGGACTGTTGGTGTTGTTGATGGTATGAAGACTTACGCATTATTCAACGAAGATGGTTCAGTAAAACCTGTTTACTCTATCTCTCCAGGATTAGACTACCCAGGTATCGGACCTGAGCACTCATTCCTAAAAGATGCAAAACGTGCTGAATACGTAAGTGCAACTGACGATGAAGCTGTTGATGCTTTACTTCTATTAACTAGAACAGAAGGAATTATCCCAGCAATCGAAAGTTCACACGCTCTTGCAGAAGTGATCAAACGTGCTCCAAAACTAGATAAAGATAAATTAATTATCGTTAACGTATCTGGGCGTGGAGACAAAGACGTAGCTGCAATTGCAGACTACTTAGAAAATAGAAATAAATAACAACAAAACATCGCATACTAGGTTTTCTAATATGCGATGTTATATTATTTACTTTAGTAGTATTACTAATTTCAGCAAATTTCAATAAATTTAACTATTGCCTTATTTATTCATTGAACTTATTAGATATTTATGTTAGAATAAAATCATAAAAGAGAGAGCCGTTTTAAAGACGGTGGCTCAATTAGTTAGTTATAATAATAACCATCTAACCGGCTAAAGTTAAAGATGGTTATTTTTTATTGTCATTTTTGAACGCTGTTAAGCACACTCCAACTATTGTTGCAATCAATAGATTTATACCAATAATAGTTTGTACTATTTCGTAAGGTGACAACTTGCTACTCCTTTCTTCAAGATTTTAGTGTATGCGGACATAGCACCATCCCCTTTCAAACTGAAGTAGCCACCATCTTCATCGGAAACTATACTGCTCCCTAACTTCTCTCTCCGATTTTGATTATATCAAATTAAATATATATAATCAACTATTTATGAGAGCTGCTATATCAATGTTTTCAACTTGTTAATAATAGTAAATTTTATTCATAAATTAAACATATTCTGAAAAAATAAATTCATAAAATAGAAACAAATAACAACAAAACATCGCATACTAGGTTTTCTAATATGCGATGTTTTTTTTATTATTTTTTAAATTTCTTATGTAATTCTGTATAGAATAATAGTCCTATTAATGTTAAGGCTATTCCTCCCACAGCTAATGATGTTTGTGAAATTAGAGTACTTACTAAAGTATACACCCCACCAAGAATGGCTATTATAGGAACTATTGGATATAAAGGTACTCTATATGGTCTTTCTAATTTTGGTTCTTTTTTACGTAGTATAATTACCGCAAGGAATGTTGCTGTATAGAAGAACCACATTACAAATACTAATAGATCTGTTAACATATCAAAACTACCAGTTAACATCATTAAGAATGCTATTACTAAAAGTAATAATCCTGCATTCACCGGTACAGCACCTTTGTTTAACTTCGTCCATACATTTTTAAATGGAATTTGTTCACTTTTTGCCATTGCATAAGGTACACGAATTCCAGCCATTGAGAATCCGTTAATTGCTCCATATACACTGATTAATATTCCAATAGTGATAATTTTACCACCAATACCGCCGAACAACTTCGCAGCTACATCACTGGCTACAGTTTGATTACCTGCAACATGATCTAATGGTAAAGTCATAAGGTAAGCAACATTTATAAGTACATATACTGCCATAACAACAGCAAGTCCTAAGAAAATCGCTCTTGGTAAATCTTTTTTAGGATTTTTCATCTCTCCTGCCATACTTCCTACGTTCGTCCACCCTTCATAGGCAAACATCGCAGCAAGTAAAGCTCCACCTAGTCCACTAGCAAATGAAATATCTTTCCCCGCTTCTATAGGTAATAATTGTAGCGGCTGTGAATCACTTTGGAATAATCCAAATCCAATAATTACTATTAATGGTATTAATTTACAAATGGTAGCTACTGTTTGAATTACCCCACCAATTTTTCCACCTAGAAAGTTTAAAAACATTAACGACGCTGCAGCAGCAAAGGCTATAGGAAGATGCCACGCTTTATCTAAATTTAATAAGTTTAAAACTTGTGTAGAGAAAATAACAGCAAGAGCCGCAATCATCGCAGGGAAATAAATTACCGACTGAGCCCATCCTAATAAGAATGCTGCAGTTTTCCCATAAGTTCTCTCTATCCAAACGACCATCCCTCCTACTTCAGGAATAGATGCCGCAAGTTCTGCAACAGTAAGACCGGCACAGATAGTAATAATTCCAGCAAGAACCCAAGCAAGCAACCCTAGACTCATCGTCCCTGTAGTTTTATAAATTACAGCTGCCTTAAAGAACACCCCTGCTCCAATTACTGAACCTATTACAGTCATAAAAGCCGGCATGAAACCTATCGTTCTTTTCAACTCACTCATAAGAGTAACCTCCTTATTTATAATTTTTTCATTTCTATATTATACCTTTTTATTAGAAAAAAAGAAAAAAGAAAAGACTCAAAATTTGAATCTTTTGAATGCCGATTCAAATTTACTGAAAATAATATTTTTTTAAAATATATAATTAAATTTTATATATTTAAATTTTATTAATTTTGTAAATGATAACTATCTCCTTTGTAATTATCTTTTTTATATAATTTTTACTGTTATTAACAATATTAAAATAATCCTATTAATTTCTTAAAATCGTTGATAATCACTAATTAATCTGATATAATCAAAATCGGAGAGAGAAGTTGGAGAGTATAATACTTTCTACAAAGATGGTGGCTACTTTTCTATGAAAGGAGTTGGTGTTATGTCCGCATACACTAAAATCTTGAAGAAGGGAGTAGCATGTTGTCGGCATATGAAATTGTACAAACAATTATTGGAATAAACCTTTTAATTGTTTCAATAGTTAGTGCGTGCATTATGGCATTAAAAAAAGACAATAAAAAATAACCATCTTTAAAACTTTGAACGGTTAAGACAGTTATTTTCAACTATAATTAATCAGAGTCACCGTCTATTAAGTTAGTCGTTTATTTTTCAAAGTCATAGACTGAAGAAAAATATTACGAATAATTTATACTACGACTACTATAATTTCTACGAACGTAGTGAGTTAAGAAATTATTAGTAAAGTCAGTGCAAACGGCTCTCTCTTTATGATTTTATTTTAACATAAATATGAAATAAGTGCAATGAATAAATAATACTATAACTCAAGTTATAAATAGTCAACTCAGATATACAAAATACACCACATACTAGATAATCTATTATGTGGTGTTAATTTATTTTGACTTCTCCTATTTCCCAAATAATAATTTGAAGAAGTTTAATTTTTGACCATATCTTAATGTTGCTAGTCTATATACTCTAACACTCGCAAATGCTACAAGTAATGTAGTTAAAGCTAATATACCATAAGATAATCCTAATTCTTGAATAGAAACGTGGCTAATTGCATAACGTGTAAACATTACAAAGTATGATGTGAATGGAACATATGATAAAATCTCTGCAATTTTAGTATCTCCTGTTGAACCCATAATGTAGTAGTTTGCGAAGAATGCACCCATAAATGTTAACATCGGTAAAGTTATCGCTCCGTTGACATCCTCAATCTTACTAACTAGTGAAGCGAATGCCGCGTACATAAACATAAACATTACGAATCCAGTTAAAGCAAACACTAGTCCGACACCAAGGACTTTCAAGTCTACGTTTTCTATAATATGTTTAATATTATCGCTATATCTAGAACCATTAATTTTTAGACCTGCAAATAAACCACCTATGATTAAGCCCATTTGAATAAGTACCGCAATTGATAAAGCTAGTACTTTTCCTAAAATTAACGTTCTAGGATTTACAGTGACTACTAATAGTTCCATAGCTCTATTACTTTTTTCTTTAACAACATTTGTTGCAACTACACTACCAAATTGAACTACCGTCATATAGACAATAAATGTAAGAGCATAAACTACTACAACATTTACTACTTGTGTCTGAATATCAGAATCTCCACTTACGTTCACAGGTACAGGTTGAGGTAGATGTGATTTCACGTTAGTTACTTTATCATAATCTAAACCATTTTGTTTATAGACTAATTTTTCTACGTTCTTTCCAAAAGCTTCTTTGAATTCACTGCTACCTTTACTAAAGATAGATTGTCTAGATAAATATTCATAACTGTCTTTAGTTAAGACGATACCTTCATCTAATTTTTTATCTTTAATGTCTTTTTCTAAAGCCTCTTTACTATCATATTTTTTAGCTTCTTTTAGATCTTCTAATTTAATATTTGCATCTTTTACAACATATGCACTACGATTGAAATTATCGTTGCTATCACCTTTGAAAAGATTACTGTTCGCAATCGATGGTACAAATGTTATACCTATAGCGATAACGAAGTATATTGCCATAATAACTTTTGTCGCTTTCTTTGCGAAAAATTGTTTTAACTCGAAATTAAATACTGTACTAAAATTCTTCATAACTACTTACCTACCTGTTCCTTGAATATATCTTCTAACGATGGTTTATAAAGTTTAAATTCTTCTATATTAAAGCTGCTTCCTGCAAGTTTTGCTAATAGTTCTTTTTTAGATCCCTCTTCTTTAAAATCAAGAAGTACTCCCTCTGGTACTAATGAGTATTCGATACCTAATGGTATAGATCTTAGATTAGCGAGCAATTCTTCTTTTCCTAAGTTACTAACACTCAAGATCATTTTTCCATGTCCTAGTTGTTTTTTAATATAATCTAGATTTCCACTTAAAGTAATTTCCCCTTTTTCTAGTATATTTATGTCTTCACAGAATGTTTCTACAACTGGCATTTGGTGAGATGAAAAAATAACTAGTTTGTCTTTTTTGATAAAGTCTGTAATTATTTCTTTTAGCTTCGATACGTTCACCGGATCAAGTCCACTGAATGGTTCGTCAAAAACAAGAATATCTGGGTCATTCATAACACTTTGAATAATTTGAATTTTTTGTGCATTACCTTTAGATAATGTTTTTAATGCTTGTTTATTATCTTCTAATTCGAAATACTCTAACCATTTTTTCGCTTCTGTTTGTGCTGCTTTCTTCTTCATACCTTTTAGCATTCCGAAGTACGTAAGCTGATCTACTAGTCCAACACCATCGTACATTCCACGCTCTTCTGGTAAATATCCAATTTTCACCTTACTGTGATCTAGAGGTTTTCCGTCTAATAAAATCTCACCTTTATCTGGCTTGAATATATCTAACAAAATTCTAAAACTTGTAGTTTTACCACTACCATTTCGTCCTAAATATCCGTTAGCCACCCCGCTTTTCGCTGTGAAGCTAACTCCCTTAAGAACCTTTTTATTACCAAAACTCTTCTCTACATTTTTAAATTCTAAAATCATAGCCCTTACCTCATTTCCTAACTTATTAAAAGTTAAATTCCTTTTTTATTCGACATTATTTTTTATTTCTTTTGTTAACTTGAAATATTTCGGTAAAAACATTCCAAGTCCACTTATACAGTAACCAAATATACCACCTATTAATCCACCTATTAACATGGCTAACACATCAGGTATTCCACTATTAATTACCCATTTAATATTAGTAAAATACAATACCCCTATTATATTTATTAAAATAAATAAAACTATAAATCTTAACAATCTATATTTAACAATTTCTAATTCCGTCTCGGTATCAGTATATATCGGATAAGAACTCGAAGTCCCTTCAGCTAGCCTAAACAAATTATAAACTTGAAACTTATAAAGCTTCCAACCAGTTGCTTTATAATACTCTTCTATCTCAGGTGTAAAGTTTTTATCAAAGATAAACTTGTATTGCTTATCACTAATCTCCGAAACTTTCTTCATTCTGATTGCCACTATAGCCTCTTTATCGTATTCATATCCCCTAGCAGCAAGGCGATTCATTTTATCCGCTACTTTGTCATAGCTTATAAATACCGGAACATATTTATACTTCATAAATTCAATCCTTTCTTCTCTTCAAAAATAAATATTTTATAAAGAATGCTATATTTACAGCACCTAGTCCTAAAGCAAAGCTAAAAGACATTCCTGTAATAAAATCTATTACTTCAGATGGCATTATAAATTTATTTATTATGTGCGTCACCAAAGCTATAAGAAAACACCCTAACATGATTTTCACATTAAATCTTATTCTATATAGCCACATATATTCTTCACTCAAATTATCTGTATATAGTGTAGTTGCTGAAGGTTCACCACGTAATATTTGCCAGAAAAAACTGTTTCTAACTACTTTCCAACCGTTAAACTTATAGAAATCTTCACGTTCAGAATCGAACTTTTTATCATATACCAGTTCGTATTTGTAGTTAATTTTTTCTCCTTTTTCTAGTAAAATGAAGAATCCTAGAAACTTTTTAAAATGCCAGCCCTTAGCACTATATCTTTCCAACTTTCTCATGAGTCTCTTATTTGTTAAAGCAAAGGTATGTATCACCTTATATTTACTCATCACTCCCACCACCTATAAACTTCTTAGCAACATCTAGTAAAAACTGTCGCAGTTTTAAATTTTTCTCCAAAACTTCCATACCTTTTGGAGTAATATGATATTCTTTTTTCGAATTATCAATTTCCTTATCTTCTATCCAGCCTACAGAAACCATTTTACCTAAAGTTGTGTACATTGTCGCAGGTCCGATAATAATATTATTGTCAGTAATTTCTGCCACCTTTTGCATTATTAAATAACCATGAATAGGTTCTGTTAAAACTAGAAGTGTGAAAAATATACTATCCGTTAGTTCACCCGTTTCATAAGGGCTTAACTTTGCCATTTTATCCCTCCTAACTTAATTAGAGATATTCTGTATCTATATCCATCATCGATATATCTATCTTCGATATAATTGTATATCAATCATTGATATAAGTCAATAGATTATTTATTATTTTCACAAAAAATATTGGATAAAAATAGTTTCCTTATTTATGACCTATATTATTTATTACAGATATTTTAAAAATAGGTTTATAATATAGTAATATCGACTATAATATGATAGAATAATGCTATAAAAATAAATTTATAAAAATAGATTCCTTATACTAGTCTATTTTAATTAATGTTAAGGAGAGACATATGACAAAATCACTAAAAAAATATCTATTGCTTATTGCAACGGTTATTCTTTCAGTTACTCTTGCTGCTTGTGGCATGGGAACTTCCGCAGAACAAATCGTCAATAAATCAGTAGAATCATCTAAAAATATTAAGAGTACAGATTTCGAAGCTACAAACCAATCTGAAATTTTAGTTGGTGAACAAAACCAAACAATTGAAAATACTGTATCTGGTTCATTAATCATGGATCCACTTGCAATGAAAGCAACTACTGATGTGAAAGCTCAAGGACAAAGCCAAACATTAGAATTATACATCAAAGATGGAACTGCTTATGCAAAATCAACAGGACAAAACGAATGGGTTAAAAGTTCAAACAACAATATAACAGCACAATTTGAAAATCTTAAAAAGATTGCTAATTCAGACCAAATTTTAGAATTCTACAAAAAAATCGCTAAAGATTTCAAGAAAACTGAAGAAAATGGAAACTACGTACTAACATATACAGGAAATGGTGACCAATTCAAAGATCTTATGGTTGCTGTTGCTAACGCTTCTTCAGGAAGCGAAGTGACTGCTAGTGCATTTAACAACGTTGATTTCAAAAACGTTTCTATTAAACTTGTAGTTACTAAAGACTTCACACCTGTTAACAACGAAGTAACAATGGAACTTGCAACTAAAGATACTTCAAACCCAACTACGATGAAAATTAAACAAATCATCAAATATTCTAACGTGAATAACGTTAAAGAAATCAACCTTCCTGATGAAGTGAAAAATGCTAAGGAAGTAGCTACTAATTCACAACGTTAATAACATTAAAACCTACCTACTGAAAAAAGTAAGTAGGTTTTTTTATTAGTCAAGTTTGTATTTCAGTAATTCTAAAAATTAAGGTTAAATTTTTAGATACTTTATTTTAATATCTGAGTTTATGTAAATTTATCCTTTCAGTTTACAATGCACTTCTCATCTAGTATAATAATATGGACGATTAAATAACTAGGAGGTAATTTGAATTTATAATTATAGCGCCCGAACTAAGTTCTAAAGGTTAAATTGAGCTTAGTTGACGAGGAAAAAAGTTATCGAAAATTCGGCGGATGCTTTTTCGGAACCAGAGAGTTTCGTTAGATAATGTACAATGGGGTGTACCTTTGTATCTTTAGGAACGTAGTGACGACAAGATACTTAGGTACAGCGTATGCAACAGCAACTTAGTTTTTAAGGAAGAATGACGACAAAAACTTTAGTTGCCACTGCTGGGGTAGATCTTACTATTTCTAGGAACAAAGAGACGACGAAATAGTTACAGTGGCTACTAACAAAATATTTCGTCATTTCATTCCTTATATTTTGAGTAGCTGTTGTCTAAGTTACTCGATAAGGTTTCTTATCATCTTTTTGATTCAAGAAACCTAACGATTAACTCATAGATATATCGTATGCAACAGCAACTTGGTTTTTAAGGAAGAATGACGTAAAAAAACCACCCTTCAAAATCATTATCCTCTCTCTATTTGGCTCATAATACTTTCTTTCAGGTTAACATAAACTAAGTGGAGTATAATATTTTTGAGTGAATATAATTTTCATAGTACTTTCTATGAAACGACAATTAAATTAAATAAAGAAAAAAGCGAGGAATTTTTAATATGTGTGGAATTGTAGGATTTGTTGGAGAAGCAAATGGAGTTAAATTTTTAATCGATGGACTTAGCAGTCTTGAGTACCGTGGATACGACTCAGCTGGTATTGCTGGGGTTGTTAACGGAGAAGCTAGCGTTACTAAGTCTGTAGGTCGTATTAAAAACCTAGAAGCCTTAATACCTGAAGGTCTTCACCTAGAATTAGGTATCGGTCATACTCGTTGGGCTACTCACGGTGGAGTTAACACAACTAACTCTCACCCACATCAAAGCTTCAACAAACGTTTTATTTTAGTTCACAATGGAGTTATCGAAAACTTCCAAGAACTTAAAGATAGATTTTTCAAAGGTGTAGAACTTGTTTCTGAAACTGATACTGAAGTTATCGTTCAATTAGTACAAGTTTATAGCGATCGTGGTCTTGATACTAAAGAAGCTTTCAAAAAAGCTGTATCTAAATTACAAGGATCTTATGCACTTTGTTTAATCGACACAGAAGATAAAGATACATTATATGTAGCAAAAAACAAAAGTCCACTTCTTATTGGACTAGGAGAAGAAAATAAAAACTATGTTGGTAGTGATGCTTTAGCAATGATTAAGTACACTAACAACTTCTTAGAAATCAACGATGGTGAAATTGTTATCGTGAAAAAAGATAGCGTAACTATCGAAGATAAAGAAGGTAATATCGTAGAGCGTGAAAGTTTCTCAACTAACTTAAACGCTGGAGAAATTGATAAAGGTATCCACGAGCATTACATGATTAAAGAGATTCATGAACAAGTAGGAGCTATGCGTAACATCATCTCTCACTACTTCGATGGACATGATGTAAATATTGACAGCGAAATTATTAACAACGTAAAAGATGCGGATAGACTATACATCATCGGATGTGGTACAAGTTATAACGCTGGTTTAGTAGGAAGAAACTACTTCGAAAAATGGGCTGGTATCCCAACAGAAGTACACCTAGCATCAGAATTTGCTTACAACGTACCATTATTATCTAAAAAACCAATGTTTATCTTCCTTTCTCAATCAGGAGAAACAGCTGACCTTCGTGCAGTATTAACAAAATTACGTAGTGTAAATGAAGATTATAAATTCTTAGTACTTACTAACGTTGATGCTTCAACTCTATCTCGTGAATGTGACTATACATTATTACTTCACGCAGGTGTTGAAATTGCGGTTGCTTCTACTAAAGCATATACTGCTCAAATCGCAACACTAAGTATACTAGCTTACGAAGTAGCTAAACAACTTTCAAGACAGCCTAAATTTGATATTGAGCAAGAGTTATCAGTAATTACTTCAGCAATCGAATCAATCTTAGATGATACAAAAACTATCAAAGACTTAGCTAAAAACTTATTCACTGAACGTAATGCATTCTATATCGGACGTGGAATTGACTACTATAGTGCATGTGAAGCAGCTTTAAAACTTAAAGAAGTTTCATATATTCAAACAGAAGGATTTGCCGGAGGAGAATTAAAACACGGTACAATCGCTCTTATAGAAGAAAGAACACCAGTAGTGGCTCTTATTACAAGCGCTAAACTAGACTTAAATACACGTAGTAACGTAAGTGAAGTAGCTAGCCGTGGAGCTAATACTCTAATCATTACATTAGAAAAATTAGCTCGTAAAGGTGATTATGCTATTCCTAACGTAAATGAAGATCTTGCTCCAATCGCAAGTATCGTTGTTACACAATTATTCGCATACTATGCAGCTTATACTAAAGGTTTAGATGTGGATAAACCACGTAACTTAGCTAAATCAGTAACAGTAGAATAATAAATAATTTAAGTAGTACTTGACCCAAAAGTCCTAAATTTTAACAAAGTGTCTATGAGAATTCATAGACGCAGTGGTTTATTGATATCTAAATTCGCTTTATAAAAGCTTTTTAGATATCTAATAAACTTTGCGGGGGTGACTCGACAAAATCGATTTCTACGAAATTGATATGTACCCCTTTTACTGGACAAACCAGTGAAAGGGGTATTTTTTATGCGTTATAGTTATGAGTTTAAAGTAAAATGTGTTGAGATGTATGAAAGAGGAGAATATCCAGATACACCTAATGGAATAACAACTAGAAAATTTAGAGATACTATTAGGAAATGGAAAAGAATGGTTGATTCATTAGGCGTAGGCGTCTTGCAACATAAAACGAAAAATAAGAAGTGGAATCCAGAAGAAAAACTAGTATTAGTTTCCAAAATTTTAGCTGGTTATTCATATAATTCCGTTGCGCTAGAGAATGGAATTAATTATAGGATATTATATAATTGGGTTCAAAAATATAAGGAAAAAGGTTATAATGGACTTGTAGATGAGAAGAAAGGAAGACCAAGAAAGGTACCTATCATGAAAGAAAATAGTAGTCCTAAACCATTAAAAGAATCAGAAAGAGAAGAATTAATTAGATTACGTGCAGAAAATAAATTTATAAAAACGGAAATTGAAAATATTAAAGCAGAAAAAGAAATAATAAAAAAATTAATAGCCTTGAGGCGAGAAAAATGGGCTGTGCAACTCAAGGCGAAAAAGCAGCAATCATCAAAGAACTTAGAAAAAAAGGATATCAATTAAAATGTCTTTTACAAGAAATAGGAATGGCAAAATCAACATATTATTATTTAGTAAATAAGGAAGAAGCAGATGTTGTAGCTATTCGTAATGAACCAGTGTTAAAAGAAATTAAAATTATTTTTACCGAAAATAAAGGACTATATGGTGTCCGTAGAGTTCACAATGAACTAATTAATAGAGGTTTTAAAGTAAATCATAAACGAGTACAAAGTCTTATGCATAAAGAAGGACTGAAAGGGAAACGTCCTAAAGAAAGATATCACTCATATAAAGGAACAATAGGAAAAGTCGCTAATAATATAATAAATCGAGATTTTAGTACAACTGCTCCTTTACAGAAATGGACTACAGATGTATCACAATTCAATTTCCCATGGGGAAAGTGCTATTTTTCAGCGATTCTAGATATGCATACAAATGAAATAATATCATATGATTTATCTTTACATCCAAATTTAAATCAGATAAAAAGGATGTTAGAACAAGCATTTAATAAATTTCCAAATACAGACGGATTAATTATGCATTCGGATCAAGGGTGGCAGTATCAACATTCACACTATAGAAGTGAGTTGAAAAAACATGGAATCATTCAATCAATGTCTAGAAAGGGAAATTGTTATGATAATAGTATCATGGAATCATTTTTCGGAAGAATGAAGACGGAGATATTTTATGGTTATGAAAAGAATTATATGTCATTTGAAGAGTTTAGTAAAGCTGTATATGAATATATAGCTTATTATAACAACAAGAGAATTCAATCAAAAACGAAATGGATGTCACCTGTACAATACAGGATAACATCCACATGTTTAAACTAAATATATATGTGTCCAGAATTTTGGGTACACATCAAATCACGATTTTTGAGTCACTCCCTACTTTTATCTATCTATAAAAAGTTAAGCCTTTTCTCTTTACAAACTTTAGTCTTAGGTTTATAATAAACCTATAGTAAATAATTAAATTATCTTCGGGGCAGGGTGAAATTCCCGACCGGCGGTTAAAGTCCGCGAGCGCAAGCTGATTTGGTGAAATTCCAAAACCGACAGTACAGTCTGGATGATAGAAGATATAGAATTAATAAACTTGCACATATAACCTTACTACATATGTATATTTGTCATACAGTGTGTTGTGCGATGTTTATTTTTCATACCTTTCAGTCCCGCTTTAAATTTTTTAAAGTGGTGTTTTTTATATCTAATACAGATTTTAAAGACGCCTTTTTAAAAATTATATTGCGGTTATTTTTTGCCTATGAAGATAGGAAAGAGGATTTAATATGTACAAAAAAAATGTTCATTCACTTGTTTTAAGTGGAATGCTTGCAGTTATTGCTCTACTTCTATCTTTTTTTAGTTTTGCTGTGCCATTCTTGCCACCATTTCTAAAATTTGATTTCACGTTTATCCCGCTATTCATGGCGTTGTTATTATTAGGTTATAAAGATGCACTTTTAGTGTCATTCTTAAAAAACTTCCTACACTTCGCATTATTATCACATGAACCTATCGGATCAATCGCTAATATCGTTGTAGAATTTACTTTCATTAGCATTATCGTATTCTTCTACAAAAAAGGTACTACAAAAACAATCATCGGTGGTATCTTAGGTACTTTAGCTATTACATTATTCATGTCATTACTTAACTACTTCGTGTTACTTCCAGCATATGGATATATCATGAATTTAGCTGATATCGTAACTAATGTGAAAACTATTGTAACTGCTGGTATTATTCCATTCAACCTATTAAAAGGTGCTTTAATAACATTCTTATTCTTCGTTACTAAGAGTGTTTATAGATCAATACCAACAAGTATTCGCAGTCGTTTTGCATAAAAATAAAACTAAATAATTAATTTAACCATGAAAAATTCCTCCATTACACTCACCTTACTGTAATGGAGGATTCCTTTTTTATTATTTCCTAGGGAATATTTTATTTCAAAATTATTATTACACCCTACAACTATCTTATTCACTCAATAGTTTATCTAATTTTTCTGAGTGAGCTACTTCTTCTACATTAGTGTCTTTTTCATCGAGTACCGTATCAATATTTAATTTTTCATCATTATTAACTATTAATCTAGCATAAATTTTTTCTCCAACACTTCTTATACTCTCATAATCAATCTTATAATCTTTTATTTTCGACTTTGCAGTAAATGCCAATTTATCTTTTTCTAATATTATTTTTTCATAAAAACCACGAGCATCTGCAGTTTTTACGACTCTAATTATTTCTTTGTACTTAGGATTATTTTTCATATAAATAACTCCACCTACAGCAGCCATAAATGTTATTGCTCCTAATATTTTTTTTCTCACTTAAACACATCCTCCTTTTTACAACTACCAATCGGAGATTTTAAAACTCTCTTATTAGTGCACTTTTTAGTTATCTTATATATTATAACTTTTCTAAGGTTTTTGCAATAGTTTTTTTATGATTTCTTGTACTTTATACATTGCTTCCTTTTACCATCAATCTCGCCATAATTTCTTCACAAATATAACAGTCTAAGCAATTTAAGTTTAATTAATATGATATTGTAATTGATAATAATTTCTGTAACAATATAAAAACACGTGTGTTTTAGTACAAAAAGTGGTATAATCGTATATAACTATACAATTATGAGAGGTTAAATAATGAAAAAAGCTATTTTAGTTATGACATATGGAACACCTGAGGATTATACATTTGAAGGCGTAGCTAAATTTTTTACGAATATTAGAAGAGGAGTTCGTCCTAACGATGATGAAATCAACTTATTATTAAAAAACTATCTTCGCATCGAAGGTTCTCCCCTTCAAGAAATAACACTTAAAGAAGTTAATTTGTTAAAAGAAGCTGTACGAGATGAATATCAAGTATACTTCGCAAATAAATTCTCTTCTCCATATATCCCGGATGTAATTTCAAAAATGGAAGAAGATGATATTGAAGAATGTATTTGTTTAATTTTAGAACCTCATTATTCATTCTATTCTATTATGGGATATGAAAGATTTATTAAGAGTGATAAAATCAAATTTAATATAATAAAATCGTGGTATAAAGAAGAAAAATTAGTTGAATTTTGGGCTGATGAAATCAAAAAAATTATCGATACAGAAGTTAAAAATGATAGCTTTAAAGTTATCTTTTCTGCACATAGTGTACCTGAGATTGCTTTGAAATATAATGACCCTTATGTTGACCAAATCTTCGATATGACCAAACTAATTGCAGAGAAAATAGGACTTGATAAAGATAACTATACAAACACATGGCAAAGTGAGAGTGATATCGGTATGCCATGGATTAAACCTGATGTTCTAGAATATTTAAGAGATCAAAAAGAGCATCCAAATCACTATATATTTGTACCTCTTAGTTTTATAAGTGAACATATTGAAGTTCTTTTTGATAATGATGTTGAATGTCGTGAACTTTGCGAAGAATTTGGTGTAGCATATCATAGACCACCAATGCCAAACTACGACTCTCGTTTAATAGAAGCTCTAGTTTCTGCAATTAATGATAATAAAAATAATCCTTTTATCTATCATAATCCAGAACAAACAACATTTAACGAGATGGATAAAGAAAAAGCAGAAATGCCTGATTTCGTTAAGAAAATGCTTGCCAATAAAAAAGATGGTGAAAAACCTGAAATGCCCGACTTCGTTAAAAAAATGCTGGCTAACAAGAAAGACGGCGAAAAAACCGAAATGCCTGACTTCGTTAAAAAAATGCTAGCCAGTAAAGAAACAAGTCGTAAGGATAAAATTTTCAATTTCATTAAAAGCATATTCAGCAAAAAATAATATTTTATAAATAAATACAAAAAAAGATATAACTCTGTTACTACTAGCTAGTAATAGAGTTATTTTTTTGCACAAAAAATATAAATAAAACCGTCTACATCTTCTACAAACCAAATCAATAAACATATTAATTTTTTATTAATTTTTATATATTCTGTTGTATATTTTTTAGTTTACATATAAATAATACTATAATAACAATTATCACTTATCTTAATATAATTAAATTTTATTATATAATTAATTTATAGTTACCGTATTTTATGTTATAATAAAAGTGAAAATTAAAGGAGGAGTAAATTTATGAAAAGAAATAAAATAACTTTAGCTTTATCGAGCATATTACTTTCTGTATCTTTAGTAGGTTGCAGTAGTGGCGATGGTCTTAACCGTTCCGCAAAAGACGGAAAAGAAAACGAGGTAGAAAAAGCTGCCATCAAACTTGTTAAAGCCACAAAAACTGGGGATTATAATTTAATAAGCGCTGATGAATTGAAAAAATCTATCGACAACAAAGAAGATATGATTTTAATCAACACTATTCCTTCCGATCGCTTTGAAAAAACAAAAATCAAAGGTGCTGTAAATGCTGGCTTACCTAAAGAAATGAAAGATTTAAAACCAGAAGAAAAAGAAACATTCTTAAAAACTTTAGGTACTGATAAAGATAAAAAAATTGTTATCTACTGTGGATTTGTTTCTTGTGAAAGAAGTCATGTTGGGGCAACATTAGCTAAAGAAGCAGGATATAAAAATGTCTATAGATTTCCAGGCGGAATTGCCGCATGGTTAGATGCTGGAAATAGCATTGATAAATAACATTATCTCTTGCATCTGTGGATAATTATGAGGATTTACCTCACTTTTGCAATATAAATTAATATTTGTGGATAATTATGAGGATTTATCTACGAATACTCTAATTAAATAATATTTTAATTGTTATATTGTTGAAACAACCCCTTATTTATTTTTCAACAGATCAATCAACATTCCAAATTTTTATCCAAAATTAACAATTTCGCCCAATAAAGAGGTAGCTGATTTCAGCTACCTCTTTATTTTATTTTTTTCTATTAAATTTAAATATTTCTCTTTTAAATAAAGGAACATTATCAAAATACTCTCCCTTATAGAAAGGGTGACATTTCAAAAGTCTCTTTATAGTTAAGTATGTTCCAAGAAAAAAGCCAAATCTCTTATAACTTTCCATCGCATAGCTCGAACATGTCGGTGAAAATCTACATGTTGGTCTTGTGTAACGAGATATATACCTTCTATACAATTTTATTAAAAATATACATAACTTCGCCATTAAAAGCACTCCTTTCTGCTTTATTTTAACAATTCACTAGATTAATTTCAACTTATTACTACATAAATACAACAATTATATTCGATAATGATTATCATTTATAATTTTTCACCTCGGAAAACATTGTCAAATCAACCTTTATTTTAGATAATAATTCTCAATAACTATTATAAGTCTATAAACTTTACATCACGTATTCATGGTGCTATAATTTAAGCATAAATTACAAAATATAAAGGAGAGAATTTAATATGACACGTACAACAGAACTAAACAAACTTGTAGCAAATTTAACAGTATTATACACAAAATTACACAGCTTCCACTGGTATGTAAAAGGACGTAACTTCTACACACTACACGAAGTATTTGAAAATTACTATAATTACACGACTGAATCTTTAGATGAGGTTGCGGAAAGATTATTAGCAATTGGAGGTCGCCCAGTTTCTACACTTAAAGGTGCTTTAGAAATCACAACTATTAAAGAAGCAACTGAACAAGAAACAACTTCTGAAATGGTTGCAGCTGTATTCCACGATTTCGAACTATTAATCAACGACTTAACTCACCTTATGGAAGTAGCTGAAGAAGAAGGAGATCAAGGTACTTCTGACTTAGCACTAGGTCTAAAAACTCAATTAGAAAAAAATGTTTGGATGTTACGTGCTTACTTAGCAGACTAATAACATATCTAAAAGAAAGCTATCCACCACTTTATTGTGATGGATAGCTTTTTTTATACCTATCTATGAACTTTGTCCTTTTCTATTTAAAATATTCAAGTTTATAGCATCTACATAATAGTTACTCACCTGTCCGTCCTTATCACTTATCTCAACATTCCAAGTCGGTATTAATACTTGATTTTCTGTTTGTGAAATATAAGTATAATATCCTAAAGTTGTACGAACTCTACAATTTTTTGGAATCAAGTCTTCATGATACAACCTGTTTATAGCTTGATTAGATGTAACTAAGGGTTCGTTTTTATCTTTTCTTATGTTAGAAACTCCTGTTAGAGTAAACCGCCTGATATCTCCATTACTTTCAACTTCAAAAACTATTCTAGCATTTTTATTTGAAAATACTCTGAAACTATCAATCTGTTGTTCATAAATAACCTCATTTTTATTAGAATTGTAACTAGAGAATACATAATTTGCACTCAACTTCAATTTTTCAAGTAAAAATGAGTCTAATTCAGCTCTATAACTACCTTTATTAACATTACTTATAGCATTTTCTGAACTAACCTTTAGAGTTGATGTTTTATCTACATTTTCAACTTCAATCTTCAATCCATTTTCTTCTTTTTTATAATCTTTCAAATCCGAAATAGTTACATTAACATAACCTAGATTATCACGTTTTGTGGTGTTTTCTTCGACAGTTATATTATCATTTTTCATAGATCGTTCTATTATTTCTTTTTCTTGAACTATTTCAGTTTTATTCTTTTGAACTGTATAGACATAAAAAGTTAATAAGACTGCATTTAATGCGACAAATAGGTAAATAAATAATGTTTTCATCTTGTCCCAATTCATAGTCTCTCTCCCTTGTCTATTTTTTCTTTTAGTTTTTTGAAACTCATATATCTGTCATTGTACTTCACATACCATGCAGGAGTATAACTGAAACTATTTCTTTCTTTATTGTAAGTTTTATCATATCCTAAAACTATATCACCTATTTCTTTTAGGTTAACCCTCTCATAAAGATAGTTTATCACGTATTCTGTTTTTTCTACAGAATACAATTCCGCTTCTTTCGATGAAAGGTAAGTCTTAGTCAATTTCTTCGGTGAGGTCAGTTTATATATTCCACTACTGTTATCTTCTGATATTATATCAGCAAAACCATCTTTACTAAAAGCTATAGAGTCCTTGTACGCTTCTTGGAAAATACTAATTCCGTCTAAAGCTGTTGTTAGTTGGTAATTAGTATCTCCAACATAACCTAACTCTAAGAAACTAATAGTATTATTTATAGCAATAGTAGCTCCTACTTCACGTCCACCTTCATTAGATGGATTTGTATATACTAGTCTGTTGTTTATGGATCTTAATATTCCATATCCATCAGTTACTTCATCTTCATTACTAATTCTAAGATTATCTTTTTTCTCAAAAATATCCCTCGCCAGCTTATTTAAATTGACATCTTCAGCGCTATATTCATCAATAATATTATCTTCATCGCCTTCTTTTAGATATATAAATTTGTTATTTAAACTGTATTTCGCATAATTTTGCTTTTTCTCATTGAATTTACTATTTATCTTCTCATATATATCTTGTTTTAAAGTAATTTGAAGATAGTTTTTATCATCTTTTTTATATAGATAAATCATATTAGGTCTATCTTTTAATAAAACTATAGTATCAAACTCTAAACTTACGTTTGAATTGTCCTCAGAAAAGAATAACGGTTTAAGCAGCGCTGAGTCTAAAGTAACTTGATAATTTATCAATATTTTTTCAACGTTATTAGTCGTAATATCTTCTATGTTACGGTTTCTCACCCTAGATTCCGTGCTCTCACTATCTGAAAGAAGAGACAGTAACTCTTTTAATACTTTCTTCTCCTTGACTCCTTCTACGCTAGCTACTTTTGTTATTGTATTTTGAATTACAGCTTCTTCCCTTGTTCCTTCATGGTTTTTCACCACACTATCAGGTATAAGGAAATTCAGAAGATTATTTTTGTTTGAATCAACTGTTTTCTGAGTAGATCTTTTCGTAAAAATTTCGTAATCTGGTTGATAAGTAATAATAAGATAAGATAAAGTTAAACTTAGTAAAACAAGTATACCTAAAACAACTGATTTTACAGTTTCCTTTTTTCTATTTCTCATATTACTCACCTCTATAACCATTCGTCATCTATTTGTTCACAAGGTAATGTTACAAAAATTATGCTTCCATAACCTTCTCTACTTTGTGCCCAAATGCGTCCTTTATGAGCTTCTACTATAGTCTTAGCTAGAGCTAATCCTAAACCAGTTCCACCCATACTTCTTTGTCTACTTTTATCAACTCGATAAAATCTATTAAAAATTTTATCTATATGTACTAAAGGTATTCCTACCCCTTCATCTTTTATAGAAATACTCACCCTATTATGGTGATAATTCTGTCTAACTCTTATAGTGATATTCTTACCATTTGGAGAATATTTTATTGCGTTATTAACAATATTGTCAAACACCTGTGTAAGTTTGTCTTGGTCTCCTTCAACAAATATCGGCGTTTTAGAAATATGTTTTATAAAATTCTTTTCTGGATGTGTTAGTGCAAATCTATCTGTGATCTGCTCAAGCATTTTATTTATATCGATGAACTCTTTTTCATAATGCTCTTCTTTAATATCCATTTTCCCAAGTTGCATAAGTTCATTTACCATTCTTATCATACGAGTAGTTTCTTTATGAATAGTATCGATAAACTGAGGAGCCAGTTCCTTATCTTCTAATACACCTTCTTCTAATGCTTCGATATAACTGTTCATCGTAGTTAGAGGTGTACGAAGTTCATGAGATACAGTTGATACGAATTCACGACGTTCTTTTTCTTGACGCTCTTGATCTGTTACGTCATAAAGAACAATAATATATCCTTCTAGCTCAGTTGACATCTGAGTTAAATCTTCTTTATCTTCTTTTTCTATCTTAGAGATTTCTGCTCGTAATAGTAATTCATCACTATCATTAGACGCATTAACAAGAAGGCTATCCTCAGCTTCTAATATTTCCTCAATACTTTCATATTCTGTAATATCAAGAATTTTTAGAACATCTTTTCCAATGAAAATTTCATCATCACGTCCACCTAACATATCCTCAGCACTTGTATTTATAAGGATTATTCTACCGTTATTATCAGTTGCAATAATTCCATCCATCATACTCTCGATAATAGTCGCAAGCTTCCTACGTTCTGTCTCCGTTACAGCCTGCTCTTCTTCGATTCTCCTAGAAATCCGGTTAAATACTTTAGCAAGATCACCGATTTCATCATCTGTATCTATACCAACTACAGTACCATAATTTCCTAAAGCCATCTTCTTAACCTGAGAACTCATTTTTTCAATAGAACTCGTTACGGTTTTAGAAGCGACAAACCCTATTACAGTAGTAATTAATATCGATAATATAGTACCTACTATAAAGATTCTCGAAATACTATTTACCTCTTGATAAACACTTTCTATATCTGCCATAAGTGATATTACACCAATAACTTCATTATCTTTTTTTACAGGACTCACATAAATCCATACACGCTTATTACTATCAGCATTATACTGAATTTGTTTAGTACTCTCACCCGTTTTTATAACTTGACTAACAAGTGGATCAAAAGATCTTTTAGCAAGATAGTCATCATTTCCATTTTTTGATGAACTCGCTAAAATTTTCGAATTATTATCAATAACATTTACAAGTAGTAATTTCTGGATATTAAATTCACTAACTAGTTTTACTATTCCACTTTTTGAATCTCGATTATTGCTTGTAGAATCTTGATTAGCGTTATTCTCTGAATCAGTTGACTCTTCACCCTTCTTCATATTAACCTTATCAAGTTCCTCTCGAATATGGTAATTCAATATCTTTTCTTGTTCGATAATATTTTGTTCAAATGTGTTTATATTACTGTTTCTTAGTTGTGTTGTAAAGAATAATCCGATTAGTTGTAACGAAATTATGTTAACTAATACATATACTATTACGAACTTAGTTCGGATTGATGAAAAGAATCTTTTCTTAAATTTCTTACCGAAAAAACTCATTACTCTTCACCTATAAAGTAACCAACACCACGACGCGTCATTATATATTCAGGTTGTGATGAATCATCTTCTACTTTTTCACGTAATCTTCTCACAGTCACGTCAACTGTTCTAACATCTCCGAAGTAGTCATAACCCCATACTGTTTGCAGTAAGTTCTCACGTGTTAAAACTTGGCCACGGTGTTGAGCAAGGTAATAGAATAAGTCAAATTCTCTACGTGTTAAATCTATTTCTTCTCCATTTTTCTTAATAACATAAGCCTCTGGATAGATTACAATATCCTTAATTACAAGGTCACTACCACTCTTCTCTTCTACAACTTCTTCTTGTTGCTTAGTAACACGACGTAAGTTTACCTTAACCCTAGCCATAAGTTCACGTGTTGAGAAGGGTTTAGTCACGTAATCATCAGCTCCGAATTCTAGTCCTAGAACCTTATCTATTTCACTATTTTTTGCTGTTAGCATAATAATTGGAATATTCTTTTTAGCACGTACTTCTCTACATACTTCCATTCCGTCTTTTTTCGGCAACATCAAATCTAATAGAATCAAATCAGGGTTTTCGCTAAAAGCAAGCTCCACCGCTTTTTCTCCATCATTAGCAACTATTACATCATAGCCTTCTTTTTTTAAATTAAAATCTAGTATATTAGCAATCGGTTCTTCATCATCGACTACTAGTATTTTATATTCTGCCATCATCTTCCTCCTTAGATTTATACTAAGTATTATTATATATTCTTACTAATTTGCAAGAATGCATATAGCTATCTACATTATATCATTTTTCTTTAATAAGTTACAACTTTAAGCAAGCGATTAACACTCTATCACTTACGAGAAAACACAAAGTTTTTATAACAACCTATAAAACATATACACCTGCCACTATACACATATAAAAAACTACTCATCTGACAAAAACGTAAGACAAGGAATCTATTATTGTTTTTCTTTATCTTTCTCTATATTTCTTAATATAGCTCTTATAAAAAATTCGAAGTTAACATTGTATGGATTCTTATTCAAATTAGAGATTACAGTATCACTAGTAAGGAGTACATTCAATTGTTTTTCTAACCCTACTATACGTTCCTCAGAAAAATTACTTAATATCCCTATCTCTGCCAAACCAAAATCTTTATATTCTGAAGATAAATACCCGTCTTGATTTTCTTCTCCTTCAAAAGAACTTCCGAATGACTTATTATATATATCTAAAAAGCTCTTAATCCCGTGCATTCCCGCTTCTTTAACTATAATTTCATCACCCACATAATAACCAATAGAAAGCAACTCAGCTATACGCGTAAATATATCATACTCCGAAACAATTCTCTTAACAGAACCTGTAAAAGTAGCTTTCTTAATAGCGATTTTCTTCATATTTCTAAGATACTTTTTCATACGTGTAGCGTACAATTCTCCATCAACTTCTTTATCCATAAAAATATCTATACCACCAATTAGATATATAGGTGCAGCATTAAATACTACACTCTCTTTCACATCGTACTCAATTGCAACTCGTTGCGCAATACTTCCACCTAAAGAATGACCAGTTAGTATGATATCATTACCATATTTTTTCTTCATTCTTGTATAAAATCTGTAACACGGCGTTAAGTGTTCCCCTTGACCTAAACAAATCCCTACAACATCAGCATACATATCTTTTTGTCTATCAAAGTAGAAATTCGTGCCTGTATAAGATAAAATATAATTCCCTTCTACAGTATTTTCAAACAAAGTTCCACTACTTCCAGTTTTTTCATCATAAAAACTACGTATATAGTTTAACTCTGTTGGAAAACTGTTCACTGTTTTTTGAAGATTTACATACTCGCGTATCACTCTTTTGGGAACTTTAATTTTATCCATCGCTTCTATATGGTACACTATAAATGATGCATAACTTGATACTTCAAACAATCTATCCATTACTATTTCTATCCATCCTCGCAATATTTCTTAATAAGTATTTTATCATAAACAATTAATTTTTTCTTATTTTTACGTTGTAAATAGTACTTTCTCAAGTTAAATTTTCAATTTATTTTTATTTTTTTAAAAACAAAATCATAATTGATTATTATTTTCAATTAACTATTTAAATCAATAATTATTTTTGATATAATAATTATATAGATTTAATAAATACGGAATCAACTTACAAGATAATTATTTACATATCCTAAGTAGGAGGCTAAATTATGAAAATTTTACTTGCTTATTCTAGCAAAACAAAAAATACTAAAAAAGTAGCCGAGGCTATCTATGAACAGATAAAAGACCAAGGGGAAGTAGATTTACTCGACATAAAAAAACAACGAAAAAAACTAGAGAAAGAATACGACTTTTATATTTTAGGAGCATGGACGGATAAAACAAACGCTAATAAAAATATGCAACGTTTTGTAGATCAACAAGAGATACACGGAAAAGATGTCGCTCTATTCTTAACTTGCGGTGTTCCTCGTGAACATTATCACGCTGATGATTCTATTAACAATTACATCGCATTTATGAAAGAAAGAAACAATAGAATCCACGAAACATTTGTTTGCCAAGGTAAAGTTGATCCGAAGGTTATGATAGTTTTCAAAATCCTTACTTGGCATGACCCAAACTTTATTCATAAGGTTACACCGGATCTTGTCGATATGGTTAAAGAATCTAAAAAACATCCAGATCCAAAAGACTTAAAAGATGCACAAATTTGCTTTGAAAATTTATTAGAACATAAAATTGCTCACGCAACAGCCTAAACAATATAACCTAAAGGGTAGTTATCCTCTATCAGAGAGATAACTGCCTTTTTACATATCTTTTATAATACTCGTTTTTTCTCTATAAATATAATTTTTTTAAATATTCCTCTTTTTAAATAGTGAACTATTTTTTTCGTTAATTAGGATTTTTACAGTATATATTAACTAAATTATTTTAATTAATATATATATCTTTATAAGGTTACATAATATTCTTGTTATCTCATAAAAACGTGACATTATAGTGATTTATCAAATATAAAATTCACTTAACAGTTATAATTTCTATCCCCATTATATATAATATACCCCAATATTAAATATTATCATTTCACTATTACTAAAAAATATTTTGACTTTTAGTATATAAGGTTGTAAAATATCTTAAGTGATATGAAACCATATCATTAAATTCAATATAATGGAATTTCGCCGACGAAATTTCTTAGGAGGAATTATGATAAAAAAAGAATTTAGTAGCCTTTTAAAGAGTAAAGGGTTAAAAGCTACCATGGCTACCGTTCTTCTAGTTCCTGTTTTATATTCAGGAACCTTCCTAAAATCCGTTTGGAATCCATATAACAACACCGGAAATATGAAAGTCGGAGTTGTTAATCTAGACCAAAAAGTAGATTTTAATGGAAAAACTCTAGAAGTCGGGAATTCAATGGTCGATAAATTAAAAGAAAATAAAAAAGTAAATTGGCAATTTGTCGATAAAGATACAGCCGATAAAGAACTACGCGAAGGAGACTACTATATGGTAGTTACAATTCCACAGAACTTTTCTAAAAATGCTACATCTTTATCAAATGATAATCCAGAAAAAATGAACATCGACTTTACTACCAATTTTACGAAAAGTAAAAATGGTGAGAAAATCATGGAAACTGTAGCAAGTAACCTAACAAACACAGTTAAGGATCAAGTTGTAAAAACTTATACAGCTACATTATACGGTAAATTTTCTGAGATTGGAGAGTCTCTTCACAAAGCAGCCGATGCTTCGAATACACTGAACAACGGACTTGGTCGACTTAGTGATGGAGGGCAAAAACTAGGAAGTGGTATCAACCAACTTGCTGACGGTTCCGGTCGACTTTCTAATGGTCTTGGTCGACTTAGTGATGGGGGACTAAAACTAGGAAGTGGTATCAGCCAACTTGCTGACGGTTCTGGTCGACTTTCTAACGGACTAACTCGTCTTAGCGATGGAGGACTAAGACTTAGCAGTGGTATTAATCAACTATCTGAAGGATCATGGAGACTGACTGCTGGACTTTATCGTCTTAGCGATGGCGGAGCTAAACTCGGCAACGGAATTAACGAACTTGCTGACGGTTCTAAACGTCTAACTGATGGACTAACTCGTCTTAACGACGGGGGAACTAAACTTGGTAATGGAATCAATGAACTTTCTAATGGTTCTAAACGTCTAACTGATGGACTTTCTCGCCTTAGCGATGGCGGTTCTAAACTTGGTAATGGAATCAATGAACTTTCTAATGGTTCTAAACGTCTAACCGATGGACTTTCTCGCCTTAGCGATGGGGGACAAAGACTTAACAATGGAGTTAACGAACTTTCTAACGGTTCTAAACGTCTAACTGATGGACTTTCTCGCCTTAGCGATGGGGGAGCTAAACTTGGTAATGGAATCAATGAACTTTCTAATGGTTCTAAACGTCTAACCGATGGACTTTCTCGCCTTAGCGATGGGGGACAAAGACTTAACAATGGAGTTAACGAACTTTCTGATGGTTCTAAACGTCTAACTGACGGACTTTCTCGTCTTAGTGAAGGTGGAGCTAAACTTGGTGATGGAGTATCTCAATTACAAAGTGGAGCTGGAAGATTATCAGAAGGTCTAAGTTCATTAAACGATAAAAAAGACGCATTAATCTCTGGTGTAAACGAACTAACTGAAGGTTCTAATAAGCTTACTGTCGGTTTCGATACATTTAAAGCTAAAAGTATTATGCTTACTTCTGGTTTCAATTCTCTATATAACGGAAGCAAAGAATTCCAAGCTGGACTTTTAAAATATACTAACGGTGTTCTTACACTTAATGAAAAATTACTAGCTAAAAAAGAAGATTTAGAAAAACTTAACGCCGGTAGTACTACATTAAACAATGGAATCGATAGATTATCAGACGGTATTTCACAAATCAACTCTGGACTTGCAGCTAAAAAAGGTGATCTAAATAGACTTACTGCAGGTGGGGCTGCACTAGGTGATGGGGTAGCTAAACTTTCTGAAAGCACTCCAAAACTTGTAGATGGAGCTGATAAGCTAAACACAGGATTAAACGCATTAAACGCTAACTTACCTAGCGACAGTGATTTGGCCGCTAAGAAATCTAATCTAAACTCAACATTAGATAAACTAAAAGGATTAAAACTTACTTATAGAACACACTTCAATCCTCTTAACAGTGCTTTTGCAGAATTAGGTTCTCAACTGGAATCTATAAAAGCTCTTGTAGATCGTATAGAAACACAATCTACTACGACTACTACAACTACAGCAGCACCTGCTCCAACTCCTGCAGCTACTAATTTCGCAAACTTGGAGCAAACATTATCATCAATGCAATTAACACCTGAGCAAAAAGCAAGTATCCTTGCCGCAGCTCGTAACGATGTTGCTGCTACACCAGCACCTGTTGCTCAACCAACTACTACTGTTCAAAATAGCAGCAGTAACAACAATAGCCAGATTAAAGCTGAACTTTCTTCAGCAGTCTCTAGCGCAAACTCAAAATATTCAAGTATGAAATATCGTGTAGGAAGATTAAATTACATCCAAACTCAACTTGATAAATTCGATGTAAATACACTTTCTTCTGAACTTGAGGGAACAATTAGTGGTTTTTCTAGCATTAAAGACGCTGTCGGTAAACTTTCTGCTGGTAGTGGTCAATTAAAAGCTGGTTTAACTATAATGAACGAAAAAACACCTACCCTTATGGCAGGATTCAATCAATATAAAGGTGGAGTAGATGCTACTGTATCTTCTCTAACAACAGGGGACTTAGCAAACGGACTTAACCAACTTGCTAATGCAACTCCAAAACTTAAAGATGGAGTAACAAACTACACTAACGGTGTAAGCGCCCTTACTACATCAATGACTACAGGTGAACTAGCACAAGGTGTTGGAACACTTGCAGCTAAAGGTTCAGAACTACAAGCTGGATTCGATAAATTAGGTGGTGGTATCAGTATAATGCACGAGAAACTTCCTGAGTTAGCTGGTGGTATTGATGCTTTAGTTAATGGAAATGCAAAAATTAATGCAGGGCTTAACAAACTTCAAGCTAAACTTCCGGAATTAAGCATCGGTATTAAAGAACTTGATAACGGTGGTAAAAAATTATATCAAGGACTAACAGATATGAAAGCTAAAGCTCCGGAATTAATTAACGGACTTAACAGTGCAAAAGTTGGGTCTGAGAAACTTTCTAACGGACTAGCTGCTATGCAAGCTAAAGCTCCGGAATTAATCAATGGGGTTAACGCTGCTAAAGAAGGTTCTGAAAAACTTTCTAACGGATTAGCTGCTATGCAGGCTAAAGCTCCGGAATTAATTAACGGAGTGAACGCTGCTAAAGAAGGTTCACAAAAACTTTCTAACGGACTAGCTGCTATGCAAGCTAAAGCTCCCGAATTAATTAACGGAGTGAACGCTGCTAAAGAAGGTTCACAAAAACTTTCTAACGGATTAGCTGCTATGCAAGCTAAAGCTCCCGAATTAATTAATGGAGTTAATACTGCTAAAGAAGGTTCTGAAAAACTTTCTAATGGTTTAGCTGCTATGCAAGCTAAAGCTCCGGAACTGCTTAACGGACTTAGCAGTGCTAAAGTCGGTTCTGAAAAACTTTCTGGCGCTCTTACAATAATGCAAGCTAAGGCTCCGGAATTAATAGGCGGAGTTAACACTGCGAAAGTTGGTTCTGAAAAACTTTCTAACGGATTAGCTGCTATGCAAGCTAAAGCTCCGGAATTAATTAATGGAGTTAATAACGCCAAAGATGGAGCTAACAAACTTCACGGTGGACTTACTTCTATGCAGGCTAAAGCTCCGGAACTACTTAACGGACTTAACACTGCTAAAGCGGGATCTGATAAACTTTACAGTGCTCTTACAATAATGCAAGCTAAAGCTCCTGAGTTAATCGCAGGATTAGATAAAGCTAAAGACGGATCTGGTTTATTAGCAGATAAACTTTTTAGTGGAGCTGATAGAATTACTGCAGCTAAAACTGGAGATAAAAACGTAGACATGATGTCTAACCCAATCAAAACTAATATTAGCGACATCTCAGAAGAAACTAGCTACGGTAACGCAATGGCACCATTCTTCTTAGTATTTGGACTACTAATCGCAGCTGCGGCATTTAACATCTTATTCCCAGCTCGTAAAGCAGAATACGGAGAGTCAACAAACAGTCTATTCACTTCAAGACTTGCAGCAATGTCTACATTCGCAGCATTAGCTACACTTATCGAAGTTGTAGTGATGAAATTATTATTCGACTTTAGAATACAAAACTTCGGAATGTACTTCTTCGGATTAATACTTTCAGGTATCGTGTTTATGATAATAACACACTTCTTATCATACACGTTCGGAAAAGTTGGTAATGCTATTAGTATCGGATTTGTAGCTTTACAATTCGTTCTAACTACACCACTATTCCCTAAAGAAATGTTACCATCTCTATACAGTGGATTAATTCCGTTCACACCTGTTTACTACGGTGACATGGCAGTTCGCCACGCTGTTCTTGGTGGTTTAACTGATGGAATTTACAACAACTCTATATTAATCCTAGTTGTTTTAGGAATAATATTCTTAACTCTTACTTACATCTCTTACAACAACAAGAATAATAAAGCTATTGTGAATTCAGCAAAATAATAAACAAAAAATTCTAAGTAACATCGATATTTGTTACTTAGAATTTTTTTGTATGGGAGTGACTCAAAAATCGTGATTTCGGAGAAATCGATTCGGAGAAATCGATTTTGTCGAGTCACCCCCGCACAGTTTATTAGATATCTAAAAAGCTTTTATAAAGCGAATTTAGATACCAATAAACCACTGCGTCTATGAGTTATCATATACACTTTTTTAAAATTTAGGACTTTTGGGGCAACCCCGTGTGTTCAACTATCCATTATCCATAATTAATTCTATTATTTATAGATTGATTCTCTAAAGTCATCTGTAGTACGTAGGTACGCATTATAGATTTTTTGTTTTAATAAGTGAACCCAACTTGGCGATACATAGCTTGTTGCACGATCAATATTAGTAATATCTTTCGCTACCGCTTCATCAATCATTCGTTGCATCTGTGCGGCACTCGTTATAGTTACTTCTTTTGTACTCTTAGCATCACCTAATTCATATTGAATTGTTATTGGTTTTAATCTGTCTTGTTTAGCTATACGCTCATTAAACATCGCCTTTTTGAAATCAGCCCACGATTTATATTGGTTATTAAATACCTTACTTAATACTAAATCATCAGTTACTAAGCCGACATCTTTTCTTAACCAATCCGAGTACGCTACACTACCTTTTTGTTTAGCTTCTTCTGCATATTTATTCGATACATATGGAATAAATCCATTTTGATATCCTTTTTCAGCTAGAAGCTCATAAGCAGTTTTTCTAAACATAATATCCCCAGGAGCACCTTTTGAGTTACTTAGCCCTGCGTAAATAGGAGAGAACATACTTACCACATGGTATCCATTTCTTACGTATTGACTATTATCTCTATACGCACGACGATTAATAATATTATTATCTATTAATGATTCTAAAGAAGTTAACTTCGCTACTTCCTCATTCGTCAACGGACGAACAGAGTTTCCTGCGTGAGTATCTTTTTTATACTTACTATCTTTTACGTAGAAGTTTTCAATTTTTCTATACCATTTTTTCTTAACATCATTCGATTTAGATACTACAGCTTTAGCTTCCATTGCATCTAATGTGTATAGAACATCATACATTCCATGAACATATTCTTGAAGATCTGCTGCAGATTTATATCGTTCTGTCGGATTATAAGCATGTAACCTTGTAAGAGAATCTTTATCCCCTTTGTATAGCGTATTTAACACTATAGCATCTTTTTCTAAGCTGTCTGCAGATTGTAATAATCCTAGCGCGTATAATTCAGCTCCTAAACCTTCTCTACGACCATTGCCTTCGAAGTAAATATGCCCATCAGAGTTATGAGTCATCTCATGAGTGTAAACTGATGTTCCATATTTATCTAATAATCTATCACTTACGTAATGTACTTCGTAACCGGTAGCATAGGCTCCTGCTGCTGGACTATTTCCATACCATTTTCCTGCTGGTCCAAAGAAATTATAAATAGAATCTATATTCTTATCTGTGGCTGTCGCCCAATAACTTCTTCCTTGCGTATCTTTCATCGCAAATCCATCAATAATTGGAACTGAACGGAATAATCTTTCTTTATATTCAGAAGATAACAAGTTATACCAGATATCATAATGATCTCTTTCCCATTTAGCAGCTTGATCAACTTTTCCATGAACATACTGACGTAATGCATCTCCAGAAAGCACACTACCATCTACAGTATCTCTATAGCGTTCATAACCACCAAATGATAATGTAGACATATTCGAAATAACATACACACTTTCTTCTGGTAGTGTTAATAGTGGTAATAACATTCCTCGATACTTCCATGTAGGAGATGATATTCTATCATACACACCTAATGAATATTTACTGTCTACTGCCGCTTCTTCTTGTTTTTTACGAACTTCTGGAATATCTGATTTAGTCTCTACTATATAAGCTTTAGTATTATTTTTAAACCACTCGTTATTTGTTTTATTAGGTAATAATAATTTACGATAAGCTTCTACGAAGTCAAATACTGTGTCTTCTCCTTTTAACGGAGCAAGTAGACTTCCATATAGTCCCATATTATTTCCACCACGTAAGTTTTCCAACTCACTATTTCCTAGTGAAATAAGTGTATCTAATGTAGAAGTTGCATTATTACCATTGAAGTCGAATTTATACGTAGATAAATCTTTCGTATTCATATCATCATAATTGATATTATACCAACGATTCATATAAGTAAGACCTAATAACAACGCTTCTTTATTGTTTTTAATTTTCTCACTTACATACTCAACTACACCATTACCCATAGTATTCACAGATTTATCCATAGCAAGGATTTTTCTTAAGTGTTCAGAAATATTAGCTTTAACTTGTTCAAACTCTCTATCTAAGTATAAATTATCTATAGCCGCATTATCTGTAACACCAAGAACCTGTTTCATAGCTTCTGAATTGTAAGTCACACCTTGTAAATCAGGTAATACATTATTAATTATCTTCGTATAATCAGATACAAAGGCTTCTGGAGTAAAGATATATTCTTTTCCTGCAACATTATATTCCAACACTTGATTATTTTCGAAACTTCCTTTGAAAGTAACATCTAAATACGCAACAGTATTATCTTTATAATGAAGCATTAGCCTATTAATAGTATTTTTAGCTCCATTAATATCAGTTACTACATTGTTACCATTCATTGGTACAACATCAAGTAATTCTGTAGTATACAATTTATCTGTTTTATCTACCTTATTACCGTAATTTACAACTAATTCTTTATTGTAGAACGGCATTAGTTTTTCGATATTATTATAAGCTACTTTTCTATCTGCTTGAGCTTTACTTAATTTCGTATAATCTACAGTTCGAATATTAGTTTTTAAGAATTCTCCTGTATCTTCAAGAGTCGTAGTTATTCCATAAGTAGCTACTCTCTGGTCTGCTTGCTCTTTAGTTAATTTAGTCGCGTACTTATCGTCTTTTTTATTATTAACAGAAGTTCCAGCATTTACTATATCAGCTCCGTCGTACTGATCTCCAGTAATAGCATAACCATAACCAACATTCATATTGCTGACTACATTGTTAATACGTCCATCTTTCCAAGTAGAACCTACGATTCCTCCGATTCTTGAATAGTTATTACCATTTATTATTTTACCAGATGTGACAGAGTTGTTTATCAACGCTCCACCATCAACTTTACCTGCAATACCTCCGGCATTTTGGTTACTATTACGCGCTGCAGTAGAAATCTGGGCATCTACTTTCGCTCTATCAATTACAGATTCATATCCTGAAATATTACCAACGATTCCACCTGCATAATTTGCACTAGTATTAGCATGGTTCGCTACGATAGCTCCTGTGAATGAGCTGTTTTCTATTACAGTATTAGATGCACTAACTACTAATCCTGCCACAGATTTTCTACCAGCAATCTTACCTTCAACAGAAACGTTACTAATAGTAGCTTTATTCGCAGTCTTCGCTAAAGCTGCCGCATTTTCTCTACTATCTACATCAACATTCTTAAGATCTAAATCACTTACCGTAGCATTATTTAATGTTTCAAATAAAGGTTTTTTAAGATCATAAATCGCATAAGATTTAGTTCCATCAGAACCGATTAACTTACCTGTGAATGCTCCTGTTAAGTAACTTGTCTTATTATTAGGTAAACCTACTTCATCAGCAGTTATATCTGAAGCTAACTTAAAGACACCTGCCATATTACCTTGCATAGCAGTTACAAGACTATTGAACGATGTATAAACTCCATCTTGTTCAGCTTTAGTTTTAGCTACATTGAATGAATAATTATCTTTATACCCTTCTAATCCTTCTTCAACTAGTTGATCTACAGCTGCTGTTACTTTATAATTCCCATCTGCATTTTCCGTAATAGATTGAACAGGTAGATACATTTCTTTAAATCTATCCGATTTAACTTTTGCAAAATAATTCGTTGTATCTTTTGGTACTTCACTTAAACTTAGATATCTACGGTAACGACCATTTTCTTTTCCGTATAATTCTACAGAATCGATATCTTTAATTTCTAGTTTTTTATAATCTAAATTAAAGTTCTTAGTTGAAGCTTCCGTACTATATTCGTCAAAATCTCCTAGGTTATAAGTTAACTTAGTTTTCAATGTGTATGGAGTATAGTAATCTAATCCTTTAATCACTTGTTCCTTGTTAGTATTTTCGATATCAACTTCTTTTACAAGCTTATCACCATTGAAAATTTGAGCTTTCGCAGAAACATAAGCCCAAGTAGGATCTGTTAAGTTATAACTTACAGTTATTGACTTCTTACTTTCATCTTTTATTAAATTAGTAATTTCTACTGTAGGTTTTCTCTTAACAAGTGTTCCTAACTTCATAATTTGTTTTACAGGATCTACTTGCGTACGTGATAACTCTTTAGTCGCTTCAACTTTTCCATTCACCAGATAATCCTCATACTCAATCGTGCGAACTCCATCTCGACCTTGTTGTTCGATTCTACGACGATTTTTCAGAAGCATAGGATCTAAGATTTCCTCGGTTTCATAAGGTAGAGTTTCTTTTTCTGTACGATGCTTAGTTACAAGATCTAGCGCAGGTCGTTCTTCTACAGCAGGTTCTAGTTTTGCACTACCTGTAAACTCTGGAAGAGTTGGTTGCACTAACGCTTCTCCTTCATGTCCTTCTTCTTGTGTTCCTTTTGTCGTTATCACTTCTGAGTATTCTGGAAGAGTTGGTTGCACCAACGCTTCTCCTTCATGTCCTTCTTCTTGCGTTCCTTTTGTCGCTACTGGACCGGTATATTCTGGAAGAGATGGTTGTACTAACGCTTCCCCTTCACGACCTTCTTCTTGCGTTCCTTTTGTCTCTAACGGAAGAGTATATTCTGGTACTTCATGCACCAAGTCTTTCACCTCTTCTCCTCCTGAAGACGCTACTGGACCTGTATATTCTGGAAGTTCAGGCTGCACTAATGCTTCTCCTTCATGTCCTTCCTCTTGTGTGCCTTTTGTTTCTAACGGAAGAGTGTACTCTGGTACTTCATTTACCAATGCTTTTACTTCATCTCCTCCAGTCGATACCACTGGTTTTTCTACTTGAACAGGTTGTGTTGGCTGTGTTGGAGTATGTTCTACAGTTGGTTGCTCTGGTTTAGTTTGAGGTTGTTCTGATGTTGTTGCAGGTTGTGTTTGAACTGATTTTTCTACATTAGCCGGTTGTGTTGGTTGTACTGGAGTAGGTTTTACAGTTGGTTGAACAGGTTTAGCCTGCGGTTGCTCTACTTTGACAGGTTCTGTATAAGTCGGTTTCTCAACAGTCTTCGCCGGTTGTGTTTTTTCAATTTGTTTTTGCGGTTTAACTGTTTCTTTAGGCTCTTGACCCATTTGAACTACTGGTTGTGTTGGTTGTACTGGTTTAACTTTAGGCTGCTCAACAGTATTCGTCGGTTGTACTGGTTTAGCTTTAGGTTGCTCAATAGTATTTATTGGTTGTACTGGCTTTGTTGAGTGTGTTTGTTGTTGTGATTGAACCGGTTTTTTAACATCCTTTTTCTCTTGAGAATTATTTTCTAACGATTTCATCTCAGAAACTTCAAATTTTAAATCTTCACTTGTGAAGTATCCCATATACTTATAACCAGGAATATCAATAACTTGTTTTTCTAAGTCTATATTTCCATTAACATCAGTTAACTTATTGTATTGCACTAAAGCTTTACTTTCTAAAGCAAAAGTTTGATATGGAACTATGACACTTTGTCCCAGTGCTCCTATTAAGACTACACTTAAGACTTTGTTTCTATATTTTTTACTAATTAATAGCACTGCAAGAAATGCTGTACCTACTCCTAATCCTGCCATAGGAAGGGTGTTATTTCCTGTGTTAGGTAGTATCTCTGTTTTAGATGTGTCCTTAACTATTTTTTCATATACTAGATAATATGTATCCTCATTTTTGTATTCTTTCGGAATACTCTCTTTTATTAAATTTTTCTCATTTTCATTCAATTCAGTTTTTTCTACATATTTAAAATTAACATCGGCGGCAGACACCTCTTGCCTAGGTAAATAACTTCCGAACATTAATGCTCCAACAACTATCGGAGCTACACCGAATGATAATTTTCTAATAGAATATTTTAATATCTTATTATTTACATTAATATTTTTCCTCAATAAAATCATCCCCCATTTACTTTTTAAACAAGACTTTTTGGTTGTATACTTTACGTATATTTATTATTTTATCAAAATAAATTGTTATATTCAAGGCATCTGATATATAAAAATTTAGCTCCTTTTTTATAACAGAATAGTATTATTTATTCATTATAGATTTTCTATAAAATATATAATGATTTAAGAAAATGAATTATACCGAACAATTAATCTCTATTTTTCTACATCCTTAATCACAATCCCCTATATATGATCTAATATTAAAGTACAAAAAGATACCCTAAAGTCAGAATAAATAATCTAACTTTAAGGCATCTTTATTTATATACTTTTTATAGTTAAGTTTTTCAACCTATTATTTTTCTTTACGTCTTCTTGCAGCCGCAGCTAATCCAAGAATAGCTAATCCTAATCCTGCTAATCCAGTATTAGTTTCTGTTGCTCCTGTGTTTGCTAAACGTTTTGGTTGAGCTTTTGGTGCAACTTTTTCTACTGGTTTAGTTACTTTTCTGAAGATGTGACGTACATTTCCATTTTCATCAACAACTGTTCTTACGAACTCGTATCCTGGGATCTTACCAGATTCTAAAGTTCCTTTTTCAGTCGGTTTTAATGGATTTCCGTTTTCATCAGTCCAGATTGTAGTTCTGTTTTCAGTTGGAATACGTGGTGAAACTTTCTTGAAGATGTGTTGTACATTTCCATTTCCATCAACTACAGTCTTAACTAATTCATATCCTGAGATTGACCCTGGATCTTTAGTTCCTTTTTCAGTTGGTTTTAATGGATTTCCATTTTCATCTACCCATGTTGTAGATTTTTCTACTACAGGAGTTGGTGTTGGAGCTGGAGTTGTAACTTTCTCGTATACGTGCTCGATGTCTCCGTTTGGAAGTTTCTTAGTCTCTACGAAGCGGTATCCTGGAATATCTTTCTTCGGTTGATCTCCATCTTCTGTTGGGTAGTTTGGAATTTCGTTTCCATCTTTATCTTTGTGACTAGTTTTAACTTTTTCGTATACGTGTTCTACGTCTCCGTTTGGAAGTTTCTTAGTCTCTACGAAGCGGTATCCTGGAATATCTTTCTTCGGTTGATCTCCATCTTCTGTTGGGTAGTTTGGAATTTCGTTTCCATCTTTATCTTTGTGACTAGTTTTAACTTTTTCGTATACGTGTTCTACGTCTCCGTTTGGAAGTTTCTTAGTCTCTACGAAGCGGTATCCTGGAATATCTTTCTTCGGTTGATCTCCATCTTCTGTTGGGTAGTTTGGAATTTCGTTTCCATCTTTATCTTTGTGACTAGTTTTAACTTTTTCGTATACGTGTTCTACGTCTCCGTTTGGAAGTTTCTTAGTCTCTACGAAGCGGTATCCTGGAATATCTTTCTTCGGTTGGTCTCCATCTTCTGTTGGGAAGTTTGGAATTTCGTTTCCGTCTTTATCTTTGTGACTAGTTTTAACTTTTTCGTATACGTGTTCCACGTCTCCGTTTGGGAGTTTCTTAGTCTCTACTAAACGATATCCTGGGATATCTTTCTTCGGTTGTTCTCCGTCTTCTGTTGGGAAGTTTGGAATTTCGTTTCCTTCTTTATCTTTGTGACTTGTTTTAACTTTTTCGTATACGTGTTCCACGTCTCCGTTTGGAAGTTTCTTAGTCTCTACGAATCTATATCCTGGGATATCTTTCTTCGGATTTGTTCCTTCTTCAACTGGATAGTTTGGAATTACATTTCCATCTTTATCTTTGTGAGTTGTTGTAACTTTTTCATAGATGTGTTTTGTATTTCCTTTTTCATCGATTTCAGTTTTAACTACTTTATATCCTGGGATATCTTTTGTTGGTTTAGTTCCATCTTCTGATGGTGATAATGGGTTTCCATCTTTATCAACATATGAAGTATCTGGACGTACTGTTGGAGTGTACTTAGCTGTTACTGGTGTTCCGTTTTTGTCAACACGTTTAACTGTTACACCTGTTGCTTTTCCTACGAAGTTTGGTTCTGGAGTAAATGTTACTTTACCATTTTCATCGATTGTGTAAGTTCCTTCTCCTGGTACTTTCTTCTCAGTTGTTCCATCTTCGAATGTTGGTTTTACAGTTTCGTCGATTTCTACTGGCACTTCTTTACCGTTGATTGTTACTTTTCCACCTTCAAATGTTGGTGTTCCTGATTGAGGTTGTCCTTTTGGTCCTTCTGATTCAGTGTCTTTTGAAGTTGGAGTTACTGGTACTACTACTGGAGTGTACTTAGCTGTTACTGGTGTTCCGTTTTTGTCAACACGTTTAACTGTTACACCTGTTGCTTTTCCTACGAAGTTTGGTTCTGGAGTAAATGTTACTTTACCATTTTCATCGATTGTGTAAGTTCCTTCTCCTGGTACTTTCTTCTCAGTTGTTCCATCTTCGAATGTTAGTTTTACAGTTTCGTCGATTTCTACAGTTTTTTCTTCACCGTTTACTGTTACTTTTCCACCTTCAAATGTTGGTGTTCCTGATTGAGTTGCACCTTGAACATTTGTAGTTATCACGTCTGTACTTGTTGGTACTGTTGGTTTAACTACTGGAGTGTATTTAGCTGTTACTGGTGTTCCGTTCTTATCTTCACGTTGAACTGTTACTCCTGTTCCTTTACCTGTGAAGTTTTTCTCTGGAGTGAATGTTACAGTTCCATCTGGAGCTACTGTGTAAGTTCCTTCTCCTTCAATTGTTACTGAATCAACTGGGTTTCCGGTTTTCGGATCTACTAATTTAGCTGGTTTGTCTTCGTCGATTTCTACAGTTTTTTCTTCACCATTTACTGTTACTTTTCCACCTTCAAATGTTGGTTTACCTTTTTGAGTTGAACCTTGAACATCTTCAGTTACTGCGTCTATCCCTGTTGGTGTTGCTTTCTTAACTACTGGAGTGTATTTAGCTGTTACTGGTGTTCCGTTCTTATCTTCACGTTGAACTGTTACTCCTGTTCCTTTACCTGTGAAGTTTTTCTCTGGAGTGAATGTTACAGTTCCATCTGGAGCTACTGTGTAAGTTCCTTCTCCTTCAATTGTTACTGAATCAACTGGGTTTCCGGTTTTCGGATCTACTAATTTAGCTGGTTTGTCTTCGTCGATTTCTACAGTTTTTTCTTCACCGTTGATTGTTACTTTTCCACCTTTGAATTCAGGTTTACCTGTTTGAGTTGCACCTTGAACATCTACAGTTTTAACTGGTTCTGCTTCTGGTTGTGCAGGAATGATTGATGGAGTGTAAGTTGTAGAAACTTTAGTTCCATTTGTATCTTCTGCTTGAACGTTAGCTGGTGTTACTTTTCCAGTGTAAGATTTATCTGTTGGTGTAAATGTTACTTCTCCTGTTGCTGGATCGATTGAGTAAGTACCTACTGGAGTTACTCCATCTTCAGCGTATGCTGGAGTTGTTTGTCCTGCTGGAACTTCATTTCCTTCTTTATCTAGAAGTTTGTATGAATTCTCTTTAATTGGAGCAATAGTGTCTCCAGGAGCGAATGTTGGAGTTCCTTTTTGAGTTTCTCCTTGGATAGCTACTGATGTAGCTGGTTCTGCTGTTGGTGTTACCGGAGTAATCTTCGGTGTGTAAGTTGTTTCTACAGGCGTTCCGTTCTTATCTTTAGCTTGAACGCGTACTGGTTGAACTTCTCCTGAGTATGTTTTGTCTGTTGGTTCGAATACTGCAACAGCTTTTCCATCTACAGTTTTAAGAGTATATTTACCAATTACATTTCCTTCTGGGTCTTTAGCTGGTACTTCTGTAGCTGGTTGTCCATCTTCACCTAGAAGAGTGTAAGTAGCTGGATCGATATCTACAGATTTTTCTTCTCCTGCAATTGTAGTTTTTCCGCCTTCGAATGAAACTGTGCTTTCTTGAGTTTTACCTTGAACATCTTCAGTTGTAGCTGGTGTTGCTGTTGGCGTTACTCCTACGATTGTTGGTGTGTAAGTTGTCTTAACTTTTGTTCCATTCTTATCTTCAGCTTGTACGTTTGCTGGTTGAACTTTACCAGTGTAAGATTTGTCTGTTGGTGTGAATGTTACTACACCTGTTGTTGGATCTACAGTGTATTCACCAACTTTTTTACCACTTGGGTCTAGAGCATCTACTGGTCCATTTGCTTCTGTTCCATCTGGATTTAATAGTTTTACAGAGTTTTCTTTAATTGGTACTTCTGTGTTTCCTTCTGTAAATGTTGGTTTACCTGTTTGAGTTTCACCTTGTACTCCTGTTGAAGTAGCTGGTGCTGCTGTTGGTTTAACAGGCGTTACAGTTGGAGTGTATTTTGCAGTAGCTGTTGCTGTTACAGGTTGACCATTTTTATCTTGACCTACTGGCGCTGTTAATGATACGTTAATACCTTTAGCAGTTCCTGTAAATTGTGGTTCTGGAGTGAATGTTACCGCTCCTGTTTCAGGATTAATTGTATAAGTTCCTTCACCCGGTACTGTTACTGTTTTTTCATCTGTTGGTTGTCCAGTTGCTGGATCTACTAATTTAGCTGGGTACTGTGCACTTGGAGTTACTGCGTCTGGTGCAGTTCCGTCACCATCTTTATCTACGTCGATTGAGAATTTAGGTGTTTTCGTTTGTGGTTTACCTTGGATATCTGTTGATTCTTCAGGTGTTCCTTTGATTTCTTTTGGAGTTACTGTTGGAATGTAACGACCATCCATAGAACCTTTTACTGCAAGTCCAGCTAATTGAACTTGTTCACTTACTAGGTCTAGTTGATCTTTGTTTTCTCCTTCACCACCGACGATTTGGCGACCTTCGTTACCCCAACCAGTAGTGTTACCATTGATGTCTGTACGACGGATTGTAATACCATCTGCTGTCCCTACGAAGTTTGCTTCTGGGATAAATTCTACATCTACATTTGCACCGTTATCAGTAAGTTTATATTTACCTTGTCCTGGTACTACATAGTATCCATCTACTAAGTCTGCATCTGTTACTAATGTTCCGTCAGGTTTAACGATTTGCGATTTAACTGTTGTGTCAATAGCATTGTCTTTATCAAAATCATAGTTCTTTTGACCGTATGCATTGAATGCTACAGTAGATGTTTGAGTAGCACCTTGTACATCTGTTGTTTCTCTCTTAGTTCCACGAGGTGGAACTGTTTGTTGAATTTGGAAATCTTCTACTTCCCCAGAGTACGCAATACCAGTTGGTCCCTTAACGTCAGCTTTATCGTATGCAATACGTAAACGTGTAGCTAGTTTTGTAGCTGTTGTGTCTACGTTTTGGTAATTGTTTGTCCATGTTAGTGTAACTTTTCCATCTTGTGTTACTTCTTGTACCCCTGCAGCTTCACCTTCATCGAATTTACCATTGTTATTGAAGTCGATCCAACCATTAACATAAGCTTTAGCCTCTCCGTCTAGGTGAGCATCAAAAGTCATTGAGTAAATTCCGTCGTTAACTTTTTTAAGTTTGAAGTTATCGTTTGGAGCTACATCGTCACCCATTAATTGACGAGCACCTTCATCCGCAGCACCGATACCATTAACGTCATCGTAGATAAACGCACTTGCACCGTTAATTGGAGTTGTACGAACGTCAACGTCAGCTGGAACAGATCCTAAGTATGGTTGTTTTTGTCCATCGGATCTAGAGATAGAGTGAGCTACTCTTCCGTATGACGCAGGAGCATCTCCTTCATCTAGGACCATGAATCCTAACATAGACCCTTGTTGACCTGCAGAAAAGATGTACATACCAATGTTTTTAGCATTACGCGTCATTACCAATGGAGTAGAGAAACCTGAATCACGGTGAGTTGAGACCGGTCCAAAAACTTGTGTTCCTAATCCATCTGTGTGATATTTACCATCTTCTGCTTTCATCGCAATAACAGTATCTGATGTCACAGTCGTATTGAAAAATCCTGCAGCTTTATCTGCTTTGAATTTTTCAAAGGCTTGCTTCCCTGAACCTTCAAGAGTATATTCTACCCCATATTGTTTACGATAACCATCTTGCCCATGTCCGGCAGAAGGCAATGTTCTGTATTCATAAGTCTCTGCAGTATAAGAACGAGCAGTACTATATCTTGGTGTTGTGTTTGATAATTCAGTTACTAATTCAAATCCATCTCCATCTGTTTTGTAGATTTCAACTTCTGACGAACCAGCTTCTTCCCCTGTTAAGAATACAACGTTTGAAGGTACTTCTTTACCATTTAAAGTAGATTTAACCGAGAATTCTACCCCTACGTTAGCTCCATCTTTAACAGATTGGATAACTGTTTTACCTTTAGTATCCATACCGTTTGTTTTTGCAACAGAGTAACTTCCTTGTGTTACTACTTTTAATTCAGCTGGAGTTCCATCTTTGTACTCATTAATAGCATTGGCATCATATCCTGCTCCACCACGTTTTTTGTACTCAGCAGTTGAGTTAAATGGTGCTAATTTTGTAACTGTTAATGTTACAACATATCCTGGTGAAATTTCTTGTGTGAATTTAGTTCCTACTTGAAGAGTGTCTCCTGCACCAAGATTTTCTACTGTTGCTTTACTGTTAGCAATATCGAACCATTTGATTTGTTTAGTTAATCGTTCAGTATTTTTATCTGCGTATTGCTTCCAGTGATTAATTTGTTCATCTTCTGAAAGTGGTGGTTCTGCTACTGTATCAGCTATATCAGCTAATACTACATCAAATTTACCGTTACGTTTAACTCCCGCATTTTCTAATTCAGCGTATACCGCTTTAATAGAGTTACTTAATTCTTCTAAACTTTTAGCAATTTGTTCTTTAGTAGCATTATCATTTCCTAATAATTCTTTAGCTACTTTTAGAGCTTCTTCATTTTTAACTACAGCTTTTTCTACTGCTGGTTTTGCTTCTACTTTTAAGTCTTTTTTGCTTAATTCAGTTTTAGCAACTTTGTTAGTTACTTCTGCTTCTGAAGCTACTTGAGTTAATTCTTTTTTAGCTTCTTTTACTTCTGCAGTTTGTTTTGCTTCAGATTTAGCTTTTTCTTCTGCTTTTTTAGCTTCGTTTTTTGCTGCTACTCCATTTACTTGAGCTTCAGTTACAACTGTGTTTAAAGCTTTTACTGCTTGTACTTGTGCATCTACTTCAGCTTGTGTAGCTGCTTCGTTAGCTAATACAGCTTTTGCTGCTGCTAATCCTTCTTTAGCTGCCGATACCGCTGCTTGATCTGCGTCTGGAGCTGATTTTACGTTACTTTCTAATGCAGTAATTGCATCTTTTAAAGAACCTTTGTTAACTTCTGCTTTCGCTTCTGTTTTAGGAGTTTCTGCTCCTACTTTTGCTGCTACTACTGCTGCTACACTTTCTTTAGTGTTTTCAACTTTAGCTGCTTTTTCTACAGCTTTAGGAGCCTCTTCTTTTGCTCCTGCATTTGTTGCGTTATCATTAGTAGTGTTGTTTGACACTTCTTCAGATGCTTGGGCTACTGCTCCAGCACCTAAAAAGATACTAGCACCGATTACTACTGATGCTGTACCAACTTTGAATTTCTTAATTGAATAAGATTCAACTCTTGTACCTTCTTTAGTAGTTTTTAAGTATTGATTATTCTTTCCTACCATTTTTCCCTCCAAATTTAATCTATGTTTCTTATTATCTTTCTTACTTTATGCGAAGAGTGTTTGGTTTGTATATACAACGTAGTCTAAAAAAACACAAAAAATATAGCATTCCTTATGCTATATTTTCAGATTGTTGACAAAAATACCGAAATATCAAGCTAGTATTGATGTTATGGTATTTTTTTTCAAAAAAAATAAGCCTTAAGGCAAAAATCCAGTAGTATTTAGTAGTATTAAGAGGGTTTATACCTCTCTTAATGCGATTGTTTTCATATTTTGGACGCAACAAGACAGCCAAGCGTACGACTGTACTTTGGCTTTTCCTCTATATCGTGCATACCTGTATCCGTGATTTTGTTTAGAATCCGCAAAGCTACGTTCTATTGTTTCTTTTCTTCTCTTATACAATAGTTTTCCTTCTTTTGATATACGTCTTAACCTAGCTTCATCATAATAATCCGCATTTATATGGCGTCTTATTATTTTCTTTTCGTTTTTATCATCACTCTTATATTGTTTATATCCATTTCTATCAATGTTTCTGTATCTAAATATTTCTCCTGTTCGTTTATCCACATATATATCTTTTTCTTGTAAGTATTTAAAATATTTGTTATCTTTTGATCTTGAGAATCTTCTATATCCTATTACTGAAAATATATTTTTTTTATCTAACTGTTTTAGTATGTCTAGAGAATAATATCCGCTATCTAACGCAACTTTTCCTGGTGTTAATCCGAGGTTTTTTCTATCTGATTTAGTCTATCTATATACGGACCGCTATCATGAACGTATTACCTGGAGTTATGTGGCAATCCATGATTATATTGTTTTTCCCATCGACTGTTCTATGGTCTAAATACATAAAACCTTCTTCTTTATGGTCTCTGTGATAATATCGCTATCCGGATCGGTTGTGTTAACTCGTTGTCTGCTAGTACTTCTTGTTCCTCTTTATACTCAAAAGGCTTTTTTCCTATGTCTCTCTCTCTTCGTTTATTTCTTTTTCTAAATCTAATTTTCTTTTTTTTATTTTTGTAGTTACTTCAACTTTGAATTTCTTTTTATTTGCGTTGGCTTTAATATGTGTTGAATCAGTAAAAAACTCATTACCACCTACTAGTTTCTTTTCTATTGCTTGATTTACTATATTAATAAATATTTGTTCGAACACATCAGTTCCTTGGAAACGTCGAATATAGTTTTGTGAAAATGTAGAGTAGTGTGGAACTGGTTTAGAAAATGGTATCCCTAAAAACCATCTAAATGCAGCATCTGTTTCTATTCTTTTTATTGTTTCTCTCATTGATTTTATTCCATAGAAATCTTTTAAAAACACTAATTTGAATAATACTACAGGGTCTAAACAATTTCTACCTGATGTGTGGCTATAGTATTCTTCTGTCAAATCATAAATAAATTTAAAATCAATTGCTTTCGGCTACTTTTCTTAAAAAGTGATCTGTAGGTACTAGTTTCTGATAACGTCATTAGTATTATTTCATCTTTGATATTTTCTTTCTTTTATTAAACATACTAAAACCCCCTCTGTATACTTATATTATACCATTTTCAGCACTATCTCAGTTAAAATAGGCTGCTGACTCATGCAGTTTCTGCATTTGTCAACAGCCTGAAAATATAGCATTCCTTATGCTATATTTTCCTCATAACTTCTCTTCTAAATAATTAAAATACACAATTCAACATTCAAGTAATATTATTAACTAATTAACTATGAATTCTTGATTCTAATTAATCGTATAAGTTATTTTATCAAATTTAATGAATTATGTCTACTTTAAATGCTTATTTTTAAATAAAAAATAGTAAAAAATATTAGTTATATATATTATCCCTTATATACAAGTTGTTTAAAACTAAAACTCAAATTCTACAAATGTTTCTACACCAACTTATGTAAATATTATAAATAGAAGTAAGTAAACTAAGTAGTTTTCATTGTCAACCTTTCCTATAAAACGAATATTTGACTGTGTTTTTCAGAAAACCGTTATCATAATTTTTGAAAATGAAACCGATAAGTTTTATTGGTTTACAATTTTTATTTCCCGTAAACCGCAAAACTTTAAAAATTTACACTTTTTAATACAATATAATATTAATTGTTTTTTTATCAATTCTATCACTTTAATCAATATATAATATAACACATTAAATTTATTATCAATTTTTAATAAGTATTTCTAAATTAAAATCAACTAATTTAATCCACTTCTTCTATTCCTCTAATAAAAAAATACCCTGAAGTTAAAATTTTACACTTAACTTCAGAGTACCTTATATATTCTCTAAATATTATATATTCAGTTTTAGATATTTATTCTTCTTTTTCCTTACGACGTTTCGCTACCGCAAGTAATCCACCTAAAAACGCCATCCCTAATCCTGCTAAACCAGTATTAGTCTCAGCTTCCCCTGTATTCGCTAGACGTTGACCTTTCTTAGCATTGAACTTAGGTGTTTTGTCATTTGAATAATCTACCACAGGTTTCTTATCTTCTTTAGTATAGTTTCCTGCGTTATCCTCAACGATAACACCTGTTGTTTTTTCAGTAACCACTAGGTTTTTAGCTGAAATTACTATCACTTGTCCATCTGGGTAAACAACTGTTGTTTCACCTGTGCTTGAAATTGTAATTTTAGCATCTTTCAAGTTTGGATTTGCAGTTATTAAAGCTTGTTTAACAGCTTCTTTTTCAGTTTTTGTAAGGTTCGAAGCATCTTTAACCTTAATTTTTTCAGGTAAGTTTACAGTTACTTCTTTACGTTGTTCAAAGATATCTTTAGCTAGAATAGTAAATGTTCTTCCATCTTTAAGAATTACAGTTACATTTCCTTTTGCATCAACAACAAGTTCTACTGCTTCTCTTATAGCTCCTAACACTTTGAACTTAACTTTTTCTTTATCAAATTCAGTTAGATTGTTAATGTCCGCAACTACTTCTTTATCAAAATCAAGATTAATATTCTCTCCATTATTCTTAACAGCTACATCTGCAGCATCTTTCACTAATACATCTGAAGATATCGTCATAGACTTACCGTCTTTCGTAGTCACAGTAGCATTTCCTTTTGCATCCACTACAACTATTGCTCCAGGATTAATTTCTTCGATAGCCACTTTAATTTTAGCTATTTCTTCTGGTGTTAAACTTCCTTTATTCGCTACTAGCGTTCTTATTGCAGGTGTATTAACCTTACTATTCGCAGTAATATCAGACAATTTATCAGTTGGAACAACTAAATCTAGAACTGGAAGTACGAATACTAAACCTTCTCCATTAGTTACAATGATATTACCTTTTTCATCGATAGCTACTGTTGCTCCAGGATTTACCGCCTTAACCTTAGCTACGATTTCTTGTTCTTCTGCTTCTGTTAGTTTTGTTACATCCGCTACAGCCGTCTTAGCTACAGGTGTATTAACCACATTTCCAGCATTTTCTTTAGCAAGATCTACTTCTGTTTTTGTTACTTGTGCAACTGAAATAACTTGTTTATGCCCATTTGCAGTTATTACTATAACATTTCCTTTTGCATCTTGTGTTATTTCTTTCACATCTGGATTTACTGATTTAATAGCCGCTAATACTTTAGCTTTTTCTTCGTCCGTTAAGTTAGTCGGATCTGCTACAATTACTTTTTCAGCAGGAACTCTAACTTCTTCAACAGCTTTGATTTCTGATTTCTTAGCTTCTTCTATCTTGTTAATTTCATCAACACTTGAAGCTGCATCGATAGCTTTTTTAGCTTGTGCTGCAATTTCATCAACTTCTGCCTTAAGAAGTTCTTTAACTTTATCAGAAATATCCGTTCTCGCATCAATAGCTGCTTTCTTAACTTTCACTACTGCATCTATTGCTTTTCTTGCATTAGGTTTATCTTCTACAAATGGTACTGCTTCTTCAATTTCCACTTTAGAGTTATCTTGTAATTTTTTCACATCTGCATTTTCCCTAGCTGCATCAATAGCTTTCTTAGCTATTTCTGCTAATTGTTTGGCTAGGTCAGCTGCTGCTTTTTTCTCTTCATCAGTAGCATCTGGAGTATTTGCGATAACTTTAAGTTGTTCTGCTAACTTATCTTCTATAGCCTTCTTAGCTACAGATTTTACTAACGCTTCTGGATCTACTGAAGCTACTTCTTTTGTTCCGTTAGCTTTAGCTTGGTCTACTTCTGCATTTGTTGTCGCTTTGTCGATTGCTTCTTTCGCTGCATCGGCTTTCGCCTTAGCTTCTTCTTTCGCCGCAGTTTTCTCTTCGTCTGTTAAGTCTGTACGTGCATCAATCTCATCATTCTTAGATTCCAATGTTTCATCGATTGCTTCCTTAGCTTCTGGCTTCGCTACTGGTTGTGGATCTATTGAAGTTACTTCTGTTGTTCCAGCAGTCTTAGCTTGGTCTACTTCTGCATTTGTTGTTGCGATATCGATTCCTTCTTTTGCTGCGTCTGCCTTAGCTTTTGCGTCTGCCTTAGCTGAAATTTTCTCTTCGTCTGTTAAGTCTCTACGCGCATCTATTTCATCATTCTTAGCTTTTAGTGCATCATCAATTGCTTTCTTAGCTTCTGGCTTCGCTACTGGTTGTGGATCTACTGAAGTTACGACTAACGTTCCATTAGTTTTAGCTTTGTCTACTTCTGCGTTTGTTGTCGCTTTGTCGATTTCTTCTTTTGCTGCATTAGCTTTTGCTTGCGCGTATGCTTTTGCTGCAGTTTTCTCTTCATCAGTCAAGTCTGTACGTGCATCTATCTCGTCATTCTTAGCTTTTAGCGCATCATCGATTGCTTTCTTAGCTTCTGGCTTCGCTACTGGTTGTGGATCTATTGAAGTTACTTCTGTTGTTCCAGCAGTCTTAGCTTGGTCTACTTCTGCATTTGTTGTCGCATTGTCGATTGCTTGTTTTTCTGCGTCTGCTTTCGCTTTTGCATCTTCCTTAGCTTTTGTTTTCTCTTCATCTGTTAAGTCTGTACGAGCGTCGATTGCATCGTTTTTAGCTTTAAGCGCATCGTCTATTACTTTCTTAGCTGCTGGTTTTGCTTCTGGTGTTGGGTTTACATTGTTTACTTCTGTTGTTCCGTTTGCCTTAGCTTGTTCTACCGCTGCGTTTGTTGTCGCATTATCGATTACTTGTTTTGTTGCGTCTGCTTTTACTTTCGCGTCTGCTTTCGCTGCTGTTTTCTCTTCGTCTGTTAAGTCTGTGCGAGCGTCAATCTCATCATTCTTAGATTTCAGCGCATCGTCGATTGCTTTCTTAGCTTCTGGTTTCTTAACTGCTGACGGATTCACTGAATCTACCTTTGTTGTTCCTGTAGTCTTAGCTTGTTCCACTTCTGCATTTGTTGTTGCATTATCAATTGCTTCTTTCGCTGCATCGGCTTTTTTCTTAGCTTCCGCCTTAGCTGCAGTTTTCTCTTCATCTGTTAAGTCTGTACGAGCATCAATCTCGTCATTCTTAGCTTTCAGCGCATCATCTATCGCTTTCTTAGCTTCTGGTTTCGCTTCTGCCGTTGGATTTACATTATTTACTTCTGTTGTTCCTGTAGTCTTAGCTTGTTCCACTTTTGCGTTTGTTGTTGCGTTATCGATTGCTTCTTTCGCTGCGTCTGCTTTGGCTTTGACTTCTGCCTTAGCTGTAGTTTTTTCTTCATCTGTTAAGTCATTGTTTGCGTCTATTGCATCATTCTTAGCTTTTAGCACATCTTCGATTGCTTTCTTAGCTTCTGGTTTCTTAACCGCTAACGGGTTCACTGAATCTACCTTTGTTGTTCCTACAGTCTTAGCTTGTTCCACTTCTGCATTTGTTGTTGCGTTATCGATTGCTTCTTTCGCTGCATCTGCTTTTTTCTTAGCTTCCGCCTTAGCTGCAGATTTCTCTTCATCTGTTAAATCTGTGCGAGCATCAATCTCGTCATTCTTAATTTTCAGTGCTTCGTCTATTGCTTTCTTAGCTTCTGGTTTCTTAACCGCTAACGGATTTACTGAATCTACCTTTGTTGCTCCTGCAGTCTTAGCTTGTTCCACTTCTGCGTTTGTTGTCGCATTGTCGATTGCTTCTTTCGCTACATCGGCTTTTGCCTTAGCTTCTGCTTTGGCTTTCACTTTTTCTTCTGCTGTTAAGTCATCATTCGCATCGATTGCATCTTCTTTTGCTTTTAACGCATCATCTATTGCCTGTTTAGCTGCTGGTTTCTTAGCTGCTTCTGGACTAAACGAATTAACATCACTTAAACCTGAAACGCTATTTACATCAACTTTAATATCAGTATCTGCTGCATCTATTGCTTCTTTTGCTTGATTAGCTTTGTTTTCTGCTTCAGCTTTTGTTACAGTTTTCTCTTCAGTTGTTAAATCATCTCGAGCATCAATTTCTTCTATTTTTTTCTCTAGAGCTGCATCAATTGCTTTTTTAGCCTCTGATTTCTTAACTGGTTCTGGACTAAATGAATTTACATCACTTAAACCAGATACACTATTTACATCAACCTTAATATCTGTATCAGCTTCATCTATTGCTTGCTTAGCTGCATCTGCTTTTGCTTTTGCTTCTTCCTTAGCTGCTAATTTTTCTTCTGCTGTTAAGTCATTATTCGCATCAATTTCTGCTTCTTTTGCCTTAAGGGCTTCATCAACTGCTTTCTTAGCCTCTGGTTTCTTAACCGCTACTGGATTCAATGAGTTTACATCTGCTACCCCAGTAGTTTTTGCATTTTCAACATCAGCATTTGTTGTCGCTTTATCAACTGCTTGTTTTGCTGCATCGGCTTTTGCTTTCGCGTCAGCTTTCGCTGCAGTTTTCTCTTCATCTGTTAAATCTGTACGAGCATCGATTGCATCGTTTTTAGCTTTAAGCGCATCTTCTATTGCTTTCTTCGCTGCTGGCTTAGCTTGCGCTGTTGGATTTACTGAGTCTACACTTGTTGCCTCATCATTTTTAGCTTGAGTTACTGCATCATTTGTTGTCGCGTTATCGATTGCTGTTTTTGCTGCGTCAGCTTTTGCTTTTGCGTCAGCTTTCGCTGCAGTTTTCTCTTCATCTGTTAAGTCGTTGTTCGCATCGATTGTGTCGTTCTTAGCTTTAAGTGCATCTTCTATTGCTTTCTTAGCCGCTGGTTTCGCTACTGGTGTTGGATTTACATTGTTCACTTCTGTTGTTCCATTAGCCTTAGCTTGCTCTACTCCCGCGTTTGTTGTCGCGTTGTCGATAGCTTGTTTTGCTGCATCTGCTTTCGCCTTAGCATCTTCCTTAGCTTTTGCTTTTTCTTCAGCTGTTAGGTCGTTGTTCGCGTCAATCGCATCATTTTTAACTTTTAGGGCATCGTCTATCGCTTTCTTAGCCGCTGGTTTTGCCACTGGCGTTGGGTTTACATTATTCACTTCTGTTGTTCCGTTAGTCTTAGCTTGGTCTACCGCTGCGTTTGTTGTCGCATTATCAATCGCTTGTTTTGCTGCATCTGCTTTCGCCTTAGCATCTTCCTTAGCTGCTGCTTTCTCTTCCGCTGTCAAGTCGTTGTTTGCTTCGATTTCTTTTATCTTATCAGCTAACGCATCTTCTACTGCTTTTTTAGCCGCTGGTTTCGCTACTGCTGTTGGATTTACATTGTTTACTTCTGTTGTTCCGTTAGCTTTAGCTTGTTCCACTGCTGCGTTTGTTGTCGCGTTATCGATTGCTTGTTTTGCTACAGCCGCCTTGTCTTGCGCTTCTTGTTTTGCTGTAGATTTCTCTTCATCAGTCAAGTCATTGTTTGCTTCGATTGCTTTAATCTTCTCAGCTAACGCATCATCTATTGCTTTCTTAGCTGCTGGTTTCGCTACTGGCGTTGGGTTTACATTATTCACTTCTGTTGTTCCGTTAGTCTTAGCTTGGTCTACCGTTGCGTTTGTTGTCGCGTTATCAATCGCTTGTTTTGCTGCATCTGCTTTTGCTTTTGCGTCAGCTTTTGCTGCAGTTTTTTCTTCGTCTGTTAAGTCTGTACGGGCGTCTATCGCGTCGTTTTTAGCTTTTAGTGCATCGTCTATTACTTTCTTAGCTGCTGGCTTAGCGACTGGGGTCGGATTTACATTGTTTACTTCTGTTGTTCCGTTTGCCTTAGCTTGGTCTACACCTGCGTTTGTTGTCGCGTTGTCAATCGCTTGTTTTGCTGCATCTGCTTTAGCTTTTGCATCTGCTTTAGCTGCAGTTTTTTCTTCGTCTGTTAAGTCGTTGTTCTCATCGATTGCGTCGTTCTTAGCTTTAAGTGCATCATCTATTGCTTTCTTAGCCGCTGGCTTAGCTTGCGCTGTTGGATTTACTGAATCTACTGATGTTGCTCCGTCTGTCTTAGCTTGGTCTACACCTGCGTTTGTTGTTGCGTTATCGATAGCTTGTTTTACTGCGTCTGCTTTTGCTTTTGCGTCTGCTTTTGCTGCAGTTTTCTCTTCATCAGTTAAATCGTTGTTCGCATCAATTGCGTCGTTCTTAGCTTTAAGTGCATCATCTATCGCTTTTTTAGCTGTTGGCTTAGCGACTGGGGTCGGATTTACATTGTTTACTTCTGTTGTTCCGTTTGCCTTAGCTTGGTCTACACCTGCGTTTGTTGTCGCGTTGTCAATCGCTTGTTTTGCTGCATCTGCTTTAGCTTTTGCATCTGCTTTAGCTGCAGTTTTTTCTTCGTCTGTTAAGTCGTTGTTCTCATCGATTGCGTCGTTCTTAGCTTTAAGTGCATCATCTATTGCTTTCTTAGCCGCTGGCTTAGCTTGTGCTGTTGGATTTACTGAATCTACTGATGTTGCTCCGTCTGTCTTAGCCTGGTCTACACCTGCGTTTGTTGTCGCGTTGTCAATCGCTTGTTTTGCTGCATCTGCTTTAGCTTTTGCATCTGCTTTAGCTGCAGTTTTTTCTTCGTCTGTTAAGTCGTTGTTCTCATCGATTGCATCGTTTTTAGCTTTTAGTGCGTCATCTATTGCTTTTTTAGCTGTTGGCTTAGCGACTGGGGTCGGATTTACATTGTTTACTTCTGTTGTTCCGTTTGCCTTAGCTTGGTCTACACCTGCGTTTGTTGTCGCGTTGTCAATCGCTTGTTTTGCTGCGTCTGCTTTTGCTTTTGCATCTTCCTTAGCTTTTGCTTTCTCTTCCGCTGTTAAGTCGTTATTCGCATCAATCGCGTCGTTCTTAGCTTTAAGTGCGTCATCTATCGCTTTCTTAGCTGCAGGCTTAGCCTCAGCTGTTGGATTTACTGAGTCTACTGATGTTGCTCCATCATTTTTAGCTTGAGTTACTGCATCGTTTGTTGTCACGTTATCGATTGCTGTTTTCGCTGCATCTGCTTTTGCTTTCGCATCTTCCTTAGCTTTTGCTTTTTCTTCAGCTGTTAAGTCATTGTTCGCATCGATCGCATCGTTTTTAGCTTTTAGAGCATCATCTATCGCTTTCTTAGCCGCTGGTTTTGCCACTGGTGTTTGATTTACTGAATCTACACTTGTTGCTCCATCTACCTTAGCTTGTTCTACCGCTGCGTTTGTTGTCACATTGTCGATTGCTGTTTTCGCTGCATCTGCTTTTGCTTTCGCGTCAGCTTTCGCTGCAGTTTTCTCTTCATCTGTTAAATCTGTACGAGCATCGATTGCATCGTTTTTAGCTTTAAGCGCATCT